>JAABUU010000011.1_pt1 | contig 438728 bp, 382 predicted proteins | sample 5559301 | NCBI WGS metagenome assembly JAABUU01 (sample SAMN10711884, study PRJNA513360) | rock metagenome | isolation source: Antarctica rocks | place: Antarctica: Victoria Land, Richard Nunatak white
ATCGCCAACCTGAAAACCTGGCGCGTCCTGCACACCGACTACCGAAGGCCCCTCGACACGTTCGCCACCACCATCTCAGCAGTCCTCGGACTCGAATCCTTCAGGATGGCGCGTGAATAAGCCTCAATCCATCAAAGACCCGGATCGTCGAGGATCCAATGCTGCCGGAAGAACCTTGGCGAACTCGAGTCGCGCAGTTCCAGCTGCGGACAGCCAGTGATCAAGTGTTCATCAATGATATGCGAAGTTTCTTCACAGTTGCGTTCGAACTAGCCCGCAATCATCCGACGCAACCCGTCCTCAGTTATAGCATTAGGAGGATTGCCAGTGATTGTGATACCCAAGAGCGGTGGTCGGCTTTCGAGCAGCTCTTGTTGACAGCCGCAACGGTTGAGCCAAGTTGCCTGCGGTCGGTGCATGACATCCTTGGATGGGCAGACCAGACGAGCGGGCTCGACTTGAACAAAAGTCTGATCGCAGAAACGCTCAACGATCTTTGTCGCTTTCACGCTCCACTCGAGAATGGAGCGGAGGTTGTCTGGAGCCTAACAATCCTACGGGCTCTCGACCTTATCGTTGATTCTGATGCAGCGCGGGCCATCGCTAAGATGGAAGACAATTGTTCTTTGTTTTTGCTTAGGGACCTGCTTGATCTAAGCCTGGTGGGAGGTCAAGCACTTGACTGGGACCCAGTCGTCGACCGGGCGGAAGCGGCAGAAGCATTAGACAATTCGGATTGGCTCTTGGCCTACGAGTTTATCCGGAACGGTTGGGCCGATCAGTCGGCATTGACGGAATCAAGCGCACTGGAGGGACGCTTTATTGGTAGACATTGGATTCTTCGAGTCGTGGGCGAGAGCTGGTAAGCCCATGTCAAGGTGGGGCGTCCTTGTGGCCGGACGGTTGCCGGGCGTCGCGTTGAGTAGGGGATACGAGTGAGTAGCCGCTATTTCCTGTGGCTTGGACACGTCGCTTAGAGTGCTGTTAGTCGCCATCGCAAATGGCCACGGTGAGGCTCGGCCCTTTTGCCTCAAAGTGGCAGGAGGGTGCCCTGGCGTGTCGGGATCAAACGGGTCTCATTGGCGTTCGCCGGAGTAAGCTCCATGCCGAGTCTGCTTTCTGGCCGGTCGCCGGGTGAAGGGGGGTCCTCGTCGCCCACGGGGGACCCCCGTGCAGGAATGACCGGTTGACGGTCGCGAACCCTTGAGCGCCGCACGTCCGCTGGCGTCACCCGCAGCGCGGCGTGCTCCCTCCCGGGTCGTTCCTGCCCCGGTCGGAGTCCAGCCAGGTCGTGCACGACCTCGGGGACTGGGTGAGTTCGCCGACGACCGCACCGATCGTCCCGCTCGTGCCCAGCGCCGGGTCGTCACCGAGCAGCACCCGGCCACGGTGACTCGTCGTACGAGGCGGTCGGGTCCGCGGTGTGCGGCACGCACAGCGACCGCGCCGCGGACCGGCCCTCCGCGCCGGCCAGTCACCAACAACGACGTCGTTGAGGTCCGCCCTGATAATCGCAGCGGGCCGCCCGACCAACCCGGTGGGGCGGGTCGCGACCCGACAGGGTCCGGACCCGCCCCACCGGTCAAGTCGGATTGCCGAGCGTTACGTTGAGCTGGCCGATCCGCAGGCGGTTGCCGAAAGGGTCCCTCAACCCGAAGTCGATGCCGTACGGCTGTTCGGTCGGCCCGTCGGTGACCTCCACGCCGCGCTTGACTAGCCGGCGGTGGGTCTCCCGCGCGTCCTCGGTGGTGAAGATCGTCCAGCCGCCGAGGACGCCCTTGGCGAGCAGCTCGCGGACCTGCTCGGCGGTCGCCTCGTCCATCGCCGGCGGACCGGGGCGCTCGAGCAGCAGCTGGCGCTCCGGGTGGCCGGGAACGCTGACGGTCAGCCACCGCATGAAACCGAGGTCGACGTCGTTGGCCACCTCCAGCCCGAGCAGGCCGACGTAGAAGTCGAGTGCCTGCTGCTGGTCGAGGACATAGATCTGGGATTGGGTGAGTGCGGTCAGCATGCGGACGAGCCTGTCAGCCGCGCAGGTCCCCGCGCTTCTCCGAAACTGCTCGCTCCATGACACCTGCTGGCCCGGGCGGGCTGCTGGGCCGGGTCCATGCCATGACGAAGCAGCTCGGCACCGGCGGCACGGGGCCGCGGCCGCGGTAGGCGCTCGGTGACTCCCCCACGATGTCGCGGAACGTCCGGCTGAACGTGCCGAGGCTGCCGAACCCGACGTCCAGGCAGATGTCGGTGACGCTGCGGCCCGTCCCGCGCAGCAGGTACATCGCCCGTTCGACGCGGCGCCGCTGCAGGTACCGGTGCGGGCTCTCGCCGAACGTCGCGCGGAAAGTCCGGGCGAAGTGCGACGGCGACACGTGCGCGAGCCGGGCCAGCGTCGGCACGTCGAGCGGATCCGCGTAGCTGCGGTCCATCGCGTCGCGGGCCCGGAGCAGCCGGCGGTTCGACTCCTCCACCGCCCGGCTCACGCCGGCACCGCCCGCACCCCGCTCGCGGCCAGCGCCTCAGCCGGCGGTGACGCGCTCGACGACGAGCTCGCGGACGCGGGCGGCGTCGGCCTTGCCGGCCATCTCCTTCATCACCGCACCGATCAGTGCTCCGGCCGCCTGCGGCTTGCCACCGCGAATCTTCTCGGCGGCGCCGGGCTGCGCGGCGATCGCCCGGTCCACCGCCGCGAGCAGCGCTCCGTCGTCGGACACCATCGCCAGGCCACGGGCGGCAACCACCTGCTCCGGCGTGCCCTCACCGGCCAGCACCCCGTCGAACACCTGCCGGGCCAGGGTGTCGGTGATCGTCCGGGAATCGACCAGCGCCTGCACGCCGGCCACCTGCTCCGGCGTCACGCCCAGCGCAGCCAGCTCCACGCCCGCCTCGTTCGCCCGCCGGGACAGCTCCGTCGTCCACCACTTGCGCGCCGCCGCCGGCGGGGAACCGGCGCGAACGGTGCTCTCGACCAGGTCCAGCGCTCCCGCGTTGAGCACGTCGCGCATCTCGAGGTCGGTGAACGCGAACTCCGCGACCAGCCGCGCCCGGCGCTGCGCCGGCGGTTCGGGCAGCGTCGCCCGCAGTTGCTCCACCCACTCCGCGGACGGCGCCACCGGGACCAGGTCCGGCTCCGGGAAGTACCGGTAGTCCTCCTGCGTCTCCTTGACGCGGCCGGCGGTGGTGATCCCGGTGTCCTCGTGCCAGTGCCGGGTTTCCTGGATGATCGCCACCCCGTCGTCCAGCAGCGCCGCCTGCCGGCGGATCTCGTGGCGGACCGCGCGTTCGATGCTGCGGAAGCTGTTGACGTTCTTCGTCTCGGTCCGGGTGCCCAGTGGCGCGTCCGAGAACGGGCGCAGCGACAGGTTCACATCGGCGCGGATCGAGCCCTGGTCCATCCGCACGTCGGACACGCCGAGCGCGGCGAGCAGGTCGCGCAGCGCGGACACGTACGCCCGGGCGATCTCCGGTGCGCGAGCGCCAGTCCCGGTGACCGGCCTGGTGACGATCTCGATCAGCGGCACCCCGGCGCGGTTGTAGTCCAGCAGCGAGTGGCTGGCGCCGTGGATCCGCCCGGTCGCCCCGCCGACGTGCAGCGACTTGCCGGTGTCCTCCTCCATGTGCGCACGCTCGATTGCGACCTCGACGCTGGTCCCGTCCTCCAGCGGAACGACGAGAGCACCGTTCGCGGCGATCGGCTCGTCGTACTGCGAGGTCTGGAAGTTCTTCGGCATGTCCGGGTAGAAGTAGTTCTTCCGGGCGAACCGGGACAGCGGCGCGATCTCACAGCCCAGCGCGAGCCCGATCCGGATGGCCGACTCCACCGCGCGACCGTTGACCACCGGCAGGGCTCCGGGCAGGCCGAGACACGTCGGGCAGACGTGGCTGTTCGGCTCGCCGCCGAAGGCGGTCGGGCAGCCACAGAACATCTTCGTGGCGGTGTTCAGCTCGACATGCACCTCCAGGCCGAACACCGGGTCGTACCGGGCGACCGCGTCGTCATAGTCCACCAGGTCGGGAGCGGTGCTCACGGTCATCGGGCTACTCCTGCGTGCGCCGGGGAGGGAACATGGTCGGTCAACGTCCCGCCGCCCCAGGTCGGCTGGAGCAGCGCTTCCAGTGCAGCACCCACGCGGTAGAGCCGGTCATCGGCCAGCACCGGCGCCATGACGTGGAACCCGACCGGCAGCCCGTCGTCCGGGGACAGCCCGGCCGGGAACGAGGCCGAGGCGTTGCCCGCCATGTTGCTGGGGATCGTGCAGATGTCGTTGAGGTACATCGCCAGCGGGTCGTCCACCTTCTCGCCCAGGCCGAACGCGGTGGTCGGCGCGGTCGGGGACACCAGGACGTCGACGGAGGCGAACGCGGCGGCGAAGTCCCGGGCGATCAGCGTCCGGACCTTCTGCGCCTGTCCGTAGTAGGCGTCGTAGTACCCGGCGGACAGCGCGTAGGTGCCCAGGATGATCCGCCGCTTGGTCTCCGCGCCGAACCCCGCCTCGCGCGAGAGCCCCATGACGGCCTCGGCCGAGTGCGTCCCGTCGTCGCCGACCCGCACCCCGAACCGCATCGCGTCGAACCTCGCCAGATTGGACGACGCCTCACTGGGCAGGATGAGGTAGTAGGCGGCCAGCCCGAACGTGAAGTTCGGACAGCTCACCTCGACCACGTCCGCGCCGGCCGCGGCCAGTGCGTCCACCGCCTCGGTGAACCGTTGGGCGACGCCGGGCTGGTAACCGTCGCCGGCCAGCTCCCGGACGACGCCGATCCGCATCCCGGCGACGTCCCCGGACCGCGCGGCGCCGACGACGTCCGGCACCGGCGCGTCGATCGAGGTGGAGTCGCGCGGGTCGTGCCCGGCGATCACCCGGTGCAGCAGCGCCGCGTCCAGCGTCGAGCGGGCGCACGGGCCGGCCTGGTCCAGGGAACTCGCCAGGGCGACGATGCCGTACCGGCTGACCCCGCCGTAGGTCGGCTTGACCCCGACCGTGCCGGTGAACGCGGCGGGCTGACGGATCGAGCCGCCGGTGTCGGTGCCGATTGCCAGGGGGGCCTCGAAGGCGGCCAGCGAGGCCGCCGACCCGCCCCCGGAGCCGCCCGGGACCTTCGACAGGTCCCAGGGGTTGTGCGTGGGCCCGAAGCCGGAGTTCTCCGTCGAGCTGCCCATCGCGAACTCGTCGAGGTTGGTCTTGCCCAGGATGACCACGCCCGCCTCGCGCAGCCGGGTGACCACGGTCGCGTCGTAGGGCGGGCGCCAACCGGTGAGCGTCCTGGACCCGGCGGTCGTCGGCACACCGCGCTGGGTCAGCAGGTCCTTCAGCGCCAGTGGCACCCCGGCGAGCGGGCCGAGCGCATCCCCCGCCGCCCGGCGGGCGTCGACGGCGGCCGCCGCGGCCAGAGCACCGTCGGTGTCCACGTGCAGGAACGCGTGCACGTCGGCGTCCACGGCGGCGATCCGGTCCAGGTGGGCACGGGCGACCTCGACGGCGGACACCGTGCCGTCCGCGACCGCTGCGGCGAGCCCGGCGGCCGACGCCCGGGTCAGGTCGGCTGGCAGGTCGGCGGCCCGATTGACGGGCGAGTTGGCAGTCGGGCCGGTTGCGCCCTCGACGCTCACTGCTCCTCCCCGAGGATCTGCGGAACCCGGAACCGGCCGTCCTCGGCCGTCGGCGCCCCGGCCAGCACCGCCGCCGCGCCCAACGGAGCGACGATCACGTCGGGCCGGAAGACGTTCGTCAGCGCGACGGGGTGTGATGTGCCGGGGACGTCGTCGACACCGGCCTGCTGGACGCGGGCGACGGCGTCCAGGATCTGGCCGAGCTGGGGCGCCAGGACGTCGAGCTCGGGCTCCGTCAGGTCGATGCGGGCCAACCTGGCCAGCCGGGCGACCTCGGCGGTGGTGATCGACGGCATGGGGGTCCGCAGGTCCTCTCGGTCGGGTGGCGCTCGGCACGGCAGGCGCGTCGATGGCCCCACGACCGGCTCGGCGCATCCTACGATCGGCCGGTCCCGCCATCGCCCGGTCCGGCGGCCCGACCGGCTGCAGGCCGGTCGCCCGAGGAGGTCCGCCCGTGGCATTCCTGTTGCGCGTCGCCCTGCCCGACCGTCCGGGCTCACTCGGTCAGCTGGCCAGCGCGCTCGGGACGATCGGGGCGGACATCGAGGCGATCGAGGTCGTCGAGCGGCGCCTGGACGGCTCGGCGATCGACGACGTGCTCGTCGGCCTGCCCACCGGGGGGCTGCCCGACTCGCTGGTGTCGGCGTGCGAGTCCGTCCCAGGGGTCGATGTGCAGTGGATCTCCTGGTTCGCCGCGGGCGGCGGGCTGTTCCCCGACCTGGAGGCGGTCGAGGTGATGACGCACGAGCCGCGGGACGCGGCGGCACGGCTGACCGACGTCCTGCCCACGGTGTTCCGCGCGGACTGGGCGGCCCTGCTGGCCGTTCCCGACGCCACCGGGGTGCTGGCGGTCGAGCACGCCACCCCCGCCGCGCCCGACCTGTCCGGCCTGCCGTTCGCGCGCTCCGCGACCAGTGGCGCCCGCCGGGTCGCAGTCCCGGACAGCTGGACCGGCCCGGTCGGGGCGGACCTCGTCCTCGCGGTCGCGACCGTCGGCCCGGTCGAGGCGCACCTGGCGGCGGTTGGGCGACGCGGCGGTCCGGAGTTCCTCGATTCCGAGCTCGCGCGGCTGTTCCACCTGGCATCACTGGCGGCCTCGATCACGGCCACGGCTGCGACGGCTGCCGCGGCGACGGCGTAGGTCCCTGCGCAGAGCGCGCCGGCCAGCGGAACTCGCGGCTGACGGCAGGATGAGCGGGGTGACCCGACCGCTGCCGGATTCGCTGGACCCCGGCTGGGCGGCGGCGTTGGCGCCGGTCGCGGGTGAGATCGCCGCCGCCGGTGACTTCCTGCGCGCTGAGATCGCCGACGGCCGCACCTACCTGCCGCCCGGTCCAGCCGTGCTGCGAGCGTTCACCCAGCCGTTCGCCGATGTTCGCGTGCTCATCGTCGGCCAGGACCCCTACCCGACCCCCGGGCACGCCGTGGGGCTGTCGTTCTCCGTCGCCCCCGACGTCCGGCCGGTCCCCCGCAGCCTGGCCAACATCTACCGGGAGTACGTCGACGACGTAGGGCTGCCCCGGCCGTCGACCGGCGACCTGACGCCGTGGACGCGGCATGGGGTGCTGCTGCTCAACCGCGTGCTGACGGTCGCGCCGGGCAATCCCGGATCGCACCGCGGCAAGGGCTGGGAGCAGGTAACCGAGCAGGCCATCCGGGCGCTGGTGGACCGGGACGAACCGCTGGTGGCGATCCTGTGGGGCAAGGACGCGGCGACACTCGGCCCGCTGCTGGAGGATGTTCCGCAGATCCGGTCCGCCCATCCCAGCCCGATGTCGGCCGACCGGGGCTTCTTCGGCTCCCGGCCGTTCAGCCGCGCGAACTCGGAGCTGGCGGATCTCGGCGCTGACGAGATCGACTGGCGCCTGCCGTAGTCCGGCCGCCGGTCCCATCCGCCATGGCATTGCGCCGGTAGATTGATGGCATGCACACGACGATCGACGCCGCCGGTCGAGTCGTCGTGCCCAAGGCCCTGCGGGACGCCCTTGGGCTCACCGCTGGGACGACCCTCGACATCAGCATCTACGGCGACGGACTGCAGGTGGTACCCGGCGGTCGGACCGCGCGACTGCGCCGAGTCGCGGGCCGCCTGGTCGCCGAGTCCGAAACCGTCGTGACCGACGACATGGTGTTCGCCGCGCTCGACGCCGGCCGTCGTTGACCGGACAGGTCGATCGTGTCGCACTCGACACCAGCGCCGCCGTTGCCTTGGTGTCCTCCTCGCACCCGGCACACCAGATCGCCGTCCGGGCGCTCCGCGGCCGGGTCCCCGTCCTCACCGGTCACTCGCTCGCGGAGACGTACTCGGTTCTCACCCGCCTGCCCGGCGACGCCCGGGTTGCCCCAGCGGACGTCGTCCTGCTCTTTGCCGACACTTTCGGCCCGGTGGTCTGCCTGTCCCCCGCCGTCACCGCCGACGTCCCGCGGCACCTCGCCGACCGGCAGGTGTCCGGTGGGGCCGTCTACGACGCGCTGGTCGGGCTTGCCGCGGTCGAGGCACAACTGACGCTGCTCACCCGGGACGGTCGCGCGGCAACCACGTACCGCTCGATCGGGGTGGGCTTCGAATTCGTCGCCAACTGAGACGGCGCGATGCCACTCACGGCCCGTTCGCCCGTTCGTTCAGCCCCAGCACAGGCAGAACGGGTGGCCGGCAGGGTCGGCGTAGACCTGGAAACCGCTGGCGGCGGCGGGATCGTCGGCGGTCTGGAGCACCTGAGCCCCGAGTGACACCACCTCCCGGTGCGCGGTGGCCAGGTCCGGCACGTGCAGGTCGAGGTGAACCTGCTGCGGCGACCCGGCGGGCCAGTCGGGGCGGACGTGGTCCGGGGCCAGCTGGACGGCGAGCCGGGTCTCGCCGTCGACCCGGATGCTGTGCCAGTCGTCGTCCGCCTCGACGGTCCCACCCAGCAGTCCCGCCCAGAACGAACTGACGGCTGCGAGGTCGGCCGCGTCGAGCACGATGGTCGTCCGCGAGATCTCCATGTGATCAGTCTGTCGGCGGCGGCTCGTCGGGGAAAGGGTCTGCGGGATCCCCGGGATCCCCGGGCGCCCCGACGCGGGCACCAGCAGCGTCGGAAGCACTGTCCGCCGGGGCCGCGGCCGGGTCACCGACGGTCGCGACCTCCCGCGCGGCCTCGGGACCGTCCGCGAGCAGCACGCCGAAACCGTCCTCGTCGAGTACCGGGACCTTCAGCTCGACCGCACGGTCCGCCTTCGCCCCGGGCGCCTCCCCGATCACCACGAAGGCGGTCTTCTTCGACACCGCCGACGACGGTTTGCCACCGCGGGCCAGGATCGCCTCCTTCGCCTGGTCCCGGCTCAACCCGGTCAGCGACCCGGTGACCACGACCGCGAGGCCCTCCAGCGTGCGCGGGACGTCCGGGTCCTCCTCGTCGGCCAACCGGACCCCCGCGGCCCGCCATTTGGCGACGATTCCACGGTGCCAGTCCACGGCGAACCAGTCGACGATCGCGTCGGCGATGGTCGGGCCGACCCCCTCGGTGGCGGCGAGCGCGTCCCGGTCCGCGGACTCGATGGCGTCCATCGAGCGCAGGTGCTGGGCCAGCGAGCGGGCGGCGGTCGGGCCGACGTGGCGGATGGACAGCGCGACCAACACCCGCCACAGCGGACGGTCCCTGGCACCGGCCAGGTTGGCCAGCAGCCGCCGGCCGTTGGCGGACAGCCCGCCGTCCTTGCGCCGGAACAGCGGCACCCGGTCCAGTGCCGCCTCGTCCAGGCCGAACAGATCCCCCTCGTCGGTCAGCACACCGGAGGTCAGCAGGGCGGTGGCCGCCTCGTAGCCGAGGACCTCGATGTCGAACGCCCCGCGCCCGGCGACATGGAACAGCCGCTCCCGCAGCTGAGCCGGGCAGGACCGCGCGTTCGGGCAACGCAGGTCCGCGTCCTGGTCCCGTTCCGGGGCCAGCGCCGTCCCGCACTCCGGGCAGTGCGTCGGCACTACGAACGCCCGCTCGGACCCGTCGCGCAACGCGACCACCGGCCCGACGATCTCCGGGATCACGTCACCGGCCTTGCGCAGCACGACCGTGTCCCCGATCAGCACGCCCTTGCGCTCGACCTCGGCCGCGTTGTGCAGGGTCGCGACACCGACCGTCGAGCCCGCCACCAGCGCGGGCACCATCTGCCCGAACGGCGTCACCCGCCCGGTGCGCCCGACGTTGACCGAGATGTCGAGCAGCTTGGTGGTGACCTCCTCCGGCGGGTACTTGTAGGCGACCGCCCAACGCGGGGCGCGGGACGTGGCGCCCAGGCGCCGTTGCAGGTCCCGCTGATCGACCTTGACGACGACCCCGTCGATCTCGTGCTCGACGTCGTGCCGGTGCTCGCCGTAGAAGTCGATGTAGTCCCGCACTCCGGTGAGGTCGTCGACCACCCGCGTCCGCGAGCTGACCGGGATCCCCCACCCGGCGAGCGCGGCATAGGCCCCGGACTGGGTCGGCGGGTCCCAGCCCTGGCACGCGCCGATCCCGTGCACGACCAACGACAGCGGCCGGCGGGCGGTGACCTTGGGGTCCTTCTGCCGCAGCGACCCGGCCGCGGAGTTGCGGGGGTTCGCGAACGGCGCTCGGCCGGCGGCGACGAGCTCGGCGTTCAGCTGCTGGAACCGGGCGACCGGGAAGTACACCTCGCCGCGGAGCTCCAGCAGCTCCGGGACGGACGTGGCCGTGTTCGGCGCCAGCCGGGTCGGGACGTCGTCGATGGTCCGGACGTTCGCGGTGACGTCCTCCCCCACCCGGCCGTCGCCGCGGGTTGCCGCGCTGACCAACCGGCCACGCCGGTAGACCAGGTCCACCGCCAGCCCGTCCACCTTGACCTCGCACAGGTAGCGCGCGGCGCCGGCACCGTCCCGCTCGAGGCGCTGGGCCCAGGACCGGACCGCATCGAGGTCGAAGACGTCGTCCAGGCTGAGCAGCCGCTGCAGGTGCTCGACCGGGGCGAAGTCCGACGATGCCGGCGGTCCGACCTGCTGGCTCGGCGAGTCCGGCGTCCGCAGGTCCGGGTAGCTGTCCTCCAGCTCGACGAGCTCGCGCAGCATCGCGTCGAACTGGCCGTCGGCCAGGGTCGGGGCGTCCAGGACGTAGTAGCGGTAGCGGTTGTCGGTGATGTCCGCCGCGAGCGTGTCGTGGCGCGCCCGCGCACCGGCCGGCGCAGCGGAGACGCAGGCGGGCACGCTCGCGGCAGTGGTCACGAGCGGGTCGCAGCTTCCTCGGCGACCGCCGGCCCGACGCGCGCCAGCAACGACATCACCCGGCGCGCCTCGGCCGGCGACAGGGCGGCCAGGCCGGCGTCCGGGGTGACGACCATGTCCGCGGCGGCCGTCGAGGCGAGGAAACCCAGCCGGTCCCAGAGGTCGACCACCGCACGTGCGACCGCGTCGGGACGCTGCGCCGGACCGCCGGGGACCGACCCGGTGCGTACCGATGCCAGCCAGGGCGTGACCCCGGACTCGATCAGCGCGGCGAGCCGGTCGAGGTCGGCGGTGCCCAGCGCCGCGGGGTCCACGCCGAACCCGCTCAGCCCGGCACCGTCCAGCGCGCTCCACAGCAGGGTGGGGGGCAGTTCGTCCGGCGACGGGGCGGCCACCCGCGCGCCGACCGACACCACGAGCGGCACCGGGGCCAACGCGTCGGCCAGACGCCGGAACGTCTCGCGTACCTCCGCGTCGGTCACCGCACGCAGCCGCCCGAAACCGCTGCTCGTCGGTACCCCGCCGGCCAGGACGGTCGACAGCAGGGGTTCGTCGATCTGCACGACCGGCGAAGCACCCGGGATCCGCCGGCGGACGTCGCCGACGTGCACGAGCAGTCCCTCGGTCAGCGACGCGGCGACGTCGCGGCGGGCGCCGGAGTCGGCGAGCACCGCGTCACCCCGGGGCCGGTCGACCGCGACCGCGAGGCTGAACGGGCCGTCGACCTGGACCTTGAACGGCCCGCGGTAGCCGTCCCAGACCTCCTCCGCGGCGTCGAGGTCCGAGCCGAGCGCGGCGGCGGCCCGGTGCTCGTCCAGACCGGGCCGGTCCACGATCCGCCAGCCCGACGGCTGGAGGTCGACGTGCAGGTCGACCAACAGCACCGCCGAGCGTGCCGTCGACGATCCTGACGGGCCGCGGGCCGGTAGCTGCGGCAGGTGCGGGAAGGCGCCGAGCTCGCCGGCGACGACCCGCGCGGCCTCCAGCGGGTCGGTCCCGGGCAGCGGGCCGAGCCCGGTGACGGCTGTTCGGTCGGTCCCGACCCAGGGGGCGGGCGTGGTCGCGGTCATGGCCGAACGCTACTGAGCGGCTCCGACAGACAGCCGGCTCGTCGTGTCGATCGTCGCCGAGCCGAGCACCCGGTCCCCGTCGAACAGGACGACCGCCTGACCGGGGGCGACCGCGCCGACCGGGGCGTCGAAGGCGACCTCGATGCGGTCCCCGCGGACCGTCGCCTCGGCGGGCACCGCGTCGGCGTGGGCCCGCAGCTGGGCGCTGCAGTCCAACCGGGCGCCGTCGTCCGGGGGGGTCCCCGCCCAGCGCGGCGAGGAACCGGTCAGCGAGCCGACGGATTGTGCCCCGCGCGGGCCGACGGTCACCACTCGGTCGACCGGCGTGATCGACAGCACGTAACGGGGCCGACCGTCCGGTGCCGGGCGGTCCAGCGCCAGCCCGCGGCGCTGACCGACGGTGAACGTGGCGGTGCCGCCGTGCGTGCCGACGACCGTGCCGTCCTCGTCCCGGATCTCGCCGGGTGCCCCGGGGATCCGGTCGCGCAGGAAGCCCGCGGTGTCCCCGTCGGGGATGAAGCAGATGTCATGGCTGTCCGGCTTCTCTGCCACGGCGAGCCCACGTGCGGCGGCTTCGGCGCGCACGTCGGCCTTGACCGAGTCCCCGAGCGGGAACACCGCGTGCGCCAGCTGGCGGGCGTCCAGCACGCCCAGCACGTAGGACTGGTCCTTGGCGAGGTCGACAGCGCGGTGCAGGGTGCGCGACCCGTCCGGGGTGACCCGGATCCGGGCGTAGTGGCCGGTGCCGACCGCGTCGAACCGCAGCGCCAGCGCCCGGTCCAGCACCGCGGCGAACTTGATCTTCTCGTTGCACCGCAGGCACGGGTGCGGGGTGCGGCCGGCCGCGTACTCGGCGACGAAGTCCTCGACGACGTCGGCGGCGAACCGGCGCGAGACGTCCCAGACGTGGAACGGGATGCCGAGCACGTCCGCGGCCCGGCGGGCGTCGCGGGCATCCTCGGCCGAGCAGCAGCCGCGGGCACCGGATCGCGTCGCGACCGGGTCCCGGGACAGCGCCAGGTGAACCCCGACGACGTCGTGGCCGGCGTCGACCAGCCGGGCCGCCGCCACGGCGGAGTCGACACCGCCGGACATCGCCGCCAGCACCCTCACGCCAGCACCCTCACGCCGGCACGCGCCCGGCGTCGGCGGCCGCCCGGCCCATCGCGACCGCGTCCGGCAGCGCCGCGACGAGGGCGTCCACGTCCGCGGCCGTGGTCGGCCAGCCCATCGACACCCGGATCCCGTCCGGCTCCCCGTCGCGGGGAGCGCGGCCCATCGCCGACAGCACGTGGGAGCCCCGGGTGACCCCCGCCGAGCAGGCCGATCCGGTGCTGACGTCCAGGCCTGCCTCGTCCAGGGCGAACAGGACCGCGTCCGCGTCCGCCCCCGGGAAGCGCAGCCACGCCAGGCCGGGCAGACCACCGGCCGGGTTCGTCGCGCCCTCGACCGCGACGTCGGGCACGGCGGCGCGCACGCCGGCGACCAGGCGGGTGCGCAGTGTGGACAACCGCGCGACGTGCCCGGCTCGCGCTGCGGCCGCGAGCGTGGCGGCGGTCGCGAATGCACCCGCCCCGACGGCGTCCAGCGTCCCGGACCGCAGGTCGCGCTGCTGCCCACCACCGTGCAGCACGGGGACGGCCGCGACGTCGTGCCGCAGCACGAGGGCCCCGGTGCCCACCGGGCCGCCGACCTTGTGGCCGGTCACGCTCATCGCGGCCAGCCCGGACCCGGCGAAGTCCAACGGCAGCACACCGAGGGCCTGAACGGCGTCAGCGTGCACGGGGATCCCCGCCGGGTCACAGACCGCGACCACGTCGGCGAGCGGCTGCAGCGTGCCCACCTCGTTGTTCGCCGCCATCACGCTGACCACGGCGATGCCGTCCGGGTCCGCCGCGACCACCTCGGCCAGGGCCGCGAGCTCGAGCCGGCCGGTCCGGTCGACCGGCAGTTCGACGACCTCGAAGGCGCCGTCGGCGCCCAGCCAGTGCGCCGCGTCCAGGACCGCGTGGTGCTCGACCGCGCTGACCAGGATCCGTCGCCGGCGGGAGTCGGCGATCCGCCGGGCGAGCGCGATGCCCTTCACGGCCAGGTTGTCCGCCTCGGTCCCGCCCGAGGTGAGGACGACCTCGGTCGCGCCCGCGCCGACCGCATCGGCGACCTGCTCGCGCGCCTCCTCCACGACCCTGCGCGCTGCCCGCCCCGTGCCGTGCAGCGACGAGGGGTTCCCACCCGTCCGGCCGAGCAGGTCGGCGACGACGTCGCGGACCTCCGGACGCAGCACCGACGTCGCGGCGTGGTCCAGATAGACCCGGGTCGGCACCGGCCAACGATAGGACGGCCACCACCGGACCCTCCGCCGTAGCAGCCCCGACACATCCGCGTAACACGCCCGGGCCAAGGTCGGCCCATGGTCGCTTCCCTGGTCGAACCTTCCACCGCCCCGCTGCGGCGTCGGTCCACCCGGCTGCGGTGGATCTCGCTGCCGTGGACCGCGTCTCTGGCCGGCGGTGCCGCCGTCGTCCGCGGGGCATGCCCGGAGGATGCGCTGAGCATCCGGGACATGGTCGCGCGGTGCTCCGGTGAGGTCCTGCACCAGCGGTTCCTCGGCCCGGTCGACCACGTCGGATCGGACACCCTGGCGGACCTGCTCACCACCGACGTCGGGTTCGTCGCGCGCGACCCGGCCGGACGCACGGTCGGGGTGGCCAACCTCGGCGCCGCCGACCCGCGCACCGCCGAGCTCGCCGTCGTGGTGGAGGACGCGATGACCGGCGTCGGGTTGGAGCAGGCGATGCTGGGGCACCTGGTCGCCTCGGCCCATCTGCTCGGCTTCCGCGCCGCTGTCCTGCGTTCGCTGCCCAACTCCGTCTGGGCCCAGCGCGCACTCGGCCGCCTCGGCCCGATCCAGGTGACCGGTGCCGGCGGTGGCCCGCGGACCATCCGGCTCCGGCTGTCGCCGGCCGTCATGGCGGCCGCGCGCGGCACCTTCGGCTGACCCGGCTGCCGGGGAGCCGCCTCCCCGGCCGTGCCGCGCCCGCCCGCGTGCAGTTCGATGGCGCGGTGAGCTTTCCTCCCCCACCGACCGTGCCGGCTCGGGCCGGCGACCGCGTCGAGCCCGTCGCCGCGCCCGGCCCTTCGCCGACGGCCGCCAGACGATCGGCGGCCCGGACTGCGGTCCACCGGGACACCGGCCCGGGTTCGTATCCGTCAGCGACGCTGTCATCTTCGTCAGGGGCGCTGTCATCTCCGTCAGGTGCACTGCCGGACGTGGCGCCGGAGTCGGTGTTCCCGGACTGTCACGAGGCCGACGTCCCGCTGCTGCGTGCCGACGGCACGCTGCCCGTCGCCATCTGGGCGCCGGACGCTGCCGGGATCGCGCTGTGCCTGCCGCACCCGGACCGGCCGGGCGACCCGACGGCGGAGCGGCGCGTCGAGCTGGCGGCCGTGGGCGACGGGTGGTGGCGGGGTGCGGCAGCCGGCGTCGCGGCAGGCGCGCTCTACGGGGTACGGGTGCACGCCGGCGCCGGAGGTCCCGGGAGCGGTCTCGGGGACCTGCTGCTGGACCCGTACGCGCGCGCGGTGACCACCGCCGGCCCGGGCGGCCGGCCGTGCTGCGTCGTGCCTGACCCCGCGACCGACGCGGGCCCGACCGGCTTCGACTGGTCGCGCGACGTCCGCCCGGCCCACGCCCGGGACGGACTCGTCGTCGACGAGATCCACGTCCGGGGGTACACCCGACTGCACCCGGACGTCCCGGAGGCCCAGCGCGGCACCTACGCCGGCCTGGCCCACCCGGCCGTCGTCGCGCACCTGCAGGCGCTCGGGGCCACCGCCGTCGAACTGCTGCCGGTGCACCAGTTCGCCACCGAGCCGCGGCTGGCCGCGCTCGGGCTGACCAACGTGTGGGGGTACAACACCTTGGCGTTCAACGCCCCGCACGACGGCTACAGCAGCGCCGGCGGTCGCGGTGGGCAGGTGGGCGAGTTCAAGGCGATGGTCGCCGCGCTGCACGAGGCAGGCATCGCCGTGCTGCTCGACGTGGTCTACAACCACACGGCCGAGCAGGGTCCGGACGGGGTCACCACCAGCCTTCGGGGCCTCGCCGACCGCACCAGCTACCGGCACACCCCCGACGGCGCCTACCTCGACGTCACCGGCTGCGGCAACACCGTCGACCTGTCACATCCGGTGATGCTGCGTCTGGTGCTGGACTCGCTGCGGTACTGGGTCACGCAGATGCACGTCGACGGGTTCCGCTTCGACCTGGCTCCTGCCTTGTGCCGGGCGCCGGTCGCGCGGGGCAACGGGTTCGACCCCGTGTCGCCGTTCCTGGCAGCCGTCGGGCAGGACCCGGTGCTGCGTCGGGCCGTGCTGATCGCCGAGCCGTGGGACATCGGGGACGGCGGCTACGTCCTCGGCGGCTTCCCGCCCGGCTGGGCGGAGTGGAACGACCGCTTCCGCGACACGGTCCGCGACTTCTGGCGGGGCGGGGCGCAGGGGGTCGCCGCCACCCGCCCGATGCCCGAGCGCCGGTCGGCCCGCCGCGTCGGCGCTGCCGCCCGGGCGGCTGCCGCCGACGGCGTCGCGGCAGGTGGCACCCCGGTCCACGGCGCAGTGGCACCCGGCGCTCTGGCACCCGGCGCTCTGGCACCCGGCGCAGTGGCAGCCGGTACAGTGGCGCCCGTCCCGCCAGTGGCCGCAGCGCATCCGGCGGGCCATCGGCGACCGGACCACGGCGCCACCCTTCGCGACCTCGCCTCGCGGCTGGCCGGGTCCAGCGACGCCTTCGACCACGGTGGCCGCTCGCCGCTGGCGTCGGTCAACTTCGTCACCGCCCACGACGGGTTCACGCTGACCGACCTCGTCAGCTACGACGGGAAGCACAACGAGGCCAACGGCGAGGACAACCGGGACGGCACCGGGGACAACCGCTCGTCCAACCACGGCGTCGAGGGACCGAGCGCCGACGCCGACGTGCTCGAGCTGCGCGCGCGACAGCGCCGCAACCTGCTCGCGACGGTCCTGCTGTCGGCCGGGACCCCGATGCTGCTGGGCGGTGACGAGCTGGACCGGACCCAGGACGGCAACAACAACGCGTACTGCCTGGACGACCCGACGACCTGGGTCGACTGGAGTGCGGCCGGGGCCGGCCCCGGGACGGACCTGACGCGGTGGGTGCGGCGGCTGATCGACCTGCGGACCGAGCACGCCTGCCTGCGGCCGACGGTGTTCGCCGAGCAGGGCGAGCCGGGTGCGGCCCGATGGCTGACCGGCACCGGGTTGCCGATGGAGCCGGGCGACTGGTTCGACCCGGACAACCAGACGCTCGGGATGCTGCGGCCCGGTGTCGGCGTGGACGCCCCGGCCGTCCTCGCGCTGTTCCATGCCGGTGCCGAGCACCGGACCGTCCGGCTGCCGCAGCGGTCGGTCGCCGGCGACGCGCCGTGGCGGGTGGTCGCCGACTCGGCCTACCCGGTGTCGTCACGTGCGGAGCCGGACCAGCCGGGCGTGGTCGAGCCCGGTGCCGCCGTGGGGATGACGGCCCGCTCGGTCGTGGTCCTCGTCCAGCGGTCCTGACCGACCGTTGACGCCCTACCCAGCGAGTCCCACAGTGCCCGCACCACTCGTTGTCGAGGGGATCGTCACTCATGCGACTTCGTCGGATGCTTCTGCCGCTGGCGTTTCTCGCCCCGCTGCTACTCCTGACGTACCCGACGGCGGTCCCCGGGGCGTCATTGGCCAGTACGCGAGCGCCCGCGGCCCCGGGAACGATGGCGACCGATCCCCTCGTCGTCGATCTCCAAGCGCTGGTCGACGGCTCAGCGGAGCTGTACTCCGGGCTCTGGGTGGATGAGGAAGCGAACACGGTATTCGTGGGTTCGGTCGGTCTAGACGGTGACCGGCAGGTGCAGGCGGTGGCCGGCCGATACCCCACAGCACCGACGTCGGCCCAGGTCAGCCCGGTCCGTGTCGCCAGAAGCTCCGCCGATCTGTCGGCGATCCGGAAGGCACTGCTCCACGATCCGTCGATCAGTACACTTCTGGCGCCCGTCTACTCCTATGACGGGCCGCTCGCCCAGACAGGTCAGGTTGAGCTCGGGATTGTCCGCGCCTCACCGTCCCTGAGTTCCCTGCTGAGCTCACGGTTTGGGGATGCCGTCAAGATCGTGGTCGACCCGAGCACAGCGGTCACCGGTTCCCGGCTCTCCGGCACCAGCCCGTTCCTTGCCGGTGGCGGCCTCTACAACGCGACACAGCGGTATAAGCGAGCTCAGTTCTAACGGGTGGGACGGTGCGCAGTCGAACGTGCCAGCCGAGCAACTGATGGGAGCTCGATCTACGTTGACGCTCAGGCAGCTCGGGGGACGTGTCCCGAATGGTCAAGTCGGTCGGCGGCGGCCCGCCGACGCCCTCGGCTGCGCACGACCTGACGGGGTCACTCGCCTGCGGGGACGAGGCGACCGACCAAGGACCTGACCGCACGCGGGTCGACGTGCGCACGACGACGCTTCGACTCGCGCAGGGAGAGATCCACGCGCGGGCCGTCCTGTCCTCGGTCGCCGGGCGCTCGTCGTCCACCGTCAATGTGGGAGCCATCCAACTCCTGATTCTCCGGGACGCTGCGGTGGTCGGTTATGACGACGTCGCGTTCGCCGGTGCTTCCATCGACGTCACGGTGACGGCGAAGCGGCCATGGACCCGGGAGCTGTCGGTCGCGGCGCTCGGCTGCCCGGTCGACCCGACACCGGGATCGGCTTCGCAACGGCCCCCGCTTCCGCCGGGCGACTACCAGGTCGTCGCCGTGCTGAGCAACCGCACGAGTCGGGTCGTCGGCAACGCGCGCGGCGTGACCCTGTGACCGGAGGAGACGCCTGTCCACCGACCAGGGAAACAGTCAGCCGGCGACGCGGACCAGGCCGAGCTCGACGGGCGACACCAGGTTCGGGTGGGCGGGCACGACGCGGACGGTGTATCCGAACCCGCCCGCGCGCTGCAGGCTGACCTGCCCGTCGTACCGGACCGGCCCCTGTCCGCCGGGCGCCGACGGATCCGCCGGCACCCGGGCCAGCGGGGTGGTGGCCGGTTCGACCAGCTGGTCGTCGGCGTCGGCGGTCCCGTGCAGGACCTCGACCCGGACGTCGTCCGGGGACAGCGACCCGAGGCCGACGGCGGCGCGGACCGTGAGCACCGCTCCGACCGTGGGCCCCTGCAACGGGCCGTCGGGTGAGGCGATGTCGGAGTCGACCGAGTCGATGTTGACCTGCGGCCAGCCGGACCGGACGTACTGCTTCCACCGGGCGAGGTCGGCGGCGGCGGACTGGCTGGACACGGCCGCCGCCGAAGCCGCAGCCGGTCGGTACAGCTGCCCGACGTAGTCCCGGACCATCCGGGTGGCCAACACCTTCGGGCCGAGGGAGGTGAAGGTGTCCCGGAGCATCGCCAACCACCGAGTCGGCAGACCGTCGCCGTCCAGCCCGTAGTACGCCGGGGTCACCTCCGTCTCCAGCAGCTCGTAGAGCGCGTCCGCCTCCAGGTCGTCACGGCGGTCCGGGTCGGCGACGCCCTCTGCCGACGGGATCGCCCACCCGTTGTCCCCGGTGAACCACTCGTCCCACCAGCCGTCGCGGATGGACAGGTTGAGGCCCCCGTTGAGTGCCGCCTTCATCCCCGAGGTCCCGCAGGCCTCGTAGGGCCGCAGCGGGTTGTTGAGCCAGACGTCACAGCCGGGGTAGAGCGGCTTGGCCATCGAGATGTCGTAGTCGGGCAGGAACACGATGCGGTGGCGGACCGCGGGGTCGTCGCTGAACCGGACGATCTGCTGGATCAGGCCCTTCCCGCCCTCGTCGGCGGGGTGGCTCTTGCCGGCGATGACGATCTGGACCGGTCGCTCCGGGTCGGTGAGCAGCCGCCGCAGCCGGTCCGGGTCGCGCATCATCAGCGTCAGCCGCTTGTAGGACGGCACCCGGCGCGCGAAGCCGATGGTCAGCACGTCCGGGTCCAGGGCGCCGTCCACCCAACGCAGTTCGGCGTCGGTCGCGCCGCGGGCGTGCCAGGACGCGCGCAGCCGGGCACGTGCGTCCCCGACCAGCCGCGCACGCAGCACCCGCTTGACCGACCACAGCTGGTCACCGGGCACCTCGTCGATCCGCGACCAGTCCCCGTCGTCGAGTTCGAGGTTCCCGACGGAGGCGCTGAACAGCTCGGCGAGCTCCGGCGCGACCCAGCTGGGGCCGTGCACCCCGTTGGTGATGGCGGCGATAGGAATCTCGGGCACGTCCACCCCGGGCCACAGCGGCGCGAACATCCCGCGACTGACCTCGCCGTGCAGCAGCGACACGCCGTTGCGGCGCGAGGACAGACGCATGCCCATCACCGCCATGTTGAACACGCCCGGGTCACCGCCCTGGTAGTCCTCGCGGCCCAGCTCGAGCACCCGGTCCACCGGCACCCCCGGCGCCGCGTTCGGGCCGCCGAAGTGGTCGCCGACCAGACCGAGGGCGAACCGGTCGATGCCCGCCGGGACGGGGGTGTGGGTGGTGAAGACGGTGCCTGCCCGGACGGCCTCCAGGGCTGCGTCGAACTCGAAGCCGGCGTCCTCGGTCAGCTCCCGGATGCGCTCGAGTCCCTGGAACCCGGCATGTCCCTCGTTGGCGTGGTAGACGACCGGCTCCGGGTGCCCGGTGATCCGGCAGTAGGCCCGCAGCGCCCGGACCCCGCCGATGCCGAGCAGCATCTCCTGTTGCAGCCGGTGCTCAGGCTCCCCCCCGTAGAGCCGGTCGGTCACGTCGCGCTCGGCCGGCGCGTTCTCCTCGACGAAGCTGTCCAGCATCAGCAGCGGGACCCGGCCGACGCGGGCCACCCACACCTGCGCGGCGACCCGCCGGTCGCCCGGCAGGCCGACCGCGACGTGCACCGGCCGGCCGTCGGCCTCCCGCAGGACGCTCAACGGCAGCCCGGCCGGGTCGACCAGCGGGTACCGCTCCTGCTGCCAGCCCTCCCGGGACAGGGACTGCCGGAAGTAGCCGAGCCGGTACAGCAGCCCCACGCCGACCAGTGGGACACCGAGATCGCTGGCCGCCTTGAGGTGGTCCCCGGCGAGGATGCCGAGGCCGCCGGAGTACTGCGGCAGCACCGCGGCCACCCCGAACTCGGCGGAGAAGTACGCCACCGCCGCCGGTGCGGGCGCCGGCTCGCGCTGATACCACAGGTCCCCGGCCAGGTAGGCGCTCAGATCCGCCGACACCTCGGCCAGCCGGGCGACGAAGGCGGCGTCCTGGCCCAGCTCGGTGAGTCGGGCCGGTGACACCGCCCCCAGCAGTCGCAGCGGGTCCTCGTCGACGGACTGCCAGAGCACCGGGTCGACAGAGGCGAACAGCGCCTGGGTCGGCTGGTGCCAGGACCACCGCAGATTGTTCGCGAGCTCCTCCAGCGGCTCCAGCGCAGCGGGAAGCGTGGGACGGACGGTGAAACGACCGATGGCGCGCACGGCGTCAAGGTAACGGTCCGGCCAGCTGTGGGCGCGGCTGTGGGCCCGCGGTCGGGCCAGTGGTCGGGGCGGTGGCCGCACCGGAACCAGCGCCGCGCGACCTGTCGGCGGATGTCGGTACGTTCAGCGCGTGCCGACGCCGAAGCCAGCGCGCCGCCCGGGCCGCGCATCCGACAGCTCGCCCGCTGCAGCCTCTCCTGCCGGTTCCGCTGCCGGGTCCCCGGCCGGGGCGTCGCCTGGTCGGGGCCGCGCCACTCGCCCCGCCCCGAGCGCAGCCGCGGCAGCCGGACCGACCGAGGCGACGCCGGTCGCGACGGACGCGCCCGGACCGGTTGGACCGCAGGCGGCCGCGGCACCGCCGGCGATCGACCCGGTGCCCGGCGGCGTCGGGTCGACGAGCGTCGCCGGGCCGACCGGTGACGCGGCCGACGCACCTACTGCCACGGCCACCGGATCCGCCGGTGGGGCCGTCGGCACGCTGCACCCGCAGCCGGCGCCGCCCGGCGCCCTGGGCGGGCGGGTCTGCGTGGTCGGCGTCACCCCGGTCGTCGACGACGGCCGCCGTTCCGCCAAGGCGGTCCTCGACGAGGCGTTCCCCGTCGGCGCCACGGTGTTCCGCGAGGGTCACGACGCGCTGGCGGCCGAGGCGGTGCTGATCCGCCCCGACGGCACCGAGCTGCCGCCGGTGCGGATGGCACTGACCGCGCCCGGGACGGACCGGTACGCGGCCTGGGTGCGGCCGGACGCCGAGGGCGCGTGGACCTACCTGGTCCAGGCCTGGAGCGACCCGTGGGCGACCTGGCGGCACGTCGCCGAGGTGAAGGTGCCGGCCGGCATCGACGTCGAGCTGACCTTCGCCGAGGGACACCTGCTGTTCACCCGGGCCGCGGCCGCCACGACGGACGCGGCCGAACGGACCGCCTTCGCGCGGATCGCCGCGGTGTTGGGCGACCCCGGCGCCGACACCGACGAGGGGTTCGTGCTGGCCACCGGCCACCAGGCCGAGCAGGCGTTCTCCGCCGCGCCGCTGCGCGACCTGCTGACCCGGTCCGGCACCCGGCCGCTGCAGGTCTCCCGGCAGCGGGCGCTGGTGGGCAGCTGGTACGAGTTCTTCCCGCGTTCGATCAGTGCCACGCCCGACCCGGGGACGGGCGTCCTGCGGTCCGGGACCCTGGTGACGGCCGCTACCGAGTTGGACCGGGTCGCCGCCATGGGTTTCGACGTGGTGTACCTGCCGCCGATCCACCCGATAGGCCGCTCGTTCCGCAAGGGCCCGAACAACACCCTGAACGCCGGACCGGACGACGTCGGCTCACCGTGGGCGATCGGCTCGCCGAAGGGTGGCCACGACGCGGTGAACCCGGACCTGGGGACCATCGAGGACTTCGACGCCTTCGTCGCCCGGGCGCGCGAACTCGGCCTGGAGGTCGCTCTCGACTTCGCGCTGCAGGCCAGCCCGGACCATCCGTGGGTCACCACGCATCCGGAATGGTTCGGTATCCGCGCGGACGGGTCGATTGCGTACGCGGAGAACCCACCGAAGAAGTACCAGGACATCTACCCGGTCAACTTCGACCGCGACCTGGCCGGGATGATCGCCGAGTCGCTCCGATTGCTGCGGCACTGGATGGCGCATGGCGTCCGCATCTTCCGGGTCGACAACCCACACACCAAGACGGTGCAGTTCTGGGAGGCGGTTCTCGGGGAGATCCACCGCAGCGACCCGGACGTGGTCTTCCTGGCCGAGGCATTCACCCGCCCCGCGATGATGCGCGAGCTGGCCAAGGTCGGGTTCGACCAGTCTTACACCTACTTCACCTGGCGTACCGGCAAACAGGAGATCACCGAGTACCTCACCGAGCTCTCCGACGTCACCAGCCCGGTGCTACGGCCCAACTTCTTCGTCAACACCCCGGACATCCTGCACGCGTTCCTGCAGCAGGGCGGCCCGGCGGCCTTTGCGATCAGAGCGGTGCTCGCGGCGACCAGCTCGCCGACCTGGGGGGTCTACTCCGGGTTCGAGCTCTTCGAGAACCTGCCGGTCCGCGAGGGGAGCGAGGAGTACCTCGACACCGAGAAGTTCCAGCTGCGGCCCCGCGACTTCGCCGGCGCCGAGGCGCGGGGACACAGCCTGGTCCCACTGATCACCAGGCTGAACGCGATCCGCCACCAGCACCCGGCGTTGCAGCGCCTGCGTGGACTGCGGTTCCACTCGACGCCGGACGACGCGGTCCTGGCGTACTCCCGGGTCGAGGGGGACGACGTCGTGCTCATCGTGCTGCTGCTCGACCCGTACAACGTCCACGAGACAGTGGTCGACATCGACGAGACGGCGTTGGGCTTCCCGAGCCACGCGGAGTTCGACGTGACCGACCTGATCTCCGGCGAGCGGTGGCGCTGGGGCCGGCGCAACTACGTCCGTCTCGACCCGTGGACGAGGGTCGCGCACGTCTTCTCGGTCACCCGGTGACCCCGTTGTTCCCGGCGACCCCGATGCTGCCGGCGACCCCGATGCTGCCGGTCAATCCGTGACCCCCGCCCCCCGAAGGAGCCTGCGGTGACGAGCCTGCCCGACCTCGCGGCTGCCCGCGCCTCCGCGGCGACCGCGCGTACCACCACCCCGGACCACCGACCCGCCCTCCGGCCGACCCGGGTCGGGCCCGCGGACACCCCGACGTCCCAGCACGCGGAGGAGCAGGCCTTCCTCGCCCCTGCCGGCGAGCGACAGCTGAGCTCGGACGAGCCCGCGTGGTTCAAGACCGCGGTCTTCTACGAGGTGCTCGTGCGCAGCTTCGCCGACTCCGACGGCGACGGCACCGGCGATCTGCGTGGGCTGACCGACAAGCTGGACTACCTGTCCTGGCTCGGGGTCGACTGTCTGTGGTTGCCGCCGTTCTTCACCTCCCCGTTGCGCGACGGCGGCTACGACGTCAGTGACTACTGCGACGTCCTACCGGTTTTCGGCACGCTGGACGACTTCCGCAACTTCGTCGCCCGGGCCCACGAGCGCGGGATCCGGGTGATCGTCGACTTCGTCGCCAACCACACCTCCGACGCCCACCCGTGGTTCCAGGCCAGCCGCAGCGACCCCGACGGGCCGTTCGGGGACTTCTACGTCTGGGCCGACGACGACTCCCGGTACGCCGATGCGCGGATCATCTTCGTCGACACCGAGACCAGCAACTGGTCGTTCGACCAGGTCCGCAAGCAGTATTTCTTCCACCGCTTCTTCTCCCACCAGCCGGACCTCAACTTCGACAACCCGGCGGTGCAGGACGCGATCATCTCCTCGCTGCGGTTCTGGCTGGACCTCGGCATCGACGGGTTCCGTCTCGATGCCGTGCCCTACCTGTTCGAACGGGAGGGCACCAACTGCGAGAACCTGCCCGAGACGCATGCTTTCCTCAAGCGCATCCGCTCCGAGATCGACGCCGACTACCCCGACACAGTCCTGCTGTGTGAGGCCAACCAGTGGCCGGCCGATGTCGTGGAGTACCTCGGCGACCCGGCGGTTGGCGGGGACGAGTGCCACATGGCCTTCCACTTCCCGGTGATGCCGCGACTGTTCATGGCGGTTCGCCGGGAGAGCCGCTACCCGATCAGCGAGATCCTCGAGCAGACCCCGGCGATTCCGGACTCCTGCCAGTGGGGTGTGTTCCTGCGCAACCATGACGAGCTGACCCTGGAGATGGTCAGCGACGAGGAACGCGACTACATGTGGGGCGAGTACGCCAAGGACCCCCGGATGAAGGCCAACATCGGCATCCGTCGGCGGCTGGCCCCGCTGCTGGACAACGATCGGAACCAGATCGAGCTGTTCACCGCATTGCTGCTCGCCCTGCCGGGGTCCCCGGTCCTGTACTACGGCGACGAGATCGGGATGGGCGACAACATCTGGCTCGGCGACCGCGACGGCGTACGCACCCCGATGCAATGGACGCCGGACCGCAACTCCGGGTTCTCCAGCTCGGAGCCGGGGCGGCTCACCCTGCCGGTGGTGATGGACGCCGTGCACGGCTACCAGGTCACGAACGTCGAGGCACAGCTTGCGAACACCAGTTCGCTGCTGCACTGGACGCGCCGGATGATCGCGGTGCGCAAGGCGCACAACGCATTCGGTCTGGGCAGCTTCCGCGACCTCGGCGGGTCGAATCCGGGCGTGCTCGCGTTCGTCCGTGAGTACCACGGGGACAAGGTGCTCTGCGTCAACAACCTCTCGAGGTTCGCCCAGGCGACCGAGGTCGACCTGCGTACCTGGGAGGGGCATACGCCGGTCGAGCTCATCGGCGGTTCCCGGTTCCCCAGGATCGGCGAACTGCCCTACCTGCTGACCCTCGCCGGCCACGGTTTCTACTGGTTCCGCCTGCAGCCGGCCGAAGCACCGGGTGCTGCCGGCCCGCAGTCCGCGGGGAGCCCGACGTGACCGACCCCGGTGTAAGCGGGCCCGGGGTCGAAGTGCGCAACCACCCGACGGCGGAGCGGGCCGGCCTGTCGACGCTGTTGGCCGACTGGCTGCCCCGCCAGCGCTGGTGCGCGCTTGCCGCCGACAGCGCGGTCGCCGTGGAGATCCTGGAGTGGACCCCGCTGCCGGACGTCGACCCGGTGTTCCACCACCTCGTGGTCGGGGCGACTGCGCGGGGTCAGGGCCCGCGCGCCGCGCAGGTGTACCAGGTCCCGCTGACCTTCCGTCCCGAGCCCGACGACTCCCCCACCCGCCGGCAGGTCGGTGAAGTCGACGGTGTCCACGTCTTCGATGCGCTCTGGGACCGGGAGACGGCGGTGCTGCTGATGCGGTTGCTGGGGCAGGGTCGCGCGGTCGGGGCGTTGGACTTCACCAGCGGACCGGCTCCAGGGCTGCCCAGCGACGGTCCGCCGCGGGTGCTCAGCGTCGAGCAGTCGAACACTTCCCTCGTCTACGGCGAGGACGTGATCGTCAAGGTCTTCCGTCGGCTGTGGCCCGGGGTCAACCCGGACATCGAGATTGGAGCGGTGCTCACCGAGGCCGGCGCGGCCGACGTGCCCGCGCTGCTCGGGTCGGCGTCCGGAAGCTGGCCGGACCCGACAGCCGGCGGCTCGATCGCCCGCGGCAGTCTCGCGATGGCGCAGGCCTTCCAGCGGAACGCGACCGACGGGTGGGACCTCGCGCTGGCCAGCGTCCGGGACCTGCTCGCCGAGGAGGACCTGCACGCGGAGGAGGTCGGCGGTGATTTCGCCGCCGAGGCGGACCGACTCGGGCAGACCGTCGCCGGTGTGCACGTCGACCTCGCCCGGCACCTCCCGACCGACTCCCTGGACGGCGGCCGGACCACCGCGCTCGCCGCCCTGTTCCGCAACCGGCTGGACGCGGCGGCTGTCGAGCTCGACGTCCTTGGTCCGCTCGTGCCGGGCCTCTCGGCGCTGTATGACGCCCTGGCCGAGACGGGCGGGCCGATCGCCGTCCAGCGGGTGCACGGCGACCTGCATCTCGGGCAGGCGGTCCGGACGCTGCGCGGCTGGCGGGTGCTCGACTTCGAGGGCGAGCCGGCCCGGGGGATCAGCGAGCGGACCGCGCTGGACTCGCCCCTGCGCGATGTCGCCGGCATGCTCCGCTCGTTCGAGTACGCCTCCCGGCAGGCTCTGGCCGGGGCCGCGGAGAACCGCCAGCGCAGCTACCGGGCGGCGGAGTGGCGCGACCGCAATGTCGACGCGTTCTGCCGGGGCTACGCGGAGGTCTCCGGGAGCGACCCACGCGAGTCCGGGGTGTTGTTGCGCGCGTACGAGACCGACAAGGCGGTCTACGAACTGTTGTACGAGGCCCGCTACCGGCCGTCCTGGATCCCGGTGCCGCTGGCGGCGCTGACCCGGTTGGCGGCCACCGAGGGGAGCACACGATGAGCACCACCGGGCAGGGCACCGAAAGGCAGGGCACCGAAAGGCAGGGCACCGACAGCCAGGGCGGGACGGTGCCCCGGACACCGGCCGCCCGGCGGGTCGATGTCGCGGAGCTGGACCGCCTCGTGGGGGGTGCCCACCCGGACCCGCACGGCGTGCTCGGGGCACACGTGGACGGGGCGGCGACGCTCACCATCAGGGCGCTGCGCCCGTTCGCGGACTCGGTGACCGCGGTCCTGCGTGCGCCGGGCAGCCCGGTGGTTGAGCTCCCGCTGACGCACGAACACGAAGGTGTCTGGGTCGGGGCCACCAGCTCCCCGGTTCCGGGCGAGGTGCCCGACTACCGGCTCGTCGTCAGCCGCGGTGGGGTGGACAGGGTGGAGGACGACCCGTACCGGTACCTGCCGACGCTCGGCGGACTGGACCTGCACCTGGTTGGCGAGGGTCGCCACGAACAGCTGTGGGAAGTACTCGGTGCCAACCACCACACCTACTCGGCGGTGAACGGGCCGGTGACAGGCACCTCGTTTGCGGTGTGGGCCCCGAATGCCCGCGGCGTGCGCGTGGTCGGTGACTTCAACCGGTGGGACGCGCGCGTCAACCCACTGCGCTCTCTGGGCAGCAGTGGCGTGTGGGAGCTGTTCGTCCCGGGAGTCGGCACCGGTGACTTCTACAAGTTCGAGGTGCTCGGCGCGGACTCGGTGTGGCGGACCAAGGCTGACCCGCTGGCGAAGTGGACCGGGGTGGCCCCCGATACCGCATCGCGCGTCTTCACCAGCCAGTTCGCGTGGTCCGACGACGCATGGTTCGACAAGCTCCGCGGGGGGAATCCGTACCGCGAGCCGATGAGCATCTACGAGGTCCACCTCGGTTCCTGGCGGCATGGGCTGGACTATCCCGCGCTCGCCACCGAGCTGGTCGACTACGTCGTCGAGCAGGGCTTCACCCACGTGGAGTTCCTGCCCGTGGCCGAGCACCCGTTCGGTGGCTCCTGGGGCTACCAGGTGACCTCCTATTACGCGCCGATGGCCGGGCTGGGCAACCCCGACGACTTCCGGCTGCTGGTGGACAGGCTGCACGCGGCCGGCATCGGGGTGATCGTCGACTGGGTACCGGGGCACTTCCCCCGCGACCAGTGGGCACTGGCCCGCTTCGACGGGACGCCGCTGTACGAACACCCGGACCCCCGCCGCGGCGAGCAGCCGGACTGGGGCACCTACGTGTTCGACTTCGGCCGGCACGAGGTCCGCAATTTCCTGGTCGCCAACGCCCTGTACTGGTTGGCGGAGTTCCATGTCGACGGGCTGCGGGTGGACGCGGTGGCCTCGATGCTGTATCTGGACTACTCCCGGGCCGAGGGCGAGTGGGTCCCGAATGCGTTCGGGGGTCGGGAGAATCTGGAGGCCGTCTCCTTCCTGCAGGAGGCGAATGCGACCGTCTACCGGCGCCACCCGACCGCGCTGATGATCGCCGAGGAGTCGACCGCCTGGCCGGGCGTCACCCGGTCGACCGACTCCGGTGGGCTCGGGTTCGGCTTCAAGTGGAACATGGGCTGGATGCACGACTCCCTGGCCTACATCGCCGAGGAGCCGATCTACCGCCAGTACCACCACGGCCGGATGACATTCTCGATGGTCTACGCATACTCGGAAAACTTTATCCTGCCCATCAGCCACGACGAGGTCGTCCACGGCAAGGGCTCGCTGCTGGGCAAGATGCCCGGTGACCGGTGGCGCCAGTTCGCCAACCTGCGGGCCTACCTGGGTTACATGTGGGCGCACCCGGGCAAGCAGTTGCTGTTCATGGGCAGCGAGCTCGGCCAGTACCGCGAGTGGTCGGAGAGCCGCGGCCTGGACTGGGACCTGCTCCAGGTGGCCGAGCACGCCGGGGTGCAGCGCCTGGTCCGTGACCTCAACACCGTGTACCGGGCGAGCCCGGCGCTGTTCACCGCCGACCACCAGCCGACCGGGTTCAGCTGGATCGACGCCGACGACGCCTCGGCCAACGTGTTGAGCTTCCTGCGGTTCGGCTCCGACGGCTCGATGGTCGCTGCGGTCTCGAACTTCTCCCCGGTGCCCCATCACGCCTACCGCATCGGCCTACCGCGCGCCGGGCGGTGGACGGAGGTGCTCAACAGCGACGCCGAGCTCTACGGCGGCTCCGGGGTGGGCAACCACGGGAGCATCGCGGCGATCGAGCAGGAGTGGTTCGGGTTCCCGGCATCGGCCTCGGTCGTGCTGCCGCCGCTGGCCAGCGTCTGGTTCCGTCGCGACGCCGACTGAGGCTCACCGTCGCGACGCCGACTGAGGCTCACCGTCGCGACGCCGACTGAGGCTCACCGTCGCGACGCCGACTGAGGCTCACCGTCGCGACGCCGACTGAGGCTCAGAACAGGGCGTTGGCCAGCTTGATCCGGGCCGCGGCCACCCGGCGGTCGTCAGAGCCGAGCACCTCGAACAGCTCCAGCAGGCGGGACCGGACCTGGTCGCGGGCAGGGCCGGCGGTGAGCCGCACGAGCCCGACGAGCCGCTCGAAGGCGGCCTCGACCGTTCCCGCGACGAACTCGGCGTCCGCAGCGGCCAGCCCGGCGGCCACGTCCGCCGGGTCCGCTGCCGCAGCCGCGGTGACCGCGTCCGGGTCGGTGTCGGCGGTACGGGCCAGCAGGCTGACCTGCGCGAGGCCCGCGACGGCTTCCGGCAGGTTCGGCTCGACGGCGAGCAGCTTGCGGAACACCTCCACAGCAGTCGCGTAGTCGCCGGCCTCGACGGCGTCGTAGGCGGCGGTGAAGCGGGGATCCTCGGGCGGATCGGCATCCTCATCCGGCGGGGCCGCTGCTGAGGAGCCCGCCGGCGGCCGCGGTGTGGCGACGCCGGCCAGCCCGTTCTCGGCACCGACGCGCAGCAGCTCGTCGAGCACCTGGCGGACCTGCTGCTCGGGGATCGCGCCGGCGAACAGCGGGACCAGCTGCCCGGCGACCACGCCGACCACCGTCGGGATCGACTGGACCTGCAGCGCGGCTGCGATCCGCTGTTCAGCGTCGACGTCGACCGTCGCCAGGACGAACCGGCCCGCATACTCGTCGGCGAGGCGCTCCAGCGCGGGCGAGAGCTGCTTGCACGGTTCGCACCAGGTCGCCCAGAGGTCGAGAACGACCGGGACGGTCATCGACTCCTCGAGGACGTCGGCCTGGAAGGTCGCCTCGGTGACGGCGCGCGTGTACGAACCGGGTGCCGCACCGCCGTCGACGGCGGCCGACGTGTCCGGCGCCGGCCGGCCACCCGGTGCAGGCCGACCCGTCCCGGCCGCCTCGGGCCCGTCGGTCAGGGGCCGCTGGGACGCGAGCCCATCGGTCGGGGCCACCGGCGCGCGGTACGTCGAGAGGTCGACGGCGCCCCGAGCGGAAATCGGCGGGCGCGGTGCCGGTGGCGCCGGGCGACCGCTGGGCGCACCCCCCGCCGGCGGACGGGCCGAACCGGGGGTGCGGGCGGGCGAGGGTCGGCCCGGGCGTCCGGGAACAGAGGGCGGTGCGGCAGCCATGACCCCATCCTCGTTCGGCCGGGTCCCCGCGTCCAAAGCCGGACGGGTGTCCCGGGGGCCGACGGGGTGGTCAGCCGCCGAAACCGACGCGACGCCGCCTGCTGGTACCCGCTCCCCTGCCGGTACGGGACGGGTGCGGGCCGGCAGACTGCGGGCCGGCAGACTGCGGGCCGGACGGCGGCGGGCCGGACGGGCGGGACTTGGACGGGTTCGGACCGCTCACCTCCCGGACGACGACCTCGCGGCTGACGGAGGTGGCGTTGCGCCGCAGCCCGGCGCGCTGGATGACGCGCTGCATCGTCAGGTCCCGCTCGTGGGGATGCCCGATGTAGCGGATGTCACGCAGGCCCTGCGCCTGCGCCGCGGACTCGAACACGAAGTGGCCGTACTCGAGGACGCGGCCGAGCAACGGCGTGGTCACGGTGATGTCCAGGATGCGGGACAGCGGCATCGTCGCCGTCTGCCGGTCGAGGAATCCGTGCACGCGGAACACCCGGAAGTTGGTGATGACGAAGCGGTCCATGTGGTCGAGCAGCACCTTCGCCACGCACCGGGCGAGCAGCGCCGCAGCCGGGAGCACGACCAGGTGCGGCACGCCGCGGACGCCGTCCAGGACGACCAGCCCGACCGCGAGCACGAGTTCGAGTACCCGGGGCACGAACACGATCCAGTGGTGGCGGACCTCGTCGACGATGTACTCCCCCTCGTCCGGGACGAGTTCGTCGCCGACCCTGGGGGTGAACCAGGCCGCCAGCACCGCGCCGGCCCCGGTCAGGCCGCAAGCGCCGAGAAGAAGCGCCCGATTGCCGTGAACAGACCGTGGATTCCGCTGATCGCCCCAGAGACCGCCCCGGCGGACGCTTCGGGCTTGGTGACCACGTAGTACACGAGGAACGCGACCAACAACCAGAGCAGTGCCTTCTTCAGGACACCGACCACGACGTCCTCCTCGCCGCCCGGTCGCGGCACGCGCTGGCCCTGGGTGCTCGGCCGTCTGGCCGCCACGACTACCGCGGCGGCGTGCAGAGACTACGCCCGGCGACCGTTTTCGTCACACGCGCCCCTCCGGTCCCACCCGTGACGGACGTCGAACTTCGGGCGTCGGTTCGCACGTGCTCCGCGACCAGTCCGCGAGGGTCGGGGCGACGGTTCGGCAACACGACGGGACCAGCGGCACGACGCGCGGCTGGAACCACCGGGCCCTCGACCGACGGCTGCGGGTCGGACACGGCAGATACCCGCCTCGGGCGCTGCGGCGCCCTACATTGATCCCGGCACCATCGATGCGACGCAGTGGTGCGTCGTCCATCCGTACCGGAACGGTGCCGTGACCCCCGCCCGCCCGAGACCTGCCGGTCCGCCGGTCCCAGTCCCCGTCCGCCAGTCCCCGTTCGCCAGGAGAAGTTGGCGGGTGGACAGACCGGCCGAGGGCGGCAGGTGCGTCGACAGCGGCGGCCGCACCGGTCGTCGCACCGCACGACACGACGGAGCCCACCATGCCCGAACGCGAGACCGACAAGTCGTTCGCGCTGTTCCCCGGCGCGGCCGGGTCCCAGCCGGCCAAACCGACCGGCGGCACGCTGACCGGATCCGCGGTCGGACAGTTCGCCGTCGTCCTGCGCGGCTACGACCGGGGCCAGGTCGACGTGCACGTCAACCAGCTGGAGACGTCGATCGCCGAGCTGACCCGGCGTGGCAAGGCCGAGTACGCGGAGCTGATTGCGTTGCGCGAGGAGATCGGCGCGCACCGGCGTGAGGTCGCCGAGGCGCGACGGGTTCTCGCCGAAACCGAGCGTCCGACCTATGCGGGGCTGGGTGCCCGCGCGCAGGAGCTGTTGCGGCTGGCCGAGGAGCAGGCCGTCGAGATCGTCTCCGGCAGCGAGGCAGAGAAGGCCCGGCGGATGGCCGAGATCGCCAACCAGGGCGCGGAGATCCGCCGATCGGCCGAGGCGGCGGCGATCTCGATCCGGGAGAGCGCGAGCCGGGAGGCACAGGCCGCCGTCGCTGCAGCCGACCAGGCCGCGGCGACGATGCGCGAGTCCGCCGCCCGGGCCGCGGAAGAGGTCCGGGACAGCGCCGACCGCGAGGGCCTGGCCGTCCGAGAGGCGGCGGCGGCGGAGAGCGAGGAGCTGCGCGGTTCCGTCGAGCGCGACGGTTCCCGGCTGCGCGCGGTCGCCGAGCGGGAGGCGGCGGAGATCCGCGCGACGGCCCGGGGCGAGTCCGAGCAGTTGCGGATGATCACCAAGCGGGAGACCGACGCGCTGCGACTCGAGGTCGACCAGGTGGCCGAGGAGACCAGGCACCGCGTCAACCAGGACCGCTCCGACCTCGATGTCGAGCTGGCCCGGATGCGGGAGAACTCCGAGCGCGACGCGGCCGGCCGGCACGAAGCTGCCTTGGCGGCGGCGTCACGGATGATCCACGAGGCCGAGCAGCGGGCCGAGGACGCCCGCCGCAGGGAGGTCGCCGCACAGGAGACAGCCGAGCAGCTGCGGGCTGAGAGCGAACACCGCGCGCACCAGCTGACCTCCTCGGCGCGCACCGAGGCCGAGACCACGCTGGCCGACGCACGCACGAGGGCCGACGACATGGTCGCTCAGGCGCTCGCCGAGGTCGAGCGGTTGCACACCGATGCCGAGCAACACGCACAGCAGCTGTCCCGTCAGCACGACAGCGTCCAGGGTTACTTCAACCAGCTGCGCGCGGTGCTCGGCTCCGCCGGGCAGATGACCCCGGCGACCGAGGCGGCGATGGCCGCCGCGGAGGCCAACGCCAGCCTGCCGAATGTGACCTCACTGGCCCGCCCGGACGGAGCCGACCCGGATGCCGACGCCACGGCTGAGCACGCTGCGGACGGGAACGTCACGGACAGGGACGCGGCGGACCGGACGGATCAGGACGAGGTCGGGAACGGGTCCGTCGGCCGGGATGAAGCCGACAGCCGGGCCGCGGCGCTGCGCTCCGCGTAGGCGGAGACGTCCGCGGTCCTCATCGGGCCGTCCCAGTGCCTCGGCAGCGGGGCGGTCCCGGCGCCGAGCACTGCGGCGAGGACCTCGTCGAGCACGCGCTCGGCAGCCCCGACCCACAGGTGGCGGGCCCGGTCCACCGCGACTACCCGGGCCTGCGGGACGACCGCGAATGCGGCACGGGCCGCCGCCGGTCGCAGGTAGTCGTCGAACTCCGGCACCACCGCGACGAGGGGACGGCCGTCGGCGGCCCACCGCGGCAGGGCCGCCCGGGCCGGGGGACGCAGCGGCGGGGACAGCAGCACCGCTCCGGCGACCCCGGGCACCAGGCCGTGCACCAGCGCCAGCTCCGTACCGAACGACCAGCCGAGCAGCCACGGCGCCGGCAGGGCCGCCGCGTCGACCGCCGCCAGGGCGGCTGCCACGTCCAGCCCCTCCGCATGTCCGTCGTCGAAGGCGCCCTCGCTGGTGCCGGCCTCACTGGCGGTGCCCCGGGTGTTGAACCGCAGGACGGCCACTCCGGCAAGCGCGGGCAGCCTGAAGGCCGCCTTGCGCAGGACGTGGCTGTCCATCATCCCGCCGGCGGTCGGCAGGGGGTGCAGGCAGACCAGCGTCGCAACCGGGTCGGCCGCCGCGGGCAGCGCCAGCTCCCCGACCAGCGCCAGCCCGTCCGCGGTGTGCAGGGTCAGCTGCGTCCGCCGGGCCGGCAGGACGCTGTTCGCCCGGACCGTCGCCCCGCCGCCGCCGCCGCCGCTACCGTCACCAGGAGCCGGTGCAGCCGTCACCATGCTCGCCCACTCGCAACGGTCCGGACGTGGCTGGACCAGCAGTGCCGGTGCCAGTGCCGCCGCACGCTGAGCCCCTCTGCACCGTCCAGTCGCGGCTGGACCGGCCAGACGACGAGGTGCGGCGTGCGCAGGGTGATCACCTGTAGGCAGCCGGGACACGTGTAGGTCTTCGCGGCAGCCGCACCGGTGACCGGGCGGATCGTGAACGGCTCGCCGCCGACCACCTGGACGGGACCGGACAGCAGGGGGGACAGCCCGACCGGGGTACCGGCCAGCGGGTCGCGGGCGGGGGACGCCGGCGCCGGTCCGGCGGCCGGTTCCGCGGGTCGAGCGGGATCCCCGCTGCCGGGACCGGGACCGGCGTCTGGGCCCGCGCCGTCCACCGCCGGGAACCCCGCGCCGCGGGAACGGCGGGCGCGCACGCGTGCCTGGTAGGCGCGGGCTCGACGGGTCATCCCCCCATCCTCGTCGGCCGGCGCGCAGGCCACGCTCCGCTTCGGGAGCCTGCCCACGCCGCCGGGACGTCTCAGAACAGCCGCGTTCCGTCGTCGGGCAGCTCGCGCAGCGCGTCCAGGTCCAGCACGACGCAGCGGATCCCGCGGTCGGTGGCCAGCACCCGCGCCTGCGGCCGGAACTCCTGGGCGGCGAGGATCCCGCTCACCGGTGCGAGCAGGGAGTCCCGGTTCAGCAGCTCGAGGTAGCGCGTCAGCTGCTCCACCCCGTCGATCTCGGCCCGACGCTTGACCTCGACGGCGACGGTGCCGTCCGCTGCGTCGCGCACCAGCAGGTCGACCGGTCCGATCGGGGTCGGGTACTCGCGGCGGACCAGGCGCCAGCCCGGTCCGAGAACGTCCATCCGCCGGGCGAGCAGGCGTTGCAGGTCCGCCTCGACGCCGTCCTTGACCAGACCGGGCTCGGCCCCGAACTCGTGGCGGGAATCGTGGAGCACCTCGTGCACGGTCACCACCAGCTCTTCACCGCCCCGGTTGGCGACCCGCCACACACCCGGGGCGATGTCGGTGACCGGGACCTCCTCCACCAGGGCGCACGGCGGGCTCATCCAGTTGAGCGGCTTGTAGGCCGACCCGTCGGAGTGCACGGACACCGACCCGTCGGCCTTGACCAGCAACAGCCGGGTGGCAATCGGCAGGTGGGCCGCGAGCCGTCCGCGGTAGTCGACCGAGCAGCGGGCCACGACGAGACGCACCAGCGCATCCTCCCCCGCGCCCCGCGCCCCGCGCCCCGCGCCGGACACCGCCCCAGTTCGGACACTGCCCCCGAGCCGTGGCGCGGGCGGATACTGGCCCGGTGCCGTGGTGGGGGACGTACGGGTTCGTGGCGGGCCCGGTGCTCGCACTTGGCGTCGTCGGTGTCCTGTCGCTGATCCTGCGCTGGGCTTTCGCCCGCGGCGGATCCGTGGTGGGCCGGCCGCCGCGTCGTGGCGCCCCCGGCGAGTACGGGATGCTCGTGCCCGTCAGCACACCGGTGGACCAGGCGCAGGCCGATCGTGTCGTCGCCTACCTCGCCGACCGGGGGGTCCGGGCGATTTCCGTCCCGACGACCGAGGGCCTGCGGACGATGGTGTTCCGCGACGACGAGCTCAAGGCGCACAACCTGCTGACGCTCGGCCGTGGCCGCCCTGAGGCGCACGGGCCCTGAGCCGGTGGGCTCAGCCGAACGGGTCCGGGTCGGACTCGCGGATCACCGTCGCGCCGAGGCCACCGAGCGTCGCCTCGATGTCGGGATAGCCGCGGTCGACGTGGTGGACACCGGAGACCAGCGTCTCGCCGTCGGCCACCAGCCCGGCCAGCACCAGTCCGGCTCCGGCTCGGATGTCGGAGGCCACCACCGGGGCGCCGGACAGGCGCGCCTGCCCCCGGACGACGGCGTGGTGGCCGTCGGTCCGGATGCGGGCACCGAGTCGCGACAGTTCCTGGACGAACATGAACCGCGCCTCGTAGATGTTCTCGCTCACCATCGACGTGCCCTCGGCGATCGACAGCAGGCAGGTGAAGGGTGCCTGTAGGTCGGTCGGGAAGCCGGGGAAGGGGAGCGTCTGCACGTCCACCGCCCGCGGGCGCGTCGGCATCTGCAGTCGGACGCCGGGTCCGGTCCCGGCGGTGATCTCCGCACCGGTCGCAGCCAGCTTGTCCAGCACCAGATGCATGTGAGCAGCGCTCGCGTTGTCGACGGTGACGTCGCCGCCGGTCATCGCAGCACCGATCAGCCAGGTCGCGGCGACGAGGCGGTCCGGAACGGTGTCGTGCTCGGTCGGTATCAGCTCGTCGACGCCCTGCACCACCAGTCGGGACGTGCCCGCCCCGTCGATCTTGGCGCCCATTCCCGTCAGGAATGCACAGATGTCGACGATCTCCGGTTCACGGGCCGCGTTGTCGATCACCGTCGTCCCGGTGGCCAGCACGGCTGCGGTCAAGATGTTCTCGGTGGCACCGACGCTGGGGAAGTCCAGCTCGACCTCGGCACCGCGCAGCCCCCGGGGCGCCCTGGCGACGACGAAGCCGTGCTCGACGCTGATGTCGGCACCGAGCCGCGCGAGCCCCGCGACGTGGAAGTCCAGCCCGCGGGAGCCGATGGCGTCGCCACCGGGCAGCGCGACCTCTGCGTGCCCGGTCCGCGCGACGAGCGGGCCGAGGACATTGATCGACGCGCGCAGCCGGCGGACGAGCGCGTACTCAGCGACGTGGCCGACCTGGTCGGGCACGTCGATCGTGACGGTGGACCCGGTCACCACCGAGCCGGCGACGTCGACAGTGGCGCCGAGGCGACGCAGCAGGTCGGCCATGTACCCGACGTCGAGGATGGCCGGCACCTGGCCGATGACGGTGCGGCCCGGGGCGAGCAGCGCGACCGCCATCAACTTCAGGGCGCTGTTCTTGGCACCGGCGACACTGAGCCGGCCGGACAGTCGCGCTCCGCCGACGACCCGGAGCCGCTGCTCGCTGCGTCCGGTCGCCGGTTCCGATGGTCCGGGCGGGGTGGTCACCGGCTCGATCGTAGGAGTCGGCTCTCGCGTTGCGCCCCGTCGGCCGCGCGCCCGAGCTCGCGCGGCGTGGTGCCGGCGGCTCTACCGTGAGCGCCATGGTCGTCCTCGGCAGGATCTACACCCGGACCGGCGACGACGGGACGACTGCACTGGGTGACGGGTCGCGGGTGGCCAAGACCGATCCCCGGCTGGTCGCCTACGCCGACGTCGACGAGGCGAACAGCGCGCTGGGGGTGGTGCTGACGACGCCGGGCCTGCCGTCGGACGTGGCGACCCTGCTGGTGACGGTGTCCAACGATCTGTTCGACGTAGGGGCGGACCTCTGCACCCCGCGCGCGGCGGGCGGGCGACCGGGCGACATGCATTCGCCCGGGCCGCTGCGCATCCTGCCCGGCGACACCGCACGGCTGGAGCAGGCGATCGACGCATACAACGCCGACCTCGCACCGTTGCGGTCGTTCGTGCTCCCCGGGGGCACGGTGGCGGCAGCCGCGCTGCACGTCGCCCGCGCGGTCGTGCGGCGCGCGGAGCGGAGCACCTGGGTGGCGGTCGAGGCGTGGGGCGGCACCGTGGGGATCGAGCCCGCCCGCTACCTCAACCGCCTCTCGGACCTGTTATTCGTCCTCGCCCGCGCCGTCAACGCGGACGCGGGGGAACCGGACGTGCTGTGGCGGCCCGCGGCCAGCCGGCGTTGACCGGCTGGGTGCCGAGTGAGCTCTCACCGTTGCGGGTTGCCGTCTCGATCCACGCTGTCAGGTGGGTACGGGTCGCATCGGACACCCCCAGCTCGACCACGCGCGCCCCGCCGGCGACCGCCAGGACGACATGCCCGGCCAACAGGGCCCGTGCCTCCGGACCGGTCGGCCGGCGGCTACCGGTGATCTGCAGCGTGCGGCGGTCCAGAACGACCTCGGGCCGCATCCGGGAACTCAGCAGCCGGTACCACCGCAGTCGGTCACCGTCGTAGCAGCCGATGCCCAGGGCCCAGCCCCGGCCGAGCGGTTTCGGCGTGGTCCGCACGCTCGCCTGGAAGGACGGCCAGCGGCGCTGCAGGATCCGTCGGCGGACAGTCAGCGCCGCGAGCAGCACCACGAGCGCCACGACGAGCAGGCCGATGGATTCCGCGGTGATCCGGGAGGCGGCGATGGCGATCACATCCCTGGCGTCGGAGCCCCGCCGCACGCGACCCGTGCGGCCGGTCGGCGTCGACAAGGGGACGTCGACCGGACACCACACCGGTGGGATGTCCTGATGGTCAGCTGACGACCATTGTCGCCCCTGAACCGGAGCGAGGACGCCGGGTCCGCCACCTAGGTCCGACCGCGGGGTCCGACCGCGGGGCTCGGCCGACCCGGGCCGCGGCTTCCGCTCAGCTCGGCCCTGTCTGCTCGGCTGCACGCAACCACGCGGCCGCGCGGTCGACGTCGGCCTGGGCGTCCTCCCGCGCGTCGTCGGCGGAGGCGGCGTCCAGGCGCCGCCTTGCCTCGTCGAGGTCGCGCTGGGCGGCGGCCCGGTCGATGTCCTCGGTCAACACCGCCCGCTCCGCGAGCACGGAGACCCGGTTGGCGGCGACGGAGATGAACCCGCCGCTGACCGCGGCCGTCCAGGTGCCCTCGGTCCCACCCTCGACCCGGACCACGCCGTCGGCGAGCAGACTCACCAGCGGCGTGTGCCCGAACAGCACCCCGATGTCTCCGTCCACGGTCCGGGCGACGACGATGGTCGCGTCGTCTGACCTGACCCGGCGCTCGGCGGAGACCAGCTCCACGTGCAGCTGGTCGGCCATCAGCTGTTCTTCGCCAGCTCGGCTGCCTTGCGCTCGACGTCGTCCAGGCCGCCGCAGAGGAAGAACGCCTGCTGGGGCGTGCTGTCGTACTCGCCGTCGGCGATCTTGTTGAACGCCTCGATGGTGTCCTTCAGCGTTACCGAGGAACCCTCGATGCCGGTGAACTGGGTCGCCATGTAGGTGTTCTGCGAGAGGAACCGACTGATCCGCTGGGCGCGGTTGACCGTGACCCGGTCATCCTCGGACAGCTCGTCGACACCGAGGATCGCGATGATGTCCTGCAGTTCCTTGTTGCGCTGCAGGATCTGCTTGACCCGCAGCGCGCAGTCGTAGTGCTCACGGCTGATGTAGCGCGGGTCCAGGATTCGGCTGGTCGAGGTCAGCGGGTCAACGGCCGGATAGATCCCCTGACTCGCGATGTCGCGGGACAGCGCCGTGGTCGCGTCCAGGTGGGCGAAGGTGGTCGCCGGCGCCGGGTCGGTGTAGTCGTCTGCCGGCACGTACACCGCCTGCATGGAGGTGATCGAGTGCCCGCGGGTCGAGGTGATCCGCTCCTGCAGCACGCCCATCTCGTCAGCCAGGGTCGGCTGGTAGCCGACCGCGGACGGCATCCGCCCGAGCAGCGTGGACACCTCCGACCCGGCCTGGGTGAACCGGAAGATGTTGTCGATGAACAGCAGCACGTCCTGGTTCTGCACGTCACGGAAGTACTCCGCCATCGTCAGCGCGGCCAGCGCGACCCTCAGGCGCGTGCCCGGCGGCTCGTCCATCTGGCCGAAGACGAGAGCGGTGTCCTTGAACACCCCCGCCTCGGTCATCTCGGTGATGAGGTCGTTGCCCTCGCGGGTCCGCTCCCCAACCCCGGCGAACACCGAGGTGCCACCGAAGTTGTGCGCGATCCGATAGATCATCTCCTGGATCAGCACCGTCTTGCCGACACCGGCCCCGCCGAACAGACCGATCTTCCCGCCCTGGACGTAGGGGGTCAGCAGGTCCAGGACCTTGATGCCCGTCTCGAGCATGTTGGTCCGGCCCTCGAGCTGGTCGAAGTCCGGCGCCGAGCGGTGGATCGGCCAGCGTTCGGTGACCTCGAACGTCTCGCCCTCCTCCAGGTTGAGGACCTCACCGGTCACGTTGAACACGTGGCCCTTGGTGATGTCGCCGACCGGGACGCTGATCGGGGCGCCGGTGTTCTCCACCGGCGCCCCGCGGACAACACCGTCGGTGGCCTGCATCGAGATCGCGCGGACCATGTTGTCGCCGAGGTGCTGGGCGACCTCGAGGGTGACCGTCCGGGTGTCCTCGCCGATCGTGCGGGTGGTCCGCAGGGCGTTGTACAGCTCGGGGATCTCATCGGAGGCGAACTCGACGTCGATCACCGGGCCGATGACGCGGGCGACGCGGCCGGTGCCGCGGGCACTGGACTCGGCGGTGGTCGGGCTGTCGAGGGTCGCGGTCACGTGGGGACTCCTGTCCGTCGGTCGATCTCGTGCGGGCGGTGCGGTCACTGCGGGACGTGCTGCGGTGCGGGTGCCGGCGGTCGGCAGGTTCAGTCGCGGGAGCCGGCGTCGGCCAGGGCGTTGGCCCCGCCGACGATCTCGCTGATCTCCTGGGTGATGTCGGACTGGCGGACCTGATTGGCGGTCCGGGTCAGCTTCTTCACCAGGTCGTCGGCGTTGTCGGTCGCGGACTGCATCGCCCGCTGGCGGGCTGCGAGCTCGGAGGCCGCGGCCTGCAGCAGGCAGTTGTAGATCCGCGACGTGACGTACCGCGGCAGCAGGGCGTCCAGAACCTCCTGGGCGCCGGGCTCGAACTCGTAGAGCGGAAGCACGTCGTGCTCGCCGGGTCGCTCGTCACCCTCGACGACCTCCAGCGGGGCGAGCCGGATGACTTCGACCTCCTGCGACACCCGATTCTTGAACCGGGTGTAGACGATGTGGATCTCGTCGACCCCGCCGTCGTCGGTGTCGGTGCCGAACTTCTCCAGCAGCGCGTCACCGATTTCGATGGCGTTCTCGATCCTCGGGCCGTCGGTGAACCCGGTCCACTCCCCCTCGATCGCGCGCTGGCGGAACCGCAGGTACTGGATCCCCTTGCGACCCACGACATAGGGCAGCGACTCGATCCCGGCCTCGCGCAGCCGGGTGAACAGCCGCTCGGACTCCCGCAGGACCGAGGAGGAGTACGCCCCGGCCAGCCCCCGGTCGGAGGAGCAGATCAGCACGGCGGCCCGACGGGGGTTGTCGATCTCGGTCGCCAGCGGGTGGTCCAGGCGGCTGAACGTGGCCAGCGCCGAGACGACCCGGGTGAGCTCGTTCGCGTACGGCGTGGACTCGGCGACCCGCTGTTGCGCCTTGACGATCCTCGACGCCGCGATCAGCTGCATGGCCCGAGTGATCTTCGCGGTCGCCGACACCGAGCGGATCCGCCCCCGGATGACCCGGAGCTGGCCCGCCATCAGCCCCTCTTCTGACGGGTGATGCGCTCCTGCTGGACCTCGTCGTCGGCCAGGCCCTCGAGCTCGTCGTTCCCGCCGAGCAGCGTCTTGCCCTCCGAGGTGCGGAACTGGTGCCCGAACTCGGTGACCAGCCCGTCCAGCGCCGCCTTCGTCGAGTCCTCGAACCGCCCGGACTCACGGATCGAGGCGAGGACCTCGCCGTGGCCGCGGTGCAGGAAGTCGAGGAACTCGGCCTCCCACCGCCGGACGTCGGTGGTGGGCACGACATCGAGCTTGCCGGTGGTCCCCGCCCAGATGGAGACGGTCTCGTCCTCCATCGGGAACGGCGTGTACTGGTCCTGCTTGAGCAGCTCCAGCAGCCGCTCGCCGCGGGCGAGCTGGGCACGCGATGCCGCGTCGAGGTCGGAGGCGAACATGGCGAACGCCTCGAGCGTCCGGAACTGTGCGAGGTCCAGCTTCAGCGTGCCGGCGACACCCTTCATGGCCTTGGTCTGTGCCGCTCCACCCACGCGGGACACCGACTGGCCGACGTCGATGGCCGGGCGCTGGTTGGCGTTGAACAGGTCCGACTGGAGGAAGATCTGACCGTCGGTGATCGAAATGACGTTGGTCGGGATGTAGGCCGAGATGTCGTTGCCCTTGGTCTCGATGATCGGCAACCCGGTCATCGACCCGCCGCCGAGCTCGTCGGACAGTTTTGCGCACCGCTCCAGCAGGCGGGAATGCAGGTAGAACACGTCGCCCGGGTAGGCTTCACGGCCCGGCGGCCGGCGCAGCGTCAGCGAGATGGACCGGTACGCCTCGGCCTGCTTGGACAGGTCGTCGAACACGATCAGGACGTGCTTGCCGGCATACATCCAGTGCTGGCCGATCGAGGAGCCGGTGTACGGCGCGATGTACTTGATCCCGGCCGGGGCGTCGGCGGGCGCGGCGACGATCGTCGTGTACTCCAGTGCGCCGTTGTCCTCCAGCGACTGCCGGAGCCCGGCGATGGTGGAGGCCTTCTGCCCGATGGCCACGTAGACGCAGCGGACTTGCTTCTTCGGGTCGCCGGAGGCCCAGTTGGTCTTCTGGTTGATGATCGTGTCCAGCGCTATCGCCGTCTTGCCGGTCTGCCGGTCACCGATGATCAGCTGACGCTGGCCCCGGCCGATCGGTGTCATCGCGTCGATCGCCTTGATGCCGGTCTGCAGCGGCTCGGTGACCGACTGGCGCATCATCACCGAGGGTGCCTGTACCTCGAGCGGCCGACGCTCTTCGGCCTCGATGTCGCCGAGGCCGTCCAGCGGCTTGCCGTTGGGGTCGACCACGCGGCCGAGGAACGCATCGCCGACCGGGACCGAGAGGATCTCGCCGGTCCGCTTGACCGTCTGTCCCTCCTCGATCCCGGAGAACTCCCCGAGCACGATGACGCCGATCTCCCGGGTGTCCAGGTTCAGCGCGAGCCCGACCGTCCCGTCCTGGAACGTCAGCAGCTCGTTGGCCATCACCGAGGGGAGGCCCTCGACGTGCGCGACACCGTCGGCGGCCGACACGACCCGGCCCACCTCCTCGCGGCTGCTGGCCGCCGGGTCATAGGACTTGACGAAGGCATCGAGAGCGTCCCGGATCTCCTCCGGGCGGATGGAGAGTTCGGTCATCGGCTGGCTCCTCCTGCGGCGGGGCGGTGGCCCTGCGATCTGGCTGGACGTTCGGATGGTCACGGCGTTCGGGTGATCCGGGTGTCCGGTGCGCCGAACTGGCGTTCGCGCTGGACCGCGCGCTCACCCCGCCAGTCTGCGTCGTGCCTCGGCCAATCGGCTCGCGACGGACGCATCGACGACGCTGTCACCCATCTCCACGTGGAAACCGGCGCCCAGCGACGGGTCCAGGACGGTGTTGAGCTGGACGGGCTGACCGGCCTGGCGGGCCAGGGCGGCCGCCAGGCGCTCGTGCTGGTCCGGGGCGAGCGGGTGCGCGGTGCGTACCAGCGCCACGATGCGGTGGCGGCGCGCTGCGACCACCTCGTCCTGCTCGGCCAGCGCTACCTCGACGCTGCGGCCGCGGACCTCGGTGGCCGCAGCGGTGGCGAGCCGGACGGCGGCCTCACTCGCCCGGCCGGCGAGAAGCCGGCGGACCAGTTCGGCACGGGCCGGGGTCGGTGCCGTCCGGTTGGACAGCGCCGAGCGCAGGCCCTCGTCGGCGGCGACGATGCGGCCGAACCGGAACAGGTCGTCCTCCAGCGAGTCCAGAGCACCCGCCCGGTCGGCGGCGGCCACCTCGGCGGCGGTGGCCACGATGTCCAGGGCGTCGACCAGGTCACGCGGCGCCGACCAGCGGCCCGACGCCGCGCGCGCCGTCATGTCGGCCGCCGCCGTGCTGACCTTGCCGTCCAGCAGCCGGTGCGCGAGCGCGGACCTGTCCTCGCCGGCGCGCGCCGCGTCGGTCAGCGCCCGGCGGATCCCGGGCTCGCGCGCGGTGAGTGCGGCGACCGCGCGTAGCTGATCACCGAGCCCGTCGAGCTCGCCACGCCCGGCCTCCACCTCGTCCAGGACACCGAACAGTGCTCGCAGGGTGGCCCGACTGGCGGTACCGAGCTCGGCACCGAGGTGGCCGGTCCGGTCGGCTCCCTGCCAGGGCTCAACCGGCTCGAACGGCTCGACCGGTCCGCCCGTCCTCGCGGCCGCCGCGTCCGGCGTGGAAGCCGGGGCGGCCGAGTCGTCGCCGGTTGTCAACTTGCTGACGACCGCCCGAAGCACGCTTGAGGCGACCGCCTTGACGTGCTCACCGGTCGACGGCCCGGACGACCCGGCCGGGTGCGCACCGGTCTGGGGGCTCCGCGGGCCCGGTGCGCCGTCCTCCTCAGGCATCTGCGGGTTCCCGCTGCCCGCTGTCCGCGGCGTGCGCCCCGGGGCCTGCGGAGCTGCCTCGACCCGGGCCGGCTGGGGCGGCTTCCAGCTCGGCGAGGAACCGGTCGACCGTGCGCCGCTGGCGTGCCTCGTCGGTCAGCGACTCACCCACGATGCGCGAGGCCAGCTCGGTGGCCAGGCCACCGATCTCCGCCCGCAGGCTCTGCTGCGCCGCGCGCCGCTCCGCCGCCAACTGGCCTTGGGCGGAGGCGGTGATGCGGGCTGCCTCCGCCTGCGCCTGCTCGCGCATCTCCACGACTATCTGCGTCCCCTGGGCGCGCGCCTCCTCGCGGATCCGGTTGCCCTCGTCCTGTGCGTCGGACAGCTGCTCGCGGTATTGCTCGAGCCGGCGGTCGGCCTCGGCCTGCGCAAGTTCCGCCCGTTTGATCGAACCCTCGATCGCATTCGCCCGGTCCGCATAGATCTTCTCCAGGCGCGGCGAGATCTTCCAGGCGAAGATCCACATGAGGATCCCGAAGACCAGCAGCCCGGCGACGAGCTCGCCGGGGTGCGGGATGATCGGCGCGTCTGTTGCCCAGTTCACCGCTCTGATGGGTGCGGTCGTCGTCATGTGATCAGGCGAAGACGAAGGCGAGCGCGATGCCGATGATGGCCAGCGCCTCGGCGAGGGCGAAGCCCAGGAACGCCAGCGGCTGCAGGATGCCGCGGGCCTCCGGCTGGCGGGCGACGCCGTTGATGTAGGCGGCGAAGATCAGACCGATACCGACACCCGGCCCGATGGCGGACAGGCCGTAGCCGACGATTGCGAGGCTTCCCGTCATGGGAACTCGTATCCCTTCTGTTGACCGGCTCGGTGCCGGGACGCGTGTGTATATCGGTCAGTGCTCGTCGGCCAGCGAGCCGCCGATGTACAGGGCGGTCAACAGGACGAACACGTACGCCTGGAGCACCTCGACGAGGATCTCGAAGACGAACATGACCACGTAGAGCAGGTAGGAGATGACCCCGACGCCCCTGACCGGCCCGGAGGAGTGCAGCAGCAGGTACTCGCCGCCGGTGGAGAACAGCAGCAGGATCAGGTGGCCGGCGAACATGTTCCCGAACAACCGGAGGGCCAGTGTCAACGGCCGGGTGACGAAGTACGTGATGAACTCGAGGACGAAGATCAGCGGCACGACCGCCTTGGGCAGGCCGGGCGGCACCAGGCTCTTCAAGTAGCCGAATACGCCCTTGTGCCGGATGGCGACGCCCTGGTAGATCACGTAGACGACCAGGGACAGCGCGACGTCGAACCCGAATCTCGCCATCGTCGAGTACTGCGCGACCGGGACGATTCCCATCAGGTTGTTGAGCAGGATCGTCAGGAAGAGCGCGAACAGCAGGGGTACCCACCGCAGGAAGTCCCGCGGCCCGATGATGTCGCGCCCGACCCCGTTGCGGATGAAGGTGTAGGCGCTCTCGGTGAAGAACTGGCCCTTCGACGGCACCAGCGTGAGCCTGCGGGTGAGCACCAGCATCCCGACGGCGAGCACGATGCCGACGACGATGAACTCCAGCGTCGGGCGGGTGAACGCCCACGCCCCTTCGCCGACGAGTGGCTGCCAGAAGTCCGCGACACTCGGGGGTTCGTACTTGGCGGGCACGGTAACGAGGGCCGGGATCACGTCGTCGTCCTCGTCTCGTCAGTAGCGGCGGGCGGGGTGGGGCGGCGGTGTCGGACTCCCTGCAGGCGACCAACGCGCGCCGCATCCCCGGCCGTTCGACACCGATGCCCGGACCGGGGAGCGCTCGGGGAGACAGCTGCAACTTACCCGACGCCGGGTGACCCTCCGACATCGCCACCCGGGCCGCGGGCCTCGTCGGAGGGTGCCGCAGCGATCGGGACCGGTCTGTCCGCGATCCCGGCCGGGGTCGCCGCGGGCAGGTCCGGCGGTGGTCCGAAGACGACGGCGCCGGTCGAACGCATCCGTGCCACGGCGTGCACCTCGACGGCCAGCCAGACCAACACCGCGACGATCGCGGTGAGCGCGAACGGCGTCCGGCGGGCGGCGCCGACGTGCCCGGCGATGCCGAGTGCGATGCCGAAGACGAGGACCTTCACCGCGAAGCTGGCCATCGCCGCTGCGAACACCGCCTCGGCGCGGGCCGCCGCGGTCCGGACCCCGAGCAGGCCGGTGACCGCGGATGAGCCGATCACCACAGCGCCGGCGACCAGCGCGGACCCCGCGGCCGCGAGCCGGTGGCTGTCCAGGGCGGCCGACCCCGCGGCCATCAGGACCGCGGCGCCCGCGCTGACGGCGGCCGGCCGGGTCAGCAGTGCCCGCCGCAGCTCGCTCGAGTTGGCTCCCGGTACCGTCGGTGGCCGTCCCATCTGGCTGGTCGCCTCCCTCGTCATCGTTGCCTGCCCGACGTCGGTGCAGGTAGTGCCGCCGCGGTGGTGTCCGGCGTCCGGTTGGCGGTTGGCGGTTCCTCGAGCGGGTCCGCCGGCGGCTCGGCCGGGCGGCCGCCCAGCCTCAGCCGCCGGCGGCGCCGGGCGCGGACCCGCTCCGGGATGGCCAACGTCGCCACCACGCCGACGACCACGGCAACGGCGACCGCCGCAACGACCCAACCACTGCTGAGCAGCCCGATCGCCAGCACCCCGAAACTGAGCACCGCCGCCCAGAACCAGAGCAGTCCGACGGCCCGCCGGTGGCTGTGCCCGACCTGCAGCAGTCGGTGGTGCAGGTGCTTCTTGTCCGGGCTGAACGGGGACCGCCCCGCAGAGACCCGGCGGACCACCGCGAGGACCAGGTCGGTGAACGGCAGCGCGACGACCGCGACCGGCAGCAGCAGCGGCAGCAGGGTCGGCAGCAGCGGGGCGATCGTGTCGCCGGTCCCGGCGCCGACCGTGGCCGGGTCGATCTGACTGGTGAGGCTGATCGACGAACTGGCCAGGACGAGGCCGAGGACCATCGCTCCCGTGTCGCCCATGATCACCCGGGCCGGGTAGACGTTGTGTGGCAGGAAGCCCAGACACGCCCCGGTCAGCGCCGCCGCGATCAGCCCGGCCGTCGACGCGCGCGTCATGTTCTGGTCGACCGCCAGCAGGTAGCAGTACAGGAAGAACGCGCCGCCGCCGATGGCGACGATGCCGGCCGCCAACCCGTCCAGGCCGTCGACGAAGTTGACCGCGTTGATCGCCACGACCAGCAGCAACACCGTGATGATCGCCGACTGGCTGGCCGGCAGGGAAAGGGTCACCCCGGGCAGCGGAAGCCAGTACACGACCAGGCCCTGGACGACCACGACGCCGGCGGCGAGGACCTGCCCGGCGAACTTGGTCAGTGCGTCCAGGCCGATCGTGTCGTCCAGGACGCCGACGGCCGCGATGACGAGCACGCCGGCGTAGACGGCGCGGACATCGTCGGTCACCGCGAACGCCTGTCGCAGGAACGGCAGGTGGCTCGCGAGCAGGAACGCCGCACCGATCCCGGCGACCATCGCCAGGCCGCCCAGCCGCGGGACGGGGACCGTGTGCACGTCGCGCTCGCGCACGGCCGGGACCGCGCCGACCCTGCGCGCCACCCGGGCGGTCAGTCCGCCCAGCAGGTACGTCGTGCCCGCGGCGACGGCGATCACGAGGAGGTACTCACGCATCCGGGGTCACGGATCCGGTTTCACGGGCCGGGCAGTCACGGCTCGGGGGTGGCGAGGTCGGGGGCGATCCGCCAGAGGTCGGCCCAGCTCAGCGCACCCTCGCGGAGCAGGACCGGCCGGTCCCCGGTGATGTCGACGATCGAGCTGGGCACGGCGTCCGGTGTCGGGCCGGCGTCCAGGCAGACCGCGACCGCATCCCCCAGCTGCTCGACGGCTGCCTGGGCGGTGGTCGCCGGCGGCTGCCCCGTGCGGTTGGCGCTGGACACCGCCAGCGGCCCGGTGCGGGTCAGCAGGTCCAGCGTCAGCGGGTGGTCCGGCATCCGTAGCGCCACCGTGCCGAAGGTGTCGCCGAGGTCCCAGCGCAGTGACGGCTGCTCCGAGCACACGAGGGTCAGGGCACCCGGCCAGAACTCGGCCGCCAGGTCACGGCCGGCCTGCGGGACATCGGCGGCCAGGCCGTCCAGCGCCGCGACCGCACCGATGAGCACCGGCGGCGGGGACGTGCGGTCGCGGCCCTTCGCGGCCAGCAGCGCGGCCACGGCGTCGGGGTCGAACGCGTCGGTGGCGATGCCGTAGACGGTGTCGGTGGCGAGGACGACCAGCAGCCCGTCGGCGAGCGCGTCCGCCGCGGCCACCAGGCCCTCGGCGCGGCCGGCGTCGGACGTGCAGTCGTAGGTGGTCGTCACCCGGTCATTGTCGCCGAGCCGTCGTGTAGCGGGCACGCCCGGCCAGGTCGGGGTGGTCACGGACGTGCGTCCAGGGCCCGGCGGCCAACATCGCGGGGACTGCACCGCCCTGGGCGTCCGCGTGTTCCAGTCCGATGCTGGCGCCGGGGCGGAGCAGCAGCGCGGCGCACGACACGATGCCGCGGACGACGTCCAGTCCGTCTGCGCCGCCCCACAGCGCGAGCGCCGGGTCGTGGTCACGCACCTCCGGCGTCACCGACTCCCACGCGTCCAGCGGGATGTACGGCGGGTTGGCGACCACCACGTCGACGGCCCCGGCCAGGTCCGGCCGCAGGGCGGCCAGCTCGGTCGCGTCCGCGAGGAGCAGCTCGACCCCGGTCCCGGCGAGGTTGCGGACCGCCCAGGGGTGCGCGCCCGCGTCCAGCTCCACGGCGATCACCCGCGCGGCCGGCACTTCGTCGGCCACCGCGGCGGCGATGGCCCCGGAGCCGCTGCACAGGTCGGCGACCAGCGCCGAGCCGGTCGCCGCCAGCGTCGCCCGGGCCGTGTCGACCGCCCACCCGGCGAGCAGTTCGGTCTCCGGCCGGGGGACGAACACCCCGGGTCCGACGGCCAGCCGCAGGCGGCGGAACCCGGCCGTGCCGGTCAGGTGCTGTAGCGGGACACGGGCGGCGCGACGAGTGACCAGGGCCTCGAACAGCTCCACCTCGGTCGCGGTCAGCTCGGCGCCGGTGAGGACCGCCGCCGCCAGGGCGGACCGGGTCCGGCCCGTCGCGTGGCCGGCGAGCAGCTCGGCGTCCACCCGGGGCGAGGCGACCCCGGCCGCCGCGAGCCGTGCCGCCGCCCCCCGGACGGCCGTCCCGACCGCAACCTCAGGCAGCTGCCGGGAGCCGGTCACCGGGGAGTCGGTCATGTGGAGTCGGTGGCCGCGACGAGCCGGGCGGACTCGTCCGCGGCGACGGAGGCGTCGAGCAGCGCGGTCAGGTCACCGGCCAGGACGGCGTCGAGGTTGTATGCCTTGTAGCCGATCCGGTGGTCGGTGATCCGGTTCTCCGGGAAGTTGTAGGTGCGGATCCGCTCGCTGCGGTCCACCGTCCGCACCTGTCCGCGCCGGGCGTCGGATGCCGCCGCGGCCGCTTCCTCCCGGGCGTCGGCGAGTAGCCGAGCACGCAGGATCCGCAGTGCCTGCTCGCGGTTCTGCAGCTGACTCTTCTCGTTCTGGCAGCTGACGACGGTGCCGGTCGGCAGGTGGGTGATCCGGACCGCCGAGTCGGTGGTGTTCACCGACTGACCGCCCGGACCGGAGGACCGGAAGACATCGATCCGCAGATCCTTCGGGTCGATGGTGACCTCGACCTCGTCGGCCTCGGGGAGGACCAGGACTCCGGCCGCGGAGGTGTGGATGCGCCCTGCCGACTCCGTGACCGGCACTCGCTGCACGCGGTGCACGCCCCCCTCGAACTTCAGTCGCGCCCACGGGGCCGCCGCCGGATCGGGCGACCCCGGCGGGGCGGCCACCGAAAGAGCGGCACTCTTCACCCCGCCGAGCTCGACCCCGGTCGTCTCCAACAGCCGCGTCCGCCAGCCGACACGCTCGGCGTACCTGGTGTACATCCGGAGCAGGTCTGCCGCGAACAGCGCCGATTCGGTGCCCCCCTCGCCGGCATGCACCTCGAGGATGACGTCGCGGGAGTCGTCCGGGTCCCGTGGGACCAGCAGCCGACGGAGTCGTTCGGCGAGTACCTGCTGCCGGGAGCGCAGTGTGTCGGCTTCGGCGAGGAAGACGGCGTCCGCGTCGCCGAGCTCGACGGCGGCGGCCAGGTCCCCGTCGACCGCGGCCAGGTCGTCGACGACCTCCCGGACCCGGCCGAGCTCGCCGAACCGGGCGCCGAGCCGGCGGGCCCGGCGGGAGTCGGTCTGCACGGCCGGTTCGGCCATCTCCGCCGACACCCGCTCGTACTCGGCGAGCAGCGGCGCAGCCGCCGACCGCAGGTCCGCGCGGGGGTTCCCGGCCGTGGGCGCAACCGTCGCCCCGGACGTCGGCGGGGCCACCTCGTCAGTCGTCGGAGCCACCGGGCGTCGTCTTCTGCACCTGCATGAGGAACTCGGCGTTGCTCCGGGTCTTGCGTAGCCGGTTGAGCATCAGCTCCAGTGCGGCCTGCGTCTCCAGGCCGGACAGGACGCGACGGAGCTTCCACAGCACCTGCAGCTCGTCGTGACCGACGAGGATCTCGTCCCGCCGGGTGCTGGAGGACAGGACGTCCACGGCCGGGAAGATGCGCCGGTCCGACAACTGGCGGGACAACCGGATCTCCATGTTCCCGGTGCCCTTGAACTCCTCGAAGATCACCTCGTCCATCCGGGAGCCGGTGTCGATCAGCGCGGTGGCCAGGATGGTCAGCGAGCCGCCGTTCTCGATGTTGCGCGCCGCGCCGAAGAACCGCTTCGGCGGGTACAGCGCGCTGGAGTCGACACCGCCGGACAGGATCCGCCCGCTGGCCGGTGCGGCGATGTTGTACGCCCGACCGAGGCGGGTGATCGAGTCCAGCAGGATCACCACGTCGTGGCCGAGCTCGACCAGCCGCTTCGCCCGCTCGATCGCCAGCTCGGCGACCTGCGTGTGGTCGGCGGCCGGGCGGTCGAACGTCGAGGCGATCACCTCGCCCTTGACCGCGCGCTGCATGTCGGTGACCTCTTCGGGGCGCTCGTCGACGAGCACGACCATGAGGTGAACCTCGGGGTTGTTCGTGGTGATGGCGTTGGCCAGGGTCTGCAGGATGATCGTCTTCCCGGTCTTCGCCGGGGCCACGATCAGGCCGCGCTGGCCCTTGCCGATGGGGGCGACCAGGTCGATCACCCGGGTGGTCAGCACGTTCGGCTCGGTCTCCAGGCGCAGTCGCTGCTGGGGGTAGAGCGGGGTGAGCTTGCCGAACTCGACCCGGCCGCGCGAACTCTCCGGGTCCGCACCGTTGACGGTCTCGATGCGGACGATCGCGTTGAACTTCTCCCGCCGCTCGGACTCCCCCGCGGCCTTGGTGACGCCCGTGACGGCGTCGCCCTTGCGCAGCCCGTACCGCTTGACCATCGTCAGCGGGACGTAGATGTCGTTCGGACCGGCCAGGTATCCGGCGGTCCGGACGAATGCGTAGCTGTCCAGCACGTCGAGGATGCCGGCCACCGGGACGAGGACGTCGTGCTCGGACACCTGCGGCTCGCCGTCGCGGTTCGGTCGGCGGTCCGTGCGGTCGTTGTTCCGGTCGCCGCGGTCAGGGCGGTCGTTGCGGTCCCTGAGCCGGTCGCGCCCACGCCGTCGGCGACGGCGCCCGCCCTCCTCGTCGTCGTAGCGAGGTGCCCCGGTCCGATCCTGCGGGCTCCGATCCTGCGGGCTCCGATCCTGCGCGCTCCGGTCCTGGGACGAGCGGTCCTGGGACGAGCGGTCCTGCTGCCCCCGGTCGTCGCGCTGCCTGTCGGGCGTCTGCCTGTCGGGCGCCTGGCGACCGCCGTGGTCGCCGTTCTGCCGGTCCTGGAGCGATCGATCACCGTCGGGCCGTGCGCTCTGGTCGCGACCGGAGTCCTGTCGCGGGGCCTGCTCGCGACGCGACCCGTTCTCGCGGGACTCCGAGCGGGACTGTCGACCTTCCGTCCGCGACTGCTCCGACGGCGCGTCGACCGGGCCCCGTGCCCGCAGTTCTGCACGCTCGAGCAGCGCATCGGGCGTCGCCGGCTCGCTTCGGGGATGCAGGGCAACCCCGTTGGCGGCATGGGTCACTGTCGCGTCCGGTGTCGAGCCGTTCGTGGTCGACCCGCTCGACGCAGGTGCCCCGACGACGGGGCTGGACCCGTTGGCGTCGCCCCGTGCGGTGTCGCTCTGCCCAGCGGCGCTCTGCGCCGGGTCGCTCCGTGCGGCGTCGCTCTGCGCCGGGTTGCTCCGGGCGGTGTCGCTCTGGGTGGCGGTGCGGCGCGATGCCCGGACGGCCGGCACGCCGGACGGCTGGTATCCGGCGGTCTGTCTTGTCTCGATCGCGGCGACGAGGTCGCCCTTGCGCAGTCCGCGCACGCCGGACATCCCGAGCTGCTGAGCCACCTGCTGCAGCTCGGCCAGCTTCATTCCGGCGAGACCGCCGGCCGGACGCCGGCGGTCGGTGACGCTCGGCATGGCAGCTGTTGCCACCGGGGCGTCGGAAACTTCGGTCACGCGAGTCCTCTCACGTCTGTTGTCGGTCGGGACGGCAGAGGGCTCGTCCGGACCCGGTCGGGTGTGCGCTTCGCGCCGCACACTCCGCTCCCACCGCGAACCCGTCGGCCTCACAGGCATTGAGCCGGCTTGCCGGCGTAGCACCTGGCCTGGCCTTGCTGACCGGATCGGGCAGAGCACGAGGCCGGGAACCTGTGGAGACGTGGCCAGATGCTTCGACACGACGGCCCAGCCGGGTCAGGAGCCCAGGGGCGGTGGAGTTCTGCAAAATCTAGCACGTGGTCCCGGACCGGGCAGATGGACCCGGTCGGCCGGACCGTGCCGCGTCCCGCCAGCCGTCGGTAGCCGAACCGGGACCGTCAGTCGGGTGCCACGGTCACGCCGGAGGGGTCCGGCAGCAGGTCCACCCGTCGCCACCCCGCCGGCAGCGTCGCCGCTCCCGGCGACAGCACCGGTAGCGGAGCGGCCGCGTCCACCAGCGCCAGGACCGTCGGGCCGGCTCCGGACAGCACCGCGGCGACGCCGGACGCCCGGAGCCGGTCCAGCAGGTCCAGCGAGGCCGGCATGGCGATCCCGCGGGCGCGGGTGTGCAGGCGGTCCTCGGTCGCGGGCAGCAGCAGGTCCGGGCGCCCCGTCAGTGCCGCGACGACCAGCGCTGCCCGCCCGGCGGAATGGGCGGCGTCGGCGTGCGGCACCAGCGCCGGGAGCAGCCCACGCGCGGCGACCGTCGACATCGGCGCCGACGGCAGGAAGGCGATGACCGCGATGCCGACGGCATCCAGGCGCGCGGCCCGGGCCGTCGCCGCACTCGCGAGCCCCGGCTCGCACCAGGCGACGGTGAACCCACCGAGCACAGCCGGGGCGACGTTGTCCGGGTGGCCCTCCAGCCGCGCGGCGAGCGTCAGTTCGGCGCCGGGGTCGCGGGGCACCCCGGCCAGCGTCCGGCCGCCTACCACGCCCGCGACGATCGCCGCTGCTGACGACCCGAGCCCGAGTCCGTGCGGGATCGAGTTGTCACATGACAGGGCAAACGGCGGGAGGACGGCCCCGACGTCCGCCGCCGCGGCGCGTGCGGCCGTCACGACCAGGTTGGCGTCGTCGCACGCGACCGAGCCGACGCCCTCGCCGCTGACCATGACACTCACCGGCGGTGCGCCCCGCGGCATCGGGGTGAATCGGTGCTCGTCGTGTAGGTCCAAGGCGAGCCCGAGCGCATCGAAACCCGGACCGAGGTTGGCGGTCGTCGCCGGCACCCGGACGGTGAACGCGGACCGCGGTGTCATCCGGCCCGGCGCGACGGGGACCACCGGGACAGGGATCACCGGGACGGGATCATGGGCGAGGGGATCATCGGGACGGGATCACGGGCGAGGGGATCATCGCGGCGGGGGCGCACCCGCGAGTGACAGCAACCGGGCGACGGCGTCGGGGTCCGCGTCCAGCACGGCCGGAGCCAGGGCGTGGCCGGTGAACGCCGCGGCGCCGTCCAGCGCGGTGTCGGTGTCCTTCAAACCGTGGCCGGTGACGGTGATGGCCACCGTCTGGCCGGGGTCGAGCAGCCCGGCTGCCTGGTTCTGCAGCAGACCGGCGACACCGATCGCCGACGCGGGCTCCACGAAGATCCCGTCGTGGCGGGCGAGCAGCGCCTGCGCTCGGAGGATGTCGGCGTCCTCGACCGCGGCGATCCGCCCGTCGGAGGCGGCCAGCGCGTCGAGCGCGTCCTGCCACCGGGCCGGGTTGCCGACCCGGATCGCCGTCGCGACGGTCTCCGGGGACTCCACGCGCAAGCCGTTCACGATGGGTGCCGCACCGGCCGCCTGGAACGCCCAGATCCGCGGCCGACCCGGTGCGGTGGCCAGCCCGGCCGGCGGGCGGTCGGCGTAGTCGGCGTACCCGGCCTGGTAGGCGGTGATGTTGCCGGCGTTGCCGACCGGCAGCAGGTGCAGGTCCGGTGCCACCCCGAGGGCATCGACGATCTCGAACGCGGCGGTCCGCTGTCCGGCCAGGCGGAAACCGTCGGAGTTGGCCGAGTTGACCAGGACGACCGGGTATCGCTCCGCCAACTCGCGGGCGACAGTGAGGCAGTCGTCGAAGTTGCCGCGGACCTGGACCAGCCGGGCGCCGTGCACCACGGCCTGCGCCAGCTTGCCGCGGGCGATCTTGCCCTCCGGCACGAGAACGGCGCAGGACATCCCGGCCCGCCCCGCGTAGGCGGCCGCGGATGCGCTGGTGTTGCCGGTGGACGCGCAGACGACGGCCTGGGCACCCGCGCCCAGCGCCTTCGACACGGCCATCGTCATCCCGCGGTCCTTGAACGACCCCGTCGGGTTGGCGCCCTCGACCTTGACGAACACCCGGCAACCGGTGCGCTCGGACAGCCAGCCGGACTCCACCAGGGGCGTCCCGCCCTCCAGCAGCGTGACCACCGGGGTCTTGTCATCGACCGGCAGTCGGACCCGGTACTCCGGGATCAGCCCGCGCCACTGGTGGGTCCGGACGCCCACCGGGAGGCCGGGCGGACGCACGTGCTCGGTGACGCTCATCGTTCCCCTTCGACGCGCAGGACGCCGGCGACGTCCTTGACGAACTCCAGCCGGCGCAGGTCGGTGACGGTCGCGGCCAGCGCGTCCTCGCGCGCCAGGTGGGTGACGACGACGAGCTCGGCCTCGTTCCCGGTGCCCTGCTGGCGGACGGTCGCGATGGAGACGTCGCGACGCGCGAAGGCCTCGGCCACCGCGGCGAGCACCCCGGCGCGGTCCGCGACCTGCAACCGGACGTGGTAGCGGGTGACCGCCTCGTCGATGCCCGCGGTGCGCGCCGCCGCGTAGGTCGACTCGGCAGGTCCGTGGGTGCCGGCGAGCCGGTTACGGGCCGCGGTGACCAGATCCCCGAGCACGGCACTGGCGGTCGGACGCCCACCGGCACCGGGCCCATAGAACATCAACCGGCCCGCGGCCTCGGCCTCGACGACGACCGCGTTGTAGGCGCCGCGCACCGCGGCCAGCGGGGACTCGCGCGGGACCATCGCCGGGTGGACGCGGGCGCTCACCGTGCGCCCGGCGCCGTCGGAGTGGTCGACGACCTCACAGACCGCAAGCAGCTTCACCACGCAGCCCATCGCGCGGGCCGCCTCGACGTCGTCGCGGGTGATCCCACGGATCCCCTCGCGGTGGACGTCGGCGGAACCGATCCGGGTGTGGAAGGCGAGCGAGGCCAGGATGGACGCCTTCGCGGCGGCGTCGTAACCGTCGACGTCGGCCGTCGGGTCCGCCTCGGCGTAGCCCAGCGCCTGCGCCTGCGCCAGCGCGGTCGCGAAATCGATCCCGCAACAGTCCATCTGGTCCAGCACGAAGTTGGTCGTACCGTTGACGATGCCCACGATGCGGGTCACCCGGTCACCGGCCAGGGACTCCCGCAGCGGGCGCACCAGCGGGATGGCCGCAGCCACCGACGCCTCGTAGAACAGGTCGCGCCCGGCGAGCTCGGCTGCCTCGAACAAGGTGGGGCCGTCCGCCGCGAGCAGCGCCTTGTTCGCCGTGACGACGCTGGCGCCACGGCCGAGGGCGGCCAGGATCAGCTCGCGGGCGGGCTCGAGGCCGCCGATCACCTCGACGACGAGGTCGATGTCCGGGCCGGTGACCAGTCCGTACGCATCAGCGGTGAACAGCCCGGACGTGACCGCCAGGTTGCGGGGACGCGCGGGCTCGCGCACCGCTATGCCGGCCAGTTCCAGCGGGGCACCGATGCGCGCCGCCAGGTCCTCGGCGTGCTCGGCTAGCAGACGCACGACCTCCTGGCCGACGTTGCCGCAGCCCAGCAGGGCGACGCGCAGGGGTCGGGTCACCCCCGAAGTATCCCCGGTCCGCGCCCGGGACCCCCGGGAGGGGCGTTGCTGGCCGGTCAGGTGTCCCACAGCGACAGCGGACGGTCGGCCGAGGACCCCAACGGTGCCCAATCGTCCGTTGGCTGTCTGAGACGGACAGCAGACGACCGCGAAACTCCGGTCAGTCCAGCTCGAGAGCGAGCAGGTCCGCCTCGGTCTCCCGGCGGACGATCGGGCGGACGTGGCCGCCGTCCACGGCGAGCACCGGCGGGCGCGGGACATGGTTGTACTGGCTGGACATCGAGCGGCAGTAGGCCCCGGTGCCGGGGACGGCCACCAGGTCCCCGGCCGTGATGTCCGCGGGCAGGTATTCGTCCCAGACGACGACGTCGCCGGACTCGCAGTGCTTGCCGACGACCCGGGACAGCGCGGGCGCCGCCGAGGTGCGTCGGTTCGCCCGGGTCGCGGAGTACGGCGCCCCGTAGAGCGCTGGGCGGATGTTGTCGCTCATGCCCCCGTCGACGGCCACGTAGGTGCGGTGCGCACCGCCGTCCAGGCCGACCTGTTTGACCGTGCCGACGGTGTACAGGGTGCAGGTCGACGGCCCGGCGACGGCCCGACCCGGTTCGACCGACACCGTCGGGACCGCGATATTGGAAGCGGTGCACTCGCGTAGGACCACCTCCGCCATCCGGCGCGCCAGGTCGGCCGGCGCCGCCGGATCGTCGGCGGTGGTGTAGGCGATCCCGAAGCCCCCGCCGAGCCCGAGGTTGGGTAGCCCGTCCGGCAGCCGGTCGGCGTACGCGGCGAGCAGCTGGGCGTGCAGTCCGATGAGCCGGCCGGCGGCGACCGCGAACCCGGCGGTGTCGAAGATCTGCGAGCCGATGTGACTGTGCAGTCCGGTCAGCCGGAGCTCGGGATGGGTGAGCACCGCTTCCACGGCACGGGTGGCGGACCCGTCGGCGAGCGCGAAACCGAACTTCTGGTCCTCGTGGGCGGTCGCGATGTAGGAGTGGGTGTGCGCTTCCACCCCGACGGTGACCCGCACCATCACGTCCACGGTCCGGGCCGTCCGGCGTGCGGCAGCCGCGACCCGGCCGATCTCCTCGGTGGCGTCCAGGACGATTCGCCCGACGCCGGCCGCGACCGCCCGGTCGATCTCGGCGACCGACTTGTTGTTGCCGTGCAACTCCAGCTGCTCGGCCGGGAACCCGGCCCGCAGCGCGACGGCCAGCTCGCCGCCGGTGCACACGTCGAGCCCGACGCCGGCCTCGGCGACCCAGCGCGCCGCCGCGACACACAGGAACGCCTTGCCGGCGTAGAAGATCTCGGCCCCGGCCAGGCCCCGCGCCGGGTCGAACGCGGTGGCGAAGGCGTCCCGGAATGCGGCGAGCCGGCCCCGGAAGTCATCGGCGTCGAACAGGTAGGCGGGGGTGCCGTGCTGGGCGGCGATGTCGGTGACCCGGATGCCGGCGACGGTGAGCACACCGTCGGCGTCCTTGGCGGCGTTGGCCGACCACAGCTCGGGAACCAGCGCGTCCGGATCCGCCGGCGGCGCCAGCCACGCAGGTCCGGGCCGGGGCGGTGCGCCGTGCAGGGCACCCGCCTCGTGAGCGACGCTCACGAGTGCGGGCTCACATGCGCTCCGGGGCAGTGACACCCAGCAGCGCCAGGGCGTTCGCCAGCACGGTGCCGGTGGCGTCGTTCAGCCACAGTCGCGCCGCGTTGACCGGTTGGACCTGATCGTCGCTGCGCGGGATGACCCGGCAGGCGTCGTACCAGCGGTGGTAGGCCCCGGCCAGCGCCTCGGCGTACCGGGCGATCCGGTGCACCTCGCGCAGCTCGGCCGCTGCCCGGACGACGGCCGGGAACCCGGCCAGCTGTGCGAGCAGTGCGCTCTCCCGTTCGTGCACCAGCAGCGTCGGCACGAAGTCGGCCGGATCCCTGCCGATGCCCGCGGCGGCCGCGTTACGCGTCACGCTGCAGATCCGCGCGTGCGCGTACTGGACGTAGTAGACCGGGTTCTCGTCGCTCTGCTTGGACCACAGGTCCAGGTCCAGGTCGATCGGGGTGTCGACGGAGAACCGGGCGAGGGCGTACCGGGACGCGTCGACACCGATCGCGTCGACGAGGTCGTCGATTCTGATCACCGTCCCGGCCCGCTTGGACATCCGCAGCGGCTCGCCGTCCCGGAGCAGGTTGACCATCTGCCCGATCAGGATCTCCAGGTTGACGTCCGGGTCGTCGCCGTAGGCGGCCACCAGCGCCCGGTACCTGCCGACGTAACCGTGGTGATCGGCGCCGAGCATGATGACGACCCGGTCGAAACCGCGCCGCCGCTTGTTCAGGTAGTAGGCGCAGTCCGCCGCGAAGTAGGTCCACCGGCCGTCGGAGGTGACCAGCGGCCGGTCGCGGTCGTCGCCGAACGTCGTGGTCCGCAGCCAGGTCGCTCCGTCCGCGACGTAGACGTGTCCGGAGTCGGTCAGCCGCGCCAGGGCCGCGTCGAGGTCCCCGGCGGCGTGCAGGTCCTTCTCGTTGAACCACACGTCGAACCGCACGCCGAAGGCGTCCAGCGACCTGCGGATCTCGGCGAACATCAGGTCGACGCCGCGGACCCGGAACAGCTCGACCGCGTCGGCTTCCGGCAGCGCGAGGATGCCCGGCTCGGCCGCCACGACCCGGGTGGCGATCTCGCCGATGTACTCCCCGCCGTACCCGTTCTCCGGCGCCGGCCGGCCGGCGGCCGCCGCGTACAGCGAGCCGGCGAACCGGCTGATCTGCGAGCCCGCGTCGTTGAAGTAGTACTCCCGGGTCACCGTCGCACCGGCGGCGGAGAGCACCCGGCCGAGAGCGTCGCCGACCGCGGCCCAGCGGACCGCGCCGATGTGTAGGGGCCCGGTCGGGTTGGCCGAGACGAACTCCAGGTTCAGCGCGCCGCCGGCCGCGGACGTGTTCTCCCCGTAGGCGCGGCCGGCCTCGACGATCGTCCGGGCCAGTTCGCCCTGGGCGCCGGCGGCGAGGGCGATGTTGAGGAAGCCCGGGCCGGCGACCTGGACCCCGTCGATGCCGGGCACGGCCCGCAGCCGGGCGGCGAGCAACTCCGCCAGCTCTCGCGGCGCCCGCCCGGCCTGCTTGGCCAGTCGCATGGCGACGTTGGTCGCGTAGTCGCCGAACCCGGCCTGCCGCGGACGTTCGACCCGGACGTCGGTGGGAATGCCGTCGGGCAGCGTGAGGGAACCGTCGGCGACGGCGCCGGCCAGGGCGCGGGTCACCGCCTCGGCGAGCTGTTCGGGGGTCACCCGACCAGTCTCTCAGCCGTCTCGGCCAACGCCTTCAGCCGGCCGCGTGGGCCAGGTCCGCAGCGGTCGGCGGATCGGCTCCCACCCGGGTGACCGTGATGCCGGCCGCGGCGACCCCGTAGCGGACCGCCGCCACCAGCGGCCCGGCCGGGTCCAGGTCCCGCAGCGACGCGGTCGGCGCCCAGCCCGAGTCCGAGCCGCCGCCCGAGCCGGCGCCGGCGGCGGCGGCGGCGGCGGTCCAGGCGGCCAGGAAGCCGCCGCAGAAGCTGTCGCCGGCACCGACCGTGTCGACGACCTCGACCCGCGGCACGTCCACGCGGACCTCGCCGTCCGCGCTCCGGACGAGCAGACCGCCGCCGCCGTCGGTGAGCAGTACCAGCACGTCGTGCTCGCTCGCCAGCCCGGCGGCCGCCTCCGCGGGAGGCGTACCCGGGCGCAGCCACGCCAGGTCGTCGGCGCTGACCTTGACGACGTGCGCGCGGTGGAACACCGCCTGCAGCCGGTTGCGGTAACGGCGCGCCACCGCCGGGTCGGTGAGTACCGCCGGCCGACAGTTCGGGTCGACCATGACCAGGCAGTCCGGCCGCACCCGGTCGACCAGGCCGGCCAGCGCGTCCGCGCACGGCTCGAGCACCAGGCCCAGCGTCCCGACGTGCAGGGCGGTCGGCGCCGTCGCCAGCACCGCGTCGGCCTGGTCGCCGGTGAGGGCCGGCGCCGAGGTCGCCTCGGTGTAGAAGCGGTAGCTGGCCGCCTCGCCCGCGAAGTCGACGGCCGCCAGCGTCGTCGGCAGCTCCGTGGCCGGAGCCCACCGGTCGTCGACGCCGGACCGCGCCAGCGACGCCCGCGCCTGCTCGCCGTAGGAGTCGGTGGACAGGCTGCCCAGGAAGGCAACGTCGCCGCCGAGCCGGCCGATGGCGCGGGCGACGGTGAACGGGCCGCCGCCGAGCACCGGGCGTAACAGTCCGCCGTCGGTCGGCAGCAGGTCGACCAGGCACTCCCCCGCGACGACGATCACCGGGAGCAGTGTGCCGGGCCGCTGCTAGGGTTTCGACGCCGCGGCCTGCACGACGTCGACGCCCGGCCCCCGTAGCTCAGCGGATAGAGCATCGCCCTCCGGAGGCGTGTGCGCAGGTTCGAGTCCTGCCGGGGGCACCACACCTGCGCGAGCGCCCTGCGAGGCTGGCGGCGGTGAGCGACCTGTCGTCCGGCATGCGGCTGCTGGGGATCGACATCGCCCGGACCCTGGCGATCGTCGGGATGCTCGCCGTCCACCTGGTACCCGGCGTCCAGGCGGGCGCCCCGACGTGGTCGGCGACCGTCGCCGGCGGGCGGTCGGCCGCCCTGTTCGCGGTGCTCGCCGGGGTCGGCCTCACCCTGTCTGCGCGGTCGTTCCGGCGCGGCCGGGCAGCCGCGCAGGATTCTCGGCTGCGCGCGGCGGTCACCGCGTCGGTGCTCGTCCGGGCCGCGCTCGTCGGGGTGCTGGGCCTGACGCTGACCGCGCTGCCATCCGGGCTCGCGGTGATCCTCCCGTCCTACGCACTGCTGTTCGTGCTGGCCGTCCCGCTGCTGTCCGTACCGACCCGGTGGTTGGTCGTGCTGGCTGTCCTGGCGGCAACGGCGACCCCGGTGCTCTCCCAGCTGGTCCGCGAAGTCGTGCCGCCGCGGTCCGGCGAGCAGCCGACAGTGCTCTGGCTCGCCCGACCGGTCGACCTGCTGGTCGACCTCGGGATCACCGGCTACTACCCGGCGCTGACCTGGAGCACCTACCTGATCGCCGGCCTCATCGTCGGGCGGCTGCCGCTGCACGCGGCCCGGACCGCCCGGCTGCTGGTCGGTGCCGGAGCGGTGCTCGCGGTGCTCGGCTCGACGGGGTCGGCGCTGCTGCTCGGTCCGGCCGGCGGGCTGGCTGCGCTCGGTCGGTCGGTCGCCGCCTCCGGAGGGGACCCCGCCGGGCTGGCGCTGCGGCTCACCCAGACGTCCTACGGCACGACGCCGACGGACAGCTGGTGGTGGCTGGCGGTCCGGACCCAGCACTCGGGAACGTCGTTCGACCTGCTGCACACCACGGGCACCGCTCTGGTGGCGATCGGCGGCTGCCTGCTGGTTGCCCGGGCCGTCGGGGGTGTTGCGGGCCGGACCGGGACAGTGCTCGCTGCGGCGGCCGCGGCCGCCGCAGCGCCGGGGACGATGCCGCTGACCGTCTACACGCTGCAGGTCCTCGCCCTGGCGGCCGGACTGCGCGCCGGAGTGGCGGGCACCGGCTCCCCGCTCGCCTCCTCACCGGTCGCCGTCTGGCTGCTCTACGTCGGCGTGACGGTGGCCGCAGCCTCCGTGTGGCGGTCTGTCGTCGGCCAGGGTCCGCTCGAGGCGCTGGTCGCGGGCCCGGCGGCGGCCGTCCGCGACGCGGTCGGCGCGATCGACGGCCCCGGGGCGAGCCGTTCACCGACACCGCCCGGGTGATCGTGCCCGGCTACCGCCGTGCCACCGAAGACTTCGAGTCCCCCGTCGACCTGGCCGACGCCGGCTCCTTCCTTTCCCACCATCGAACTGCACGTGGGGACGAGTCCGGCATGCCGCGCTGCCCCACGACCAGGACCTCGGGCCGGACGACTCCATTAGCGTTCGCCGGGTGGGAGCCCTGAAGACGCAGCTGCGCGCCGACCTGACCACCGCCATGCGGGCGCGGGAGACCCTGCGGATCGCGACGCTCCGGCTGACGCTGGCGGCGATCACCAATGCCGAGGTCGGCGGGGACACCGCACGCGAGCTGGACGACGCCGAGGAACAGGCAGTCCTCACCCGGGAGGCCCGAAAGCGCCGCGAGGCGGCGGAGACCTACGCAGGTGCCGGGCGGACCGAGCTGGCGGACGCCGAACGGGCCGAGGAACGGATCATCGAGGAGTACCTGCCCCGGCAGCTGGACGACGCCGCCGTCACGGCGCTCGTCGACGAGGCGGTCCGGCAGGTCACCGACGCCAGCGGAGCCCGACCCGGCAGGGCGCAGATGGGCCAGGTGATGAAGGCCGCGACGGCGGCGGCCGCCGGCCGGGCCGAGGGCGCGCGGGTCGCCGCGGCCGTGCGGTCGGCACTGGCCTGACGGATCCGGGGCCCGGCGTTGCGAGGGCCGCCGCACGGGCCCGCTCCCCGCTTCCTAGGCTCAGCCCGGTGTGGAGTCGACGGTCAGTGACGCGGCGTGCGCTGCTCGTGCTCGCGTCGGTTCTCGGCTGCCTGCCCGCCGCGCTGACCTCGGCGGCATCGGCCGCCGGCGGACCGACCGCGCCACCGTTCGCCGCGACCGCTGCCGAGGCCGACCGCGGGGACGGCGTCGTCGCCCGCGCCGGGACGGTCACTGTGACCGACCCCACCGACGGCCCCGTCCCTGTCGACACGACGCTCTACCTGCCGCGGCGTACACCGGCCCCGGCCGTCCTGCTCAGCCACGGCTTCGGCGGCAGCAAGGACTCCCTGGACAGCCAGGCGACGAGGCTTGCCCGGTCCGGTCTTGTCGTGCTGACCTGGAGCGCCCCCGGGTTCGGCCGGTCCGGCGGCTCGATCAGCCTGATATCGCTGGACCACGAGGTCCCGGACGCGCGGCAGCTCATCGACCACCTCGCCGCTCAGCCGGAGGTGACCCGGGACGGCCCCGGCGACCCGCGGGTGGGGGTGGCCGGTGGGTCCTACGGCGGCGCCGCGAGCCTGCTGGTCGCCGGGACCGACCGCCGGGTCGACGCGGTCGCGGCGGCGATCACCTGGAACGACCTGTCCCAGGCGCTGTTTCCCGACGAGGCGCTCCCCGGGCCGGTGGGCGGTAGTCCGGCTCCGCCGGCCACGGCGTCGACGGCGGGCACCGGCCCGCTGAAGAAGGGCTGGGCGAGTGCACTGTTCGCATCCGGGTTCGGCGCGCAGCCCGGCGGCGCCAACCAGTCCGGCGGCGCCAACCAGTCCGGCGCCGGCTCCGCGGGCCGCTCCGGGGGCACGTCGGGACAGGCAGCCTGCGGCCGCTTCAGGATCGAGTACTGCCTCGCCTACGCAGCCTCGGCGTCGAGCGGTCGACTGTCCGTCCAGCTGCGAGCACTGCTCGCGCGGTCCTCGCCCGCGACCGTGCTTGCCGGGGTACGTGCGCCGACCCTGCTGATACAGGGCCAGCAGGACACCCTGTTCGGTCTGGACCAGGCCGAGGCGAACCTGCGCGGCCTCGCCGCCGCCGGCGTGCCGGTCACCGTGGGCTGGTACGCCGGTGGCCACGACGCCGGCTCGACCGGGCAGTCCGGGGTGGAACGCCAGATGGCCTCGTTCCTGACCGCGCACCTCGGGGCGGCGGCGAGCCCGTCGGCGGTACCAGCTACCGGCACGGTCGCCTTCTCCTACGACCTGACCGGACCGACCGACCCGACGACCGGGAACACCGCCACCCGGGCAGTGCAGACCGACGGCTATCCGGCCGCCGACCAGGACGTCACGCGCCGCCTCGCCGTCACCGGGGGCCGACAGCAGATCGTCCGCCCACCCGGTGGGCAGCCCGCGGCACTGACCGCAGTGACGGGCGTGGGTGTCGCCGGCCTCGGCGGTACCGGCGGAAGTCCGTCGCCAGGCGGCACGGGCGGAGGGAACAGCACCAACGGGGCGAACGGCAGGACCGGGAATGGCTCGGGCGCAGCGACCGCGGCTGGTTCGACGCTGCTCGGCGCGTCGGCCGCGGAGCCACCCGGGCAGACCGCGGTGTTCGCCACGGAGCCGTTGGCCGACCCGCTGACGCTGACCGGACAGCCCCGGATCCGGCTCGCGATCACCCAGACGGCCTCGCTGACCGCCGGTACCGCTTCCGGTTCGGCCGGTGGCGACCGCGGCGACGGTCCGCTGTTCGCCCGGCTCGTCGACATCGGACCCGACGGGGCCCGACGGCTGGTGGGGCCGGGGGCGTCGCCGTTCACCGTTCCCGGCCTGCGTTCCGGCCGTTACCCCGGGCCGACGCGGGAGGTGACGGTCGCGCTGCCCGGCGCGGTCGCCACCATCGAGCGCGGTCACCGACTCGCGGTCAGCGTGGTCCCGACCGATGCGTCGTTCGCCTTCCCGGCGACCGGCGCGGCCTACTCGGTCGCGCTGGCGCGTGGCACCGAGCTCGCACTCCCCTCGGTCCCGGCCAGTGGCAACGTCGACCCGGCAGCGGTCCGGACGAGCCTGCCCCGGTTTCCACGGGTCGGCGGCGCCGTCGTGCTGCTCCTGCTCGCGGCGGTCGCGGCGGTCTTCCTCGTCCGGCGGGTGCGTGGCGGCCGCGCGGACCGACCGGGTCCGCCGGCCGGCGGCGACGGCGGCGGCGACGGCCTCGTGCACCGATCCAGGACCGGTCCGGAACCGCTCGTCGTCGCGGGTCTCGTGAAGTCCTACGCGGACGGGTTCCGCGCCGTCGACGGCGTCAGCTTCCGCGCGCGTCCGGGGCAGGTGCTCGGGCTGCTCGGGCCGAACGGGGCCGGGAAGACCACCACGTTGCGGATACTGCTGGGACTGCTCCGGCCCACCGCCGGCCAGGTCCTCGTGTTCGGCCGGCCGGTGACGCCCGGGGCGCCGGTGCTGGACCGGGTCGGTGCGTTCGTCGAAGGCCCGGGACTGCTGCCCCACCTCACCGGCCGCGGCAACCTCCGGTCCTACTGGGCGGCGACGGGCCGGCCGGAACAGGAGGCCGGCATCGACGACGCCCTGGCGGTCGCCGGGCTGGGCAGCGCGGTCGACCGGCGGGTGCGCACCTACAGCCAGGGGATGCGGCAGCGGCTGGCCATCGCCCAGACGATGCTCGGCACGCCGGACCTGCTCGTGCTGGACGAGCCGACCAACGGTCTGGACCCGCCGCAGATCGCGCAGATGCGCCGCGTGCTGCGTCGGTACGCGGCCGCGGGCCGCACCGTCGTGGTGTCCAGCCACCTGCTCGCCGAGGTGGAGCAGACCTGCGACCACGTCGTGGTGATGGCCCGGGGCAAGGTCGTCGCCGACGCCGCCGTCGCCGACCTCGTCGGGCGGAGCGGGCCGACCCTGTTCGAGGTCGACGACGAACCGGCGGCGGTTCGGGTCCTGTCTGCTCTTGCCGGCGTCGGGCCGGTCTCGGCGGTTCCCCGCCCGGACACCCGGCCGGATGGCCGGTCGACTGCCGGCGCTGAGGCGGTGCTGTCCGCCGAGCTCGGCGGAGTTCCCCGGCCGGCGGTGGTCGCGGCGCTGGTGGAGGCCGGTGTCGGGGTCGCCGGTGTCCGGTCGCGGAACCGGCTGGAGGACGTGTTCCTGCAGCTGGTCGCTCCTCCCGGGCCTGCGCCGACACCGGTACCCCATCCGGTGGGGGCTGCCGCGTCGTGACCGTTGGCGCACCGCCGGCACCTGGACAGCGCGCACCTGGACAGCGCGCACCTGCACGGCGCGCCGCACCGCGCCGGCGACGCGCGACCCTGCCGCTGCGGGTGGAGCTGTCCCGCCAGCTGCACCGGCGCCGCAACCAGGTGGTCTTCGCGTTGCTCGCCGGGCTGCCGTTCGTCCTTGCCGGTGCCTTCGCGCTCGGTGACTCCGGCGGCAGTGGCGACCTGATCGACACGGCGACTGCCGGCGGGGCGAACTTCGCCCTGTTCAGCGTGTTCGTCACCTCGACGTTCCTCGACATCGTGCTGGTGGCGCTGTTCTTCGGCGACACCGTCGCCAGCGAGGCGAGCTGGTCCAGCCTGCGTTACCTGCTCGCGGTGCCGGTGCCGCGTGGCCGGCTGCTCGCGGTCAAGGCAGCAGCGGCCGCGCTGCTCGCGGCGGCCAGCCTGGTCCTGCTCCCGCTGGTCGCCCTCGGCCTCGGAACGCTGCTCTACGGAGCGGGTCCGCTCCGGACACCGTTCGGATCCCAACTGCCGGCCGCGGCGGCAACCGGGCGGATCGGGCTGGCGCTGGCCTACCTCGCCGTGCACCTGCTCTGGATCGCCGGACTGGCGCTGCTGCTGTCGGTGAGCATCGACTCACCGCTCGGCGCTGTCGGGACGACGGTCCTGGTCTACATCGTCTTCTCGATCCTCAACCAGATCAGTGCTCTCGACGCTGTCCGGCCCTACCTTCCGGAGAACTACGTCCTGGGCTGGGTCCAGCTGTTCTCCCCGGTGCCGGACTGGACGCAGATGACCTGGGGGGTGTTCACCGGCCTGGCCTACGGCGCCGCGTTCGCCGGGCTGGCGGCGCTGCGGTTCGCCCGCCGCGACATCGTCTCCTGACCAGCGACGATGACGCGGGCGCCGGCAAGGTGGTGGTCAGCCGTCTAGCGTAGGCACCCACCCGACCCCCGAGATGACGGACTGAGGCGATACAGCCGTGGCCGAACAGCGGACCCGGAGCTCGCGACCCGAGTCGGAGCCCGGGGAGGGCTTCGGCGCGAACGGGTGGCTCGTCGACGAGATGTACGACCGGTTCACCGAGGACCCGGACAGCGTCGACCCTGCCTGGCACGAGTTCTTCGCCGGCCACGTGCCCGGCCAGGACGGGCCCCGGCAGAACGGGTCAGCCCACGCGAACGGGTCAGCCCACCCGAACGGGGCGGGGCCGACCGGTTCGGCTCCGCAGGACAGCTTGGACACACCGCCCGTCGAGGCCGTCGCCGCGGCGGTCCCGGCAGCCGGCCCAGCGGACCGGCCGACCGACCCGGTCGACGGGACGGTGGCGACCGGGCCGGACACGGGGCCGGACACCGGTCGGGCCGCGTCGGCGCCGGTACCGGCCGAGGCACCGGAGGTGGCGCGGGCCACCGCGGACGCGCACGGGCTGCCGGCCGCCCTCGCCGCCGGAAGCCCGCCTGCCCCGACCGTCGCCCGCCCGGCGACGCCGGCCGTGGACCGGGCGCAGATCGCACCCGACGGATCCCGGCGGCCAACCGCCGGGAGCGAGCCGTCGCCGACCGTCCTGCGGGGCCCGGCCGCCCGGGTGGCGACCAACATGGCCGCCAGCCTGTCGGTGCCGACCGCGACCAGCGTCCGCGACATCCCGGTCAAGTTGTTGATCGACAACCGCACGGTCATCAACCGGCAGCTGTCCCGCAGCAGGGGCGGCAAGGTGAGCTTCACCCACCTGATCGCCTACGCGTTGGTCCGCGCCATCGGGGACACGCCGGGGATGAACGACTCCTACGCCGAGGTCGACGGCAGGCCGGCGGTGCTGCGGCCGACGCAGGTGAACCTCGGTATCGCCATCGACCTGCCCCGCCCCGACGGGACCCGCCAGCTGCTGGTTCCGTCGATCAAGGCGGCCGACACCCTGGGTTTCGCCGCGTTCTGGGCCGGCTACGAGGACCTCGTGCGCCGCGCACGGACGAACGCGCTGACCGTGGCCGACTTCGCCGGCACCACGGTGTCGCTGACCAACCCCGGCGGCCTCGGCACCGTCCACTCGATCCCCCGACTGATGGCCGGGCAGGCCGTGATCATCGGGGTCGGCGCCATGGAGTACCCGGCCGGGTTCCAGGGTGCGTCGGCCGAGCGGATCAGCGAGATCGGGGTCGCCAGGACGATGACGCTGACGAGCACGTACGACCACCGGGTCATCCAGGGCGCGTTGAGCGGGGAGCTGCTGCGCCGGATGCACCAGCTGCTGCTGGGCGAGGACGGCTTCTACGACGACGTGTTCGCCGAGCTGCGGATCCCGACCGAGCCGTTCCGGTGGGCACAGGACAACATCGGCCCGCAGGTTCGGGTCGGCAAGCAGGCCCGGGTGATCGAGCTGATCCACGCCTACCGGGTCCGTGGGCACCTGATCGCTGACACCGATCCGCTGGAGTTCCACCAGCGAACCCACCCGGATCTGCAGCTGGCCACGCACGGACTGACGATCTGGGACCTCGACCGGCGCTTCGCCACCGGTGGGTTCGGTCCGGGCGACGCCGACGGCCAGCGGGACTTCATGACCCTGCGCGACATCCTCGAGCTGTTGCGGGACTCCTACAGCGGCACCGTCGGCACCGAGTACATGCACGTCCACGACCCGGTCCAACGACGCTGGATCCAGGACCGCGTCGAGCGGCTGCACTCCCGGGCCGATCCGGACGACCAGCTGCGGGTGCTGGCGAAGCTCAACGAGGCCGAGGCGTTCGAGACCTTCCTGCAGACGAAGTTCGTCGGCCAGCGTCGGTTCTCCCTGGAGGGTGGCGAGTCGCTGATCCCGCTGCTCGCGCGGCTGTGCAGCGGTGCGGCGAGAGCGCAGCTCTCCGAGGTGTGCATCGGGATGAGCCACCGCGGCCGGCTCAACGTGCTGGCCAACATCGTCGGCAAGAGCTACGACCACATCTTCCGCGAGTTCGAGGGGAACATCGACCCGGCGACGGTGCAGGGCTCGGGCGACGTGAAGTACCACCTGGGCAGCAACGGGGTGTTCGCCGCCGCGACCGGCGCCACGATCGGTGTCTCGGTCGCCGCGAACCCCAGCCACCTGGAGGCGGTCGACCCGGTGTTGGAGGGGATCGTCCGGGCCAAGCAGGACGTGTTGGATCGCGGGACCGAGTACCCGGTGCTCCCGCTGCTCGTGCACGGTGACGCCGCCTTCGCCGGCCAGGGCGTTGTCGCGGAGACACTCAACCTGTCCCAGCTGCGCGGCTACCGCACCGGCGGGACGATCCACGTCATCGTCAACAACCAGGTCGGGTTCACCACCGACCCGGCGGCCGGCCGGTCCTCGACGTACTGCACCGACGTCGCGCGGATGATCCAGGCGCCGATCTTCCACGTCAACGGCGACGACCCGGAGGCGTGCGTGCGGGTTGCCCAGCTGGCGTTCGACTACCGCCAGCGGTTCCACCGCGACGTCGTCATCGATCTGGTCTGCTACCGCCGGCGCGGTCACAACGAGGGTGACGACCCCTCGATGACCCAGCCGCACATGTACGACCTGATCGAACGCAAGCGCAGCGTGCGCAAGCTCTACACCGAGGCCCTGGTCGGCCGCGGCGACATCAGCGTGGAGCAGGCCGAACAGGCGCTGGAGGACTACAACAGCCGGCTGGAGCGCAACTTCGCGCTGGCCAAGCAGACCTTCGACCACCCCGAGCTGTACCACCGGGTGCCGGACTACCCGCTCAAGCCGACCCCGCCGGGTGGGGACGGCCGGGCACCGGTGACCGCGATCTCCCCCGGCGTCCTGGCCCGCATCGCCGAGGCCCACCGGACACCGCCGGCCGGGTTCACGCTGCACGCCAAGGTCGCCCCCCAGCTGGAGCGGCGGGCCGCGGCGTTCACCGGCGGCGAGATCGACTGGGCGACCGCCGAGGCCGCCGCGTTCGGCTCGCTGCTGCTGGACGGGCGGTCCGTGCGCCTGGTCGGACAGGACAGCCGCCGCGGGACCTTCGTGCAGCGGTTCGCCGTGCTGATGGACCGGGGCACCAACGAGTCCTGGACGCCGTTGAAGGGGCTGGAATCCCCCGGCGGCGCAAAGTTCCACATCTACGACTCGCTGCTCTCCGAGTTCGCGGCGGTCGGTTTCGAGTACGGCTACTCCGTCGCCCGCCCGGCGGCGCTGGTGATGTGGGAGGCCCAGTTCGGCGACTTCGCCAACGGCGCCCAGTCGATCGCGGACGAGTTCATCGCCGGCGGCGAGGCCAAGTGGGGCCAGCACTCCGGTGTCGTCCTGCTGCTGCCGCACGGCTTCGAGGGTCAGGGGCCGGACCACTCCTCGGCCCGGATCGAGCGCTGGCTGCAGCTGGCCGCCGACGACGTGTTCACCGTGGCCCAGCCGAGCACCCCCGCGAGCTGGTTCCACCTGCTGCGCCGCCACTGCCTGGCCAGTGCGCACCGGCCGCTGATCGTGGCCACCCCCAAGTCGATGCTGCGGAACAAGGCGGCGGTCTCGGCAGCCGACGACCTCACCGGCGGCCGGTTCGAACCGGTTCTCGACGACGGGGGCGCCGGAGCGGGCGGGGCGGCACCGGACCCGGCGGGAGTGCGGCGGGTGCTGTTGTGCTCCGGCAAGATCGCCTGGGACCTGGCGGCGGCGCGCACCCGGCGCGAGGACCGGGAGACCGCGATCGTCCGGCTCGAGCAGCTCTACCCGATCCCGCACGAGGGCATCCGGTCGGTGATCGGCCGCTACCCCGACGCGGAGGTCCGCTGGGTGCAGGACGAGCCGGCCAACCAGGGCGCCTGGCCGAGCCTGTACTTCGGTCTGCTCCCGGGGCTGGACCGGGCGGTGACCCCGGTCACCAGACCCGTGAGTGCCGTCCCGGCGGTCGGCGCCACGAAGGCCCACGCAGCCGAGCAGGCCGCCCTGCTCGAGGCCGCGTTCGCCTGAGCCGGGCGACCTGGAAGCCGGGACGGGCTACCGTCCGGCAGTGGCCGACCTCGGACTGGTGCTGCACCCCACGGCCGACGTCCGGGAGACCGTCGAGTTCGTGCAGCGGTGGGCGCAGGAGCGCGACTTCGGATTGCTGGTGGTGCGGGACCAGCTCCCGCGCGTCGCCGGGATCCCGGTCACCGCGGTGACCGAGGCCGAGCTGGTCCGCCGGTCCACCGCCCTGCTCAGCCTCGGCGGTGACGGGACGATGCTCGGGGCGCTTCGGCTCACCATCGGGACGGGTGTCCCCGTGCTGGGCGTCAATCTCGGTCACGTCGGGATGCTCGTCGAGGTGGGTGTCGCCGAGCTCCCGGCGGCGCTCGCCCGCATCAACCGTGGCGACTTCGGGGTCGAGCCCCACCCGGCACTACGGGTCAGCGCGCCGGGCATCGACGGTCACGCGTTCAACGACGTCGCCCTGGTACGCAGCCCAGGGTCCGGGTTCGTCGCAGCGTCCTTCGAGGTCGACGACCGGGCGACGGGGGTCTACCGCTGCGACGCGATCGTCGTCGCCACCTCGATCGGGTCGACGGCCTACAACTACGCCGCCGGCGGGCCGATCGTGTCCCCCGCCGTGCAGGCCCTCGTCGTGACACCGTCCGCCCCGGCGTCGGGGATCTCCCGGGCGATGGTCGTCGCGCCGAGTGAGCATCTGCGGCTCACCCTGCGCCCCGGCTGCCGGGACGTCGCGCTGGAGGTCGACGGCCGGGTCGAGGGTCGGCTCGGGGAGGGGGACGTGGTCGAGATCGTCGCCGTCCCCGACGCCGGCCACGTCGTCCGCCTCGACGCTGCGGACTACGAGCGCCGTAGTCGGGTGAAGCTGTCCCTGCTCGACCTACCGCTGCTCCCGGAGGAGTTGCGCGCGCTGCTGCCCGACCGGCCGGACGGGCGGCGTTCCCGACACGGCGACGCCGCAATCTGACACCATCTCCGGGCCCGACCGAACCGTCGTACGGGTCCCGCCAGTTGCCGTCACCGAGGAGCCTGCCCATGTCCGTGCCGTTCCGGGCGTCGCGCCGGTCCCGTGCCGCGCTGCCGACCGCCGCACTGCTCGGTGCCCTCGCGGTCGGCGGGTGCGGGGGCGCCGCCGGCGTCGCGTCGACCGCCGCACCCCCGGCCGCAGCGTCCCCGAGTACGGCGTCCCCGAGTGCGGCGTCCCCGAGTGCGGCGTCCCCGAGTGCGGCCCCCCCGGCCGGGACGGCCGCGGCAAGCCCGGTCGCCGGGCTGCCCGCGAAGGTGCGGACCACCGGGGTCATCAAGGTCGGCTCCGAGGTCGCCTACCCGCCGATGGAGTTCCTGGCCGCCGACGGCAGGACCCCCCAGGGGTTCGACATCGACCTGTTCACCGCTGTCGCCGCCAAGCTGGGCGCCAAGGCGCAGTTCGAGAACACGAAGTTCGACTCGATCCTCATCGGCGTGCAGTCCGGCAGGTACGACGTCGGCCTGTCCGCGTTCACCGTCAACCGGGAGCGCCTGGGCTCGGTCAACATGGTCAGTTACCTGTCCGTCGGCACCCAGTGGGTGGCGAAGAAGGGCAACGCCGCCGGGGTCGACCCGAGCGACGCGTGCGGCAAGCGGATCGCCGTGCAGACCGCGACCACGCAGGAGAAGGACGTCCGCGCCAAGTCGGCTGCCTGCCAGAAGATCGGCCGCCCGGCCATCGACATCCTGGCCGAACAGGACGGCCAGCTGCCGTTCAACGACGTGTTGACCGGCAAGGCCGACGGCGCACTGTCCGACCTGGTCGTGGTCGCCGACGTCCAGCGCAAGACGAACGGGCAACTGGAGACCGTCGGCGACAGCTACGGCACCGCCCCGTTCGGCTTCGCGGTCGCCAAGAAGGACCCCGCGTTCGCCCAGGCACTGGCCACCGCCACCAACCAGCTCATCGCCGACGGCACGTACGCCAAGCTGGCGACGACGTGGAACGTGGAGAACGCCAAGGTCACCCGGTCCGAGGTGAACCCGGCGGTGAAGGACTGACCGCGCAGGCCGGGGGGGCACAGGCCGGCGGGGCGCGGACCGGAGCAGCGGCCGCGGGCCGCCCGGCCGCGATGCCCACGGTCCCCGCCCGGCACCCCGGCCGCTGGGTCGCCACGGTCGTCGTCGCCGTCCTCGCGGCGATGTTCGTGCACCTGCTGGTGACCAACCGGGCCTTCAACTGGTCGTTCGTCGCCGACAACATCGTCACCCCGGCGGTGCTGTCCGGGGTGCGGCTCACGGTCGTGCTGACGGTCGCCTCGATGGCCATCGGACTGCTGCTCGGCGTGCTGCTCGCGGTGATGCGGCTGTCCGGCAGCGCGCTGGTCCGGGCGGTGTCGTTCGGGTACACCTGGTTCTTCCGGTCGGTGCCGAGACTGGTGCTCTGCGTCCTGTTCGGGAACTTCGGGATCCTGTTCGCCCGCGTCGAGTTCGGGGTTCCGTTCGACCGGCAGATCGGGGACCTGCTCGGGATCGGCTTCGACGGGCGGTTCTTCGGGTTCAGCTCGACCGAGGTGATCAGCGGCGGCGTCGCCGCGGCCCTGGCCCTCGGGCTGAGCGAGGCCGCGTACATGGCCGAGATCGCCCGGGCGGGAATCCTGTCGGTCGACCGCGGCCAGGCCGAAGCCGCGCAGGCCCTCGGGATGAGCCGCCCGCTGGCCTTCCGGCGGATCGTGCTCCCCCAGGCGCTGCGGGTGATCGTGCCGCCGACCGGGAACGAGGTCATCGCGATGGTCAAGGACACCTCGCTGGTGGCCTACGTCCCGGCCTACGACCTGTTCTTCCAGACCCAGGCCATCGGCACCCGCTCCTTCCAGCTGTTCCCGATGCTGGTGGCCGCCACGCTGTGGTATCTCGCGCTGACGACCGTCCTGCTGGTCGGCCAGCACTTCGTCGAACGCCGGTTCGGCCGCGGGTTCGTCTCCGGAGGCCGTGGTGTCTGACGGCTCCACTGGCGCGGGCGCGCAGCGAGCGCTGGTCGAGGCCCGGGACGTGCACAAGAGCTACGGCCGGACGCCGGTGCTGCGCGGTGTGGACCTGGTCGTGCCGGCCGGCTCGGTGTGCTGCCTGATCGGGCCGAGCGGCTCGGGCAAGACGACGCTGCTGCGCTGCCTGGATCACCTGGAGAAGGTCGACGCCGGAACGGTGCGCATCGGTGACCATCTCATCGGGTACGCCGAACGCCGCGGCAGGCTGCACGAGCTGTCCGACCGGGCGGTGTCCCGGCAGCGACGCAGCGTCGGCATGGTCTTCCAGCGATTCAACCTGTTCCCGCACATGACCGCGGCGCAGAACATCGCCGAGGCGCCGGTCCGCGTCGGTCGGATTCCGCGGGCGGCGGCCCGCGACCGCGCGTCGGTCCTGCTCGATCGCGTCGGGCTGGCCGGGCGCGAGAACGCCTACCCCGCCCAACTGTCCGGCGGCCAGCAGCAGCGCGTCGCGATCGCCCGGGCCCTGGCGATGGACCCGCAGGTGATGTTGTTCGACGAGCCGACCTCCGCGCTGGACCCGGAACTGGTCGGCGAGGTGCTCGCGGTGATGCGGAACCTTGCCGACTCGGGCATGACCATGGTGGTCGTCACCCACGAGATGGGCTTCGCCCGCGAGGTCGGTGACGACCTGGTGTTCATGGACGGCGGGGTGGTGGTCGAGTCCGGGCCGCCACGGCAGGTGCTGGCCGGACCGCGGGAGCAGCGCACGCGCACCTTCCTGTCCCGGGTGCTCTGACCTGTCCCGGTGCTCTGACCTGTCCCGGGTGCTTCGAGCCGTCCCGGTGCTCCGACCGCTTCCCGCCCGAGGAGGATCGTGGACGTGACCGGTCCCTCCGCCACCCGTATCCGCCGGGCCCGTCCCGGTGACGAGGACGCCCTGGTCCGGCTCGTCCAGGAGCTGGCGGCCTACGAGCGCGCGGCCGACGAGGTCCAGGCGAGCGCCGCCGACCTGGGAGGCGCGCTGTTCGGTCCCGTCCCCGGCGTCTGGTGCCACGTCGCCGAGGACACGGGCAGCGGTCAGGTGGTCGGCATGGCGCTGTGGTTCCTGACCTTCTCCACCTGGACCGGCCGGCATGGCATCCACCTGGAGGACCTCTACGTCAGCCCGGCCGCCCGAGGCCGCGGGACCGGCCGGGCGCTGCTGGCGGCGTTGGCAACTGAATGCCTGGCCCACGACTGGCCCCGGCTGGAATGGGCAGTGCTCGACTGGAACGCCCCCGCGATCGGGTTCTATCGCGCCATCGGTGCCCGGTCGATGGACGGCTGGACGACCAATCGGGTCACCGGGCCGGCGCTGAAGGCACTGGCGAGCTTCCCGGCCGGGCCAGCGGCAGTCGATCCCACCTGACCCGAGCCCGCCGCGGGTCACCGTCCGGGCAGGCGGCCCTCGCCGAGCGAGCGAGCCGTCGGCCGGGCGAACAGGGCGGCCAGACCCCCGCCGCCGACGACGAGGAACGCGAGCCCGAATCGCCAGCCGGCCGGGAAGAACCCCAGCCCGACGAGCACGACCAGGCCGTGCATCACCGCGGCGAAGGACCGGGCACGCCGGTGGTTGCGCCACAGCGCGATGCCGGCCATCGACAGCGCAGCACCGAACGCGAGGAAGACCGCCCCGAGCCCGAGCACCGGCCCGAGCGGCAGCGTCCGTCCGGACCGGACGGCCCCGACCAGCACCAGCACTGCGAACAGCGCCGCCGCCGCGCCCTCGATACCCGTGGCGAGCGCCGCCAGCCGCAGCGTGGCCGGTCGGGACGTCCGCGCGTCGACGGCCGCCAGAGCCGTGACCGGAGTCGGGTTTGCCGACGACCGGTCGGAGCGACGAGCCGCCGATCGACGGGCCGCCGATCGACGGGCCCCGGCTCGACGAGCTGCGGGGCGGCTGCTCACGGATCGAGGTTAGCCAGGCCGCTCTGCCCCGCGGCATCACTCATCGATGAAGTTCCTTACCTAGGGTGATGGTCGAGCAGAAACGTGGACAGGTCAACGCTCTTGTGAAACTATTCACTTGACGGACATTCCCGCGACACGTGCGGTCGGCGCCACCGTGGACTGCGAAGTGGTCCGAGGCATGTCAACGTGGGAAACGCCCCGGACCGCCGGCACACACCGTCACGGTCGGGGTCTACGACGATGCTGTCGTGGTCGCAGGACGTCGGGACCGAGACCAGATCTTCGGGCGCCCGCGCTCTCCGGTGACCGACGGTCAGTGACCACACGCTGCCCGGGTCGTGGCCTCGTGCCGCCGCTCGCGCCTGAACCACCGAGGAGACGTCCATGGACTGGCGAAACCACGCCGCCTGCCTGCAGGAGGATCCCGAGCTGTTCTTCCCTATCGGGAACACCGGCCCGGCGCTGGCGCAGATCGAACAGGCCAAGGTCGTGTGCCGTCGGTGCGAGGTCTCCGACACCTGCCTGGCCTGGGCACTGGAGAGCGGCCAGGACGCCGGCGTCTGGGGCGGTCTGAGCGAGGACGAGCGTCGGGCGCTCAAGCGCCGGACCGCCCGGGCGCGCGCCCGCTCGCTGTAGGAACGCCACCGAGGCGCCCCCGCCGATGTCGGACGCGCCGCGACGTGCTCGGCGTCGACTGCAGCACGTGTGCCCACCATCACCTAGATCGATGCGGTGGGGAATTCCAGCACGACCCGCGTGCCGCCGCCGCGGCGGGCCGCGATCTCCAGCCGGCCGTCGAGTTCGCCACTGACCAGGGACCGGACGATCTGCAGACCCAGACTCCCACTGGACTTCAGGTCGAACCCGTCCGGCAGGCCCTGGCCGTCGTCCTCGACCTCGATGTGCACCAGGTCCGTGCCGAGTCCAGGCGCGGGGAGCCCGAAATCTCCGGGGTCGCCGGCGGAGTCCTCGCTCGAGGCCTCGGCAGCCGGGCGCGTCACCGGCCGACCGGTCGGCCGTGGAACCGCACCGCCGCGGCCCAGCAGGTGGCCGTCGCGGTAACGGCGGACGCCGAGCATCAGCGCACCGGGCCGGTTCTGCAGCCCGTGCTCGACCGCGTTGTGCAGCAGCTCGGTCAACACCAGGGCCAGCGGCGTAGCCGTCTCGGCCGGGATCTCGCCGAAGTGCCCGGTACGGATGGGAGTGACTGTTGCCTCGGGCGCCGAGACGTCGGCCACCAGCCCGAGCAGCCGGTCGGCGACATGGTCGAAGTCGAGGCGGTCCTCGACGCCCTGGCTGAGCATCTCGTGCACGACAGCGATCGACCCCACCCGGCGGACCGCCTCGTCCAGCGCGGTCCGCGCCTCGACCGCCTTGACCCGGCGGGACTGCAGGCGGAGCAGGGCGGCGACCGTCTGCAGGTTGTTCTTCACCCGGTGGTGGATCTCTCGGATGGTGGCGTCCTTGCTCATCAGCTCGCGCTCGCGGCTGCGCAGATCCGTGACGTCCCGGATCAGCACGAGCGCGCCGATCCGCTCGCCCGCCCGCAGCAGGGGCAGGGTCCGGATCACCAGGGTCCCGTCCGAACTGTCGATCTCGGTGGCGCGAAATGCCTCGCCGGAGACCATCCCCGCCAGCGCCTCGTCGGTCGGGCCGCCGGACGGCGCGAGCCGGGCGGTCACCCGGCCCAGGTGCGAGCCCAGCAGATTGCCCGAGAACCCGAAACGGCGGTAGGCCGACAGCGCGTTGGGGCTGACGTAGGTGATGACCCCGGCCGGGTCCAGCCGGACCAGCCCGTCACCGATGCGCGGTAGTCGCGACAGGTCCGTCCGGTTGTCCTTCGGCGGGAAGGTGCCTTCGCTGATCATCGTGGACAGGTCCGACGCGGCCTGCAGGTAGGACAGCTCCAACCGGCTCGGCATCCGGATGCCGATCATGTTCGTGCTACGGGCGATGACGGCGATCACCCGTCCGTTGGCCGACCGGACCGGGATCGCCTCGAGCCGGACGGGTACCCGGTCGCGCCACTGGGGATCGCTGTCCCGGACCACCCGGCCCCCGCTCAGGGCCGCGACGACCAGCGGCAGTTCGGCGCCGGTGGCGGTGTGCCCCACCATGTCGTCGGAGTAGGCGGTCGGCCCCGTCGTCGGCCTCGCCTGGGCGAGGACCCGGAACACCGTCGCGTCCGGGTCCGCGCCGCTCTGGCCGGCGGGCGGCTGCGCGACCCACAGCAGCAGGTCGGCGAACGCCAGGTCCGCCAGCAGGTGCCAATCGGTCACCAGTCGCTGCAGGGTCGAGGCGTCGGACTTGCCGAGCGCAGGATTGGCGCGGACGGTCTCGGCGAAGGACGGCACGGCGCGAGCCTAGGTGGGCCCCCGGCCGGTCGACTCGACCGTTGCGTCGGTAGAAGCAGCGGCCCGCAGGCCCGACCCGGGCGCGTCGCTCAGCTGTGCTGCGGGGGCTGTCCGGCCCGGATGAGCACCGAGATCCGGGTGCGCAGTTCGACCGACGCGCGGTCGGCCCGGCAACTGCGGACCAGGACGGCACGGACGAGCTTCTCCACGTCGTAGGCGGCCAGGCACGTCGTGCACAGGCGCAGGTGTTCACCGATCCGGGACGCGACGGTCGCGTTCGCGACCTCGCCGTCGAGGTACTCGAACATCTGCCCGAGGGCCTCCGCGCACTCCCCCCCTGTGGGGACCACCCCCGGACCGGTCGAGCCGGGGGCCGCAGCCACCGTGGACTTCGGCAGCCCGAGCTCGTCGAGCAGTCCGGCCCAGCGGGTGGCCGAGGTGGCCGAACCGCCGTCCGTCCGGTCGGCGATGACCGGGTCCGGCTGCGTGCTCATGCGGGTACTCCCTTCCGGTCCGCCGGCGACACGGCGGAATCCGTCCTGATCTGGGGCGACGTCGTGTCGGGTGGGCGGTAGCCACGTCCGGCGGCGTAGTCGGTGAGCAGGGCGCGCAGCTGTCGGCGACCCCGGTGCAAGCGCGACATCACGGTCCCGATCGGGGTGCCCATGATCCCGGCGATCTCCTTGTACGGGAAACCCTCGACGTCGGCGAGGTACACCGCCAAGCGGAAGTCCTCCGGCAGCTCGGCGAGGGCGCGCGTCACGTCCGAGTCGGGCAGGTGTTCCAGCGCCTCGACCTCGGCCGACTTCAGGCCGGACGAGGTGTGGGACTCGGCCCGGGCCATCTGCCAGTCCTCGACGTCCTCGGAGCTGGACGCCTGCGGCGTGCGCTGTGCCTTGCGGTAGGAGTTGATGAACGTGTTGGTGAGGATCCGGTAGAGCCAGGCGCGCAGGTTGGTCCCCGGCGTGAACTGACCGAATGCCGCGTACGCCTTCGTGAATGTCTCCTGCACGAGGTCCTCGGCATCGGTGCGATCCCGCGTCATCCGCAGGGCCGCGCCGAACAGCGGGTCGACGTACTGCATCGCGTCGCGCTCGAACCGGGTGGCCCGTTGGGCGTCGGTCTCGGTGGCGCGGATGTCGGGAGCTGTGTCCCCGGACCGGGCGGCGCGCGACTCCGCTGCGGAGGTGGGCATGCCCACGAGCCTACGGTCGTAGGCCCTGGCGGCTGTGAACCCGCGTGGCGCCGGACGCCGCCGGGACAGCTGATCCGTCTGCGACATCCCGGCCCCTCCATCGATCGGTACGGCTCGGTTTGCCCGCACCTGATCAAGTGCGGATGCCGGGCCGTTGTTCCCGCCGTCGTTCCGGCCGAACGAGGCGCGGGCCCTGCCCGGTCGCGCCGGTGGGGGCAGTCCGGGCCGCGCCGCCCGCGGCGCCGGGTGCGACCGACCGTCCCGAGACGGTAGGAATGGGGTATGACGACCCTCGTCCGGCTGATCGCGCGCCCGGCCATGTCCGCTGTCTTCCTGGCCAGGGGGGTGCAGGCCGTCCGTAGGCCGCAGCCGCTCGTCCCGGCCGCCGAACCCGTTGTCGCGAAGATCTCGCCGCCGCTGCAACGGCTGCTGCCGGCCCAGGTCGCGGCGCTGCTGCCGAAGGACACGGTCGGCTTCGTCCGGCTCGACGGCGCCGTGCACGTGATCGGTGGGGCGTTGCTGGCGGTCGGCCGGGCACCGCGCCTGGCCTCGGCGGCCCTCGCGCTGTCGCTGGTCCCGACGACAGTCGCCAGCGACCCGTTCTGGCGTGAGCGGGACCCGGAGAAGCGCAGTGAGCTGGTCGGCCAGCTGCTGAAGAACCTGAACATGCTCGGCGGTCTGCTGCTGGCGTCGGTGGACACCGCCGGCAAGCCCGGGGTCCCGTGGCGCGCCCGCCGGGCGACCCGCGACCTGAAGCGGGGCTCGAAGGCCGCCAAGCGCGAGGCGAAGCTGTCCGTCGCCGCAGCCCGCGCGAAGCTGCCCGGCTGATCGCCGTCGCAGCGGCGCCGGTCCGGTGCTGGTCACCGGTGGCCGGCCCGGCTGGTTGGCTGACCCGGTGAGCAGTTCCGGCCCCGCCCCTTCCGTGACAACACCGGAGGCAGTGCCGCGCCCCCCGGGGCCCGGCACTGCGGTGCCGCGCACTGAGGTCCCCGGAACTGCGATGCCCGAGCCTTGGCCGGCCCCGGTGGCTCCGGAAGGCGTGACCGGCACCGTGGACATCCCGGGGTCGAAGTCGCTGACGAACCGGGCCCTGGTGCTGGCCGCACTCGCCGAGGGGCCGTCCACGATCTCCCACCCGCTGCATGCGCGGGACACCGTGCTGATGGTCGACGGGCTCCGGGCGCTCGGGGTCGACATCGCCGGAAGCCGCACCGCCTGGCACGTGAGCCCGCCGCACCGCCGCGACCCGGCGCGGCCCCTCGCCGCCGGTCCCACACCGCCGCGGCGGCCGGCGTTCCGCGGCAACGTGGTGATCGACACCGGCCTGGCCGGCACCGTGATGCGGTTCCTGCCGGTGCTCGCCGCGCTCGCCGACGGTCCGGTGACCTTCGACGGCGACCTGCGGGCACGTGAGCGGCCGATGGCCGTTACCATCACCTCCCTGCGGTCGCTGGGCGTCCGCGTCGATGACGGGGACCGGGGGACGCTGCCGTTCACCGTTCGCCCGACCGGCGAGGTCCCGGGCGGGTCGGTCGAGCTGGATTCGTCAGCGTCCAGCCAGTTCCTGTCCGGCCTGCTGCTGGCCGCGCCCGCCTTCGTCGAAGGCCTCACCGTCCGGCACGTCGGGGCGCCGCTGCCCTCGCGGGATCACATCGCGATGACCGTGGCGATGCTCCGCGACCGCGGCGTCACCGTCGAGGACGGCACGGCTGACAGCTGGCGGGTCGCGCCGGGCCCGTTGTCGGCCCGGGACGTGACCGTCGAACCCGACCTGTCGACGGCCGCACCGTTCCTGGCCGCGGCGCTGGTGGCCGGCGGTTCGATCAGGGTGCCGCGGTGGCCGGGACGGACCACCCAGCCCGGAGGAGCCGTCCTGGACCTGCTGGCGCGGATGGGCGCCCGCGTCGACCGCGGAGACGGTGCGGTGACCGACGTGGCGCCGGGGACCGGAGCCGTTACCGATGTGGTGCCGGGAATCGGCGTCGTTACCGACGTGGTGCCGGGGACCGGCGCCGTTACCGTCAGCGGCGACGGGCACATCGACGGCATCGATGTCGACCTCGGTGACCAGCCCGAGCTGGTGCCGGTCGTCGCGGCCCTCGCCGCGCTCGCCGACTCGCCCTCCCGGATCACCGGGGTCGCTCATGTCCGCGGTCAGGAGTCGGACCGCCTCGCCGCCCTCGCGACCGAGATCAACGCTCTCGGCGGGGACGTCGAGGAGTTGCCCGACGGTCTGGTCGTCCGGCCCCGGGCGCTCGTCGCGAACCCGCACCGGCCGTTCCACACCTACGCCGACCACCGGATCGCCCACGCCGGAGCACTGCTCGGTCTCGTCGTGCCCGGTCTGCGGATCGCGGACATCGCCACGACAGCCAAGACGTTCCCGGACTTCGCCACGCGCTGGGCAGCGCTGCCGGCCCGGGCCGCCCCGTGAGCCGCCCGGCTCCGGCCCATGCGGTGAGCGCGACCGCGTGAGTACCGGCCGCCTGTCCGACGTCGACGAGCGCGACGTCCACGTCCGCCCCGGAAAGAGCTCCCGGCCGCGGACGAAGGAACGCCCAGGGCACACCGCCGCGGTCCTGGGCACGGTGATCGCCCAGGACCGCGGCCGCTACACCTGCCTGCCGGGTCCCGCCGACGAGCCGCCGGATGCGTCGGCCAGCCCCGTGACGGCGGTCAAGGCGCGTGAACTCGGCCGCAGCTCGGTCGTGGTCGGTGACCGGGTACGCCTGGTCGGGGACATGTCCGGTGGCCGGGACGCACTGGCCCGGATCGTCGGGACCCTGCCGCGGCGGACGGTGCTGCGCCGGACGGCTGACGACGACGACCCGTTCGAGCGCGTTGTCGTCGCCAACGCCGACCAGCTCGTCGTCGTCACCGCGCTGGCCGATCCCCCGCCGCGGCCGCACCTGATCGACCGGTGCGTCGCCGCCGCGTTCGACGCCGGGCTGGCCCCCCTGCTGTGCCTGACCAAGGCCGACCTCGCGCCCGCCGACGCCCTGCTGGCGATGTACGCGCCGCTCGACCTCGACGTGGTGGTGACCTCCCGCGACGACCCGGTCGACGTCCTGGCCGATCGGCTCGCGGGCCGGGTCAGCGTGCTGGTGGGGCACTCCGGTGTCGGCAAATCGACCTTGGTGAACGCGGTCATCCCCGGTGCCGGCCGCAGCACCGGCGTGGTGAACGCGGTGACCGGACGCGGGCGGCACACCTCCACCAGCGCGGTCGCGATCCCGTTGCCCGGCGGCGGCTGGGTGGTCGACACCCCTGGCGTGCGGTCATTCGGCCTGGCCCACCTCTCCCCCGCGACGCTGATCCGCGCCTTCGGTGACCTCGACGCGGCGACCGTCGACTGTCCCCGTGGCTGTCTGCACACGGCTGCGTCGCCGGAGTGCGCGCTGGACCTGTGGGCGGCCGACGGCCGCGTCGAACCCGCCCGGGTGGCGTCGTTCCGTCGTCTGCTGGAAAGCCGGGACCGCCGCGACGACGACTGACAGTGATGATGGGTGTGGGTCCCGCCGCCGGTCGGCCCGCGACCGTGCCCGGAGAGCGCGCCGGCCTTGTTGGCGCGCCGGCTGCGGTCAGGCGCGCCTGACCGCAGCCAGCTTCCGGCGTCGATACGGTGCCCACCGTGGTCAACCCCGGTCGGCCGTTCACCGACGACCTGCGACTGGCGCTGCTGATCGCCGACGACGCCGACGCGCTGGCCACCGACCGGTTCCGCGCCGCGGACCTGCGGGTCGACACCAAGCCGGACCTCACGCCGGTCACCGACGCCGACCGGGCCGTCGAGGAGTCGGTGCGGCGCACCCTGTCCCGGGCCCGTCCGCGCGACGCGGTGCTCGGCGAGGAGGGCGGCAGCACCGGCTGGGGGCCGAGGCGTTGGGTGGTCGACCCCATCGACGGCACGAAGAATTTTGTTCGCGGCGTCCCGGTGTGGGCCACGCTGCTCGCGCTCGTCGAGGGGGACGAGGTCGTCGTCGCCGTGGTGTCGGCGCCCGCGATGAACCGGCGGTGGTGGGCCACCCGCGGTGGCGGCGCGTTCGCCGGCCGCACGCTGAACACCGCACGCCCGATCGGGGTGTCCGCGGTCGGGGCGCTGGGTGATGCGTCGTTGTCGTACTCGTCGCTGTCCGGCTGGGAGGAACTGGGCCTGCTCGAGCGCTTCGTCGACCTCACCCGCTCGGTCTGGCGGACGCGGGCGTACGGCGACTTCTGGAGCTACATGCTGCTGGCCGAGGGTGCGGTGGACATCGCCGCCGAGCCGGAGCTCGCCCTGCACGACATGGCGGCGCCGTCGCTGGTCGTCACCGAGGCCGGTGGTCAGTTCACCGACCTGTCCGGGCGAGCCCTGCTCTCGGCAGGCGCCCCGATCGGCAACGCCGTGGCGACGAATGGCCGGTTGCACGACGCGGTCCTGGACGCGTTGACGGGCTGAGTACGCCCGTCTCGGCACGCCTGGTCAATCGGCGGGGGGCCGGCTACTGCACCGACCCTGCGGCCCGGGGGCGGGGCATTGCGACGGCGGCGCTGCGGGCCCTGACCGTGGAACACCGCATCGATTCCGTCCGATGGGGACGCTGTCCTGCCTCCCACGTCACTCGTGCAGCAATGACGTCTGTGCTCAGGTGAAGACCGCGCGGAGGTCCAGGTCGACCGTGAAGGGGACAAGGAGCTCCAACCGCGCGTCGGGCTCGCCGGACGCGTCGACCACGAACCGCCCGCCGGTGTTTCGGTACACCGTCAGGACGTCGGTCTCCTGGTCGGCCACCCAGTACCACGGCGCTCCGCCGCCGGCGTAGGCCCGCAGCTTGCGACCGAGGTCCTCACTCCGGGTCGACGGGGACGTGACCTCGACCACCAGCAACGGAGGCACCCGCAGCAGGTCGGCCGCCGGTGAACCGGTGGTGGCCACCATCACATCAGGCTCGAAGACCGTGCCAGGTCCGGGCTGCCAACCGAACTCCGGCAGGACGTCATAGCCGCCTGGGACGCTGTCCTCGAGGACCCGGGTCAGTCGTCGGGCGATCAGGACGTGACGCCTGCTCGGCGGGTTCACGACGGCGAGCCCGTCGTAGTACTCGCAGTGCTTGGTCTCCCCCAGGGCCTGGTAGGCCCCCCACGACATGGGCGTGCGCAACGACCCTCCGGCGGTCAGCTGCGCGACCACGTCGTCAACGTTACGTGTCGACGAGATGACCGGTGGGGCACTCAGCGCGTGGTGAGGCGCAACGCGGTGAAGGAGACGGCGTCCAGCGGCACCGTGAGCACCGCTCCGTCGAAGCCGGTACCGCCGCCCTGCCTGGCCACGACGCGTTCCGGCTCCTCGGCGGTGTTGGTGGCGCTCGGGTCGTCGTCGGCCACCACCCAGTGCTCCGCCACGGCGAGCCCGGTCCTCTCGGCGGCACCGGGGCCTGCGAACCCGCGCAGATCCAGCGTCAGCGGGATCCCGGTGTCGCGTCCGCGATGGACCACGAACACCCCGATGTCACCGGTGGCCGGGTCGTGGGTCGCGGTGACCTCCACGCCGGGGACAGTCCCGTACTTCGTGGTCTCGACGGTCGGCCCCACCGGCTCGACGCGCAGCACGTCGCCCTGGGCGATCCGGGCGGTGAGGGCGAACGGGTGCCACGTCGGCTGCTTCCAGGACGGGCCGCCCGGCTCGGAACGGATGGGCGCGATCACGTTGACCAGCTGGGCCTGGCAGCCGATCGACACCCGGTCCGCGTGGCGCAGCAGCGTCACCAGGAACGAGCCGACGACGACCGCGTCGGTCACGTCGTAGTGGTCCTCGATCAGGCGGGGGACGGCCTCCACCGGCAGGTTGTCCTCGCCGACGAACCGGCTCTGGTACCAGACATTCCACTCGTCGAAGGAGATGTTGACCCGCTTGTCGCTGCGCCGGCGTGCCGCGACCGAGTCCGCGGTGGCCACGACCCGGCTGATGAACCGGTCCATGTCGATCGAGGAGGCGAGGAAGCTGTCGACGTCGCCGTCGGGGTTCTCGTAGTACGCGTGCATCGAGATGAAGTCGACCACGTCGAAGGCGTGCTCCAGGACGGTGGACTCCCACTCCCCGAACGTCGGCATCTTCGAGTGGGAGCTGCCACAGGCGACCAGCTCGATGCTCGGGTCCACCCGGCGCATCGCCTTGCCCGCCTCGGCGGCCAACCGGCCGTACTCGGTGGCGGTCTTGTGGCCGATCTGCCACGGGCCGTCCATCTCGTTGCCCAGGCACCACAGCTTGATCCCGAACGGCTCCGCGAACCCGTGCTCTCGGCGGAGGTCGGACAGCCGGGTCCCGCCGGGCAGGTTGGCGTACTCCACCAGGTCGATCGCCTCCTGCACCCCCCGGGTCCCCAGGTTGACTGCGATCATCGGTTCGACCCCGGCCCGGCGCGCCCAGGTCATGAACTCGCCCAGGCCGAACTCGTTGGTCTCGATCTGGCGCCAGGCCAGGTCCAGCCGGACGGGGCGCGACTCGCGCGGGCCGACGCCGTCCTCCCAGCGGTACCCGGACACGAAGTTGCCGCCCGGGTAGCGGACGAGGCTGACGCCCATCTGCGTGGTCGCGTCAAGGACGTCCGTCCGGAAGCCGTCGGCGTCTGCGGATGGGTGCCCGGGCTCGTAGATCCCCGTGTAGACGCAGCGGCCCATGTGCTCGACGAAGGAACCGAACAGGCGCCGGTCGATCGGTCCGATGCGGAACGCCGGGTCCAGGACGGCGCTGGCCCCGGTGGCCGCGCGCGTTCCTGCCCCGGTGGCGGGGGGTACCGGCAGATCGGTGGTGGCGGTCATGACGCGGGTCCTTCTCGGCAGCGGCGACGGGGGTCCGCCGGACCCTATCGACCACGCGCCGTCCCTCCCGCGCGCCGGCCGGCCGCCTTGATGGACACCGATCGACCCGGTGGCTACGGTCGGTGCCGCGGGTCACGACGAGGTGACCACGACCCGGAGGTGCGCATGACGCCCACCCGTCCCGCCCGCCACCGGGCCGCCGCAGCGGTGTTCTCCATGGCCCTCGCGACGCTCGCGAGCATCGCTCTCGCGGGCCCCGCCAACGGTACTTCGCCGACCGGGGGCGGCATCTCACCGGCTCCGGCGAGAGCGACGTTCACCAACCCGGTGTCCGAGCCCGCGGCCGACACCTTCGCCGACCCGTCGGTCATCCGGGGCCGCGACGGCCGCTGGTACGCCTACGCGACGTCGGACCCTCTCAAGGCCGGGGACCCCACCGTGCCGCTGCTGCCGGTACTGAGTTCCACGGACCTGGTGACCTGGACGTCGGCCGGGTCGGTGTTCGCCGTGCGCCCGTCCTGGGCGACGCCGACCGCCGGCATCTGGGCGCCGGACATCCGCTGGGTCGACGGCAGGTACGTCCTCTACTACGTGGTCACCGACACCACCGCGTTGCCCGGTGACACCGACTCGGCGATCGGCGTGGCGACGGCCCCGACGCCGCTGGGCCCGTGGACCGACTCCGGCGGCCCGCTGGTCGCCCCGCGACCGGGCAACGGCTCCTACCTCGGCACGATCGACCCGGCCGGGTTCACCGACACCGAGGGTCACCGCTGGCTGTACTGGGCGTCTTTCAACGGCGGCGGGTTCGTCACCCGCCTCACCGACGACGGGCTGCACACGGTCGGTGAGCCGACGCGGGTCCTGGTCGACAACCGCTACGAGGGCAGCTACGTCGTCCGGCACGGCGGGTACTACTACATGTTTGCCTCGGCAACGAACTGCTGCGCGGGCCCCGTGACCGGCTACACCGTCTTCGCCGGGCGCAGCACCGAGCCGACCGGCCCGTTCGTCGACCGCGACGGTGCGTCGCTGAACGTGTCCCGGGTGGGTGGCACCCAGGTGATCGCGCCGTACGGCAATGAATGGATCGGCACCGGGCACAACGCGGTGATCGAGGACGAGTCGGGCCAGTCCTGGTTCGTCTACCACGCGATCCCCCGGTCGAACCCGTACCTGACCGAGCCGTACGGGGTGAACCGGCGGCCAATGTTGATCGACCGGCTGGACTGGATCGACGGCTGGCCGACCGTCCGGGGCGGCCGCGGTGCGTCCGACACCCCGCAGGCTGCGCCGGTCACCACCGGGCCGGTCGACGAGCCGTTCACCGCTGCGCCCGCCGCGGGCACCTTCACCCGCGTTGCCGGCACGTTCGCCCTCGCCGGGTCCGCCGCCGGGAAGCCCGGTGACGGCTATCTGCGCCAGACCGCCGCCGGACCGGCGCTCGTCGTGTCCCGGGCCACGGTGCCGTCCGATGCCCGCGTCGAGGCCGACGTCCGGCTCGCCGCCGGGACAGCCCGCGGAGCTGCCGGCGTGGCCGTCCGGTACGCCTCGCCGACCGACCACGTCGCCGTCGGGATCGACCGGGCGGCCCGCACGCTGGCCGTCGATGTGGTCACCGGCGGCCGGCACGCGGTGACCACCCAGCCGCTGCCGGACTCCTTCGACGTCGCGAGCTGGCACACCCTCGCCGTCGACGTCCGCGGGCGACAGCTGACCGCGTCGGTCTCCGACAGCCGGCTGGCCGACCCGCAGGCCGTGCTCACCCGCACCCTGCCGGCATCGGCCAATGGCACCGGCACCGGCAACCGGGTGGCGCTCGTCGCCGACGGCCCGGCTGACTTCGATGCGGTGTCTGCGGCCGCGCTGGCCCGCCCGGCCGGAGCGCCTGCCCCCGGGCCCCGGCCCGGGGCGGCACTACCGGCCTACTCGACCGAGTTCGCGGGTTCCGGCGTGCCGGCGGGGTGGAGCTGGGTCCGCCGCGACCCGGCGGCCACGGTGGCCGGCGGACAGCTGGTCTGGCCGGTCCAGGCCGGTGACCTGAACAACACCCCGGCGAACGCGGGGATCCTGCTGCGCACCGCCCCGGCCGGCGACTACGTCGTGGAGACGAAGGTGACGCTGCCGCTCGGCGTCGACGACGTGCGCAATTTCCAGCAGGCCGGGATCGCCGCCTACGCCGGCGACGACGACATCGCCCGGCTGGCCACGGTCGCGATCTGGAACACCCGGCAGATCGAGTTCAACCGCAAGCTGGTCTACGCCGGTCGGGTGACCAGCTCCGGCACCGTGCTCGGCAGGTCGGCGCCGACCGTCTGGCTGCGGCTGTACTCCCACGTGGACCCGGTCAGCGGTGAGCGGCTGTTCCGGGCGGCGTCGAGCGTGGACGGCGCCGCATGGGAACTCGGCGGGACCTGGACCTTCGCCCCGGGGGTGACCCCCCGGATCGGCCTGGTGTCGCTAGGCGGCGCGGAGCCGGCGGCGACCTCCCGCTTCGACTACGTCCGATTCTCCCGGCTGGCATCAGGGTCGGCGGGGTTCCCGCGTTGAGCAAGGATGTCCCGCTGACCGACGACCCGGCCCTCCCCCGGGCAGCAGGGCCGCCGGCTCAGCGGGACAGGGCGGCGTCGACGACGGCCCGGGCCTCCTGCTGGACCCGGGCCAGGTGGTCCGGACCGAGGAAAGACTCGGCGTAGATCTTGTAGACGTCCTCGGTCCCGGACGGCCGGGCGGCGAACCAGGCGTTGGCCGTGGTCACCTTCAGCCCGCCGATCGGCGCACCGTTGCCGGGCGCCGTGGTGAGCCGGGCGGTGATCGGCTCGCCGGCGAGCTCGGTCGCGGCGACGTCCTCCGGGGCGAGCGCGGCCAGGCGCGCCTTCTGCTCGCGGTCGGCCGGCGCGTCGACTCGGGCGTACGTCGACTCGCCGTAGGTGGCGACCAGCTCGGCGTGCAGCTCAGTCGGGCTGCGCCCGGTCACCGCCCGGATCTCGCTGGCCAGCAGCGCGAGCAGGATGCCGTCCTTGTCGGTCGTCCACACTCCGCCGTGGTGCCGCAGGAAGCTCGCGCCGGCGCTCTCCTCGCCCCCGAAGACGACGCTGCCGTCGAGCAACCCGGGCACGAACCACTTGAACCCGACCGGCACCTCGAGCAGCCCCCGGTCGAGACCGGCCACGACTCGGTCGATGAGCGAGGACGAGACCAGGGTCTTGCCGACGGTGGCCGTGGCCGACCAGGAACGAGTCGAGAGCAGGTGGGAGACGGCGACCGCGAGGAAGTGGTTGGGATTCATCAGTCCGCCGTCGGGCGTGACGATGCCGTGCCGGTCCGCGTCCGGGTCGTTGCCCGTAGCGATGTCGTAGCCGGCCCGGCGCTGGATCAGGGACGCCATCGCCGACGGCGACGAGCAGTCCATCCGGATCTTGCCGTCGGAGTCCAGCGTCATGAATGCCCACCGGGGGTCGACCACCGGGTTGACGACGGTGATGTCCAACCCGTACAGGTCCGCGATCGCCGACCAGTAGTCGACGCTGGCGCCCCCGAGCGGGTCCGCGCCGATGTGCAGGCCGGCGTCCCGGACCGCATCCAGGTCGAGGATCGTCGGCAGGTCGGCGATGTAGTGGCTCCGGAAGTCGTAGCCGTCGACGGCCGCCCGCGCGCGCTCGAACGGCACCCGCCTGACCCCGTCGAGGCCGCGGTCCAGCAGCTCGTTGGCGCGGTCGGCGATCGTCCGGGTGGCCGCCGAGTCGGCCGGTCCGCCGTGCGGCGGGTTGTACTTGAACCCGCCGTCACGAGGCGGATTGTGCGATGGGGTGACGACGATGCCGTCGGCGTCGCCGCGGGCCAGCTCGCCGGCGGGCGCCGTGCCGTGGCCGTTGAGCCGCAGGATGGCGTGCGACACGGCGGGGGTGGGCGTGACGTCGTCGCGGTCGTCGACCAGGACCTGCACGTCGTTGGCGACCAGAACCTCCACCGCCGTCCGCCACGCCGGCTCGGACAGCGCGTGGGTGTCCCGGCCGATCAGCAGCGGACCGGTGGTGCCCTGCACGGCGCGATACTCACAGATCGCCTGGGTGATCGCGAGGATGTGCGCCTCGTTGAACGCCCCGTCGAGGCTGGAGCCACGGTGGCCGGAGGTGCCGAACACGACGCGCTGGTCCGGGTCGGCGAGGTCCGGGCTCCGGTCGGCGTACGCCTGCACCAGGGCGTCGATGTCGACGAGGTCGTCGGGGCGGGCGGGTTGACCGGCGCGGGGATGCATGCGTGCGATCCAACTCCTCGGAGCGGCCCGGGCGCGACCCACGCGGTCACCGGGCGGTGTCACCAGGATCGCGGCCTGCAGACGGACCCGGGAAACGACCAAAGGGCCCGGACCGATGTCCGAGCCCTCTCCTCGTAGCGGGGGCAGGATTTGAACCTGCGGCCTCTGGGTTATGAGCCCAGCGAGCTACCGAGCTGCTCCACCCCGCGTCGCACTGGAAACCCTAGTCGCGGCCAGCCGGGCCGCCAAATCATCGTCCGGGCTCAGGACGCGGGTGACGCCAGTCCGGGGGTTGGCGCGCCCGGGGTCGGCGCGCGCGGGGTCGGCGCGGGCGGAGTCGGCGCGGGACTCGCCGGCGTGGTTGCGCCCGGTGGACGACCGCCCGCGGCGCCCTCGAGCGCGATCGCCCGGTCGACGGCGTCGCGAAGGCGTCGCTGGGCGGCTCCGTAGGCGGCGAAGTCCCCGGCCTTGAGGGCGGCGTCGGCGTCGGCCAGGGCGGCGTCGGCTGCGACCAGCGCCGCGCGCAGGTCCGCGCCGCCGCCGGGAGGTCCGGTGGCGAGGGGTCCGGGGCTCGCGGGTCCGGGGCTCGTGGGTCCGGGGCTCGCGGGTCCGGTCCCGGGCGGTGCGACGGGCGAGCGGAACAACGCTCCGAGGGCGTCGCCGAGGGTTGCGCCCTGGGCGAGGGTCGGGCCTGTCCCGTAGGCCACGAACACCTGCTGCAGCAGCGGGAACCGCGCACCTGTGTTGCGACTGACGTACACCGGTTGCACCCACAGGATCCCGCTGTCGACCGGCAGTGCGACCAGATCGCCCCACCTCACCGATGCCCCGCTGCCGTTGCCGGAGAGCAGGTTCAGGGTCTGGGCGAAGGTCGACTTGAAGTTGGCGTCCACCTGCGACGGCCCGGGGAGCTGGGTGTCGCCGCTGGCCGTCAGCAGCGTCAGCTTCCCGTAGCCGGGGCTGCGCGCGTCGGCGTCGACCGACAGGTAGCCGGCCAGGTTCTTCGGCCCGGACTCGCTCGTCGACTGCGGGACGAACGTGCCGGTGACCGAGAACGTCGGACGGGTCGACCCCGGGACGGTCACCGACAGGTACAGCGGGGCCTGGCGCTGATTGCCGCCGTTGGGGTCCGACGGCGCGGTCCAGAAGTCGGTCCGGGCCAGGAAGGCTGCGGCCGACTCCACGTGGTAACGACCGAGCAGTCCCTGCTGGACCTGGAACAGGTTCTGGGGGTACCGCAGGTGGTCCAGCAGGGCGTCGGGGATCGCCGAGCGCGGCAGAACGGTGCCGGGGAACACCCTGGACCAGGTCTTCAGGACCGGGTCTTCGGGGTCCCAGGCGTAGAGCCGGACGGTTCCGTCGTAGGCGTCCACCGTCGCCTTGACCGAGTTGCGCAGGTAGTTGACCCGGCCACCGAGGGCGCGCTCAGTGCCGGACTGGGAGTTCGTCGTCTCGGTACCCAGGTCCACCTGCTCCGAGCCCGGGTAGGTCGAGCTGGTCGTGTATCCGTCGACGACCCAGACGACGCGCCCGTCGACGACCGTCGGATAGACGCTGCCGTCCACGGTCAACCACGGCGCGACCTTGCGGACCCGGGTGGCCGGCTCGCGGTCGTAGAGGATCCGCGAGGAGTCGTTGACCCGCGGGCTGAGCAGGATGTTGCGGTCGGCGAAGTGCCAGGCGAACAACAGCCTGGTCCCGGCCGAGCCGATCCCGACGCCCCCGGTACCGGTGTAGGTGGTGTTGCTCTGGCCGCCGGTGCCGTCTGCCGGCATGTCGAGCTCGGTCGGCGCAGCCCCGGCCGGTGCGCCGACGATCGCGTACCGGTCGGTCTGCTGGCCGAAGTAGATCCGCGGTTCGTACGCTCCCAACGCACCACCGGGCTTGCCGGCATCACCGATCGGCCCAGCGACGTAACTGGGCAGACCGCCGGCCGCGACCTCGGTGGCCGACGCGGCGACGAGGCCGTACCCGTGGGTGTACACGGTGTGGTCATTGACCCAGGTCCGCTGACCGGCCGGGATGCCGGACAGATCGATCTCCCGGGCGCCGACCACGACGTCCTGGGTCCGGCCGCCGACCCGATACCGGTCGACCGACAGCGGAGTCGGGAAGCTGTAGTAACTGCGGACCTGCTGGTTCTGGGTGAATGTCGACGACACCAGCGACGGGTCGAGCAGTCGGATGCCACCGGCGTTGGCCGACGTCGCGGCCCGGGTCTGCGGTCCGATCGCCGCCCGGCCGGGATAGTCGACCTGCGCGACGTCCTGCAGGCCGTACGCGGTCCGGGTGGCGGTGCTGTTGCGGGCGATGAACGGCGCCTCGTACGCCGGCTGGTTCGGCTGCACGCGGAACGACTGCACCACCGCCGGCCAGACCACGCCCAGCAGCAACCCGGACAGCAGCAGCAGCCCGAGACCGACCCCGGGCAGGACCCAGCTGCGGCGGGCCGCTGAGACGAAGAACAGCACCGCGCAGATGACCGCGAGGACGGCGAGGATCGTCGAGGCCGGCAGGTCGGCGTTGACCGAGGTGTAGCTGGGCCCGTCGAACCCCGAGCTGGCACCCCGCCGGAACATGACCGCATAGCGGTCCAGCCAGCTCGACCCTGCGCGGAGCAGGACGAACACCCCGATCAGCACCAGCAGATGGGTCTGCGCCGCGGGGGTGGCGGCCGGCCGTGGCGGAACCAGTCGAAGCGACCGGTTGGCCGCGTAGGCGACCGCGGTACTCGTCAGGACGAGACCGACGAGGACGAGCGCCGCGGTGAGCAGCCACCGAAGCAGGGGGTAGGTGAACACGTAGAAGGAGGCGTCCAGGCCGAACTGGGGGTCCCGGGTGCCGAACGGCTGCGCGTCGACGGCCGCCAGCACGGTCTGCCACTGACCCTGGACGGCGACGCCGAAGGCGACGGTCAGCACGGCGATTGCGACCAGTCCGGCGATCCGGCGGACGGGATCGGCGTCGCCGGCGGTGCGCGGGACCAGCACCACGGACGGCAGCGGACCGGACCGGCGTGCCGGCTGCCCACTCCCCGACTGGCCACTCCCCGACCCGCCGCCGTCGTCGAGCTGGCCGGTCCCGCCGTCGGGCCGGTCACCGCTGCGCCGCGCGCCGCCGTCCGGTCCGCCACCGGCGCCCGAGCCCTGACCTGAACGGCCCGGCACGACCGCGAGCAGTCGCCGGTCGCGACCGGCCACCCCGAGATTGACCGCGGTCACCGCGCCGGCGACCGCCGCGCCGCCGAGGAAGAGCAGCACCCGGGTCCGCAACTCGGTCGTGAAGACGCCGGAGGCACCGACGGACCGATACCACAGCAGCTCGGTCCCGACGGCGGCAGCGACACCGAGCACGATCAGGGCGAGGACCAGCACGACGACGACGGTGAGCACCAGTCGCATCGCGCCTCGCCGGCCGCGCGCGGGTCGGGTGCCGGCCCGCACCGAACTCATCGGTGATCCGCCGGTGCACCCGGGCCGGGCCGGGTCAACACGTCAGGCCGGTCGGCGTCGGGCTGGATCAGCACGTCGGGAGCTCCCCGGTCCGGCCGGCGGCCGCGAGCTGCAGCGCGCGCACGGCTCCGGAGAGGTTGTCCACCCGGACCAGGCGCAGTCCCCCGACCGGCCGGTCCGCAGCCTCGGCACAGTTGGCGGCCGGTGCGAGGAACAGCGTCGCACCGGCGGCACGTGCGCCGAGCATCTTCTGCCGGATGCCGCCGATGGGGCCGACCGTTCCCTGGTCGTCGATCGTCCCCGTTCCCGCCACGTGCACCCGGCCGGGCAGTGTGCCCGCCGTGAGCCGGTCCACGATGGCCAAGGCGAACATCAGGCCGGCGCTGGGCCCGCCGATCGACTGGCCCAGCTCGACGTCGGCGTTGACCTCGGCGTGCGCGCTGTCCTGCAGGGAGACGCCGAGGTAGCCCGACCCGGCCGGGACCGCCGACCCGGCCGGTGGGGTGCCGAGCCGGACGGAAACGTTCTTGGTCCCCGACGCGGCGGCGAGGCCGAGCGTCAGGGTCGTGCCCGGCCGGTGCGCGCGGACGGCCGATACGACCGCCGCCGATCCGGGGACCGGCCGGTCGTCGACGCTGACGATCCGCTGACCCGGTATCAGCCGGCCGGCTGCGGGACCGTTGGGCGTGACCCCGCCGACCAGCGTCGTGACGGTCACCGGGATCCCTACCTCGTGGGCGGCGGCCACGACCGCGGCCCCCTGCGAGGTCGTCATCTGCGCCTGACCCTCCGCTCGGGCGTCGGCGGCGGTCTGCGTCGGCGGGTAGACCAACGCGCGGGGCAGGACCTCACGCCGCGGGTCCAGCCAGCCGAGCACGGCTTCGACCAGCGAGAGCCGACCGCCGGCACTGGTGACGCTCACCGTGGTCAGGTCCAGTGCCCCGTCCGTCGGGTAGGTCGGACGGCCGGAGACCGACACGATCTGGCGGCCGGCGACCGAGGACAGGGTGTCGACCGCGACGCCCGGGGCGTAGAGGACGAAGGGGACCCCGGCTGCGGAGACGACCAGGGCGAGGACGGCGGCCAGCACCCCGGCACACGCGGCGGCCGCACGGCGCGGCGGGGAGGTCGCGCGCATCGTGGACCGGCACCGCCCTTCCCGACCTGCTGGGCCGTGCCGGAGGACCCGGCCGACGGGCGGTCAGCCTAGGACGCTCGACCCCGGTCACGGGCGGTCGGGGCCGGACGGGACGGGAGGCCCTACCGCGTCATGCCGACCCACGACGCCGAGCCGTCGACGTAGTGCTCGCGCTTCCAGATCGGCACCCGCGCCTTGACCTCGTCGACCAGGCGCCGGCATGTCTCGAAGGCCGCCCCGCGATGCGCCGAGCCGGCCGCCGCGACGATCGCGAGCTCACCGACGGCGAGGGAGCCGGTGCGGTGCACGACGGCCAGCACCGTGCCGTCGGGTGCGCCGCCGGCGACTTCGGCGGCCACCTCGGCGAGCACCCGGGCGGCGTCCGGGTGCGCGGAGTAGTCCAGGCCACTGACGGCGTGTGCACCGTCGGGCTCGGCGTCGTTGTCCCGGACGGTACCTACGAACAGCGCGGTGCCACCGACCCCGGGACGGCTGACGGCGTCGAGCACCTCGGCCAACGACAGCGGCGTGCCCCGCAGCGCGGTCAGGACGACGGCCGCTGGCCGCTGGCCGGCCGTCCCCGCCCCGCTCACTGCCCCGGTTGCATCTCCTGCCGCGGCCCCGTTCCACGGCCCGTCTTCGTTCCACGGCCCGTCTTCGTTCCGTGCCCCGTCGTCGCTCACCGGGTCATCCTCGACGCCGCGCGCGCCGTGCACGGCGCACTATCGCCGCGGTGCCGAGGACGGCCACCGTCGCCCCGGCCGCACTCAGGGTCGCGGTCTCGCGGCGGCCGATCCGCCGGCCAGCCAGGGCGACCCGGCCGCGTGCCTCCTCGAGCAGGACGGAGAAGGCGTCGGCGTTGTCCCACAGCGGGCGCCACCCGGCGTCCCGCAAGCGCGTCGAGGGCACGACCCATGGCCGGGTCACGAACCGCAGCTCCCCCGCGGGCGCCGGGGTCAGCCCGAGGCGGTGCAGTCGTTCGGCGGTGCCGAAGGCGAGGGACTCGGGCAGCTCGACCCGGCTGAGCCCGGACAGCCGCTCCACCTCCTCCTGCGCCAGCCAACCGGTTGAGGCGACGCTGAGCGCGCCGCGCAGCGGCCGGGTCGCGGCCAGCTGCAGTGCTGCGACCAGGTCGTCCAGGTGGCAGAACTGCCAGCGCATGGCCGCGCCGCGGACTGTGAGCAGCCTGGGCGACTCGAAGTGCCGGGTCACGAGGGTGTCGACACCCGGGCCGACCAGCGCGGCCGGCCGGAGGATGGCAACGCCCAGGCCGGGGTGCGTGCGGCCGGCGGCGGCCGCGACCCGCTCGATCTCCAACATGTCCCGCAACATCGGACTCACCGGATCTGCGGCCGGCGATTCGTCCTCGCCGAGGAGTACCGCACCGTCGCCGCCCGCCCCATACACCATCGCGCTGGTCACGAGGACCACAGTCCGCACGCCAGCGGCTGCGGCGGCGGTCAGCACCGTCTGCGCGGCCCGCACCGCCCGCCCGGCGGGGACCGGCGCCAGCAGTTCCAGCTCCGGGCCGGTCGCCGTCCCACTCGACGCGGGGTCAGGCGTCGGTCCGGCACCGTCGCCGGACGACCTGCCCATCGGCGGGAGTCCGCCCGCTGTCACCGCATCGGTGGTCAGCTCGTCCGGTCGCGGGCCGGGCAGTTGCTGCCGGACGGGATCCGGATCCAGGTGCACGACGACGTCGCAGCCGCCGAACGCTGTCGCGACGGCCGGGTCGCAACTGTCGGTCGAGACCAGTCGCACCCCGTGCGGAGTGTCGCCGAACAGATCACCGCTCATTGCGGTGGCGTCGACGGCCACGACTTCCCCGACCGACGGGTCTGCCGTCAACCGGTCGATGAGGAGGCGCGCGACCGGTCCTGCTGCACCGGTGACCGCGACGCGCACCCGGTCGACGCCCACCTGGTCCGTCGGGGCATCGCGGCCGGCACGCGCGGGCACGCCGCAGCGCTCGGTCAGCGTTTCACCTCCGGGTTCTAGGTTTGGGAGGCTACGACACCCCGGGGTCCGGTGGGCCCTGGCTACGAGCTGGTGCACCCCGGTGCACCGGACGAGGAGACCTGCGATGACCAGCGACACACCTGCCAGCGAGTGCCGGACGGCCAGCCACCACGGGGCCACCGGCTCCCGCGGTGCCGCGGGAGCACGGTGACGCCGCCCATCGGCTTCGGCTCGGCGCTCCCGCCGGACGGGGACCCGCCGAACGGCGGCCCGGACCCTGCCGGCGGACCGGGCGCCGGCGGACCGGGCGCCGGCGGACCGGGCGCCGGCGGACCGGGCGCTGGCGGACCGGGCGCTGGCGGAGCGGGCGCTGGCGGCGGGTTCCCTGGCTTCCCCGGGATCCCGGGTTTCGGCGGCATGCCCGGCTTCGGTGGTCCGGGCGGCGGCGGTCCGGGCGGTGGCGATCTCGGTGCTGTCTTCGCCCAACTCGGCCGGCTCCTGTCCTGGCAGGGCGGCACGGTCAACTGGGACCTCGCCCGCGACGTCGCCCGGCAGACCGTCGCGGGCAAGGGTGACCGGAGCGTGTCCCGCACCGAGCGCGACGCAGTGGACGCCGCCGTCCGGCTGGCCGAGCTGTGGCTGGACCCGGCGACCACGCTGTCGACGTCCGGACTGGGCGGCGTCGCCTGGAGCCGGGCGGAGTGGATCGAAGGAACCCTGGGTGGTTGGCGCGACCTGGTCGACCCGGTGGCCGAGCGGGTGGTGGCAGCGCTGGGCTCCCAGCTGCCCGGCCAACTCGGCGAACTGGCGCCGGGGATGGATGTGGGGGCCCTCGGCGGGCAGATGGCGGGAATGCTCCGACAGCTCGGCGGGGCGATGTTCGGAGCGCAGATCGGCCAGGCCGTCGGCGAGCTGGCCGGCGAGGTGTTCGGCACCAGCGACGTCGGCATTCCGATGGCCAGGCCCGCCCGGCTGGCTCTGCTGCCGGCCAACATCGACGCGTTCGGTGGCGGACTCGGTGTCCCGGTCGACGACGTCCGGCTCTACCTGGCGCTGCGCGAGTGCGCCCACCAGCGGCTGGCTGCCGGCGCCCCGTGGCTGCGTGCGCACCTGGTCGGCCTGGTCGAGGAGTACGCGCGCGGGGTGAACGTGGACACCGACCGGCTGCGTGACGTCCTCGGCCGGGTGGATCCGGCCGATCCCCAGGCGGTGCAGGACGCACTCGGCGGCGGGCTGTTCGAGCCGGAGGACACCCCTGCCCAGCGAGCGTCGCTCGCGCGGCTGGAGACAGTGCTCGCCCTGGTGGAGGGGTGGGTCGACGACGTGGTCAGCCTTGCCGTCCAGGACCGGCTGCCCAGCTCGGCCGCGATCGCCGAGTCGGTCCGTCGGCGCCGAGCTGCCGGGGGCCCGGCGGAGCAGACCTTCGCGACGCTGGTCGGTCTGGAGCTGCGGCCGCGTCGGCTGCGGGAGGCGGGGCGACTGTGGGCCGCGCTGCGCGACGCGCGCGGTGTCGACGGCCGCGACGCGGTCTGGGCCCACCCGGATCTGCTGCCGTCCAGCAGTGACCTGGACGACCCGTTGGGTTACGTGGGCGGCGCGACGACGGGGGCACCCGGTGACCAGCTGACCGAGGAGGACCTGTCCGCCCTGACCTCCGAGTCCACCGGTGATGCCCCGGTCGAGGCACCGGCCGACGAGCGCGGGCCGAACACGGACGGCGGCGCGGGGAAGCATGGCGACACGGAGGACGGTGGGTCGGACGGACGGTCCGGCTGACCGGACGATCCCGCTGACCGGACGATCCGGCTGACCGGTCAGCCGAGTGGGCGACCGGACAGCAGTGCGCGCGTGTTCTCCCAGCTCTCCAGTCCCGGGTCGAGTGCGGCGACGCCGCCCGGGCCGCGCAGCCGGTGCCAACCCGGACCGCGTCGGCATGCCGACCGCCGCGGTGCGGCATTGGTCAGGGCCGCCGGGTCGCTGTCCGGATGCGGGTCGGCAGCACGGACCCAGCCGGCGGGCGGGAGGGCGAGCCCCAGTGCGGCGAGTCCCCCGCCTGCGGCCGGGCTGAGTGCCAGGTCCGCCGACCCCAGTTCACGGAACAGCTTGCCGATCAGCAGTTCCGGCAGGTCCGGCACGTCGGCGGGTAGTACCACGACTGCTCTCGCACCGGTCAGCGCGGCGGCCAGACCGGCCAGCGGACGCCCGCCGTCGACGACGATCATCGGAGTTCCCGGCCACGTAAGGTCCTCGACCGCATCCAGGTCCGACGCGGGGCCGGCCACGGCGACGACGACCCCGGTCAAGCCAATGGCCACCTCGTAGGTGTCCTCGAACAGGGCCCGCGTCCAGGCACGGGCGTCTATCCCGGGCGGTGCGCCAGAACCGGTTCCGGCCGGTGCCAGGACGACAACCACCCGTGCGCCGGACCGGACCGGGAACTGAGCGTCTGTCGACGGTTCAGGCAACCGGCATCTCGCGCAGCCCGCCGACCTCGGCCGTGCCCGGCCGGAGCCCGTCCCCCAGCCCCTCGACGATCAGGTCGTCCCCGGACAGGTCCGGCGCCACGTCCCCGGTGGTGTCGAGTACGTGCGCCATCCCTTCAAGGAAGCCCTGCGCGCGCCCGGCCCGGGGGTATCGGTCGACCATGGCCCAGAACCGCTTGTCGTGCGATGCCTCCCGCAGGTGGGCGAGCTCGTGGACGAGGACGTAGTCGAGCACCCACGCGGGGACGCCGCGCAGCCGGGAGCTGATGCGGATCGTGCGGTCGGCCGGTGTACACGACCCCCACCTGGAGTTCTGCCGGTCGGTCCAGCGGACGCTCGCGGGGGTGGCGGTGCCGTCCAGGTAGCGCCGGGACAGTTCGAGCGCACGTCGCTCCAGTGCGGTGTCGCCCGGGCGGACCCTCGCCTCGCGGCGGACCAGGCGACCCACCATCGTGTCGACCCACCGCTGCTCCTCGGCCGGGGCGAGCCGGGCGGGCAACAGGACCACGACCCGGTCACCGCTGCGGTACGCAGACACCGTCCGACGCCGTCGCGTGCTGCGTCGGACCTCGACGAGGTCGGACCGGACCCGTGCCGCGTCGTGGACGGGCTCGGGATGTCCGCCCGCTCGGTACCCGCCTGCCATCTGCGTCCTCCGTCTCACCGGTCGTCCTCACGGTCGTGCCGTTCCGTTCCGTGCCATGCCGGTCGGGCCCGTCCGTGCCGTCGCCACCCGCTCGACCTGTCCGACGCATCCGCCGCGCTGACGGTTCACCGGCCCCGCCATCCGTCCAGCCCGGCGAACAGGTCGTCCTCCCCCCCGGACGGCGCGCGTACGCCGACCGTCCGGACCAGCCGGTAGTGCTCGACCGGCTCAACCGGTTGCGCGATCCGGTTGGTGAGCGCGAACAGGTATCCCTCACCGGTCCGGCGGACCGCGAGCTGGGTCCGGTGGGCAGCCATCGCGGCCACCTTCCGGTCGAGCCATTTCGTGCCGTCGACCGCAGTGGTGACCACAGCGTCATCGATCGCCGGCGCTCCCGCTGGATCGGGGTGCGCCACGAAGCCATCTGTGGATCCGGCCCGGACCGCGACGGCGGCGCGCGCGAGTCCGTCGAGCACCACCGAGCGGGGTGCGGCGGTCCAGTAGACCTTCGGCACCTCCCAGACCGGACCGGCGGGGTCGCCGGGTACCGGGTCGAAACCGGGTGCCGCGGCGAGCACGAGCCCGTACATCGCGGCCCGGTGGGCCGCGACGTGGTCGGGGTGCCCGTAACCGCCGACCTCGTCGTAGGTGACCAGTACGTGCGGACGGACGTCGCGGATCACCCGTGCGACGGCGGCTGCGGTCGCGAGCACATCCGCATCGGCGAATGCGGCCGGCCGACCCGCTGCATCGCCGCCGGGCACCGGACCGGATCGCGCGTCCGCCATTCCGGAGTCGACCCATCTGTCGGGTCCGGCCGCCGGCCGTAGGAAGCGAACGTCGGTGACGCCGAGGGCGCTCATCGCCGCTGCCAGCTCCCCTTCCCGGTGGGCGCCGAGCGCGGCCGGGTTGTTCGCGAGTGCCCCGAGCTCGGCGGGGTAGACCTCGCCGGCCTCGCCGCGTGTCGCCGTGAGCAGCGTGACCCGGTGGCCGTCGGCCACGGCGCGGGCCATGGTCGCCGCGTTGAGGATCGACTCGTCGTCGGGGTGGGCGTGGACGAGCAGCAGCCGCAGCCCGGGCCGGGAACCGTGGGCGGTGACGGGTCGCGGGGGGATCGTCGACAGCAGGCTCGCGGGCACAACCGATCGTACCGGACGTGGCCTTGAACCCCGCGTTAACCTCCGTTTGAGCCCTTTTCGTTGTGTCTAGCTCGTTGGATTGCATCAACGTCGACCGACGTGCGATGGTCGCGGCATGATGTCCGGACGGATCGAATCGATGCTGGTGAGCCGGCCGTCGCTGAAGAAGGCGCTGCGCGTAGTGCGGCGGGACCAGTGCACCGTCCAGCTCGGGATCGATCCGGAGCGCGCCGTGGTGTTCCGCACGCCGTCGACCCGCGTCGTCGAGCTGATCCAGCACCTGGACGGCCGGGCCGACCTGGTGACGCTCGCGCGTCGTCACGATCTGCCGGTCGCCGCCGTCCAACAGGTGGTCCGCGAGCTGTCCGCCGCGGGGGTGCTCGACAGCACCCCCGTGGCCGCCGTACCGGTGGCCGCCGGACCCGCGGCCGCCGCACCCGCGGCCATCGGACCCGCAGCCACCGGTACGGTCACCGGCCGCTCCGAGCGGACCATGCGCCGACTGGGGGTGGCGTTGGCCGAACACCGCCGCCGGCTGGAGCCCGACCTGGCCGCGTGGTCCCTGCTCGACGCCGCACCCGACGGCGGCGCAGCCGAGCTCGACCGACGGGCCGCGGCGACGGTCGCGGTCGTCGGCGGTGGACGTCTCGGCACAGCGATCGGCCTGCTGCTGGCGTCAGCCGGGATCGGCGGGCTGGTGGCCGACGACGACCGGATCGTCCGGCACAGCGACCGCGTCCCGGCAGGCCTCGGTGCCGACGACGTCGGGCGTCCCCGTCGCACCGGACTGCGGCGCCGGCTGGCCGAGGTCGCGCCGGGGACCCGGCTGCTGTCGGAGCACCCGGCACCGGACCTGGTCGTCGTCACCGACGGCGGCGCCGACCGGGACCTGGTCACCGCCCTGCAGCAGGCAGGCACCCCGCACCTGGTGGTCGGGATCCGCGAGACCGTCGGCTCGGTCGGTCCGCTCGTGGAACCGGGCACCACCTCCTGCGTGCGCTGCCACGACCTCACCCGGACCGATCGGGACCCGGCGTGGCCGCTGGTCGTCGACCAGCTCGCCGCCGTCGCGCGCGCTCCGGTCCGGCTGCGGGCGGTGGACGGGGCGACCCCGCGGACCGACCTGACGGGTGACAAGGTCCGCGGCGTACCGGTCGGCGCGCCGGCGGTCGAGGCGTGCGACGCGGTCCTGGCGACCCTGGTCGCGGCCGCAGCGGCTCTGCACCTGCTGACGTGGCTGCGCGGGGAACCGCCGCCCAGCATCGACGGGACGGTGGAGTTCCGGCTCCCCGACGGCCACGGCCGCCGGCGCAGCTGGGCACCGCATCCGGCCTGCCACTGCCTGCGCGGGGAGTGAGACGCCAACCCGGTCGGGGCGCCCACCCGCGGCCGGGACCCGCGGACGAAGATGGGCAACGTGAGCACACCGCCGCCCCGCAGTCCCATGTCCCGGACGCTGAAGCTGGCGACTCTCCCACTCGGTCTGGCCGGGCGCGCGACCGTCGGCATCGGCCGCCGGATCGGCGGCGCGTCGGCCGATGTGGTGAGCGCCGAGATCCAACAGCGAAGCGCCGAACAGGTGTTCCGGGTGCTCGGCGAGCTCAAGGGCGGCGCGATGAAGTTCGGGCAGGCCCTGTCCGTCTTCGAGGCGGCGCTGCCGGACCAGTTGATCGGCCCCTACCGCCAACAGCTCGTGCGGTTGCAGGAAGCGGCGCCGCCGATGGACACCTCGACCACCCGCGGCGTGCTCGTCGACCAGCTCGGGCCGGCCTGGGCGGAGCTGTTCACGTCCTTCGACGAGACGCCGGCCGCAGCGGCGTCGGTCGGGCAGGTGCACAAGGCAGTCTGGTCCGACGGCCGGACAGTCGCGGTGAAGATCCAGTACCCGTGGGCCGGCGAGGCCATCCGGGCCGATCTGCGCCAACTCCGCCGGCTGTCCCGCGCGCTGGGCTCGCTGGTGTCCGGCATCGACGTCCGCCCGCTGATGGACGAGATGCGCGACCGCCTGCTGGAGGAACTGGACTACGAGGTCGAGGCGGCCGCCCAACAGGCGTTCGTCGCCGCGTTCGCCGACGACCCGGAGATCATCGTCCCGGACGTGGTCACGGCGCGGAAGCGGGTGCTGGTCACCGAATGGCTGGACGGGACGCCGCTGTCGACGGTCATCGCCACCGGGACCCAGGTCGAACGCGACCGCGCCGGCCTGCTGTTCAGCCGCTTCCACTTCTCCTCGCCGGGCCGGGCCGGGCTGCTGCACGCCGACCCGCATCCCGGCAACTACCGGATCACCGCCGACGACCGGCTCGGCGTGCTCGACTTCGGCGCGGCGGCCCGGCTGCCGGGTGGACTGCCGGACAGCGTCGGGGTCGTGCTGCAGGCGGCGCTGGTCGGTGACCGCCCTGCCATGCTGGAGGGACTGCGCGCCGAGGGCTTCGTCCGTGCGAGTGTCGACCTGGACGCCGACGAGCTGTACGAGTACCTGTCACCGTTCGTCGAGCCCGCCCGGGTGGAGTACTTCACGTTCTCTCGGGAGTGGATGCGCGGGGAGTTCGAGCGGATCAACGACCCGCGCGGGGACGGCGCAACCGGGCTGAAGATCAACCTGCCGCCGAGCTACCTGCTCATCCACCGGGTCTGGTTGGGCGCCATCGCGATCCTGTCCCAGCTCGGCGCCACCGCCCCGTTCCGTTCCGAGCTGATCCGCTGGGTACCCGGCTTCACCGGCTGACGGAGGGCCGGCCCCGGGTCAGCTCGTGCTCCGGGCGGTGGGCCCGACTCGTGCCCGCCGGCCGCGACCGAAGCGGGCGAGCCCCCGGCGGCCGGGCCGGGTGGGCCTGCGCAGGCCGGTGGATGCCCGGTGGTCGGCCGCCTCTGCGCGTAGGTCCTGACATCGGATCTGGGCCAGCTGCGCCGAGAATCCCAAGCTGTACATGGCGGTCTCCTCGAAGTAGATGTCGCGGGCCGTGCCCGCGGGTCGGCCGTGGCTGGTGCCGCGGGCCGGTCGGTCGGTGATGTGCCCGCCCGGATGGCGTCTGCCGAGCCGGTTCATCGCAGGGAGCACCGCTCGGCGACGCGATCAGTGCTCACCCGACAGATGTCAGTTGGTGCGCGGCGTGCCACGCGGCGTCCCGCTGCCGGTCGACGTTGCGCGGTCGACCTCGCGGTCGTTTCCGCGGGACGATCGCACCGCCGTCGAACAGCTCGCCGCCCCAGACGCCGCACGGCTCGCACCGGTCCACCGCCTCGGCGAGGCAACGGGCCCGAATCGGGCACGCGGCGCACAGCTGCTTGGCCGCCTCGACGCTGGCGGGCGTGTCGGCGAAGAACAACTCCGGGTCGGCGGTCCAGCAGGGCGGACCCTGCGTCTGCGGGCCCGTGCCGGTCGACACGGGACTTCTCGTGGTGGTGGCACACGGCGGTGCGCCGTGCAGTCCGGTGATCACCGGTGTTCCTCCTCGTGGTGGCTGCTGGGATGCGGTCGGTGCGACCGTCGGCCGGTGACCGGACCCGGACCGGGACAGCAGAAAGGCCGCGGTCCCGGGAGTCCCGGATCCGCGGCCTCGAGGAGGTCGTCGGTGCTGCTACACCGGGATCTCCCGCGCGAACTCGCGGAACTCAGACGGGTTGATGGACGGGACGGGCCGCGAATCGCCGGTCGGGAGAGAGGCCGTGGCGGGACGGCTGTCCGAGCCTTCGCGCCCCGAGACGCTGCTCTCCTCGAACCCGTGCCGCCAGGTGTCGGTGCCCGGCAGGACAGCGGCGACGGACGGATCGGTCAGGTCGACGGTCGGCGTCATCGTCATGAACTCCATCGGGGCACCTCCTTCGTCCGCTGGGTCGTGCACTGCTTGGTCGTGCATTGCTTCTGTTGGCGTTCGGCGTGCTCGGTGTTTCGGCTCGGGCAATCGGGGCTCTCCACCGGCCAGGACAGACGTTATCGCCCGCGCCCCTCGCGGGCAACGGAATTAACCAGCAGTTCTGTTGGCGGCCCGGCGTCGCACCGCTCGGACACCGAAACCGGGCTCACCCGGCATCGGGGGCACCGACCGTCGCACACAGCCGCAGCAGGTCCTCGCCGTACCGGGTCACCTTGACCGCGCCGATGCCGGGGACGGCCACCAACTCCCGCTCGCTCGCCGGGCGGCGCTCCGCGAGCACCTGCAGGGTGGCGTCGGTCAGCACCACGTAGGCGGGCACCTTCTGCTCGCGCGCGGTGTCGGTGCGCCAGGACCGCAGTCGCTCGAACAGCGCCTCGTCGTAGGCGGACGGGCATCCCGCGCACCGGCCAAGGGTCACCTCGGCCGGCGTGGCCAGCGGCGCACCGCACACCCGGCAGGAACCACTGGTCGTGCGCCGCCGGTCTGCCGAGCCGCCGCCGGACCGACGGCGGTCGCGGTCGGGCGCGGTGTCCGCGGGCCGGATCCCGTCGAGGAAGCGCGACGCCGTCCGCCGGCCCCGACCGCCCGGTGTCCGGGTCGCCGACCAGGACACCCGCAACAGCCGACGGGCCCGGGTCGCGCCGACATACAGCAGCCGGCGCTCCTCCTCGACCTCGTCCGGAGTCTCGGCGTAGGACAACGGCAGTCCACCCTCGTGGACACCGGCCAGGAAGACCACGTCCCACTCCAGGCCCTTCGCCGAGTGCAGGGAGGACAGGGTGACGCCGTCGGCGACCGGCGCGTGGGCGGACTCGATCCGGGCGTCCAGCTCGGCGACGAAGTCGGTCAGGGTGGCCGCCGGCGCGGTGGCGGCAGTGTCGGCGGCCAGCCCCGCCAGCGCGGCCAGCGACTCCCATCGCTCACGTGCCCGCCCGTTCCCGGGCGGATCCTCGGCCGACCACCCGGCCGACCGGAGCACGTCGCGGACCCGGTCGACCAGGCCGGACTCCCCGGCATCGACCGCCTCGGCGAGCGTTCCGGCAGCCCAGGCGCGTGCCGTCCCGCGCAGCAGGGTGACCGCGCGGCGGACCTCCTCCCGGTCGAAGAACCGCTCGGCACCACGCAGGACGTAGGGGACGTGCGCGTCGTCGAGCGCCTGCTCGAACTCCGCGGACATCGCGTTCACCCGGAACAGCACGGCGATCTCCCGGGCTGGGACCGCATCCGGCCCGCTGACGAGAGCGGCGATCTCTTTCGCGACGGCCGTCGCCTCCGCCACCCCGTCGGCGAATCCGGTGAACCCGACCTCCGGCCCGGGGTGGTTCTGTGCGCGCAGCACGAGCCGCGGGACACGAGCACCGCTCGCGGAGCGGGCCGCGGCCTGTCCGAGCACCCGGTTGGCGACGGAGAGCACCTCCGGGGTCGACCGGTAGTTGCGCTCCAGCCGGACCAGCGTCGCCGTCGGGTACCGCCGGCCGAAGTCGAGCAGGTAGCGCGGCGACGCGCCGGCGAAGGAGTAGATGGTCTGGCCGGGGTCGCCGACGACACAGACCTCCGCGCGGTCGCCCAGCCAGAGGTCGAGCAGCCGTTGCTGCAACGGGCTGACGTCCTGGTACTCATCGACCACCAGGTGCCGGTACTGCGAGCGCACGGCCGAGGCCACCCGGGGCTCGTCCGCGATCAGGGCACAGGTGAGCAGGAGCACGTCCTCCAGGTCGATCCGCCCGCGGTCGGCGCAGACGATCGCGTAGCCGCTGATCACCCGGGCGACGGTTGCCGGGTCGACCCCGGCCACGGACCGGCGGGCGCGCGCCGCCGCCACGGCGTAGGAGTCCGGGTCGACGTTGGACACCTTCGACCACTCGATCTCGGCCGCGAGATCGCGCAAGATCGTGCGGTCCACCCCGAGCCGGATCCGGGACGCGGCCTCGGCCACCAGCGGCAGCTTGGAGTCGACCAGCGCCGGCAGGTCGTTGCCGTGCACCCGCGGCCAGAAGTAGCGGGCCTGACGCAGCGCGGCGGAGTGGAACGTGCGCGCGGCGACCCCACCGGCGCCCAGCGCCCGCAGCCGGCCCCGCATCTCCCCCGCCGCGCGGGTGGTGAAGGTCACCGCCAGCACCTGCGTCGGGGCGTACGTGCCGGTCAGGACACCGTGTGCGATGCGGTGGGTGATGGCCCGGGTCTTACCGGTCCCGGCGCCGGCCAGCACGCAGACCGGGCCGTGCAGCGCTTCCGCGACGGCCCGCTGCTCCGGGTCCAGGCCGTCGAGCACGCGCTCGACCGGATCTGCAGCGGTCCCCGCCGCCAGGCCGGGACCGGTCGACCGTCCGACTCCGGTCGCTGCCCCGGGCAGGCGGGGGGAAGCAGTCTGGGTGGACATGCGTTCATCCTCCCAGCGGCGGCCGACACCGATCGGCCGGCCCGGCTCGGCCGGTACACCGATCGGCCGGCCCAGCTCGGCCGGCGCCAGGGCGTCCGGCGCCACATGTACGGCCCCATGACGAGGAGTCCCGAATGGCCAGCTGGCCCACGCCGACCGAGCGCCCGATGATCTTCACGACGAGCTGGTGCCCCTTCTGTGCCCGGCTGAAGTCCGGTCTGGAGCGGACCGGGGTCGCCTACGACGAGACCGATGTCGAGGCTGACGACGCTGCCGCCGAGTACGTGATGAGCGTGAACGGCGGCAACCGGGTGGTCCCCACGGTGTTGTTCCCGGACGGCAGTACGGCGACCAACCCGGCGGCCGCAGTGGTCGCCGAGCGCCTCGGGGCCGCCGCCCGCTGAGCGGCGGCCCCCGGCTCGACCCGCCGCGGCGGGCTCAGCGGTCCGCCGGGCAGCTCCGGATCACCAGTCACCAGTCACCAGGAAGCTCCGGGTCACCAGTCGCCAGGAAGCTCCGAGCCGTACCAGCCCTCGATGAGGCGCCGGGCAATCGACACCCGGCCGGGCAGCAGGACCCGCCCGGCGTCGATGTCGGAACGCAACTGCTCCCGGGTGAACCACCGCACGTCGGCGATCTCGTCGCCGTCGGGCCGACTGTCGGTCGTGATGGCGTGCGCGGTGAACCCCAGCATCAGGCTCCGGGGGAACGGCCAGGGTTGGCTGCCGGCGTAGCGGATCGCGTCGACGGAGATCCCCGACTCCTCGGCGACCTCGCGGGCAACGGACTGCTCGAGGGACTCCCCCGCCTCGACGAAGCCGGCCAGGCAGCTGTACCTACCCTCGGGCCAGACCCGCTGGTGGCCGAGCAGCGCGCGGCTGTCCGGTTCGTGCAGCGCACGATCGTGGACGAGCACGATCATCGCCGGGTCGGTCCGCGGATACAGCTCGTGGCCCTCCTCGTCGACCCGGACCGTTCCCGCATGAGCCGGGACGGTCGGTCGCCCCGAGGCCGGGCTGTAGCCCTCGGCGGCGTGCCAGGCCACCAGTGCCGTCGCGTGCGTCGCCGCGCCGGCGTCGAGGTCGTCCAGGTCCCCACCGACCTCGCGCAGGCTCACCCAGTCCTCGCCGGGCTTCTCGACCCGGACAGCGACGTGGGTTCGCCCGGTCCCGTCCACGCCGAGCAGCAACCGGTCGCCGGGGTCGGACAGTGCGGAGGACCAGGTCAAACGCGGCCGGTCGCCCTCGCGGTGCACGGGAAACCGGCCGTGGGCTACGGGCAGGAATCGGGTGCGCGGGTCGGCGAGCACGCTGGACCACCACTGCGGGTCACGTCGCCGGTCCGCTGCGCGGTCCAGGGCCGATCGGGACAGCGCCAGCCGCTCCAGGTCCAGCCGGCTCGCCGGTTGCGGGACGTGCGCGGACGGGCTGGGGTCACTGTTCGCGCTGCTCGGCACGAGCGACGACGCTAACCCGCGACGTCGGCCGGGACCCGCTCCCGCCGTCGAGCCAGTCCGGACCCTTGGCCGCGTCGTCCTTACGGCAGCTCCGGGGCCACTCGAGCCGGCCCGCCGTCGTGGTCCCCCGTGGCAGGATCGCCGCCCGTGAGCATCCACATCGGGGCAGAACCCGGTCAGATCGCCGAGCGGGTCCTCTTCCCCGGTGACCCGTTGCGCGCCAAGTGGATCGCCGAGCAGTTCCTGGACGGCGCGACGTGCCACACCGAGGTCCGGGGGATGCTGGGGTACACCGGGACCTACTGCGGCGAGCGGATCTCCGTGCAGGGCAGCGGGATGGGCATCGCGTCCGCGTCCATCTACGCCACCGAGCTGTTCGCCGACTACGGCGTCCAGTCGCTGATCCGCGTCGGCACCTGCGGTGGGATGGCCGAGCAGGTCCACGTCCGCGACGTCGTCATAGCGACCGCGGCGTGCACGAACAACGGCAACAACCGCATCCGGTTCGGCACCGGTGTCGACTTCGCGCCGACCGCGGACTGGGCGCTGCTACGTGCGGCGGCCGACGTCGCAGCCGCCCGGACCGGCGAGGGTGCCGGCTCCGCCCTGCACCTCGGGCCGGTGGTCAGCACCGACGACTTCTACCCCGCCGAGCCGCAGATGCTGACGAATCTTGCGGCGCACGGGGTGCTTGCCGTGGAGATGGAGGCCTCCGCCCTCTACACGCTGGCCGCCATGCACCGGCGCCGGGCACTGACCGTGCTCACGGTGTCCGACCACGTCCTCAGCGGCGAATCGACGCCGGCGGCCGAGCGCGAGACCACCTTCGCCGCCATGGTCGAGATCGCCCTGGACGCCGCATTGGCCGTCCCGGTCCGGTGACCGCCGACCCCGGGCACGGACGGCATTCCGCCGACGGCGTCCTGCGGCTGACCAGCTTCAACCTGCTGCACGGCATGGTGGTGCAGACCGGGGACGCGACCGACCCGCGGCCGCTGCGGGCGGCCGCCGCCGTCCTGGACAGCGATGTGGTCGCACTGCAGGAGGTCGATGCCGGGCAGTCCCGATCCGGCGGCACCGACCAGACCACCGAGGTCGCGATGGCGGCTGGCCTTGCCCACCGGCACTTCGAGCCCACCGTCGCCGGGACACCGGGCGAACAGTGGTCGGCCCTGTCGGCCGGCTCGCCGGCCGTGTCCGCCGGTTCGCCGGCCGGGCCGCGCTACGGGATCGGTCTGGCCAGTCGGTACCCGATCCGTGACCTGACGGTCCTGCCGCTCGGTCGGGCGCGCGGCCGGTTCCCGCTGCTCCTGCCCAACGGCTCGGTGACCATGCTGGCCGACGAACCCCGCACAGCCCTGGCGGCACGGCTGGACACGCCGATCGGTGCGGTGACGGTCGCCTGCGCGCACCTGTCGTTCGTGCCCGGCTGGAACGTCACCCAGCTGGTGCGGCTGGCCCGGTGGCTGGACAGACTGCCCGGACCGCGGGTGCTGCTCGGCGACCTGAACATGCCGGCACTGCTGACCCACGCCGCCCGCGGCTGGCATCCCCTGGCCGTCGTACCGACGTACCCGGCCCCCCGGCCGCGAATCCAGTTCGATCATGTCCTCGCGTCCGGCGGGCTCGGCGCGACGGTGACCGAGGTGACGGCGCGGCGGCTGCCGGTGTCAGACCACTGCGCCCTGCAGGTCACGCTGGACCGCCGGTCGGCAGGCGGCTGACCAGGGCCACCAGACCGGCCTCGTCGAGCAGGTCGGCGGGTCGGACGGTCACCCCCTCCCCGACGTGGTGGAACGCACCGCTGATGTGCTCCAGTGGGACACCGGTCGCCCGGTGCCAGGCCAGCCGGTAGGCGGCGAGCTGGACCGCGACGCCGGCGAGCCTCGCCGAGTCCCGCGGCGGGGGCCCGGTCTTCCAGTCGACGACCTCGACCGTGCCGGTGCCCTCATCGGAGAAGACCGCGTCGATCCGGCCGCGGAGCACGACGGCCCCCATCGGCATCGCGAACGGGTACTCCACGTCGGTCGGCACGCGGTCGGCCCACGGGCTGGCCGCGAACGCGCCCTGCAGCGCACGGAGCGCGGCGTCGTCGAGCATCACCGCGTCGGTCGCGTCGTCGGCCGACCCGGGCAGGTCGTCGACATCGATCAGCCGGGCTCCGTTCCACCGCTGCTCCAACCAGGCATGGAACCGCGTCCCGAGTCGGGTGGCCGTCCGCGGCTCCCGCGGGACGGGCCGGCGCACATCGAGGGCGAAACCGTCCGGGTCGCGCGCCAGGGCGACCAGGCCGCTGACGGACAGGACCCCGGGGAGCGGGACGTCCACCAGGACAGTCGCGCCGACAGCGGCCGGCACCGGGGGCCGGCCATCGGCCGGGGAAGCCGCCGCGGTGACCGGCGCGGTGACCGGCGCGGCCGGCTGGTCGGTCCGGCCGAGCAGCAGATCGACGTCGCGCGCCCAGCCGGCCGCCTCGCCGCCATCGCCTCCCGCCGGCTCGTCGTCCGCATCTCCCGCCGGCACGACGCCAGCGGCCAGCTCGGCGGACACCAGCGCAGCGCCCGCCTCGACCCCAGCCGCATGCGCGTCACCGGCCACGGGGGCCGGCCACAGCGCGGTCGCTGCCGCGTCGGCGTCCGGCGGTTCGCCGGGGTCGTCGGCCCACGGGTCGACCCGCCAGGCGTCAGGTGTGCCACCGACCCGCCGCAGGGCCAGGTCGTGCAGCTCGGTGAGGAACGGCCCCACGACCCGCGCCCTCTTCGTGCCCCCCCAGTAGTGGCCGCTGGCGACCAGCACCTCCCTCGCCCGGGTCACGGCGACGTAGGCCAGCCGCCGCTCCTCGGCCAGGCGGTGCCCCCGGATGGCCGTTCCGTGCCGGGCGAGCTCGGTCCTCAGTTCCGCGGTGTCCGCGACGGCGCGGTCCCGCAGCGCCGGCAGGCTGGCCCGGTCGGCGCGCAGCGGGTGCGGGAGCTGACCCAGGTCGCTGATCCAGCCCTTCCCGTTGTGCGCCGCGGCCGGGAAGACGCCGTCGACCAGGCCGGGCACCAGCACGACGTCCCACTCCAGGCCTTTCGCCGCATGAACGGTCAACAGCTGGACGCGGCCGCGGGCCACCTCGACGGTCTCCGGTTCCGACTCCGGGTCCGGGTCGTCGTCGGTCGGGTTTCCGCCGCGGTCCAGGCCACGCTCACGCTGCTCGGCAACGTCGAGGTAGGCAAGAAACCCGGCCACGCCGGCGGCGCCGTCCCGGCCACCGGTCTGCGCGTAGCGGTCGGCCTCCTCGGTGAACGCGGCCAGGTCGGTCGCACTGCCGGCGGCACGGGAACCGCCGGCGGCCAGCTCGGTTCCGAGGCCGGTGACGGCGACCACGTCGGCGACCATCTCCCCCAGCGGCTGGTCGACCCGCGTGCGGAGCTCACGCAGCTCGCGAGCCAGCCGCACGAGCCGCTGGCGCCCGGCCGCGGAGAACCGACCGGCCTGGGGCCGCTCGACGAGCAGGTCCAGCGCATCGACGATGCCCGCGTCGGGCTCGTCGACGGCCAGCCCGTCCTGGGCCAGCCCGTCCTGGGCCAGCCCGTCCTGGGCTGGACCGGTCGCCTCGATCGGCGACCGTCCTTCCCCGCCGAGCCGGCGCAGCTGTCGGGCCAGGTCGGCCAGACCGTCGAGATCGCGGGGGCCGAGCCGCCACCGGGCGCCGGTCAGCAGTCGCATCAACGCGTCCCCGCGGTCCGGGTCGGCGACCACCCGCAGGACGCTGAGCAGCTCGACGACCACCGGGACGCCGAGCAGCCCACCGAGCCCGACAACCTCGACGGGGACATCGGCCGACCGCATCGCGGCCAGCAGCGGCTCGACCTGCCGCCGGGAGCGGACCAGCACCGCCACCGAACGCTGTGGGCCCAGCTCCGCGTCAGCGGTCTGCGCCAGCGCCGTGGCCTCCTCGGCGGCGGTCCGGTACATCGTCACCGCGACCCGGCCCCCGGTGCGGTCAGGGAGCGGAACGAGCGTGGGCACCCGCACGGACGTGGTCGCCGCCAGCGGCGCGGCGATCACGTTCGCCGCGTCGAGGACCGGGCCGGCGTTGCGGAAACTCGTGGACAGGGTCGCGAACCCGGATGACCCGTGCGTCCCGTCCCCGCGTGTCCCCTCGCCGCCCAGCGACCGGCCGAACGCGCCGAGGGTGTCCGCGCCGGCCCCCCGCCAGCCGTAGATCGACTGGTGGGGGTCGCCGACGGCAGTGACCGCGATGCCCGCGAAGGCGCCGGTGACCAGGCGCAGCTGAGCCGGGCTGGTGTCCTGGAACTCGTCGAGCAACACGAGCCGGTAATCGCCGCGGGATGCCGCCGCGACCTCGGGCACCTGCTCGGCCAGCTGTGCCGCCGCCTCCGCGATTCCGGCGAAGTCCACCGCCCCGACCTCCCCGAGCCGGGACCGGTAGCGGGTCACGAGGCCGAGCAGCTCCCGCCGGGCCTGCTGCCGTCCGACGAAGTCGCGTACCTCTTCACTCGCCCAGGACCTGCCCCGGACGGTGTCCGGCAGCGCGCGGGCGCCGGCGACGGTCTCGGCGAGGAACCGGTCCAGCGCCGCGACGTCCCGCCCGTGTGCAGCGAGCTGGTCGTGCAGCGACCGGACCACCTCGACGGCCGTCGACACTGCCGGCTGGTAGTCGCTCAGCTCGCCGTCCCAGGTCCGGACGACCCGATCGGCGAGCTGCCAGGCCTCCGCGGGGCGCAGCAGCCGGGTCGTCGGCTCGAACCCGAGCCGTAGACCGTGATCGATCACGACTCGATGGGCGAAGCCGTCGTAGGTGCTGACCGTGGCCGTCCGGTCGCCGTCGCCGATCTCCGCGGCAAGGACCGGATACATCCGGAAGAGCCGGTCCAGCCGGTCGGCGATCCGTTCGGCCAGCTCGGCGGCAGCCTTGCGGGTGAACGTCAGGCCCAGCACCTCACCCGGCCGGACCTGTCCGGTCGCGACCAGGTACACAACCCGGCTGGCCATCGTCTCGGTCTTGCCGGAACCGGCACCCGCGACGACGAGTCCGCTGCGCAGTGGAGCGCCGATGACCGTGGCCTGTTCCGCGGTGGGTGGCGGTGCTCCGAGAAGCACGGCCAGGTCGGCCGGCGTCGCGGCGCCGACCCGGGGTGTGGCCGGGCCGCCGCTCTGGCCCCGCCGGGTCGAGGCGGTCATGCCGTCACCTGCACACCGGTCGGCTGGGCGGGGCAGGACTCGCGGACCGGGCACCGGCCGCACCCTTCGTTGACGAGTGCCGGGAACGCCGGTGCCCGCACGACTGTGCCGGCGCGATCGAGCAGCGGACCGAGCCAGCTGTGTCCGGTCGCGTCCGGGGGCGCCTGGCCCCGCACCGTCGGCAGTCCGGTGCCGCCTGTCCTGGACAGGAACACCAGCGCGGCGCCGCCGGTCCGGTTCCCCGACTCCGCCGCCAGCGCCGCCTGGTAGGTCGCCAGCTGCGGATCCGCAGCAACCTCGTGCGCGGCGCGGACCGTCTTGCCGGTCTTGAAGTCGACCACCCGCAGGCCGCCCCCGGAGGCGGGGCGGTCGACCAGGTCGACACGTCCGCGCAGCAGTAGGGGGCCGTCGGGGTGGTCGACACGGTGCTCGATGGCCGCCTCGACCCGGTCGACCCCCCACCCCTCGTCCTGCTGGGCGCGGAACCACGCGGCCAGCGCCTGGACCATGCCGGTCACGCGCGCCCGCTCCCGGCGATCGGCCCAGCCCTCGGTGAGGCCGAGCTCGCCGGACCGCTGCTCGAACCGCGCCGCCAGCTGCTGAACCGGGGTGCTGCCGCGGGCGACCTCCTCGGCGAGGGAGTGGATCAGCACCCCGACCAGCTGCGCGGACGTCGCGGCGCGGCGCCCGCCGGCCTGGGTGAGAAACCAGCGCAGGGGGCAGGTGTCGATCTCGCCGAGCCGGCTCGGCGACAGGACCAGCTCGGTCCCGGGCGCGATGCGGGGGCCGCCGTCGGACAGCGGCGCCCGGCCCCACCAGCCATCCGGGTCGGCACCGGGGACACCGCCGGCGGCCAGCCGCGCGAGCTGTCGGGCGGCCGCTCGTCCGCGGGCGGTGTCGGCGGCGTCGGGCGTGCACACGGCCCGACGCAGCCTGGCCACCAGGGCCGACGGGTCGAGCGTCTGGGCATCGAGGTCGGCACCGCGCAGTTCCGTGAATCCGCCGTCCGAATCCCCCGCCGACTGTCCGCCCGCCCGGTCGCCCGTCCCCCCGGCCGGCTCCCCGGCCGGCCCCCCGGTCGGAGGAGAGTCCGCGGAACTGCCCGGCGCACCGCGTCGACCCGGCAGAACTTGCGCGGTCGTGCCGTCACCCGCGGGCAGATCTTCCCGGCCCGCGAACAGGGTCTGTTGAACCGGCACCTCCTCCGGTGCTCCGCCGGCCGGGCCCCGCACCGGCGGGACGGGACCTGCCGCCGGACCTGCTGCTGTCAGTTCGGTGAGGAACCGGGACGGCCGGTCGTCCCGGTCCTCGACCGCGCTGAGCACCAGCTGGTGTGACGCCCGGGTGCACGCCACGTAGAACAGGCGCCGCTCCTCCGCGAGCGCCTCGGCACGGTCGACCGCCGGCCGCACGGCGTCGGGAACGGCCGGCACCGTCCCGTCGAGCAACCGGACGAGTTCGCGCTGCCCCAGCAGCCCGCGGCGGCCGCGCAGGTCCGGCCAGGTGCCTTCCTGCACCCCGGCCACGACAACCACCGGCCACTGCAGGCCCTTCGCGGCGTGCGCGGTCAGCACGGCGACGGCGCCTTCGGCCGGCCTCGACTCGACTGCACCCGGCAGCGCCCGGCCGGCCTCGGCCAGCAGGAACTCGGTGGCCCCGGCCCGCGGGTGCTCGTCGGCGTACCGCTCGACCTCCTCGAACAACCCGACGACCGCGTCCAGGTTCCGGTCGGCGACCGCTGCGGGGGACCCGCCCGCCAGCGCCGCGGCGGACCAGACCGCCGCTCGCCCGGAAGCCGACCACAAGGCCCACAGCAACCGCCCGGCGTCGGGTGGACCATCGGCCGCGACCTGCCCGCCGGCGTCGATCATGCCCAACAGCCGACGGGCACCGGGGGCCAGCTCGCCGACCCGGGCCGCCACCGGGCCGCCGGGGTCGGCGAAGGCCGTGACCAGGGCGGCAGTCGACGACGGTCCGCGACGTTCGCTCCCTGCGGCACCGGCCGGGTTGCTGACCGGAAGCGCATCGGTCGGTATCGGCCCCAGGGTTGCTCGCAGGGCCCGCACCGCAACGGTGTCCAGCCCACCGAACGGTCCCGCGAGCAACCCGAGGACCAGCTCGGCGTCCGGTCGGCCCGGCGACCCGCCGGCCGCGTCGAGCCCGAGCCGGGCCAGCGCCAGCAGGTCCCGGGCCGCAGGACGCTGGGCGAGCGGAACCGGGTCGGAGGCGGCCGTCGCCGGGATGCCCGCGGCCCGCAGCGCTCGGCGGACGGGGGCCAGTTGCGCACCGGTCCGCACGAGCACCGCCATCGCGGACCAGTCGACCCCGTCGCGCAGGTGGGCCGCACGCAGCCGCCCGGCCAGCCAGCCCCGTTCGGCAGCCGCCGACGGATGGACCGCCACCTGTACGGCGCCGTCGGGCAAACCCGGCCCGGGCACCAGGGCCCGGTGCGCGGTGGGGCCGCCGAGACGGGTGGCCACCTGCCGACTCACGGCAAGCAGCGTCGGCCCCGCCCGCCGCGACACGGTGAGCGCAGCGACCGGCGCCGGTCCCGCCGGGGTGGCGAAGCGGGTGGGGAACGCGTCGACCACCGACCGGTCGGACCCGCGGAAGGCATAGATCGATTGGTCCGGGTCACCGACGGCAATCAGCTCGCCGCCGCCCGCGATCAGTTCCAGCAGGTCCACCTGCGCCGGGTCACAATCCTGGAACTCGTCGACGACAACGAGGCGACGGGTCGCCCGCTCGGCGGCCAACAGGCCCGGGTCGGCGCGGAGCAGCGCGACGGCCGACCGGACGAGGGTTGCCGGTTGCACCCACACCGCGCCGGACAGGCTCGACACCTGGTCGTACTCGGCGGCGAAGTCGGCCGCGGCCGCCCAGTCCCCGCGGCCGGTGGTGGCTGCCAGCTCGGCGAGCGCATCCGGCCCCAGACCCCGCTCGGCGGCGCGGGAGAGCAGGTCGCCCAGCTCCGCGGCGAAGCCGGCGGTGGTCGACGCCAGCCGGAGTCCGGGTGGCCAGTCCCCCCGCGCGCTCGGGCCGGCCCCGCCGCGTTGCGGGTCGTTGTGTTGCGAGTCGTTGTGTTCCGGGTCGCCGCGTTCGGCGGCTGCGCGCTCGGCGTCCGCGCGTCGGCCGGCCAGCAGTTCCCGGATCGCCAGGTCGGCGTCCGCCGCGGTCAACAGGCGGGGCTCCGGCAGGCCGTGGGCGACGGCGTCCCGGCGCAGCAGTCCGAACGCGTAGCCGTGGAAGGTCCGGGCGAGCGGCTCGGTGGTGGTCCGGGCCAGGCGGGTGGACAGCCGGTCGCGCAGCTCGGCGGCTGCACGCCGGGAGAAGGTCAGGACCAGCACCGACTCCGGGTCCAGCCCGTCGGCCACCCGGGCGGCGACGGTCTCCACGACGGTGGCGGTCTTCCCGGTCCCCGGGCCGGCGAGCACCAGCAGCGGGCCGCCGCGGTGGTTTACGACGCGACGTTGGGCCTCGTCCAGCACCAGCGGCCCGTCCGGGCCGCGGTGGGATGGGCGGACCAAGCGGACCCGGCCGACCCCCGCCCGGTGGCTCGACGGCGACCCGCCGGGCGGGAGGTGACCGGGTGCGCTCATGTCCGGCATCAAACCGCCCCCCACCGACAGGACGTCGGGCCCGACCAGCGCCGCCCGGCCAGCTCCGGCCGGCCAGCTCCGCCCCGGCCCGGTCACCCGCGGGCGTGCGCCAGCCAAGCGGTGATGCCGCCACGCAGGTGCACGACGTCGTCGCGGCCGCCGGCGCGCAGCACCGCCAGCACCTGGGCCGACCGGCCACCGGTCTTGCAGTGCAGGACGACCGGCATCCCCGCCGGCAGCTCGCTGTCCGCGTGCCCGGCGAGCAGCAGCTCCCGCGGCACCCGGATCGACCCGGGGATCGCGGCGACCGCCCGCTCGGCCGGCTCGCGGACGTCGACCAGCACGAAGTCCGGGCCGCCGGCCGCGCGCTCCGCCAGTCGTCCCGCCAGCTCGGCCGGCTCGATGGAGAAGGCGCCGACACCCTCGTCGGGTTCGCCCGTGACGGCTGTCACCGGCGCCCGGCCGGGATCGACGGCGACCTCGACGGTGCGCCACGTCATCGCCAGCGCGTCGTGCAGCAGCACCCGCCCGAGCAGTGGCCGGCCGACCCCGGTCAGGACCTTGACCGCCTCGGTGGCCATCAGCGATCCGATGGTCCCGCACACCGATCCGACGACGCCGGCGTCCGCGCACGACGGCACCGAGCCCGGCGGTGGCGGCATCGGGTGCAGGTCGCGGTAGGTCGGGCCGTGGCCGGCCCAGAAGACCGACACCTGCCCGGCGAACCGCAGCACCGACCCCCACACGCAGGGAATTCCGGCGACCTCGCAGGCGTCGGACACCAGGTATCGGGTGGCGAAGTTGTCCGAGCCGTCGACGACGAGGTCGTACGCGGCGACCAGGTCCGTCGCCGTGTCCGCGGTCACCCGGGACCGGTGCCGCCGCACGCGGACCCCGGGATCGAGTTCGGCGATCCGCTCCGCGGCCGAGTCGACCTTCGCCCGGCCCAGGTCGGTGGTGCCGTGCACGACCTGCCGGTGCAGGTTGGTCAGGTCGACGGCGTCGTCGTCGACGATGCCGAGCAGGCCACCGTCGGCGGTCGCGATCCCGGCCGCGGCCAGGTACAGCAGCACCGGGGAGCCGAGACCGCCGGCGCCGACGACGAGCACCCGCGCGCCGGCCAGCCGCTGCTGGGCCTCCGCCCCGAAGCCGGGCAGCCGCACCTGCCGCGACCACCGGTCGGCCGGGTCCGTCCCAGGTGTCTGCACGACCCCATCGTCGCGCAGGGTCCGTGCTCGTCCGTGAAACGCCGGTGGCTCGGCTGACCGGGCAGGTGCGCGCGTAGCCTCCGGACGTGCCGTCCGGCCAACGGGTGCAGGTCGAGGTCGAGGGCCGCGCGCTGTCGCTGTCCAACCTGGCCAAGGTGCTCTTCCCGGACGAGCACCTGAGCAAGGCCGGCGTCCTGGACTACTACCGCCGCGTCGCACCCACTCTGCTGGCGCACCTCGCGGACCGCCCCTGCACCCGGAAGCGATGGCCGGACGGGGTGACCGGGCCCTCGTTCTTCGAGAAGAACGCGCCCCGCGGCACCCCGGACTGGGTCCGGACCGTCGAGCTGGACTCACCCGGCAGCACCCGTGCCACCGAGATCGTCCGCTACGTCGTCGTCGACGACCTGGCGACGCTGCTGTGGTCGACCAACCTGGCCGGGCTGGAGTTGCACGTCCCCCAGTGGCGGCTCACCGATGCCGGAACCCCGGACGCCCCGGACCGCCTGGTCGTCGACCTCGATCCCGGCCCGCCCGCGGACGTCGTGGACTGCGCTCGGGTGGCGCTGGTCGCCCGGGAACTGCTCGAACCGCTCGGGCTGACGGTGGTGCCGTGCACGTCCGGCTCCAAGGGCATGCAGCTCTACGTGCCGGTCCGGACACGGTCGGCGGACCAGACCCGAGCCTTCGCCGTCGACCTCGGCCGCGCGGTCGGTCGTCGGCTGCCGGACCTGATGACCCCGGTGATGACCCGTCGCGAACGACCCGGGCGGGTCTACCTCGACCACGGGCAGAACCACCCCGGCAAGACCACGATCTCGCCGTACAGCCTGCGCGGACGGGAGCCCGCCCGAGCGGCGACGCCGGTCGGGTGGGACGAGGTGGCCGCCGCCCGGACGGCCGCTGACCTGTCCTTCTCCCCCGGTGACGTGCTCGAGCGGCTCGCCGGCGCCGGCGACCTGGCCGCGGCACTGCTGGACCCGGACCGCGCCGTGCGGCTGCCGGATCTGCCGTAGGCGCAATCCGGACCCGCTGCGACCGGATTGCCGTACGGCCGGGTCGGGCGGCGCTAGGTTCGACACCGCCGCCGGGGTCCTCCGGCGTCCAGCGCTCGTCAGGGAGGCTCTCGGTGGAGGTCAAGGTCGGCATCGTCCAGACCGGGCGGGAACTGGTCGTGGAGACCACCGCGTCGCAGGACGAGGTCGCTGCGACGTTGACCTCGGCGGTTCAGACCGGGTCGGTGTTCGAGCTGACCGACGAGAAGGGCCGCAAGATCCTGGTGCCCGTCGCGCACCTGGCCTATGTCGAGATCGGTGAGGTCGGCGAACGACGGGTCGGCTTCGCGCTCTGAGCCGAGGCCGCCTCCAACACGCCCGGCCGGTGCCGCAGCGGGCATGCCGCCCACGGCACCGGGTGCCGAAGCTACGCTTCACCTGATCACCGCGTCACCCACACCGGGGCGCGGTCCGGGACTGGTGAGTTGCCGCTGGCCGCTCGCGCGCTGACCACCGAGGTCGACGTCCCGGATCCCCCGGACACCCGGGCGTCACCCGGCGCCCGGCGGGTGGCGGGGCGGTGTTCGTGCGGAGCCGGTGACCCGGCCCGGCCGCACCGACCGCCACATCGAGGTGCCGCGGGGTCAGTTCCGGCCACCCGCCGGGACCCGCCAGAGGGGCCTGTCCTGACGCACTCCGAGCACCCGTCCGAACCGACAGCCGAACCCGCCGGTTCCCCCACCCAGCCAGCAGCAGAGGCCGACGCCGACCTCCTCGACAGCGACCTCATCGAAACCCCGGACGGTCTCGGCACCGTCGAGGAGGTGGACCCGCTGGACCCGGCGGTGAGCACCGGATCCGGGGCTGTCGCCGTCGACGATGCGACCGGCACGGTGTCGGTGCCGCCGGCCGCTCCCACGTTCACCGAGCTCGGCGTGACGGCGGCGATCGTCGACGCCCTCGCCGACGCCGGGATCCTGACCGCGTTCCCGATCCAGGCGATGGCCATCCCGCTCGCGCTCGGCGGCACCGACCTGATCGGGCAGGCCCGGACCGGCACCGGCAAGACACTCGGGTTCGCGGTGCCGATCCTGCAGCGCATCACCACCCGCGCGGACGAGGGCTGGGCCGACTTCGCCGACGCCGGCAAGCCGCAGGCGCTCGTCGTTGCCCCGACCCGCGAGCTGGCCAACCAGGTCGGCGCCGAGACCCGGCTGACCGGCACCGGCCGCCGCGCCCGCGTGCTCACGATCTACGGCGGCCGCGCCTACGAGCCGCAGATCGAGGAACTGCGCCGCGGCGTCGAGGTCGTCGTCGGCACGCCGGGCCGCCTGCTCGACCTCGCCGGTCAGGGCATCCTCGATCTGTCCCGGGTCCGCACGCTGGTGCTGGACGAGGCCGACGAGATGCTGGACCTCGGCTTCCTGCCGGACGTCGAGCGCCTGATAGCCCTGATCCCGGCCGGTCGGCAGACGATGTTGTTCTCCGCGACGATGCCCGGCGCGGTCGTGTCGCTGGCCCGGCGCCACCTCACCAACCCGGTGAACCTGCGCGCGGAGTCCGCCGAGGACAGCCAGACGGTGCCGCTTACCACGCAGTTCGTCTACCAGACGCACGCGATGGACAAGATCGAGATCCTCGCGCGGTTGCTCCAGTCGCGCGGTCGGGGCCTGGTCATGGTGTTCGCCCGGACCAAGCGGACGACCCAGAAGGTGGCCGACGACCTCGCCGAGCGGGGGTTCGCGGCTGCCGCCATCCACGGGGACCTCGGACAGGGCGCCCGGGAGCAGGCGCTGCGCGCGTTCCGCGGCGGCAAGGTCGACGTCCTGGTGGCCACCGACGTGGCGGCGCGGGGGATCGACGTGGACGGCGTCACCCACGTCGTCAACTACGCGTGCCCGGAGGACGAGCGGACCTATCTGCACCGGATCGGTCGCACCGGCCGCGCCGGGGCGTCCGGCGTCGCGGTGACCTTCGTCGACTGGGAGGACGTCACCCGCTGGAAGACGATCAGCAACGCCCTCGGCCTGGACGTCCTTGAGCCGGCCGAGACGTACTCGACCTCCCCGCACCTGTTCACCGAGTTGGACATCCCGGAGGGCACGCGCGGCCGGCTACCGCGCAGCGAGCGGACCCGTGCTGGTCTGAACGCCGAACAGCTGGAGGATCTCGGCGGCCGTGAGCCGGCCGGTGGGGCCGGCCGCAGCGAGAGCCGGTCGGTCCGGGACCGGGATTCCGCCCGACCCGCGGCATCCCGTCGCCGCGCCGGCGCCGGGGCGCCGTCGTCCCCGGCAGCTAGCGCCGCCCGCCACACCTCGGAAGCAGCCGGCTTCGACGCCGGCTCCACCGCGCCGCGGACGACCGGCTCCACCGCGCCGCAGACATCCGGCTCCACCGCGCCGCGGACAACCGGCTCTCCCGCTCCGGAAACAGCCGGCCCCGCCGCTGCGGACACCGGCGCGGACCGTGCGGACGGTGCGGACGGTGCGGCGCCCCGCCGACGGCGACGCCGTCGGATGCCCGGTGGTGAGGGTCACGAGGCGGGCGCCCCCCGCGGTGACCACGCCGCGGGCGAGCCCGCCAACGGTCCGGAAGGGTCGTCGGCGCCGACCGGGGCCGAGCCGGACGGTCGTTCCGAGGACGCGCCGCCGCGCCGCCGTCGTCGGCGGAGCCGGCCGGCCCGCTCGACGACGGACACGGTGCCCGCCGCGGACTGAGGCAACCCCGCCGCGCCGCCCGGTCGCGGTCCCCGGCCGCGGTCCCCCACCGCTGTCCGCCTACCGCGGTGGCTGCGGCAGCGGTGACGACTGCTCCGGGACGTCGGCGAGACCGGCCCACGGCGGCAGGTCCGGCGAGGCGCGCCGACCGTCCGGACACGACGGCCGGAAGTCACACCACGAGCACGCCGGACCGGTGCTGGTGGGGAAGGCCGCGGCGGCGGCGGCCGGACCCGACTCGGTGACGGCGGGCCAGGACGCGTGCGCCGCGGCCAGTTCGACGCCGATCTCGTCCGCCCGCGCCAGGTGCCGGGCGAGGCCGGCCGCGCTGTGCCGCCAGGATGCGACACCTCCGGTGGGCAGGTGATGGAGCTCGACGAGCATCGCGGGCCGCCGGAGCGTCCGCGCCGCGGCGGCGGCGTAGACCGCCAGCGCCAGCGAACTGCGCGCGTCGTCGGTGCCCGGCACCGACCGGCCGGTCTTGTAGTCGACCACCACCAACTCGGCGGCCCCGTCCTCGGCCGCCCGCTCGTCGATCCGGTCGACCCGCCCGGACAGGGCCAGCCGGTCGGTGCGGACGCTGACGGTGCGCTCGACTCCGCGCGGATCGGTGTCGGGATCGATGCTCGCGACGTACCTGGCCACGGTGTCCGCACTCGCCTCCCGCCAGCGCGCGGACTGCCCGTCGTCGCGGAAGCCGGGCGAGGCCCAGTTCGCTACGACCAGGGCCGCGGCCCGGGCCGGTGTCCGGTTCGCCGGTGGCTCGTGCCACCACCGGGCGAGCGCGGTGTGCACGGCGGCGCCGAGCGAGCTGTGCGCCCAGGGCGCCCCTCGCGGCGGCGGCGGCCGGTCCAGGTAGGCCATCCGGTAGCGCCGGCGGCACCGCAGCCACGTCGTCAGCCGGGTGGGGGTCGCGGCGACCAGCCGGGTCGGCATTCCCGGCAGCGTCAGCTCCTCGACTCCGGACACGGGTGCAGCTTGGCGCAGGCCACTGACACGACCGCGAAACAGTTCACCGAACGCTCGCGGCGCGGACGGCGGCACGCCGAGGGAACTCGCAACCGCTGACGAACAGCGTCACCACCGCCTCGGCGAACCGGGCGATGTCGATGCCGGTGTTCCTCCCACCGCCGGCCGGCGGCGGCCGGGCCGGCCGGCCGCGGATAACCTCGACGCGTGAGTGGCAACCAGTCGCGCGTCTTCGTCGCACGACTGGTGGACACCACGGTGTTCGACCCCAACGGCGACCCGGTGGGGCGGGTCCGCGACATCCTGGTGATCCTGCGCGGTCCTACCCGTCCGCCCCGGGTCATCGGTCTGGTGGTCGAGCTGCTGCGCCACCGCCGGGTGTTCCTGCCGATCACCCGCGTGCTGTCGATCGACCCCGGCCGGGTGGTCTCGACAGGTCAGCTCAACCTCGCCCGTTTCGAGCGCCGGACCGGCGAGGTGCTGGTCATCGCCGAGCTGCTCGACCGCGGCGTCTCCATCCGATCCAGCGGGGAACCCGTCGTCGTCTACGACGTCGGCATCGAGCCCACCCGGGCGCGGGACTGGGTCGTCGTGAAGGTGGCCGTCCGCGGGGCGCGCACCGGGCTGCGCCGCCGGGCGCAGGCCCAGGTCCTCGACTGGGACCTGGTCACCGGGCTGATGATCGACCCCGCCGGCCAGGGTACGGAGGCGCTACTGGGGACCTTCGACGGGCTGAAGGCCGCCGACCTGGCCCGGGCGCTCAACGAGCTGCCACCCAAGCGGCGCGCCGAGGTCGCCGGCGCGCTCGCCGACGACCGCCTGGCCGACGCCCTGGAGGAACTTCCCGAGGCCGACCAGGTCGAGATCCTCGGCGAGCTGGGCACGAGCCGTGCCGCCGACGTCCTGGGCGCGATGGACCCCGACGACGCCGCGGACCTGATCGCCGAGCTGCACCCGGACGTGGCCGAACACCTGCTGACCCTGATGGAGCCCGACGACGCCGACGACGTCCGCCGGCTGCTCACCTACCCCGACGGCACGGCAGGTGCCCTGATGACCACCGAGCCGATCGTGCTGACCCCGGACGCGACGGTGGCGGACGCCCTCGCCCGGGTCCGACAGGCCGAGGTCTCCCCGGCGCTGGCCGCCACCGCCTACGTCTGCCGGCCACCGGCGGACACCCCGACGGGGCGGTTCCTCGGTTACGCCCACCTGCAGCGCCTGCTGCGCGAACCGCCGTCGACGCTGGTCTCGGCGGTCCTGGACCCCGAGCTGGAGACGCTGCGACCGGACGCGCCGCTCGACGAGGTCACCCGCCTGCTGGCGACCTACAACCTGGTTGCCGCCGCCGTCGTCGACCGGGACGGCCGGCTGCTCGGCGCGGTGACCGTCGACGACGTCCTGGACGCGATGCTGCCCGAGGACTGGCGGTCCGCCGACCCCGCGGGGACGCCGATCACGACGGCCGCCCCGCTCCCCCCCGCGGTGTCGGGGGGGGATGCCACCGTCGGGCGGCTCGCGCGGGCGGTGGCCGGACGCGCTTCCAGTGGCGCCGGGGGTTCCGGTGGTGGCTGAGCGGTTGTTGCCCGGCCTGGCCGGGAAGGTCGGCGCCGTCCGTCGGCTGGCGCCACGGCGGCCGCACCGCCGGGGTCCCAGCCGCCTGGATCAGCCGGTGGACCTGCGTCGGCCGCTGCTGCGCGCCAACTACGACCCGGACAGCTTCGGCCGGGCATCGGAGCGGATCGCCCGATTCCTCGGCACCGGCCGGTTCCTCGTCTACATGACGGCCGTGGTGGTGGTCTGGGTGGCCCTGAACGTGCTGGGCCCGCTGCCGGTCCGGTTCGACAGGTACCCGTTCACCTTCCTGACGCTGGTCCTGTCGCTGCAGGCCTCCTACGCGGCCCCGCTGATCCTGCTGGCGCAGAACCGGCAGGACGACCGCGACCGGGTCAACCAGGACACGGATCGGCGCGCGGATGCCCAGACGGGTGCCGACCTCGACTTCGTGGCCCGCGAGGTCGCCTCGCTGCGGGTCGCGGTGGGTGAGGTCGCGACCCGCGACTACGTTCGGTCCGAGATCCGCTCGCTGGTGGAGGGCCTCAGCGAGCTGCTCGAACAGGGCGAGGACGGTGCCGAGCCAGGCCGTCGGCCGAAGAAGGGTGCCGGCGGCGGCAAGGTCAAGGACCGGGGCCGGCTTCGTCGGGCCGGGGACGTTCGGGCCGCCGACGGTGCCGAACCGGCTCGGCCGGACGGCGCCCCGATAACGGCACCGGCGCCGGCATCACGCACGCCAGCAGACGACGAGACGGGTGGGACGGCGACGTGACCGCTACCAGCACGGCGGCTCCGGGCCGCGAGCAGGTCCTCGGCGCGCTCGCGACCGTGAACGACCCGGAGATCCACCGGCCGCTGACCGAGCTGGACATGGTCGGTGAGCTGGAGCTGACGCCGACCGCGGGCGGCGTCCTGGTCGGCGTCGAGGTGCTGCTCACCACGTCCGGCTGTCCGCTGCGCGACACGCTGCTGCGCGACGTCAGCGCCGCGGTACTGCGGGTGCCGGGGGTCGCCGACGTCCGCGTGCGGTTCGGCACGATGGACGCCGACCAGCGCGCGGTCCTGCAGGCGAAACTGCGTGGCGGCCGGCCGGTCAAGGAGATCCCGTTCGGCCGACCGGACTCGCTGACCCGCGTGTTCGCCATCGCGTCCGGCAAGGGCGGTGTGGGCAAGAGCTCGGTCACCGCCGGTCTCGCCGTGCAGCTGGCGTCACGCGGACTGTCGGTCGGCGTCCTGGACGCGGACATCTACGGCCACTCGATCCCCCGGCTGATGGGCCTGGCCGGCCGGCACCCGACGGTCATCGAGAAGATGATCTTGCCGCTGGAGGCACACGGGGTCCGAGTGGTGTCGACCGCGATGTTCAAGCCGGACACCGACGACGTGGTGGCCTGGCGCGGTCCGATGCTGGACCGGGCGCTGACCCAGTTCCTCACCGACGTGCACTGGGGCGACCTGGACGTGCTGCTGCTGGACCTGCCGCCCGGCACCGGCGACGTCGCGATCTCGGTCGCGCAGCGGCTGCCGACCGCTCAGATCGTCGTGGTCACCACGCCACAGCAGGCTGCTGCCGAGGTCGCCGAGCGGGCCGGGACGCTGGCCCTGCAGACCCGGCAGCGGGTCGCCGGGGTGGTGGAGAACATGAGCTGGCTGGCGTGCCCCCACTGCGGGGAACGCACCGACGTCTTCGGGTCCGGCGGTGGCCGGCGGGTGGCGGCGGCACTGACCGGCCGACTCGGCTACGACGTCCCGCTGCTGGCAGAGATCCCGCTGCAGCCCGGCGTCCGCGAGGCAGGCGACTCCGGAGACGCCGCGACGGCGTTCGCCGACCCCGCGGTGGCCGGCCCACTGCTGGGCATCGCCGACGCTCTGGTCAAGCCCGGTCGTGGGTTGGTCGGCCGCTCACTCGGGCTGACCCCGGTCAGCCACTGAGTCACTCGAGCTGACCCCGGTCAGCCACTGAGCGATCCCCCGCCGCCGGGTCAGGTCGCGTCGAGGTCCACGTGCGGATGCGACCGGACCGGCGCGCTGCCAGGCGCAACGCCGTCGGTGGCGGCGACTGCCGAGTCGGTGACCGCCAGGGTGTCGACCCGGACGGCTGAACCCACCGCCGCGCCGTCGGCCGGAGCGTCCACCGCGGTCGCCTGCCCGCCGTCCGCCGCGAGCGCCGACGCCGCCGTGGCACCCGAGTGCTCGGACCCATCGGCCGCCCGACGGCGCGCCTCTTCCTTCTCGCCGTCGAGGTCCAGGTCGTCCAGCCCCTCGAGCAGGTGCTTCTGCACGAAACGCTTCGGGTTGAGGTCCGCAAGGTCGAAGTTCTCGAACTCCGGACCGAGGGTGTCGGTCAGCTCCGACCGGGCCCGCGTGGTCCACCGACGGACGTCGCGCAGCAGGCGGGCCGCCGACTTCGCGGCCCCGGGCAGGCGGTCAGGCCCGAAGATGAACAGGGCGACGAGAGCAATGATGACGAACTCGGACCCGTTGACACCGAACACGGCCGATCCCCTCCCAGTGGCGCCCGCTCGACGGTACCCCGCGCGGCGCCCCGACCGTCCGGTCAGCCCGCGCGGCCGTCCAGCGTCACCTGCACGGTCCGCCGCGAACTGCCCCGCTGGACCGACAGCGTGACGCTGTCGCCGGGCAACCGCTGGCGGATCGCGACGACGAACTCCTCGCCGTTGCCCACCCGGCGCCCGTCGATCCCGACGACCACGTCCCGCGCCAGCAGTCCGGCCCGGCCGGCCGGGCCGCCCGGGGTCACCGCCGACAGCACCGCGCCGACGTCGGCGGGCGTGGCGGTCGTGCTGACGTCGGCGCCGATGACGGGGTACCGGGCCTGCCCGGTCCGCAGGATCTGGTCGGCGATCGTCCGGACCTCGTCGATCGGCAGGGAGAAGCCGAGGCCGATGCTGCCGCTCTGCCCCTCGACCGACCCGCCGAGCGAGGCGATCGCCGTGTTCATCCCGATCACCCGGCCCCGGGCGTCGACCAGTGGGCCGCCGGAGTTGCCGGGGTTGATCGCCGCGTCGGTCTGCAACGCGCTGACGAAGGTCCCGGGTCCGCCGGAGCCGGTGCCGCCGAGTGCGACCGGCCGGTTGACCGCGGAGACGATGCCGGAGGTCACCGTCCCGGTCAGCCCGAGCGGAGCACCGATCGCGACGACCGGGTCCCCGATCGCGACCGCCGACGAGCGACCCAGCGGTACCGGTTGCAGCATCCGCGCGCCGGTCACCTCCACGACCGCCGTGTCGTAGGACGGGCTGGTCCCGACGACCCGGGCCGCCGTGCGGAGCCCGTCCGGGAACACGGCGGTCAGCTGCGCCCGCCCGGCCACGGCGTCGGCGACCACGTGGTTGTTGGTCAGGACCAGGCCGGTCCCGTGTCCGGAGTCCCGGACGACGAAACCGGATCCGCTGCTGCCGGCCGACGGCGACCCGGCCCCGTCGCCGCCGCTCACCGTGGTCGACACCAGCTGGACGACTCCGGGCAGCGTCGCCCGGGCGATCGCGCCGACGGTCGCGCCCGCCGGCACCGACGGCTGCCCGTCAGGCAACGGGCCGGGATCGGCCGGCGGGGTGAACGGCGCACGCGGGGCGGGGCTCGACGGCGCGGTGGTGCCCGCGGACCCACGCGGATCCGGTCCCGTCCGGCCCGGGTCCGGAGTCGGTTGACCGGGCCCGACCGACGGGATGTTGTCCGACGGCATCGGCATCGGCATCGGCGTGGTCGGGATCGTCGGCATCGGCGGGGGGAGTTGCCCGAACGGGCCGCGGGGCGGCACAGCGGTCGGCGTCGGAAACGCGCTCGGGATCCCGGTCGCGCCCGGGCTGTCCATGATGGGAAAGGGCGGCAGACCCGACGCGGCGCTGTTCCTGCCCCCGCCGGTCAGCGCGACGATCAGCGCGGCGGTGAGGCCGGCCAGCAGGACGACGGCCCCGACAACGGCCACCACCACCGTCCACCGGCGGCGGCCGCCGGGCGGCGACTCGGGCACAGCGGGGCCGTAGACCCAGGCCGGCGGCTTCGGAGATCGCTCGGGCGGGAGGAAGTCCGGTCGGCCCGGTGGCAGCGGCGGGGGCCGGTTCGCGTCGGGCTCGTCCATCGATCTCCTCGCCGGACTGCGGGTCCGTCGCTGCGGCCGGCGGCGGGGACGGCCCGGGTCGACCAGCCTCCCACGGCGCCGACGGCGACATCGGACCACGGCGCGCGACATCGGACCACGGCGCCTACCGCGACATCGGACTGCCGGCAGCCGGCGTCACCCAGGCGCCGATCGGCGTCACCCTGCGGGAACGACTCCTGCGGTTGTGACGGAGCGGACGAAGGTCGCTCTCGCCGGTTGTCCCGGCAGCCGGGCCAGATCCGGTGAGACCGGCACCGTCACCGGACGGGCCAGCGCGGCTCTGTGCGGCGCCCCGGGTGTGGGAAGCGTCGCAGGGGTGGTCTGCGTCGTAGGGGTGGTCTGCGCCGCAGGCGGCGGAAGCGTCAGCGCGGCCGGCAGGACCGCGACGGCCCCGGCTGAGTCGGACGGCGCGACCCCGGCAGGCAGCGCCGACGCCGGTGGACCGATCGGGCGCACCGGAATCGTCGAGGCCGGTGCCGGGCCGGACGGCAGGACGGCGGCAGCCGCGATACCGAGCCCGAGCCCGAGGACGGAGAACACCCCGACGGCGCCGGGCCGCATCCCGGTCCGCTGCCGCGGCAGTCCAACCGAACCGTGATGCACGCCGACGCCAGTATCAGAACCGCCCGGCAACCCACTCGAACCCAGCGCCAGCAGGGTCCCCTGCAGCGCCCCCGGCACCCGGGGGACACCCACGGACAAGGCGCTCACGGCATCCTTGGTGGCGTGCTCGGCGTCCAGCCGGGCCAGACACCCTGCGCACCGTGACAGGTGGGCCAGCACACGCGCCCGGTCGTGATCGGCAACCTCGGAGTCGGCCATCGCCGAGATCATCGCTCCGGAAAGATGCGGGGGCAGGCTCACAGCGGGAGGCTCACAGACTCGGTTGCATCCAGGGACGGCCGGTGATCGCGGGCTCGGCGGGGGCCGCACCGGTGGTGTCGGTCTCGTGGCGCGCACCCGGCGCGCGGTGGGCCAGGCGCTCGCGGAGCTGGCTGCGGCCGCGGTGAATGCGGCTGCGGACCGTTCCGAGCTTGACCCCGAGCACGTCGGCGACCTCCTCGTACGGCAGGCCCTCGATGTCGCAGAGCACCACCGCGGCCCGGAACTCCGGGCGCAGGGCCATCAGTGCGTCGCGCACCTCGCCGTCGAGGTGCGTCATGTCGAAGCGTTCGACCGGGCCTGCGCCCGGGTCGGCGAGCCGGCCGTCGGCGTCCTCGGCGAGCGCGTCGAACCGGATGCGCTGCCGGCGGCGGGCGCCGTCCAGGAAGAGGTTGGTCGTGATCCGGTGCAGCCAGGCCTCGAAGTTCCCGGCGACGAACCGGTCCAGCGACCGGAAGACACGGACGAAGACGTCCTGCGTGAGGTCCTCGGCATCGTGCGGGTTCCCGGTCAGCCGGTACGCGAGCCGGTAGACGCGCGGCGAGTGCTCACTGACGATCTCGGCCCAGCTCGGCGCCGTCCAGGTGGCGGCGGCGGACTCGGCCAGGGCGTTCTCAGTGTCCTGGATGCCCTCGACGGACACCTGGCCCGGAGCAGCGGCGGGCGGAGCAGCGGCACCCGGGGCGGCGGGAGGCGTGCCCCGCTCGGACCCGAACGGGAACAGGCGACGCGGCAGCACGGCGGTCATGGTTGCCATGCTCCGGTACGCCTCCTCGCCTGTCGCTGTGCCGGACCGATACTTAGCGGCTTCTCAGTGGCCCACCCGTCCAGATCGGCCCCCGGGGGACCGCGACCCGGGTAGCGGGCCGGCCGGCCGGTGTGCAGTCGATCAACGACCACCGTGGGCGCCCCGTTCCCCGCGACCCGCTCGGTACGCTCTCCCCCGGCCGTCGACCGCGGCTCGGCGTCCGGGCGCCGGCACGCACGGGACGGGGTGGGCCGATGAGCACGGGACCGCAGGGCGGTACACGCAGCGGTGGGACTGGCGGCTCCGGCACGGAGCGGGACACGGATCGGGACAGGGGCCGGACTGCCGGGGGGCGGCCGGCGACGAACCGGCCGAGCGCCGCCGCTGCGGGTGTCCCCACGACGGATCCCGCGGCACCCCGGGGAACGGACCAGCCCTTCCCGGGGACGGACCAGCGCCCGCCCGGCCAGCCCGGCCAGCTCTATGCCGAGACCTTCCGCGCGGAGGACCCGGCGGCGGCGGCCGCCCGCGCCCGCGCCGCCGAGGTGGGGGTCGTGCCGGTCAGCCCCGGGGTGGCGACCACGTTGACGTTCCTTGCGGCAACAGTCGGCGCCGGGGCGGCGGTCGAGATCGGGACCGGCACGGGAGTGTCCGCACTCGCCCTCGTCGCCGGGCTCCGGTCCGGCGGGATCCTCACCAGCGTCGACGTCGAGGGCGAGCACCACCGCCTGGCGCGGACGGCGATGACCGAGGCAGGGATCGCGCCGACCCGGGCCCGACTGATCAACGGGCGGGCGCTGGACGTGCTGCCCCGGCTGACCGACGGCGCCTACGACATCGTGTTCGCCGACGCCGACGCCGCGGAGAACGAGGACTACCTGAGCGAGGCGCTGCGTCTGCTGCGGCGGGGCGGCATCGTGGCCTTCAACGCCGCGCTCGCCGACGGCGTCGCGGATCCGACCAGGCGTGATGCCGCCACCGAGCGGGCGTTGCACGCCACGGTGCGTGACCACGAACGGTTGTCGTCGGTGCTGCTGCCGGTCGGTTCCGGCCTGCTGGTGGCATCTGTCACGAGCTGACCGGCAGCAGCTGACGAGCGCGTGCGGTTCAGGGCAGGATCTTCTGGCCCTTGCCGACGACCGTGATTCCGCCCGCGGACACGGTGTAGCCCCGAGCCCGGTCCGCGTCGTGGTCCACGCCGATCGTCGCGTGCGGGGGGACCACCACGTTCTTGTCCAGGATCGCGTTGCTGACGTGCGCACCCGGGCCGACCTGGACGTTGTCCATCAGGACCGATCCCCGCACGTGGGCGCCCTGGCGGACGACCACCCGCGGGGACAGGACGCAGTGGTCGACGAACCCGCCCGCGACGATGCAGCCCGCGCCGACCAGTGATTCGTAGGCGTGACCGCCCTCGACGAACTTCGCGCCGGGCAGCTGGGGCTGCTCGGACAGGATCGGCCACCGCGCGTTGTACAGGTTGAACACCGGGTCGATGGAGACCAGGTCCATGTGCGCCTCGTGGTAGGCGTCGATCGTGCCGACGTCGCGCCAGTACCCCTGGTCGCGGGCCGTCGACCCCGGGACGTCGTTGGACCGGAAGTCGTACACGCCTGCGCCCCCGGCGGCGACCATCGTCGGGATGATGTTGCCGCCCATGTCGTGCAGCGATCCCTCGTCGGCGGCGTCCATCCGCAGGGTGTCCAGCAGCGCGGACGTGGTGAACACGTAGTTGCCCATCGAGGCGAACGTCTCGTCCGGGGCGTCCGGCAGCCCCGGGGGGTCGGCCGGCTTCTCCAGGAACGCGTCGATCCGGTGGCCGTCGGCGGTGTCGATCACCCCGAACTGGTCCGCCGTGTGCCGGGGTACCCGGATGCCGGCGACCGTCACGCCCCGGCCGGACTCGATGTGGGCCGCGACCATCTGCGAGCAGTCCATCCGGTACACGTGGTCGGCGCCGAACACGACGACGTAGTCCGGCTCTTCGTCGTAGACGAGGTTCAGCGACTGGAAGATCGCGTCGGCGCTGCCCTGGTACCAGCGGGGACCCAGGCGCTGCTGAGCCGGGACCGGGGTGACGTAGTTGCCGATCAGGTCCGAGAACCGCCAGGTCTTGGAGATGTGGCGGTCCAGGGAGTGGCTCTTGTACTGCGTCAGCACACAGATCTTGAGATAGCCCGCATTCACCAGGTTGCTCAGCACGAAGTCGACCAGGCGGTACGAGCCCCCGAACGGCACCGCCGGCTTCGCCCGGTCGGCCGTCAACGGTTGCAACCGCTTGCCCTCGCCGCCGGCGAGCACAATTCCCAGGACCTTCGCCGCCCCTGCCATGCGGTCAACATATCGGTGCCCGGTCCAACGGGACAGGGTGAGACGGGGGTGACCGGGACAGGGGTGAGCCGGGGGTGACCGGCCACCGACCCGGCGCGTACGTTCGGCGGCCATGAGGGTCGCCCTGTTGACGCGGGAGTACCCGCCCGAGGTCTACGGCGGTGCCGGGGTCCACGTCGACTTCCTCTCCCGCCACCTGCGTGAGCTCGTCGAGCTCTCCGTGCTGTGCATGGGCGCCCCCGGCCCGCGGCCGGCGCCGGACGGTTCCGGGGCGTCCGGGCGGGCGCCGGCCGCCATGGCGGTCACCGGCTACGCCGAGACCGATCCGGCACTGACCGACGCGAATCCGGCGTTGCGCGTGTTCTCCACCGACCTCGCGCTCGCGGCCGCCGTCGCCACGTCCGGTGCGGACCTCGTGCACTCCCACACCTGGTATGCCAACCTCGGCGGCCACCTGGCGGGGCTGTTGGCCGACATCCCGCACGTGGTGACCGCCCACTCGCTGGAACCGCTGCGGCCGTGGAAGGTCGAACAGCTCGGCGGCGGCTACCGCCTGTCGTCGTGGGCGGAGCGGACGGCGTTCGAGGCGGCGGCGGCGGTGGTTGCGGTCAGCGACGGGATGCGTCGCGACGTGCTCGCCGCGTACCCGACGCTGGACCCGGCGCGGGTGCACGTGGTGCGCAACGGCATCGACACCGGGCTCTACGCGCCCGTTCCGCCGGTCGGGCCGGCCACCGACCGTGCCGAACTGGTCCGCGCCGAGCTCGGCATCGACCCGGACCGCCCGTACGTGGTGTTCGTCGGCCGGATCACCCGGCAGAAGGGCGTTCCCCACCTGCTCCGCGCCGCGCTGCGGTTCGCCCCGGACGCGCAGGTGGTCGTGTTGGCCGGGGCGCCGGACACCCCGGAGCTCGCCGCGGCGACCGACGCGGCCGTCGACGCGCTGCGGGCCGCGCGCACCGGCGTCGTCGTCGAACCGTCGATGCTGGCACGGGAGGACCTGGTCGGGGTCCTTGCCGGCGCCGCGGTGTTCGTCTGCCCGTCCGTCTACGAGCCGCTGGGGATCGTCAACCTCGAGGCGATGGCCTGCTCGGTCCCGGTCGTGGCCAGCGACGTCGGCGGCATCCCGGAGGTCGTCGACGACGGGGTGACCGGCCTGCTCGTGCACTACGACCGGGCCGACCCCGTCGCCTTCGAGCGGGGACTCGCCGATGCGGTGAACGAGGTGCTGGCCGATCCCACGCGGGCAGCGGCGATGGGGGCAGCCGGCCGACGGCGGGCGGTGTCCGAGTTCGGCTGGTCGGCGATCGCCGAGCAGACCCTCGCCGTGTATACCGCCGCGGGCGCCTGAGGGCGTACCCCGGCCGACCGTGCCGGGTAGCCGCCGGGCCCACCCGACAGCCGCGGCGGGTCGATCAGGAGACGACGGTCTTCAGCGCGTCGCCCAGCGCGCCGGCCTCGGCCGCGGACAGCTCGACGACGAGCCGGCCGCCGCCCTCGAGTGGGACGCGCATGACGATGCCGCGACCCTCCTTGGTGACCTCGAGCGGACCGTCACCGGTACGCGGCTTCATGGCCGCCATGCGTTACCCCCCTCGTCGACGCGTGCTGGCCCCATCATCCCCGAAGGGGGTCCGTCTCCCGGACAGGTCCCCAGGGATCGGCCGGCCGGCCGCCCGGCCCCGCCGGCCACCGGGCGGCGGGGTAGCCGCGCCGGTCAGCCGATCCGGCCGGCCGCGACGAGGTCGGCGAACCGGCGCAACGACCGCCGGACGCCCGCGGCCATCGCGGGCCGGACCAGCGGCCACCCCGCACGCCCGAGACCCCCCAGCGGGAGCACCAGGTCCTCAGACCACACGAATCTCGACCGGGCCGCGGTCTGCGCCTGGACGGCGAAGGTGCCGGTGCCCCGGACCACGCGGCCGAGGTGTCGCACGACGCACTCCCGGGGTGGGTCCCACCCGGTGATCTCGAACTCGTCGGCGAAACCGAACCGGCCGATGGCTGTGACAGCCGTGACCCGGTCCCCGACCTCCCGGCCCGCTCCGCGGGTCGCACGGACGCGGGTGCCCAGGATCCACCGGCCCTGGGCCTCCCAGTCGACGACCGCGTCCCAGACGCGCTGGGCCGGGGCGTCGACCTCGACGGGTACCGACAGGTACACCGGACCGCTCACGGATGCTGCCCCGATTGCAGCGGTCCCGGCACCAGCGGTTCCGGCTCCAGCGGTCCGGGCGGTGCGGGCTGCGAGTTCCCCGCCGGGCCTGCGGAACTCGGCGCGGCGGCAGCGGACAGCGCGTGGGCGCCGGGGACCGGCGGCGTCGACGGGGACCCGGGTGCCCCGACCACGAGCCCGTCGGCCGGCAGCGACCGGTCCGGGCCGTCGCCGGGGCGGTCGTCGGGGCGGTCGTCCCGCGCGGCGAGCTCGGCGCCGAGCCGGGCGAGCAGTGCGTCGACCTCGTCCATCCGGTAACCGCGGACGGTGACGCTCAACCGCACCTGCGCCAGGTCGTTCGGCGTCAGGTGTCGGTCACTGGGCAACTCGACGTCCGGCCGGTCCGGCAGTGCCGGCGCCAGCCCACCACCGCGCCCCACGACGACCATCGCCACCGCTGCGACCACCGCCACGACGAGCGCGATGAACACCCACTCCACGTCTTGGTCCCTCCGTACGGGTGTCGGCCGGTGGGCCCGAATCGTGTCACGCGCTGTCGACACGCGGCGGGGGCGAGGTCAGCGGGCGCGCCTCCCGTAGCACGGTGGCGACGGCTTCCTCCGCGCTGTCCACGACCGTGAGCAGGTGGGCGTCGCCTTCGCCGATCTTTCCCGCGGCCAGCACCGTGTCCCGGATCCAGTCGACCAGACCGGACCAGTAGTCGCGGCCGACGAGGACGACCGGGAACCTGGTGACCTTGCCGGTCTGGACCAGGGTCAGCGCCTCGAACAGCTCGTCGAGCGTCCCCAGCCCGCCTGGCAGGACGACGAAACCGCTGGCGTACTTGACGAACATCGTCTTCCGCACGAAGAAGTACCGGAACGTCTGGCCGAGTCCCACCCAGTCGTTGAGCCGCTGCTCCCAGGGCAGCTCGATGCCCAGCCCGACCGACATCCCGCCGGCCTCGGTCGCGCCGCGGTTGGCCGCCTCCATCGCCCCCGGTCCACCGCCGGTGATGACGGCCATTCCCGCGCGGGCCAGGCCGGCCCCGATCGCGAGGGCGGTGGCGTACTCGGGGCTGTCCGGCGGTGTGCGGGCGGAGCCGAAGACGCTGATCGCCGGACCCAGCTCCGCCAGCGCACCGAAGCCTTCGATGAACTCCGCCTGGATGCGCAGCACCCGCCACGGGTCGGTGTGCACCCAGTCGGCGGCGCCGGTGGAGTCCAGCAGTCCCTGGTCCGGGGTCCGGGCGACCTCAGGCATCCGCGGCTCCTCGCCCGGACGGAACGGCGCCGTCTGCCGGCATGCGGGTACCCGGCGTGCGGCCGGTCGATGGGCTGTCCCCCGGCGCGCGGCCGGTCAGCCAGTCGCGCAGCAGCCGCTCGCAGGCCGTCAGCTGGGCGGTCGGCACGGACTCGCCCGGGGTGTGTGAACGCGACGGGTCCCCGGGGCCGAAGTTCAGGGCCGGGACGCCGAGAGCGGCGAACCGGGCGACGTCGGTCCACCCGTACTTGGCCCGCGGCGGCCCGGCGACCGGCGCGACGACCGCCGCGAAGTCCGCCGCGGCCGGGCGGTCCAGCCCGGGCCGGGCTCCCGGTGCGCTGTCCACCAGCTCGACGTCGAAGCCGTCGAACACCGCGCGGACTTGGTCCAGGGCCTGCGCCTCGCTGCGGTCGGGGGCGAAACGGTGGTTGACCAGCACCGTGCAGCGGTCCGGGACCACATTGCCGGAGACCCCGCCGGCGATCCCGACCGCCTGCAACCCCTCGCGGTACTCTAGCCCGTCGACGACGCGGCGGACGTCGTGGCCGGCGCGCAGGCGGTCCAGCACCGGGGCGGCGGCGTGGATCGCGTTGCTACCCGTCCATGCCCGGGCGGTGTGCGCCCGGGCGCCGGTGGTGGTGACCGCGACCCGCAGCGTCCCCTGGCACCCGCCCTCGACGACGCCACCGGTCGGCTCCAGCAGGATCGCGAGGTCCGCGGACAGCGCCGCCGGGTCCGCGGCGGCAAGCACCGCCAGACCGTTGCGCGCCGCCTCGACCTCCTCACACTCGTAGAACAGGAAGCTCACGTCGCGGGTGGGCTCGGCGATGTCGAGGGCCAGCCGCAGCGCGACCGCGTCGCCGCCCTTCATGTCGACGCTGCCTAACCCGGCGAGCTCCGGTCCCTCGGGGCCGTCGACGAGACGGGCGCCGTCGTTCCCGGCCGCCGGGACGGTGTCCAGGTGCCCGGCCAGCACGACGCGCTCGGACCGGCCCAGCTCGGTCCGGGCCGCCACCGTGTTGCCCGTACGGGTGACCCGCAGGTGACCCGCGCCCCGCAGCAGTTGCTCCACCGCATCGGCGAGCGCTTCCTCGTCGCCGCTGACGCTCGGCACGTCCACCAGCGCCGCGGTCAGGGCGACGACGTCGGCTGCGTCCGGCAGGGTCGGGGCGTATCGGGACGGCACGGGCTCACCGTAGGGCCGGTACCCGCCGGCGACGCCGCGGGTGCGTCACGGCGACGTAGTGGTGATGACCCGGGCCGGGGCGGCAACCCACCTAGGGTGACCCCGTGAGCGATGCCGCCGCCTCTGCCAACCGCACCGGCCGCGGGGTGGGCCTACGAACCCGGGCCGCGGACGGCACGGTGCTCGACGTCTGGTTCCCGCGCCCGTACCTCGGCCGCGCCTCCGGCGAGCAGGAGCGAGCCGACCGGGCAGCGCTCGCCCCGCTGGCGCGCGTCGACGAGGTCCGGAGGGTCACCCGGGACGTGGTCGTCGTCCAGGCCGATCTCGACGCCGCCCCGGCCGACACCGCGGACGTCTACCTGCGCCTGCACCTGCTGTCCCACCGCCTCGTCGCCCCGCACGGCGCGGACCTCACCGATCTGTTCGCCCTGCTGGCGAACGTGGTGTGGACCGACGCCGGACCGTGCGCCGTCGACGGCTTCGAGCAGACCCGGCTGCGGTTTCTCGCCCTGGACCGCGACGTCCGGGTGCTGTCCGTGGACAAGTTCCCCAGGATGGTCGACTACGTGGTCCCCAGCGGCGTGCGGATCGCCGACGCCGACCGGGTCCGCCTTGGCGCCCACCTGGCGCCCGGCACGACAGTCATGCACGAGGGTTTCGTCAACTACAACGCCGGCACGCTCGGCGCGGTCATGGTCGAGGGCCGGATCTCCGCCGGGGTGACTGTGGGCGACGGCTCCGACGTCGGCGGTGGCGCGTCGATCATGGGCACCCTGTCCGGCGGGGGGACGGCGGTGGTCAGCATCGGGCGGCGCACCCTGCTCGGGGCGAACGGGGGGCTCGGGATCGCCCTCGGGGACGACTGCATGGTCGAAGCCGGCCTGTACCTGACGGCCAGCACCAAGGTCACGCTGCCGGACGGGACGCTCGTCAAGGCCCGTGAACTGTCCGGTGCCGACGGGTTGACCTTCCGCCGACACAGCGTCACCGGAACCGTCGAGGCGGTCCCCGCGAACACGTCCCGCGGCGTCGCCCTCAACGCCGTCCTGCACACCGCCCAGTAGCGGGTGCCCAGGCGTCTGGCACCGGGCGTCGCCGTCAGGACCGGGCCGCCATCGGGACGTACTCGCGGGCGTCCTCACCGGTGTAGACCTGCCGCGGCCGGCCGATCTTGGTGGCGGGGTCGCCCATCATCTCCCGCCAGTGCGCGATCCACCCGGGCAGCCGCCCGATCGCGAACAGGACTGTGAACATCTCGTTCGGGAAGCCCATCGCGCGGTAGATCAGGCCGGTGTAGAAATCGACGTTCGGATATAGCTTTCGCGAGACGAAATACTCGTCGGCAAGGGCGACCTGCTCCAATTCCAACGCAATCTCCAGCAGAGGGTCGGTGACGCCCAGGGCATCCAGCACCGAGGTCATCGACTTCTTCACCAGGGCCGCACGCGGGTCGTAGTTCTTGTACACGCGGTGCCCGAAACCCATCAGCCGGACGCCGGCCTCGCGGTTCTTCACCCGGTTGACGAACGTGGCGACATCGCCGCCGTCGTCCCGGATCGAGGCGAGCATCCGGAGCACGGCCTCGTTCGCACCGCCGTGCAGCGGCCCGGACAGCGCGGTCACCCCGGAGGCCACCGAGCCGAACAGATTGGCCTGCGCCGAGCCCACGAGCCGGACCGTCGAGGTGGAGCAGTTCTGCTCGTGGTCGGCGTGCAGGACGAACAGCATGTCCAGGGCCGCGACGAGCGCCGGCTCGGGCTGGTAGTCCTCGGCCGGGACACCGAACGACATCCGCAGGAAGTTCTCCACCAGACCGCGGGCGTTGTCCGGATAGAGGAACGGCTGACCGGTCGTGCGGCGGTGGGCGTAGGCGGCCAGCGTCGGCAGCTTCGCCAGCAGCCGGATCGAGGCCAGGTCCACCTGCGCGGGGTCGAGCGGGTCCAGGCTGTCCTGATAGAAGGTCGACAGGGCGTTCACCGACGCCGACAGGACCGCCATCGGGTGCGCGTCATGCGGGAATGCCTTGAAGAAGTCGCGGAAGTTCTCCTGCAGCATGGTGTGCCGGCTGACCCGGGCGGTGAACTCGGCCAGCTGCCCAGCGGTGGGCAGGGCCCCGTAGATCAGCAGATAGGACACCTCGAGGTAGGACGAGTGCTCGGCCAGCGCCTCGATCGGATAGCCGCGGTACCGCAGGATCCCGGCGTCGCCGTCGATGTAGGTGATCGCCGACTCACACGACGCGGTGTTGACGTACCCCTGGTCCAGCGTCGTCATCCCGGTCGTCGCGAGCAGCTTCGGGATGCCGATCCCCGCCGGCCCCACGGTCGCCGGGGTGACCGGAAGCTCCAGCTCCCCACCGTCGTAGTGCAGGGTGACGGACTGGTCGGTCATGCTCGCTCCTCCTCGGGCGTGCGTGCACCACGACGGGCCGGCCGCGATGCCGCCGACACTACGGACTGTCGACCAGTCGGTGGAACCATGACCGGTGTGACGTGCTCCACCCCGTCGGACAGCGGTCAGGCGGGGCGGTCGGTCAGGCGGGGCTGTCGGTCAGGTGGGGCTGTCGGTCAGGTGGAGATGCGGCCGGACAGCCGGTCGACGGCGGCCGCGACGCGCTCGTCGGTCGCGGTGATCGCCACCCGGACGTGGCGGGACCCGGCGGGGCCGTAGAACGACCCCGGCGCCACCAGCACCCCCCGGTCCGCGAGCCGCTCGACGGTGTCCATCGCCGGCTCGTCGGCGGTGGCCCACAGGTAGAGCGCTCCGGGCGAGCCGGCGACCGCCAACCCGTCGGCGCTCAGCGCGCCGAGCAGGGCCTCCCGGCGGCTGGCATACCGCTCCCGCTGCTCGGCGACCGCCTCGTCGTCGGCCAGCGCCACGATCGATGCCTGCTGCACCGGCCCGGCGACGATCAGCCCCAGGTGCTTGCGGATCGACAGCAGGCGCGCGACGAGCACCGGATCCCCGGACAGGAACCCCACCCGGTAGCCGGCCAGGTTGGACTGCTTGGACAGCGAGTGCAGGGCCAGCACCCCCGCGAGGCTGTCCCCGTGGACGGCCGGATCGAGGACCGACACCGGCGACCGCTCCCAGCCGAACTCCGCGTAGCACTCGTCGGAGGCGACGACCGCGCCCCGGTCGCGGGCCCCGTCCACCAGTCGACGGGTCGTCGCGAGGTCCAGGACGGCACCGGTCGGGTTGGCCGGGGAGTTCAGCCAGACCAGCGCCAGCGGGCCGTCGGGTAGGCCGACGGCGGGGTCGTACCGGACGACGTCCGCGCCGGCGGCCAGCGCGCCCACCGCGTACGTCGGGTAGGCCAGGTCAGGTACGGCGACCCGGTCCCCGGAGCCGAGTCCGAGCTGGGTCGGCAGACCGGACACCGCCTCCTTGGAGCCGACGGTCGGGAGCACGGCGTCCGGATCCAGCGCTGGCGTGGCGGCCACGCGGCGCAGCGCCCAGTCACGGAACGCGGCCCGGAGGGCGACGGTGCCGTGAACCGTGGGGTACCCGGGGGCGTCGGCGGCGGCGGCCATCGCGTGCTGTACCGCCCGCGGCGTCGGGTCGACGGGCGTGCCGATCGACAGGTCGACGATCCCGCCCGGGTGCTGCGCCGCCCGCGCCTTCGCCCCGGCCAGGGTGTCCCAGGGGAAGTCGGGCAGTGCCGCGAACCGGTCGGCCGGCCGGTGGCCCGGCACCGCGGTACTCACTCCTCGTTGTTGGCGGGCGCCGCGGCGACGGTCGGGTGGTCGGCGTCGATCACGCCCAGCTTGCTGGCCCCGCCCGGGGAGCCGATCTGGTCGAAAAATTCTGCGTTCGCCGCGGTGAACGCGCTCCACTGGCCCGGCACGTCGTCCTCGTAGTAGATCGCCTCGACGGGGCAGACGGGTTCGCAGGCACCACAGTCGACGCACTCGTCGGGGTGGATGTAAAGCATCCGGGTGCCCTCGTAGATGCAGTCGACCGGGCACTCCTCGACGCACCCGCGGTCCTTGATGTCGACACACGGCTGCGCGATGACGTAGGTCACGGCGGTGCACTCCCTCTCCAGCGTCCAGCATCCGGCGGGCCGGGTGTCCGGCCGGTGTCGTCCCGACCGCGTCGGACGGGCAACGGTCCCCCACTCTGCCGGACAGTGCGCCCGCGGTGGGGACGGGGCTGGCCGCTTGGGACGATGCGTCGGTGACCACCCGGCCGGAGCCGCCCGGTTTCCCGGTCGGCTCCAGGGTGACGGTCCGGCAGCGGCTCCCCCGCCACTCGGCCGCCCGGACCCCGCGGGACGGCACGCCCCGGGACCGGTTCGCCGACGTCGTCGGAACGCTGGTGTCCGGGCCGCCCGGAATCGGCGCCGGGGCGGGTGGGCCGGTCGTGCTCCGGGAGGACGGCACCCGGGTGCCGGTGCGACCGGACCGGGTGGTGGCGGTCCGCGCGGTCCCACCGGCGTCGCGGCCGGCCCGGGCGTTCGGGCCGCCGGTGCTCGACCGGCTGGCCGCGGCCCACTGGCCGGCGACCGAGACCGGGGCGCTCGGGGACTGGCAGCTGCGCGCCGCGGCCGGGTTCACCCGGCGGGCGAACTCGGCGCTGGCCGTCGGCTCCCCGGGCACGGCGGTGCCGGCGGCCCTGGAGCGGGTCGCGGTCTGGTATCAGGCACGGGGTCTGGTACCGCGGGTCTCGACCGCGGACGCCGGTGTGCTCGCCGCGGCGGCCACGGCGGGGTGGATGCCCGAGCTGACCACCGTCGTCCTGACGGCCCGGGTCGCCGACGTGCTCGGCGCCTTCGACGACGGCTGGGCCGACAGCGGGCCACCCGTGCGGCTGGACGCCGCGCCGGACCGGGCGTGGTTGGCGGACTACCGGGACGCGGACCGCGTCCCCGTGGCGGCCGCCGTACTCGCCGCACCCGCCGGCACGGTCGGTCTGTTCGCGACGACGGAGTTCCCGGTCGTCTCGGGCCGGACCCGCGCCGCGCCGGAGCGGAACCGGGTCGCGGGCGGCGGACTGGCAGGACGGGGGCGGGCGGTGGTGTCCGCGGGCTGGGTGGGGTTGTCCTGCATCGCCGTCGCACCGCAGCTGCGTCGCCGCGGACACGCCCGGCTGCTCGTCGCGCACCTGGTGGATGCGGCACTGGACGCCGGTGCGGTCCGGGCCTACCTCCACGTCGAGCTCGACAACGCTCCGGCGCGCGCGCTGTACGCGGGGCTGGGCTTCCGTCCGTCCCACACGACGACCTACCTGCGGCCCCGCTGACGTCGGCGCAGTGTCCGTCGGCCGCAGCTCACCGTCAGCCGCAGGTGACGGTCGGGGACGGCCGGTAGGTGGTGATGAACACGTAGCTCTCCGGGGCGGCGCCGGGCCGGGTGCGGGTCCGCCGGTCGATCACCCGGAAACCGTAGGACCCGGTGCGCGGCACACAGCCGGGCCCGGTGCTCCGGACGACGGCCGGCCGGACGACCGCGACCGGGCGGGAGGTGCTCGTCCGCACCGACCACCACGGACGGGACAGCAGCCGGACCGTGAACGTGCCGTCCGCTCCCGGGGTCGCCGCGACATCCTCGACCTGGATGTAGGCCGGCGCGGGGGTGTCGTTGCGCAGCACCAGGTCGATCCCCGGCCAGGAGATTGTGGCGTCGCGGCCCGGCGGCCCGACGCCGGTCCACACGCTGGCCGGCGTGTGCGACTCGATCCCCCACCCGGCCGCGTGAGCCGCTGCATACAGCACGGTCGCCGCCTGGCCGACCCCGCCGCCGAGTGCCGTCGTGAACTGGCCGCCGGTCAGGGCCGGACCGTCGACGTAGCCGGCCGCGCGCGTCCGCTGTCCGAGCAGTCGGTTCAGCGACAGGATCGCGCCCGGCCCGACGACCTGTCCGTTCAGCCGAGCACCGGCCCGACCGAGATTTGTCGCCAGGCCGGCCTCGGCCGGGTAGCGCCCGGTGTAGTGCCCGACGACCCGCTGGACGCCGAGCGCGGCAAGCGCCCGGGTCGTCACCCGGGGCCCGACTATCCGGGTCGGGACCGGGACCACCCGCCCGCCGCCACGAGCCGCCGCGGCCTGCGCGACCGCGGCGGACAGACCCACGTCGTCGACGGCCACCCCGTCGGTGCCGGGCGCGAGGACGGCTGCCGCGCCGGACACGGTGAACCCGGCATCGCGGGCCGGCGTCTCCAGGGCCGCCAGCGGGTCCGGTCGCTCGGTACGCAGTCCCGCAGCGTCGACCACCGGGACGAGGCGGTCGCCCCGGGCGCGGAACGTCGTGTGATCGGCCAGCTGGGTGGTGCTCAGGTCGGCCGAGCGACCGCGGGCGACGAGCCGGACCGGACCGGCGAGCAGTCCGGGCACCGTGACGCCGACGACCTGGCGGACCGATGCAGCCGACGTCCGAGGCGCCACGGGCCCGGCGACCACCGTCGCCACCGAGTCCCCGCGCGCCACGGCCCGCACCACTGCCGCCCCCGTCCGCGCCCGGTCGACACGGCGGCCCGCCAGCGGCTCTACCACCTGGGGCCGGGAGCCGACGAGGACAACCGAGGCCTCCCGCACCGGACGGTCGTAGCCGGCCGCGGCGCCGGCGACCGCAGCGTCGAGTCGGGCCCGGTCGACGGACAGGACCGGGTCCAGGCGCCGGGGACTGGCGAACAGCCCGCGGACCAGAGCGGCGGGGCTGCGGCTCGTGACCGGGCCGGCAGCGTCGAGGCTCGCCGAGACGTCCACCAGAACGCCGGCACGGCCCGGGACGACGGAGCCGGCGAAACCGGCCCCGGTCAGCGCAACCGGTCGAGCGGCCGAGGCCGCGGCGGCCCGCTGGATCCGCTCGCGGGCCGGCGAGTAGGCCAGTCCGCCGACGTCGACGCCGCCGAGAGCGGTGTTGCGGGGGATCCGGTCGAAGGCGGCGGCGGACAGGACCGCGTAACCGGCGCCGCCGAGGACCACCAGGGCGGCCAGGACGGCGGTGATCGCCACCGCGGCTCTGCGTCGGGCGCGCCGGCGCATCCGGTCCTCGTCGCTCTCCTGGGCCCGGCGTTCGGCGCGCCCCGGCCTGCGCGCGTCACCGGACCGCCGAGCCGACATGGGCGTCAGGGTAGGGAGCCGCTGGCGACAGCACGACACCCGCGTCCCACCTGGTCAGCGGAGCGACCGCCCGAGGACGCGGGCACGGCCACCGGTCCGGGGGAGGATCGGGGCCATGACCGCCGAACCCACCCAGGCCGACCCCGCGCAGCCCGACCCCGCCCAGCCCGACCCCGCGCAGGCCGACGCCGCCCAGGCCGACCCCGCGCAGCCCGATCCCGACGAGGCGCCCTCGTTCCCCCGCCTGTCGGCCCGCACGGCCCGGTTCACCGCCGGCCTGCCGCGAGCGGCGACCCTGTCGCCGGACGGCGCCCGGGTGGTCTTCCTGCGGAGCCGGTCCGGGACCGACCGGGCCGGACTGCTGTGGGAGGCCGATGCCGCGTCCGGCCACGAGCGTCTCGTCGCCGACCCGGCCGTGGTCCTTGCCGGGTCCGCCGAGACGGCGCTGTCGCCGGCCGAGCGGGCCCGCCGCGAGCGCAGCCGGGAGTCCGGCGCCGGCATCGTCGGGTATGCCACCGACACCGGGCACACCGTCGCGGCCTTTGCGCTGTCCGATCGGCTGTTCGTCGTCCCCTTGGGCGTTTCGGGCGGGGTGGACGTGGGGTCCGCGACCGGCACGCCGCGGGAGCTGCCGGCCGCCGCGTCGGTCATCGACCCGCGACCGGACCCGACCGGCGCCTGGGTGGCGTATGCCAGCGGCCCAGCGCTGCGGGTCAGCGCCGCCGACGGGTCCGGCGACCGGGAGCTGGTCGGCCCGGCGGCCGGGGGGGCTGGATCGACCGGAGAAGCCGACGTCAGCTGGGGGCAGGCCGAGTTCACCGCGGCCGAGGACATGGACCGTCCGCGGGGGTACTGGTGGTCACCGGACGGTGCCGCCCTGCTGGTCGAGCGCGCCGACGACTCCGCCGTGGCGCTCCGCTACGCCGCCGACCCGGCCGACCCGCGCGCCGAGCCCGCGGCCGTGCGCTACCCGTTCGCCGGCACCGCGGACTCCGACGTCACCCTCTGGTTGGTCCCCCGCGACGAGCCGACGCAACGTGTCCGGATCGCCTGGGACACCGCCGCGCTGCCGTACCTCACCCGGGTGGCCTGGCCGGCCGCTCACCGACCGCTGCTGGAGGTGGTCAGCCGGGACCAGCGGCGCCGGGTCGTGCTGGAGGTCCAACCGGGGACCGGGGCGACGACCGTGCTGACCGACCACGCCGACGACGCCTGGCTGGAACCGGTCCCCGGCGTCCCCGACCGCGCGCCGGACGGCCGGCTGCTCGAGGTGCTCCCGGACCGGGACAGCGACACCTACCGATTGATGGTCGGCGGCGTCGCGCTCAGCAGCCCCGGCCGCCAGGTCGAGGCGGTGCTGAGCGTTACCGACGAGGGCGCGCTGGTCCGCGTCAGCCCGGACAGCATCACCTCCCAGCTGGACCTGGTCGGCTGGGACGGCACCCGGACCCCGCTGACCGACGGCACCGCCGTGCACACCGGCGCGCTCGCCGGCCGGACCCTGCTGCTCACCCGCGCCGACCTGGACACGCCGCTGCCGACCACCACCGTGACGGTGCACGGCGGCCGGGCGCGCACCCTCGGCTCGCTCGCCGTCGCCCCGCCGTTCCGGCCGGAGGTGCGGCTGGCAACCGTCGCGCGCAACCGCCTGGACACCGCTGTGCTGCTGCCCCGCGGCGGCGGTCCACACGCGCCGGGGTCGCTGCCGGTGCTGCTGGACCCCTACGGCGGGCCCGGAGCGGCCCGGGTCGTCGCTGCCAGCCGCGCCTACCTGGAGTCGCAGTGGTGGGCCGACCAGGGGTTCGCGGTGGTGGTCGCCGACGGCCGCGGAACGCCCGGGCGGGGACCGGCCAGCGACCGGTCGATCCGCCATGCCTTCGCCGCGGTGACCCTGCAGGACCAGGTCGACGCCCTGGCCGCGGTCGCCGCCGACCACCCCGAGTTCGACCTGACGCGGGTCGCGATCCGCGGGTGGTCCTTCGGCGGCTACCTCGCCGCGTTGGCGGTGCTGCGCCGCCCCGACGTGTTCGCGGCGGCGGTCGCCGGCGCCCCGCCCACCGACTGGCGGCTGTACAGCACCTACTACACCGAGCGGTACCTCGGCGACCCCGCGGACAGACCCGAGGTGTACGCGGCGAACGGCCTGCTGACCGATGCCGCGACACTGCGCCGGCCGCTGATGCTGGTGCACGGCCTCGCCGACGACAACGTCCTGGTCGCCCACACGCTGGCACTGTCCGACGCCCTGCTGGCGGGCGGCCGGGCGCACACCGTCCTGCCGCTGTCCGGGATCACGCACATGGCGACCCAGGAGACGGTGGCGGAGAACCTGCTGCTGCTGCAGCGCGACTTCCTGCTCGGCGCGCTGCGCGCGCCCGCCGGCTGAGCGCGCGCGGTCCAGCCGCGACGCGACAGCCGATCTGCCGGTTGGACGTCGGGCTCAGATGACCTGACGGATCTCGGGGTGGTGACAGGCGACCTGGTGGTCCGCGGTCGAGCCGGGGATCGTCACCAGTGGCGGCTCCACCGCGGAGCAGACCTCGGTCGCCTTCCAGCACCGGGTGTGGAACCGGCAACCCGACGGCGGGTTCAGCGGGCTCGGGACGTCACCGGAGAGCAGGATCCGGTCCCGGCGGTGCCCGGAGTCCGGATCGGGCTCCGGCACCGCGGACAGCAGGGCGTGGGTGTACGGGTGCAGCGGCTCCTCGTAGAGGTGCTCGCGGTTCGCGATCTCGACGATCTTGCCCAGGTACATCACCGCCACCCGTTGACTGAAGTGCCTGACCACCGACAGGTCGTGGGCGATGAAGATGAACGCGATCGAGAACTCGCGCTGCAGCTCCTGCAGCAGGTTGATGACCTGGGCCTGGATCGACACGTCGAGGGCGGAGACCGGCTCGTCGGCGACGATCAACTTCGGCCGCAGCGCCAGGGCGCGGGCGATGCCGATGCGCTGCCGCTGCCCGCCGGAGAACTCGTGCGGGTAGCGGTTGTAGTGCTCGGGGTTCAACCCGACGATCTCCAGCAGTTCCTGGACCCGCCGTCTGGTGCCGCCCTCGGGCTTGATCCCGTTCAGCTGCATCGGCATCGCAACGATCGACCCCACGGTGTGCCGGGGGTTCAGCGCGCTGTACGGGTCCTGGAAGATGATCTGCAGGTCCTTGCGCAACGGCCGCATTCCGGCCGTGTTCAGGTGGGTGATGTCCCGGCCGTCGAACACGATCTGGCCGTCCGTGGGCTCCAGCAGCCGGACGAGCATCCGGCCGGTGGTCGACTTCCCACAGCCGGACTCCCCGACCAGGCCGAGGGACTCGCCGGTGCCGACCGTGAAGTCGATGCCGTCGACCGCCCTGACCTGTCCGACCGTGCGCTGTAGGACGATGCCCTGCTTGACCGGGAACAGCTTGCGCAGACCGCGCACCTGCAGCAGCTCCTCGCCGGGCTTGTCCGTCGTCAGCGCGGGCAGCGTCGAGACCCCCAGGCCTGTCGAGACCTCCGGACCCGCTGCGTGCGCGCCCCCGCCGCGCACCGGGGTGGGTTCGCTCATCGGACGCCCACCGCCTCCCGCTCGCCGGCGGTCCGTTCCTCGGCGTCGAGGTGGCACGCCATCACGTGCTTTCCGCCGCTGACCGCCAGGCGCAGCTGCGGCACCTCGGTCGCACACCGGTTGCCCTCGACCAGGTGCCGGGCCGGGCACCGGGGGTGGAACGGGCAGCCGGACGGCTTGTTGATCAGCGACGGCGGCGCACCGGAGATCGTCCGCAGCTGCTGGCTGACGTCGCCGTCCATTCGCGGCATCGACTGCAGCAGACCCCAGGTATAGGGATGGTTCGGGTGGGTCAGGATGTCGCGCACCGACCCGTACTCCACGCACCGTCCGGCGTACATCACGAGGATGTCGTCGCTGATCTCGGCGACCACCCCGAGGTCGTGGGTGATGATCACGATCGCGGAGCCGAACTCCTTCTGCAGGTCACGCATGAGGTCGAGGATCTGCGCCTGGACCGTCACGTCGAGCGCGGTGGTCGGCTCGTCAGCGATCAGCAACGACGGATTGCACACCAGCGCCATCGCGATGACCACCCGCTGCCGCATGCCGCCGGAGAACTGGTGTGGGTGGTCCTTGACCCGGCGGTCGGGGTTCGGGATCCCGACCAACTCGAGCAGCTCGACGGCCCGCCGGCGGGCGGCAGCCCTTTCCCGCGGATGATGCACGGTGTAGGCGTCGGCGATCTGCTTTCCGATCGTCTGGTATGGGTTCAGTGCCGAAAGCGGGTCCTGAAAGATCATCGCCATCTGCTGACCGCGCAGGCGGCGCACCGTCTCCTCGCTCGCACCGACGGTCTCGGTGCCCCCGACCGTCACCTTACCGGTCAGCTGCGCACGGCCACCTTTGTGCAGCCCCATGATCGCCAGGCTCGTCACGCTCTTGCCGGAGCCGGACTCCCCGACGATGCCCAGCGTCCGGCCCTTCGCCAGGCTGAAGGAGAGGTGATCGACGGCGTTCACGACGCCGTCCTCGGTGGCAAACCGCACCGACAGGTCATCTACGTCGAGGAACGGATCCCCGAGACCGGTGGCGGGCGCTACCGGCGAGATTGTTGCCACGGACTCTCCTACGTGCCGATAACGGGGGGCCCTACCTGCGGAGGTAGGGACAGGGCGGTGACTCAGGTCAGGTCAGGCGGACCCGCGGGTCGATCACCGCGTAGAACACGTCCACGACGACATTGGCCAGGACGATGAAGAAGGCAGCTAAGAGGACCGTGCCCATGATCAGTGGCAGGTCGGTGTCGTTGATCGACTGGATGGCCAGGCGACCGATCCCCTGGATGTTGAACACCGACTCGGTGATCACCGCACCACCCAGCAGGCCAGCCAGGTCCAGGCCGAACAAGGTGACGATCGGGGTGACCGCCCCACGCAGTCCCTGACGCAAGGTCACCGTCGACCTCGGCAGCCCCTTCGCCCGTGCGGTGCGGATGAAGTCCTCCTGCAGGGTCTCCAACATCGACGAGCGCATGAAGCGGGAATACCCGGCGGCATAGAGCAGGGTCAACGTGATCCACGGCAGGATCAGTCCCTGGAACCAGGGCACTATTCCGTCGGAAAGCGCTTTGTACCCTGCCGCCGGGAACAGCCGGAACTTGTAGACGAACAGCAGCTGAAGGGCCAGGCCGAGGACGTAGAGCGGAACTGAATAGAAGAACAGGGACGCGCTCATCAGTCCCTTGTCCACCGGGCCGCCGCGTCGCAGGGCGGCGATCACCCCGATGCCCACCCCGACGATCAGGAACAGGACGGCCGCGCCGAGGGCGATCGACACGGTGGCCGGGAAGGCTTGACTGAGGATCGCCCGCACCGGTTGGTACTGCTTGAAGGACACGCCGAGGCAGGGCCGGGGGCAGTCGGTGAACTGGCCGGACCCCTGCGGGACGCTGTCCCCGGTGACCAGGTTCTTCATGTAGTCCGCGTACTGCACGGCCACCGGCCGGTTCAGTCCGAGGGCCGCGTTGATCGACGCGATCCGGTCCGGCGTACAGCTCTTGCCGCAGGCGAGGTCGCCCGGGCTCGTCGGCAGCGCGAAGAAGACCGCGAAGGTAATCGCGCTGATGACGGCCAGCAGGACAACGGCCCCTAGCAGGCGCCGGATGATGTAACGGACCACTGCCAACCCCCGAGGCGAACCGAGTAGAACAGGCGACTAGCAGACTGAACCGGTCTGCCGGTGCCGACGGTCGGCGACCGTCGGCACCGGCGAACCGTCATCAGGTCTTGCTGATGTAGGCGTTGGTGACATCCACGGTGCCCAGCACCGGCGAGACGTAGGCGCCCTTGACCTTCGATCCCATGATCGGCGCGACCTTGTACACGAACCGCGGGATCACCAAGGCCTGGTCGATGATGTACTTGTTGATCTGCTGCCAGATCGGCAGCGACTCCGCCGTGGTCGGCTTCGCCAGCGCCTGGTCGATCAGCTTGTTGACCATCGGGTCGTCCAGCTTCGACAGGTTCGAGGTCCCGTCGTACAGGTTCGCGCCGCCCTGGAAGATCGGCGGGAAGATGGTCGCCCCGTCCGGGATGTCATAGCCCCAACCGCCGGCGGCCAGGTCGTAGCTGTTGCTCTGCGTCGAGACCGTCTTGTAGTACGCGCCGGACTCGATCGGCTTGGGAACCACGGTGATCCCGGCGCGGGCCAGTGCGCTGACGATCGTCTGCGCCACCTGCGCCTGAATCGGGGTGTTGCTGAACGCGTAGGTCAGCGTGAGGTTGCTGACGCCGGCCTGCTGCAACAGCTGCTTGGCCTTGTCCGGCTGGCCCTCGTCGCCGATGTCGTAGGTGTCCTTGACGTCCTCGAAGCCTTTGAGCGTCGGCGGGGCAAAGCTCTGGATGGGCTCGCGGATCAGCGGGCCGCCGATCGCCTGGATGGACGCCTTGGGGTTGAGCGCGTACACGATCGCCTGGCGGACCTCCACCTTCTTCAGCGCGGGGTTCTTCTGCTGAACCGCAAGGTACTGGATGAAGATTGTGGTGGCGAACAGGGTCCGGCTCTTCAGCGGCTCCTGGTTGACCTTGTTGATGTCCGCCGGTGCCAGGTCGCCCTGGAACATGACGTTCGTCCCGCCGTTGGTGTCCGAGATCAGGTCGCTGTCCTCGCGCGCCTGGTCCAGCCCCATCGTTGTGATGACCTGCTGGAAGTTCTGGCTGCGCAGCGGGTCGGTGTCCTTGACCCAGTTCGTGTCCTTGACCAGGACGATGCGGCTCTGCTTGTTGTAGCTCTGGAACTTGTATGGGCCCATCGTGACCGGGTTCAGGTCGTAGGAGCGACCGGTGTCCTTCGCGCGCGGGACCGGGGTGAACGTGTACAGGGTGGTCAGTTGGTCCCAGAACCCGACCGGTTGCTTGAGGTTGAAGGTGATCGTCTGGTCGTCCGGGACCACGATGGACGCCAGCGGTCCCTTGGCCGGCCCGGTGTACTTGTCGGCGCCGATCAAGTACTGCTTGGCGTATTGCGGGCCGTTGCTGATCGCCGGGTCCATCGAGCGCTCGACACCGTACTTGATGTCGTTGGCGGTGACCGGGGAGCCGTCGGAGTACTTGATGCCGGGCTTGAGCTTGAAGGTCCAGGTCTTGCCGCCGTTGCTGTTGGTCGGCGCGGCACTGGCGAGGTCCGGGACGAGCTCGTAGGTGCCCTTCGCCGGGTCCTCCTTCCAGCCCATCAGCGTGCGGTAGATCATCCGCGCGAACGAGCTGGAGTCGTTGACATACACCTGCTGCGGGTCCAGCCACTCGAACGGGATCTGCAGCTCGAGGTTGACGATGCCGCCGGGGTTGACGTCCCCGGCCGACCCGCTCGCCGACGAACCCGGCGTGGAGGTGGTGCCGCCGCCGCCGCAGGCGGACACGACCGCCGACGTGGCGACCAGTGCGCCGGTCGACGTTATGAGGCGCCTTCTGGAGATCATGCTGCGAGCCTTTCTGTCATCGGCAGAGTTGCCGTCGGACGGGCGACGCGGTGCGCCCGCGGGTAAGCGCACCCGGCGGGAGACCGGGTCAGCGATAGGACTTCGGGTCCAGTGCGTCGCGGATGCTGTCGCCCAGCAGGTTGAAGGCGAGCACCAGGACCACGATGACGACTGCGGGGAAGACGAAGTACATCGGGTCGGTGCCGATCCACTGCACCGACTGCTGCAAGGTCCGACCGAGGTCCGGGATCGGCTCCTGGATCCCGACGCCGAGGAAGCTCAGCGCGGCGGTGGTGGTCACCAGCGCCGGGACGTTGAGCGACACCGAGATGAGGATCGGCGCCCACAGGTTGGGCAGCAGCTGCTTGAAGATGATGTGCCCGCTTCCCGCACCCATGGCCCGGGCGGCCTCGATGAACTCCCGGTCACGCAGGACGACCGTCTGCCCGCGCATCAGCCGGGACAGCCCGGCCCACCCGAACAGCGTCAGCAGGATCAGCAGCAATCCCAGGCGGACGTTGTTGCCCGACTTGTTCGGGTCCGGCTCGAACTTGATGACGAGCACCGGGATGATCGCGATGAGGAACAGCAGCGTGGGGAACGCCAGGAACAGGTCCATCACCCGGGATATCGCGCCGTCGGCCCAACCACGGGCATAGCCGGCGGTGATCCCGGCGACGACCCCGATGATCGTCGACGCGACCGTCACCGCGACCGCGATGCCCAGCGACGTACGCATCCCGATCAGCACCTGGCCCAGTAGGTCGCGTCCGAGTGACGGCTCCACGCCGAACGGATGTGCAGAGGAGATCCCACCAAGCCTGCCCAACGGCGATCCGGAGCTGTCGAGCAGGTTGTTGTCCTGCGCTCCACGGTTGATGCCGAGCAGTCGCAGCCAGAGCGGTCCGGTGATCGCAAGGAAGACGTACATCGCCAGGATGATCGCCGACACCATTGCCACCCGGTCCCGGCGCAGCCGCCGCCACGCGAGCTGTCCCGGCGACCGCCCGCGGACCGGTGAATTGCCGACCGAGGCGCCCATCACCTCGCCGGCGGCGCCGCTGGCGAGGTCGGGTCGTCCGCTCGTTGCGGGCTCGGTCGCCGGGGTGATCGTCATAGATCGGTCTCCTCGGGTCGCTCGGACGAGGCGGGGCGGCACGGCCAGGGCCTCGAGGCGAGGCGAGTGAGCCCGTCCGATGGCCGGCCGACCACCGGGCAGACGAACGGTGAATGGCGCACGTCCGGCCGGAGAACCCGCTCAACGTACGTCAGCGTGTCGGGTCGACGGCGCACCCGGTAGGGGATGCGACGCAATCGTGACCGAACGGGCGTCACCCGGGACCGTCGTGGTAACGATCCGGCCGTGAGCCGGGCACCTCCGGCGGTGCCACGTCGCACCGGGCGCACGGCGGCGTCCGATTGGTCGCCGCGGTCGGCGCCATCGTCAGCAGCGCTGCCAGCGGAGCCAGCAACGGCCGGTCCGGCGCCAGCCAGCCGAGCTCGTGCAGGTGCTCGCCGGACACCCACTGCAGCCGGTCATGGGATCCGGTCGCTGCCGGCTCACCGCTGGTGAGGGCCGCGGTGAACACCGTCAGCATCCGCCCGGGGCCGATCCGGGCATCCCCCAGCACGCCGGTGAGCACCACGTCGACGCCGAGCTCCTCGCGCGCCTCGCGGACGGCGGCCTGCGCCGCCGTCTCCCCCGGCTCGACCGAGCCGCCGGGAAACTCCCACCCGCCCCGAACAGCGGGCGGCCCCACTCGGCGCCCGGCCAGCACCCGACCGTCCCGCACGATCGCGACCGCCGCCACGACCCGGTCGGTCGGACATGGGAGATCACCTGAGATCCGGTCGGTCGAACACGGGGTGGCGGACACGGCGCGGAGGTTAGCGGCCGGTGCTCGTCAGCGCGGTCCCTGCGCGCGGTGCTCGTCAGCGCGGTCCCGCGCTGGCCGAATTCGCCCACGGCAAGCCTTGCCAGGACCCGTGATCGTGCTGCTACATTGCAGGTGGTTTGCAGGTGTTCCTCCCTCGTTGTGATCGAAGCGCCCGCGGATGTTCCAGCAGGGCGCTTTTGTGCTGTCTGGGGCAGCCGGGGTCGTGAGGCCAGTCGGGTGCGGGGTCAGCGCCGCCGAACCGCGGGCCCGGCACGGTGCCGGGTCTGCAGCACCGGAACGACGAAGGAGAACACATGCCTCAGGGCACCGTTAAGTGGTTCAACCCCGAGAAGGGCTTCGGATTCATCGCGCAGGACGGCGGCGGCGCCGACGTCTTCGTGCACTACTCCGCCATCATCGGCGAGGGGTACCGCGAGCTCTCGGAGAACCAGCGGGTGGAGTTCGACATCACCCAGGGTCAGAAGGGCCCGCAGGCCGACCAGGTCCGCGCGGTCTGACCCCCACTCAGACGTCCCGAACGGGGTGGTCGGTGCATCGCACCGACCACCCCGTTTGGCGTCTCGGGCCGTCGGGGCCGGCCGTCGATCAGACGTTGAAACGGAACTCGACGACATCACCGTCGGCCATCACGTACTGCTTGCCCTCGATCCGCACCCGGCCGCGCGCCCGGGCCTCGAGCATGGAGCCGGCCGCGACCAGGTCGTCGTAGGAGACCACCTCGGCCTTGATGAACCCGCGTTGGAAGTCGGTGTGGATGACCCCGGCGGCCTCCGGCGCGGTCGAGCCGGCCGTGATGGTCCAGGCCCGCGACTCCTTGGGGCCGGCCGTCAGGAACGTCTGCAGGCCGAGGGTCTGGAAGCCGACCGCGGCCAGCCGGTCCAGGCTCGGCTCGTCCATCCCCAGGTCGGCGAGCATGTCGGCCACGTCGGCCGGGTCGAGCTCGGAGAGCTCGGACTCGATCTTCGCGTCGAGGAACACCGCGGGCGCCGGGGCGACCAGCGCGGTGAGCGCTGCTCGCCGTCCCTGGTCGGCCAGCGTGGCCTCGTCGCCGTTGAAGACATGGATGAACGGCTTCGCGGTGAGCAGTGACAGCTCGCGCAGCTCCGCGGTGTCCAGCCCCGAACCGAAGATCGTCCGGCCGTCGGCGAGCACCGGCTGGGCCCCGTGCAGCGCGTCGAGGAAGCCGGCCCGCTCCTTGTGCTGGCGGGCCTCCTTCTCCACCCGCGGCAGCGCGCGCTCGACGGTCTGCAGGTCGGCGAGCACCAGCTCGATGGTGATCGTCTCGATGTCGCGCTCGGCGCTGACCACGCCGTCGACGTGCGTCACGTCGGGGTCGTCGAAGATGCGGGTGACCTGGCAGATCGCGTCGGTCTCCCGGATGTTGGCCAGGAACGCGTTGCCCAGCCCCTCCCCCGCGCTCGCGCCCCGGACGATGCCGGCGATGTCGACGAAGGTCACGGTGGCCGGAACGACCTTGGCCGAGTCGAACAGGTCGGCCAGCGTGGCGAGCCGGGAGTCGGGGACGTCCACCACGCCGACGTTCGGGTCGATCGTTGCGAACGGGTAGTTGGCCGCCAGGACCCCCGCCCGCGTCAGGGCGTTGAACAGCGTCGACTTGCCCGCGTTCGGCAGCCCGGTGATCCCGATCGACAACGACACGTGACGCGACCCTACCGGCGTCGTGACCGCCTATCCGTTGTGTCGGACCCGGCCCGCACGATCGGCGCATGACCGTGCCAGCCGTCCTGCTCGTGCTGATCCTCTGCCTGGCCGCCGCGTTGGGTGCGGCCCTCGGCTGGGCGGCCGCTACGCGGGCCGGCTCCGACCGCGCGGCGTCCGTGGCCGCCGAGCTCGCAGTCGCGCGGGCCTCGTTGGCGCAGCTGACGGCCGGCACACGGGATGCCGAGGACAGGGCGCGGGAGTCCTTCGCCGCCCTGTCCGAACGGGCATTACAGGCGAACTCCGAGACGCTGGTGCGCCTCGCCCGCGAGCAGCTCGGCGCCGCGGGGGCGGCAGCCGGCGGGGACCTCGCTCGGCGGGAGGAGGCGATCGGCGCGCTGGTCGGTCCGCTTCGGGACTCCCTCGCCCGGTTGGTGGCGCAGAACCAGGCGATGGAGGCCGCGCGAACCGATGCCTACGCGGCCCTGCGTGAACAGGTGGGCGCGGTGCAGCTCGCCGGGGACGGGGTCCGCGCGGAGACGGCGCGGTTGGTCGCCGCGTTGCGCGCGACCGGGGTTCGCGGCCGGTGGGGCGAGGTGCAGCTGCGCCGTGTCGTCGAACTGGCCGGGATGACCGAGCACTGCGACTTCACCGTCCAGCAGACCGTGCGCGGCGAGGGCGGCGTCCAGCGCCCGGACCTGGTCGTGCATCTGTCCGGGGGGCGCAGCGTGGTGGTCGACGCGAAGGTCCCGTTCGAGGCCTACCTGGCCGCGGACACCGCCGAGGGTCCGGCCGAACGGCGCTACGCGGCCCATGCCCGCGCGGTCCGTGACCATGTGCAGCGGCTGTCGGACAAGGCCTATCACCGGGCCTTCGACCCGACTCCGCAGTTCGTGGTGCTCTTCCTGCCCGGGGAGGGCTTCCTCGCCGCGGCCGCGGCGGCCGACCAGCAACTCGTCGAGTGGGCCCTGACCCGGGACGTCGTCCTGGCCACCCCGACGACCCTGGTGGCGTTGCTGCGGACGGTCGCCCACACGTGGCGGCAGGACTCCCTGGCGGCCAATGCCGCGCAGGTGCAGAAGCTGGCCCGGGAGCTCTACGGCCGGCTCGCGACGATGGCGAGTCACCTGGCGAAGGTCGGTGCGGGTCTCGGTTCCTCGGTCGACGCCTACAACGCCGCCGTCGGATCGCTGGAGGGGCGGGTACTGGTCACCGCTCGCCGGATGGCCGCGCTGCACGACCCGGAGGTGGCGCTGCCGGCCCCGGAGCTCGCCGAACTTCGTCCCCGGCCGCTGACGGCGGCCGAGCTCACGGACCCCGTCGACGCCGGTGGCCCGCTGGGTGACGCCGGTAGCCCACTGGGGTCAGCCGGTCTCGACCGGCCCGATCAGCAGGCCGGATGACCGCCGCTGGAGTCGGTCGAGGTCGCGCTGGCCGGGCCCGCGGGGTGGTGGGTGCTGGGATCGACGGGACGGGCGGCCTTGAGCCTGCGTCGCAGCTCCGGAGGCAGGGCGAAGGTCAGGCTCTCCGACGCGGTCCGGACCTCCTCGGTGTCGCCGAAGCCGCGCTCGGCGAGCCAGGCGCGCACGTCGTCGACGAGGACCTCCGGGACCGACGCGCCGCTGGTGAGGCCCACCGTGCGCACGCCGGTCAGCCAGGCCTCGTCGAGTTCGGCCGCGGTGTCGACCCGGTGGGCCGCCGCGGCACCGGCGTCGAGGGCGACCTCCACCAGGCGGACCGAGTTGGACGAGTTCGCGGAACCCACCACGATCACCAGATCCGCAGCGGGCGCGATCTGCTTGACCGCGCTCTGGCGGTTGGAGGTGGCGTAACAGATGTCGTCGCTGGGTGGGTCGAGCAGGTTCGGGAACCGTTCCCGCAGCGCCTCGACGCTGGCCATCGTCTCGTCCACCGAGAGGGTCGTCTGGGACAGCCAGGCAACGCGAGCCGGGTCCCGGACGTGCACCGCCGCGATGGACCGTGGACCGTCGACCAGCTGGGTCCGGTCCGGGGCCTCTCCGGCTGTCCCCTCGACCTCCTCGTGGCCGTCGTGCCCGATCAGCAGGATGTCGTAGTCGTCGGCGGCGAACCGCTTGGCCTCGTGGTGGACCTTGGTCACCAGCGGGCAGGTCGCGTCGACGGTGACCAACCGCTTCGCGGCGGCCGCGGCGCGGACCGCGGGGCTGACGCCGTGCGCGGAGAAGACGACGACCGCGCCGTCCGGCACCTCGTCCAGCTCGTCGACGAAGATCGCACCGGCCCTGGTCAGTTCGGCCACCACGTGGGTGTTGTGCACGATCTGCTTGCGGACGTATACCGGCGCGCCGTGCGCCTCGAGCACCTTCTCCACGGCGACGACGGCCCGGTCGACCCCCGCGCAGTAGCCGCGCGGCGCGGCGAGCAGGACCCGGCGGTCCCCCGCCGGCGCCGGCGTGACCGGTGGCCCGGACGGGGTGTCGGATGCGTCCGGCGATCGTCTCGCGGCCGGTCGGGCGGTGTGCGTCGCGGCTCCGGTCACCGGACCACTGTAGGAAGACCTGTCGGAAGGGGACCCGCCGGAAGACGGCGGACAGGACGGGCAGCGACAGGACCCGCCGTCGGGAGAACCCCCGGCCGATTGAGGAGGAGCGACGTGGGACTGCAGACGTCGGTCGACCACCCGACCCCGGTTCGAACGGTGGCGAACCTGCTCGGCCAGTGGATCGGCCGGCTCGGCTGGGTGTGGGTCGAGGGCCAGGTCGCGCAGGTCACCCGCCGGCCCGGGACCGCGACGGTGTTCGTGACCCTGCGGGACCCGGTCGCCGACGTCTCGCTCAACCTCACCTGCCCGCGGTCGGTGTACGACGGCATCGACCCACCGGTGACGGAGGGCGCCCTCGTCGTCGCGCACGCCCGTCCGCAGTTGTACCCGTCGCGCGGCACGCTGCAGCTGGCCGCGGACGACATCCGCCCGGTCGGGCTCGGTGCCCTGCTCGCGCAGCTGGAGCGGCGGCGCCGGCTGCTCGCTGCGGAGGGCCTGTTCGACCCGGCGCGACGTCGGCGGCTGCCGTTCCTGCCGGGCGTCATCGGTCTGGTGTGCGGGCGGGGCTCGGCCGCCGAGCACGACGTCGTGGAGAACGCAACGCGACGCTGGCCCGCGGTCACGTTCCGGATCGAGAACGTGCCGGTCCAGGGCCCGGGCGCCCCGGACGAGATCGCCGCCGCTGTCCGCCGGCTCGACGCCGACCCGGCCGTGGACGTGGTGGTCCTTGCGCGTGGGGGCGGGTCGGTGGAAGACCTGTTGGCGTTCTCCACCGAGCTCGTCGTCCGCACGGTCGCGGCGGCTGCGACGCCGGTGGTCAGCGCGATCGGGCACGAGACCGACACACCGCTGGTCGACCTCGCCGCCGACGTCGCCGCGTCGACCCCGACAGACGCGGCTCGGCGGGTGGTCCCCGACGTGGGCGAGGAATCCGACCGGTTGTCGGTAGCCCGACGCCGCATCGACAGACTGGTCACCGACCGCATCGACCGGGAGTCCACCCGGGTAGCGGAGCTGCGGTCTCGCCCGGTGCTCGCCGACCCGGTCGCGGCCCTGGTGAGCCGGCCCGCCGAGCAGCTACAGGACGCCCGTCGGCGGTGCCGAGCCGCGTTGGGTGCGCGGCTGGACCGATCCGGTGACGACCTAGGCCACGTCGGAGCGCGGATCCGCGCACTCTCACCGCAGTCGACTCTGGACCGCGGGTACGCCGTCCTCACCCGGTCCAACGGCGAACTGGTGACCGACCCGGCTGTCCTGCACCCGGGCGACCCGCTCGTCGCCCGGCTGGCAGGTGGGCGGGCCGACCTGACGGTCCCCGCCGCCACGGTCCCCGCCGCCACGGTCCCCGCCGCGACGGTCCCCGCCGCGCCCGGCAGCGCCGCGCCCGGCAGCGCGGCGACCGGCACCATTACGGCGGGACGGAAGGCGTAGCGCGGGGCGCTGCTGCCGGTGCCCGGCCGGATACCGTCCTCCGGTGGCCCCTCCCCCCGTCCCCGACGAACCACGGCCCCGCGGGCCCGCTGCTGACGCCACCGGCGGACCGGTCGGTGGCGAGGCCCAGCCGCCCGGGCCTGCTTCCGGCGGCCCGGGCTACGAGCAGGCCCGCGACGAGCTCGGCGACGTGGTCCGGCGACTCGAGTCCGGCGGCGTGGGACTCGAGGAGTCACTGCAGCTGTGGGAGCGCGGCGAATACCTGGTCCAGGTGTGCCAGCAGTGGTTGGACGGCGCACGGACGCGGTTGGCGGCGGTGCGCGGCGAACGGTCCTGACCCGGCGGTGCGCCGATCCTGGCGGCTGCTCGGCAGGATCAGCTGGGCTGTCCGGCCGCGACCGGGAGGCTCACGTCGCCAGGCTCACGTCGGTCGCCTCGCGTCGGTCGGCTGGCTGCCGTCAGCCGACGTCGGCCAGTGTGCCGGCGAGGGTGCGCAGGGCGCCGTCGTCGGCGGTACCGGAGACGACCACCGTCGTGGTCCCCCGCTGCTGGACGAGTCCGGACCGGGAGGCGCCCCCGGCGGTCGCGGTGGCGGCAAATTCCTGCCACCATCCCGAAGCCAACTGCACCGCGCCGGTCGGGCGACGGCCGGGCAGCGTCTCGGCGAGCAGCTGGGCGGCTGGACCGGCGGCCTGGTCGACCGCCGCGAACCGGTCCGCCGGGGTCACGAACTCCAGGTGCCAGACGCCGCCGACGCGCATCGCTGCCTGCCGCGCCCGCCAGCCCGAGGGCAGAGCCGTCGGTGCCACCAGGGGGAACCGCGCCGTCTGCGCCTTGGCGGAAGCGCTGGCGACGACGTCGACAGCGGGCGCCTGCGGAGTACCGCGTCCCACCGCCACATTGCGCCACAGACCGCTGACCAGCAGGTAGCCGGCGACCACTAGGCCCAGCACCGTCAACGAGATCACCATGTCCCGGGCCGTCCCGCCGCGCCGGCGCCGGGGGGCGGGGGGCGGCGAGTCGCCGTTCGCACCGGAGGGAGCCCCGGGCTGCCCGGTTCCCGCTGCCGGGGGGGCCGCCGGGGTGACGTCGGGACTCATCCGGCCATGTTCGTCGGTCGAGCAGGCGCCTGCGCCCACCAGGGTCAGCCAGTTCCCCTGCGATGATGTCGTCGCGTCGACAGCCGCGGCGCTCGCCGACCCCCGCACCCACGGGTAGCGTTGCCGACAGCCCGAGACCACGGCGTCATCGTCCCGGCGTCCGATCGTGACCCGTCGGCCACCAGCTGGCGGTCTCCACGGCGCGGTGGGTTTCAGCGAGTCGAGGCAGATGTCCCCGTTGACGGACGACTCAGCAGCCAATTAGGTTCCGCAGGGAACCACAAAGATCCTTGCAGCTGGCCCGGCCCCTGCCGGCGGGGTCTTTGGAGAACAGTCGACCACCGGTGTCCGACATGGCGCGGCGCGGTGTCCAGTTCCTCAGGGAGGTGCGTGGCGTGGCCCGTTCGGTACCCGCAGTCGTGAGAGCCCTGGATGTGCTCGAGTTGTTCCTCGACGGGCGGACCAATCTGTCCGCGCCCGAGGTCGCCAACGGGCTTGGGTTACCCCGGACGACCGTCCACGAACTGTTGGCCACTCTCGTGGAACGCGAGTACGTCGAGCGGCTGCCGGACAACGCACACCGGTTTCGACTCGGCCTGCGCGTCTTCGAGCTCGGAAACACCTACGCCGAGGCTCTCGACGTCGTCCGCGACGGCCAGTCGGTCGTGGACGAGGTGGCGGCCCGCTGCGGCGAGACGTGCCAGCTCGCGGTGCTCGACGGCCGAGACGTCGTCTATGTGGCAAAGGCCGACGGCAGCCACGATCTCCGGGTGCAGGCCCCTGTCGGGCGTCGGTCCACCGCACTGCGGACGGCCGCCGGGCGCGTGCTCCTGGCACACCTGCCGTGGGGCGAGATGGACCGACGGTTCCCCGTCCGGCCCGCTCCCGGCGCCCGCCGCCCGGTGGGGGGCGACGGCGCCCGCCGCCCGATCGGGGCAGAGCGTCCGCGAGTCGGCGTCGCGCCGGCCCGCCCGGTGACCGCACTACGGGCTCTGCCAGGCGACACGCCCCCTGCGGGCGACAGCGACCCGGCCCGCGAGGGCGCCTACCCCGCTTTCGCCGATTCCGCCGTCGCCGATGCCGTCGCGGCCGAGAACGCCCGGCTGCGGCGTGAGCTCGCCGCGATCAGCCAGCGCGGCGTCGGTTCGGATCCGGGCGGCGCCGACGCGGTCGTGCGCAGCGTCGCCGCCGCGATCCGTGACCACCTGGGGCACGTCGTCGCGGCCGTGGAGATCTCCGTTCCCGTGGCGCGCTGGGATCCCCAGCGGTACGCGAACCTGGAGCAGCTGGTCCGACGGGCGGCGGGGCGCGCATCGGCCCGACTCGGCTTCCGGGCGCCGCGGGTCACCGAGGCGATGCCGGCCGTGGCAGCGGCCGGACGGCCGCGTAGACCTGTCACCACGTCTCGCTTGGACCCCCGCGCGCTGGCCGGGCTCGACCCGGTCGGGCGTTCCCGGTCCCCTCGGCCGGGGCTGTTGAACCCGGGCGCCGCCCGCGCGGAGGACGTCCGTCGCAGCGGTGGGCCACTGGGTGCCAACCGCGGTCCCGCTGCGCGGCCGACCGACTCCAGGACGGGCGACCCACGGCTGGGCGACCCACGGCTGGGCGACTCACGGCTGGGCGACTCACGGTCGGCTGAGCGCCGCTCGACCCTCGGGCGGATCGAGCAGGGCGGCGACGAACCGGCTCGCACCGACCTGGCACGGCCGCACAGGTCGGAGAACGAGGGGGTCGGCGCCCCCACCGGGGGTGTCGAGGACCGACCGGTCCCACGCAACTTCGGCCCGCGCGACGCCGTCCCACGCGACCTGGCCGCACGGGACCTGGCCCCACGGGACCGGGCCCAGCGCGACGAGGCCGACGCCTCGGGCCGCCCGGACCACCCCCGGCTCGGGTTCGGGCGGCCCGGCAGCGGCCTTCGGGCAGCGCTGGGCGGCCCCCGCCTGCGGCAGCTGCCGACCCTGCCCAATCCCAGCTGATCCGACCCTGCCCAATCCCAGCTGATCCGGATCGGGCCGACCAAGGCGCCACACCGGCGACCGCTGGGTCGGTGGCCGCGCCGCCCCTGCGCACAATGGCCGGATGCACGAGGGACGTGGGGACGGCGAGCGGCGCTACCGGGTCGAGCACGACACGATGGGTGACGTCCGCGTACCCGTCGACGCCCTGTGGCGGGCCCAGACCCAGCGGGCCGTGGAGAACTTCCCCATCTCCGACCAGCCGCTGGACGTCGGAGTGGTGCACGCGCTGGCGCGAGTGAAGGCGGCGGCGGCCGGCGTGAACGCGGACCTCGGCGTCCTTGCGCCGGACGTCGCCGCGGCGATCGCCCTGGCCGCCGGCCGGGTGGCGGCGGGCGAGGTCGACGACCAGTTCCCGATCGACGTGTTCCAGACCGGCTCCGGTACGTCGACCAACATGAACGTCAACGAGGTGGTGGCGTCGCTGGCCAGCACGGCGCTGGGCCGGGCGGTACACCCCAACGACGACGTCAACGCCAGCCAGTCGTCGAACGACACGTTCCCCACCGCCGTCCACGTCGCGGCAACGGATGCGACGGCGAACACGTTGCTGCCCGCGCTGCAGCACCTGGCCGGCCTGCTGCGGACCAAGTCCGATGAGTTCGCGGGCCTGGTCAAGTCGGGGCGGACCCACCTGATGGACGCGACCCCGGTCACCCTCGGTCAGGAGTTCTCCGGCTACGCCGCCCAGGTCGAACGGTCCGCCGAGCGACTGCGCGACACGCTGCCGCGGGTTGCCGAGCTGCCGCTGGGCGGGACCGCCGTCGGCACCGGGATCAACACCCCACCCGGGTTCGCGGCGGCCGTGATCGACCGCCTCGCGCACGGCACCGGCCTGCCGCTGACCGAGGCCCGCGACCACTTCGAGGCCCAGGGCGCCCGCGACGGGCTCGTCGAGTTGTCCGGCCAGCTGCGCGCCACGGCCGTTGCGCTCTACAAGATCGCGAACGACATCCGCTGGATGGGATCCGGACCGAGAGCGGGGCTCGCCGAACTTCGGCTGCCCGACCTGCAGCCGGGCAGCTCGATCATGCCGGGCAAGGTGAACCCGGTGCTCTGCGAAGCGGTGCGGATGGTTTGCGCGCAGGTGGTCGGCAACGACGCGACCGTCGGCTTTGCCGGCTCCCAGGGCGACTTCGAGCTCAACGTCATGGTTCCGGTGATGGCCCGCAACGTGCTCGAGTCGGTGCGCCTGCTCGCGAACGTGTCCCGCCTGTTCGCGGACCGGTGCGTCGTCGGCCTGACCGCGGACGCCGAGCGCGCCGCGTTCTTCGCCGCGTCGTCGCCGGCGATCGTCACCCCGCTCAACCGCTACCTGGGGTACGAGAACGCCGCCGCGGTCGCCAAGACGGCCCTGGCGGAGGGCAGGACCATCCGGGACGTGGTCGTCGGGTCCGGGTACGTCGAGCGGGGGGTGCTCACCGAGGCCCAGCTCGACGCGGCGCTGGACCTGTTGTCGATGACCCGTCCGTGAGCCGGCAGCCGCGGTACTCCGGTCCCCGGCGCCCGGGCAGTCAGCGGGTGCGGACCGGGCCGGCCGCAGATCACCATGGGACGTGAACCTCGCCGACATCGCGGGCACCTACCGCGCCTGCCTGCCGCCCGGTGACCTCGGTGAGCTGCGCGTGGACTCCCTGGACCGGACGGGCGTCCCGGTGGTCGCCGCCGACTGGTCCGGTCCGGGCCAGCCGGCGTTCTCCTCCTTCGGCTACGGCACGACCGCCGGACAGGCGACGGTCGGCGCGCTGGGCGAGCTCACCGAATCGGTGCAGCTCACCGCGGGCCTCACCGATCGCCACCGCAGCGGGCATCGCCGGCAGGCCAGCTACGCCGAGCTGTGCCGCGAACTCGGGACCGACCGGGTCGCGGACCCGCTCACCCTGACCTTGCCGGCCGGCAGTCCGTACGACCCCGGCCGCTCGGTCCAGTGGCTGGCCGCCACCCGGTGGCGAACCGGTGAGCAGGTACTCGTCCCCGCCGAGTTCGTCGCCTGCCGTCCGGCGGACCTGCCCGGGGCCGCCGCGCCCGGCGGCTGGCTGACCACACCGGTCACCAACGGCCTCGGCGCCGGTGACACCGTCGAGCGCGCCCTGTCGCACGCGCTGCTGGAGCTGGTGCAGCGCGACGGCAACACGGTCTCGCTGCGGGCCCTGGAGCAGGGGACGCTGATCGACTGCTCGACGTTGCGCGACCCGGCCGTGCGAGCGCTGCTGGACGGGCTCGCCGCGGTCGGGCTGGACCCGGAGGTACGCCTGGCCTCCACCGAGTTCGCGGTCGTCGTACACGTCACCGCCCGGGACACCGACGCCGGCGCGCCGCCCCTGGCGGTGACCGGGTGCGGTGAGGGCGCACACCCGGACCGCGAGGTCGCCGTCGGCAAGGCCGCGCTGGAGTACGCGGCATCCCGGGTCCGCAAGGTCTTCGCCCACGGCAGCCTGGATGCGGTCCGGCGGCTGGATCCCGCCTACGCTCGACGCGAACTCACCCGACCGCTCCCAATGCAAGAGCGACGCTCTCTCGACGCGATGACCGCCTGGTCGCGGACGTCGGCACCGGAACTGACGAACCTGCTGACGCCGACCGTGCTGGCCCGGCACCGGACCGTCGCTCTGGACGAGCTGCCCACCGTGCCGATCGGATCGGTCGACGACCAGCGAGCACTGCTCGCGCTTCTACTCGCCCGGCTGGCGGACTTCGACGTCCTCGTCGTTCCGGTCACCGCCACCGCGCCCGACGGCCGGACGGTCACCGTCGTGAAGGCGATCGTCCCCGGGCTGGAGGTGGAGACCCTGTCCTACCAGAGGATCGGCGAGCGGGTGTTGCGCCGGCTGCTGGACCGCGGGAGCCCGCTGGTCGGCCTCGGCCCGGCCGGTGGCACGCGGTTGCCGATCCGGCTGACCGGAGAGGCGACCGCGCGGGTCGGCGGCCCCGCGTGGCTGGACGCAGCGGCGGTCGAGGCGGTGGTGGGCCCGCTCTACCCGCTCTACCGCGAGCCCACCCGCCACGCGGTTCCCCGGCTCGCGTCGGCCTGAGCTCAGCCAGCCGCCGCGTCCAGCCCGGTCAGACCCGGCTGGCACCGTCCGCGCCGGTCAGAGTTCGAGGTCCTCCAGCATGTCTGTCACGAGAGCAGCGATCGCGGACCGCTCGGACCGGGTCAGCGTGACGTGGGCGAACAGTGGATGGCCCTTGAGCTTCTCCACGACCGCTACCACCCCGTCGTGCCGTCCGACACGCAGGTTGTCCCGCTGCGCGACGTCGTGGGTGAGCACGACCCGCGAGTTCTGCCCGATCCGGGACAGCACCGTCAGCAGGACATTGCGCTCCAGCGACTGGGCCTCGTCGACGATGACGAAGGAGTCGTGCAGCGACCGACCGCGGATGTGGGTGAGCGGCAGCACCTCCAGCAGCCCACGGTCGACCACCTCCTCCACGACCGCCGGGGACACCACGGCGTTGAGGGTGTCGAAGACTGCCTCCGCCCAGGGGTTCATCTTCTCGTTCTCGCCACCCGGCAGGTAGCCCAGGTCCTGGCCGCCGACCGCGTAGAGGGGCCGGAACACGACCACCTTGCGGTGCTGGCCGTGCTCCATGACCGCCTCGAGGCCGGCGCAGAGTGCGAGCGCGGACTTTCCGGTGCCGGCGCGTCCGCCGAGGGAGACGATGCCGATCTCCGGGTCCAGCAGCAGGTCTAGGGCGATCCGCTGCTCGGCCGAGCGGCCCTGCAACCCGAACGCGTCGCGGCCGCCCGGGACCCGACGGACCCGCTTGTCCACGGTCACCCGGCCGAGTGCCGAGCCGCCGTCCGCGGCGAGCAGCTGCACGCCGGTGTGGCAGGGCAGCTCCGCCGCCGCCGCGACGTCGGCGATCCCGCTGCTGCGCAGCGCCTCGACCTCCGCGGCCTCGGCGCCGACCTCGGCCATCCCGGTCCACCCCGACTCCACGGCCAGCTCCGCGCGGTACTCCTCCGCGGCCATCCCGACCGCGGCGGCCTTGACCCGCATCGGCAGGTCCTTGCTGACCAGCGTGACGTCGTGGCCCTCGGCGGCGAGGTTGCGGGCGACCGCGAGGATCCGGCTGTCGTTGTCACCCAGGCGGAAGCCGGCCGGCAGCACCGAGGCGTCGCTGTGGTTCAGCTCGACCCGGACCGTGCCGCCGGCGTCGCCGACCGGCAGCGGCGCGTCCAGCCGGCCGTGCCGGATGCGCAGGTCGTCCAGCAGCCGCAGCGCGGACCGGGCGAAGTAGCCCAGCTCCGGGTGGGCGCGCTTGGCCTCCAGCTCGGTGACGACCACCAGCGGCAGGACGACCTCGTGCTCGTGGAACCGCCGGATCGCCTGGGGGTCGGCCAGCAGGACGCTGGTGTCCAGGACGTACGTGCGGCGTGTGTCCGTCGTGCGGTGGGGGTCCGGGTGTGCCACGTCAGCTCCTCGTCCGGCCCGCCGCGCCGCAGCTCCGGCGGGACCGGTGCTCAGCGGATGGGCCGGAAGGGTCCCGTGCCGGGGACGAACGCCGGCCGGTGCCCGGGTGACCAGGCCACCCGGCCGGCTGGAGCGGACGTTCCCACGAAGCGGCCTCCCGGAACGGCCGGTGCCCCCGGCCGTCTGCCGTCGACGCTAACCGGCCCGGGCCCCGGCCGCCGTCATGCCCGCGGGAGGACGGATCGTGTCGTCGCGCCGGCTCACGCACGGCCGCCGCTCAGGCGCCGAAACGTCGATGGCGCTGGGCGTAGGAGCGCAGCGCGCGCAGGAAGTCGACCTTGCGGAACGCCGGCCAGTAGGCCTCGCAGAAGTACAGCTCCGAGTGCGCGGACTGCCACAGCAGGAAACCGCTCATCCGCTGCTCGCCGGAGGTCCGGATGATCAGGTCCGGATCGGGCTGCCCGCGGGTGTAGAGGTGCTCGGCGATGTGCTCCACGTCGAGGACGTCGGCCAGCTCCTCGATGCTCGTCCCAGCCCGGGCGTGCTCCTGCAGCAGCGACCGCACCGCGTCGGCGATCTCCTGCCGCCCGCCGTACCCGATGGCGACGTTGACCAACATCCCCGGCCGGTCGGCGGTGGAGTCCGCCGCCGACTTCAACGACAGCGCGGTCTCGGCGGGCAGCAGGTCCAGGGCACCGAGCGGGTGGATGCGCCAGTGGCCGGTCGCCGCCAGCTCCTGCACGGTCGTGTCGATGATCTCCACCAGGGCGGCGACCTCGGCCGGGGACCGGGACAGGTTGTCCGTCGACAGCAGCCAGATGGTGACGACCTCGACGCCGACCTCGTCGCACCACCCGAGCAGGTCCCGGATCCGGCCGGCGCCGGTGCGGTGCCCGTCGATGTCGGTACCGCCCACCGAGCGTGCCCAGCGCCGGTTGCCGTCGAGCATCACCGCCACGTGCCGCGGGACGCGGTCCCGGTCGACGCCGGCGGCCAGGCGCCGGCCGTAGAGGCGGTAGACCAGCTGATGCAGTGACGCCCGGGCGCCGGTTCCGCCTCCGGTGGCGGGCCCTGCTCCCGCGCCGGATCCCGCTCCCGTGCCGGACCGGCCCGCGGTGCCGGACCGGCCTGCGGTGCCGGACCGGCCTGCAGTGCTGGCCACGTCGTCCTCCCCGTCCGGCTGCGCCGCGGCGGTCTGGCGGCGACCAGCCGACGGTAGCCCGCGCCAGGGCCGCTCACCCGGCATGCGGGCTAGCCTGAGCACCGCGCCCGCCGGGGTTCCCGCGGGTGCCGGGCGGCGTGAGGACCGGCGGGTGAGCGAGGCGTCGTCGACCCTGGCCGCCGACCGGGCCGGCGATACGGCCGCGGCCGCAGTCCCGGCGTCGGTAAAGCCGAAGCTGCGCGGCTGGCTGCACGCGGGCACGTTCCCGCTCGCGGTCGTCGCCGGGATCGCGCTGGTCGCGCTCGCGCCGAGCCAGCGCGCCCGGATCTCGATCGCGGTGTTCACCGTCACCGCCGGCCTGCTGTTCGGGATCAGCGCGCTCTACCACCGGTTCACGTGGTCCACCCGGACACACGCGGTGCTGCGGCGCTTCGACCACTCGAACATCTTCCTGCTCATCGCCGGCACCTACACGCCGCTGGCCGCGATCCTGCTCGACCGACCCGGCGCCACCCTGCTGCTCGGCCTGGTGTGGGGTGGGGCGGTTCTCGGGGTCGGCTTCCGGGTGGCGTGGATCGATGCGCCGCGGTGGCTGTACGTGCCGGTCTACGTGGCTATGGGGTGGTCCGCGGCCTTCTGGTTGCCGGCGTTCGGCCACACCGGCGGCGCGGCGGTGGTGACGCTCGTCGTCGTCGGCGGCGCGTTCTACGTGCTCGGCGCGCTGGCATACGGGTTCCGTCGGCCCGACCCGGCACCGACGTGGTTCGGTTTCCACGAGGTGTTCCACGGCTGCACGGTGCTCGGGTTCGCCGCCCACTTCACCGCCATCGCCCTCGCCGCCTGGGCCGTACGCGCCTGACGCCGCCCCGGCCTCAGCCGAGGGCTAGTTCGGCGGCCAGCTCCGCCGGTGTCGTGACCGGTCGGCGGCAGGCGAAGGACCGGCAGACGTAGGCCGCTGCCTGCCCGTCGATCGGCGTCCGGCCGGCGAGCAGCGGGATGCCGGCGACCCCGGGCGGGCCGACAGCGATGACCGCGCCCGGCGAGGCGGCCCGCCACGCGGTGCGCGCAAGCGCCTCCCGGGCCGGGTCCCCGGCCGCCCCGACGACGGCGATCTCGACGGGACCGGCCAACAGCGCCTCGCCCGTCGCCAGCCCCCAGGCCACCGCGCGCGGAGCGCGGTGCCCGAGGTCCGCGGCCGGGCCGAGCGCCGCGCGGGCGGCTGCCCGGTGCCGGGCCGACCCCGTCATGGCGGCGAACGCCAGCAGCGCCTGGGCGGCCAGGTGGGCTCCGGACGGTGTCGCTCCGTCGGCCGGGTCCCGCGGCCGGCGCGGGAGTCCGCTGCCCGCGTGGGTGTCGGCGCCGGTGTCGTAGAAGCCGCCGGCCCCGTCGCCGAACCGGATGAGCAGGTCCTCCAGCAGGCCCCCGGCCCGGTCCAGCCACGCCACGTCGCCGGTCGCACCGGCAAGCGTCACCAGGGCCGAGGCGAACGCGGCGACGTCCTCCAGCACGGCGTCCGCGGTCCCCGGCCGCCCGTCGCGTGAGGTCCGCAGCGGCCGGCCGGCCGCGGTGGTGTTGACCTCGGCGAGCAGGGCCGCGGCCGTGGTGGCGGCCGACACCCACCCGGGCTCGGCGAACGCCCCGCCGGCGCGGACGAGGGCGTCGATCGCGAAGGCGTTCCAGGCCGTGACGACCTTGTCGTCCCGCGCCGGCTGCGGCCGGGCGCGGCGGGCGTCGAGCAGCCGGACCCGGACGGCGTCGAAGCGCGCGGCGTCGGCAGGCACCCCGCCGGGCAGCTGCAGCGTCGAGCTCCCGTGTTCGAAGGTCCCGGTCGCCGACACCCCGAACACCTCGGCGGACCAGGCACCGTCGTCGGCGCCGAGCACGTCGGCCAGCTGAGCCGGGGTCCAGACGTAGGTCGCCCCCTCCTCGCTTCGGAGCTGCCCGTCGGGCCCGGCCACTGCGGTGTCGGCATCCAGGCTCGCGGCGAACCCGCCCTGCGGTGTGCGCAGGTCGTCGAGCAGGAACGCGGCGATCCCGCGGACCACCCGCTCGGCCTCGGGGTCGCCGGTGGCCACCGCCTGCCGGGTGTACGCCCCGAGCAGCAGTGCGTTGTCGTACAGCATCTTCTCGAAGTGGGGGACGCCCCAGGCCCGGTCGACGGAGTAGCGGGCGAACCCCCCGGCGAGCTGGTCGTGGATGCCGCCGCGCGCCATCGCGGTACCGATGGCGTCGGCAATCGCGGCGGGCTGCTCGGCACCGGTGCGGGCGGCGTGGTCGCGCAGGAAGCCCAGCACCGTCGACGGCGGGAACTTCGGCGCCCGGCCGAATCCCGGGTGCTCGCCGTCGAAGTCGAGAGTCAGCGCCGCGGCGGCCGCGTCGAGCAGCTCGGCGGTGAGCTTCCCGGCGGTGAGCTCCCCGGCCGCCGGCGTCGGATCGCCAGGGGCCGGGACTGCTCCGGCGAGTGCCTCGGCGATCCGACCGGCCGAGCCGAGCAGCTGGGCCCGCTCGGTGGCCCACGCGGTGACGACCGTGTGCAGCAGCTGGGCGAACGACGGCAGCCCGGACACCGGCCGCGGCGGGTAGTAGGTCCCGCAGTGGAAGGGCGCTCCGTCGGCGGTGGCGAACACGGTCATCGGCCAGCCGCCGGAGCCGGTGAGCGCCACCGTCGTCTCCATGTAGACGGCGTCCACGTCGGGTCGTTCCTCGCGGTCGACCTTCACCGCGACGAAGTGGGCGTTGACATAACGCCCGATCTCCGGGTCCTCGAACGACTCGTGCGCCATCACGTGGCACCAGTGGCAGGCCGCGTAGCCGATGGAGATCAGCAGCGGGACGTCGCGGCGGCGGGCCTCGTCGATCGCGTCGGCGCCCCATTCGCGCCAGTCGACCGGGTTGTCGGCGTGCTGGCGCAGGTACGGACTGGTGCTGGCGGCCAGGCGGTTGGGCACGGGTCCACCGTCGCACCCTCTTCCGCGATCGGCCGACCCGGCGCAGTTGCCGGTGAGCAGACGTCCAGTGGGGGTTTCGTCCCGCTCAGCGGACGTCGCGCTCCACTCGACCAGCGTCGTCACCGGACCCGTCGTCGAAGTCGACCTTGCGCACCTGCTTCCCCATCGAGCGGACGAGGAAGAACAGCGCCACCCCGAGCGCGATCACGATCCAGAACGCGATCGGACCGGGCCCGATGTGCCGCGGATTGTCGCCGGGATTGCCGACCGGCGCCGGCGCCGGCGAGGCCGCGGCCAGGAGCCGGGCGAGGTCCGCGGCCAGGGACCCGACCGCCGCCAGCACGGTCACGGCCGGAGTCCGGCGAACAGGTCGTCCTCGGGTGCCGACGTCGGGACCAGGCTGTCGACCAGCTGGAAATCCTCCGTCGGCCAGGTCCGCCGCTGGACGTCCAGCGGCACGCTGAACCAGCCGCTGTCCGGATCGATCTGCGTGGCGTGGGCGATCAGCGCGTTGTCGCGGATCTCGAAGTAGTCCCCGCAGGGCACCCGGGTGGTGACCAGGGTGTCCGGCTCCGGTGTGAGGTCGGCACCCTCGCTCTCGGTCTCCTCGACCCACTGCTTGATGCGGTCGGCGAACGGGGACTCGATGCCGAGCTCCACCAGCGCATCGTGCAGCGCGATCAGCCGGGATCGGCTGAACGAGCGGTGGTAGTAGAGCTTGCTCGGCTGCCACGCCGGCCCGGCGTCGGGGAACCGGTCCGGGTCCCCCACCGCCTCCCAGGCCGCGGCGGTCACCTCGTGGGTGCGGATGTGGTCCGGGTGCGGGTAGCCGCCGGTCTCGTCGTAGGTGGTGACGACGTGCGGACGGAGCCGCCGCAACTCCCGGACCAGGGCCTCGGTGGACTCCGCCAGCGGCACGAGGGCGAAGCAGCCCGGGGCGAGGTCCGGCTTCGGGTCACCCTCCGGCAACCCGGAGTCGACGAACCCCAGCCACACCTGGGAGACGCCGAGGATCTGCGCCGCGCGCGCCATCTCCGCCCGGCGGATCGCGCTGAGGTTCTCGACGACCTCGGGCCGGTCCATCTTCGGGTTCAGGATCGACCCCGCCTCCCCGCCGGTGCAGGTGACGACGGTGACCTGCACACCCTCCGCCGCGTACCGGGCCGAGCTCGCCGCCCCCTTGCTGGACTCGTCGTCCGGGTGGGCGTGCACGTGCACCAGGCGCAGCGGCCCGTCGCCAACCGGGCCGGGCACGCGTTCACCGCGGGCCGTGCTCGTCGGATCGGTGCCCGTCGGGGTACCTGTCGGGTCGATGGTCGTCGTCACCGCGGTCCTTCTCCCAGCCTCGTCGAGAACGGTCGCCGTTCGCCTGCGTCGGACATGACCGCCCACGCGGACGGGCGGACGGCGTGCAGCACCATGGTGACGTGCCCCGACCGCCCGTCTCCACCCCGGTTGCCGGGGGGGCGCCCGGGGGTTCCTCGTACCCCGACATCTACGACCGCGATCTGCTGGTCAGGCGGTACGGGGAGCGGCGGGCCGACGAGCTGCTCGCACTCGTCGGCGGCCACCCTGCCCCGGGGCGGCGTACCCGGACCATGCCGGTCGTCGCGGTGATCGCCCTGGCCGTCGTGCTGACCTGGGTCGTGTGGGCGTGGCGGTCGGCCACCACCGGTGCGGTGACCGCCGACCTGGTCGGGTTCGCCGCACCCACCTCCGACACGTCCCTCGTCGTCACCTGGACCGTCAGTCGGGATCCTGGCAGCGCGGTCGCCTGCCTGGTCACCGCGACCGACCGCAGCGGCGAGCAGGTCGGGGTCCGGGGGGTCCCGGTGCTGCCCAGCGGCGACCGGATGACCCAGCTGGTGACCGACGTGTCGACCGTCGCCCGGGCCGCGAACGCCTCCGTCGGCGGCTGTCGAACGGTTGCCGCCGACAGCACGACACGCGCCCCGACACCCGTCCCGACACCACGCTGACCGCGCCGCCCGGGCGCCCCCGGCGCCGGCGGCCGATGGCCCTGCGGGGGCCCACGTTGCTAACGTCGCCCGGATCGGCCGCCCGCGGGCGGCACCACCCATCGGCCCCCGACGATCGTCGTCGGCAGGTCGCCGGAGTCGGTACGACGCTGCACCGCCCACCGAAGTCGGTACGACGATGCATCGACAACTGAGGAGTCCGCGATGACCCAGACACACCAGTCCGCGCAGTCGGCCGCAACGGCGCCCGGCGGTGACGTGGTGTGGCTGACCCAGGAGGCCCACGACCGCCTGCAGGCCGAACTCACCGAGCTGTCCGGCCCGGGGCGGGTGGAGATCGCCCGGATCATCGAGGAGGCCCGAGCGGAGGGCGACCTGCGGGAGAACGGCGGGTACGTGGCGGCCCGGGAGGAGCAGAGCAAGCGGGAGGGTCGCATCCGCCAGCTGGACCAGATGCTGCAGCGGGCGAAGGTCGGCGTCCCGCCGGGGCAGCCCGGGGTCGTCGCGCCCGGCTCCAAGGTCACCGCCCGCTTCGTCGGCGACGACGAGGTCGTCACCTTCGTCCTCGGGTCGCGTGAGGTCGTCGGCCTGGACGACTCGGTCGACCTCGACGTCTACTCCCCGCAGTCGCCGCTGGGGACGGCGGTCAACGGCCACGCGGCCGGTGACCGGGTGTCGTTCCGCACGCCGACCGGGGTCTCGATGGAGGTCGACATCCTCGACGCGGCGCCGTTCACCCCCTGAGCCCGGCAGGATGCGCGGGTGCTGCTCTCAGACCGCGACATCCGTACCGCGCTGGCCCTGGGCCGGGTCACGATCGACCCGCACGACCCGGCCATGGTTCAGCCCTCCAGCGTCGACGTCCGGCTGGACCGGTGGTTCCGGCTGTTCGACAACCACCGGTACGGGGTCATCGACCCGGCCGTGGACCAGCCGGACCTGACCCGGCTGGTCGAGGTGGAGCCGGACGAGTCGTTCGTGCTGCACCCCGGCGAGTTCGTCCTGGGCTCCACCTACGAGCGGGTCGGTCTCGCCGACGACATCGCGGCCCGGCTGGAAGGCAAGTCCAGCCTTGGCCGCCTCGGCCTGCTCACCCACTCCACCGCCGGGTTCATCGACCCCGGCTTCACCGGGCACGTGACGCTGGAACTGAGCAACGTGGCGACCCTGCCGATCCAACTGTGGCCGGGGATGAAGATCGGCCAGCTCTGCTTCTTCACCCTGTCCAGCCCCGCGCAGGACCCGTACGGCTCCGGCCGGCACGGTTCCCGGTACCAGGACCAGCGGGGGCCGACGGCGAGCCTGTCCTACCGCAACTTCCACCGCACCCGCGTCTGAACCGGGTCGCCGAGGGCGCCCCCGGCCGTCCCGGGGATGACGACGCGCCGTCGCCTCCGTAGGTCGGGCCGTCAGCGGGCGCGGATGCCGTCGAGGATGAAGGCCAGCAGGTCCAGGTTCTGCTCGACCGTCGTAGCGCGGGCCATGCACATCCCGCCGACGAGCTGCATCAGTTCGCGCTGGCCGATGTCGGGCCGCACCACCCCGGCCTCCTGCGCGCGCGCCAGCAGCCGGCCGGTCGCGACGCCGATCCTCTCGCGTGAGCTGACGGCGAGGTCGGGGCTCTTCTCGAACGCTTCGTGCAGCTCGGTGAGAAACGTCCGCTTGGCCGCGGCGTAGGCAACGAACGCCTCGAGCCAGCAGGTCAGGGCCGCCCCGGGCTCGGCCGCCGTGACCAGCTGGTCGCCCTGTGCGACGAGCGCGTCCACGCCCTCGCGGTAGACCGCCTCGACGAGGTCGATGCGGCGCGGAAAGTGCCGGTACAAGGTGCCGACCCCGACGTCGGCCGTACGGGCGATCTCCTCGATGGAAGCGTCGCTGCCCCGCGCGGCGAAGACGGTGCGCGCGGCCTCGACCAGCCGATCGTGGTTGCGCCGGGCGTCGGCGCGCATCGGCCGGTCGCCGACGTTCGCTGCGGTGCCCACGTCGGTCATTGTCCCGCGTGCCTGCTTCCCTGTTTGCCCCCGGCGCTCACACGCCCGGCGAGTTGTCTAACCGGACGCCACCTCCGTATAGTAACCGGAAGGCGCTTCCGCTCTGCCTGTCCTCTCGAAGGGTCTACCCGAATGCCTTCTCCCACCATGGCGTCGTCACCGAGCCGCGCATCCGTGTCCGATGGCGCATCCGTGTCCGGTGGCGCGTCCGCCGGTGACCGGCCCGCTGCCCGCTCCGGCCTCGTGCTGGCCGTGATCCTCACCTGCCAGCTGATGGTCGTCCTGGACGCCACGATCGTGAATGTTGCGCTGCCCCAGATCCAGCGCGAGCTGAGATTTTCGGCCACCGACCTGTCCTGGGTGCTCAACGCCTACACGCTCACCTTCGGCGGGCTTCTGCTGCTCGGGGCGCGCGCCGGTGACCTGCTCGGCCGGCGCCGTACGTTCCTCGCGGGGATCGCGCTCTTCACCCTCGCGTCCCTGCTGGGCGGGTTCGCCCCCACCGGTGGCCTGCTGCTCGCCGCCCGCGCCCTGCAGGGCGTCGGCGCGGCCGTGGCCGCCCCGTCGTCCCTCGCCCTACTGACCACGATGTTCGCCGAGCCGCGCGAGCGCATCCGCGCGATCGGCCTGTTCACCTCGGTCTCGGTCGGCGGCGGCGCCCTCGGGCTCATCGCCGGCGGCACGCTCGTCCAGTGGGCCTCCTGGCGGTGGGTGATGTTCGTCAACGTGCCGATCGGCATCGCGCTGGTCGTTCTCGGCCGGTCCGTCCTGCCGGAGACCGAGCGCCACCGCGGACGTTTCGACCTGCCGGGGGCGCTGCTGTCCACGCTCGGCATGAGCGGGCTCGTCTACGGCTTCGTCCGCGCCGCCAGCGACGGCTGGACCGACCCTTACACCATCGGGTCGTTCGTGGCCGGGGTCGTCCTGCTCGCGGCGTTCGTGCGCACCGAACTGCGGGCCGAGGCGCCCATCACGCCGCTGCGCCTGCTCGCGGACCGCAGTCGCACCGGCGCCATGATCGCGCGCGGGCTGCTGTTCGCCGGCCTGTTCGGCCTGTTCTTCTTCCTCACGCAGTTCCTGCAGGACGTCCTGCACTACAGCCCGCTACAGACGGGCTTCGCCTTCCTTCCCCTGCCGCTCACGGTGTTCGCGGTGTCGCAGCTGACGAGCAAGGTGTTGGTGCGCAAGGTCGACGGCAAGGTCCTGATGCTGGTCGGCATCGGGCTGACCTGCGCGGGCTTCCTGCTCGCCGGCCGGCTGACGCCGGACACGCCCTACCTCCAGATTCTCGTCACCCTGCTACTGGTGGCCACGGGCAACGGCCTGTCGATCGTGCCCCTGACCTCGTCGGCGATCGACCGGGTCGCCTCCCGCGACGCCGGCGCGGCCTCCGGGCTGGTGAACGTCACCCAGCAGCTGGGTGGCACCCTCGGGGTGGCCATCCTGGTGACCGTGTTCGGCTCTGCCGCCACGGGGGCGAGCCGGCTCGTCGGGGCCAGCGCCACCGCGGAGGCCGACCACGTCTTCACGGTCGGGGCGACGCACGCCTTCACCGCCGCCGCACTGTTCCTGCTCGCCGCCCTGGCGCTCGTCGCGGTGGCCGTCAGGGGGCCCGACGCCCGGCCGGCCCGGGCGGGCGGAGAGGTCACCCCAGGACGGTGACCCGCAGGCCGGTCCGGCGCAGGCCGTCGACGACCCGGGCGGCGTGGTCCGGCCCCCGGGTCTCCGCGGCCACGTCGATCGAGACCTCGTCCAGGGCGAGGTCGCCGGCCACCCGCTGGTGGACCACCTCGACGACGTTGGCGTCGGCAGCGGCCAGCTCGGTCAGCACCCGCGCCAGCCCCCCGGGCCGGTCCGGCACCACGACCCGCAGCGAGAGGTAGCGCCCGGCCGCAACCAGCCCCGACCGGATGATCCGCAACAGCAGCAGCGGATCGACGTTTCCGCCGGACACCACCGCGACCACCGGCGCGCGCAGACCCGCGACCACCCCGTCGAGCAGCGCGGCGACCGCGGCGGCACCGGCCGGTTCGACGACCAGCTTCGCCCGCTCCAGCAGCATCAGCACCGCCCGGGCCAGCGACGCCTCGGACACCGTGACGATGTCGTCGACGAGGTCCCCCACCAATTCGAACGGCACGTCGCCGGGGCGGCCGACCGCGATGCCGTCGGCCATGGTCGCCATCGACGCCAGCGCGACCGGGTGCCCGGCGACCAGCGAGGGCGGGTAGGCGGCCGCCCCCGCGGCCTGCGCGCCGACCACCCGCACCTCGGGCCGGACCGCCTTGACCGCCGCCGCCACCCCGGCGAGAAGGCCGCCGCCGCCGGTGCACACCACGACCGTCGCGACGTCCGGGCACTGCGCCAGGATCTCCAGCCCCACGGTGCCCTGGCCGACCACGATGTCGCGGTGGTCGAACGGGTGCACCAGCACCGCCCCGGTGCGGTCCGCGAAGTCGCGGGCGGACACCAGCGATTCGTCGAGCGTCGCCCCGGCGGTGACCACCGCGGCGCCGTAGTCGCGCGTCGCGTTCTCCTTCGCGATCGACGCCCCGGCGGGCATGAAGACCGTGGCCGGCACGCAGAGCAGCCGCGCGGCCAGGGCCACCCCCTGGGCGTGGTTGCCGGCGCTGGCCGCGACCACGCCGCGCGCCCGCTCCTCGGCCGGCATCCGCGCGATGCGGGTGTAGGCCCCACGGATCTTGAACGACCCCGCGCGCTGCAGGTTCTCGCACTTGAGCAGGACAGGTCCGCCGACGGTCTCGGTCAGCAGCCGTGACCCCTGGGTGGGCGTCTCCCGGATGACCGGGGCCAGCGCGGCGGCCGCGGCGCGGATGTCGGCCAGCCAGATCGCGAGATCGGTCCGCCCGCCGCCGTTCACCCCGGTGCGCCGTTCACCGCAGTGCGCCGCTCACCCCAGTGCGCCGGCGGCGCCGGCGGCGCCGGCACCGATCTCGGCCGCTTCCGTGTCCGCCGGGTCCTGCTCCTGCTTGCGCCGGGAGAACAGGCGGAACCGGCGGGGCCCGCTGCGCCGCCGCGGCGCCTGAGGAGTCCGCACCACCGCCACGACGGCCGCGGTCACCGGGACGGCGAGCAGCACCCCGACGATCCCGGCGAGCAGCCCGCCGGCGGTGATCGCGAAGAAGACGACGAGCGGGTGCAGCCCGACGGCCCGGCCGAGCACCAGCGGCTGCAGCACGTGCCCCTCGACCTCGACGACCAGCAGCACCCCGAGCAGCATCAGCAGCGCGATCAGCGGGCTCTGCAGCAGCGCCACCAGCACGGCGACGCTGCCCGAGGTCAGCGTGCCGACGATCGGGACGAACGCCCCCACGAAGACCAACGCCGCCAGCGGGAACGCCAGCGGCACCCGCAGGATCGTGGCGACGATGAAGACGCCGACCGCGTCGGCGAGAGCAACGATCACCGTCGCCCGGACATAGCCGGTGACCGCGGCGAACGCCCGGCGGCCGGCGCCGTCGACGACGTCGGTCGCCCGACCCGGGAACATCCGCGTCACGTAGGCCCACAGCGAGCGGCCGTCGGTGAGGAAGAAGAACAGCGTGAACAGGGTGATCACCAGTCCGGTCGCGAGACGGCCGACCAGGGAGCCCACCGACAGCGCGCCGGACGCCACCCCGCCGGCACCGCCGGCGGACAGCGTCGACCGGACCCGGGCATAGCCCGCGGAGATGTCGGCCGAGGTGATCCCGAACCGCCCCAGCACGCCCTGCAGCTGCCCGACCGACCTGCCCACCGAGGCGGACAGACTGCCGAAGTCGCCGGCGATGCGGGCGCCGACCAGCGTGCCGAGGCCGCCGAGGAATGCGACGAGGAGCAGCAGGGTCAGCAGCGAGGCGATCCCCCGCGGAACCCGCAGGCGGCGTAGGACGTCCGCGACCGGGTGCAGCAGCCCCGCCAGCAGCAGCGCGATCGAGATGGCGATCGCCAGCTCGGACAGGGACCTGAGCACGTAGAAGACGGCGACCAGGCCGGCCGCCACGAGCAACAGCCGCCACGACCACTCGCTGGCGAGCACCAACCCGCGGGGCACCGCCGCCGGGTCGGCTCGGTTCCGGGCCGGTTCCAGATGGGCACCGGTGCGGGTCGTCGGGGGTTCGTTCATCCGGGCACGGTAACCACCAGCGGCCCCCGAACCGCCGACCGGCGCTGGCCGGACCTACCTTCTCCGTGTGACCGATGCCCTTCCTGCCAGTGCCGATGCCTCTCCTGCCAGTTCCGACGTTCTGCCTGCCAGTGCCGTCAACGTCGCCGTGCCCGCGTCGGTACCCGCCGACCTGCCGACCACCCTCGGCGCGCTGCGGGCGTCCGGGCATGTGCAGCACAGCGTCGTTGCCGAGATCCGCGTCAACCTGCTGGCCCGGATGCGTGCCGGTCAGCCGCGGTTCCCCGGCATCGTCGGTTTCGACGACACGGTCCTGCCGGAGGTCGAGCGAGCACTGCTCGCGGGCCACGACATGGTGCTGCTCGGCGAACGCGGCCAGGGCAAGACCCGGCTGATCCGCACCCTGTCCGGGCTGCTGGACGAGTGGAGCCCGGCGATCGCCGGCTCCGAGGTCAACGAACATCCCTACTCCCCGTTCACCGCGGCGTCGGTGCGCCGCGCGAGCGAGCTGGGCGACGAGCTGCCGGTGACCTGGCGGCACCGCTCGCAGCGGTACGCGGAGAAGCTGGCCACCCCGGACACCTCCGTCGGGGACCTGGTCGGCGACGTCGACCCCGTCCGGGTGGCCGAGGGCCGCTCGCTCGGTGACCCGGAGACGGTGCACTACGGCCTGGTCCCGCGGACCAACCGCGGCATCTTCGCGGTCAACGAGCTGCCCGACCTGGCCGAGCGGATCCAGGTGGCGCTGCTCAACGTGCTGGAGGAGCGCGACATCCAGGTCCGCGGCTACTCCCTGCGGCTGCCGCTGGACGTGCTCGTGGTCGCCAGCGCCAACCCGGAGGACTACACCAACCGGGGGCGGATCATCTCCCCGCTCAAGGACCGGTTCGGCGCGGAGATCCGCACCCACTACCCGATCGAGCTGGCCGACGAGGTCGACCTGGTCCGGCAGGAGGCCGCACCGGTCGCCGCGGTGCCCGACCACCTGCTGGAGGTGCTCGCCCGGTTCACCAGGGCCGTCCGTGACTCCCCCTCGGTGGACTCCCGCTCCGGGGTGTCGGCCCGGTTCGCGATCGCCGCCGCGGAGACGGTCGGCGCCGGTGCGCTGCGGCGCGCGGCGCTCACCGGGGAGGCCCTCGCGGTGGCGCGGGTCGGTGACCTGCCGCCGGTCGTGTCGACGTTGCGCGGCAAGGTCGAGTTCGAGATGGGCGAGGAGGGCCGGGAAGAGGAGCTGCTGGCCCACCTGCTCCGGCTGGCGGTCGTCGAGGTCTACCGGGACCGGCTCGCCGGGGTGGACGTGTCCGGGTTCACCGCGGCGTTCGCCGACGGCCGGATCGTGGAGGCCGGCGAGCTGACCAGCTCCGCGGACCTGCTGGCTGCTGTCGGTGCGCTGCCCGGGCTGGCGAAGGTGCTCGCCGCGCTCGGCTTCGACGACGGTGCCGCCGAGGCGGCGGGCCCGGCGGAGGCGGCGTCGGCGGTGGAGTTCGTGCTGGAGGCACTGCACCTGACGCGGCGGCTGTCCAAGGAGACCGCGGCCGACGGGCGCACCCTCTACGGCAGCTGAGCCCGTACGGCAGCTGAGCCAGCCGGGACGGCAGCTGAGCCGGGACGGCAGCTGGGGCCCTCAGCCCGCGGGCAGCGGCGTCGTCCAGCCGGCGAGGGCGGCGGCGATCACCGGGATGTCGCGGGTGCTGCCGTCGGCGACGGCGATCACCAGGTCGTAGGCGTCGTCCTCCGGCGCCGCCAGGTCGAGCCCGTTGAGCTGGTAGGTGGTGACGGCGGCGAGCCACGCGAGCCTCTTGTTGCCGTCCACGAGGGGGTGGTTGGTCGCGATCGAGGTGAGCAGCGCAGCCACCTTGGTGTGGAGGTCGGGGTAGGCGTCGTCCCCGAACACGGTCGTCGCGGGCCGGGCCACCGCGCTCGCCAGCAGGCCGATGTCCCGGATCGGCACGCGGGCCCCGAGGGCCGTCTCGGCGACCAGCAGCAACTCGTCCAGGTCGAGCAGGTCGACGGGTCGTTCGCCGGTCACTGCGGAAGGTCGATCACTGGGCGAGACGGTCGAGCAGCCGCCGGTCACGGTCGACGGTCCGCTGGACGATGCCGACGATGCGCTGGCGTCGTCCGGTGGCCCGGTCCCCGATGGCGGTGCGGGCGAACTCCTGCATCGAGACGCCCTCGCGGGCGGCGGCGGTTCGCAGCTGTTCGGTTTCGGCCTCGGTCAGCCGCAGGGTCATCGCCATGACTTCGACGATACCGCCCCGGTAGCAGACCGGGTCCCCCACGACCGGACGGCGTCGGCGACCATCGGTGCCGTGACAGCCGCCTCCCCCACTCCCGCGACGGGGGCCGCGCCGGCGGCGCTCGGCGACCGTTCGGCGGCCGGTCCGGCCGCGCTGGTCGGGTTGCTGGCCGCCGCCGTCTACGCCGTGGGCCTGAGCCGCCCCTCCCCCTGGCGCGACGAGGTGGCGACGATCGACGCGGCCCGGCGCCCCGCGGCCGGCATCCTGGCGCTGACCTCGCATGTCGACGCCGTGCACGCGGCGTACTACCTGCTCGTCCGCGGGGTCGCCGACCTCGACCCCGGGCCGGTCCGGGTGCTCGACGGCCGGTGGATCAGCCTGGTCGGGTTTGCGGTCGCCGCCGCGGGCACGGTCCTGCTCGGCCGGCGTACCGACGGCGCGCGAACCGGCCTGTTCGCCGGGCTGTTCCTGGCCGGGTCACCGCTGGCGTCCCGGTACGCGGGCGAGGCCCGACCGTTCGCGCTGGCGACCGCGGTGGCCGTCGTCTCGACGCTGGCGCTGCTGGCTGCGGTGCGCCGGCCGGGCCGGGGGCGGTGGGCGCTGTACGCGGTGACGCTGGTCGCCCTCGGGGCGGTCGAGGTGCTGGCGCTGTCGCTGCTGGTCGCACACGCCTGCTGGGTCCTCGTCGCTCCCGGGCCGGCCGGTGCCCGCCCCCGGACGTGGCGCTGGCTGGCCGCGGTCGGGGCGGCGGTCGTACTGCTCAGCCCGCTGCTGGCCGTCGTCCTCGGCCAGCGCGGGCAGATCGGGGCACTCGGCACGCCGACGCCGCGGGACCTGGCCGCATACGCGGCGCGCGCGGCCGGGTCGGTCGCCGGGTCGGTGGTGCTCGCCGCGGCCGGCGCCGCGTTCCTGGTCCTGGTGTGGCGACAGCGCCGCGCGACCCAGCGCACGATCCGGTCCGGGCGGACGGTGTCGACCGGTTGGCTGCCGGTGGTGGTCTGGGGCGTCGGGTTGCCGGTGCTCATCTGGGTCGTCTCGCAGGTCGACCCGCTGTTCCGGGACCGCTACGTGCTGTTCACCCTGCCCGGTCTCGCGCTGCTGGCCGGCGGTGTCCTTGCCCGGCTGCCTGTGCCGGTGGCCGCCGTCACCCTCGCGGCCGTGGTCGTGGCCGGGCTGCCGACCCAGGTGGCGATCCGGCAGGCGGGCGGGCACGGCGAGGACATCCGGGCCCTGGACACCGCGGTGGCGGCGCTGCGCCGGCCCGGCGACGCGGTCGTCTTCGTCCCGCGCTCCACCGCCCGGGTCGCTCAGCTGGACCCCCCGGTGTGGGCCGGGACCGCCAACCTGACCGACCACCCGGCCCTGATCGGCAGCGCGGCAAGGCCCACGTCGCGCGTCCTGTTGGTGCAGCGGGTGTCCGGAGCCGACGGCGGCCCGTCCGCCACCGACAGCGCAGCCGTGCGCGCCGTCGAGCGCTCCCGCCGACCCACGGACCGGGTGGCGGTGACCGGATTCGTCGTCACCGTGTACACCGCGCGCTGAGCGCGCGCGGTACTGACGCGCTGAGCGCGGCCGGTGCGAAACGCGGGGCGAACCCGCGCTGAGCGCGCCGGCTGCGGCCTGCAGCCCTGGGCGGTGCCGGCCGGGCGACCAGCGCGCACCGCGTCTAGCGTCGAAGCCGTGCCACGCTCCCCGCGCCGGTTCCGCTATGTAGCCTGGTCCGACGGGCCCGACCCGCTGGCCCCCCCGTTCGACATCCGCGCCGCGATCGATGAGCTCGGGGAGCGGGTGCTCGCCGGGGACAGCCTGCGCGACGCCATCCGGGACCTGCTGCGCCGCGGCCCAACCGGACAGGACCGCAACGGTCGCGAGCGCGGTGGGCTGGACGACCTTGCCCGGCGCGTCCGCAAGCGCCGGGAGCAGCTGCGCAAGTCCGGGCGGTTCGGCGGCACCCTGGACCAGGTCCGTGAGCTGCTCGACCGCGCGCTGGAAGCCGAGCGCGCCGAGCTGATGGCCGACGACAGCGACGACGCCCGCCTCGCCGAGGCCGAGCTCGCGGCGGTCCCGGACGACACCGCGCGCGCGGTGACCGCCCTGGCCGAGCGGCAGTGGCGGTCCCCCCAGGCCGCCCAGGCCTACGAGCAGATCCGGCAGCTGTTGCAGCGCGACGTCCTCGACGCCCGCTTCCGCGGGATGGCGCAGGCACTGGCCGACCCGGACCCGGCCGCGATGGCCGCCGTCAAGGACATGCTGTCGGACCTCAACGCGCTGCTGGAGACGCACGCTCGCGGGCAGGACAGCCCCGAGCAGTTCGCCGAGTTCATGGCCAAGCACGGTGAGTTCTTCCCCGACGACCCCGCCGACGTCGACGAGCTGCTGGACTCGCTGGCCCGGCGTCAGCAGGCGGCCCGCCGGATGTTCGCCTCGATGACCCCCGAGCAGCGACAGCAGCTCGGTGAGCTGATGGACGGCGCGATGCAGGACATGGACCTCGCCGCGCAGTTGGCCGCACTCGACGACGCGGTGAACGCCCTGCGGCCGGGTTCCGGTCGGGCGCGGGGTGAGCAGATGCGCGGATCCGGATCGATGGGCACCGGGCAGTCACTGGACGTGCTGGAGGAGATGGGCGACCTCGACGCGCTCGCCGAGCAGCTCGCGCAGGACCACCCCGGCGCGACGCTGGACGACGTCGACGTCGAAACGGTCGAGCGCCAGTTCGGCGCCCGGACCGCGGCGGAGGTGCAGCGACTGCGCGACCTGGAGCGGGAGCTCCAGCGGCAGGGGTTCCTGACCCGCGGCCGCGGGGACGAGCTCGCGCTGACGCCCAAGGCCCTGCGCCGGCTGGGCCAGACCGCCCTCAAAGCGGCGTTCGACCAGGTCCGTACCAGCCGGCGCGGCACCCACGACACCCGGTCGGCCGGTGCCGCCGGGGATCCGACGGGCAGCCACCGGCAGTGGGTGTTCGGCGACGAGCAGCCGCTGGACGTCGTCCGGACGGTCTCCAACGCGGTCCTGCGATCGGCCTCGGACCGGACTCCGCCGCCGGCGGACCCCGTCACCGGTCGCCGCCCGGGGCGGCGGACGGTGCGCCTGGAGCCCGAGGACTTCGCCGTGACGGAGACCGAGCAGCGGTCCTCCGCGGCGGTCGCCCTCTGCGTGGACCTGTCGTACTCGATGGTGGCCGAGGACCGCTGGGGCCCGATGAAGCAGACGGCGCTCGCGGTCGCGCACCTGGTCGCCACCCGGTTCCCGCAGGACTCACTGCAGATCATCGGCTTCAACCGGGTGGCCACGCCGATGACGACGGCCGAGCTGGCGGCGGTAGACCCGGAGTACCTGCAGGGGACGAACCTGCAGCACGCACTGATCCATGCCGGTCGCCACCTGCGCCGGCATCCCCAGGCGGAGCCGGTGGTCCTGGTGGTCACCGACGGGGAGCCGACCGCGCACCTCGAAGCCGACGGGGAGGCGTTCTTCGACTGGCCGCCGCGGCCGGAGACCATCCGGGCGACGGTGGAGGAGGTCGACGCGCTCACCCGCGCGGGGGCCACGATCAATCTGTTCATGCTCGGCGAGGATCCTGGCCTGCAGCGATTCGTCGAGGCCATCGCCCGGCGCAACGGTGGGCGCGTCTTCTCCCCGGACCCGGCACGCCTGGGTGCGTTCGTGGTCGCCGACTACCTGCGTGCCAGGACCGGACGCCGCGCCGCCGCCTGATCGTCACGCCGCCGGCGGGTGAAGCCGACGAGGACCAGCGCCGCGACCACGGCGTACGCCAGCAGGTAGCCCAGGTCGGCCCAGCCGGTGGCCAGCGACCGCGCCGAACCGCCCCCGGGGCGGACCCCCACCAGGGTGATCAGCGACAGCAGCACCAGACCGGCCCACGACCAGGCCAGCCCGGGTCGCCGGGCGGACATCGCCAGCAGTGCCAGCGGGGCGATCAGGTACCAGGACCAGACGGCACCGCCGAGCAGTGACAGGACCAGCAGCGCCCACCCGGCGGCCTCGACCACCCCGATCCGGGCGAACAGCACGATGGCCAGACCGATCGCCGCGGCCAGCAGCAGCGCGAGCAGCTCCCCCACCTTCGGCGCTCCGGAGATGGCCTGGTTCCCGACCCTGGGGAGCAACCCCCCGCGATGGAGCAGGTCGGCCACCGCGTCGACGGGGGTGACGCTGGTGTTGACCCGACCCGGGACGCCGAGGGCGCCCACCCACCCCCAGCCGAGGCGGCACACGAACGACAGCACGACGAACGTCGCCGCGCTGACCACCGCGGTCACGGCGGCGCGGCGCCACGCCACCGCGGTGCGGTCACGCAACACCGCCCAGGCGGCGACGACGACGACCACGACGAGCGCGGTCACCTTCAGCTGCGCTGCCAGGCCCAGCGTCAGGCCGGCCGCGACCGGTCGACGGGCCAGCGCGAGTGCGGCGCCGCCGAGCACCAGCGGCGCCACGAGCACATCGAGGTGGAGCCCGGAGATCCCGCCGAACAGCACCACGGGGTTGGCGACCGCGAGCCAGAGTGCGCCCGCCGGCGGCACCCCGGCCCGGGCGGCCAGCCGGACCACCAGGACGGCCGTTGCCGCGACGGCCAGCACGGCCAGCACCCGCAGCAACACCGCCCCGCGGTCCAGGTCGCCGCCCGCGAGCCGCGCCAGGCCCTGCAGCAGGCGCAGTGCCAGCGGCGAGTAGGGACTGGGCGTGTCCCGCCACCCTCGCGCCGCACGTCCGATGTAGTCCGATCGGCCTGCCGCCGCCCATCCCTCGATGTACGGGTCGTGGCCACGATCGACCAGCTCGCCGATCGCGATGTAGGTCCGGGCGTCGGAGCTGAACAGGGGCGGCCCGAGCAGCAACGGGATCGCCGCACCGACGGCGACCGCCGCGACGCCGGACACGCCGACCCGACGGAGCCGGACGAGCAGGCCGGTCACCAGCCAGCTGACGATGACCAGCGCGAGGCCGGCCACGCTGGCCAGGTGGGAGTAGCCCGGGCGGACGCGACTCACGCCCAGGGGCGTGTCGGAGCCGAACCACCCGGGGGAACCGCCCCAACCGGAGCCGGCCGCGGCGACAGCGGCTGCCCCGACGAAGGAGGCGATCGCGATGGCCGCCACGGCCGCGACGGCCCGTCGGGGACCGAGCGGGCCGACGCCAGGTCGTGATCGTGCTGGGAGCGTCAGGGTCATGTCTTCCGACGAGAGGAGCCGGGCGGGCGCACACCGGTCCGCCGAGCGGCCGGAGCCGTACCGGTGGGACGACCCAGTGAACCCCGGTCGCCGGTGTCCGGCCCGCGCGGGTCGGTCCCCCGGGGTGTCGGCCGCTGCGCGTCGGACGCCGGAGCTGGGCGTGCTGGTGAACAGGGGCGGCCACGGCACATTGCGGCCGACGGAACGCACGGGAAGGGGCTGAGCCCGGTCACCTCACGGCCGGACAAGCAGCTCCAGGTGCGACCACCCGCTCTGCCATGTTCCCGCGACGCGCCACCCGGCGCCCGCCACGACGCTTCGCTGCTGCTGCTCGACACTGTCGCCGTCGGCCACGGACCGGCCCTGCCACACCCACACTCGCTTTGCGTCGGCCAGCCGGTCGGTGACGACCTCGGCCGACGCCAGGGTGCCGCCGATGGTTCCCGATTCCGGTGGGGACTGCGCCATGCCCAAATCCGGGAGGCCGCCGAGGGCTTCCGGGTAACCGAACTGGACGGTCGAGATGAACCGGGGGCTGTAGAAGACCTCATCACCGGGTTGTCGATGGGCGGCGACAACGGCAGCCATCGATGTGAAATCGTCGCCCCAGGCGTCCGGTCGGCGATCCGCGACCCATGTTGGCAGGGATGCGACCGCCACGACGACAGCACCGACGACCGCGGCAACCGGGACGGGCCCGGCCCGCAATCGGGTCAGGCCGAACGCCGCAAGCAGCGCCAGGTAGGCAGCTCCCACCGCGACGTAGCGGTCCTCGAACAGCGGCCTGATCTGCGAGGCAGACAACAACAGGACCGGCGGCAGCCCCGCGAGCGCCAGACAGCCGCTCACCAGCAGCGCGCCGCCCCGGCGCCACGCCAACAGGCCGGCGGCGACTCCCAGCGCGACGAAGACCCACATGAAGGCTGCCAGGGGCTTGGCGCCGCTGAACCACAATTTCCCGATCAACTGCACTGATCCCGAGAGTGTCGGGCGGGTCATCCACGACAGTTGGCGACTCTCGCTCCCGGCGATCAGCGCGATCGGGGTGGCCAGTAGCCCCGCGATGAGGACCGAGACGGCGAACGGGCCGGTCGCACGACGGCCCTCTCGGCGCGCCACCAAGACCATCGCGGCGTGGCCGGTGACCGCGAGCAGGGAGAACAAGAAGAACCACGCCCCGAACCCCACGAGCAGGCAGTACGCGGCCCACCACCGACGACCGCGGCGCAGCGCCTGGACCAGGACCACCGTTGCGCCGAGGCCGAGCGCGACCGAGATCGACACGCTCCGCGCTTCCATGCCGTACCGGCTGCTGATCGGCAGCAGGGCCCACAGCAGGCCGGCGACGGTCCCGGTGCGCGCGTCGGCCAGCTGGTGGCCCAGGACGGCGAGCAACGCGGCCGCGACCCCGGCGGCGAGCGCGCTCGGCAGTCGCAACCACCAGGCGTCGACGCTCACCGCGGCGAACGGGTGCAACAGCAGGTAGTAAAGGCCGTGCACGGCGTCGACGTTCGACAGCAGCCTCGGCAGGTCCGCCAGTGGGCGGGTGGCGGCACTGACCGATGCAGTCTCGTCGCGCCACAGACTCGGACGCCACGACCACGCGAGGCTGGCGACGAGGGCGACCAGAGCGGGGGTCCCCACGGCGGCGAGCCGGTGCCGTTCCCCGTCGTCTCCGGATCCAGCGGTCGGACGGCTCGCGATCCGCTTCTCTGTGGTTACCGCACCTGCTCGGCCGAGCAGGTGCGGCAACGACCGCTGTGTCATTCGCCCCAGTGAACCGGGACGTGCACTCGGCCGTCAATCACCGCCGAGCGCGACTGGACCGGTGCCGCCGATGGTTGGTCATTGCGGCGTGCCGCACGGCGGCTCGTTCAACGCCCACGTGATGACCGGGCTGCCGGGCCAGCCGACGTCGAGAGACAGGCCCGGGCCACGACGACGAACGGTGAGCTCGGGCTGCGGGACCGGGCCGCCGGGGGGCACCGTGGGGTCGGCCGACATTCCGAAGATTCCGGCGACGACGCCGTCACCGTCCCAGGTGCCCGCCAACACCGGCAACGTGCATCGGTCAGCGGCCGGGCTGCGTCCCCGGGTCATGACGACCCTCGCGGAAGTCATCCCGCGGACCGGCACGGCGAAGCTGAACAGAGCGGAAACTCCACCACCATCGCCACCGCCACAGATTCCCGGAACGCCGTCCGGGACCGGGACCTCGAAAACCTTACGGCCCGGAACGGCCCACCCGGTCAACTGGACGGTCACCCGCGGCCCCGGGACGGCCGGTGTGAGCAGACACGCAACCCGGAGCTCCCACGGTCCGTGGGGGAACGACACGAACGCCACGGGCGTCTCACCGGACCGGGGGGTGCCGACCGGTCGGTAGTTGGAGACGGCACCCCCGGCTCGGATCTTGTCCCGGGTGGCCCGGAGCCGGGCGAGCAGGTCGTGTGTCCGCTCGCGGGAGCGCATCGGCAGCGGCCAGTGCAGCGCCGACACCGAAGCCGCCGTAGTCGGACCCAGACCGGACAGCTGGAACGGTGTCCGGGAACTCATCGCGCCCGAGCGGTCGCGGACGACGACAGAGTTGTCCGGTATGCCGGAAGGGCGCGAGGGAAAGTCGTTGTAGAGGGGAGCGGTCGCCGTCGAGTAGGCGAGCCGGCCGTAGCTGCTCATGTCCGCGCGCGGCCGGTCGGTGTCCGAGCCGTCGGTACCGTGGTTGGCGATGCGGACGATGCCGTCACCGCGGGTTCCCGTCACCAGCCATCCGGGTGCTTCGACGATTCGGGTGAAGTCGGACTGCTCGACGGCGAGCGGCCGCTCGGCAGCCGACCACACCTGGTCACCCGGGTCTATCAACAGCCCGACGAATCCCTTCAGCGCCCACAACGGCGATGCGGCTCCGGTGTAGATCTGTCGCATCGGCTCGAAGCCGCGCGTCCAACCGACCCGCAGCGGGTCGCGCTCATCGTCGAAGAACTGAAGTATCCGCCTGGTCAATGCGGCGGTCTCCCCGGGCTCCAGCGGGGAGCACCGTTCCAGCTGACCGAGCCAGAACGGCGCGATGACGGCTGACCGGTAGGTCCCGGACCGCCCCTGGAACAGCGGTGCCCCACTCGACCCGACGAGGTGGCGGATGTCAGCGAGGTAGTCGGACAGCCGGGCCTGCCACCGCGGGAGCCACTGTGCCGCCGCTTCGGGGACCATTCGGGCCCAGAGGAACGGGTAGAAGTGGAATGCCCAGGCGTTGTACCAGTCGAATTGGCGGCCCGTACCGTCGCGGTACCAGCCGCCACCGGCGTGCAACCGCTCGATGCGGTTTAGCAATTCGGCCACCACCGGGTCTTCGTGGCCTTCCTCCCGGGCGAGAAAACTCCGGACGATCACCTCGAACCAGAACCAGTTGCTGGGCCGGTACTGCACCTGCAGGCAACTGCGGAACCACGCGAGGACCGCACCGCGCTCCTGCTCGGCAAGGACGTTCCACAGGATTGCCCGCGTCCCGTCGATGGCAAGCACCAGAAGCGCGCTCTCCACCAACGTCTGCGGGTTGGACCGCGGCCGGTCCCACGTCGAGCGGACACCGGCGGCAAGCCCGCTTCGGATGCGCTCGGCATTTCGCCCTACCACCGGGTCGAGCCGGCCGGCGGGCCCCGGGAGAGCAGTCGCCCGGCCGGCACTGCCGCGCCCTGCGGCGAGGAAAGACCACCCGAGCGCGGCCCGGGCAAAACCTTCCATCCCGTCCGAGCGCGCCCCACGGATGCTCCGCGGGCCGGGAGCTCGAAGCAGGGATCCCTCGTCGGCCCAATACGGCTCGATTGCGGACAGCCTGTGCTCGAGCGCGTCACACCAGTCACCGTGGAACATCTGCCGCTGGACGGTCACAGAAGGTGGCAGTGGGGACACTGGATACCCGTCGACGGTCAGTGCTGAAGTGCAACGGGAGCGCGACGACGCGACCGTCCACGCAGCCACTGTTCCCCCGGCCTCTCGACGAACCGGTGCAGCAGCCAGGCCACGAGGGTCGACACTGCCAAGGCCACGAGGACCCACACGGGTTTCAATCGGTCACCCGCCGGGCCCGACACCGCGACGACGGTCGCCAGCCCGACGAGGATCTTGAGCTGGACCAGATAGAAGCAGAAGCTGATCTCGCCGAACCACACGAACGGGCGCCAGGTCACCACCGTGCGACGTCCCTCGAGGTCGGCCTTCGCTCCGGCACAGAGCAGCAGCAGCAGCGGAACCGTCATGAACGGCAGATAGCGGACCGCCGGGAAGGGAAGCATCGAGGCAACGGCGGCAGCCGCCGACAACGTCACGGCCGCGGCCAGCCCGACTCGACGGCCCACCACGTGACCGGCGGCCACATCCATCGCGAGTGTGCACCCGAGCACGAACTCCGGAAGTCGCGTGAGCGGGAACACCCCGGACAGCCAGACCGAGTCCAGATGCCTGGCCACGAGCGAGATTCCGAGCACGGAAAGGAGCAGGACGGCCTGGACGGTGCGCCGGCCGCGGAGCGGGAGTCGGGCCAGCGGTCGGATGAACAGGGGCAGCAGGATGTAGAAGAAGGCCTCGCACGACAGTGTCCAGCCGACGGGATTGAACGCGTAGTACCAGTTCGTATCCGGCACGAAGGCCTGCACGAGGAAAAGGCTGGCGAGGAACGGCCCGATCGGGAGCACCCCGTTGAGCGCCAGGCTGGCAAGGGCGCTCGCCAGCAGGACAACCAGGTACGCCGGGTAGATCCGCGCGAAACGCCTGCGCCAGAACGGCAGGAGACGGTCACCGGGCCGGAGCGCCCAGGTCAGGACGAATCCGGACAGGGCGAAAAAGAACCCGATGGACTGTTTGCTGGGGACGCTGACCACTCGGGCAAGGGCGGCGCTGGGGTCGACAAGGGTCACGGCCGCGTGGAACCCGAAGACTGCGAGCGCCGCGAGACCGCGCAGCGAGGTCAGGGTGTCGAGTCTGAGCCGGGTGGGCCGGACTGCTGGGGGCAAGCCGGTCTGCGCACCGACGGCGACGGCCGGTGGCGGTCCCACCGGGGCAGCCGCCGGCACCGCGGACAGCGCGGTTCGCGAGAACACCCGCGACCTCCCTCGACCAGGACGGTGACCGGACGGACAGCCAGCAGGCTTCCACGCCCGGTGGTCGCCGAAAACCCGTTGGGGACAGCAATCGCGGGAGCGGGCCGAACCGCTCAGACCTCGTCGCGGACCAACGCCTGGCCGACGACGCCCGACATCGGGCCCTGACCGTACCCGGCCCGGTCCTGCCGGAACCCGACCGTGACGACGCCAACGACCAGCGCGTAACCGACGAGGTAACCGACGTCCCCCACCGGGGTCTGGAGCGAGGCGGCCGGCGCTCCGCTCGGCGTGAGGCCGACCAGTGTCAGGACGCAGACCCCGGCCAGCCCGGCCCACGTCCAGCGACGGCCGCGCTCCGGATGTCCACCGGCGAGCAGGCCGAGCGCCGGGATGAGGTACCAGAACCAGACGGCACCGGACAGGACGCTGACCAGCACGAGCGCCCAGCCGGCCGCGCCGGCGGCACGCAGCTGTCGGGTACACACCAGGGCCAGGCACCCGACGGCAGCGACGGTGAGCGCCACGTACTCCGTTGTCCGATTGGCCCCGGACATGGAGACCGGTCCGTGGTGGGCGCCGAGGCCGGCGCGGTGGGCCAGGTCGCTGAGCGCGTCGATCGGGGTCTGGCTGTTGTTCGAGCTGCCCGGGACTCCGAGCGTCGCCGTCCATCCCCAACCGAGCCGGCACAGCTCGGTGACCGCGACGAACACGGCGACGGCCACCGCGCAGGCGGTCAGCCCGACCAGTCGGGGCCGGTCCCGTTCGCGGACCACCGACCAAGCGGCGACTACGGCAACGGCGACGAAGGCCGTCGCCTTCACCTGCGCTGCCAGGCCGAGCGCCAGACCGGCGAGCAACGGCTGCAGGTCGTCGAGCAGCAGGAACGCGATCACCAGCAGGGGCGCGACGAGGACGTCGAGGTGGGCGCCGGAAACACCGCCGAGCAGCACCACCGGGTTCGCCACCGCCAGCCACAGAGGTCCGGTAGGAGAAGCTCCTACGCGGCGCGCGGAACGGACGACGAGGACCCCGGTCACGACGACTGCCAGGACGGCCACCGACCGCAGGATCAGTGCCCCGCGATCGAGATCGCCCCCGCTCACCCGGGCGACGAGCTGGACCAGTCGCAGGCTCAACGGCGAGTAGGGACTTGGCGTGTCGCGCCAGAACTCCGGTAGCCGCCCGACGTAGTCCGACCGGCCGGTCGCGCCCCAGCCCTGCGTGTAGGCATTGCCGCCGCGATCGACCAGCTCGCCGATTCCGACGTAGGTGAGCGCGTCCGAACTGAACAGCGGCGGCCCGATGAGCAGCGGGATGCCGGTCGCCCCGGCGATGAACACCACCCCGCGTGTCGAGACCCGCCCGGCCGCGACGAGCACACCCGTGCCCAACCACCCCAGCACGAGCAGGCCGAGGCCGGTGAGGCTTACCAAGTGGGACGGGACCGAACCGATCCGTGTCGGGCCGAGCGGGGTGTCCGGCCCGAACCACTCGCTGCTGCCGCCCCAACCGGCGCCGGCCAGGACGAGCAGTGCTGCCCCGACGACCGAGCACACGCCGGGTGCGTGGGTCGGTACGGGCCGTCGGCCGCCCGCCGCCCATGTCGAGGGCGTCGAGAACCGCTCGCGCGCCCCCAGTCGTTGCACGGTCTCCTCCTCGACTGATCGCCCACCGGTACGACCCTCACTTCCACCGGGACGAAGTGTCGCCTCACCGCCCCTCGAACGTCGCGCCGCGCGGCCGTGCGGCGTGACAAGCCTTGCGGATGTCGTTCCGGAGCATGGTGGGAACGCACATCGGGCATCAAGGAGCCCAGGCCGCGGTCGCTGGAGGGGCTGGATGCTCGTCACGGTTTTCGAGGATCGACCGGACGGGTTCGCCGGGGTTCAGCTCGCCGTGGCGAGCCTGGTACGCCACCTGCCAGGCGTCCGGATCTCGGTGATCCGGCCCGGCCTGACCGGCGGGGAGCACCGATGGCTCGCCGAGCGGCCCGGGGTGCGGGTGACCGACCGGTCGTTCGCCGCGCGGGGCTGGGACGTGAAACCCACGGTCCTGCTCGCCGCCCTGGAGCTGGCGGACGACGTCGTCTGGTGGGATGCCGACCTGCTCGCCGTCGGCGATCTGCGCCGTGTCCTGCCCGATCGAGCACCGGATGCACTCGTCGCCACGGAGGAGACGTACTGGGGCCAGGAACAGGGCACCGGCCAGCGCGGCCGGGCATGGGGCCTGGCGCCGGGGCGCCGACTGCCGACCACTGTCAACACCGCGCTGCTCCGCGTCGGACAGCGACACCGTCCGTTGCTGACGGCGTGGCAGCACCTGCTCGGTGATCAGCGGTACCGGTCCGCCCAGGCGACGGCCGCCGACCGACGCCCGCTGCACCTGCTCGGCGATCAGGAGGTACTGACCGCCCTGCTGGAGAGCCGGCCGTTCGCCGCGGAACCGCTGCTGCTGCTGCGGCGCGGGGTCGGCATCGCCCAGTGCTTCGGCCCGGCGGGCTTCACGGTCGGGGAACGGGTACGAGCTGCCAGTCGGCGGGAGGTGCCGCCGATCGTCCACGCGATGGGCGCCAAGCCCTGGTACCTGCTCCCGTGGCCCCACGGCGGCCGACCGCCCCGAACCGCGCACCCGGCCGCGTGGCGGGACTTCTACGAACGTCTGCACGCCCAGCTCTCGCCCTACACGGTTGCGGCGGCGGCGTACCGCGGGGACCTGTCGTCGCCGGCCTGGTTGGACTCCCGTTCCGCCTGGGCCTCGGCGGTCCGCCTCGGGTCGGGCGGCAGTCCGGTGCTGGACGAACTGCCCCTCGCCCTGCTGGACAGCGTGGTCCGCCGGGTACGCCGGCGCCTGGGGGTCGGCCGGTTCGGGCTCTGACCCGACCGACAGGTCCACCCGGTGCTAGCTTCCGCGCCGTGTCGACCCGTGAGCATCGGCTGCTGACGACCCTGCGCACGGAGACCGACCAGGGATGGACGGCCGCGACGGAGTTTCTCCAGCCGCCGACGAGCTCACTGGCTCGATGGGTGTGCTCCGTCGCTGTCCGGGCGCGGGGCGCCGAGGCGGTGATCGTCCGTGGCACGAGCGGTTCCCAGGAGCAGTACCGCGACCTGCTCGCCGCCGCCGCGATCCGCCTGATCGCCCGGCGGACCCGCGTCGTCGTCTCCGACGCGACCATCGAACCGGGTAGTCGGGGGTTTGGCGCGCACGGGTCGCGGCGGCGCCTCGTTCAGGTCCTGTCCCGGCTTCTCATCCGCCTGATCGACTCACCCCGGGTGACGTGGTGCGTGCTGTCCACCGCCGAGGTCGAGCGGTTTCCCCGGACCTGGGGCATACGTCATGGGCAAGTCGTGTTCACGCCGTTCCTGCACACCCTCTGGCGGGGCGAGAGCACCCGTCACGTCGCTACCGGATGTCACCTGTTCAGCGGTGGCAACAGCTTGCGCGACTACGACCTGCTGGCGACGGCAACCGCCGGTCTCGACGTCCCGGTGGTGGTGGCGTCCTCGTCGTGGCAGCCGGATCCGGTGCCGTCCGGTGTCCAGCTCGCTGCGATGTCCCACGAGGAGTTCGTCCGGTCGATGGCCAGCAGTCGTGCTGTCGTCCTCTGTCTGCAACCGGCAGCCCGTAGCACCGGCCAGCAGACCTATCTGAACGCGATGGCGCTCGGCCGCCCGACGCTGGTCACCGACTCCGACGGCGTCCGGGACCACATCGAGGACGGGATCACCGGGGTCGTCATGACGCCGACCGTCGCGGGGGTCCGAGCGGCCGTCTCCGACGTCCTGAACCCCGACCGCGCCGGTCATTACGCCCGGATGGGCCGGCGGGCACGCGACGCGGTCCTTCGTCACCACACCGGCGAGGAGTACCGACGTCGCCTCGTCGAGGTCGCCCGGGGACGGACGCGCTCCCCGGTCCCGCCTACGCCGAGCTAGTCGACAGCGGGTCTCAGCCGGCGGTGCGCCGGGCGCGGAACTGCGCTCGGACGGCGGATTCATCCTGCCCGCCGAAGGAGGCGACGGAGTGGACCAGGAGTTTCCCGCCGGCGATCAGGGCGGCCGGGTCGTCAGGCAGACCCCGCCAGGCCAACGCCATCGGGAGCCCACCGGTGGCCAGGTCACCGATCCCCAGGCCCACAGCCCGCACGGCCATGGCATACAGCTGGTCCTCGCCCATGACACTGGCCCCGACCGCGGGGGGCGGCAACCACCGTGCCCCGCTCAGCCGACGTAAGGCCTCCCGCGTGTAGACGGCAGCTCCACCCAACGGGTGCTCCCCCGACTCCAGCCCTTCCGCACGTGCTCGCCGGAACACCACCCGGACGGTCCGGGCCCAGCGTGGATGACGGACGGCGGACCGCCATGAGAGGTCCTGGGCCAACTGGCTCCGCGCGGGACCGAAGTCACGGACGCGTCCCCGGGAGTCCACCCGGTGGGAGCCGAAGACCCCGACCGTCGGGTCCTTGGCGACGGCGGCGCCGATCTGTGCCTCGAGTCCCCGCCCGATGACCAGGGCATCGACGTCCAGTCGGAGAACGGCGTCCGGGTCGAACCGGTCCCGGGCGACCCGCAGGCCTGTGCCTACGACATACGCCAGCCCACCGAGCGCTCCGGAGCCACGGCCCGCGACACCTACCACCTCGACATCGGAACGACCCGCACACAGCGAGTGGACCGCAGGACGGTCGGAGTCGTTGACGACGACCACCGGCGTCCCGGGCGCCAGATAGGTCCGGACACTGTCCAAGGTGTCGGCGACCGAAGCCGGCGCCTCACCGGGGCCGACGGGCATGACGACCGCCAAGGCCGACGCTGTCACCCATCGCCCCGTCGCGCCTGTCCGCGGAGTGGGCGGCCGTGCCCGGTTACCCCGGGGCCGCCTCTCACGCCGCTCGACCTCTCATCCGGCGCAGGATGCCGACGAACTCGTCGAAGGTGTCCCGCTGGAACGAGCGCGTGCCGAGCAGGTACAGGACGGCGCCGATCGCCACCTGGGCGAGGACGACCACGGCCGCGCGGACGTCCAGACCGAGCAGCCGCGGGACACCCCAGACGGTCAGTCCCATGGCCGCCGCCGTCAGCACACAGGGCAGGTTCCCGCGCAGGATGTCGCCGGCCCTGAGATCGATGAGCCGACAGGCGGGAATCAGGTTGATCGGCAGGATCACGATCCCGGAGATCAGGATCGCCACCGAGAGACCGATGACCCCGAAGGGGAACCCGGCGACGATCCCGACCACGCCCACACCCGTGCTGATCAGGCCGAGCCGGAACATCAGTCCGGTCCGGTTCTGCGACTGGAAGATCCACCCGACGCTCGACGTCGTGCACTGCGTCACCCCCGCCAGGCAGAGGATCTGCAGGATCGGCACGGTCGCCTCCCATTGCCCCCCCCAGATCAGCGGGATCACCCCGGGCGCGGTGGCGGACAGCCCGAGGAGCAGTGGGACGGTTGCGGTGTTGATGAGTCGGACGGCCCGCTTGTATCCGGCGGCCACCCGCGCCCGGTCGTCCTGCAGTCGGGAGAGGGCGGGGAACATCACCCCACCCAGTACCCCGGAGACCTGTTGCACGGGCAGGAGCATCAGGTTGTATGCGCGGTTGTAATAGCCCAGCTGGGCCGCACCGAAATACCGGGCGATCAGCAGGTTGTCGGCGTTCCGCCCGATGTAGTTGACGACATTGAAGCCCAGCAACCCGCCGGAGAAACGCCACAGCCGCGGCAGCGACGTCCGGCAGATGAAGTATTTGGGCCGCCAGGGAAATGCCGCCCAGTAGAAGATCGACAGCAGCGCCGAGGCGGTGACCGGGCCGAGCGCGAGAGCGAAGTACCCCGCACCGCCCAACGCCAGGACGATCGAGACCGAGTACCCCACCAGGGTGGTGGCCAGGTCGATCAGCGACAGCGTCCGGTACCTGAGCTGCCGTGCGAGCAGGGCGCGGTGGACGACCCCGAAGGACAGGCCGAACGTCAACGCGCAGATCGGGGTGACGACCCGCAGCGCCGGCTGATTGAACACCTCGGCGACGAACGGACCGAGTGCCGCCAGGACGCCGGTGAACAGGACGCCGCCGATCGCGTTGATCCAGAAGGCGGTCGCCAGATCCTGCTCCGTCACGTCCTTCAGCTGGACCAGGGCCGAGCTGACGCCGAGCTCGAAGAACAGCACGCTGAAGCCCGTGATGACGTAGACGCTGGCGAGGATTCCGAAGTCGGCCGGGGTGAGCAGGCGAGCCAGCACGATCCCGGCAGCGAGCTGGGCGAACTGCCCGCCGAACCTGCCCAGCGCCGACCAGGTCGCGCCCCGGGCGACGGTCAGGGTCATCGAGCCGACCGGGCCCGACTGTCCATCCATGGCCGCGACGTCGTGGCGTGGGTCCTCCCGGCCGTTCGGATCGACGACATCCCCTGGCACGGGCTCGATCGCCGAACGTCCGATCTCGTCGACGCGGCCCGACTCCTGCTTCCGGCCGAGCAGTCTCGGGGCCTGTCGCGTCACGGGGTGTTCCTCCTCGTCAGGCCCGTTCGCGGCGTCGCGTGGGTGTTAGCGTGAAGTGGCACGATAGCCGTCCGACCTGCCCCAACACCGTGCCCCGACACCGACGTGCCCCAACGACGTACCCCAACACCGACTGCCCGCCGACACCGACTGGGAGCGTTGCTCGTTGGCTACGTCGAGGACCGCAATTGTCGTGCCGGCGTACAACGCGGAACGCTGGATCGGGGATGCAGTCCGCAGCCTGATCGACCAGACCGAGTCCGACTGGTGTTGCGTCGTGGTGGACGACGGGTCGACGGACGGGACGCTGTCCGTCGTGAAGTCGTCGACAGCCGGGGACAGCCGCTTCCGGGTCGTCAGTCGAGCCAATGGTGGTGTCTCCGCCGCGCGAAACACCGGACTCGACAATCTGCCCGACGGGGTCGACACGGTCGCGTTCCTCGACAGCGACGATCTGTGGGCCCCGTCCGCCTTGAGCCGTCTGCGGGCCGCCCTCGCCGGTCGGCCGGAGGCGGTGGGCGTGACCGCCCTTGCGCGGCACGTCGACGAAGACGGTCAACCGGTCGCCATCGGGGCGCAGGAGGCACGACTGCGGGGGCGGCCGACGTTGGTCCGGGGCCGGATCGCCCTGCTTCCCCTGCACGTCGACACGGACTTCGCGTCGCTGGCGGTGGCCGGACGGATCTGGCCGCCCGCGGTCGGACTATTCCGTGCCCGCGACGTCCGGGCGACCGGGGCATTCGACGAGTCTCTGCGTATCGGTGAGGACTGGGACTACTACCTTCGGTTGGCCCGTCGGGGACCTCTGGTCTTCCTCGACGAGGTGGTCTGCGAGTACCGGCAGCACGCAACGAGCGCAACGGCCGATACCTGGGACCTGATGATCACCGAGCTCGACCGGGTCCGTCGCAAGGCGTGGGAGCACCCGACGAACACCGCCGAACAGCGTTCGGCGGTACGTGCCGGCTGGCGGGCCGTGCAGACTGCCGCGCTGGCGATGTCCGTCCGTCAGGTCGTCTGGGCGGTGCTGCACCGGGACCCGCGTCTCGCCGTTCGGGCCGCCCGCAGCGGCGCGGTCCTGGCAGCAACACTCGGCGGCCCGGGGCCACCGGTCGCCGACCCCCGACGGGCGGTCGACCGACGCCCGATGGTCCTCGCGCTGCGGCGGGCGGTGGTCCGCGACCAGGCCCGGTCCGGCAGGACCGGCGGCGGGGCCGGCGGCGCCGGACCGCGGGACCAACCGGTGACCGCCGAGTCGATGGACAACCGGCAGAGGAGCGCGGTACAGACCCGCGTGACGATCGTGCTGGCAGTGCACAACGCTGAGCGGTGGTTGTCGGAGACGTTGAGTTCCGTCCTCGCCCAGACGTTCACCGACTGGCGTTGTCAGATCATCGACGACGGGTCGACGGACCGGACCGCCGCGATCGCGCAGGAGTTCGCCGACCGGGACACGCGGTTCAGCGTGCTCCGTCAGGAGAACACCGGCGTCTCGGTGGCGCGTAACCGCCTGCTGGCCCGGACGGTGGACGACGGCCCCTACGTCGCGGTACTCGACGGGGACGACCTCTGGCTGCCCGATGCCCTCGAGGCGTTGACCCGCGCCCTGGACGCCAACCCGACAGCGGTCGGTGTCCAGTCGCTGGCCGAGTACATCGACGAGGACGGCCGGGAGATCCGCCGCGGCGCCCACCCGGGCGTTCAGCGACGGAAGTTCCGGGTCGAGGGCCGCAAGGTGGTCCCGGCCGAGTTCGGCAGCGGGGCCGGTCTCGCCGACCTGGTCGTCACGAACGGCATGTACCCGCCTGCGTCCATGCTGTTCCGACGGTCGGCTATCGAGGCCGCCGGCAGGTACGACCCCGCGTTCCGCGCCCAGGGCGACTGGGAGATGTACCTGCGCATGAGCCGGCACGGGCCGTTCGTCGAGCTTGACCGACAGACGGCCTGGTACCGCATCCGATCGGGCAACCTGACCGGCGACCGGCGCAAGGTCGTCGAGTTCCAGGCGCGGCTGCTCCGCAAGACCTGGGAGGCGACCGACGTCGGAAGCGCTGAGCGGCGGGCCTGTGAGATCGGCTACCGCTACCGGCAACGCCGCGCGCTGCGCCTGCACGCCCGCTCGGTCAGGGACGCCCTACGAACACACAGTGCCGCGTCGGTCGCCGTGAACACCGCGCTGGCGGCCTGGTACGCCGGCCATGCGCTCGCCCCCCGGCCGGTCCGACCCGCGCTCCCGGCACTGAGGATCGTCGGACGGCTGCAGTCGACCCGGTGGGCGGCCTACTGACGCCGGGGCTGACTACTGGCTACCGACTACTGGCTACTGGCTACTGGCTACTGGCTACTGGCTACTGGCTCCTGGCTACTGGTTACTGACTCCGGGGCCGACCGGGGACCGGACCGCCGGGCCGACGTTGCGGTCCGTCGGCGCGCGCCGTCGCCAAGACCCGGTCGTACACATCGGCGACCCGGTTCAGCAGGTCCCGACGTTGGAAGTGGTTCTCCACGTGCCCCCGCCCGGCCCGACCCAGCCGTTCCGCAAGCGCGTGGTCGGCCCGGACCGATGCCATCGCCCGGCTGAGTGCCGGCACATCCCCCTCGGGTACCAGCCGCCCGGTGACCCCGTCCAGTACGGCGTCCGGCAGGCCCCCGTGGGCGTAGCCGACCACCGGCCGCCCGGCCGCCGCTGCCTCGAGCGCGACGACGCCCAAGCCTTCGGAGTCGCCGGTCGGCGCCCGCCGGGACGGCATCACGACCATCGAGGACCCGCGGATAGCCGCCGCGACCTCCGCCGACGAGCGCACGCCCCGGAAGTCCACCGCGACCCGGAGCTGCTCGGCGAGTCCGGTGAGCTCGGCGCGGAGCGGCCCGTCACCGATCACGACCAGGTCGGGCGGGTCGGTCATCGACGCGGTCGCCCGGATGAGGTCCTCGACCCCCTTCTTCCCCGTCAGCCGACCGACGAAGACCACCGGGCCGCCCGGGACCGGCGGCGTCGCCTCGATCGAGTCCGTGTCGACACCGCACGGGATGACGTCGATCCGTGCGGGGTCGACCCCGCGGTCGACGAGGATGTCCCGCAGGAACCCGCTGACGGTGATGATCCCGGCGAGTTGGTCGAGCAGGCGGGGGCCCTGGTCCAGATACAGGTCGTAAGACAGCCGTGCGCCGCGCAGCGCGGTCGGGTCCTTGGTCAGGTCGTAGCCGTGGAACGTGGCGACCAGCGGGGTCCCGGTCCGCGCTGCCGCTGCGGCGATCAGTGCGGCGTCCGGCCCGAAATGGGCGTGGACCAGATCCGGACGGAGTCGCCGCAGCGTCGCGGCGCCGGCGAGCCCGATCATCCGCGCGCGCGGTACCCGGGCGCGGTAGCCGAGGAACTGGACCCCTCGACCGACGACCCCTCGCGCCCGGGTCAGGTGCACCGGTAGACCGGGCATCTGCAGACCCGGTTCCAGTCGCTCGTTGGCCAGCCCCGCCACGGCGTACCTGGGCATCTCCAGCAGATGATCGCGGATGAACGTCTCGGAGGGCTGGAGGAACTCCTCCCGATAGACCAGGACCCGACCGGTCGGCGTGCCCCCGGCGGGTTCCCGGTAGTCCGCGTTCACGAGCGGCCCCGGCTCGCGGGACCCCGGCTTGCGCCACTGCGGACCGACCGCATCCCCCGCCACTGGCCGAGGCCGTACAGGGAGTACCAGATCGTCACGACGTTGCGGATGGTCGCCGGGTCGCCGGGACGGTTGCGGCGGACCGCCAGTGCGGCGCCGGCGCGCAGGCCCCGGGCGGCGATCCGGACCGGTGATCCAGCCGGGAGCGGCGCCACCCCGTGGTCGCGGTAGCGCACCCTCAGCTCGGCGTTGCTGCGCCCGTAGCGCGACCACTGTTCGAGGCTCGACCGCAGCCCGACTCTGGCCTGCCACCGCATGAGGTCACGGCGGTCGACGGCGAGTCGACCGTGGCCGTCGAGCTGGATCCGGAAACACAGGTCTGCGTCCCCGCCGCTGCGGCCGAGATCGAACCCACCGACCGCGGCCAGCACCCGCCGGCGGACGGTGAGATTGCAGGTCGCGAAGTACGGCAGAAACCAGGGAGAGTCCACGTAGCCGGCCAAACCGAAGATCTGTTCGGCGACCGCCGCCCGTTCCGCGGCGGAATGGCCGCCGACGACCTCGGTGCCCGTCGTCGCCATCGCCGCGGTTTCGTCCGTCAACAGGTCCCGGACGGCGCCCGCCCACGACGGCCCGGGTCGGCTCCGTGCGTCGACGAACGCAACGAGTTCGGCACCGGTCGAGCGCCACCCTGCGTTGCGTCCGGCGTACGGACCCTGGCCCGGGTTCGACATGACACGGGCGCCCCGCTCCCGACACAGGGCCGCGGACCCGTCGGTGGAGCCGTCGTCCACGACGATCACCTCGTCGGGCGGACAGGTCTGGACGTCGAGGGCGTCGAACAAGCTGGTCAGCAAGGTGTGGGCGTTCCGGACCGGGACGACGACTGCCAGACCGGCCCTGTCCTGCGTCACCGCCACTTCACTGCTGCCCGCCAGCGCAGTGCCTCGACCAGTGCGACGGCCGATCGGGGCCGCCGCGCCATGGTGCCCAGACCGGCCGCCAGCGCACGGACGGCGCTGCGTCGGTCCGGCGCCTGCCGGTAGACGTCCCAGGCGACGACGGCGGCCATGTCCTGGATGAGGCCGTCGTCGAACCAGTGCGCGGACGCGAACCGCCGGGCGACCGCGACCCGGTCGTCCCGCATCCGTGCGGTGTCGGCGGAAACCTGACCGTCGTGCTCGAGGTAGGTGCAGGTGACCGTGGGCACGACGAGCCCGGGGCCGGTCTGCAGCAGGCGGATCCAGAATTCCAGGTCGGCTCCGCGGGGCAGATCGCCGAACCCCCCGACAGCCAACGCGGCCGCCCGGTCGACCAGGACCGCGCTCGGCAGCACGGGGCTGTCCGGCCAGATCACCGACCGTGGGTCGATGACCGAGGGGTGCCGGCCCGGGTATCCGACGAGCTTGCCGCTGGGCACCGCCCGGGCGACCGAACCGACCAGCACCCGGCCGGGCAGGTGCGGTACGAGGGTGGCGAGGTGGCCGGGCAACCACGCGTCGTCGGAGTCCAGGAAGGCGACACCGGCCGTCGAGGCGTGGCGGAGACCGGTGTTCCGGGCGGCCCCCTCGCCCGCGTTCACCTGTCGGACGACCCGCGCGCCCAGTCGCTCGGCTAGGTCACCGGTTCCGTCCGTCGAGCCGTCGTCGACGACCAGGACCTCGGCGGCACGCACCGGGAACTGCTGCAATGCCGACAGGACGGCCCGCCCGACCAGGTCCACCCGCTGGTAGGCGGGGATGACCGCGGTCACGTCCGAGACCGAAGCCAACCGTTCCACCGGTGCGACAGGTGTCACCCGGTGTCCCGGTCCGCGGCGGTCCGGACCACCCGGGCCGGCACACCCGCTGCCAGGGCGCCCGCGGGCACGTGGCCCCGGACCACGGAGCCGGCAGCCACCACCGCACCGTCGCCGATCGAGGCGCCACGCAGGACCACCACGTTCGCGCCCACCCACACCCCGTTCCCGATGCGGACCGGGCTGACCCGGTACCGGTCACCGCCACCGGCCAGGTGGTCCTCGTCGTGGATCGAGACCCGCTCGCCGAAGCGGGATCCGTTGCCGACGGTGAGACCGGCGAAGACCGCGATGTTCGCGTCCCGGTTGACGTACACGTCGGCCCCGATGTGCACCGGCGCGTCGATCACGGCGGTGAACCCGTCGGCGAGGACGAGCCCCCGCCCGCGGGTCAACGATCCTTGCGTCCCGAACCTGATCCGCACCCGGCGTCCCAACGAGATCGGCGGGCCGGCGAGCTGCGGACTCGAGGCAACCGCGGCGAGGTACCGGACGCGGCCCATCACCCGGTCGACGCCGGCCGAACGCCGGCTCGTCCGTGGGCCGGGCCGCACCACGGTCGCCGGAGCTGGGACCTCACCACCCGCTGACACCATCGGGCCGAACACCTCCTGCGTGGGCGCCGACGACCAGAAAGTCGTCTCCGAACCCAGCGCCGGCGCTGGTGAAGCGGTCCCGTCGGGCGGGGCCACCGCTGGACGGTACCCGGATCGTCGACCCGCCGGCACGCACTGCAACCGGCCGGGCGGCCACGGTGCTCCCACCGGGCCCGGTGGGTCGGTCGAACCGTCGGTTCTCCTAGGGTCGGGGCCATCCCGCGCCACCGCGGACGATCCGGCCGACCATCGCCCGCGCCGACGGCCAGCTCGGCCGCCCCAACCCGGGAGGCACATGAGCACCGTCCCGACCCGGCGGCCCCGGCCCCGGCCCGGTGTCCCGGTCGCCGTCCTCGCGACCGTTGCGGCATTCGGTCTCGCTGCGTGTTCCATATCGACCCGGAACGCATCACCGACCCCGTCCGCGTCCAACCCGTCCGGCAGCGCGGGCGCCACCGCCACCCGACGGCCCCCGAAGCTGCCGGCCGACCTGCGCCGCGGTGGCGGGTCACCCGTCGACACCGCCGCACTGGCGTCGACCACCTGGCCCTTGGCCCCGATCGACTCGTTCTGGCGTCAACCAGTCACCGGAGCCCCCGTGGCCGACGACAGCGCCCGACTCGTCGGCCAGTTGAGCAGACAGGTCGCCGACAACTGGGGCGGAACCGCGGCGTTCAACGCGTGGAACTACAACACCACCGTGGTCACGGTTCCGTCGGACCAGCCCACGGTCGATGTCGTCTGGGACGACTGTCAGCACAAGGGGTACACACCGGGCGGCCTCTACGGCCGGGACGGTCAGTTCGTGAAGGTACCGATCCCGGCGAACGTCCGCACCGCCGGGGGCACCGACAAGGAGATCACCATCTGGTCACCGGCGACCGACCAACTCTGGGAGTTCTGGGTCGCGAACAAGCGCGACGACGGTTGGCACGCCTGCTGGGGCGGGCGGATGGACCACGTCTCCACCGGGCCCGGCTACTTCCGCGGCGGATTCGGCGCGACCGCGACCGGCCTGCCCAACGCGTTCGGCATGGTCAGCTTCGCCGACGTGCGCGCAGGCAGCATCGACCACGCGATGTCCTTGCAGATCATCGGGTCGGCGGACTGGTGGAAGATCTCCTGGCCGGCCCAGCGGGGGGACGGCGATGGCAGCGGGGCGATCGAGGAGGGGACCCGGTTCCGGCTGGACCCGGCCGTCGACGTCGACCGGCTCGACCTGTCGCCGATCGCGAAGATGATCGCCCGCGCAGCCCAGCGATACGGCTTCGTGGTCACCGACCGGTCCGGCGGGGTCGCGGTTCTCGGGGAGGGCGGAAACTCGCTGTCGGCCAATGGACAGGCCAATCCCTGGGAACAGCTGCTCGGGGGCACGAAGAACTACGACCTGCTCGACCGGTTCCCCTGGGACCGGCTGCAGGCGCTGCCACACGACTACGGCAAACCGGCTCATAACGGATGAGGTCCAGCCGTGGTCTGAATCCGCCGGTTCCCAGCAGTGATCTGGGGATGTAGTGGGTGAGGTTGCAGAAGCCGAGGGCGACGCGGCCCGGGGAGCGGGTGACGCCGAGACGCCGAGACGCCGAGACGCCGGCACAGGTTGGCGTACTCGTGGGAGCTGTATTGCCCGCCTTGCCCGCCGTGGAAGATCGCCCCGAACTGCAGGCTCCCCGCCGGGGCAGATTCAAGCGTTCGACAGTACGCCGTTCAGCAGACCGGGGAACCGTCCGTCGATGGCGTCGCGGCGCAGCCTGCCGTACTTCTTCCGGCCGCGTTGCTGGCCCTCAAAGAGGCCTGCTTCTCGAAGGATCTTGATGTGGTGGGAGATCGTCGACTTGTGGAGGCCGGTCGCCCAGTCTCCTGCGCCGCAGGGGTGCCACTCGCCGTCGGCGAGGACCTTGAGCATCGCCAACCGCTGCGGGTCGCTCATCGCCTGTAGAACGGAGATCAGCCCCGAATCCGGAGACACAGCGGGCTCGACCGCGTTACCGCCGTTCGCGGCACCCATCACTCGCCTCCGACTCTGACGGTTTGACAGGCATCCAACCGTCTGTAGAGGGTCAACCGTATGAGAGCCATCCAACCATTGCCCTCGACCCGATGACCGGCGTGCTCGTCACGGGGGCCACCGGCAAGACCGGGACCGCTCTGGTGGACACCCTGCGGGCACGCAGCGTGCCGGTCCGGGCCGGCAGCCGCAGCGCGTCCGCGCAGGACCCTGACGCCGTGCGGTTCGACTGGGACGACCCCGCGACCCACTCGGCTGCGCTTCGCGGGATCGATCGGGTCTACCTGGTCCCGCCGCCGTCGGCTCTCGACCCTCTCCCGGTCGTCGAACCCTTCCTGGCCGAGGCACGGCGCGCCGGGGTGCGCCGGCTGGTCCTGCTCGGTTCCGCGATCGTGTTCCCCGACGCCCCCGGCCGGCTCGAACTTGCCGCCCGGGTCAGGCAGCAACCGGGGTGGGTCGTGCTGCGCCCGTCGGGCTTCATGACGAACTTCCTGCCACCCCACCCCCTTGGCCAGGGCATCCGACTACGCGGTGAGATCCGCACCTCGGCCGGCGACGGCCGCGTGGGCTGGATTGACGTGCAGGACATCGCCGAGGCCGCTGCCGCACTGCTGAGCGCTCCGGGCCTCGACGCCGACGACGACTACCAGCTGACCGGCCCGAAGGCACTCAGCTACCCCGAAGCGGCCTCGATCATTACCGCCGAGTCCGGTCGGCTGGTCCGCGTGCACCACCTTGACGTCGACGACATGGCAGCCGGCTACCGAGCCGCGGGGCTGCCGTCGTCGTTCGCCGCGAGTCTGGCCGCCGCTGAGATCGGCACGAAGGCCGGCGACGACGCACAGATCACCACCTCGGTGCTCGACCTCACCGGCCGTCCTCCGCGCACCTTCGAGGAATTCGTTCGCCGGAACCTGAGTGAATGGCCAGGCGCCGATGCCGTCGGCAACCTTCGCCACGGGGCCTAGGTGTAGCCGGCCACGAGGCCGGTCGCGCTCGGGGCTGGCGAGAGAGCGGACCTTCGGTCCTGGTCCGTCGTGCCGCCCCCGTCAGGGCCGGGTGTGCCCGGTGGGGGTTCGCCGGTCTGCGGCCGCGGCGGCGTCCAACCGGTCCAGGACGGCTGGCGCGGACAGGTCGACCTTGCGGACGAACGGCCGACCCGACGCCCCAGCGGTCTCGACGTCGTCGACGGTGACCGCACGCGGGTGCGGATCGGAGCCGGTGAAGTGCTTCCACGACAGCGACCGGTCCGCGACGGTCAGGGTCGGGTCGGAGCAGACGAGCGTCTGGAAGTAGCTCTCGTCCGGGATCAACGACCGCTCGAAGCGCTGCCGGACCGCTCGGTTCCGCGCGTCGGCCGTGCGGACCGCTGAGGCCGCGGCCCGGTCCATGGCCATCCACTGCTCCCCGTACCAGGGCGACCAGGCGGACCGGGCCGGGGCCGGGAGTCGTCGACCGACCATCCAGGGCAGTCCGCGCGGCATCTCGTTGACGGCCCAGCCGACCTGCAGGCGACTCCCCCAGCGGTACCAGACCGCACGCGTCGCCCGACGCAGGAACGGGTGCGCCCAGCGCTGCGGGTGGGTCCGCGGGAGCGGCGTCCAGCGGTAGGTGTAGCGGCGGGTCAGCCAGTCCTCGCGATCCATGGTGCGGGTCTCCCGGCGGGTCGGGTCCAGCGGTCGGGCCGCCACCCAGGCGTTCACGCCGCTGGCGACGACCTCGTCCTCCCAGGCGCCGAGGTCCCGGACCGGGTAGTCCTGGCCGGAGATCAACACGGTCCAGTCCGGGTCGACGTGCTCCCGGACCCACTCCAGCGCCTCCAGCTGGGCGGCCACCATCGCCCACGAGCCCCACGTGATGGCCGTCGTGCTCACCAACTCCCGCGTCCGCGGCGCGAGGTCGATTCCGTCGAACAACCCGGGTCGGTCGTGTCGCAGCACAACCTCCGCCGCCGAAGAGGACGCGGTCACCGCTCGGGCCATTCGGACGACCAGCTCCGGCTGCCGGTGGCAGAAGACCAGGTAGCAGAACCGGGGACGACGGTCGGCCGCTGCCGTCGGCGCGCTCACCGCAGACGTCCGGCCAGCCGCCACCGGACGGTCTCGGCGATGGCGGACAGCCCGGCGGGTTCGCGGCGGACGGTGGTCACCAGGCCGCGCAACGCAGAACGCCGCGATTCCCGCCCGGCTTGGCGGAACTCGTCCCAGGCGTCGACGGCTGCCATCTTCGCCGGGAGGTCGGGATCGAACCAGACGGCGTCCCGGTGTCGCGCGACGACCTCGTGGCGGTTGACCCGCATCTGGGTCCGGTCGCCCGAAACCTGCCCCTCGTGCTCGGTGTAGACCGACGTGACGTCCGGCAGCACGACGCCCGGCCCGACCTCCAACAGGCGCAGCCACAGGTCCAGGTCCGCACCGAGCCGCAGCGTCGGGAACCCCCCCACCGCCAAGGCGGCCGCCCGATCCAGCACGACGGCGCCCGGGGCGAACGGACTCTGGGGCCAGATGAGGTCCCGCGGGCCGATCCGCTGCACCGACCGCCACGGCGAGCCGACCCGTCGGCCGCTCGGGACGGCACGGGCCGTGCTCGCGACCAGCACCGCCCCCGGTGCGTGCGGCATCACCACGTCCAGGTGGTTGGGCAGCCACTCGTCGTCGGAGTCCAACAGCGCGACCCACGCGGTCCGCGCGGTGCGCAGCCCGGTGTTCCGAGCCGCGCCCTCGCCGGCGTTGGGCTGGCGGACAACGGTCGCTCCGAAACGCTCCGCGACATCACCGGTGCCGTCGGTGGAACCGTCGTCGACGACGATCACCTCGGCCGGGCGCCGCGGCCGCTGGGACAGCGCCGACAGGACGGCCCGCCCCACGAAGTCCACCCGCTGGTAGGCCGGGATGACGACGGTCACGTCGCGCAGCTCGCCCGAAGCCTGGACCAGGCCCGGGACTTCCGAGCCGGCCCGGTCGCCGGCCGTGCGCCCCGTCACGAGGCGACGCCCGGGCTGTCGGTGAGGTCACGACGGCGCCTGACCAACCGCGCCGGGTTGCCCGCGACGATCGACCACGGCTCGACGCTGGAGGTCACCACCGACGCCGCCCCGACGATGCTGCCCCGGCCGATCCTGCAGCCGGGCAGGATCGTCGTTCCCGCGCCGATCCAGACGTCGTCCTCGATGACGATCGGGCGGTCGTCGCGGAAGCCCTGCGCGTTCATGGGCAGGTCGGTCGACCCGAACTCGTGACTGCTGGAGAGCAGCACGCATCGCGGTCCCATCATGACGTCGCTGCCGATCGTCACGGGACCGATGACCAGCGCGTCGAGGCCGATCGCGGACCTGTCGCCGACCGAGACCCCCCGCCCGGAGCCGAACCACGCACCATGCTCGATGTTCACGTCGACGCCGCAGGAGTCGAGCATCTGGGCGGCGAGCCTGGCTCGAGCGGCTTTGGCCACACCTCCGCCCGGGCGCGGCGACCACGGCAAGTGGCGAGCGATCAACAGGTAGACACCGGCCGCGACGTCGTGCCGGACCGACGACGAACCGCCGCTGCCCAGCCTGGAGGTCACCCGGCGGAGTCTGCCGCACTCGGCCAAGGCTGCCGGCGACCAATCATGGCCGGTGCCAGGACCATTCCGGCGAACAGCCACAACAGGAAGTTCGGCAGCGGGGTGCCGAAGGGACTGAGCATCGCGCCCGAGAACCACGCGACCGACGATCCGAGCAGCACGACCCGCCACCCCTCGTGCTCGGAGTCGCGCGAGCGGCTGAAGATGCCGCGCGCAGGCCCGAGCGCGAGGCACGCAACGAACAACACCAACCCGGGGAGCCCGAGTTCGGCACCGCGGGCCAACAGGACGTTGTGGACCTCGAGGTGGGTCGCGGTGATTGGGTAGTCCCGGGCCTGACGGACGAAGTCGACACCGTGGTCGACGAACTGCTCCCACCCGATTCCGGTCAGCGGACGCTGCTCGATGATCCGGAGCGCGGCGATGTCGGTGTTCTGGCGGTCCCAGATCGGTCGCTGATCGTTCACCCGGGAGTTCACCCCGGTGTTCAGCGACGGCACGAACGTCAGCAGCGCCCCGACGGCGATGACCCCGCCGACGACCACGGAGGGAAGGTAGCGGCGCAGCCGCGGGATGATCATCCCGGCGAGCGCGACGCTCGCGGCGGCACCGACCCAGACCGACCGGGTCAGGCTGAGGATGACTCCCAACGAACACAGCGCAACGGCCAGGACCGATACATAGCGCCACCACGTCCGGAAACGGACCGCGGCGAAGCCGGCGGCGAAGCCGACCTGGACCATGACCACGCCGTTGGCGACGGCCTCGACGAACGGCCCACGGGCGCGGCCGTAGTGGATGCCGACGGAGGGGTCGACGATGTAGCGCGGAAAGACGAGTGCGCGCGGACCGGCGAGCTCGAAGAGTGCGGTCAGGCCGAGGTAGAGGGCCATCAGCACGGCGAACTTCAGGAACAGGTCGCGCCGCGCCGGGCTGGACAGGACGAACGGCCCGAGGACGAACAGCACGAACGGGATGACCAAACGGTCGAGCAGCGCGAACCCGCCGAGGCCGCTGGTCAGGTTCCCGACCCGCTGTGCCGACTCCAGCGCCAGCAGGACGAGGGCGAGCATGCAGAGGTGGATGAAGCCGACCCTGAGCCGCCGCACCTGCCACGTCCGCCGGTCCAGCACCAGCAGGACGACGAAGGACGCGAAGAGCAGCCGGTCTGGACCGATCGGGAACCCGACCAGCTTGGAGTAGCCGGACAGCATGTTCGTCGCGAGGAAGGCGAGGAACAACCACACGTAGGCCGGGAACCCGCGGCCTGACGGCACCGCTGGTCGTCCGCTGCGCCCCTGGTCAGGTCCCGGGTCGGGTCCTGCGCCGTCCAGGTCCACGCCGGCGACAGACGCTCCCGGTCCCGGCGTCAACGGCCCACCGAGTCCCGCCGCCCGCGCACCAGCCGCCGGCCCGACGCGCGCGGCGGCCGAAGTCCCGACGGTCACCGGAGACCACTGGCCGCAGCGTTGCGGCGGCGGCCGACCCTCCGATCGAGCCCCACCGCAACGACGACCGCCAGCAGGAACCCGGCCACCAGGCCGGCGATCCCGTAGCGGCCGAAAGTGCTCCTCCGGTTGTTTCCGATGACCGTCGCGCTCTGCACGTCCTTCAGTCCCGCCGCGAGCGGCTGGTTGGTGATGGCGTCGGAGTACTGCGACTTCAGCGTCGACTGCTGGAGCTGGACCGCGGAGATCTGCACGCTGCGGTTCTGGATGGCCGAACGCAGCCGAGGTCCCTGCGAGGCCTGCGACGGTAACGTGTCCGCCCGCGTCAGGGAGAGTCGGTCCGCGTCCTGCGCCGACTGCAGCTCGGCCAGTTGCGCGGAGACCTTGTTGTACGCGGCGAAGTAGTTGTCGGCGTTCGCGTTGGCGTCGGTCGGGGCATTCGCCTGGGCCTTGAGCTGGCTCGCCGCAAGTGTTGCGCCGCTCAGCGCCGCCTGCCGGCTGGTCGCCTGGACCTCGACGGACACCAACCCGGTCTCCGGAACCGGCGAGCCACTGACCGAGATGATCTCCCCCGCACGCCTGCCGAGTCCCTTGTTGAGGGCGGCGCGTGCTTGCGGGAGTCCCACGAAGTGGGAGTACGTCCCGGCGAGCTGGGTCGCCGCATAGGCATAACCGGGGACCTGGTAGTCCTTCAGGTTCTGACTGCCGACGATCAACCGGGCCTCCGCCGTAGTGATCTCCGGCTTCGTCGACGCATAGGCCAACCCGGCGACCAAGCCGAGCACGGTGAGCAGGGACGCGATGATCCAATGTCGGCCGACCGAGCGCAGCGGTGTCGGCGCCTCTTCGAGCACTTCGGTGCGCGCCGGTTCAGTGCTGGTCGTCAACTTCGCTCCCGCATGGTGGATCGGACGCGCGCACGGCGGCGCGGAGGGCGTGGCCGTCCCCTCCGTCGGGGCGCGGCCATGGTAGGTCCACGCCGACCGAGAGCAGGTCCAGGCACCGACCCCAACGGGGACGCGGAGGTGTCGCTCAGCCGGGGACCGATTGCCCCGCTGACGTCCGGAACGCCGCCAGCAGCCGACGCGCGTTGGGTTCGGCGGTGAAGCTCCGCAGGACGGCGTGTCGCCCCGCCCGCCCGAAGGTTTCCCGGCGGTCGGGGTCGAGGGCGAGCTGACGCACGGCCGCCGCCAACGCGTCCGGGTCGCCGGGCGGGACGAACAGGCCGGACACCCCGTCGGTCACCAGTTCTGGAATCCCGGCCACCGCCGTGGTGACTACCGGCAGCTCACTGGCCATCGCCTCCATCAGGACGACCGGGACGCCCTCCCGGAAACTCGGGAGGCAGAAGACATCCGCCCACCGGTAGAGCTCTGGAAGCTCGTCCTGACCACGGCCCCCGAGCAGGTGGATCTGCCCGGCCAGTCCCCGCTCGGTAATCAGGTCGTGCAGTTGCTCGGCCAGCGGGCCGGCGCCGACGATCTTCCCGACGAACGGAAGCCCCAGTCGTGCCAACGCCTCGACCAGGACGTCCGGCCCCTTCTCGGTCACCAGCCGGCCGACGAACAGCACCCGTAAGGCCCCGGGGGCACGGGCGCGGCGCTCGGCCGCGGCCGGCGCAAAATGCTCCGAGTCGACACCCATGTGCACGATCGGCAGGCGGTGCCGGTCCTGCGGATCGAGGTAGCCGGCCAGCCGGTCGCGCGCGTAGGCGCTGATGCACGCGACGAACGCGGCGTCGCGGGTCTTGTCCCGCAGGCCGTGCGCGTCCGGATCCTCGAACTCGGTCGGCCCGTGCATCGAGAAGCTCCACGTCCACGCCGGTGAATCGTCCGGGGTCCGCAGCCCGTTGCCCAGCACGCACGCCAGGCGCGCGACGTCGGCGCCGTTGTTCGCGAAGTGGACGTGGACGTGGCGAAGGCCGATGGCCCGCATGAACGCCACGAGTCGCAGGGCCTCGACGAGGTAGAAGGCCTGCCACGCGCGGTCGCGCGGGCCCCCGCGTCCTGCGCGCACCGCCGCGCGGACACCGCCGAGCAGCGCGCCCGGCCCGCCCGTACGTGCATACCGCGCCACTTCGCGGACATAGGCGGTCGGTGCCTGGCCGAGCAGCGCGGTTGTTCGCGCGTCCTCTCGACGCATCTCGGCGGACTTCAGCTGCTCCGGTGGACAACGACGGACGGTGAAGGTCGTGACCTGCGCACCAGCAGCGCGCAGCTCCAACACCTCCCGCTCGATGAAGGCGTGGGACAGGGCCGGGTACTGGCTGACGAGGTACGCGACCCGGACCGGACCCGGGTCGGCGGTCATCGAGCCGGGCGTGCCGACCGCCGGCTGCGCAGCGCGCGCACGAACATCTGCGCCGCAAAGGGGAGGTCGTGGACGAGGTAGCGCTTGGCGAGGCGTCGCGGCTCCGAGCCGAGGCGGTGCACCCATTCCAACCCGACCCGCTGCGCCCAGGCCGGGGCTCGGTCGACGACCCCGGCGACCATCGCCAGCGACCCGCCGCAACCGACGAACCAGGTACGCGGGAACCGCTCCAGCAGATCGAGGATCAGCAGTTCCTGGCGCGGAAAGCCCAGGCCGACAAAGACCAGTTCGGGCTCCGCCGCGGTGATGGCGTCCTCGATGGCAGCGCGCGCCCGGTTGTCACCTTCGAAACCGAAAGGCGGGAAATGCCACGGGACCGGGCCCAGCCCCGGAACCTCCGCGGACAACCTGCGCCCGGCGGCCTCGGCCACGCCTGGAGCCCCGCCAAGAAGCATGACGCTGCTCCCGCGCGCAGCCATCGCCTTCGTCAGCGACCAGGTCAGCGACGCGCCGGTGACGCGTTCGGGAAGCGGTCGGTCGGCGACCCGGCTGGCCCAGACGACGGGCATGCCGTCGGCGACTATCAGGTCCGCCCGGTCCAGGACGTTGCGTAGGTGTGGCCGTCGGAGCTGTCGCAGGATGTCAACGTTCGGCGTCACCACGAAGCCCCCACGCCCGTCGTCGAGGGAGCGGCGCACGTGTGCGACCACGCCGGCCTCAGTGACAGCGTGGAACTGGACGCCATCGACGTCCACCGTGTCGAGCTCGGATGCGGTCGTCGTCACTCAGACCTCGATCAGTGTCGGGTGTCGCGGGTGACCCGGCGCCGACGTCCGCGGCGATCACCGGCTTCGGGACCGCCCGACGGTGGACACCAGGCTCCTGTGACGGGAAGCAACCCCGTGGGTGCGAACATCGCCGCCGACGCTGGCCGCCGGAGCGCACGGTACCGGACTCCCGCGCCGGCCCGACACCGGTGTCCGCGGCGATCCGCCCGGTCGACTGACTGCTGCCGAGTCGACTGACTGCTGCGCGTCAGCCACGGGTCGTCTGGTCCCGCGCCCAACCGGCCTGCCGACCTCCTCGACTGCGGGCGCGCAGCCGGGCCGCGACCCCGACGCCGGCGTAGACGGCCGCGGAAGGAATCTCCCCGGGTGACGAGCGGATGAGCGTCGCCAGTGCGCGGCCGGTGGATCGCGCGCTGGACCCGAACGCCGGATCATCGGACCGGGAGTCGCGGAGCTGACGGTTCCCGGCCACGACCCGCGTTCGGACCTGTACCAGCGCTGCCAGCGACCTCGGGACCCGCACGGTGAATGTGTCGTCGAGCGCCAGCCGTTCAGCCGGCGCGAACAACCGCTGGACGAACAGGTCGTCGGCTGTCAGGTCTGGGAACCGGTCGAAGCGGGCGCGACCGGCACGCGAGAGCGCGTACACACCGGTTCCGACCATCGTCTCGGACACGTAGGGGAGTTGGCGGTGGATCCGGTAGAACGCCCGCACCGTTGCCGAACAGCCGTCCAGGTCGAAGGCAACCGTCGGGGCGCCGACCCGCGCGTCATCGCCCTGCAGAACGGCGGCGACGTGCCGGAGGGTGTCCGCGGACACGTCGATGTCCGCGTCCAGGAACACCCTCGGGAACACCGAGACCGTGGCGTCACCGGCATTCAGCGCTGCTGTCTTCGACGCTTCGGCGAGCTCGAGGACCGACACCCCGGGAAACCCGCGCGCGATCGCCGCGGTGTCGTCGGTGCACCCGTTGGCTACCACCACCACCTCGGCCTCCCCGTGGTCGAGGTCGTTCACGAACGCACCCAGAGACCGACCGATCACAGCTGCCTCGTTGTGGGCGGGAATGACGACCGAGAACGAGGGTCCACCGTTCACCGGGTGAGGTGGTCCGACGACCGGTCGTGGACCGCGGGCTCGACGGCCCGTGCGGCCACCAGCCCCCGCTCGACGTCGGCGAGCAGGTCGGCGATGTCCTCGATGCCGACCGACAGCCGGACGAGGTTGCCCGGGACCTCCAGCGGGGATCCGGCGACGCTGACGTGGGTCATCGCGGCCGGCTGCTCCACCAGTGACTCGACGCCGCCGAGGCTCTCGGCGAGGGTGAAGACCCGCGTGGCGGCGCAGAACGCCGCTGCCGCGGCCGGACCCGCCTCGAGCTGGAAGGAGACCATTCCGCCGAAACGACGCATCTGCCGTGAGGCGATCTCGTGCCCGGGATCGGTGGACAGGCCCGGGTAGTGGACCCGGTTCACCGCGGGCTCGGCAGCAAGGAGCCGGGCGATCGCCGCCGCGTTGTCGCTGTGCCGTTCCATCCGCAGGGCGAGCGTCTTCAGGCCCCGTAGGACGAGCCAACAGTCGAACGGGCCGGGGACGGCGCCGGCGGCGTTCTGCAGGTAGGCGATCCGCTCGCCGAGATCGTCCGCCGCCGTGACGACCGCCCCGCCGACCACATCGGAGTGACCGCCGGCGTACTTGGTCGTCGAGTGGATGACGACATCCGCACCGAGCGCGATCGGCTGCTGCAGGTAGGGACTGGCGAAGGTGTTGTCCACGACGAGTACCGCGCCGGCGCGGTGCGCGATCTGCGCGATGGCGGCGATGTCGGCGACACCGAGCAGCGGGTTGGTCGGTGTCTCGACCCAGACGATGGTCGTCGAACCCGGCCGGACCGCTGCCGTCACGGCCGCGATGTCGTTCAGGGCAACCGGCGTGACCTCGACGCCCCACTCGCCGTGCACGCGTGCCAGCAGGCGGAAGGTCCCGCCGTACGCGTCGTCCGGGACGACGACGTGGGACCCCGGTCGACACAGCGTCCGGACGATGGCGTCCTCCGCGGCAAGGCCCGACGCGAAGGCGATCCCCCGCGCTCCGCCCTCCAGCGACGCGAGGCAGACCTCGAGGGCCCGCCGCGTCGGGTTGCCGCTACGCGCGTACTCGTAGCCGGACCGGGTGCCACCGACACCGTCCTGGGCGAACGTCGAACTGGGGTGGATCGGGACTGTCACCGCCCCGGTCAGCGGGTCAGGCGCCTGCCCGTCATGGATGGCGCGGGTGGCGAAACCCTGGTGGGCAGGCGCGGAACTGTCGTGTTCGGGCACGGGGTCACGCTAACTACTCCGCCGGCTCGGCCGTCCGCGCCGTCACTGCGGCTTTCCCCAGTCGGTCGGCAGGGCCTGCAGGCGGTCCCAGGGAAAGTTCTTCATCACCGCGTAGCTCGGCGTCGACCCGAGCATGGACGTCCACGGATTGGTGCCGCCGTTGCCCGCGACGCCGTTCCCGCTCTCGGCGATCACGGCGACCGCACCACCCTTGTCGACGACGATGAACCCGTACTGCTGCGCCGCCTTGGCGACCATGGCCGCGTACCGGTTGAGGCCCAGCGAATCGACGTTGATCCCGGGGTCCAGCCGGAATCGCGTCCCCTCCCGGATGGGACCGTTACCCGCCCCGTCCCCACGCTGCGCGGGGTAGGAGATCTTCCACCAGTCGGCCGTGTCGATGATCTGCAGCGCGAGCGCGTGGTCGATGTAGCCGCGGCGGGCGTCGGCGATGCTCACCATGCCGGCGACGTAGGGCAGGCCGGTCGCCGTTGCCCCGAAGCCGCGGGTGAAGAAGCCCGGGCTGGTCGAGGCGTGGTCGATCCGTCCACCCCAGCAGGCATGCCAGCCATCGGACTGTCGGGCCGTGACCCAGAACTCCCACACCTGGTCCGAGGACGGCGAATAGATCGTCAGCTCGCGGTCGCTCCCGGACGCCACCTTCGCGTTGTCCGGGACAGGGACGTCCTCGAACTGGCCGCCGGGCCCGTACACACCCCCGGGAAGGGAGCCCTTGTGCTGGCAGTCGTCCCAGTGGACGCGCGAGCGACGCTGGCCGGACCCGACGACGGCCACTGCCGTGTTGTAGTCCCAGACGTTGAAGGCGGCGACCCCGTTGTAGTTGTGATTGACCGACCAGGAGATGTTCCCGACCTGGGTCGCCGAGTTCGCCGCAACCGGAGCGCCGCGCACGACCTGCTTCCACACGCTGCCGGGTCCGAATACACCCCCGGCGGGGGCAGTCCACGCCGTCTCCAGGTTGGACCGCGGGTCGGTGGGCGGCGTGGCGGGCGAGTTGTCCACCACCACGCGGCGACCCGTCGAGGTCGCCGCCGCCCCGCCGTTGCTGGTGACGCGGGCCGTCACGGTGTGCGCTCCGTCCGACAGGCGGGTGGAGTCACCGTTGACCGAGTAGGGGGAGGTGGTGTCCGAGCCGAGCATCCGGCCATCGACCAGGAACTCGACGCGGCGGACGCCCGATGGCGCGCTGGCCGAGGCTGTGACCGTGACCGTCGCCCGAACCGTCGGATCAGTCGGCCCGGTGACCGATACCTGCAGGCCGGTCTCGGACGTCCCGGCCCACGCCCCAACCAGTGCGACGCCGGACACCGTGGCGACGACGCCGAAGATGGCGAGCAGTCTGGCCGGACGGCGTAGTGAGCGACGGGATCGGTGCAGAGGCATGGCGGGCTCCGAGCGTTGATCGTCGGTGGACGCGGCGAATGATCACAGGGCCTGCGCGTGTCCGCTGCACCGCATTCGACCGGTCACACATGCGTAACGCCGGTCGGCCCCAGGGGACATGGCCCGCTCGGTCGTGGTACTGCACCCTCCGCCGGGGGTGTAGCACCGCGACCGAGGCTGACGGCGGCGCTCACGGCGTGGCGCCCACGGTCGGCTTGTCCCAGTCCTTCGTCAGGGCCTGCAGCCGGTTCCACGGGAAGTCCTTGAGTACCGAATAGTTCGGTGTGTTGCCGAGCAGCGCCTTCCAGGGGTTCGTGCCCCCGTTGCCCGTGAGTGCGTCGCCACTCTCGCCCAGAACCGCGACGGCGCCGCCCTTGTCCGTCACGATGAAGCCGTAGGTCTGCGCTGCCCTGGCGATCATTTTCGCGTACGGGTTGAGCGGCAGGGCATTGACATCGACCGAGGCGTCCAGACGCAACCGGGTCCCTTCGCGGATCGGACCGGTGCCCTGCCCGTCACTGCGCTGCGCCGGGTAGGAGAAGTCGGAGAAGCGGGCGGCGTCGATCAACTGCAGGGACACGGCGTGGTCGATGTACCCCCGGCGTGCGTCGGCGAAGCTGACCATCCCGCCGACGTTGGGCAGTCCGGTCGCGGTCGCACCGAAGTAGCTGGTGAAGTGACCCGGACCGGTCGAGGCGTTGTCGATACGGCCACCCCAGCAGGCGTGCCAGCCGTCCGCCAGCTTGCGGGTGACCCAGAACTCCCAGACCTGGTCGGTCGAGGGCGAGTACACCGTCACTTCGGCATCGGACCCGGCGGCGGCCACTGCGTTCGCCGGGATCGGCACGTTGTCGAACTGCCCGTTCGGTCCGTAGACACCGGTCGGCGTGTAGCCCTTGTGCTGGCAGTCGTCCCAGACGACCCGCGACCGTGCCTGGCTGGGCCCGGCGACGGCGACCGTCGTGTTGTAGTTCCAGGTATTGAACGCGGCGACACCGCCCCAGTAGTCGCGCACCTGACGGGTCAGGTCGGTGACCTGGACACCGGAGTCGGCTGCCACCGGTGCGGAGCGGATATCGCGCTTCCAGATGCTCGACGGACCGAAGACGCCCCCGGCCGGCGCAGTCCATGCGGCGTCGAGACTCGTCGGAGTCGGCGTCGGAGTCGGAGTCGGGGTCGGCGTGGGAGTCGGGGTCGGCGTGGGAGTCGGAGTCGGCGTGGGAGTCGGAGTCGGCGTGGGAGTCGGCGTGGGAGTCGGCGTCAGCGTGGGAGTCGGCGTCGGCGTCGGCGTGGGAGTCGGCGTGGGAGTCGGCGAGTTACGGACGTCGATTCGGACCGCCCCGGACACCGCGGTCGCACCGAAAAGGTCTGTGGCCTTCGCGGTGACCAATTTCGTGCCGTCGGTCAACTGACGTGAGTCACGACTGAATGTGTACGGCGCAATGGTGTCCGACCCGATCGACCTGCCGTCGACGAAGAACTCGACGGACCGCATTCCGGCCGGTGCACTGGCGTCCGCGGCTACGGTTACCAGGCCCTTCACTGTCGGGCCGGTCGGGGCTGTCAGTACGACGCTCGGGCCGGCCGCCGCACCGGCAGCCGTACTGCCGGAGGTGGAGGCAACGACCCCGGTAAGCAGCAGGGCCGCCATCCCGGATACGAACAGGGGCCGGGAACGGGAACGAGAACGGGAACTGCGCTGACGGGTCACTACGATCTCCTCTGCAACGGGGCGAAGGAGATCGGGACATCGCGTCCTGATCTATTCCCCGTATGGGTCCACCGTCGGAGAAAGCACCTGTGTCCTTGGTGTGCGCGGTGATCAATTCGGGACAGTTGTCGGCTCTCCCGCCGGCACGGCCTGACGGTGTTCTCAACCGGTTCGCCGACCGAATCCCGGCACAATTGCACCGGTGACGGCAACGGCGCGCCCGGATGGGCAGGGCGAAGACTTCGACGCACGGAAGACCCGGTCACCGGGCCGTCGGGGCCGATGACCGGGTCGTCCGTCGCAATCAGCGGGTGGGCTTGCCCCAGTCGTTGGGCAACGCCTGCAGGCGATCCCACGGGAAACCTCGAAGGGCCGAGTAGTTTGGCGTATTCCCCAGCAGATCGTGCCAAGGGTTCGCGCCCCCGTTTGCAACCAGCGCGTCGCCGCCCTCACCGAGGACCGCGACGGCGCCGCCCTTGTCGGTCACGATGAAGCCGTAGGTCTGGGCCGCTCGGGCGATCATCTTCGCGTAGGGGTTGATCGCGAGGCGGTCGACATCGATGCTCGGGTCGAGGCGGAACCTGGTGCCTTCCCGGATGGGACCGCTGCCCTGGCCGTCACCCCGCTGCGCCGGATAGGAGATCTGGTACCACTTCGCCGCGTCGATCACCTGCAGCGACAATGCGTGGTCGATATACCCGCGCCGTGCGTCGGCGAAGCTCACGACCCCACCGACGTTGGGTAGCCCGGTCGCGGTGGCGCCGAAACCGCCGCCGAAGAAGCCGGGACCCGTCGAGACATTGTCGATCCGCCCTCCCCAGCAAGCGTGCCAGCCATCGGGACGCCGATGTGCGACCCAGAACTCCCACAGCTGGTCCGTCGACGGAGACCACACGGTGATCTCGCTGTCACCGCCGGAAGCCGGCGCCGCGCCGTCCGGCATAGGAACGTCCTCGAACTGCCCATTTCGCCCGTACAGCCCCCACGGTGTGTATCCCTTGTGTTGGCAGTCGTCGAAGATGACGCGCGTGCGCGGCTGATTCGGACCGACCGTCGCGAGCGTGGTGTTGTAGTTCCACGTATTGAACGCGGCGACTCCGCCCCAGTTGTCTCGCACCTGACGAGCGAGATCCTGTACCTGGGCCGCGGAGGTGTCGGCGACCGGCGCGCCGCGAACGCTCTGCTTCCACACACTCGACGGGCCGAACACACCGCCGGCAGGTATTGCGAACAGGCGTTCCAGTCGCTGCTGACGCTGCGCTGGCGTCTCCGGCTTCGTGGGCTGAGTGGATGAGGGATTGGCGACCGTAGCCGCGACCGGCGCGGAATAGGCGTTGGTTCCGGAACGGCCGATCGCCACGGCCCGAACGTTCCAGCTGCGGTCGGCGGCGCCAAGGGTGTTCCACACCACGGAGTAGGGCGCCGTCGTGTCTTCCCCGATCCGCAGCCCGTCGGCCAGGAAGATCACCTTGAAGATGCCGGTGGGGGCGACGGCGGCCGAGGACACGACCACGTTGCCGGCCACCGGCCCCGGCTTCGGCGCCGTCACCGCGACGCGAGGCTTGGCGTTGCCGACCGGTACGGACACCGGCGCGGAGTAGGCGTTGGTGCGGGCCCGGCTGATCGCCACGGCCCGGACGTTCCAGGTCCGGTCGGCGGACTTCGCGGTGTCCCACACCACGGAGTAGGGCGCCGTGGTGTCCTCCCCCACGCGCAGGCCGTCGGCGAGGAAGATCACCTTGACGATGCCGGCCGGGTCGGTCGCGGCCGCCGACACCGTCACCAGGCCGGATCTGGGCCCCGGTGCCGGTGCGGTCACCCGCACCTTGGGCGCAACCGCGGCCGCCGCCTGGGGCGCCCCGGTCGGCGCGGGCGCAACCGCGGCGGTCGCCGGCGCCGCGGAGGCGGTCGACGACAGGGGCACGCCAGCGGCGGTCGACGACAGGGGCACGCCGGCGGCGGTCAGGGGCACGCCGACGAAAGCGACGGCGGCGATCAGGGCGGTTCGGCGAACGGACACGTCAACTCCAGGGCAGCGCTGGTGGGACGTCCCGAACCTCGCGCGCCGCACCTGAGCCACGGATGAGTTCCGGCGGGGGCCGGCCAGGGCTGTGGACAGCCGCGGGACTTGGGCAGCCGCAGGGCTGTAGACGGGCAGCGGCCGCGGCCGGGGGCAGCTCGGCGGCGAACAGCCGCGTCGGGCGCGGCACGGGTCCGCGGCGGACGCGCGATGATCGTCGCTACCCGCCGGCCCGGTGGCCCCGGTGGCCGGTCTCCCCCGGTGCCCGGTCTCCGCCGGTGCGCGGTGTTTCTGCGAGAGGACGTGACGACGATGCCCGAGGTGGACCCAGCGGCTGCCGAGGGGGGCGTCGTCGGTTACACCGAGGGGGTCTTCGACCTGTTCCACGTCGGCCACCTGGACCTGCTGCGCGCGGCCGCCGGCGGCTGCGACCGACTGGTCGTCGGGGTGCTGGACGACGACCTCGCCGAAGCGGCGGCCGGCCGGCGGCCCTACGTGCCCGCCGACGAGCGCCGCGCCGTGGTGGAGGCGGTCCGGGGGGTGTGGGCAGTCACGTCCGTGGCGGACGGGGACCTGGCCGCGGCCCGGCGGCGGACCGGATTCGGTGTGCTGTTCCGCCACGGTGGCCCCGTCGCCGACCCGGCCGCGGGCGCCGGCGCACCGCTGCCCGGCAGCGGCTACCGGGTCGTCGACCTGCCCGAGCCCCGGGCGACGACCAGTGCCGTGCTCCGTGCGGCCCTGGCCGCGGACCTTGCCGCGACGGCGGAGACCTGAGTGGCGCCCACCCGCAGCACGCGGTCGCACGCCGAACTCGTCGCCGAGCTCGCCGGCCGCCAGAAGACGGTGAAGGGCGCGCCGGCCTACTCCCGCTTCGTCAACCGCCGGCTGGGACGCCACCTGGCCGCCTGGGCGTACCGGCGGGGGCTGACCCCGAACAAGGTCACCGCGCTCTCGGCGGGGTGTTCCGCGCTCGCCATCGCCGGGCTGTTCGCGCTCGCGCCGTCGTGGTGGCTCGGTATCGCCGTGGCCGCGCTGTTCGTGCTCGGGTACGCCCTGGACTCCGCGGACGGGCAGCTGTCGCGGTTGCGTGGCGGCGGTTCCCCGGCCGGGGAGTGGCTGGACCACATGGTCGACTCGGCCAAGATCTGCCTGCTGCACCTGGCCGTGCTCACCTGTCTGCGGCGCACCGACCTCGACGAGGGCTGGCTCGTCGTGCCGGCCGGCTACCTCGTCGTGAACGTGCTGTGGTTCTCCGGACTGTTGCTCACCCAGTTCCTGCGTCAGGCCGGACGGGGCGCCCCCCCGGTCGTCTCCCGGGCATCTGTGCTCCGGTCGCTGATCGTGCTGCCAACCGACTTCGGCGTGCTGTGCCTGGTGTTCCTGCTGCTGGGGGCGCCGCCGGTGTTCCTGGCCGGCTATGGCCTGCTGGGACTGGCGAATCTGCTGTTCCTGTCCGCGTCCCTGGTCGTCTGGTACCGCGACCTGTCCCGGATCGGGCGGGCTGCGTGAGCACTGCTCCGACCATGGATCGGCCGGGAGTCGTCGGATACGTCCCGGGGGTCTGGGACATGTTCCACGTCGGGCACCTGAACATCCTGACCAGGGCCCGGCCGCACTGCGACCGCCTCGTCGTCGGTGCGGTCACCGACGAGGTGGTGCGGTCGGCGAAGAGCCACCCGCCGGTGGTCCCGCTGGCCGAGCGGATGGCCGTGGTGGCCGCCATGCGTCTGGTCGACGAGGTGGTCGTCGACGTCTCCAGCGACAAGACCGTCATGTGGGACCGCCTCGGCTTCGACGTCATCTTCAAGGGCGACGACTGGCGCGGCACGCCGAAGGGCGACCGGCTCGAGCGGGACATGGCCGCCCGGGGGGTCCGCGTCGTCTACTTCCCCTACACCCCGCACACGTCCAGCTCGATGCTGCGGGCCCTGATCGCGACCCGGTCCGGTACGGCGTCCTGACCGATCGACCCCGTCCGACCGGTCCAGGGGGTGACATTGCGCGGGCGACCGGCGATCCTGTCGGTCATCACAGTCCGCTCCGAGCCGGAGGTTCCCTCATGCCCGTCCGCTCCGACGCCTGGCCCGCCGGGACGCTCTGCTGGGTCGACCTGTCCGTTCCCGACCTCGAGGCCGCGAAGCGGTTCTACGCCGCGGTGCTCGGCTGGGAGTTCGTCGACTTCGGCGACGAGTTCGGCGGCTACGTCAACTGCCACCGGGGCGGCGCGACCGTCGCCGGGCTGTCCCCGCAGTACCAGCCGGGGATGCCGGTCGCCTGGACCACCTACTTCGCCACCGACGACGCCGCCGCGACCGCTGCGAAGGTCGGACGGGCCGGCGGCAAGATGCTGTTCGAGCCGACGGATCTGATGGGACTCGGCTCGATGGCCCTGGCTGCCGACCCGGGCGGCGCGACGTTCGGCCTGTGGCAGAGCGGACGCCACACCGGCTCCGACCTCTACCGCGAGCCGGGCGCGGTGGTGTGGGAGAACCTCGTGCCCGGCGACGGCGGCGCCGCCGCGGCCGCCGAGTTCTACGGCAGCGTCCTCGACCTGCGGTTCACCCCGACCGACGGCGGGTACACCTTCACCGTCGCAGACCCGATCGACGAGGAGCAGATGGGCAGCATCGGTGCGGCCGAGGCCGAGACCGCGGCCCCGCACTGGCAGCTGTGGTTCATCGTGGCCGACACCGACGCCGCCGCGGCCGCCGCCGGGGCCAACGGCGGGAAGGTCGTCGGGGTGCCCGAGGACACCCCGTTCGGCCGCCAGGCCCGGCTGCTGGACCCGGCGGGCGCGGAGCTGTTCATCGGCTCCTGACCCGTGGGCCGGGGTGCTCAGCCGCTCGGTCGACCTCGCGAGCTGCCCGCGAGGTGGCCGAGCAGGTCGTGTCGGGTCACCACGCCGATCGGCTTGCCGTCGTCGAGGACCAGCAGCGCGTCGTTGGACGCCAGGTCCGCGTAGGCCTTCTCCACTGGCTCACCCGCACCGATCGCCGGCAGGGCCTCGGCCATGTGCGTCTCGACAGGGTCGGTCAGCTTCGCCCGGCCGGTGAACAGCAGGTCGAGGATGTCCCGCTCGGCGACGGAACCGACCACTTCCGCGGCCATCACCGGCGGCTCGGCCCGGACGACCGGCATCGACGACACCCCGTACTCGCGCAGGATCGCGACCGCGTCGGCGATCGTCTCGGTGGGGTGGGTGTGGACCAGCCCGGGCATCGTCCCGTCCTTGGCGGCCAGCACCTGCCCGACCGTGTCCCCCGAGGTCGTGTCGAGGAACCCGTAGGAGGCCATCCAGCGGTCGTTGAAGATCTTCGACAGGTAGCCGCGTCCGCCGTCGGGCAGCAGCACCACCACCACCGCATCCGGGTCGTCGATCTCCGCCGCCAGCCGCAGCGCGGCCGCCGCGGCCATCCCGCAGGAGCCGCCGACCAGCAGCGCCTCCTCCCGCGCCAGCCGCCGCGTCATCGCAAAACTGTCGTAGTCGGACACGGCGATGATGCGGTCCGCGATCGTCCGGTCGTACGCCTCGGGCCAGAAGTCCTCTCCGACGCCCTCCACCAGGTACGGCCGCCCGGAGCCGCCGGAGTACACCGAGCCCTCCGGGTCCGCGCCGATCACCTGCACCTTCCCGCCGGAGACCTCCTTCAGGTACCGCCCGGTGCCGCTGATCGTCCCGCCGGTGCCGACGCCGGCCACGAAGTGGGTGACCTGCCCGCCGGTCTGCTCCCAGACCTCCGGGCCCGTTGTCTCGTAATGGCTGCGGGGGTTGTGCACGTTGGCGTACTGGTTCGGCTTCCAGGCGTCCGGCAGCTCCCGGGCCAGCCGGTCCGAGACCGAGTAGTAGGACCTCGGGTCGTCGGGGTCCACCGCGGTCGGACAGGCGATGACCTGCGCGCCGTAGGCGACGAGCACGTCGCGCTTGTCCTGGTTGACCTTGTCCGGGCAGACGAAGACGCAGGAGTAGCCGCGCTGCTGGGCGATCATCGCCAGCCCGATGCCGGTGTTGCCCGAGGTGGACTCCACGATCGTGCCGCCCGGCTTGAGCTCACCGGAGGCCTCGGCCGCGTCGATCATCGCGCGCGCGATCCGGTCCTTCACCGAGCCACCCGGGTTGAAGTACTCGACCTTGGCGAGGACCAGCGGCCTGATGCCCGCCGCGACCCTGTTCAGTCTGACCAGCGGGGTCCCACCGACCAGGTCGGCTACGTGCTCGGCATAGCGCATGGCGTCAGCCTAGGGAGCGGAACACGACGCCGTGGCCGGGTGTTGGACGCACCGGAAGCTCGAGAGGAAAGAGGTATCCGTGTTCGGTTCCGCATTCAAGAAGCGTCTGCCCGAAGCGGGCGAGGCGCTGCCGGGACGGGCGTCGTCCGCCTTCGAGGTGCCCGAGCGGCACGCGGTTCTGGGCACCCCAATCGCCGGCCCGGTCCCGGTCGGGTTGGAGGAGATCATCGTCGGGATGGGCTGCTTCTGGGGCGCCGAGCGCGACTTCTGGAGCCTGGACGGCGTCTGGACCACCGCTGTCGGCTATGCTGGCGGGGTGACCGCCTACCCGACGTATGAGGAGACCTGCACCGGCCGCACCGGACACACCGAGGCGGTCCGCGTGGTCTTCGACCCGTCGAAGACCAGCCGCGCCGAGATCCTGCGGGTGTTCTGGGAGAACCACGACCCGACGACGCTGTACCGGCAGGGCAACGACGTCGGCACCCAGTACCGGTCCGCCGTCTACACCACGAGCGAGGACCAGCTGGCGACCGCGCGGCTCACGCGCGACCAGTACCAGGCGGAGTTGACCCGGGCCGGACAGGGGCAGATCACCACCGAGATCGTCCCGGCCGGCACCTTCTACTACGCCGAGTCCGAGCACCAGCAGTACCTGCACAAGGTTCCGTGGGGCTATTGCGGGCACGGCGAGACCGGCGTGTCCTGCCCGATCGGCCTGGGCGTCGCCGCGACGGTCTGACCGGGCAACGCCGGCCGACCTGCGGCGCCGCGCCGCGGGGATCACCCCGGAACGGCAACCCTCGGCCCGAGAACAGCAACCCTCAGCCCCGGAACGGCAGCGGGGCCTGACCACGCACTCCGGCCGGGGCGGTGAACACCGCCCCGGCCGCAGGCCATGCATCGTCGGGCAGGTCCTCCCGACTCGTCGTAACGAACAGCCGGTCCATGGCCGGACCGCCGAGGGTCACCGACGTCACCTGCTCCGCGCCGGGGATCTCGACGACCTCGCTCAGCGTCCCGTCCGGGCCGTAGTGGTGGACCGCGCCGCCGCCGAACAGGGCCACCCACACCCCGCCCTCGGCGTCCACGACCAGCCCGTCGGGGTTGCCGTCGACCGCCACGAACGGCCGTCGGTCGTGCAGGCCGTGCTCGGCGTCCCAGTCGAAGGCGTCGATGCGATGGGTCGGGGTGTCGACGTAGTAGGCCGTGTGGCCGTCGGGGGTGAACCCGAGACCGTTGGAGATCGTGACCCCGGTCAGGACCGTGGTGACCGACCCGTCCGGGTCCAGCCGGTAGAGGGTGCCCCGGCCGGCAGTCTTCGCCCACGCCATCGAGCCGCAGTAGAACGCGCCCGCCGGGTCCGCGTTGCCCTCGTTCAACCGGATTGTGTCGTCGTCGACGGCCTGCGCCAACCGACGGAACTGGCCGAGGCCGGAAGGGTCCAGTGCATCGGCGTCCGCGACCAGGAACCCGTGCTCGTCGGCGACCACCGCGCCGCCACGGGTCCGCGGCCGCAGGACCGCGGCGACCGTGCCCACCGACCTGCGGTGCACCCCGCCGTCCGGCAGCAGCGTGAGCACATCGCCCGCGAGCATGTCGACCAGGTGCAGGATGCCGCCGTCGGGGCCCGGTCCGGGGAACCAGACGGCACCCTCGCCGTGGTAGGTGATCCGGTCGGTCAGCTGCTCGGCACGCGTCACAGTCGACAAGTCTCCCGGACGCCGCCCGGCCGGCTCGCCACCCCCGTCGACCGGGTGACCTGGCGACCGCGGGCCGGCTCGGGGCGCCCCGACTGAGCCGGCGGGCCGTCAGGTCAGCGACCGAGGCGGGCGCGGATCCCGCCGACCAGTTCCCGCGCCTCACCGACCCCCAGTTCCAGCACGGTTGCGAGGTAGACGGCGGCCCCGGCGGGCACGGCCACCAGCAGCGACACCCCCGAGCCGAGCGCACCGTCCGGCAGCACCGACCCGACCAGCCGCGCCACCAGTGCCACGACGACCGCGCCACCCACGCCGGCGGCGACGAGCCGGACGAGCAGTCCGCCCATCGACCAGCGCGTCGGCGTGGGCAGCGGGGGCCGGCCGATCCGGCGGCGCAGCAGCGCCACGCTCAGCGCGACGCCGCACACGTAGGCGACGGTGTGCCCGGCGGCGAGGGCGTACACCCGGTCACTGCCCTGGACGGCTGCCGACAGTGCCACGTCGACCACCACCAGGACCAGGGAGACGACCAGCTGGATCAGCGCCGGCGTCCGGGTGTCCCGCATCGCGTAGAAGGCGCGCGACTGCAGCTGGTAGACGCTGAACGGCACCAGGCTCACCGCGAAGACCGCCAACGTCGAACCGATCCGGTCCGCCTCGGCCACCGTCGTCTGGCCGTGCGCGAACAGCACCACGGCGATGTCGCGGCCGAGCACGATGAACGCCAGGGACGCCGGGACCAGCAGCAGCACGCTCAGCCGCGTTCCGCGGTCGATGTCGGCGCGGATCCGGTCGACGCGCCCGCGGACCGCGTGCCGGCTCATCCCGGGGAGCAGCGCGGTGATGACCGAGACGGCGACGACGGCGTGCGGCAGTTGCCAGACGGTGAACGCGAAGATGTAGGTCGGCTGCTGGTGCGCGGGCGTCGCCAACCGGGTCAGCACCAGGTACGACAGCTGGGTCGCCGCGACGTAGACCAGCGTCCAGGCGGCCAGTCGCCCGATGGCTCCCAGGCCGAGGCCGCGCAGGTCCACCCGCGGGCGGAGCCGGATGCCCACCGCGCGCAACGACGGCAGCAGGGCGACGGTCATCGCGACGACGCCGGCGGTGGTGCCGACCCCGAGCACGACGAACTGGGCGGTCGACAGGGCTCCCGGACCAGGCTCGGCCGGCCCGGGGACCAGCACGAACAGGACCAGCGTCGCGATGACGACGACGTTGTTCAGCACCGGCGCCCACATCGGCGCGGCGTAGCGGCCGCGGGTGTTCAGCAGCGCACCGAACACCGCCGTCATCCCGTAGAAGACGATCTGCGGGAGGAAGAACCGGGCCCAGTTGCCGGCGAGCGTCAGTTCGTCGGCATTGGGGCTGCCGTCGTAGAGGCCGACCAGGGTCGGCGCTGCGAGCACCCCGAGGACCGAGACGACCACCAGTGTCGCGACGACCAGACTGAACAGCTTCTGCGCGTAGGCCAGCCCGCCGTCGGCGTCGCGCTCGCGGGCCTGCACGAGCAACGGGACCAGGGTGGACGTCAGGATGCCGCCGAGCAGGAACTCGTAGAGGTTGTTCGGCAACGTGTTGGCGACGTTGTAGGCCTGCCCGAGCCCGCCGACGCCCAGCACCGCCGCCAGGACCGCCGTCCGCACGAATCCCGTGACGCGGGATGCGGCGGTCGCGGTCGCCATCGTGCGGGTATTGCGGACCAGCGACCGCCCCGGCTCCACACCGTCACCCGCCGCCGCACCGGCCCCCGGAGCCACCGCCCCCGGAGTCACGGCGACCGGAGTCATCGCCCCCGGAGCCACCGCCCCCGGGCTTACCGCGCCCGGAGTCACGCCGACCGGAGTCACGCCGACCGGGCCGTCGGGCCGTGGACCCGGGCTGTCCGGTTTCACCCTCGGCGACCGGTCCCGGATCCTCACCGGGCCATGCTCCCAGCAGCCGGTCGCGCGGACGGCCGACAGCGCCGACAGCTCCCGCAGCTGCCTCAGGGGCCGGTCGCGGCGAGCCAGCAGCCGAGGACGTGGTCGTCGACCATCCCGGTCGCCTGCATCAGCGCATACGCCGTGGTGGGGCCGACGAACCCGATGCCCCGGCGGCGCAGCTCCCGGGCCATCGCCGCCGATTCCCCCGTGGCGGCCGGGACGTCGGCGGGCGCTGCCGGACGGCGTGGCCGGGAAGCCGCGGGCGGAGCGAAGGACCAGAGCAGCTCGTCGAGGTCCAGGCCGGTGTCCGCGATGATCCGGGCGTTCGTCAGCACGGCGTCGATCTTGCGGCGGTTCCGGACGATGCCGGCGTCCCCGAGCAGCCGGTCCACCTCGGTCGTGCCCCAACCGGCCAGCACAGCCGGCTCGAACCCGTCGAACGCCGACCGGAACGCCGGGCGCTTGCGCAGGATCGTCACCCAGGACAGCCCCGACTGGAACGCCTCGAGACTGAGCCGCTCGAACAGTGCGGTGCTGCCGTGGACCGGCCGCCCCCACTCGTCGTCGTGGTAGGCGGCATACAGCGGGTCGGTGTCGACTCCCGGCCACGGACACCGTCGACGTGCCGGCGCCGGGTCCGGCGCGGGCAGCGGGTCCGGCGCCGGACCCGGCACACTCACGTCACCTCGTGCCGGGACTCGTCGGGCTTCACGACGTCGATCGCGTGGAGCCGGTCCCGGAACACGTAGGCCAGAACGGTCTTCAGCGCGGCGGCCAGCGGCAGGGCGACCAGCGCTCCGACCACCCCGGCGATAGAGCCGCCGATGAGCACGGCGATCAGCACGGCGACGGCGGACAGGTTGACCGAGCGGGCGAACAGCCGGGGCGCGATCAGGTAGTTCTCCAGCTGCTGGTAGACGAGGAAGAAGGCCAGGGTGCCGATCGCGAGCGGCACGGACTGGGTCAGCGCGACCAGGGTGGACACCGATGCACCGAAGCTGGCGCCGACCTGCGGGATCGCGTCGAAGATCGCCACGGCGATCGCCAGCACCGCCGCGTACGGCACTCCGATGATGAGGAAGTAGGTCCCAGACGCGATGCCGGCACAGGCGCAGATGGTCAGTTGCCCGATGACGTAGCCGCCGACCTTCGACAGCGCCTCGCTCATCACGCCGGCCCGCTCGCCGCCGCCCACCGCGGCCGCCGCGAACAGCTGCATCCGCGGCATCGACAGCATGAAGTAGATCATCAGCGCGAGGATGGCCAGCGTCGTGACCGTGCCGCCCAGGATCGCGCCGATCACACTGAACACCGTGCCGACCGAGCCGACGGCCCGTGCCGGGAGAGTGGCGACGAAGTCGTTGACGCGGCTGGACACGTCGGGGCGGGACAGGAATCTGCCCACCTGAGTGTTCGTGTTGCGCGCATCGGCAATCCACTGCGGTATCGAGCCGGCGAGCTGCTGCAGCTGCGAGACCGCGGGACGCAGCGCCAGGTAGCTGAACCCGGCGAGCAACGTCAGCAGCAGGATGAAGAACACCGCCACCGCCAGGCCCCTGCGCTTGACCACCCGCTGCAGGCCGGTGATCACCGGATCGAAGCCGATTGCCAGGAAGAGGCCGATGAACACCGTCAGCAGGACGTTGCGGACGTTCCAGAGCAGCATCGCGGCGCCGTACACCAGGGCGACCACGATCGCGGCGACGGCGGCGACGCGGGCGGTCGTCCGCGAGGCGGCGGGCCGTACCTGGATCGGGCCGCCCTGGACCGTCGTCGGACGAGGGACGCTCATCGGAACGGCGCCCCCGGCGCCCCGCGAGGAGCCCGCCGGTGGAACCGGCGGCGGGGCCAACCTGGCAGCGGCACGGCCGAGCGCCTGCCGGGCCTGAGTGAGGCGACCGCCAGGCGCCGGCGGGCTCGTCGAGGTGGTACCACCCGCACCGGCCCCCGCACCGGCCGCTGCAGTCGCCGCCGACTCCCCGACGGGCGGCCGGCCGTCGTTCGACCCGGCCGACTGCTCGGACCCGGCCGACTGGTCGGACCCGGCCGACCTCTCGCGGGACTCCTCGGCCGCCTCGACGGCCAACACCTCGTCGCCGGCCTCCGCGGCCCGACGAGCATCGGGATCGAGCGAGGCACCGGACCCGGTCGACTCAAAGCCGCCCGGGTCGAGGCCGGCCGGCTCGAAACCGCCCGGGCGTGTTCTGACGTGTTCCGGCGTGTCGCGGTCGGTTGCCACGCGCCCATCGTTGCAGCACAGGGCGCTGTCGCGGACCGATGCGCTGCGGTGGGGATCAACGGGCGCCGGCAGCGACCGCGGCCAGGACGGCGGCCAGCGCCTCGGGACGGCAGACGACGAGCCCGGACTGGACCGTGTCCCGGCGGTTGTGGGCGAGCGGCGACCCGTCCGGGAGAACCACAGCCAACCCGGCGGCTCGAGCGACCGCAACCGGGGCGGCGCTGTCCCACTCGTGCAGCCCGCCCGTCTCCACATAGGCGTCGGCCGAGCCGTCCACGACCGCGGCGACCTTCGCGCCGGCGGACCCGAGCGACACGACGTCGGCATCGAGGGCCGCCGCGACGCGGTGCCCGGCAGGCGGTGGCCGGGACCGGCTCAGGACCACCCTGGCGCGGCGGCCGGTGCGTGCCGGGACCGTGGCAACGGTCGCCGAGTCCAGCACCCGCCGGGTCGCGGGCAGGGCGACCGCGCCCGCCACCAGGTCATCGGCGTCCGCGGACCACAGGGCGACGTGGACGGCCCAGTCGCTGCGCGGCGGCTGCCCGAACTCCCGGGTCCCGTCCAGGGGGTCGACGATCCACACGCGCCGCGACCGCAGGCGCGCCGCGCTGTCCGGCGACTCCTCGCTCAGCACGGCGTCCCCGGGGGCGAAGCGGGCCAGCAGCTCGTGCGCGAGCGCGTCGGCGATCCGGTCCCCCGCCGCCCGCAGCGCATCCGGGCCGCCCGGCGGAGGGTCGTCGCGCAGGGACAGCAGGCGTCGGCCGACCTCGCCGGCGATGCGGGCAGCCAGCGCCGCATCGGCGGGACCGGTCAGTAGGCCCCTCGACCGCCGAGGACCGCCCGCACCGTCCGCCAGAGGATGTAGAAGTCCAGCGACATCGACCAGTTCTCCACGTACCTCAGGTCCAGCCTGACCGAGTCGTCCCACGACAGGTCCGATCGGCCGCTGACCTGCCACAGCCCGGTGATCCCGGGCCGCACCAGCAGTCGCCGGCGCACGTCGGAGTGGTAGGACTCCACCTCGGTGGGCAGCGGGGGCCGCGGCCCGACCAGCGACATCGACCCGGCGAGGACGTTGAACAGCTGGGGCAGCTCGTCGAGGGAGAAGCGGCGCAGCTTCGCGCCGACGGCGGTGATCCGGGGGTCCCGCTTCATCTTGAACAGCACCCCGTCGTTCTCGTTCTGCTCCCGGAGCAGGCCGATCTGCCGGTCGGCGCCGGCGACCATCGACCGGAACTTGATCAGCCGGAACGGCTCGCCGTCCAGCCCCACCCGGGTCTGCCGGAAGAACACCGGCCCCGTCGAGGTCGTCTTCACCAGGACGGCGATCAGCAGCAGCAATGGACTGAGCCCGAGCAGCCCCAGCGCCGCCAGCACCCGGTCCAGGCCCGACTTCAGCAACCGGCTCAGGCCGGACAGGCGCGGCTGGTCCACGTGCAGCAGCGGCAGGTTGGAGTACGGCCGGATCGTCAGCCGTGGTCCGGCGACCTCGACCAGCCCGGGCGAGACGAGCAGCTCGGTGCCGGTGCGCTCCAGTGACCAGGCGAGTCGGCGCAGCGCGCCGGCGGGCAGGTCGCCGGTACTCATCACGGCGACGACGGTTGCGTCCAGGCGGATCACCGCGTCGCCGACGTCCTCGATCCCACCGACGACGGGCACCTCCAGCTCGTCGTAGAGGTGGTCGTCCCAACCGGTGACCGAGCCGTCCCCGACCCGGCCGTCCACGCCGGTCCGGCCCACGTCACCGCGGGTCTCCACGATGCACGCGCCGACGACCTCGAGCCCGTGGTAGGCCTCCGTCCGCAGCTGGGCCGTCATGTGCGCGACCGCTGCCATCGGCCCGACCGCGACGACACGGCTCATCGCCTCGCCGTGGTAGCGGCGCCGGTGCAGGTGGCGACGCAGGACGAACCGGCCCGCGATGTCCAGGCCCACCGCGATGGGCACCGCGACGACCACGTACCGGCGGGCCAGGTCGAGCTTCAGCCCGAAGTCGAAGACCGCGATGACGGCGATGATCATCAGCCCCGCGTTGAGGACCCGCTTGAACTCCTCCGACCCGAGACCCAGGTGGCGGTTCTCGTAGGTCCGGTTCAGCAGCAGGATCATGATCCACCCGGCGGTGAACACTGCGGCGACGAGCGTCTTGCGCTCGGCCGAGGCGCCCGGGAACCCGGCGACCGAGGCGACGGTGCTCGCGACCGCGCCGGAGACGACGTCGATGGCTGTCAGCCGCTGCAGGTACTGCCGACTCCAGTCGGTGACATTGTCACCGCGTCCGCGTGGCCGCGACCCGGAGCCGCCCGGGCCCGTCGGACCGGACCTGCGGGCGGTGTCCGGGACGAGCGACACCCCAGCGTCGCTCGCGGTCAGCGCGGCCAGGGTCGGGTCGGTGAGCACCTCGTCGGACAGTCGCGCGTCGTCGAGCACCCGGCCCTCGACCCCGGGGTCGTCGAGCACCGCAGCGGGGTCGTCGACCAGCGGCCCCGGAGCCACCCCGGGAGCGGTGAGCGACCAGGCACCGGCAGCGACGCGGGACGCGTCCCCGAGACAGGGGTTCTCCCGCTCCAGCGCCCGGTCGTGCCGGTGGGCGCGCAAGACGTTGCGCGATTGCATCATCGCGTGCCATCACCTCTCGGCGGCCGGTCGGTTCCCACTGGACTCAACAACCTGTGTCCCGGGTCGTTGGCGGTGCGGGGGTGGCGACGACGCGACCTCTGTGGCGCGGCGATCAGACGTGCCGATCGCGACGTACGACCGTCTCGGGCCCGACCACAGCGGAGGACTCGGGCAAGGATGGACGCCGGAGCCAAGTCATGCAGACAACCGTTGCCCACGTCAACCCACCGACCGTTCCGTCACTCGTTCGTGGTCACGTACTGCGAGAATCAACCATCGAATCGGGCCGTCGATCGGTGACCGTCGGTCATCTGGGGACAAGTCGGTCGCGCACAGTCAACGGAGGCGTGCCCACTCTTCGGGGTCCGGAACCCGCCGGATTGGTTTGATCGGCGCCCACGTACCACCGACGTCCTCGCCGACGTCACCGCCCACCTAGCCACCGGTCCGGGCCGGCGGCTACGGTCGCCCTGTGCTTGCTGCGTTCTCGGTCAGCCCGTCCGGTGGCCCACTGCCCGGCGGCCCGGCCGCCGGGTCCGCATCGGACTCCGTCACCGAGGCCGTCGCCGCCGCGTTGCGCGTCGTCCGTGCCAGCGGCCTGCCGAACCGGACGGACTCGATGTTCACCACTGTCGAGGGCGACTGGGACGAGGTGATGGCCGTCATCCGCGGGGCGTGCGAGGCGGTAGCCGCCTACGGGCCTCGGGTGTCGCTGGTAATCAAGGCCGACATCCGGCCGGGTCACGACGGCGAGCTCACCGGGAAGGTGCAACGCGTCGAGGCCGCGGTCTCCCGCGACGTCTGATTGCGGCTGCGGCCGAGTCTGATTGCGGCTGCGGCCGAGTCGGTCACCGGCCCAGTGCCCCCGGCGCAGTGCCCCCGGCGGGGGTCGAACCCGCACTGGACCGGGTTTAAGCCGGCTGCCTCTGCCAGTTGGGCCACGGGGGCGGTGGCGGACGCCTCCGGGCTCCGCGTCCCTGGACCGTCAGCCTCGGCTCACGGCCTCGTCGGCGGGGGCGACCGGCTCGGCGGTGTCGCCGAAGGTCGGGGCGTCGGGCGCGTCCCCGGCGTAGACCTCCTGCTCGGAGTCGCGTGTGGTCTTGGCGGGCAGGCCTTCCTCGCGGGAGCTGCGCTCCTCGGCGGGGGTCGGCCGGCCACCCGGTCCGGCGGTGTCGGTCACGTCTGCTCCTGTCTGGTCGAGGATCGCTGAGCTGCTCCGGTCCTGCGCCCGGCGCCGGTCGTGCGCCGTGTTCCGGGGGGTCGTGTCCCGCCTGGTCCGGTCGGCCGCCCGGTCCACCGGACCGGCAGCCGCGCGGAAGTCGCGGGTCGGCATCTCGATCTCGCCGATCGACACCACGTCCCGGCGGAACAGCAATGCCACCGTCCACTCGCTGAGGATGCGGACCTTCCGGTTCGTCGTCGGCATCCGGCTCAGGTGGTAGGTCCGGTGCATGAACCAGGCTGGAAACCCCTTGAGCTTGACGCCGTACACCTCGGCCACACCCTTGTAGAGGCCCAGGCTGGCGACCGACCCGGCGTACTTGTGCCGGTAGTCCTTCGTCGGGCGCCCCTGCAAACTGTGCGCGATGTTCCTGCCGAGCAGCCGCGCCTGCCGGACGGCGTGCTGGGCGTTCGGCGCGCAGGTGGGACTGTCCGGTGAACCGTCGCCCTTCGTCAGGTCCGGCACGGCCGCGCAGTCGCCCGCCGACCACGCGTCGGGCACGCCCCGGACCCGCAGGTCCGCGGTGCACGGGATCCGGTGCAGGCTGTCCAGCGGGAGGTCGGTCGAGTCCAGCACCGGGTTCGGCTTCACGCCGGCGGTCCACACGACGGTGTCGCTGCTCAGCGACGTGCCGTCGGACAGCTGCACCTTGCCGTCCACGCAGCTGTCCAGTCGGGTGGAGAGCCGCACGTCCATGCCGCGGCCGCGGAGCTCGTCGAGGGTGTAGGTGGCCATCGGAGCGCTCACCTCGCCGAGGATGCGCCCACCGGCCTCGACGAGCAGCCAGTGCATGTCGTCGGCGGCCACGTTCGGGTAGTAGCGGGTGGCGTACCGGGCCATGTCCTCCAGCTCGGCGAACGCCTCGATTCCGGCGTAGCCGCCACCGATGAAGACGAACGTCAGGGCCCGCGCCCGGACCTGCGGGTCGGCCGTCGAGGCGGCGGCGTCGAGCCGGTTGAGGATGTGGTTGCGTAGGCCGATGGCCTCCTCGACCTGCTTGAAGCCGATGCCGACGGTGGCCAGGCCCGGGATCGGCAAGGTCTTGGCGATCGATCCGGGCGCGACCACGACGACGTCGTACCCGAGGTCGTAGGCCGACCCGACGCCGGGCTCGATGCGGGCCCGCTTGCCGGTGTGGTCCAACCCGACGAGCCGTCCGTCGATCACGGCGCAGTGCTTGAGTTCCCGGCGCAGCGACACGACGACCTGCCGGGCCTCCAGGCTCCCGGCGGCGGTCTCGGGCAGGAACGGCTGGTACGTCATGTAGGAGCGCGGGTCGACGACCGTGATCTGCACCTGACCGCGTTTGAGCTCCGAACGCAGCGCCTTCTGCAGCGTCAGCGCGGTGTAGAGGCCGACGTACCCGCCGCCCACGATCAGCACGCGACGGGCCGGGGGTGAGCCCGGTGCCTGCAGGGTCGGTGGGATCAGCGGAGCCAGACCGGGCCGCTGCTCGGGCCCTGCCGGGTGCGCGTCGGTCATCGGTCCCCTCCTCGTTCCTGGTCCGGTCGCTGTCCGGGCCATCGGATCACAGGCGCCTGCCGGGTGTGCAACCGGCCAGGTCCGCCGCGGCCGTCAGCACCGCCTCCGTCATCGCCGCGCTGAGCCGTCCGGTGAAGGTGTTCTGCTGGCTCGGGTGGTAGCAGCCGAGCAGCACGACGGGCTCGGTCGCCCCGGGCAGCGGACCGGGCAGCTGCCAGCTCGCGCCGTGCCCGAACCGCGGCGCGGGCCGGGGCCGGGTGATGCCCAGCGCCGGCAGCGCGGCCAGGACCGCTGACCAGGCGATAGCGCCGAGCGCCACCACGACGCGCAGGTCGGGTGCCATCAGCTCCAGTTCCCGGTGTAGCCACGGGGCGCAGGCGGCGGCCTCGGCGGGAGTCGGCCGGTTGGCCGGCGGTGCGCAACGGACCGCCGCAGCCATCCGGACACTACCGCGCGGTCCGGTCAGCTGTTGGCCGTCGGCGGCGTCGGTGCTGGTCCCCTTCGCCGCCAGGCCGACGGCGTGCAGGGCCGCGGCGAGGTGGTCCCCGGACCGGTCGCCGGTGAAGACCCGGCCGGTCCGGTTGCCGCCGTGCGCCGCTGGTGCCAGCCCGACGAGCAGGATCCGGGCACGGTCGCCACCCCACCCCGGGATCGGCCGTCCCCAGTACGGCTGTCCGGCATAGGCGCGCCGTCCGGTCCGGGCGACGTGCTCCCGCCAGGTGACCAGCCGTGGACAGGCGCGGCACACCGAGATCGCCGCCTCCAGCCCAGGCAGGTCCGCGGCGCCGGCCGCGAGGTCGACGACGGCCGCAGGGTCCTGCGCCACCGGTGTCGCGGCGTCGGCCGGATCGCCGGGCCAGCCGCTGCCGGGTGGCACGGGCGTGGCCGAGAGCAGTCGGGTACGGGGGTGCGGGAGCGGCACGGACACCGCCCGACTGTGCACCTGCGAGTCGGCCCTACTGTGCTGCGGTGCCCGGACGGCGGTGCGTCCCCGCCCTGATCGGGTCCCTCGCCGTGACCGTGCTGGCGGTCGGTGCGACCCCGGCCACAGCCGCCGACGCCCCACCCGGACCGGTCGTGGTGGTCGGCATCGACGCGGCCGCGTGGTCGGTGACCGATCGGCTCCCCCGGTCGGTGCCGCAACTCACCGGCCTCGCCGGGCGTGGTGCCGTGGGGTCGATGTCGGTGCGGACCGGACAGGACCCGACCTGCCCCGTCGACGGGTGGCTGACGGTGTCGGCCGGGCGGCGTGCCGTCGGGCCGGACCGGGGACCGTCCTGGCGGTGTCCCGCCGTTCCCTCCGTCGTCGTGGACCCGACCTCGGTGCCGGTCGTTCCCGACGCCGGGTCCGGGGTCCCCGACCCCCGCTCAGCCGGTCGGGTCCGCGGCTGGGACCAGCTGGCGCGGCGCAACGCCGGCTCGCCGTTCGCCGCTCGCATCGGCTCGCTGTCGGCGGCCGTGTCCGGCGCACGGTCCTGTGTGACGGCGGTCGGCCCGGGTGCGGCCCTGGCGGCCGCGGGCCCGACCGGTGACGTGGACAGCTACGTCGCGGACCCGCGGTCGATCACCCACGACGTGCTCACCGGGTGCGCGGTGACGATCGTCGACGCGGGGCCGTCCGCGGCCGCCGCGGACCGGGTGCTCGCCCGCGTCGCCGTCCTGCTGCCGCCGGGCGGGACCGTGCTCGTCGTCGGGGTCGACGACGTGCCGGTCGGAGCGGCCGGCGCCGAGGGCCTGCGGGTCGCTGCCGCGGTCGGGCCGGCGTTCCCCGGACCGGGCCCCGACGGCCACGCCGCGCTGCTGGACACCGACTCGACCCGGTGGCCGGGGCTGGTGCAGCTCACCGACGTAGCGCCGACCGCGCTGGCGGCCGCCGGGATCACCGACCGCCCGGCGACGTTCGTCGGCAGCCCCTGGACGTCGACCCCCGCTGATGCGACACCGACGGGGACCCTGGCCCGGCTAGGTACCGATGAGGTGCGAGCCCGGGTCGTGCCGGACGTGACGCCCCGGTTCTACGCGGCCTTCGGCTCCGCCGCCGGGCTACTGCTGATCGCTTCGGCGCTAACCGGCCGGCGGGCACCGCGGCGTCGCGTCGGACCGCTGCTGCGGGCGGTCGGGCTGGCCGTCGCGGGCACGCCGGTGGCAACGCGGCTGGCGTCCCTGGTGCCGTGGTGGTCCGCATCGGCACCTGCGGCTGCACTGGCGGCGGCGGTCGTGGGCTGGGCGGTCGTCGTGGCCGTCGGCTGCTGGGCGGTTGCCCGGGTGACTGCACCACCGGGCCGGCGGTCGCGCCGGGCCGCGGTCCTGGTCGCGGCAGTGACCGTCGCGGTGGTTGCGGTGGACCTGGTGCTCGGCTCACCGTTGCAGCGGTTGACCGTCATGGGCCTGACCCCGCTCGACGGCGGCCGGCTCTACGGCGTGGGGAACGAGATCCTCGCGGCGACCGGCACGGCCACGCTGTTCTGTGTCGCCGCACTCGCGCCGAGCCCGGTGCGGCAGCGCACGAGACGATGGCTGGCGCTGGGACCGGCGGCGTGGCCCCAGCTTCCCGCCTGCCTGCTCGGCGCGATCGGGTTGGCTGCCGCCGGCTCGGTGCTCGACTACACCGGCGTGGCGGGGCCGCTGATCGTCTGCGGGGTCGGTGCCGGTCTGGTCATCGCCTCGCTGCCGCCGGCTGAAGCAGTCGGCTCGCCGGAAGTCACGAGTCGGCCGGGCGACGCCGAGCTCGTGGCCGCCCGGGCACGACCCGCGGCGGCAGGCGGCGAGGACAGCTGGGAGCCGCTGTGACGCGGCACCCTGCCGAACCGGGAGTCAGGCGGTGCCTTCGGCGTTCGGGATGAGCGCCTCGGCTTCGGGTAGCAGGCCGAAGGAGACGTCGTCGGGACGCCGTCCGGCCAGGGCCCAGTCGGTCCCCACCCGGAGTCGGCGCCGGACCGTGGGCAGGGCCGCCAGGTGGTAGCCGCGGGTGACCGCCTTCGCCAGCCGCCCACGCAGGTGGAAGCCCAGCGGCGTAGCGGCGGCGTCGGGGCCCCCGAGGTCGACCACCAAGCCGAGGTCGCGGTGACGGTAGGGCTCCGCGATGCCGTCACCGAGGTCGGCGGCGATGTTGCGTGCCGCCGCCGCCGCCTGCCGCATCGCGTGTTGCGCGGTGGGCGGGCAGAGCGGGTGGCTGTCCTTGCCGGGCGCCGTCTTGGTCAGATCCGGCACCGCCGCGGCGTCACCGATCGCGTAGATCTCCGGGTGGCCGGGAACCCGCAGCTCGGTGTCCACGACGAGCCGGCCCTTGGTCGTGGGCAGGTCGAGGGTGGCGATCAGCGGGTTGGCGGTGACACCCGCACACCAGACGACGGTGGAGCTGTCCAGCTCCGTGCCGTCGGTGAGGGTGACGTGGTCGGCGGTGAGCTCCCGGATGCTGACCCCGAGGCGGACGTCGACGCGCCGGTGCTGGAGAAGCTGCATCGCCGATTTCCCCAGCTCGGGGCCGAGCTCGGGCAGGACGGCCGCGGAGACGTCGACGAGCAGCCAGTGGACCTCGTCGCGGGAGATCCGCGGGTACAGCGGCAGCAGTCCGTCGATCATCCGGGCCATCTGCGCGGTGAGCTCGACCCCGGCGTATCCGGCGCCGACGGTGACGAACGTCAGGGCCGCTCGCCGTCGGGTCGGGTCCGCCATCTCGTTGGCCGATTCGATGCGGCCCAGCACGTGGTCACGCAGGTAGAGCGCCTCGGCCACGGTCTTCAGACCGATCCCGTGCTCGGCCAGCCCCGGGATGTCGAGCAGCCTCGTCACGCTGCCCGGTGCCAACAGGAGGCGGTCGTAGGGAACGACCTGGTCGACGCCCCCTGCGTCGAGGTAGTGCACCGCTCGCCCAGGGCGGTCGACGCCGACGGCCCGGCCGCGCACGACCCGCACCCCGGGCAGCGTCTCGGTCAGCGGCACCACCGCCGATCGGGGATCGATCGTGCCGATAGCGACCTCGGGCAGGAAGGGTGCGTAGAGCAGACTGTCCGATACCGACAGGACGGTGAGGTCCACCGCGGCCCCCCGCAGTTTCCGGGCCGCGAAGTACCCGGCGAACCCGGAACCGACAATCACCACGCGGCGTCCGCGGGACCCGGTGACCGGTCCGTTGCTGTCCCTGCTGTGCTCCACCGTCGTCCTCGGATCTCCCGGGGTAGGGATCGTGGGCCGGACGCGTCGGGTTGCCGCGTGTCAGTTTGCCGCGTGTCAGTTTGGCAGCACGACGAGGCCGACGACACCGACGACGTAGACGATGAGCACGGCCGCGCTGTCGATGCCCAGACGGGCATGGCGCCGGGTGGGCCGGAACAGCAACCCCAGCATGTAGATGAGTGTGAGCAGCGCTCCAAGTCCGGTGAGGTAGATGTCGGATGCGTGGGCGTGTGGCAGCACGGCCTTCCCGGACACGACGGTGGCGAGCAGGAACAGCACGGGCAGGAAGGCGTTGCCGCCGAATATGTCACCGAATGCCAGCTTGTAGTCCCCGGCGCGGGTGGAGGTCAGCCCGGTCGACAACTCCGGCAGTGACGTTGCGGCAGCCAGCACGGTGGCACCGAACAACGCTCCGGACAGGCCGACCTTGCCCGCTGCCGCGGTGCCGCTCTCCTCGGCGAGGGCGCCCGCGACCAACGTGGCCACCGCCGCGATACCGAACACCAGCGCTGCCCGGCCGGTTCCGATCTTCTTCGCGCCGTCAACCTTCTTCCGCTTGGAGTGCCCGCGTGGTTGCGGTTGGCTGTCCGGTGCCTCCCCGCTGTCCTTCCACGGCAGCGCTTTCGCCGCGCGCTGGGTCAGCAACAGTCCGAGCACCCAGATGACGGCGATCAGCACGACGTCCGGGGACAGCCGGAACCGGACCAGGGACGCCGGCAGCTGGGTTCCCATCACGACCGCGACGAGCACGGCGATCACGACGGCGCCCTCCAGGACGAGCGTCAGGCTGGCGGCCTGGTAGGTCAGCGGCCGCCTGGCCCGTACGCCGAAGGCGTCCAGTGCCACCAGGACGACGGTCTGGAGGGCGATGCCACCGAGGATGTTGCTGACCGCGACATCGAGCTGACCACTGGCGGCCGCGCTGTAGGTGATCGCCAGCTCGGGGAGGTTGGTGGCGACCGCGAGCAGGATCAACCCACCGAGCGCCTGGCCGAGGTGCAAGCGGTCGGCCAGCACGTCGGTGTAGTCCGACAGGTACTTCCCAGCCACCCAGATGACGGCCGAGCAGCCGACGAACACGAGTATCTCGGCCCAGAGGGGCAACTGCGGCAGCAGGTTCACGAGGTTGCACCGGCGGACAGGGGCATGAACACCGTGCGAGCGGTGCTCACCCAACCTCGCCCGTGTCGCGGACCGCGTCGAGGACGTCCTGCAGGGCTGTGACGACACTGCGGCTGCGACCGACGGCCAGACGGTCGAGCAGCGCCCGCAGCGGAACCAGCCGGGCCCGGTTGACGATTGCCAGCGCCGCCGCACCGTCCGCGGACAATGCCAGCCGGTGCTCGTGTCCTGGCCCGGCGGTCCGCTCGACGAGGCCGTCCCGGACCAGCCGCTGGACGATTCGGCTGGCCGACGGGACGGTCGCGGCGAGGGCGTCGGCGACCGCGGTGACGCTGAGCCCGTCCCGCGCCGCGGCCAGGAGGGTCAACGTGCGGATCTGGGTCGGCGACAACGGTGGCTCGACGACGTTCCCAGCCCGGATGGTGGTCGCGAGCGCCAGCCGGCATATCGCCAGCAGCGCCACATCGGCGTCGTCGCCCGCGCCGATCGGACGATTCCCCTGTGCGGATTGGGTCATGGGTGGTCCCTGTGGTGCCTGTGGTGCCGATGGTTTGGCCGCCTCCCGCGATCCGCTCCCGGGCCGGTAGTTGCCCTACGACAACTGTACGGGTCTCAGAGGCCGACGCTGCCCTGCATGATTCCGCCGTCGACGAAGACGGTTGTCGCGGTCAGGTAGGCCGAGCGGCCCGACGCGAGCTCGATGACGACGTCGGCGATCTCGGCCGGCTGCGCCATCCGCCCGAGGGGGATGGCGTCCTGCAGCTTCTTCAGCTTGGCCGGGTCCGCACTGGTCGAGGCGTTGATCGGGGTGGCGACCGCGCCGGGTCCGATGTTGACGACCCGGATCCCGTGCGGCCCGAGCTCGACCCCGGCCGTGCGGGTCAGCATTCGCATGCCGCCCTTGGAGACGCAGTAGGCGATGTTGCCGGGCATCGGCCAGTCCTCGTGGACGGAGGAGATGTTGAGGATCAGGCCACCGTCACCCTGGGCAAGGAACTGCTTCGCCGCGAACTGGGTGCCGAAGAAGGCGCTCTTGAGGTTGATCGCGAGCACCCTGTCGTAGTCCTCCTCGGTGCTGTCCAGCAGGGAGGTCCGGGTCTCGATGCCGGCGTTGTTGACCAGGACGTCCAGGCGGCCGAAGGTGTGGACGGCCGCGTCGACCATCGCGTGCAGGTCCGCTGCCTTCGTCACGTCCGCCTGCACCCCGACAGCGCGGCCGCCGGCGGCCTCGACCTTGGCCACCACCTCGGCGGTCTCCTCCGGGTGGACGACGTAGTCGATGACGACGTTGGCGCCCTGGGCCGCCGCCGCAACGACGATCGCTTCACCGATGCCGCTGTTGCCCCCGGTCACGACGATGGTCTTCCCGTCGAGCAGCATGCTGTCTCCCCTGGTTGTCGTGAGGTGCGTGTTCGCGTGCCTGCTGGCCCAGACTGCCCCCGGGGACGCGGTCGCACGGACGCGCTCCGAAATCTGCCAACCGGAGGAGCGGACATGTCCCGGATCGAGGACTACGCAATGATCGGCGACCTGCACACCGCGGCGCTCGTCGGCCGGGATGGGTCGCTGGACTGGCTGTGCCTGCCGCACTTCGACTCCCCCGCCTGCTTCGCTGCCCTGTTGGACAGCCCGGACGCGGGTCGGTGGCTGCTGGCGCCGGCGGCCGGCGGTGTGTGCACCCGGCGCAGCTACCGCGGGGACACCCTGGTCTTGGACACCGAGTGGGACACCCCGGACGGCCGGGTCCGGGTCACCGACTTCATGCCGCAGCGAGGCAAGGCTGCCGACGTCGTCCGGATCGTCGAGGGACTGTCGGGCGCGGTCCCGATGGTCGGGGAGCTGCGACTGCGGTTCGACTACGGGCAGGTGGTGCCCTGGGTCCGCCACCACGCAGACCACGTCCACGCGGTCGCCGGCCCGGACGCGGTGTGGCTGCGGACCCCGGTCGCCACGCGGGGGGAGGACTTCGGCACGGTCTCGGACTTCACCGTCCGCGCCGGGGACCGGGTGCCGTTCGTGCTGACCTGGCGAAGCAGCCACGAACCCACGCCGGCGGTGGTGCACGCCGAGGACGCGCTGGTCGACACGATGGCTTTCTGGTCGACGTGGAGTGGTCGTAGCTCCGGGCGGGTGGACGGCCCGTACCGGGAGGCCGTCCAGCGGTCGCTGCTGACGTTGAAGGCGTTGACGTACGCCCCCACCGGCGGGATCGTCGCGGCGGCGACGACGTCACTGCCCGAACAGATCGGTGGACCGCGCAACTGGGACTACCGGTACTGCTGGCTGCGGGACTCGACGCTGACGTTGCAGGCACTGCTCGCTGCCGGCTACCTCCAGGAGGCCAAGGCGTGGCGGGAATGGCTGCTGCGGGCGGTGGCCGGCGACCCGGCGAAGCTGCAGATCATGTACGCCCTGGACGGGTCCCGCCGGATTCCGGAGACCGAGCTGTCGTGGCTGGCCGGGTACGAGGGCTCGACCCCGGTCCGGGTCGGGAACGCGGCCGCCGACCAGCTGCAGCTCGACGTGTGGGGCGAGGTCCTCGACGGACTAGCGCTGGCGCGCGACGCCGGCGTCGCGACGCACGACGACGCCTGGGATGTCCAGACCGCGCTGATGGACCACCTGGAGGGTGTCTGGGACCAGCCCGACAATGGCCTGTGGGAGGTGCGCGGCCCCCGTCGGCACTTCACCCATTCCAAGGTGATGGCCTGGGTGGCCACCGACCGGATGAGCCGCGCGGTCCGGACCAGCCGGTTGGCCGGTCCCGCCGACCGCTGGGAGGCGCTCGGACAGCAGATCCGCGCCGACGTCCTCGCGCACGGCTTCGACGCCGAACGGAACACCTTCGTCCAGTCCTACGGCGCAACCGCTCTGGACGCGAGCCTGCTGATGATCCCGCGGGTCGGTTTCCTGCCCGGGAACGACCCCCGTGTCCTGGGCACCATCGACGCGATCCAACGGGAACTCACCGACGACGGGTTCGTCCTGCGCTATCAGACCGGATCCACCGATGACGGGCTCAGCGGGGCTGAGGGCGTCTTCCTCGCATGCTCGTTCTGGCTGGTCGACGCCCTGCAGGCCGCCGGCCGCACCGCGGACGCGGTGGCGCTGTTCGAACGCCTGCTGGGGTTGCGGAACGACGTCGGCCTGTTCAGCGAGGAGTGGGACCCGCGAGCCCACCGCCAGCTGGGGAACACCCCGCAGGCGTTCAGTCACTTCCCGCTCGTCGTCAGCGCCCTGCAGCTGCACAGTGGTCGCCACCACCGCAGTCACGAGCCGATCACCACCCGCCGCGGTTGAGTCCGTGGCGGGTGTCCCATCGGCGCGGACACCGCCTTGACGGGGCCGAGAGCTGATGCACCTCGCCGCACCTACTGGGACGAGTCCAGTCGGTAGTCCCACCCCTGCTGCCAGGCGAGGTCTCGCTCGAGCAGCTCGCCGAGGTCGGCTCCGTTGGTCCGCTGTTCGAGTGCCAACCGGGTCGCGAGGTGTCCCACCACCAGGATCCGGCGGCCGGACCATCGTGTCGACAGGTCGTCGAGTACGCGCTCCACCCGTCCGGTCGCCTGCTCCCAGCTCTCGCCACCGGGATACGGGGTGCGCCGGTAACCACCACGTTCGCCGTGCACCGCCGCCTTCGGCGCGCCGTTCAGCTCGCCGTAGTCGCACTCACGCAGCCGCCAGTCGACGAATACGGGAATCCCCGAGCCGGCGAACGCCACCTCCACAGTCTCGACGGCCCTCCCCAGATCGGAGGTGAAGATCGCAACCAACCCGTCGTTCCGGCGTCGTTGCCCCAGCTCGACGGCCAGCGCCCGGCCCCGCGCCGACAACGTCCCCGGTAGCCAGCCGGTGGCGACGCCGCGCTCGTTGTCCACGCTCACCGAGTGCGTCTCGAACACGACCTCGACCGTCATGCGGTGATCGTCCACCCGGTGCGGCGACCCGACGAGTCGGCCGTTCGGTCGCCTGTCGAGGGGTCAGTAGCGGGCGGCCGACCAGCCACCGTCGGAGGCGATCGTCTGCCCGGTGATCCAGTCGGCCTCGTCGCTGAGCAGCCAGCTGACCAGACGGGCGGTGTCGGTCGGAGTGCTCCAGCGGCCGCCGGGGTTCTTCGCGATGACGGTTGCTCGTCCGTGCTCGTCGGCATAACCGGTGTCGTTGGGTCCCGGGTTGACGCAGTTGACGGTGATCCCGCGCGGTGCCAGGTGCACCGCCAGGCTGGCGGTCAGCTCGTGCAGCGCGGCCTTGGACGCGATGTACGGCAGTTCGGCCGGCATCGCACCGTGGTACTGCCCGGAGGTGAAGATGAGGATGCGGCCGCCGGGCCGGTCGTCGTAGCGGGCGGCGAACTGTTGGACCAGCAGCAACGTGGCTCGGGTGTTGACCGCGTAGCTGAGGTCGATCTCCGTGGCGGTCAACTGCTCCAAGGACTGACGCGAGCTGCGGGCGTGGTTGGCGACCACGGCATCGAGGCGGCCGAACCGGTGGACCGCCGCCTCGACGAGCGCGGCGGGCGCCTGCGGATCGGCGAGGTCCAGCGAGAGGTGCGCGACGTGGCCGCCCCGCTGGTGCAACTCTGCCAACAGCGCCTCGGGACCGCCGGGATCGGCGCCCCACGCCTGCTCCTCGTCGTGAGGCGACCACGAGTGCAGGAACACCGCCGCGCCGTCCGCGACGAGCCGCCGCGCGATGCCCGCACCGATCGCGATCCGCCTGCTCGCGCCCGTCACCAGCACCACCCGCCCGGACAGCAATCCCATGACCGCGCCCCCTCCGCTCGACACGGGGACAGCGAGCGGCCCCCTTGCTGCTCCGGCTAGTGTCGGGCAGCGACTCGCCGCGCACGGCCGATTTTCCTCGGCGCCGTTGACCGGGTCGCGCCGGCCACTCCGACGTGAACCGCGGCTCAGCGCCCGAGCCCAGACGCGCTCGCACGCCGACAGGGGCGCCTGACGGGCCTACTGTGCTGGCATGTCAGTGACATACACGCGCACGCGCACCGCCTGACCCGGCGCCGCCTGCCCTGTCCGGGGTGTACCCGGACAGCCCGACCGAACCGGTCACCGGTGTCGGTCGGTGACGCGCTCCGCCGGTTCCGCCGTAGCCGAGCGCGCCCCTGACACTCCGGCACCCGCCCGCTGTCCTGTGCGCTCGGCATCCGCCGACTCCCGAACAGGACACCCATGTCCCGACCCCGACCCCGCCAATCACCTTCGGCCGCACCTCACACCGCCGTACCGCACCCGGCCGCAACCCGACCGGTCACCCCGTTCGGCGGGCGCCATGAACTCGGTCAGAATCTCCTGCTGGACAAGCGGTTCCCGGCATCGATGGCCGCCATTCTTCGGCACGCTCCGCCGCGTCCGATCCTCGAGCTCGGTGCCGGGAACGGTGCTGTCACGGAAGCACTTCTCTCCCTCGGCCGACCGGTCACCGCCGTCGAGCTCGACCCGCGGGCAGTCACCCGCCTGCGTCGACGCTTCGCCGGACGGGTCGACATCGTCGAGGCGGACCTGCTCACGGTCGACCTGCCCTACCCGCACGACATCGTGTCCAACGTCCCGTTCGGGATCACCACACCACTGCTGCGCAGGCTGATGCCCCAGCAGCTCTGGCACACCGCGGTTCTGCTCGTGCAATGGGAAGTCGCCCGCAAGCGCGCCGGCGTGGGGGGAACCACGATGCTCACCGCGAGCTGGTGGCCCTGGTACGAGTTCGCCCTGGCCCAGCGGGTCCCCGCGGCCGCGTTCACCCCGGTTCCCTCCGTCGACGGCGGCATCCTCATCATCCGCCGGCGTACCCAGTTGCTCCTGGACCCGGCCGACCAGCGCGGGTACCAGGCGATGGTCCCGGAGGTCTTCACCGGCCGGGGTCGCGGCCTCGCCGAGATCCTCAGCACGCGCCTACCTGCCCGGATCATCGACCGGTGGCTCAGGCAGGACGCGCTCAGCGGCCACCAGCTGCCCCGGGACCTGACCGCCGACCACTGGGTGTCCCTGTACCGCGTCGCCCGGGAGCAGCTGCGTCGGTGACCGGGCCATCGACCCGCCGGAGGAGCGGTGCCCGGGCGAGGTCAGAGCAGGCTCAGGGCGATCCCGTCCAGGATGTCCTCCTCGGAGGCGATCACCTCCGGCGTGGCCAGGGTGGGCCCGACCCGGGTGAGGATGCGGTCCAGCACGAGTGCGCCGGCGCCGATGACGTCGACCCGTCCGGGGTGCAGCCACGGGAGTGTGCTCCGCTCGGCCCGGGTCATGGTCAGCAGGTCCCCGGTGACCTGGTGCACCCGGTCGGCTGCCAGGTGCGCGTGGTGGATGCGGGAACGCTCGTAACGGTCGAGCTGCATCACCGCCGCGGCGACGGAGGTCACCGAACCTGCCAGCCCGAGCAGGGTCCGCGCCTGCTCCAGCGGCACCGCCCGGGCGGCCTCGTCGATCGCCGCGTCCACCAGGTGGGTTGCGGCGGCGACCTGTGCGCCGTCGGGCGGGTCCCCGGACAGCACCCGCTCGGTGAGGCGCACGCAGCCGATGTCGACCGACACCCCCAGCGGCGAGCCGTCACCGTCACCGTCACCGGTGGCGTCGTCACCCGCGATCGAGCCGAGCACGAACTCGGTCGATCCGCCACCGATGTCCACCACAAGCACCGGCCCCGGCGGCGACTGCCCCGCAAACCCGGCGAGCGCGCCGGTGAACGACAGCTGCGCCTCCTCGGCGCCGGAGACGACTTCCGGGTCGACCCCCAGCCGGCGACGCACGCCGGCGGTGAAGACGTCGGCGTTCGCGGCGTCGCGGGTGGCCGACGTGGCGACGAACCGCAGCGCGTCCGGATGCAGCTCGTCCAGCACCGCCGCGTACTCCTCGCACGCCCGGTAGGTCCGGGCCAGGGCCGTATCCGACAGCCGACCGGTGGCATCGACGCCCTCACCGAGGCGGACGATGCGCATCCGGCGGTCGACCTCCCGCAGCTGACTGCCGTCGAGCCCCGCCCCGGTCCGCGGACCCCCCGCGTCGGCGACGAGCAGGCGGATGGAGTTCGTCCCGCAGTCGATCGCGGCGACCCTCACCGGCCCGCGCCGTCGGGATCGCCGGCGACGCCCAGCTGACGTTGGAAGCACACGAGCCGAGTCGTCGAGCCCGGCCGGAAAGCGAAGTCGACCTCGCGCACGTTCACCTCGGTGAAACCCGCGTCGGCGTAGAAGGCGCGCAGCCGACCATTCGAGGCCCGGCAGTCCAGCCGGAGCAACGTCCCTCCGGCCGTACGGACCGAGTCGGCCGCCCAGTCGAGCAACCGGCCCCCCAACCCGAGGCCGGCAACCGAGCGGTCGAGGACGAGCCCGTGCACGTACCCGACGCCGGGCTCGCCGATCGCCTCCGGCCACACGTCCGCATCCGCGTCCATCAGCCGAAGTCCACCGACGACCACCCCGGCCAGCTCGGCGACGTGCAGGTCCCCCGCCGCCAGCCCGGTAGCGGCGACGGCGTCGTACTCCCCCGGCTGCCACTGGTCGATCCCGTGGTCCAGCATCCACCGGGCGGCGTCGTTCCGGATTGCGAGGTACCGAGGCAGGTCCTCGGCGCGTGCCGGGCGCACCGTGAACGGGGCGGCCGAGAGTTCGACGCAGGGCCCGATGCCGCCCCAGCTGCCGTCGGCGTCGAGCTCGGCGACGACTCGGGCGCCCAGCGGGTTGACGCCCGGACCGTCGGCGAGCTCGTGGGCGGCGAGCACGTGCAGGCACTTCACCCGGTCCGGCATGCCCCCGGCGGACACCCCGGCGATCTCCGCCACCTGCCCGAGCCGGGCGCGCGCGGTGAGGTAGGCCCGGTGGGCGGCCCGGTGGCCGGCGGCCAGGACCGCGTCCGTCCCGAGCTCGGCGGTCATCCGGGCCATCACCCCCGCACCCTCCAGCCGACCGACGGCGGAGGCCGCCCGCGGACAGGTCAGGTAGTACGTGGTGGGGAAAGGGGTGCCGTCCGGCAGCCGCGGCTCCGTGGTCACGACATCGGGCAACCCGCAGCCGCACCGGTGGGCGACGGAGTGCACCGATCTCGGGGGCCGGCCGAGTTCGACGGTGACGGCTGCCAGGTCCGCCGGCGACACGGCAGCGGGACGGGGCGTGGGTGCCCTCAGGCTGAGCGCCGTCACCGGCCCGGCGTCGGGTGCGGAGTCCACCACGGGGCCGCTGAACCGAGGCGGGCCGTCGCCTCGCCACCCCGGACGACCGGCACCGTCGGACGGGCCGAAACCGTCGGACGGACCGGCACCGTCGGACGGGCCGGGCCGGCGGTCGCCGTCGGTGGGGCAGCCGGCGCCGGGGTGGCCGAGGGTGCCACGCCGGAGTCGGTGACGATGTAGCCGGTCTCGCCGGGCGCGACCAGCCGCAGGCGCTCGCGGGCCTGGGCGCTGACGAAGGCCGGGTCCTGCCAATGCGCCGCGGTCACCTGCAGCCCGGCCACCGCTGACCGCTCGTCCGCGACCCCCCGTTCCAGAGCACTGATCTGGGAACGCTGCTCCAGGTAGGTCCGTACCGGGAGCACCGCGGAGAGCGCCAGTCCGGCGAGGACGAGCAGCAGGATCCCGACCCGGGCCGTCGACACCACCGGCAGGCGTCGTTCGGGCCGGGACGGTTCGTGGGCGGGGGGTGGCGTGAGCGGCCGGCGAGCCTTCCGATGAGGGCCGGCGGTCGCCGACCGCGACCCGCCGCGTGCCGGGCGCGGCGCCGCCGGCCGTGGACCGGCCGAGACACGCCCCGGCGTCCCGCTGCCCGGCGTGCGCAGTGCTCCCACCCGGGGCTCCGTCAACCCGCCGACGGGACCGGGCCGGCCGACACCGGTCCGGACGCCGAACCGGCGCGGGGGAAGGCCGACCGGCCGGCGTAGCGGGCGGCTTCGTCCAGCTCCTCCTCGATGCGCAGCAGCTGGTTGTACTTGGCGACCCGCTCGCCCCGCGCCGGAGCACCGGTCTTGATCTGCCCGGTGCCGACCGCGACCGCCAGGTCCGCGATCGTCGTGTCCTCGGTCTCGCCCGAGCGGTGGCTCATCATGCAGGCGAACCCGTGCCGGTGCGCGAGCTCGACCGCGTCGAGGGTCTCGGTGAGGGTGCCGATCTGGTTGACCTTCACCAGCAGGGCGTTGGCCGAGGCCTCGTCGATGCCGCGCTGCAGCCGCGTCGGGTTGGTGACGAACAGGTCGTCGCCGACGACCTGCACCCGCGCACCGAGCGACGCGGTGAGCTTGGCCCAGCCGGCCCAGTCGTCCTCGGCCAGCGGATCCTCCAGCGACACCAGCGGGTAGTCGGCGACCAGCTTCTCGTAGTAGCCGATGAGCCAGTCCGCGTCGCGCTGCTCGCCCTCGAAGGTGTAGGCGCCGTCGGCGTAGAACTCGGTCGCGGCGACGTCGAGGGCGTAGGCGATGTCGGTACCGGGGGTGAAGCCGGCCTTGGTGACCGCGGTGGTGATCAGGTCCAGCGCCTCGGCGTTCCGCGGCAGGCTCGGCGCGAACCCACCCTCGTCGCCCAGGCCCGTCGGCAGCCCCTTGGTCTTCAGAACGGACTTCAGTGCCTGGTACACCTCCGAGCCCCAGCGAAGCGCCTCGGCGAACGTAGCCGCCCCGACCGGCGCGATCATGAACTCCTGGATGTCCACCCCGGTGTCGGCGTGCGCGCCGCCGTTGAGGATGTTGAGCATCGGCACCGGCAGCAGGTGCGCATTCGGGCCACCCAGGTAGCGGAACAGCGGCAGCTGCGCGGACTCCGCGGCCGCCCGGGCCGTCGCCAGGGAGACGCCGAGGATAGCGTTCGCGCCGAGCCGGGCCTTGTTCGGGGTGCCGTCCAGGTCGATCAGCACCGCGTCGAGCAGCCGCTGCTCGCTGGCCTCCAGCCCGACGACCGCGTCGGAGATCTCGCCGAGGACGGCCTCGACGGCCCTCGTCACACCCTTGCCACCGAACCTGTCCGGGTCGCCGTCGCGGAGCTCGACCGCCTCGAAGGCACCGGTGGACGCACCGCTGGGTACCCCGGCCCGCGCGACGGTGCCGTCGTCGAGGGCGACCTCGACCTCGACGGTCGGGTTGCCCCGGGAGTCGAGGATCTCGCGGGCTCCGACTGCTTCGATCGTGGCCACGTGGCGGACCTTCCTGGCTGGCTGGGCACCGGCGCCCGCCGGCGACCGCGCCGGGGTTGGACGACCGTGCCGGGTGGGGCGGCGACGCTGTCGCACCGGGGTCAGTGCCACCGTAACGGCGCGGTCGCGGCCGGCAGGCAGCATCCGCGGGACGGACCCCGGCGTGTCCCGGAGGGTGGCCGTGGCGCGGGCGCTCCGTCGCCTGACCGCTGCGAGAGGCGGCCGGCGCTCGCCCCCGCGTCAGACTGCCTGGACGGCGGCCGCGAGGGCGGCCAGGTGCGTCCGCAGTGCCTGCTCCGGTTCGACACCCGCAGCGCGGGCCCGCACCACCGCGTCGAGCAGGTCCGCGCCGACCGCTGCGCCCACGTCTGCGTCATCCCCGGTCGCCGCCACCTCGGGTACCGCGGCGCCGGCGGCTGCGAGCCGGTCCAGGTACTTCGTGGCGAGCAACAGCGCGGGAATGGCCGTCGGGATGCCGTCGAGCACACCGCGGCGCTGCTTCTCGGCGCGCTTGCGTCGCTCCCAGCTCGCGTGCAGGTCCGCGCGGTCGGTCGGTTCGCCGGCGAAGACGTGCGGGTGGCGCCGGACCAGCTTGTCGGCGACGTCGCCGGCGATGTCGTCCAACCCGAACGGTGCGGCCGGGTCCTCGGTGGCGATGCGGGCGTGGAACACCACCTGCAGCAACAGGTCGCCGAGCTCCTCCCGCAGCAGGACCCGGTCACCGGTGTCGAGCGCCTCGAGGACCTCGTAGGTCTCCTCGAGCAGGTACCGGGCCAGGCTGGCGTGGGTCTGCTCGCCGTCCCACGGGCAGCCCCCCGGCGATCGCAGCCGGTCCATGATCGCGACCAGCCGCGCCACCTGGTGGCGCCCGGCGTCGGGGCCGCCCGCGTCGGTGGCGCCCGCGTCGGTGGCGCCCGCGTCGGTGGCGGCCGCTTCGGGGCCGCCCGCGTCGGTGGCGCTCAGCTGCCCGGGGTGGGCTGGGCGCTCGGCGTCGGCTCGGCGCTCGGGTTCGGCTGGGCGCCCGGCGCGGCCGGCGTCGGACCGGCCGTGGCTCCGTTGGCGGCAACCGAGGACAGTGAGCCGTTCGCCGGGGTGATGGTCACGCCCTGCCAGGTCCCGTACTGCGGGTTGATCCGCACCGGCAGCTTCCGCGCCGGGTCGGTGATGTAGGCGATGGCGCGCTGCGCGGCCTGCTGGTCGGTCGTGTTCGCCGGCGCTCCCCGGCGGCCGATCGCGTAGACCTGGAGGTTGACGCGCAGCAGCCCGGGCAGCCGATCGCGCGTCAGGTAGTTCTGCGCGAGCTGGCTGTCGAGCTGGCCGCCGGCGGCGGTGGTCGCCTGGGTGACCTGGGTCGAGACGGCGGCATCGCTGACCTGAACCCCGGCCTGGCCGGCCGCGCCGCCGACGAGACGCTCCAGCACCAGCTCGTTGAGGATCGCCGTCTGCACGATCGGGAGCCGGCCGTTGGCCGAGGAGCGCTGCTGGGTCGGCAGGCCGTCCAGGAACTCGGTGGCCCGCTGCTCCAGCTCACGCTGGGAAATCGCCGTGTCCCCGACGGTCGCAGCGCTGCCGGCAAGGACCGGACCGCCGCACCCGGCGAGCAGGCCGGCCCCGACGACGACGGCCACCGATGCGGCGGTGCTCCGCGACCTGCCGTGCATCCTCACCTGGCTCCGACCTCCTGCAGTACTCGAGTGCCCGGTCCAGCCACCCCGGGCGGGCCGCCACGGGGTGGCTGACCCGCGCTCGTGTCGGCCGGCGGCTGTGCCGGCACCTCGAGCACCGACTCCAACACACCGGCGCACCATTCGAGCAGAGCGACATCCCGGAGCGGCTCGCCGCCGACCCGGGCCGTGGTCGGGCGCGGCACCAGGATGGTACGGGTCACCTGCTTCACCAATGAGGCGGGGTAGAGGCGGTCCAGGCGCATCCGCGCCGAGTCGGCCAGCTCGACCGGGCCGAACCGGACGTGGCGACCGGCCAGCGTCACCTCGGTCAGTCCCGCCCGGCGGGCATGGGAGCGGAAGCGGGCGACCGCGAACAGGTTGGCCACCGGCTCCGGCCAGGCACCGAACCGGTCGCGCAGCTCCTCGCCCACGGCGGTGGCAGCCGCGTCGTCGGCTGCGTCGGCCAGCCGCCGGTAGACCTCCAGCCGCAGCCGTTCACTGGCGAGGTAGTCGTGCGGCAGGTGCGCGTCCACCGGCAACTCGACTCGGACGTCGGGGGCCTCGGCGTCCTCACCACCACGGCGGAACGCCGTCACCGCCTCACCGACCAGCCGGATGTAGAGGTCGAAGCCGACGTCGGCGATGTGCCCGGCCTGCTCCCCGCCGAGCAGGTTGCCCGCACCGCGGATCTCCAGGTCCTTCATCGCCACAGCGGTCCCCGCCCCGAGGTCGGTGTGCTGCGCGATCGTGGCCAGGCGGTCGTGCGCGGTCTCCGTCATCGGCCGGTCCACGTCGTAGAAGAAGTAGGCGTAGGCCCGCTCCCGCCCGCGGCCGACCCGTCCGCGCAGCTGGTGCAGCTGGGACAGGCCCATCGTCTCGGCGCGGTCCAGGATCAGCGTGTTGGCGTTCGGGATGTCCAAGCCGGACTCGACGATCGTCGTGCACACCAGCACGTCGAAGCGCCGCTCCCAGAAGTCGACGATGACCTTCTCCAGCTGGTGTTCGCCCATCTGCCCGTGGGCGACCGCGATCCGGGCGTCCGGCACGAGCTCGGCGATCCTCGCCGCGGCCCGCTCGATGTCGTTGACCTTGTTGTGCACGAAGAAGACCTGGCCGTCGCGCAGCATCTCCCGACGGATCGCCGCACCGACCTGCTTCTCGTCGTAGCCGCCGACGTAGGTGAGCACCGGGTGCCGCTCCTCCGGCGGGGTGGCGATCGTCGACATCTCCCGGATACCGGTGACCGCCATCTCCAGCGTCCGTGGGATCGGGGTCGCGGACATGCTGAGCACGTCCACGGAGGTCCGCAGCCGCTTCAGCGCCTCCTTGTGCTCGACGCCGAACCGCTGCTCCTCATCGACGATGACCAACCCGAGGTCCTTCATCCGGACCTCGCCGGAGAGCAGGCGGTGGGTGCCGATCACCAGGTCGATGCTGCCGTCGGCCAGTCCGGCGAGCACGGCCGCGGACTCGATCCGGGACTGGAACCGGGACAGCTGCGCGACCTTGACCGGGAAGCTGGCGTACCGCTCGGTGAACGTCTGCCCGTGCTGCTGGACCAGCAGCGTCGTCGGTACCAGCAGCGCGACCTGCTTGCCGTCCTGGATGGCCTTGAACGCCGCACGCACGGCGATCTCGGTCTTGCCGTAGCCGACGTCGCCGCAGACGAGCCGGTCCATCGGCGTCGGGCGTTCCATGTCCGCCTTGACCTCGTCGATGCAGGCCAGCTGGTCCGGCGTCTCCGCGTAGGGGAACGCGTCCTCCAGCTCCCGCTGCCACGGGGTGTCCGGGCCGAACGCGTGCCCGACCGTCGAGTTGCGCGCGGCGTAGAGCCGGATCAGCTCGCCGGCGATCTCCTTGACCGCCTTGCGCGCCCGGCCCTTGCGCTTCGCCCAGTCCCCGCCGCCCATCTTGTCCAGCGCCGGTGCGTCGCCGCCCACGTAGCGGGACAGCTGGTCCAGGGAGTCGGTCGGGACGAACAACCGGTCGCCGGGCTGGTTCCGCTTGGACGGCGCGTACTCGACGACCAGGTACTCACGGGTCGCGTTGTTCAGCGTCCGCTCGACCATCTCGACGAACCGGCCGACACCGTGCTGCTCGTGCACGACGAAGTCGCCGGGCTTGAGCGCCAGCGGGTCGACGGTGTTGCGCCGGCGACTCGGCATCTTTCTCATGTCCCGGGTGCTGGAGCCCACCCGACCGGTCAGGTCGTCCTCGCCGAGCACGACGACCTTCAGTGCCGGCGCGCGGAACCCGCCGACGAGAGCACCCGTCGTCACCAACACGATGTCGGTCGGCAGCGGGTCCGGCAGCGCGGGGACCACCCGGGCCGGAGCACCGTTCTCGGTCAGGACTTTCGCCAGGCGCTTGGCGCTGCCCGGGCCCGCGGTGACGACGACGGCCGCCCACCCGGCGTGCAGGGCCACCGACAGGTCCTTCGCCGCCCGCTCGGCATCTCCGCGGTAGGGGTCCACGTCGAACAGGTCGATGCGCCCGGACGTCTCCGCGGACTCGCTGGCGACGGCGACCGGGTCGGCGGCGTGGTCCGCGGTGCCCCCGCCGGACCCACTCAGTGAACCGAGCGGTCCGAGGGTCCACCACGGCAGCCCACCGGCGAGCGCGTGCTCCCGGACCTCGCCGAAGTCCTGGTAGGCGGCGGCGCCGAGGTCGATCGGCGCCTGGCCGCCGGCCGCGGCGTTCGCCCAGCTCGCGTCCAGGAATTCCCGGCTGGTGGCGACCAGGTCGTGGGCGCGGGTCCGCACCCGCTCCGGGTCGAGGACCAGCACGCCGGCCCCGTCGGGCAGGACGTCGACGAACAGCTCGAGGGCATCGGCGAGCACCGGGGACAGGGACTCCATGCCGTCGACGGCGATCCCGTCCGCGATCCGGCCGAGCAGGTCCGACAGCTCGGGGTGGTTGGCGAGCAGTGCTCGCGCCCGGCCCCGGACGGTGTCGGTGAGCAGCAGTTCCCGGCACGGCGGGGCCCACAGCGAGTCGACGGACTCCAGCGTGCGTTGGTCCGCAACCGCGAATCGACGGATGGTGTCCACCGCGTCGCCGAAGAACTCGACCCGGACCGGGTGCTCCTCGGTCGGCGGGAAGACGTCGACGATCCCGCCCCGGACGGCGAACTGGCCCCGCTTCTCGACCAGGTCGACCCGGCCGTACGCCGCGGCGGCGAGGCCTTCGACCAGCGCGTCCAGCCCGACTTCGTCGCCGACCGCCACGTGCACCGGAACGAGGTCGGCCAGACCGACCACCTGCGGCTGCAGCACCGACCGGATCGGCGCGACGACGACCGAGGGCATCCCCCGGGGTCCGGTGCCGTCCGGATGCGCCAGGCGCCGGAGGACGGCCAGGCGCCGACCGACCGTGTCGCTGCCGGGCGAGAGCCGCTCGTGCGGCAGCGTCTCCCAGCTCGGGTAGAGCGCGACGTCGTCGGCCGGCATCAGGCTGCGCAGCGCGGAGGCCAGGTCCTCGGCCTCGCGGGTGGTGGCCGTGACGACGACGACCGGGCCGGCTACCGGAACCGAACTGTCGCCGTCGCGCGCGCCGGGAGCCCGGGCGCCCGCGAGCAGGGTGGTCAGCACCGCACGGACGGCGGTCGGGGCGACCAGGTCGTGCCGCAGGTCGCCATCCCGCCAGCCCGCCACCGCAGCGGTCAGGGCCGGGTCCGCGGCGAGCGCGGCGAGCAGCGCGGCGAGGGTTGCCGGTGCCTCGTCGGCCGGGGCGGGCGGCGTGCCGTTCGTCCCGCCCGCGCCGGCACCCGACGCAGGTGGCCCGCCCGCACCGTCACCCGGCCTGCCTGCACTGCCGACCGGACGGGTCAGCGTGGACTGTGACATCGATCCCTCTCGCGCGACGGAGCGCTGCGGGTCGGGGCACGACACGACAGCAGGACGGGCCGGGGGCGACGTCGTCGGCCCGGTCCGTGGATCGGGCACCACCCGATCGGTGACGCCCAGGCCAAGCGTAGGCCCGGCCCGGGGAGCCGACCCGGGGAGCCGACCCGGGGAGCCGTGCCGGGCGTCGAACGGCTCGCGCGGCTCAGGCGTTGAAGGTGTTCTGGGCCGCGGCCGCCCCGGACAGGACCACGGCTTCGACCGCGTCGGCGGCGACCTCCAGGGTCACGCCCAGTTCACGGCGCTCGGCCGGGGAGAAGTCCTTCAGCACGTAGTCGGCGGCGTCCTGCCGCCCCGGCGGACGGCCGATCCCGACCCGCACGCGGGTGGTGTCCCCGGTGCCCAAGGAGGACCGGATGGACTTCAGGCCGTTGTGGCCGCCGTCGCCGCCGGCCACCTTGATCCGCACGGTCCCGGGCTCGAGGTCGAGCTCGTCGTGGACCACCAGGACGCCGGAGGCGTCCACCCCGTAGTAGGCGGCGAGGCCGGCGACCGGTCCACCCGAGTCGTTCATGAACGTGCGCGGCCGGGCCAGGACCACCCGGCGACCGGGCAGCGCACCGAAGCGGACCTCGGCGACCTCGGCGTTGGCGCGGGGGTGCCGGGCGAAGCGGGCGGCCACCCGTCCCGCGAGGACGTCCAGTACGAGGCGCCCGGCGTTGTGCCGGGTCGCCTCGTACCTGGCGCCAGGGTTGCCGAGCCCGACGACCAGCCAGCGGTCGTCCGGGCCCGGCGTACCGGGGGGGCTCAGGACTGCGGGACCGCCGCAGCGGGATCGGCCGAGTCCCCGTCCGAGGACCCGCCCTCGGTCTCCGCCTCGGCGCCCGGGGTCTCGGGCTCGGTCGCGACCACACCGGCCTCGGCCTCGGCTGCCGCCAGCTCGGCGTCGGCGGCCTCCGCGGTCTGCTGCCCGGTGACGTTGACGACGGAGATCTCGGGCTCGGTGACCAGGATGGAACCGGCGGGCAGCGTGAGGTCGCCGGCGGTGAGCACGGTGCCGGCGCGCAGGCCCTGCACGTCGACCTCGATGCGCTCCGGGATGGCGGTGGGGTCGGCCTCGACCTCGATCTCGGTCAGCTCGGTGACGATGAGCGTCTCCGGCGCGGCGTCGCCGACGACATGCACGGGGACGGCGACGGTGATCTTTTCACCGCGGCGCACGACCTCGAGGTCGAGGTGCTCGATGAGCCCCCTGATCGCGTCGCGCTGGATCTCGCGGGGCAGGGCCAGCGAGCTGCCCGCGCCGGTGTTGACCGTGAGGATCGAGTTGGACGACGCGCGAAGCGCCAGCATCACCTGGTGGCCGGGCAGGACCAGGTGCACCGGCGCCGCGCCGTGGTCGTGCAGCACGGCGGGGATCTTGTTGTCGCGACGGATGCGGCGGGCCGCGCCCTTGCCGAACTCGGTGCGCGGCTCGGCGTTGATGACGAGGTCGATCTCCTTGGCCATGCGGGTGCTCCCTGCGTGTCGGTGCCCGGGGTCGTGTCGGTGGTCTGGTCTGGTCGGTGGTCGGTCTCACGGGCCCCGGGGATCGGCACGGGCGGAGACGGAGCGGAGCACCGGCGACACCCCCGTCGATCACGGCCCGACTCCGTCCGGTGGTGCTGGACGGCTCCGGCCCTCGCCAGGGCAACCCTCACAGGGTAACGGCTGTCCGGCGCACGGTTCCTGCCGCGACGTGCACGTGACCGGCCCGCAACTCCCGCTGGACGACGTCGTCGGTCTGCTCGACCACCAGACGCCACGGGACCCGGTGGGGGTCGGCGCCCCCCACCCGGCAGGCGAGACCCGCCAACGGCCGCAGCGTCCACGCCGATCCGGTCGGCAGGCCCAGGTCTACGACGGCGACCCGCCCACCGGGGCGCACCCGGGCCAGCACCGCGGACCACGCCCGCTCCCAGTCCCCGATCACCGAGAGCGCGTAGGTGAACAGCGCCGCGTCGACCACGGCGCCCGGCTGCAGCAGGGCGTCCACGTCGGCGGCGTCACCGCGGACGAGCGTGACATTGCCCCAGCCGTGCCTGGAGGTCCGCGCCCGGGCGCGGACCAGCATCGCCTCCGCGGCGTCCACCCCGACGATCGACCCGGTCGGACCGACCCCCGCCTCCAGCAGCGCGAAGTCCAGTCCGGTCCCGCAGCCGGCGTCCAGGATCCGGTCGCCGGCCCGCAGCCGGAGTGCATCGATGCCGGCGACCCGGCCGGCCCGGTAGACCAGCCGCTCCCCGGACAGCGCGTCGTACCAGCGGGCGAAAGGCCCGTACCGCCGCAGCCCGGTGGAGGTCACACCCGCACGATCCACCCCGCAGAGTGGTGCCGTGGCCACCCCCGACGTCGATCTACTCGTCATCGGCGCCGGGAGCGCAGGTCTGGTCGCAGCCAGGACCGCCCGGTCCCTCGGCGCGTCGGTGCTGCTGGTCGAGCAGGAACGCTTCGGCGGGGACTGCCTGTGGACGGGCTGCGTGCCGAGCAAGGCCCTCGTCGCGGCCGGGAACGCCGCCGCGGACGCCCGCGCCGCCGACGCCTTGGGGGTGCACGCCGAGGTCCGCGTCGACGGGGCGGGCGTCGTGGCGGGCATCGAGGCGGCGGTCCGGCGCATCGAACCGGTGGACGCACCCGAAGCGCTGCACGCCATCGGGGTCCGCACGGCCACCGGGACCGCTTTCCTGACCGGCCGCACGGCAGCCGCGGACGCGGTCACCGCGGACGTCGCCGGTGAGACGGTCACCGCCGGGCGGGTCGTGCTGGCCACCGGAGCGACGCCGGTGGTCCCCGCGGTGCCCGGCCTGCAGGCACTGGCGCCGGACACCTCTGCGACGTTGTGGGCCGCCCTCGCCGCCCACGGGGGCCTGCCGGAGCGGCTCGCCGTCCTCGGCGGCGGCCCGGTGGGCTGCGAGATCGCCCAGGCCATGGCACGTCTGGGTGTCGCGGTGACCCTGATCTCACGGGCGGACCGGCTGCTGACGCGGGAGGACCCGGACGCCTCGGCGTTGATCGCCCGAGCCCTGCGCAACGACGGGGTGGACGTACGGCTCGGGGTCCGGGCGGTGTCGGCCGACGGGGATCCCGACCAGGGCGTGCTCCACCTGACCGGCGGGACCACCGCCGGCTTCGACCGGCTGCTGCTCGCCGTCGGACGCCGCCCGACCACCGACGGCCTGGGGCTGGGCTCGACGTCGGCGGCAACCCGGGCCGACGGCAGCGTCGTCGTCGACCACACCCAGCGGACCGCCGACGCCCGGGTGTTCGCCGCCGGTGATGTCACCGGTCCGCCCTACTGGACCCACCTGGCCGGGGTCACCGGTAGCAACGCCGCGGCCAACGCGCTGCTCGGGACCCGGCGCGCCCTGGACCCCTCGACGGTCGGGCGGGTCACCTTCACCCGGCCCGAGGTCGCCGCCGTCGGGGTGACGTCGGCCGGCTCGCGGATGACGGTCCGCACGACGCAGCACACCCACCTGGACCGCGCCGTCACCGACCGGGCGACCGACGGCTTCACCCGTCTGGTCGTGGACCACCGGGGCCGGGTCGTCGGCGCGACGGTCGTCGGCCCGCGGGCCGGGGAGACCCTCGGCGAACTTGCCCTGGCGGTCCGGCACGGGCTGCGGACCCGCGACGTCACGGCCACCGTGCACCCCTACCCGACCTTCTCCGACGGCGTCTGGGACGCGGCGATCACCGACACCCGGGCCCGTCTCGCCGGGCCGCTCAGCTCACGGGCGATCGATGCGCTGCGCCGCCTCCGCGCCCGCTGAGCACATGCGCGTCCGACAGACAGCCCCTCGGGAGGCGAGCGTCAGGCAGCGCCGTCGAACAGGCGGGTGACCGAGCCGTCCTCGAAGACCTCGCGGATCGCCCGGGCCAGCAGCGGCGCGATCGAGAGCACGGTGAGCTTGTCGAACCGCTTCTCCGCGGGCACCGGCAGTGTGTTCATCACCACGACCTCGGAGATCCGGGAGTTCTTCAGCTGGTCCACCGCCGGCCCGGACAGGACCGGGTGGGTGGCGCAGACGATGACCTTGGCGGCGCCGTTGTCGAACAGCGCCTCGGAGGCCTGCACCAGGGTGCCGCCGGTGCCGATCATGTCGTCGACCAGCAGGCAGGTCCGGCCGCGGACCCGGCCGACGACCTCGTTGACGTGCACGACGTTGGCCTGGGCCGGGTCCCGGCGCTTGTGGATGATCGCCAGCGGCGCACTCAGCCGGTCGCTCCAGTTGTCCGCCACCCGGATACGGCCCGCGTCCGGGGTCACGACCGTGAACTCGGACGTGTCGTACTTGTCGATGATGTAGTCGCAGAAGATCGGCATTGCGAACAGGTGGTCCACGGGGCCGTCGAAGAATCCCTGGATCTGCGCGGCGTGCAGGTCCACGCTCATCAGCCTGGTGGCCCCGGCCGTCTTGTACAGGTCCGCCATCAGCCGCGCCGAGATGGGTTCCCGGCCGCGGGACTTCTTGTCCTGCCGGGAGTAGCCGTAATAGGGCACCACGGCACTGATTCGCTTGGCCGACGCGCGCTTGAGTGAGTCCAACAGGATCAGCTGCTCCATGATCCAGCCGTTGACCGGGTAGCCGTGACTCTGGATGACGAAGACATCACAACCCCGGACCGACTCCGCGACGCGGCAATAGACCTCCCCGTCGGGGAACTCGCGGATCTCGGTGGGGACGAGGGCGACGCCGAGCAGCGCTGCGACCTCCTCGGCCAGCTCCGGGTACGCCCGACCGGAGACGAGCATCAGCTTCTTGTGGGTCGGCCTGCTGATCGTCACTTCCATGCGCGGGCGCACTCCGTTCCCTGGTGGCGGGCTGACTGCTGCCGGTGCTGGGTGGCCGTCGGTCAGTGCGTCCGGACCGCTGGGGCGGGGTCGGTTCCGGCGCGGGCGAGCCTACGGGACGGCGGTCGCCGACCCGTCCGGTCCGCCGCCGTCCGGTCGGCCACCGTCCGGCTGGCCGGACCGGTCCCGCGTGTTCGCCGCGGCACTTGCCGCGGCGGTGCCGGGACGGTAGCGACCGACCCAGCCGTCCAGATTGCGCTGGGGGGCGACGTTGATCGCCAGGGCACCCGGCGGGACGTCGCGGCGGACGACGGTCCCCGCGCCGGTGTAAGCGCCGTCGCCGACACTGACCGGCGCCACGAACATCGTGTCCGAGCCGGTCCGGCAATGGTCGCCGATCATCGTGCGGTGCTTGTGCACACCGTCGTAGTTGACGAATACCGAGCTGGCGCCGATGTTCGAGCCGACGCCGATGGTCGCGTCGCCGGCATATGTGAGGTGCGGGATCTTCGAGCCGTCGCCTATCTGGACGTTCTTGGTCTCGACGAACGTCCCGATCTTGCCGCCGACACCCAGCACCGTCCCGGGCCGCAGGTAGGCGAACGGCCCGACCGTCGCGTCCGGCCCGACGACCGCCCCGGACCCGTGGGTGCGGACGACGGATGCCCCGGCCCCGACCCGGACACCGTCCAGGGTCGTGTCCGGGCCGACCGTGGCGCCGACGTCGACCGTCGTCGCGCCGTGTAGCTGGGTGTTCGGCAGCAGGGTGCAGTCGGCCGCCAACCGGACGTCGACGTCGATCCACGTCGTCGCCGGGTCCACGACCGTCACACCGGCACGCATCCATGCGGTGACGGTCCGGCGGTTCAGCTCGGCGCCGAGGCCGGCCAGCTGGACCCGGTCGTTGACGCCTTCGACCTCGAGCGGGTCGGGCGTCCGCAACGCCGTGACCCGCTTCCCGGCGGCGACCGCGGCGGCGACCGTGTCGGTGAGGTAGACCTCGCCGGCCGCGTTGTCCGAACCGAGTGGCGCCAGCAGACCGGGCAGCGCCGCGCCGTCGAACGCGTACACCCCGGAGTTGATCTCGGTCACGGCCAGCTGGGCGGGGGTTGCCTCGCGTTGCTCGACGATGCCCACCAGCGGGCCGAAGTCGGCGGCGGCGTCGGCGGGCACGGCGGCGGCGGCGTCGGGCACGGCGGCGGCGGCGTCGGGCACGGCGTCGGCGCGGACGATCCGCCCGTAGCCGGTGGGATCCGGCACCACCGCGGTGAGCACGGTCACCGCGGCCGAGTCGCGCTCACGGGCCGCCACCAGCGCGGCCAGCGTCGAGGAGCTGAGCAGCGGGCTGTCGCCGGCCATGACGAGCACGGTCCCGGTCGTCGGCGCGCCGGCCGCAAGGGCGACGCGGACCGCGTCACCGGTGCCGCGCTGCTGCTGCTGCACGACCGGGCGCGCGGCGTCGTCGACCGCGGCGAGGTGGGCGCTGACCTCGTCCCTGCCATGGCCGACCACGACGGTCAGCTGGTCCGGCGACAGCGCACGCGCGGCACCGACCACGTGCGCGAGCAGGCTGCGGCCGCCGATGGCGTGCAGCACCTTGGGACGGGCAGAGCGCATGCGGGTACCCGCGCCCGCCGCCAGGACGATCACCGTGAGGGACACGCTCCGGCGCCTGGCCTCGATCCAGGACTGGAAGGCTTCAAAGGCCTCCGGGCTGCCAATTACCCCACGCCGGATGGTGGCGCGCCTGCTGGCCGCCGCCCGGTCAGTCTCGCACCGCGGACCGCCGTTCCCGGGGGCCGTGGGTAGCCGGCACGTCGCGGCGCGGGAAGTCACTGCGGCTCGGCGGCCAGGAACTCGACCCGGTTGCCGTGCGCGTCGTCGGTGTAGAAACGGCGGTACCCGGGCAGCAGCTCGTCGACGCGGACGTCGCGACCGCGGCTCGCCAGCCGGTGGGCCAGCGCGTCGAGCGCGCCGGTCGTAGCCAGCAGCAGGGCGGGATGCGCCCGGGTCGCCGGCCGGAACGGGTCCTCGACGCCGACATGCAGCTCCAGGTCGGTGCCGGGCGCCCGGAACCAGCACCCGCCCCGCGGCACCAGCCCGGCCGGCTTCGCAACCTCCGTCAGCCCGACGTCACCGACCCAGAACGCGCGTGCGTCGTCCTCTCCTCCGGGCGGGCAGGACAGCTGCACGTGGTGCAGGCGCGCGAACCCGGTCATGCGGCGTCGACCCGGTGCCCGGCGTCGACCCGGTGCCCGGCGTCGACCCGGTGCGCGACGTCGACCCGGTGCGCGACGGCGAAGATCCGCCGGAACGGCAGGACGGTCCCGCCCGGCCCCGGCGGGTACGCGGCGCGCAGTCGTTCGGCGAGAGCGTCGACGAACCGGTCGGCGAGCCGCTGGTCGGCGGCGGCGAGCGCCTGGACGGCCGGGCGCGCGCCGGTGCCGGACAGCCACGCCAGCACCGGGTCCGCACCGGCGAGCAGGTGCAGGTAGGTGGTCTCCCAGACGTCGACTGCGAGCTCGCCGGGCAGCCCTTCGACGGCCGCGACGAGGGCGGCGAGGTAATCCGGGGGATCGGGTGCAGCGGCGCGCTCGGTCGAGGCGCCCAACACGGCCGCGTACGGCTCGGTGGCGACCAGCTCGGCGAGCACCCGGTGCGACGGAGCGTCGAAGTTTCCCGGCACCTGCAGCGCCAGCCACCCGCCCGGACCCAGGGCAGCCAACCAGCGCGGCAGCAGCTGGAGGTGGCCGGGGACCCACTGCAGGGTCGCGTTGCACACGAGCACGTCGACCGGTTCGTCCGGCTGCCAGTCGCGGACGTCGCCGGTGTCGAACCGGACCCGGCTGTCCCCGCGGCCGCGGGCCGCGTCGATCATCGGCGTCGAGGAGTCGATGCCGGTGACGCGGGCCCCCGGCCAGCGGTCGGCGAGGGTGGCGGTCAGGTTCCCCGGTCCGCAGCCCAGGTCGACCACCTCGCGCGGCCCGATCGCGCCGACCCGGGCCAGCAGGTCCGCGAACGGCCGGCCGCGCTCGTCGGCGAACCGCAGGTAGCTGTCCGGGTCCCAGGTGGGCATGAGCTCTCCTGACGCAGCAGGCGGACCGAGCCCGGAAAACCAGGCTCGGCATCGTTGTCTTGACGTCAAGTATCTTGACATCAAGATACCGAGCTGTCCAGCCGTGTGCGCTGTCCGGCCGGACGCGCACGGTCATCAGCAGCAGCCGAACTCCCCCGACACCTCAAGGCGGCGCTCCCCAATGCAGTCGGGTGACGGAACGCGCTGCCGGCGTTCCTGCGCCTCCGCCACGCTAGCGTCCTGGCCGTGCCGACGATTCGACAGGCTTGCCGTGCGGACGAGGCATTCCTCCTGCCCATCCATCTCGCACCTGGACTGCTGATGTGTCCCCGGGCTCCACGCCCGACCCCGGCCAAGCGTTCCTTGACGAGGACACCGCACTGCCGGACGTGCTGGTAGCCGAGGACGACGGGACGGTGATCGGCTATGTCCGATTGAACCAGCCCGGGCCGCTTCCATCGCACGCGCACGTCCTGGTGATCAACGGGCTTGCCGTCGCACCGGCGCACCAGGGCAAGGGAGTGGGCCGGCAGCTCCTGACAGCAGCGATGGAGCAGGCGCAGCGTCGAGGAGCTCGCAAACTGTCATTGCGCGTCCTGGCTCCGAATGCTCCCGCCCGCCGGCTCTACGAGGACTTCGGCTTCGTTGTCGAGGGTGTGTCGACGAAGGAGTTCCTGTTGAACGGGCGATACGTCGACGACGTGTTCATGGCGTGCGACGTCCGGCGACGGGAGTTGCCTCCAGTCGGGCCGGACTAACGGTCGAGGATCAAGAGTCCCGACCCTTTCCGGTCGGCGCCGCCCCGGATCCGTGAGCACACCGGCGCAGCAGCGAACCCGTCCGATCGGCCGGTCAGCCGAGTTGTCTTGACGTCGAGAATCTTGACGCAACTAGCCTTCGGCACATGCGCTCCCCCGCGGACGAGGTCGACCGGCTAGTCGCGGCCTGGGCGCGGGAACGGCCGGACCTGGACCTCTCGCCGCTGACCGTCCTGTCCCGAATCGGGCGGATCGCCCGGCAGCTGGACCTCACCCGGCGGGCGTCGTTCGCCGGTCACGAGCTGGAGCAGTGGGAGTTCGACGTGCTCGCCGCGCTGCGCCGGGCCGGAGACCCCTACGAGCTCAGTCCGTCGGACCTGCTGCGGCAGACGCTGGTCACCAGCGGGACGATGACCAACCGGGTGGATCGGCTGGTGGAGCGCGGGTCGGTCGAGCGCCGCCCCGATCCCCGGGACCGGCGCGGCGTGCTGGTGCGGCTCACCGAGTCGGGCCGGGAACGGGTCGACGCCGGCTTCGAGGCATTGCTGGAGTCCGAGCGGGACCTGCTCGCCGGACTGTCCGCGCGCCGTCGCGCCGACCTCGCGGCGCTGTTGCGGGAGCTGACGCTGCGGGTCGACGGCTCCGCGCCGTAGCCGACGAGCCGGGCCGCCCGTCCGAGCCGCCCGTCCGGGCCGACGGTCTCCACCAGCGGCCGGACTGCGCAGACTGGCCCGATGACCGAATGGGGCAAGCGCGGCGACATCGTGATCCACACCGACGAGCCGTTCAACGCCGAGGCACCGCTGTCAGCACTGGCCGGACCGCTCACCGACGTCGACGCCTTCTACTCCCGCAACCACGGACCGATCCCGGACCTCGACCCGGCGACGTGGACGCTGCGCATCGAGGGCCTGGTCGACGCCCCCGTCACCCTCACCCGCGCGGACCTGGCGCAGTTCGACGAGGTGACGCTCGCAGCGACCCTGCAGTGCGCGGGGAACCGGCGCGCCGAGCTGCAGGCGTTCCGCGCCGTGCCGGGTGAGGCGCCGTGGGGGCCGGGGGCCACATCGACCGCGACGTGGACCGGGGTGCGGCTGGCCGACGTGCTGGCCACGGTCGGCATGGACGACGGCGTCGCCCACGTCGAGTTCCGCGCCCCCGACGTTGCACCAGACGCCTCGCCGCCACAGGGGTTCGGCGGCTCGATCGAGTTGTCCAAGGCCCTCGCCGGGGAGGTGCTGCTGGCGTGGGCGATGAACGGTGAACCGTTGACCCGGGTGCACGGAGCCCCGGTGCGGGTGATCGTGCCGGGCCACATCGGCGCGCGCAGCGTGAAGTGGGTCGACCGGATCGTGCTCCGGCGCGACCCGTCGCCCAACTGGTTCCAGGCCCACGCCTACCGCTTGGTCCCGGCCGACGGTGACTACGCCCGCGACGCGGAGACCCGCGGCCTGGCGCTGGGTCCGGTCGCGGTCAACGCCGCGATCCTGTCCCCCGCCCCGGGAACGACGGTGGACGCCGGGCCGCTCCCCGTCGCCGGCTACGCGTTCGCCGGCGACGGCCGCGGGGTCATCCGCGTCGACGTCTCGGCCGACGGCGGCGGGCACTGGGTCCAGGCCGAGTTGGCCGACGAGCTGGGGCCGTGGGCGTGGCGGCACTGGACCGCGCAGGTCGACGTCACCGCCGGGCCCGTCGAGCTGGTCGTGCGGGCGTGGGACGCGTCGGCGTCGACCGGCCCCGCACGACCGGGCGACGTGTGGAACCCGAAGGGCTACGTCAACAGCGCCTGGGCCCGGGTCGCCGTGACCGCGGGCTGACCCGGATGCGGATCGTCGGCGTCGAGCTCACCGTCCCGGACCCCGCCGCGACCACCCGCTGGTACAGCGAGGTCCTCGGCCTGCCCGTCCACGGGGCATCGGTCGAGATCGGCCGCTCGACGCTGCGCGTGGTTGCCGGTCCACCCGACGCCGGACACCACCACCTCGCGTTCTCGATCCCGGCCGACGCCGCCCGCGACGCGCTGCGGTGGCTGCGAGCGGGTCGACCTGATACCGGCCGGGGACGCCGAGATCGTGGTCGGGCCGCCGAGCTGGGACAGCGAGTCGGTGTACTTCCGCGGACCGGACGGCGCGATCCTCGAGCTGATCGCGCGGCACCGGCTGCCCGACCCGGCCGGTATCCCCGTCGGCGGCTTCGGCACCGGATCACTGCTCTCGGTCAGCGAGGTCGGCGTGCCCGTCCCGGACGTACGGGCGGCCGTCGCCGAACTGGGCCGGACGGTCGGCACCGAGCCGTTCGGGCCGCCGGGAACCGCGTTCGCCCCGGTCGGGGACGACACCGGCCTGCTGATCCTCGTCGCCGGGCACCGGGCCTGGTTCCCGACGGCGGACGAGTTCCCGGCCAGCGGTCCGCTCGCCGTCACAGTCGAGGCACCGCCTCAGTTCGCCGGCGCCGTCACGGTCCTCGCGCCCGGGCGGACGGTCACCGGCAGCTGACTCAGGCGTCGTGCCGACTCAGGCGTCGGACCGACTCAGGCGTCGGCGGCCGTGGCGAGCTCCAGCCACTGCTCCTCCAGGCCGGCCCGCTCCGCGACGACCTCCCGGATCCGCGCGTCGAGGTTCAGCACCTGCTGGTAGTCCGTGGCCGCGTCCGCCAGCTGACCCGTCAGCTTCGCCTCGGTCGCGGTCAGCCGCTCCATCTGCCGCTCGATGCGCGCGAGGTCCTTGCGGGCTGCGCGCGACTCGGCCGGAGAGCGTTCCGCCACCGCCGGCGGGCGCCGGGTCCCGGGCGTCGGAGCACTGCTCCGCGGCTGAGGAGAGCGGTGTTCCGACAGATACTGGTCGACGCCACCGGGCAGGTTGCGCACGGTGCCGTCGCCGACGACGGCATCGGTGCGGTCGGTGACGCGCTCGAGGAAGTACCTGTCGTGGCTGACGACCACGAGGCTGCCCGGCCAGGTGTCGAGCAGGTCCTCCAACACGGTCAGGGTGTCGGTGTCCAGGTCGTTGGTCGGCTCGTCGAGCAGCAGCACGTTGGGCCCGCCGACCAGCAGCCGCAACAGCTGCAGGCGCCGGCGCTCCCCGCCGGACAGGTCCCCGACCGGCGTCCACATCCGGTCCCCGGTGAAACCGAACCGCTCGAGCAACTGGCGCGCCCCGATCGTCTGGCCGCCGCCGAGGTCGACCTCCCGGCGAAGCCGCTCGACCGAGTCCAGCACCCGCCAGGCCGGGTACAGCAGCCGGATGTCGGCATCGGCGGCGGCCTCGTCGTCGACCAGCTCCACCTGCTGCACCAACTGGGCCAGCCGGACTGTCTGGCCGCGCACCAGCCGGCCGGCAGCCGGTGGGAGGTCGCCGGTCAGCAGCCGCAGCAGCGTCGTCTTGCCGGACCCGTTCGCGCCGAGCACCCCGATCCGGTCACCGGGGCCAACGTTCCACGTCAGGTCACAGAAGATCAGCCGGTCGCCGATGCGGGCGTCCACGTGCTCGGCCTCCAGCACGGTCCGGCCGAGCCGGGCCGTGGCGAACCGCTGCAGCTCGAACGGGTCCCGGGCCGGCGGCTCGGACTCGATCAGCGCGTTGGCGGCATCGATGCGGAACTGCGGCTTGCTGGTCCGGGCCGGCGGTCCGCGGCGCAGCCAGGCGAGCTCCTTGCGGAGCAGGTTCTGGCGGCGGTCCTCGTCGAAGTCCGCGACCCGGCGGCGCTCGGCGCGGGCCAGGACGTAGGCGGCGTACCCGCCGTCGTAGGACTCCACCCGCCCGTCGACGACCTCCCAGGTCCGGGTGGAGACCGCGTCGAGGAACCACCGGTCGTGGGTGACGACCACCAGCGCGCCGCGGGCACCGGCCGCGCCGTCATACCGGGCGGTCAGATGCCGGGCGAGCCAGTCCACACCGTCGACGTCGAGGTGGTTGGTCGGCTCGTCGAGGACCAGGACGACCCCGTCCAGGCTGGTGGACCCGGCACCGGCCGCACCGGTGGACCGGGCCGAGGCGGTGGTGCGCACGTCGCCGCCGAGGCCGGTCAGCACGGCCGCCAGGGCGACCCGCCGCCGTTCACCGCCGGACATCCCCGCGACGGGGGTGTCCAGGCCGGCCCCGAACGCGGTGCCGTCGACACCGCCGAGCAGCCCGGTGAACACGTCGCGGACCCGGGGGTCGGCGGCCCAGACGTGGTCCGGGACGTCGCCGACGACCGCCGAGCGCACGGTGGCGTCCGGCAACAGGTCGTCGCCCTGACCGAGCACGACGACCCGCGCCCCGCCGGCCCGGGTGACCCGGCCCGCATCCGGTTCCATCCAGCCGGACAGCGCGCGCAGCAACGTCGTCTTCCCGCCGCCGTTGCGCCCGACCACCCCGATCCGGTCACCGGCGGCGATCCCGAGGCTGACCCCGGACAGGACGTCGCGTGTTCCGAAGCGGACGCTGACGCGCTCGAGGTTCAGCAGGGTGGTGAGGGTCGCCATGGCAACCCCGAGGCTGCCACACCGGAGCGGCCATCCGTCGGCTGCCGTTACCGCCCGGCGTTGACCGCACCCGGCGCGCGTGGTGGGATTCGCCCTGACCTCAACGGGAGAAGCCGGTCCGAAGCCGGCGCTGTCCCGCAACCGTGGGTCCGGTGAGTCGACCGCACGCTCCTACCGGAGCACCGCTCGCAACACCGGACGAGTCGGATCGCCCGCGGGGTCGGCTCGATCCAGACCTACCTGTCGTGGACTGCAGGGAGGGAGCCCGGCCCGACGCCGCGACCAGCGGATGCCGTGGGCCGTTCTGCCTCCGTGCCGCCACGCCGCGCCGCCGGAGAGGCCCCCCGTGACCCGTCGTTCCCCCGCCCGTACCGCCCTCACCCGCCTGGTCCTCGGCGCGACCGCGTTGGCCTGGGCGCTGCTGCCGACGAGCGCTGCAGCTTTCGCGGCACCCGCTTCCCCCGCGGCCGTTTCCCCCGCGGCCGGGGACCGGCCGGGCACCGGCGACGACGGGATCTTCGGCGTCCAGGACCCCACCTACGACGGCGTCTTCCGTCAGTCCCTCGCGATCGGCGGACTGGTCGCCGACGACGTCGAGGTGCCGCCCGCCGCCATCCGCTGGCTGCTGCGCCAGCAGTGCACCGACGGCTCCTTCCCCAGCTACCGCGCCGACACCTCGGTCCCGTGCACCGCGGCCGGCCCGGAGACCAACTCGACGGCGTCGGCTGTGCAGGCGTTGATCGCCGTCGGCACTCCGGCCACCCGGACCGCGGCCGCCAACGCCGTGACCTGGCTGCGGAAGATCCAGAACCCCGACGGCGGCATCGGCTTCCAGGCCGGCTCGGCGACGGACGCCAACTCCACCGGACTGTTGCTCAGCGCGCTCGTCGCCGACGGCATCGACCCGGCGGGGGTCCGCACCGCCGAGGGCAACACTGCCTTCGATGCGCTGGCCGGGCTGCAGGTCGGGTGTGCAGCCGGCGATCCCGCGGAGGTCGGCGGACTGGCATTCCAGCCACAGGACGGACAGTTGCACGCCGACACCTTCGCCACGTCAGGGGCGCTGCTAGGCTTCGCCGGCGGCGCGTTCCCGGTCCCGCCCCGCCGCGGCACCGACCAGTTGCCGGCCCCGGACTGCCCGTCGGCGAGGCGGCCTGCTCCGACGCCGGCCGACCCGTCGGGGTCGACAGGCGCGTCGGGTAAGCCGAGCCCATCCGGCACTGCGACCCCGTCCGGCACTGCGACCCCGTCCGGCACTGCGACCCCGTCCGGCACTGCGACCCCGTCCGGCACTGCGACCCCGTCCGGCACTGCGACCCCGTCCGGCACTGCGACCCCGCAGGGCACACCGACCGCGTCGCGGACCGCCCGGGCCGTTCGACCCACTGGCGGCCGGTCGGCGGGGGGTGGCGTGGTCACCGTGGATCACGACCGGGCCGCGCGGCTGGCCGGGGCGTTCCTGGCGCGCAACATCCAGGCCGGAAAGGGTCTCGTGCAGTACCAGGGGGCGTCCAGCGTCGGTCAGACGCTGACCGCGGTCCTCGGGCTGGTCCAGCTGCGGATCGCCGCGGACCAGGTGGCCCTGGCGGTCGGGGCGCTCCCCGCCGCCCTGCCTGCGTTCCTGGTCGACGACAAGGGCGTCGACCGGCCCGGTTCGCTCGGCCAGGCCGCCCTGACACTCGCCGCCGTCGGCGCCGACCCGGCGGCGTTCGCCGGTGTCGACTACCCGGCCCGCATCCTGGCGACGCTGCAGGTCGCCGGGGCACCCACCCCCACCGCGACACCCACACCCACCGCCACACCCACCCACGCGCCGACGCGCACGCCGACTCCGACCCCGACTCCGACGCGCACGCCGACTCCGACGCGTACGCCGACTCCGACCCCGACCGAGACGGCCCCGGTCACGTCGGTGGCCCGGTCCAGCGCGACGAGGAGCCCGACCCCGACGGCGACGGCCACGGCGACGGCGACGGCGACGGCGACGGCCGCCGCGGAGTCTTCGGCCCCGGAGCCGACCCGCTCGTCCGGTCCGGTCCCCCCCACCGGGGAGCTGCCCCGGACCGGATCGTCGCTGACCCTCCCGTTGGCCGGAGGCGGGCTGGCCGTCTTCGTGATCGGTGGCCTGCTCGTCCTGTCGAATCGGCGGCGGACGGGGTGACAGGGTGACGGGACCGGGAACGGGCGAGGGTCTGCGCCGTCTCGCCGGGGCGGCCCTGGCAGTGGTGCTGCTCACGGCCGCCGCGACCGTCGGCGGTGCGGCGCTCTCGGCGGGACCGGCGCACGCGCAGACGCTTTACCGGTACTGGGTCTTCTTTCACGGCACCGGCGGCGGCTGGACCGCCTCCGGACGCGGGGCGGCGACCTGGTACCCGAAGGACGGCGCCGTCGAGGGGTGGCGCTATCAGGTGGCCGGGGACGGTTCCGGGAGGCCGCCGCGCACGTCGGTCCCGTTCGGCACCGTCTGCGCGGGGGTCCCGGCAACCGCGGGCCGCAAGCGCGTTGCGTTCGTCTTCGACTACGGGACCCGGGCCGACGCCCGCCCTGGGCAGACCCCACCCCGGCTGCGCGCCGGCTGTGCAACCGGACGGGCCGGGGCCTCCGCGCAAGAGATGCAGTCCTCGATCGCCTCGGTGCGCCTGCGCAGCGACGGCCTGCTGTGCGCGTTCGACGGCTACCCGTCCACCGGCTGCGTGGACACCATCGCCACGGCTCCCTCGCCGCCGCCGTCCGCTACCGCACCGCCGTCCGCTACCGCACCGCCGTCCGCTACCGCACCGCCGTCCGCTACCGCACCGCCGTCCGCTACCGCACCGACCCGGCAACCGACCGCGGCCCCGACCCGTCGACTTACCCCGGAACCCAGCCGCCGAGCCCCGACCCGCCCAGCACCCAGCCGACCAGCACCCAGCCGGACCGCCCCGCTGCCGGCCTCCCGTGCCGTGCCGGCATCACACCGGCCGATCACCGCTCCGACCGGGACGGCCACCCCACCGTCGGCGTCCTCCCCGTCGGCGTCCACCCCGGCGCCGGCGCGACGGCGGTCGACCGGCCCCACCCCTGCCCGACCCGATCCCGCGACCGCACCTGGGTCCGCGACCGCACCTGGGCCCGCTGGGGCCACCCAGGGGGCGAGCGCAACCCCGGCCCTGGGAGCGACCCCGACCGTGACACCTCCGGCGACCCCCACCTCGGCACCGGCTGGTCTCCCGGCCGGGCTGGCGACGGGCCCGTCTCCCGGCGCCGTCGGCGGCCCGCCAGCGGATGAGACCGCTGCCGGCGCTCCGCTGCTCACCGGGACCAGGCGCCCGGACACCACCTCGCGATCCGCCGTACCTGCCCTGGTCGGGCTCGGCCTGCTGGGTTGCCTCGGCGTCGCGACCGCCGTCCTGACCACGCGCCGCCGCCACGACCGACCGGACCGGACCTGACGACCGGCACGCTGCCCGCGCGGACGGCGTGGACGACGCGGACGGTTGGGCCGGCGAGCGCCCGGGCGCGCCGCATGCCGGACCGGCAGCAGTCCACGGGCCACCGCGTCCGGACCCTGCACCCCGTCGCCTGGTGGCTGTGGGCACTCGGGCTGGCCACGGCCGCGACCCGGACGACCGACCCGCTGCTGCTGGCGCTGGTGATCGCGGTCGCCGGGCTCGTCGTCGCCGCCCGTCGGACCGATGCCCCGTGGTCGCGTGCCTACCGGACATTCCTGCTGTTGGGCGTCGTCGTCGTCGGCGTCCGGACCGCCTTCGCGGCGCTGGTCGGCACCTCGGCGGGCACCACCGTCGTCGCGGACCTGCCGGAGGTCGGGCTGCCGTCGCTGTTCGCCGGGATCCGGCTCGGTGGCCCGGTGACCGCCGAGGGCCTGCTCGCCGGTGCGAGCTCCGGACTGCAGCTGGCGACACTGCTCGCCTGCGTCGGCGCCGCGAACTCCCTAGCGAACCCGCTGCGCCTGCTGCAGACGGTGCCGGGTGCGCTCTACGAGGTCGGCGTCGCGGTCGTCGTGGCGGTCACCACCGCACCTGCCCTGCTCACCGAGGCGAACCGGGTCCGCAACGCCCGGCGGCTGCGCGGGCGCCCGGCCACCGGGCTGCGGGCATTCGGTCAGACGGCGGTGCCCGTGCTGCACGGCGCGCTGGACCGCGCCCTGGCGCTGGCGGCCTCGACGGACGCCCGCGGCTACGGCCGGCGCGGGACCACCGGCCGGGCCGTCGGCGCGGTGACCGCGGTCAGCTCCCTGGCCGGGCCGCTGGCGATCCTCGCCGGCCTCTACGGGTTGCTGGACGCGGGGTCCCCGCCGGTGCTCGGGCTGCCGCTGCTGGGCGCCGGCACCGCGCTGGGCTTCGTCGCGCTGGCTGCCGGTTCGCGGCGTAATCCCCGGACCCGGTACCGGCCGGACCCGTGGCGCACCCGGGAATGGCTGGTCGCCGGGTCGGGCATCGCAGCGGCGGCCGCCGTCCTGGTCACCGCGCTCAGCGGCCGGTTCGGCGCCGACCAGCTCCTGCCCGCGACGGTCCCGCTCCCGGTGCCCGGGCTGCCGCCGCTGGCGACCGCCGGAATCCTGCTGGCCGCCCTGCCCGCCCTCGTGGCCCCGCCGGCCTACCTGCCCGTCCCCGGACCGACGAGGGGCGCGCCCGTCCCCGGACCGACGGGAGACGCGCCCGGCCCCGGACCGGTGCAGCCGTGAGCGCCCTGGTCACGCTGGACGGCGTCGGTGTCACCCATGCCGGCGCCGACAGACCGGTGCTCTCCGGTGTCGACCTGGCCTTCGACGAGGGCGAGTTCGTCCTCGTCGCCGGCCCCACCGGGTCCGGGAAGTCCACCCTGCTGGGCACCCTGAACGGGTTGGTGCCGCACGCCACCGGCGGCACGCTGCACGGGCGGGTCATCGTGGCCGGCCGGAACACCGCGGCGTTCCCGCCCCGGGAGCTGTCCGACGTCGTCGGCTGGGTGGGGCAGGACCCGGCCGCGGGGTTCGTCACCGACACCGTCGAGGAGGAGCTGGCCTACGGGATGGAGTCGCTCGGCGTCGCGCCGCCCACGATGCGCCGCCGCGTCGAGGAGACGCTGGACCTGCTCGGCCTCGCCGATCTGCGCAGTCGCCAGCTGTCCACGCTGTCCGGCGGCCAGGCGCAGCGGGTCGCGGTCGGCAGCGTCCTGACCGTGCACCCGAAGGTCGTGGTACTGGACGAGCCGACGTCGGCGCTGGACCCGACCGCGGCCGAGGATGTGCTGGCGGCGTTGGCCCGCCTCGTCGCCGACCTGGGCGTGACCGTCGTCGTCGCCGAGCACCGCCTGGAACGGGTCGCCCACCACGCCGACCGGATGGTGCTCGTCCCCGGCGCCGGGGCACCGGTGGTGGTCGGTTCACCGGCCCTGCTGCTGCCCGGGTCGACGGTCGCGCCGCCGGTGGTCCGGCTCGGCAGGGCGGTCGGGTGGGCGCCGCCGCCGCTGACGGTCCGGGACGCCCGCCGGCTGGCCGGGCCGCTGCGGGACCGGCTCGGCCCGCCACCGCCCGCGCTCCCGCCCGCGCCGACCCCGGTCACAGCGGACGTGGCCCGGGCGTCGGTGCGGCGCGGCGCCGTCCGCGCCTTGGACGGGGTGGACCTGGAACTGCGCGCCGGAACGGTGACCGCGGTGATGGGGCGCAACGGTGCCGGCAAGTCCACGCTGCTGTCGCTGCTGGCCGGGATGCTGCGGCCGGACCGCGGCGCGGTTCGCCTCGGTGGGTCGGTCGACCCGGCGCGGTTGCGCACCCGCGAGGTCCTGCGTCACGTCGCGATGGTCCCCCAGGACCCCGGCCACCTGCTGTACGCGGAGACCGTCGCCGCGGAGTGCCGCGCCGCCGACGCCGATGCCGCCCGCGCGAACTCGTCGGTGGCGTCGGGTACGGCAGCCGGCCTGCTCGCCGCCCTCGCGCCGGGCGTCCCCGCCGACCGGCACCCCCGGGACCTGTCCGAAGGTCAGCGACTCGCGCTGGCGCTGGCGATCGTGCTGGCAGCCGCACCGCCACTGCTGCTGCTCGACGAGCCCACCCGGGGCCTGGACCAGGCCGCCAAATCGTGGTTGGTGGTGACGCTGCGCCGGCTCGCCGCCGACGGCCGCACGGTCGTGCTCGCGACCCACGATGTCGAGCTCGCAGCCGAGGTCGCCGACCGGGTCGTCGTGCTGGCAGACGGCGAGGTCGTCGTCGACGGACCCGTCGCCGAGGTCGTCACCGGCTCGCCTGCGTTCGCCCCGCAGGTTGCGCGGGTGCTCGCCCCTGCCCGCTGGCTGACGGTCGGCCAGGTCGCTGCCGCGCTCGGCGAGCGTCGGGAAACCGGGTGAGCGGCGGCGTGGTTCGGCAGCCGCCGTCGCCGCGGATGGGGGCGACGGTGCGGGACCGGGTCGTTCGACTGCGGGTGCGGGCGGTTCCGCTGCGCCCGCGCAGCATCGCCGCGCTGGCTCTGGCGTCGGCCACGGGCGTGCTGGCCTTCGGCTGGCCGCTGCTGGTCCCGGCCGGCTCGCCGCTGGCCCTGACCGGCGACGCGCCCTGGTTGTTCGTCGCGCTGCTGCCGATGGTGCTGGCCGTCGTCCTGGCCGGGGTCAACGAGCGCGGTATTGACGCGCGTGCCGTCGCGATGCTCGGGATCCTCGCCGCGATGGGGGCGGCGCTGCGCCCTCTGGGGGCAGGTGCCGCGGGGATCGAACCGGTGTTCCTCCTGCTGGTGCCGGCCGCCCGGGTGTTCGGTCGCGGGTTCGGCTTCGTACTCGGCGCGGTGACCCTATTGGCGAGTGCACTGCTCACCGGCGGTGTCGGGCCGTGGCTGCCGTTCCAGATGCTCGGGGCGGCCTGGCTCGGGCTGGGGGCCGGTTGCCTGCCGCGGGCAGGCGGCCGCGCGGAGATCGCGCTGCTCGCCGGCTACGCACTGGTCGCCGGCATCGGGTACGGAATCCTGCTGGACTTGACGGTCTGGCCGTTCCTCACCGCCACTCCGGACGGCGCGGCAGCCGCGCCCGGCCTGTCCTTCGTCGCCGGAGCACCGCTCGCGGACAACCTGCCGGCGTTCGCCCGGTTCGCCGTCGCCACGTCACTGGGCTGGGACCTGGTCCGCGGGCTGACCCTGGCGGCGTTGACCGTGCTGTCGGGACGGGCGGTGCTCGTCGCGCTGCGCCGCGCGGCCCGCCGAGCCGTGTTCGCGCCGCATGTCGACTGAGGCGCCGACTGATGCACCCCGACTGATGCGCCCCGACTGACGCACCTCGACTGATGCGGCCCGACTGATGCGGCCCGACTGATGCACGCCGGGGCCGACCGCCACGGACAGGAGAACCCGTCAGGCCAGCAGGGACGCGCCGGTGACCGGTCCGGGCACCGACACCGCCGCCCGGCAGACCCCCGCCGCGGTCAGCGCCGCCGCCAGGTCCGCGCCGTGCCCGGAGTCGGCGGCCAGGAACGCACACGTCGGGCCGGACCCGGACACCACCGCACCGAGAGCACCGCGCTCGCTGCCGACCTGCAGGCAGGCTCGCAGCGACGGCATCAGCGACAGCGCCGGGGCCTGCAGGTCGTTGTCCAGCAGCTCGCCCATCGCCGGCGCGTCCCCGGTCCGCAGCGCATCGAGCAGGACCGGGGAGACGGTCGGCGCCCCGGGACCCGGTGCGCCGACGGCCGGGTCACCCCCGGGCGCCGCGGCCCGCATCCGGTCCAGCTCGGCGAACACCCGGGGCGTGGAGAGCTCGCCGGCCGCGAACGCCAGGACCCAGCTGTAGTTCCCCGGGCCGACCACCGGGGCGAGCAGGTGCCCCCGCCCGGTACCGACCGCGGTGCCGCCGACAAGCCCGAACGGCACGTCGCTACCGAGGCCGGCCGCGAGCACCCGCAGCCGCTCCCCGTCCAGTGCGGTCCCCCAGAGCGCGTCCAGCGCGACCAGCGTCGCGGCCGCGTCGGCGCTGCCCCCGGCCAGCCCGGCCGCCACCGGGACCCGCTTGCGGATCGCCACGTCGACACCGCGGATGGACAGGTCGATGCCGGTGACGTCGGCCAACGCCCGGACCGCCCGGGCCGCGAGGTTGGCCGGGCCGATCGGCACCCGGCGCGCGCCCTCCCCGTCGACCGTCACCCGGACGCCGGCGGGGCCGTCGGCGACGCTCACCTGCTCCTCCAGGCCGACCGCGGCGAACACGGTGGCCAGCTCGTGGAAGCCGTCGGGCCGTGGGTCGCCGACCTTCAGGACCAGGTTGACCTTCGCCGGCGCGCGGGCGGTGACTGCAGCGCTCACCGGCGCTTGTCCGCCGCGGTGGCGCGGGCGAGCGCGACGAACTGGTCGACGCCGAGCCGCTCCGCGCGCAGACCCGGGTCGATTCCCGCGGTCCGTAGCACCCGCTCGGCCTGCGGCCCCGAGCCGAAGCGGGCGGACAGCGCGGCCCGCAGCGTCTTGCGGCGCTGACCGAAGGCCGCGTCCACGAGGCCGAACACCTGCTCCCGCGGTGGGTCGTCGACCGGGCGCGGCACCCGGGTGAGCAGTACCAACCCGGAGTCGACGTGCGGGACCGGCCAGAAGACCCGCGGTCCGACGGTGCCGACCCGGCTCGTCGGGCCGAACCACGCCGCCTTGACCGACGGGACCCCGTACACCCGGCTGCCCGGCGGAGCGGCGAGCCGGTCGGCGACCTCGGCCTGCACCAGGACCAGGGCGCGCCCGATCGTCGGGAACCGGGCGAGCAGCTGCAGCAGGACAGGGACGGCGATGTTGTACGGCAGGTTCGCCACCAGTGCCGTCGGCGCCGGACCGGGCAGCTCGGTGATCCGCAACGCGTCCGCGGTCACCACGGTCAACCGGCCGGCCAGCTCCGGTGCGCGGTCCACGATGGTCGCCGGCAGCTCGTCGGCCAGCCGGGCGTCGATCTCGATCGCCGTGACGACCGCGACCTGCGGCAGCAGGCCCAGGGTCAACGAGCCCAGCCCGGGCCCGACCTCGACGACCACGTCATCGGGGCCGACCCCGGCGGCCCGGACGATCCGGCTGATCGTGTTCGGGTCGACGACAAAATTCTGGCCGAGGGACCTGCTGGGGTTCAGCCCGACGCGGGCGGCCACCGCGCGCAGGTCGGCCGGCCCGAGCAGTGCGGCGTCGCCGGTACCGGTCACCACCGGCTCACCACGGCCGGGTCACCACGGCCCGTACAGCCGCTCGGCGGTCGCGGAGAGCGCAGTGCACAGCTGGTCGACGTCCATCTGCTTGACCTCGGCCAGCCGGCGGACGGTCAGCGGCACCAGGTAGCTGGCGTTCGGCCGGCCCCGGTATGGCACCGGGGTGAGGAACGGGGCGTCGGTCTCCACCTGCAGCTGGCCGACCGGGGTCACCGCGGCGGCCGCACGCAGGTCCTCGGCATTGGCGAAGGTGACGTTCCCGGCGAAGGACAGGACATAGCCGCGGTCGACACAGGCCCGGGCGAACCCGGCGTCGCCGGAGAAGCAGTGCAGGACCACCCGCTCGGGCGCCCCGACCCGGTCCAGGACGTCGAGGATCTCCGGATGCGCGTCGCGGTCGTGGATCTGCAGGACCAGGCCACGGCGGCGGGCGATCTCGATGTGCGCGGCGAAGGAGTCCCGCTGTGCGGTCGCGGCCGCCCGGTCGTCGTGGTCGGTGCGGAACCGGTCCAGCCCGGTCTCGCCGACCGCCCGGACCCGCGGCGACGACCCGGCGAGCCGGTCGATCCCGGCCAGCGCGTCGTCGAGCTCACCGCGGGCGGCCAGCAGCGGCGCCTCGTTGGGGTGCAGCGCCACCGCGGCCAGCACCCGCGGCTGTTGCTCGGCGCACCGCACCGACCACGTCGAGCTGGCCAGGTCGGTGCCGACGGTGAGGATCCGGTCGATGCCGGCCGACGCGGCCCGGTCCAGGGCCTCGACGACCCCGAGCGCACCCTCCGGGGTGCTCTCCGGGTCCCCGTGCGCGAGGTCCAGATGGCAGTGGTCGTCGGCCACCGGAACCGTCAGCGGCTCCGGCGCCGGCGGCGCCCCACCCCGACGACCGGACGTCCGGCTCACCGACCGATCCCCCGACCGGCCCACCGGGTCGGCTGAAGCGGGTCGGCTCCACCGGTCGGTTGCACCGGGACATCCTCCCGGACGCTCGCCGCGCCCACGATCGACAGGGGCCGCCCGACGCTGGGGTCGCCCGGCATCCACTGGCCTTCGACGCTCGTCATGCGCTCGTCCCACACCGTCCAGACCACCTGTTCGTGACGGCACCGCGTCCAACAGCCAACGGAATCGATGCCCCACGATGAGGCGATGAGCACCATCGTCACGGCCCGCGGGATGTCGGACCGGTACGGCAGCACGCAGGTGCTCCGAACGGTCGATCTCGACATTCCCGCGGGCACGACGGCCCTGCTCGGCCCCAACGGTGCCGGCAAGACACACTGCTGCACCTCGTGTGCGGGTTGCGTCGTCCAACGGGCGGCTCGATGACGGTGATGGGTGTCGGAGAGTCCGCGCGCCGGCGCCGACAGCAGATCGCCGCCCTCGTGGGCTTTCTCCCGCAGAACTTCGGGTACCTGCCGAGCTACTCGGTCCGCGACTTCGTCACCTACGCCTCGTGGCTCAAGCAGGTTCCGAAGGCGGAGCTGGTGACCCGGGTGGGGTCGGCATTGACGGACGTCGGGATGCTCGACCGGTCCGGACAGAAGCTGCGGACCCTATCGGGCAGGATGATCCGGCGGGTCGGGATCGCCGCTGCGATCGTGCACCGACCCCCACTCGTGGTGCTCGACGAGCCCTCGGCCGGCCTCGATCCGGCACAGCGTCGCGACCTCCGGTTGCTGCTTACCCGCTTGGCGGAGACGAGCTCGGTGGTCGTGTCCACCCACCTGATCGAAGATGTCCGGGGCACCTTCGACACCGTTGTGGTTCTCGACGACGGGACTGTCCGCTTCACCGGATCACCCGCCGAGCTTGAGTCGGCGCAAGCCCGGTCGACGGACGGGGCCGCGGCCGGGGCCACGGACACGAAAGCGACCGGAGAGTCCATCGAAGCCGGATATCTGGCGGTGCTGGGCGGGGACCGGGACCCACGGTGACCGGCCTGGCGCTCGAACTCCGCCGGGGGCCGGGGAAACTTCTGGTCATCCCCCTCGCCCTTGTCGGAGTCCTCGTGATCCGGCAGGCCATTCCGCCCGGTCCGGCTGTCTGGCCGGCGGTGGTCAGTGCTCTTGCGCTGGGGATGGTCGCCATGGGGCCCGTGGCGGGTGGTGTCGCCGCGCTCGCCGGGACGCGCAGCCACCGCCGGCGGACCGACACGCTCGAGCTGCTCGCCACCCGTGGGCCGGCGGCCGCCGGACTCGCCGAGCTGGGCGCGCTGCTGGTCTGGGTTTCGGGTGCGTTCGTCCTGGTGCTCGGCGCGACCTACCTGCCGGCGGCGGCCACGGCGACCTGGTCCGGGCCCGACGGGCTGCGGAGCCTGACCACGGGGGTCGGCCTGCTGCTCGAGGTGGTGATCGGCTACGTGCTCGGGCGCCTGGTCCCGAGCCGGCTCACCCCGGCCGTCGTCGCACTGGTCTTCTACGGACTCGTTGGCTACATCGACGCCAGCCGCACGCTGTTCCGATGGTCGCTGCTGCTGCCCGTGAACCTGCAGTTCGCCGACGAGTTCAGCATTCTCAACCGCACCGCCTTCATCGGCCAGCTCGTCTGGTATCTGGGTCTGGGACTCTTGGTCGCAGCCGGGTGGGCGGTCGGCCGGCAGAGCCGCTCGGCCGTCGCCGGCGCAGCTCTGGCGGTGGGTGCTGCGACGACGGTGGCCGGCCTGGTCGTGCTGCTGCCGCAGAACGGGCGTGCCACCTTTCCCGCGGCTCCGGCCGTCTGGGACTGCGCAGGCTCGGCTCCCGAGGTGTGCCTGCACCCCGCGTTCGCCAGTGCGGCCCCCGCGGTGACCGCGGCCGTGACACCGGTGGCGGGACGTCTGGCGGGGACGCCGTTCGCGATCCGCCGCGCCGAACAGCGCCCGCGGGGTATCGGGGCGATCCCCTCCCCGGGCGCGGTGGCGTTCGCGCTCGACGACACGGCTCCGGGCTCGATCCGCCTCGTCAGCCAAGAGCTCGCGGTCAATGCGCTCGGCGACCAGGAGAGTTGCTTCACCGACACGGGTCTGGCGAGCGGGTACGACCTCGCTCAGCTTGTCGCTGCCTGGGTGGCGGGCGACCCCTCGCTTTACCAGCCAACGCCGGACAGCCCGAGCACGACCGCCGACCACGCGGCCCAGCGATGGTTCGCCGGACTCGACCAGACCCGGCGACGTGCCTGGCTGACCCGAAACGAACAGGCCATCCGGGCGTGCACCCTCCGGCCCTCCGCGTTCCGGTGAGCGGTGGCTGGTGGCTGCTCGCCCGAGCCCGGCACACGACACGGGCGGTCGCGGCCCTGGTCGTCCTCGCCGTCCTCGAGGCGATCGTCGGGTCGGCGTCATTGGACCTGCTCGGCCAGGACATCACCTTGTCGATCCCGTGGGCCGTCATCATCCCGGTGGCCGCCGCAGCGGTGATCGGGATAGGTACCCGGTCCGCCGTGGGCGACACGGAGGCCACCACGACCCGGTCGCTGCCATCGCTTCGCGCCGCCCACGTCGCCGTCGTCGCCGCCGTCGGGCTGGTGACCACGGCGGTCGGCGGATCGGGACTCACCGGGCCGATCAGCGGACCGGCCGCCCTGCGAAACTACCTGGGCTTCACCGGGCTGGCTCTGCTGTCCGCCTCCGTCGTGGGCAGCAGCTTGGCGTGGCCGCTCCCGGTGGCCCTGGCCGTCGCCTCCACCACGGTCGGGGCCGACCAGGGCGTCCGTCACGGCTGGGCGTGGCCGATCCACGACAACGGCGACCCCACGTCGTTCCTCATAGCTGTCGCGATTCTGCTCGTCGGAGCCGGGCTGTTCATCCTCCGCGGCGACCGCAACCCACGGACCGAGCGCGACTGACGAACCGGGTCGAGGGCACGCGGACACCTCCCCGACGCGAGCCGCCGCGAGGTCGCGGCGGGGTTGGCCGGTCCTGCCGGCGTCCAACACGGCGAGGACACAGTCACTCGACGGCCACACTGATGCGGGTCTCCGCCGTGCAGCGCGGCGCGAGTGTGCCCGTCTGCACCACCACCCGGACCTGGAGCTGCTCCCGGACCCCGAGCTGCTTGCGGGCAGGGGCCGGCCGGGACAGGAGCACAACACCCGGCTACGCGTGCGCAGGGGTCACCGCCTGTTCGGGGCGTCGCTGGACTTCGGGCACGTCGCCGCTGCCGCTGACACATATCCGCTGTTCGAGGAGCTCACCGCGGGTCGCGACGACCTCGTGTTCCAGCAGGGCCTCCCCGGTCCGCGCCGGCCCGCCGGCCGCTCGCCCAGTTGCTTGCCCGGAACGTCACCCGCCTTGCGGCGGCCGCGCCCACCGGCACCCGCTTCGCCGTCCACCTCTGTGTGGGGGACCAGGACCACCGAGCCCTGGTCACGCCCGGCGACGTGACGCCCTTGGTGCTGCTGGCGAACGAGATCGTCGACCAATGGCCGCACATCAACCCGCTCGTCCTGCTGCACGCCCCCTTCGCGGCAGCCGAACTTCCCGCCAGCACCGAAGCCTCCTTCGTCGCACCCCTGCGCCACCTCCGCCTGCCCGCCGAGACCGCGTTCTCCGCCGGCTTCGCTCACGAGGCGCAAGCGCTCGGCGACCAGGTGCAGATTCGCAACCGGGCCGAGGACCTGCTGGGGCGTGAGGTAGCGGTCGCGGCGGCCTGCGGGCTCGGCCGACGCTCGGACGCCGAAGGGAGCGCCGTGCTGGAGCGGAGGGCCCAGCTCTGCGTTGCGTGAGCACCGTCGCGGCCGGTGACTGGGCCGCCCCGGTGCGCACCTGCCGCTCAGGACTTTCCCCGAGCCGGCGGTCAGGCCGTGCGGGTCACGCGGAGGGGACGATCGGTGCCCAGTCCGGCCCGGTCTCGCCCAGGGCCGGCTCGAGCTTGGGGAACAGCGGCGACGGCTTGGTCAGTGCCCGGCCGACCGGCAGCGGCGTGCGCGACCACCTGGCCTGCTCGCCGCGGTAGTCCCCGGTGAGCACGGGGTAGGACCGCCCGAAGTCCGGTGTCCCGATGCCGACCGGCTCCCCGCCTGGCACGTCGAGGTCGTCGACGACCTCGCGGACCTCCGGCTGCGCGGCCCAGACGCCGTCACCGCCGAGAGCGGTGAACACCTGCTGGCTGGAGTGCGGCAGGAACGGGGTGAACAGCGTCTTCACGTCGTCCACCACCTGCAGCGCGGTGTGGAGCACGGTTCCCCGCCGGGCCCGCTCGTCCTCACCCAGCTTCCACGGAGCCTGGTCGGACAGGTAGCGGTTCGCCGAGCCGACGACCCGCATCACCTCACCGGCCGCCGCCTTGAACCGGCTCCGCTGCAGCAGCGCCCCGACCGTGTCGAAGGACGCCGCCGAGCTGGCGAGCAGTGCTCTGTCCTCATCGGTCGGATCGGTGCTCTCCGGGATCGCACCGAACCCCCGATGGGCCAGTGACACCGAACGGTTGACCAGGTTGCCCCACTCGTTGGCGAGTTCGAAGTTCGTACGGCGGACGAACTCCTCCCAGGTGAAGTCGGTGTCCTGGGTCTCCGGGCCGGCAACGGAGATGAAGTACCGCAGGGTGTCCGGGCCGTAGGCGCGCAGGAAGTCACCGACATAGATGACGGTGCCGCGGGAGGTGGAGAACTTCGCGCCGGTCATCGTGAGGAACTCACTGCTCACCACCTCGGTGGGCAGGTTCAGCCGGCCGAGAGCACCGATCTGGCCACCACGGGAGCCCTCGCCGTTGTACCCGAGCAGCTCCGCCGGCCAGATCTGGGCATGGAAGGTGATGTTGTCCTTGCCCATGAAGTACTGGGTGATCGCGGCCGGGTCGCACCACCAGCGCTGCCACTCGTCCGGGTCGGTGCCGAACCGGCGCGCCCACTCCACCGAGGCCGACAGGTAGCCGATGACCGCGTCGAACCAGACGTAGAGGCGCTTGTCCGGGCGGTCCGACCAGCCCTCCAGCGGGACGGGTACGCCCCAGTCGATGTCCCGGGTCATCGCCCGCGGCCGGACGTCGGCCAGCAGGTTCAGGCTGAACTTCAGGACGTTGGGCCGCCAGTCGGTCCGCGACCGCATCCACTCCCCCAGCGCCTCGGCCAGCGCCGGGAGGTCGAGGAAGAACTGTTCGGTCTCGATGAATCTCGGCGGCTCGCCGTCGATGCGGCTACGCGGGTCGATCAGGTCGACCGGGTCCAGCTGGTTGCCGCAGTTGTCGCACTGGTCCCCGCGTGCCGCGCCGTATCCGCAGATCGGGCAGGTGCCCTCGATGTAGCGGTCGGGCAGCGTCCGCCCGGTCGAGCGGCTGACCGCGCCGGTGGTCGTCTTCGGCACCAGGTAGCCGTTGCGGTGCAGCGTCCGGAACACGTCCTGCACGACGGCGTAGTGGGTGCGGGTCGTGGTGCGGGTGAACAGGTCGTAGGACAGGCCGAGGCCGGCGAGGTCCTCCACGATCACCCGGTTGTACCGGTCGGCGAGCTGGCCGGGTTTGGCGCCCTCGGCGTCGGCCTGGACCAGGATCGGCGTCCCGTGCTCGTCGGTGCCCGACACCATCAGTACGTCGTTGCCGGCCATCCGCAGGTAGCGGCTGGAGATGTCGGAGGGGACCCCGAAGCCGGAGACGTGACCGATGTGGCGGGGGCCGTTGGCGTAGGGCCAGGCCACCGCGGTGAGGACGGAGGGCATGGGGCTCGATCCTAGGGAGGCGGGCGCCCCGACCCCGGGGGTTCCGGCCGGGTCGGGATGCGTCCTGTCCGCCCGGCCCGGTACGTTCGAACACATGAGCGATACCCAGCAGAACCCGACCCCCGGCAACAACTCCGCAGAAGCCGCCGGCGGCGGCATCGGCGACCCGGCGAAGGACCCCTCGGACTGGGTGACCGGTGGCGAGCCGATGACCGGCCCCCAGAAGAGCTACCTGGAGACCCTGGCCCGTGAGGCCGGCCACGAGGTTCCCGACGGCCTGGACAAGGCGGGCGCGTCGAAGATGATCGACGAGCTCCAGTCGGAGACGGGCCGGGGCAAGTAGCCCGATACTTCGTGCCATGTCGACCCGACTGGTCTCCGTTGTCGTGGACTGCTCCGACCACGAGCGCTCGGTTCCTGGTGGGCTCGGGCGCTCGGGTGGGCGGTGACCTACGAGTCGTCCGATGAGGTGGACGTCGCCCCCGCGGACGCGACGCCCGACCAGCTCGAGCTCGTGTTCGTCCCGGTGCCGGACAAGAAGGAAGGCCCCAACCAGGTCCACCTGGACCTCGCATCGACCTCGACGGGTGATCAGCAGCGCACTGTCGCGACCCTGCTCGCGGCGGGCGCCCGGCGCGTCGACCTCGGACAGTCCGCCGACGCGCTGTTCACGGTGCTCGCCGACCCCGAGGGCAACGAGTTCTGCGTGCTGGAGCCTCGCGACGAGTACGCCGACACCGGGCCGATCGCCTCGATCGTCCTGAACTCCGACGACCCGGCCGAGTCCAGCCGCTTCTGGGCGCGGGCGTCCGGCTGGGACCTCGTCAGCTCCACCGACAGCTACGTCGGGATGCGGGCACCCGGTGGTCGCGGACCGTTCCTGGACTTCAACGCGTCGCCGGGCTCGGCGATCACCCCGCGGCCCAAGGACCGCGTGCACCTCGACGTCGCCCCCCTCGCGGGTGAGGATCAGGAGGCGGCGAGCACCGATCTCGTCGCGGCCGGCGCCCGGCGGATCGACGTCGGCCAGCTCGACGCGCACGGCTCCCGTCCGGAGAGCGTCACCTGGGACGTCCTGGCCGCGCCGGACGGGCACGAGTTCTGCGTCCTCAGCTCGCGCTGACGGCGCCTCGGAGCGACTGGGTATCAACCGGTTGGGTATACGGGACCGACAGGTGGTCGGTGTGGCCTGACCACGCGAGGTCGAACGCCCAACAGCCGGCGCGCGGCAGGTCGACCAGCGACGGTCCCGGCCCGCCGGCCACCTGGCGGTCGACGCTCAGGCCGCTGCCCCGCAGGGTGGCGTGGATCGACAGCGTCGACCCGGCGGCGACCGGGACGCGGGACACCCAGAGGATCTTGTTCGCCCGGCCCGGCGACCGGGGCGCGCTCAGCGGCTGACCGAACAGCACGCCGACGATGTCCCCGTCGGCCCCGGTCACGTACGGCACGGGCTGCGTCGCCGGGTCGAAGCCGGCCCGCGCCCAGGCGGGCAGGGCGCCGGTCGTGACAGCCGCTGCGCACGGCGTCGACGTGGGCGCCGGTCCGGCGAGCGTTGCCGACGGCGAGGAGCGGCCCTGCCCGGAGCTCGATGAGCCGGTGCACGCGGTCAGGAACAGGACGACCGTGGCCGCCGCGAGCCCGTGAAGCGTCCGTGCGTGAGGCACGTCGGACCTCTCTGTCCTGGACGAGTCGCCTGCCGTCGGCCATTCCAGTTGACGCCTGGTGATCGATGATGTCCAGGCCCAGGCACCGACGCGAGTTCTCGATCGGCCTGCGCCTGGATACCGTCGCCGGATGGCACCTGGGGTCCCCGTCAGTCCCACTTCCGCGAGCTCGACCTGCCGTTGTCCCGGCAACGAGGCGTCGTGACCGATCCGGCAAGACACACCCGGACCGGCACCGACACCAAGCGGCTGCTGCACGAGAGCCTGGACCGTCAGCGGGACGCGGTGGTCTGGAAGGTGACCGGGCTGGCCGACGCGCAGCTGCGACAGCCGCGGACCCCGTCCGGCACCAGCCTCGCCGGGCTGGTCAAGCACCTGGCGTCGGTGGAATACGGCTGGTTCTGCCGCACCTTCGGACGCCCGGCCGACGAGATCCCGTTCGACCCGGCTGACCCGGAGGCGGACATGCGCGCCGGCCCGGACGAGACCATCGCCGACCTGCTCGCCTACTACACCCGGGCCCGTGCGGCGGCGGACGAGACGGTCGACGAGCTGGACCTGGCCGCGGTCGGCACGTCATCCCACGGCGACCCGGTGTCGCTGCACTGGGTGCTCGTGCACATGGTCGAGGAGACCGCGCGGCACGCCGGGCACCTCGACGTCCTGCGGGAGCTCACCGACGGCCAGACCGGCGACCGGCCCAGCAGCTGACCCGCACGGCCGTGGCCGTGCTTCACACCTGGAGGACAAGTGGAGAAGGTGACACCCGCCGACGTGGCCGCTGGCCTGACCGAGTTCTGGTCGCAGCAGGTCGTCGGACAGGCCAACGGCAACCTGTTCAAGGTCGCCAAGGGCATGGGGTCGACCACGTGGCATACGCACGACGACCAGGAGGAGACCTTCCTCGTCCTGCGCGGCCACCTGACGATCCAGCTCCGCTCCGGGGACGTCGAGCTCGACGCCGGGGACCTGTTCGTCATCCCACGCGGTGTCGAGCACTGCCCGCTGGCCACGGAAGAGGCGCACTTCCTGCTGGTCGGGCCGGAGGTGACGTCGAACGCGGCCGGTTGCAAGCCGGCCTGGAGCGCCGGTGGCGGCACGCCACCGCACTGACCCCGGTGGCGGCACGCCGCCTCGGGTCACCAGCCGGACGGCAGCGGGCGACCCTCCTCGTAGCCGGATGTCGACTGCACCCCGACGACCGCCCGGTCGGCGAACTCCGGCAGCGTCCGGGCGCCGGTGTAGGTGCAGGCGCTGCGCACGCCGGCGGTGATCGTGTCCAGCAGGTCTTCCACGCCGGGCCGCGCCGGGTCCAGCAGCATCCGGGAACTGGAGATGCCCTCCTCGAACAGGCCCTTGCGCGCCTGCTCGAATGCGCTCTCCCCGCGGGTCCGTGCGGCGACCGCCCGCGCCGACGCCATCCCGAAGCTCTCCTTGTATGCGCGCCCGTCCGCGTCGCGCAGCAGGTCGCCGGGGCTCTCGTGGGTGCCGGCGAACCAGGAGCCGACCATGACCTGGCTGGCGCCCGCGGCCAGCGCCAGCGCGACGTCGCGGGGGTGGCGCACCCCGCCGTCGGCCCAGACGTGCGCGCCGGACTCGGCCGCGGCGGCCGCGCACTCGGCGACCGCGGAGAACTGCGGCCGGCCGATACCGGTCATCATCCGCGTGGTGCACATCGCGCCCGGCCCGACGCCGACCTTGACGATGTCCGCGCCGGCGGCGAGCAGCTGCCGGGTTCCATCGGCGGTGACCACGTTGCCCGCCACCACCGGCACGTCCGGGGACAGGTCGCGGACCACGCCGAGGGCGTCGAGCATCCGGGTCTGGTGGCCGTGTGCGGTGTCGACGACGAGGGTGTCGACGCCGGCGGCGACCAGCGCCTTCGCCCGGCCGGCGACGTCACCGTTCACCCCGATCGCCGCGGCGATGCGCAGCCGGCCGTTCGCGTCGAGTGCCGGCATGTAGATGGTCGACCGCAGCGCCCCGGTCCGGGTGAGCACTCCGACCAGCGCTCCGTCCCGGACGACCGGGGCGAACCGCCGCCGGACCGCGGACAGCGCGTCGAAGGCGGCAGGCAGCCCGTCGCGCTCGACGACGTCGGCGTCCAGGGTCATCGGGTCCGCGCTCATCACCGCGCCGACCGCGGTGTAGCGGTCCACGCCGGCGCAGTCGGCCTCGGTCACGACGCCGACGGGGACGCCGTCCTCCACGACGACGACGGCCCCGTGCGCCCGCTTGCCGATCAGCTGCAGCGCATCGGTGACCGTGTCCTCCGGCGCGAGCCGCAGCGCCGTCTCGAAGACCGGGTGGCGGCTCTTCACCCAGCCGATGACCTCGGTCATGACCTCGATCGGCAGGTCCTGCGGGAGCACCGCCATCGCGCCGCGACGGGCGACCGTCTCCGCCATCCGCCGCCCGCTGACCGCGGTCATGTTGGCGACCACCAGCGGGATCGTGGTGCCGGTGCCGTCGTGCGTGGCGAGGTCGACGTCGAGCCGGGACACCACGTCGGACGCCGTCGGCACCAGGAAGACGTCGCTGTAGGTCAGGTCGTACGGCGGCTGGCCGGTGAGGTGGCGCACGCGCGGAACGTTAGGCGCTGAGCCGCCCCGGCGGCCCGGCCACCGACCCATTCACCCGCATACTGCGGCCCATCCAGCCGGAGACTCAGCGGTCGACTTCAGAATTCACCGTGCCGGGCCGCGACCACCGCGTCGTAGACGGTCCGGCGCCCGACCCCGGCCTGCGCTGCGACCGCGACCACGGCGGCCCGGCGGTCCGTCCCGGCCGCGACCGCGGCCGCCACCGCGGCGGCCAGCTGCGGTGCGGTCAGCTGCCCGGCCGGCGCGGTCGGGGCGCCACCCACCACCAGCACGACCTCGCCGAGGACCTCGACCTCGGCTGTCCGCGCGGCCAGTTCGGCCAGGGGGGCGCGGAGGACCTGCTCGTGGGTCTTGGTCAGCTCCCGGCACACCGCTCCGGCCCGGGCAGCGCCGAAGGCGGTGGCCATTGCGGCGAGGGTGGTCGCCGTCCGCCGGGGCGACTCGAAGAACACCAGCGTGCGCGGCTCACCGGCCAGCGCGCCCAGCGCGCGGGCCAGCTCACCGGGCCGCCGCGGGAGAAAGCCCTCGAAGCAGAACCGGTCCGTCGGCAGCCCGGACACGGCCAGCGCGGCCAGCACCGCCGACGGCCCGGGCAGCGTGGTGACCCGCACGCCGGCCGCCACGGCCGCGGTGACCAGCCGGTAGCCGGGGTCGGACACCGTTGGCATCCCCGCGTCGGTGACGACCAGCACCGTGGCCCCCGCCGCGGCGTCCGCGGCCAGCGCGGCTGAGCGGGTGCGCTCGTTGTGCTCGTGCAGGCTCACGACCCGCCCGGCGGGGCGGACGTCGAGCGTCGCGCAGAGCCGATGCAGGCGGCGGGTGTCCTCGGCGGCCACGACGTCCGCGGTGGCGAGGGCGTCGCGCAGCCGGGGACTGGCATCACCGGGGTTGCCGATCGGGGTCGCCGCCAGCACCACCCGCCCCTCGGTCACCGCGCGATCCTCCCAGCCGCCGGCGGCGTCCCTACGATGACCCGGCCGTGATCCGACGCGGCCGCAGCACCGGGGGGCAGAGCGCGTGACCGTCACCGAGGACCGGCCGGACACCGCCGAGGCGGGCGGTGCCCCGCCCCCGTTGACCGAGCCGCTGGGCACCGACGCCGGTGGCGGCCCGCTGCCCGCGCTGCGGAACCGCCTCGTGCCGCCGATGCCCCGGACCGGGCCGGGGTGGTGGCTGGCGCTGCTCGGGGTGACAATTCTCGGCGGGCTGCTGCGGTTCGTGCACCTCGCCCGGCCGCACGCCTTCGTGTTCGACGAGACCTACTACGCCAAGGACGCCTGGTCGCTGCTGAACTTCGGCGTCGAGCGCTCCTACCCCGCGCAGGGCGCCGACGCCTCGATCCTGGCCGGTAACACCCGCATCTGGACCGACGCCCCGTCGTTCGTCGTGCATCCCCCGCTGGGCAAGTGGATGATCGCGCTCGGCGAGGCGGTGTTCGGGATGAACCCGCTGGGCTGGCGGGTGGTTCCGGCGCTGTGCGGGACGATCGCGATCTTCGTGCTCGGGCGGCTGGTGCGACGGCTGACCCGATCGGATCTGCTCGGGGTGCTCGCCGCGCTGCTGCTCGCCGTCGACGGGTTGGCGATCGTCGAGGCGCGGACCGCGATCCTCGATTCGCTGCTGGCGTTCTGGCTGCTGCTGGCCACCGCCGCACTGCTGATCGACCGCGACCGGATGCGGGGACGACTGGCCGACGCGGTGAGCGCCGACCCGTCCGCGACCGGTCGGGGCGGCCCCCGCGCCGGCTGGCGGCCATGGCGGCTGGTGGCGGGGCTGTGCTTCGGGGCGGCGTGCGCGACGAAGTGGAACGGGGTGTTCCTGCTCGCGGTGTTCGGCCTGATGGTCGTGCTGTGGGACGCGGGCGCCCGGCGCGCCATCGGGGTCCGACGGTCCTGGTGGGCCGCGCTGCGCCTGGACGCCGTCCCGGCCTTCCTGTCGCTGGTGGGGACGGCGGTCGTCGTCTACGTCGTGTCCTGGACCGGGTGGTTCGCCAGTTCCCGCGGTTACGACCGCCCGTGGGGACTGACCAATCCGCCGTCCGGGGTGGGCCGGTTGTTCCCGACGGCGCTACGTAGCTGGTGGCACTACCACGCCGAGATGCTCAGCTTCAACACCGGCCTGACGACGCCGCACCCGTATGAGAGCAACCCGATCGGCTGGCTGCTGATGGTCAAGCCGGTCGCGTTCGCCTACACCGGCAAACTGTCCGGCGACGGCTGCGCGAACAACTGCACCCAGGCCATCCACGCCCTCGGCACCCCCCTGCTGTGGTGGGGCGGGTGCGTGGCGTTGCTGATCTGTGCCTGGCTGTGGCTGGCCGGCCGGGACTGGCGGGCGGGACTGGCCCTGGCCGGGGTGGTCGGCACCTGGGTGCCGTGGCTGTTCTTCGCCAAGCGGACGATCTTCTCCTTCTATGCCATCGCGACCCTGCCGTTCCTGATCACCGCCGTCGTCCTGGTGATCGGGACGGTGCTCGGCCGGCCGGGCGAGCGGTCCGGGCGGTGGCGGGCCTGGGCGGCGGCGCTGTGCGGGGTCTACGTGGTCCTGGTCGTCCTCGACGCCGGGTTCATGTATCCCGTCCTGACCGACGCGCTGATCCCGTACGACTCCTGGCGGTCCCGGATGTGGTTCGCCAGCTGGATCGACTGAGCGAACCGGCGGCGCTCCGTCGGTGCCCCCCCGCCACGACGGCGGCGGCCACTGCAGTCGCTGATCACGCCGAGGGAGCCCTCGGTGGACGTCCGCCGACCTCCGGCCCGTGGGAACCGACCAGGACAGAAGGGCTTGACACCAACTTACGTACGACGCCGTTCGCGGTGCTTCTCATGCGGGCGTTCTTCGAGAGCCTCCCTGACGAGCTCAGTCAAGCCGGCCGGATCGACGGGGCCAACGAGTTCCAGATCTTCTGGCGCATCATCCTCCCGCTGACCCGCCCGGGGCTGGCCACGGTCGCGATCTTCCAGTTCCTTCAGACGTGGAACGAGTTCCTCTATGCGAACACCGTCCTGCGTGACACCGGGAAGCTCCCACTGCAGCCAGTGCTGTTCAGCCTGATCGGCCAGTACTCGACCGACTGGCCACTGCTCACGGCTGGTCTGGTCATGTCCATCGTCCCCGTCATCGCCGTCTACGTCTGGATGCAACGACAGTTCGTCGCTGGTCTGACGCTCGGCGCCGTCAAGAGTTGAGGTCTGCGGTGTCCGTCTCCGCTGTTGTCCTGAACGTCGCCGACGTCGCACGCTCGGTCGACTTCTACACGAGCCACCTGGGGGCGCAGGTGGTCGGTGATCCCTCGGCCGACCACGCGGTGCTCGACCTCGTCACCGCGACCGTCGAACTGACCCGCGTCGAGGAGGATGCGCCGAAGTCCACCTGGGTGCCGGACGACCTCCAACGCGGCTTCCGGCACGTCGGGTTCAAGGTGGACCACGTCGACCCTTTCGTCGAACGGCTCAAGGCCGCCGGTGTGCCCTTTCACCTCGAACCGATCGAGGCCGAGGGCGACGTCCGCATCACCTTCTTCGGTGATCCGGACGGGACACTGCTCGAACTCGTCGAACGGGACCTGCAGTACACACGGGTGATGGACGAGGCAGGTGTGGCAGCTGAACGCGCGCTGGGCATTCCGGACCGCCCCCGCTTGGACCACGTCGCGGTCACGGTCGCCGACCTCGGCGCGACCACGGCGCACTACGCGCCCCTGGGCTTCACCCTCATCGGGAGCATCGCCCAGCCGCACGACGAGCGCGGGTTCGACATCTTCTACCTGAAGTCCGGCGACACCGTGCTGGAGGTGTTCACCTACCGGACACCGACGAGGCAACGCGCACCGCAGCTCGCCGCGCGCGGCTATGTCGCAACGGTGTTGCGGGGCTCGCCAGCGGATGGGGCCGGGTCCTCGGTGGTCGGCGAGTGGGGCGGTCGGAAGGTCTACACCGACGCCGACGGCTTCACGACCGCGGCGGCCTGAGCGGTGCTCACCCCCGCTGACCCGGGTTGGCTGCGCCCGCTGGGGACCACCGGCCTCACCGTGTCAGCGGTCTGCCTCGGCGGGGGCCCACTCGGGAGCATGCCGGACAACTTCGGGTACGACGTCTCTGCCACGGATGCGGTCGACCTGGTGAAAGCGGCGCTGGCCGGTCCGATCCGCTTCCTCGACACCGCCAACGGCTACAGCGGAGGCGAGAGCGAGCGGCGTATCGGTGCCGGGATCGCCGCTTTCGGGGGCCTGCCTGCCGGCTTCGTCGTCGCAACGAAGGTCGACGCCTGCGATGGCGACTACTCCGGCGAGCGGGTCCGCATGTCGGTGCAGGAGAGCCGGCAACGACTCGGGCTGGATCACCTTCCGTTGGTCCACCTGCACGACCCGGAGTTTCACCGCTGGGAGGACATGACGGCGCCCGGCGGTGCCGTCGACGCCCTGATGGCGCTCAAGGAGAGCGGGTCGATCGGGAGCATCGGCCTGGCTGGTGGACATGTGCCGACGATGGCCCGCTACCTCGAGCTCGGTGTCTTCGACGTCCTGCTCGTCCACAACCGCTGGACGCTGGTCGACCACAGTGCGGCGCAGCTGATCGAGCAGGCGGTCGAGCGAGGTGTCGCGGTGGTCAACGCCGCGGTGTACGGCGGAGGAATCCTCGCGCGGCAACAGGACGACGGGAACCACAGCTACGGCTACCGGCCCGCGCGCCCGGAAACCCTCGACGCCGTCGGCGCGATGCGGGAGGTGTGCGCCCGATACGGGACCGATCTGGCCACGGCTGCGTTGCAGTACTCGCTGCACGACGACCGGGTCGTGTCGACGATCGTCGGGATCAGCAAGAAGGAGCGCCTGGACCGGGTCGTCGGGAGCGCCGCCGCACGCCTTTCGGACGACTTCTGGGACGAGATCGCCGGGCTCGTGCCGCCGCCGACCGCCTGGCTGGACCACGAGCCCGGCACCTGATCGCCCGGGCGCCCCGACCCCGGCGACAGTCGTCCCGGTCCGAGTCGTGGAGGTAGTGGTGACGCCCGCCCGCTGGTCGATGGCGTCGGCAAGACCACGTCCGGGACTGTCTCGCAAACGGTCACGCAGGAGGAAACGTTGACAGCCAGGTTCACGGGCCGATCGGCCGCCGAGACCGGTCGCGCGATCGTCGACCTCGTGCGGTCGGAGGGGGTCGTCAGCCGCGTCGAACTGGCTGAGCGGTCCGGACTGACCGGGGCATCGATCTCCCGCACCGTCAAGCGCCTGCTCGACGAGCGGCTGCTCATCGAGGTCGGGCACGGTGACTCCACCGGCGGGAAGCGGCCGACCTTGTTGGAGCTCAACACCGTCGGGCGATTCGCCGTTGGGATCTCGGTCGACGACGCCCGCCTCACGTATGTACTCATCAACCTGCGGGGCGCGGTCATCGGCGAGCTCGTGTCGGCAGGCAGTGGCCTGGCCGCGCCTCGCGTCGTGGTCGAGCGGGTGGCACAAGACGTGCAGAGCCTCCTCGCGCGATACGAGATCGGCTCGACCAGGGACATCGTGGGGATCGGGGTCGCCGCCGCGGGGCGGCTCGACGCCCGGGGAGTCGCGATGCGATCCTCGAGAGAGGCGACCGAGTGGGAACAGTTCGCCCTCGGGACCGCCCTGGAGGAGGCGACCGGCCTGCCCGTCACCCTCGAGCACGACTACGTCTGTGCGGCGCTCGGCGAGTTCTGGGTGGGTCGGGTTCCGGTGACCGCGGACTTCGTGTGCTTCTACGCGGCGACCGGTTTCGGCGGCGGCATCGTGCTGGAGGGAGCGGTCTACCGCGGCTCGTCCTTCAACGCAGGTGAGATCGGGCACATGATCCTCGAGGTCGGCGGTCCGCAGTGCGCGTGCGGGTCGCGAGGGTGCCTCGAAGCCCTCGCCGGACCGCGGACCGTCGTCCGGCGGGCCCTGGCCGACGCCGGCCTGGCACGTCGTTTCGCCCTGACCGGAGCCGATGACCGCATCAGACCCGAGTTCGCCGCGATCGCCGGAGCCGCGGAAGCCGGCGACGCCGGGTGCCTGCGGCTGATCGAGGAGTCCGCCCGCTACGTCGGTGCCGCGATCCTGTCCCTGGCCAATGTCATGGACCTGGACCGGGTCGTCCTGTCCGGGCCTACGTTCACCGAGGCCGGATCGATTTACCTCCGGGCCGCGCGGGACGCCGTGGGACGGCTCTCCTTCATGCGCCAGGTGCATCCGGTCACCATCGAACTGTCGCAACTCGGTCTGAAGTCGGCTGCGATCGGTGCCGCGACCGTCGCCCTCGACGGGAATCTGCTCACAACGAAGACCGGACGCTCTCCGGCGACCCCGGCCGGGACGGCCGAGCACATCGGCTCGTCAAGAAGGCAGCCGATCGGATCGATCATCAGACCGTCATGGTCGGCCCTGTCGACACCTCCTCCGGCCGCACCCGCTCATTAGCCAGCGACCATTCCCGATCCCTGTTCTCGAACGAAGGAGTAGCGATGTCCGTGTCGCCTGCAGTCCGCTTCGGCGTCGTCGGAAGCGGTCGACGGACCGAGTTCTTTCTCCGCCTTGCCCGGATGGCGCCTGACCACCTCTCGGTGGCCGGTGTCGTCACCCGGTCCACCGAGCGCGGGGAGCAGGTCGAGGCCGAGTGGGGCGTCCCGACCTTCCGGAACATGTCGGACCTGCAGACAGCCGCACGACCTGACTTCCTCGTGACGTCCGTCCCGTGGGCCGTGATGCCCGAGGCGATCACCGAGGCCGTCGACCTCAACCTGCATGTTCTTTCCGAGACACCGCCGGCACCCACGGTCGAGGGGCTGCGTGAGCTCTGGAGCCGGGTCGGTGGCAGCGGTCACGTCCAGGTAGCCGAGCAGTACCTGCTCATGCCCGGGCACGCGGCTCGGCTGTCGCTCCTCCGGGCGGGTGTGATCGGTGACGTGACGTCGGTCCAGGTCTCCTCGACTCACATGTACCACGCGGTCTCGATGATCCGACGACTGCTCGACGCCGGGTTCGACCCGGCGACGGTCACCGCGCGGGCGTTCACCGCCCCGCTTGTCAACCCCCTCTCACCCGACGGCTGGACGAACTCCGACGAGGCAGAACAACTCGTCACGACCCTTGCGATGCTCGACTTCGGGGCGGGTCGGTCCGGCCTGTACGACTTCACCGAGAACCAGTGGTGGAACCCCCTGCGCGCCCGTCGGATCGTGGTCCGCGGCTCTCGTGGGGAGATCGTCGACGACACCGTCACCCGGTTGGCCGAGGTGGCCACGCCCGTCCGATCCGAGCTGACGCGACGGCAGCTGGGGATCGACCTGAACCTGGAAGGGGTCGAGCTGGACCACATCAGCTTCGACGGGCGAGTGGTCTACCGGAACCCGTTCCCGGGCGCCCGCTTCTCCGACGACGACCTCGCAGTCGCCACCATCCTCAGGGACGCCGGCCGGTGGGCCCGCGACGAGGGGCCGGAGCCCTACCCGTTGGCGGAGGCATGCCAGGACCACCTGTTGGCGCTCGCGATGGAGGAATCCGTCAGTAACGGAATGCCTGTGACCGTCCGACGCGAGTCGTGGGCGTCCTGACGGTTACTTGTCAGCTCGGCGGAGGCCGTACTGCACCGACGAGTAGGTACCGGTGTTCGTTCGTTACGAAGCCGCGCTCTTCGGCCATACCGAGCAGTATCCGATTGAACGTGTCAACCGATGACATCGCTTCAGCGCCGGATATGTCGGCATGCAGGTAGTCGAGTGCGGTCAACCAAAATGCAAGCGACTCAATATCATGAACGACATACTCGACGTCGTACTCGGCGAACGCGACTACGGTGAGTCCGCCCCTCGTCGCGCCGTCGGCTGAGATCGGCGGCTCAGCAGCCGGCCGGCCGAGGGCAGCCTGCACATTGCCCATGTTGCGCTCACCGACCTGCTGCGTGACAAAGTAGCCGCCAGTCACCAAGTGCCCGCGAACAGCGTCGAAGTCGAAGGGAGCGTGACGATCGAGAATGACATCGAACTGGCCCTCGACTGCCTCAAGTCTGTCGGTCGAGACATGGAACCGGAGGTTCGCCATGTCCACGGCGTTACTAGACGCGACCTCGACCATCTCGGGGTCGACGTCGATACCAACAGCTTCGCCGAAGTGGGTTGCCAGCTTGACGAGTTCCTCGCCTCCGCCCGTCCCAATGTCCAGCACCCGGCAGTTCGGCGTGAGGTACTGACGGACGACCTGCGTGTATTCCCAGGGCACGGGGTGTCTGGTGGCAGACATCCGGGAGAAGTCCCAGCCGCGGCGAGGTGGACTCGCGTGACAAGTTCGGACAGGTCGTGCTCGGTGTACTTGGCCCTCAACATTGTTTTGATACATTCTAGCGACTCGACTTACTATGTCTAAGAGAGCACCACTAGTCTGGCTTCCGCATTCATCCTCGATTACGCAGCCGCACGAGCGCCCCGTACTGGACAGCATCTGGCCTGACCGGCGGTGACACATTCGTAAATGCGTGGTGGAGCTGAGGGGATTCGAACCCCTGACCCCCTCGATGCGAACGAGGTGCGCTACCGGACTGCGCCACAGCCCCCTGCCGGGAGGACCCGACGCTAACACAGCAGGTGCTGGCGATCCTCGGCCGCGGGCCGGGTGTCGTCGGGTCAGCCGGCCGCCGCACGGGGCACTCCCAGCGCCTCGCTCGGCTCCTCGACAGCCGCCGACACGGCACCCGCCTCGTCGGGGTCGGTCTCCACCGACTCACCCATGGCTGGCCCGACAGAGAGTGCGAGCGGGGGCGGCGCAGCCCGTCCCGACGTCCACGCGCCGGTCGACTCCAGGTCGATGGTGGACACGGTCCGGGCGACGCGCGGCGCCGTGACGTAGGTCGGCAGCGGCACGGGGACGGCCCGCCACGAGCCGGGCGCGGGCGCGGGCGCCTCGATCCTGGCGGCCCCCGCACTGGCCGGACCAGCCGCAACGGCGGGTGAGCGCGCGTCGCCGGAGTCGTGGGGGTAGCCGCTCATCCGGCGCGCGCCCTGCCGGGACGACGTCGCTACAACGCGGCACCAGTCGGCGACCACGTCGACGTACGGCACACCCGCCCAGCTCGGATCGTCCACGACACGGGGGGCGCCGTCCGCGAACTGCCGATGCGCTGGCGCCCTCCCGCGGCGGCGTCCGCTACCCGCCGCCAGGTAGCCGAGCGCGAGCAGCGGCGCGGGCGCAGCCGCCCACACGGGCAACAGGCCGAGAGCAGTGATCACGCCGACCGCGACCGCGAGACCGGACAACACTGCCAGGACGGTGCGCCGCCGCCGGACCATCGCCCGCCGGGCCGCCCGGCGCCGTGCAGCGGCGACCGGGTCGACGACGGTCCTGACCGAGGCGACCGACGACGGACCATCAGCCGTGACGGCGTTCGCGGGACCGGACGCGCGGCGGACGACCCGACTGGGAGCACCGCTCACCTCGGCAGCCGTCCGGCGATCCTCGCGGACGTGCTGGACACGGGTCCCGATGTACCAGACCCAGACGAGCCCGACGGCGGCATAGACGAGTCCGGATCCCACACGTGCAACGTAGGAGGGCGGCCGCTGCGATCGGTGGATCACACGGGCGTGTCGGCCGACTCCTCCGTCGCCAGGTGCCCCGCACCCCGGGCCTGTTCTCGCTGACGTTCGTGCCACCGGCTCAGCAGGCCGTCGGGGACCTCCTCGGCGAGGAGGGAAAAGCTGAGGTGGTCCCGCCAAGCCCCGTTGATGTGCAGGAACCTGGGCCGCAGGCCCTCCTCGCGGAACCCGAGCTTGGCCACGACGCGAAGGCTCGCGGCGTTCTCCGGACGGATGTTCACTTCGAGCCGGTGCAGGCCGACCGGCCCGAAGCAATGGTCGGCAGCAAGCGCCACCGCCGTCGGGGTGATCCCGCGCCCGGCGACCGCGCCGTCGACCCAGTACCCGATCTGCCCCCAGCGCGCCGACCCGTAGGTGATCCCCGAAACAGTCAGCTGACCGACCAGCCGCTCGTCGTAGGTGATGACGAACGGTAGGGATCTCTCCTGCCGCGCCTGGGCGAGCAGGTCCCCGACCATCGCCCGGTAGGTCCGGGGCGTCTCCGCCGCCCCTCCCGGCGCTGTCGCCTCCCAGGGGCGCAGCCAGGCGGCGTTGCGCGACCGGACGTCGAACCAGGCCCGGGAATCGCGGCGGGTGATCGGCCGCAGCCCGACCCGGCCGTCGCGCAACCGCACCGGCCACGCACCGGTCCCTGGCCCCGTCCCGAACACCCGCACCCTCCGCACCACGTAGTGACCCCTGCCGGGGCATCCTGTCCACCAGGTCACCCCGCCGGACCGCCCCGCACGCCTGCCGGCTCGGACGACTGCCCGGCTCGGACGACTGCCCGGCTCGGACGACTGCCGGCTCAGCGACTCCCGCGCAAGTGCCGGACCGCCTCCACCAGCAGCGGGAGCACGACGTCCAGCCCGTCGCGGACCGCACCGCGCGACCCGGGAAGGTTGACGACGAGCGTACGGCCGGCGACGCCGACGACCCCGCGACTGAACACCGCGGTCTGCACCCCCTCGGCCACCCCGCGGGCGCGCAGCGCCTCCGCGATCCCGGGAATCTCCAGGTCCAGCACCGCCCGCGTCCGCTCCGGCGTCCGGTCGGTGGGCGTGAACCCCGTCCCGCCGGTAGTCACCACCCCGTCGACCCCGGCGGCGATGGCGTCGCGCAGCGCAGCCTCCACCGGCGCGCCGTCGGCAACCACCATCGGCCCCTCCACGGCGCAACCGAGTCCGGTGAGCGCGGTGACGATCACCGGCCCGGTCAGGTCCTCGTACACCCCGGCCGCCGCCCGCGTCGACACCGTGACCACCCGACAGCGCAGGTCGGCGGCGGTCAGGGTGGAGTCCAGTGGCTCGCCCGGCGTGGTCACGGCCGCCACGGTGCCGCTCACTCCTCGCTCACGACCGCAGCCACGTTCCCCGACGGCCGCCGGTCTTGCGCTGCACGGCCACCTCGGTGATCGCCGCGGCCGGGTCCAGTCCCTTGACCATGTCGACGACGGCCAGCGCGGCGACGGCGACCGCGGTCAGCGCTTCCATTTCCACGCCGGTCCGGTCCGCGGTGCGGGTCGCAGCCCGGATCTCCACCGCGTCGTCGCTCACCCTCAGGTCGAGGTCGACACCGGTCAGCCCGATCGGGTGGCACAGCGGGACCAGATCCGGAGTCCGCTTGGCGCCCATGATCCCGGCGATGCGGGCGACCGCCAGCGCGTCACCTTTGGGCAGCGACCCGTCGCGCAGTGCGGCGATCACGTGCGCGGCGACCACCACCCGGCCGGTCGCGACGGCCTCGCGTGCGGTCACCTGCTTGTCACCGACGTCGACCATCCGCGCGTTCCCGGCGCTGTCCAGGTGCGGGAAGACCGGCTCAGGACTCGACCCGGGCCCAGAACTCGACCCGGGCTCAGAACTCGACATCGGCCAGCTCGATCAGCTCCACCACGTTCCCGGCGGCCACCGCGGTGACCTCGGCCGGGACGACCGCCAGCGCGGACGCCTGCGCCAGGCCACCCAGTAGATGCGAGGACGGCCCGCCGGCCGCGTTGACCAGCGGCCGGCCGCCACGGGAGGTGCCGGCAACCACCACCCGCAGGTACTGCCGCTTTCCGGCGGGCGAGGTCAGCGGATGCGCCCACCGGCCCATCACAACCGGCCGGTGCAGGACGGCCAGCCCACGCATCGCCCGCAACGCCGGACGGACGAAGACCTCGAAGGACACATAGCTGCTGACCGGGTTCCCGGGTAGCGCGAACACCGGCACGGCGTCCTCCCCGACCGTGCCGAACCCCTGGGGCATCCCCGGCTGCATCGCGACCGGCCCGAACTCGACGTCGCCCAGGCGGGCGAGTACGTCCCGGACCACGTCATAGGCGCCGACCGACACCCCGCCGGAGGTCACCAGCGCATCGGCGCGGACAAGTTGGTCGGACAGCACGTCGGTGAGCGTGCGCGGGTCGTCGTCGACCGGCCCGACCCGGTAGGCGAGCCCCCCGGCGGCCTGCACGGCGGCGGCGAGCATGTAGGAGTTGGAGTCGTTGATCTGGCCGTGCGCCAGGGGGGTACCCGGATCGTGCAGCTCCGAGCCGGTCGACACCACGACCACCCGCGGCCGGGGGCGCACCAGCACCCGCGCGTGGCCGGTCGCCGCGAGCAGCGCCACCGTCCGCGGGCCCAGCATGGTGCCGGCGGGCACGACGGTGGTGCCGGCGGTCACGTCGCTGCCCGGCTCGCGCACGTACTCCCCGACGGCGGGTGCGTGCCCGACGGCGACCCGGGCGACACCGCGGTCGGTCCGCTCCTGCGCCACCACGGCGTCCGCGCCGACCGGTAGCGGTGCCCCGGTCATGATCCGGAACGCCTGCCCGGCGGCGAGCGCGTGCAGCGTGGCGGACCCGGCGGCGATCTCGCCCGCCACCGGCAGGACGACGGGGCTGTCCCCGGTGGCGGCCGCGACGTCCGCGGCGCGCAGGGCGTACCCGTCCATCGAGGAGTTGGCGAACGACGGCAACGCGGCTGCGGCCACGACGTCCTCGGCGAGCAGGCAGCCGGACACCTCGGCCAGCGGCCTGACCAGCGGGGTCAGCGGACCGACGCGCCGGAGGATCCCGGCGAGGTGCTCATCGACCGTGCGCACCCTGGGATCCCCTCCGCTGCGGTGGTCTCGTCCGCCCTCGGCCGCCTCGTTCGGTACATGTGCCGCGACGCGATGACACTACTGAGGTGCACCCCGAGCCCAACGCGTCGGAGACGGCGTCCGGGTCGGCGACGGCGTCCGGGTCGGCGAAGCAGCGGATGCGCCGGGAGCTGCTCGACCGCCGCCGCGACCGGACCCCGGCGGCCGCGGCCGTCGCCGACCGCTCGCTGACCGGCGTGCTGCTCGCGGCGCCGGAGCTGGCCGGTCTGGGACCGGGCACCACCGTCGCCGGGTACGTACCGCTGCCGGGCGAACCGTCACCGTCCGGCGCCCTCGCCGAGCTGTCGGCCGCCGGTGCCCAGGTGCTGCTCCCCGTCCTGCTGCCCAGTGGTGACCTGGACTGGGCCCCGGCCGGCCCCGGTGGTTCCGCGCCGGGCTCATGGGTGCTCACGGCGGCACGGTCGGGCACCAGCCGGCCCGTGTCGGCGCCGCGGGGGCCGGCGGCGATCGGGGGTGTCGACGCCGTGCTGATCCCGGGGGTCGCCGGCGACAGCGGGGGCCGTCGGCTCGGCCGCGGGGGCGGTTCCTACGACCGCGCGTTGTCGCGGCTGGACTCCGCGGTGAGCGGGCGACCGTGGACGTGCCTGCTGCTGTGGCCGGACGAGGTCGTCGCGCGGGTGCCCGCCGAGGCACACGACCGGTGTGTCGACGCGCTCGCCACGGCTGACGGCATCACCCGCCCGGCAGGTGGGGCGCGAGTGGGTGGGCGCTAAGATTGGCACTCGCGGTCGAAGAGTGCCAGCTGGGTGAGGACGCCTGGACGCTGGGGCGCCTGCCCGATCGCCGCCCACCCGACCGGAGGACCGCGTGCCCACCTACGAGTACCTCTGCCGCGACCAGGGCCACCGCCTCGAGGTCCAGCAGAAGTTCACCGACGAACCGCTGACCGTCTGCCCGATCTGCGGTGGATCGCTGCGCAAGGTGATCTCGGCTCCGCCGATCGTCTTCAAGGGGTCCGGCTTCTACCGCAACGACAGCCGTGCGTCGTCCGCGCGGAGCAGCTCCACGGCCGGCCGCGACGAGAAGGACGGCAAGCCCGGCACGAACGGTGCGTCCTCGGACAGTGCCGGCACCGGCTCCGACGGGTCTGCCAAGAAGGACGCTGCCGCCAGCGGATCGGGCGGCCAGACGTCGTCCGGGTCCGGGTCCGGGTCCGACGGCGCGGCATCCGGCTCCGGCTCCGGCTCCGCGAAGCCGAAGGCGGCGCCGTCGGCCACCGCTGCCCCCGCGGGCTGACCGCCGACCCACCCGGATCCGGGCTGTCCCCAGGCCGTTCCGTCACCGCCGGTGCCGGTGGCCGTCATCCACCGGTTCACACCCGTCCGGTGTGAGCGTGGTCGGCGACTTCTAGCGTCCGGCGCCATGACAACCGATCCCGGAGTTCGTCGGGTCAACGGCCGCACTGGGTGGCGTTCCCTGGTGCGGGCCGTCTCCTGGCACCGCCGCCTGGTCGCGGCCGCGTGCGCCGCGGTCGCGGCTGCCGCCGGGCTGCAGGTCCTTCGCCCGGCTCCGCAGCAGCGGGTGCCCGTCGTCGTGGCCGCATCGTCCCTGCCGGGTGGGCGGGTGCTGACCCCCGACGACCTCGCGCTCCGGCGCGTCACGCCGGACGCCGCGCCGAAGCAGGCGGTCGCCGACCCCCGGGCGCTGATCGGCCGGCGCCTGGCCGCCCCTGTCGGTCCCGGCGAGCCCGTGACGGCGATCCGGGTCGTCGGCTCCTCGTTGCTGGCCGACTACGCCACCGAGCTCGGGCCGACCGCGGTGATCACCCCGCTGCGGGTGGCCGACGCCGGCCCGCTGGTCCTGCTGCGCCCCGGTGACCGGGTCGACGTGATCGCCGCGCCGACCGGCGGGCAACCCGGCCTGGGGGCCGAACTCCCGACAGACGGGCCAGCCGTGGTCGGTGGGGCCGGGGCGCCCGCCGCAGCGGCGCAGGTCGCGCGCGTCGTCGTGTCCCGGGCGCCGGTGCTCGCCGTCCAGCCGACCGCTCCGGCGGCGGACGGCGGCCCGCTCGACGGGGCCGGACCGGCCGCCGATGCGGCAGGCGGCGGCCTGTTGGTCCTGGCGACCACATCACGGTCCGCGCTGGACCTGGCCGGGGCGGCAGCCGGGGCGGCGATGTCGGTGGTGGTGCACCCGGTGGACTGACCGTAGCGCCGCCGCCACCGAAGCTGACGCCGGCCGACCGCCCGACAGTCCCGGCCCGCCCGACAGTCCCGGCCCACTGGACAGCCCGGGCCGCCGATCAGTCCAGATGGTGCGGCGGCACCTCGCGCAGGATCCGCTCGTCGTCGCCACCGGCCGCGTAGTCCCCCAGCGTCGGGTCGACCCGACGGATCTCCGCCTCGTCGGTGGTGACGTCGGGCAACAGGTCCGCCGCGGTCCCGGTGACCGGCGGCCCGGTGACCGTCCGACCGGCGCCGGTGGCCGCCCCGTTCGTCGCCGACTCCTCCGACTCCCCCGCCGCATCCGATTCTCCCGCCGCATCCGTGCCACCTGGGATCGGCCGGATCCCCCACGTCCCCTGCCAGGCGGCTCCCGGCTCGAGCACCACCACGTCGACGCCGGACCGGAAGTTGTCCGGCGGTCCCGTCATCGGTTCGATCGCGAACGAGCGCCGGAACCGCTCCTCGGTCTGCGTGTCGGAGCTGTAGACCTGCAGCCACCGGAACGCCGCCCCGGACCAGACCTGGACCCCGTGGCCGTCGGGCGCGGTGACCATGGCCCGCACCAGCCCGTCGGCCTCGCGCGTCAGGTCGCCGAACGCGTTGTCCACGACGCGGTCGCCGAACACCGGGCCGTCGGTGAAGTCCCGGTCGGTGCCCGCCACCGGTCGAACCGGTAGCGGGAGCAGCCGGTCGTCGGTGGGCAGCCAGCTGCCCGCCGGAACGGTCAGCCGCAGCTCGTCGACCGGGAGGCCGACCACCGTCGGGTAGCAGTGCGTCGCCATCATGAACGGGGCCGCGGCCGCGCCGAGGTTCTGCGCGGTGTGCTCGGCGGTCAGCCCGTCGGGGCCGACCGCGTACCGGACGCCGAGCCGCAGGGTGAACGGGTAGCCGTCGCGGGCGTGCACGGTGATCCCGAGCACGACGCTGTCCGGCTCGACGACGACCGCCTCCCACGGCTGCCACCGGACGAGCCCGTGGAAGGCGGTGTCCGTGGCGATCTCGCCGATGTCGAGCTGGTGTTCGACGCCGGCGAAGGTGTACCTGCCGTCCCGGATGCGGTTGGCGAACGGGGCGAGCACCTGACCGCGGCAGCCCTTGGGCAGCTCGTCCGCCGGGTAGCCGTCGAGCAGGTCGACACCGTCGACGGTGTAGGACCGCAGGCCCGCGCCGACCTCGACCACCGTCGCCTGGTGCCCGTCGGCGGCGATCACCCATTCGCGCCCGCTCGGGTTGACGGCGGACGGTGCATCCTCGGCGCTGGTCACGTCGCCGGAACTTAGTCGTCGCCGAGGTGATCGCCCGCCGGGTCACCCAGACCCGTCTCCGGCGGCTCCCACTGGTGACCTGCGCCATAGACGGCCGGCGGCCGGCGCGGGACCATCGACCATGAGGCTGTGGCGGCCCGCCGCGGCTGACGGCAGGAGGGCGGACGGATGCTGATCGGCGTCCCACGCGAGATCAAGAACAACGAGTTCCGGGTGTCGATGACCCCCGCCGGCGTCCACGAGCTGGTCGACCACGGCCACGAGGTCGTCGTCGAATCCGGCGCCGGGGAGGGCAGCTCCATCCCGGACGAGGAGTTCTCCGCGGTCGGCGCCAAGGTCCTCCCCACCGCCGACGACGTGTGGTCGGCCGCGGAGATGGTCGTCAAGGTCAAAGAGCCGGTCGCGGTGGAGTACGGCCGCATCCGCCCCGGGCAGCTGCTGTTCACCTACCTGCACCTGGCCGCGTCCCGAGCGTGCACCGACGCCCTGGTCGCCTCGGCGGCGACCGCGATCGCCTACGAGACGGTGCGCGACGCCGCGGGCCGGTTGCCGCTGCTGGCCCCGATGAGCGAGATCGCCGGGCGACTGGCGCCCCAGGCGGGGGCCGCCGCGCTGCTGCGGCCCAACGGTGGTCGGGGCGTCCTGCTCGGCGGGGTGCCGGGGGTCCGACCGGGCAAGGTGGTCGTCCTCGGCGCCGGCGTCGCCGGCTCGAACGCCGTCGCGATCGCCGCGGGACTGCGCGCCGAGGTCGTCGCCCTGGACCGGGACGTCGACCGGCTCGCCGCTCTTGACACCCAGTATGCCGGAGCGGTGCGCACCGTCGTGTCGTCCGCTCTCGAAGTGGAACGGGAGGTGCTGGGCGCGGACCTGGTGATCGGAGCGGTGCTCGTTCCCGGCGCCAAGGCACCGCGGCTGGTCTCCAACGACCTGGTGTCCCGGATGAAGCCGGGCAGCGTGCTGCTGGACGTGTCGATCGACCAGGGCGGCTGCTTCGAGAACTCCCACCCGACCACGCACGCGGACCCGACCTACCGGGTGCACCGCTCACTGTTCTACTGCGTGGCGAACATGCCCGGCGCGGTGCCTGCCAGCTCGACGCGCGCGCTGACGAACGTGACGCTGCCCTACGTCGTCGCGCTCGCCGACGCCGGATGGCGCGACGCGATGCGGTCCGATGCCGCCCTCGCCGGCGGCCTCAACGTGCACGCCGGAGCGGTGATCTCCGAACCGGTCGCCCGGGCGCACGGCCTGCCGCACGAGCCGCTGGAGCGGGTGCTGGCCGCCTGAGGTCGGCGTCACCGGACAGGCCCTGACCGTGGAGAGGATCGACCGATGTCGGCAGCAAGGACCCAGCACGCCACAGCCGAAGGCGGGGCAGCCGGCGCGAGGTCCGGTGGGGGTCGCCCGCCTGCGCCGCGACCCTTCTGGGTCGCCGGACAGCCCCGGGCCGGGCACGGGGCGCTGACGGTCCGCTCTCCCTGGGACGACTCGCCGGTCGGCGCCCACGGCGTCCCCGGTCCGCGCGACGTCGAGGATGCGGTCGCCGCCGCCTCGGCCGTCGCGGAAAGCTTCGCGTCCTGCCCGGTCCACGTCCGCGCCGACGCGCTGGCGGCGGTGTCGGCAGCGATCGCGGCGCGGTCGGCCGAGATCGCCGACCTGATCACCGCCGAGAACGGCAAGCCGATCCGGTGGTCGCGGCTGGAGGTTTCCCGCGCCGTGTCGGTGTTCCGCCTCGCCGCCGAGGAGGCCCGCCGCCTCGACGGCACGGTACAGCGGCTGGACACCGACCCCTCCGGTGTCGGGCGGCTCGCGCTGACGACGCGGCATCCGCGGGGGCCGGTGCTGGCCATCGCCCCCTTCAACTTCCCGCTGAACCTGGTGGCGCACAAGGTCGCCCCCGCGCTGGCGGTGGGCGCCCCGGTGGTGGTGAAACCTGCGCCGGCGACACCGCTCACCGCGCTGCTGCTCGGTGACCTGCTCGCCGACACCGGGTTGCCCGCGGGCAGCTGGTCGGTGCTGCCGGTCGGTAACGAGGTGATGAGCCCGCTGGTCATGGACTCTCGATTGCCGGTGGTGTCGTTCACCGGCTCCGACGCCGTGGGCTGGCCGCTGCTGGACTCGGTGCCCCGCAAACACGTCGTGCTCGAACTCGGCGGCAACGCCGGCGTCCTGGTCACCGACGACTGGGCGGCCACGGGTCGGCCCGGTGACGGCCCGGACCTCGCCGTCCTGGCGGCGGCCGCGGACCGGATTGCCACCTTCGCCACCTACCAGGCCGGCCAGTCCTGCATCGCCGTCCAGCGGATCTACGTCGACGACTCGGTGGCCGAGGAGTTCCTGCCGCTGCTCACCGATGCGTTCAGCGCCCGCCGAACCGGGGACCCACGCTTGCCGGACACCGAGGTCGGCCCGATGACCAACGCCGATGCCGCCCGCCGGGTCCAGGCCTGGGTCCAGGAGGCGGTCGCCGCCGGTGCGCGGGTCCTCTGCGGCGGCGGCCCCGCGGACGGCGCGACCTATCCCCCGACCCTGCTCACCGACTGCCCGCCCGACGCCCGGGTCGTGCGGGACGAGGTGTTCGGCCCGGTCGCCGTCGTCGAGCGGGTCGACGGGTTCGAGGCCGGCCTGGATGCCCTGGACGACACCCGGTTCGGCCTGCAGGCCGGCGTCTTCACCCGGCGCACCGACCGGGCGTTCCGCGCCCGCGACCGGTTGCACGCCGGCGGCGTCGTCGTCGGCGACGTGCCCAGCTACCGGGCGGATCAGGTCGCCTACGGCGGGCAGCGCGCATCCGGGACGGGTCGGGAGGGCGTGCGGTCGGCGATGGCCGACCTCACCGTCGAGCGCTCGCTGGTGCTGTCAGGCCTGCTGGGCTGACGTCCGGCCCGGCTGGCGGGCCGCCCGGTCGACCGCCTGGCAGACCGGCGGCCGGCGCACACCGTCAGGCGATCCAGTCCAGGCCGATGTCGAGTTGGGGCGCGGAGTGGGTGAGCGCACCGACGGCCAGCAGGTCGACTCCGGTCGCCGCGACCGCGGCGGCGGAGTCCAGCGTCAGGCCGCCGCTGGCCTCGAGCAGCACGCCGGGTGCGGCGGCGCGTGTCCGGCGGACAGCAGTCGCCAGTGCGTCCAGGTCGAAGTTGTCCAGCAGGACCTGGTCGGCGCCGAACCGCAGCGCCTCGTCGAGTTGGTCGAGGTCGTCGACCTCCACCTGGACCACGACGCTGCCCCGCGGGTGCGCGGCGGCAACGGCCGTCAGTGCCGCACCGACTCCGCCCGCGGCGGCGACGTGGTTGTCCTTGACCAGGACCGCGTCGAACAGCCCGGCCCGATGGTTGACCCCGCCACCGCAACGCACGGCGTACTTATCCAGCTCCCGCAGCCCGGGCAGCGTCTTACGGGTATCGCGGACATGCGCAGCGGTACCGGCGACGGCCGCGACCCAGGCCGCCGTCAGGGTCGCGACACCACACAGGTGTCCGAGCAGGTTCAGAGCGGTGCGCTCGACGGCGAGCACCGCTCGGGTGTCCCCGGCCAACCGGGCGACCGGGACGCCCGGCCGGACGGCGTCGCCGTCCGCGGCGAGCATTTCCACGGCGACCGGGCCCGGTGCCAGGTCGGCGACGACGAGCAGTGTCGGGAGCCCGGCGAGGACGCCGGCGGACCGCGGGACGACGTGCACCGTGCAGCGGCTGCCGGCCGGGACCGTCGCCGCGGAGGTGATGTCACCGGCCGCGCCGAGGTCCTCGGCCAGGGCAGCAGCGACCACTGAACGGACGGCTCCGGGGTCCAGGCGGGCAGCCGACAGCGCCGCCGCGATGACCGGTGACAGGGCCGCGGTCACCGCGCCGGCTCCCGCTGCCCGCGCGGTTCGACCGTCGCCGTCAGCGCCCCGGCGCCATCGCCTTCGGTCCCGTCGGCGATCCGCACGACCACCTGCCTGTCCTGCCAGGCCACGACCGGGTCGGGGAGGTCGGTGCGCCAGTGGCAGCCCCGGCTCTCCTCCCGCTCGGTCGCGGCGAGGACCAGCGCGCTGGCCACCGTGTGCAGGTCGGGATCCGCCCCGCCAGCGCACGGCCGGTAGACGGTCGGCCGGTGAGCGGTCGGCCCATCGTCGGTCGGGATCGCCGCGGCGAGCAGGTCCGCGGCGGTCGCCAGGGCCGCCCCGTCCCGGCGGATCCCGACGTGCCGGGACAGCACCGCCCGGATCTTGTCGGCGTCGAGGCCCGGCCCGTCGCCGTCACCACCGCCGACGACACGACTGCCGCCGGCGCGACGGTGCGCGGTCGCCGGGGTGGCGACCGGGTCCGGGTCGTGTCGGGCCGGCGGGTCCAACAGCAACCGGGCAGCGACCCTGCGGCCGAAGACCAGTCCCTCCAGCAGGCTGTTCGACGCCAGGCGGTTGGCCCCGTGCACCCCGGTCGCCGCGACCTCGCCGACCGCGGACAGCCCCTCGACGCCCGTACGCCCCCAGGCGTCGGTCGCGATTCCCCCGCAGAGGAAGTGCTCGGCCGGGGTGACCGGGACCGGCTGCGTCACCGGGTCGATCCCGACCGCAGCGCAGGCGGCCACCATCGTCGGGAACCGCGTGTGGACGGTCTCGAACCCGAGCCGGGTCGCGTCCAGGAACACGTGGTCGTTGATGCCGCCGGGCGCCCCCAGCAGCCGTTCGGTGATGGCGCGCGCGACGATGTCCCGCGGGGCGAGGTCCGCCAAGGGGTGGACGCCGGCCATCACCCGCCGGCCGGCGCCGTCGACGAAGACCGCGCCGGCACCGCGGACCGCCTCGGACACCAGGGGCAGCCGACCGCTCCCGTCGGGTCCGGTCCACAGCGCGGTGGGGTGGAACTGCACGAATTCCAGATCGGTGAGCGATGCTCCGGCGCGCAGGGCGATCGCGAGCCCGTCGCCGGTCACCCCGGCCGGGTTGGTCGAGCTGGCGTAGGCGTGGCCGAGACCTCCGGTCGCCAGCACGACGGCGGGCGCAGCGACGATGCCCGACGTGCCCGCGGGCCCCACGGTCAGCACGCCGGTCACGGTCGGTCGGCCCTGGACGCCGGTGGTGAGGACGTCGAGGACGCGGGTGCCGGTCCGCACCTCGACGCCGGCGAGGGCGACCGCGGCCAGCAACGCGCGCGAGACCTCGGCGCCGGTGGCGTCGCCGCCTGCGTGCACGACCCGGTCGGTGTGGTGACCGCCCTCCCGGGTGACGGACAACCGGCCGTCGGCGTCGGTATCGAACCTGGCCCCGGCCGACAGCAGGTCCGCCAGCCCGGCGGGACCCTCCTGTACCAGCACAGCGACCGCCGCGGGGTCACCGGCGCCGGCCCCGGCCGTCAGCGTGTCCCGGGCGTGCTCGGCCGGGCTGTCGCCGGACCGGACGACCGCCGCGATCCCGCCCTGCGCCCAGCTGGTGGACCCATCGCCCGGACCGCCCTTGGCCAGCACGAGCACCCGGCGGGTCCGCGCCAGGCCGAGGGCGACCGACAGCCCGGCGACACCGCAGCCGACCACCACCACGTCGAAGGCGTCGACCGGGCTCGCCGTGCAGTTCGAGCCCTCCCCGCGGGTCAGCGGAGCGGTGCTCACTCGCCCACCACCGACGGCGTGCCGACGGCCACCATGGCTTCGACGGCGCGCCGTGCCCGGGCCGCGAGCAGCGGGTCGACGTGCACCTCGTCCCGGCCCTCCCGCAGGCTGCGCAGCAGCTTCGCCGGGGTGATCATCTTCATGAACCGGCACGACGCCTGCGCGTTCATCGGCAAGAACCTCGTGCGCTGGTTGACCGACTCCAGCTGGTGCAGCATCCCGACCTCGGTCGCGACGAGAGCGGTGTCCGCGGTCATCGCACGGGCGACGTCGACCATGCCGCCGGTGGACAGGACGTGCGTCCGCTCCGGCGGCAGTCCCCCGGTCCCGGCCAGCCACAGGACCGACGTGGTGCAGCCGCACTCCGGGTGGACCAGCACCTCGGCGTCCGGGTGCGCCGCGACCCGGTCGCGGACGTCGGCCGGGCTGATGCCGGCGTGCACGTGGCACTCCCCCATCCAGACCTCGATGTTGTCCCGGCCGGTGACCCGCTTGACGTGGGCGCCGAGGAACTGGTCGGGCAGGAACAGCACCTTCCGGTCCACCGGGATCCCCGCGACCACGTCGACCGCGTTCGACGACGTGCAACAGATGTCGGACTCGGCCTTCACCTCGGCGGTGGTGTTGACGTAGGCGACGACGACCGCGCCGGGGTTGTCGGCCTTCCACGCGCGCAGCTGGTCGGCATCGATGGTGTCGGCGAGGGAGCACCCCGCGGCAGCGTCAGGGATGAGGATCGTCTTGTCCGGGCTGAGGATCTTCGCGGTCTCGGCCATGAAGTGGACCCCGCAGAAGACGACGGTCCGCTGCGGCGCCGAGGCGGCGATCCGGGACAGCGCGAGGGAGTCACCGACGTGGTCGGCGACGTCCTGGATCTCCGCGACCTGGTAGTTGTGCGCCAGGATCACCGCGTCCTGCGCTCGGGCCAGCCGTCGCACCTCGTCCTGCCAGCCGGACTCGACCGGCGGCGCCGCACCGAGTTCGACGTCGACGACGGTCACGCGGACGTGCTCGGACGTGGTGACGAGCTGGGGGTCATCGACCGCTCCCTGCTGTTGGCTCCTCGGCACTGGCCGAGTCGGTTTTCGCCTGTCAGGCGATTACCTGGTCGACCGTAGCATCGGACCCGATGAGCCGCGAGCACCCCACCCCCGATCCGGGGACAGGACTGACCGCGTACCCGCACGAGGTGCTCGCCGTCGTGCTGTCCGTGCGGCAGGGGCGGCTGTGCGTGCTGCTGTGGCGCCGGGCCCGGCCCCCTGGGCGGGGGCGGTGGTCGCTGCCCGGCGGCGGGGTCGATCCGGACGAACGGCTGCGGGCGGCCATCACCCGGCACCTGGCCGCGAAGGTCGACGTCCGGGACATCGCGCACCTGGAGCAGCTGGCGACGCACAGCGATCCGGGTCGCGATCCGCGGATGCGGGCGCTGGCGACGGCGTACCTGGCGCTGGTTCCCGCCGATGCCGAACCGGGGCTGCCCGCGGACACCGCCTGGCATGCGGTCGACGAGCTGCCACCGACCGCGTTCGACCACCACTTCTTCGTCGAGACGGGCCGGGAACGGCTGCGGGCCAAGCTGTCGTACACCAACATCGGCTTCGCGCTCGTCCCGTCCGAGTTCACGATGCCCGAGCTGCGGACGGTCGTGAGCGGTGCTCTTGGGCATGCCGTATCCCAGACGAACCTGTCGCGGGTGCTGGAGCGACGCGGCACCGTCGAGCCGACGGGGCGGACGCTGGCTTCCGGCGCGCGCGGCGGCCGGCCGGCGAAGGTCTACCGGTTCGCCAGCCGCGAGCTCACGGTGACCGACCCGTTCGCGGTGTTCCGGCCACCGGAAGACCTGACCAGTCGGTAAGGGCGCTCCGTTCCCGGCGTGCGTCACGGATTCGCCACCCGTGGTCGAGCCGTCACTCTCCGTCGACCGAAGGCATACGGTGACGTACTCCGGGTGGCCGCCTTCCACAGCGCGACGCCGCGGGACTGGTGATCAAGGTGCCCGTCTTGCCATCCTCCCTGACGAACGAGCGGTACCAGCCGCTGCCCGGGGTGAGGAGTAGCGCGATGATGCGAACGTCGAGCGGTCACCCGCGCCGAGAGGTGCTGGCCGGCTCCGCCCTCGCGGCCGTCGTGGCGATCGCGCTCACCGCGTGCTCTCCCGCACCACCATCTGCCGCTTTTCCAACGGCAACCGCAACACCCACCGCTTCCTTGACGAGTGTTCCTGACCGACGCGTTCCAACGACCGCTCGAGCACAGTCTGTACCTCCGTCTCGCCCTAAGTCGAAGCCCTCGCCGCGACCGTCTGCGACAGTCGTCGTCACGCCGCCGGGCCAACCGATAAGTTCCGGTCAACTGGTTGCCCTCGAAGCAGTTCGCGACTACTCAATTCAATTGCTGGCAGGGATCGGGGACCGGTCGTCTGCCCGACTTCGTGCTCTTTCTGCACCTGATTGCAGACAATGTAGATCGGACGCCGAGCTCATCGATGAACGCGTCAAGCTCGGCCGACACTTCGTCAACCTAGATGGCACAGTTGGCTGGAGTCAGATAGTCATTGGGCTGCGACCACCGCTTGGTGACGAGTATGTCGTCAACGCGCAGCTGGTCGAAGCGCCCAACAAATTCGTTGGTACAGGGGGTCGGGTCATTCAATTGAATCGTCGATCGAAGTACTACCGCTCTACATACGTCGTGAAAGTTTCCGAGCCTAACAAGCCTCAGATCGTATCCATCACAGACATAGGTTCCTGAATGCGTTGGTTCTCCGGCTTGGTTGTGGCGGCCATAATCGGTTTCACCGTGTTGGGCATTGACCACGCGAATGCGTCGATCGTAGCTAAGACGGCCGATTGCGGCACTGCCCGATGCCCCAGTCCAGCCCCGGTGAAGACCCTTGACGATGGGTACGAGTATTCCTATGAGGGGGCGAGCCGGTCGTTTCAGGGGGTGAGCCGGACAAAGGTTGCCGGTAAACCCGGGGCCACCTATATGTCGCAGTACGTCATCGACTGCGGCCAGCCCCAGCCGCCAGCGGACCCACAGGGCGGGGACGTCGGCGCACTGGACTGTGCCCGGGCTGCCTGCCAGGCCGGGCCCCTGCGCGGACGGTGGATGGTCATCTGGGTCAAGCAGACCGCCCCGGTGAACGAGCCGGTGTTCACCGCCGCCGGCCGGTTCTGCCAGGTCGTCCAACCACCCATACCCGTGGTGGACATCACTGCCGCAGCCCGCGACTACGTCCGCGAGCACATGGACCCAGCCCTGCCGATGGTCCAACCCGGCGAACGGACCCTGGTCAACTTCCCCAACATCGTGTCGACTCCCGACGCCGGGGAGCAGACGTTCGCCATCGCCGAACCGCTACCCGGCATCGTGACCGTCCGCCCGACATACGCGTGGCAGTTCATCAGCCCCGACGGTTCCACCACGCAGGCGGAGGGGGTCGGCCGGCCCTACGACGGCACCAGTCCACGCACGGGGCCGGCCGGCCACTACCTCACTGCCACGTTCCGGCACTCCGGAACCGGGCAGATCGAGCTGACGGCGACCTGGACCGGAACCGTCACCGTCCAGGCCAACGCACCGGTTCCGCTGGACCCCCTCGTCTTCGCCCAGGATGCCGACCTCGTCGTCGAACAGCGCCGCCCGGTCCTGCTCGACCCCCACTGACCCACCCGCCCGCAGACCTCGACCGACCCACGGAACGCACCCCGAAGCCCCTCCCGACTCCGCCGCCGCGCTGGACAGACTGTTCCGGTGACGACCCGACCGGACATCCTCGCCCTCGCCGACGAGATCCATACCGCTCACCTGACCGCCGACCCGTTCGGCGCCAGCGGCCTCGGACTTCCCGGGTACGACGCGGAGCTCCCCGACGTCTCGGCCGAGGCAGACCGCACCCGCCGCGCAGCAGACCTCGACTACCTCCAGCGCGCCGACGCGGTGGACACCGACGGCCTGTCTGCGGCCGACGCCGTCACCCTGGCGTGCATCCGGGCAGCCGCCCAGACGGGGATCGCCGAGGTGGATGCCGCCTCGATCACCTACACGGTGTCCGGTGTGTTCGGTCAGGGACCCGCCGAGCTGATCTCACTGGCATCCCGGACCAAGCTCGTCGACGAGGCCGCCGGCCAAAACTGGCTGACCCGTGTCACCGGTTTCCCCGACTACCTCGACGCCTGCCTGGCCCGGCTCCGGGAAGGGGCCGCCGCCGGCCGGACACCGGTGAACGCCCTGGTCGTCACTGCCGTCACGCAGCTCGACGAGCTGCTCGCCGACAGCGGGCCGACGCCCTTCCTGCAACCCGTCAGTGGGGACACCGCGGCCCAGCCGTGGCGCATCGACCTGGCCGCCAGAGTCGACGCCCAGGTCCGCGACCGGCTCCGCCCGGCACTGGCGCACTACCGCGCCGTGCTCGCCGACGAGCTGCTGCCGATCGCCCGGCCCGACGAGCAGGCCGGCCTGGTGGCAATGGCCGGAGGTGGTGAGAGCTACGCACACGCGGTCCGGGTGCACACCACCCTGCCGGTGACCCCGGAGCGGATCCACCAGCAGGGACTGGCCGACGTGGCCGACGACCACGAACGGATGCTCGAGATCGGTGCTCGCGTCTCTGGCGCTGCCGACGTTCCGGCCGTGATCGCCGCGCTCCGGAACGTGGGCGCCGAGCCGGACGTCGCAGCGGCGATGGACCGGGCCCGCGGAGCCGTCCGGCGCGCGGAGGCTGCCGCCGGTGCCTGGTTCGACCCGCCTGCGCCACCGCCGTGTGCCGTCGAGCCGATGTCAGCCCTGCTCGCGCGCGCCGGCATGGCGCCGCACTACTCGCCGCCGTCGGAGGACGGCAGCCGCGTGGGCACCTACTGGTTCAACGCCGACCGACCGGGGTTGGGCACCGGCCCGGAGCTGGAGTCGGTGACGTACCACGAGACGGTCCCCGGCCACCACACGCAGCTGGTCCGGATGCTCACCCTCGACGGTGTGCCGGACCTGCAGCGGCAGACGGTGGTCACCGCACACACCGAAGGCTGGGGCCTGTACGCCGAGGTGCTCGCCGAGGAGATGGGCCTCTACAGCGACGACGTCGCAGTGCTCGGGATGCTGGCGACCGACGTGTTCCGCGCCGGCCGCCTGGTCGTGGACACCGGCGTCCATGCTCTCGGCTGGTCCCGGCAGCAGGCGGTCGACTGGTTCGTCGCGAATGTCCCCCTGCCCGCCGACGCGCTGGCGGCCGAGATCGACCGCTGCATCGCGATGCCCGGCCAGGCACTGGCATACAAGACCGGCCAGCGGGAAATCCTCCGCCTGCGTGTGTCGGCGCGCGCCGAGCTCGGCGACCGGTTCGACATCCGTGGGTTCCACAGCGCGGTGCTCGGCTACGGCAGCATCCCGCTGCCCGCGCTCGGCCGCGCGGTCGATGCATGGGTCGCTGAGATCGCCGGCTGACACCGCGTGCTGGCGTACCGCGAAGAGACTTGCCGGCCGGTTAGCGACGTCCGACAGGCGCTTCGCCGTACGCCGGGGTTCGCTCCGCGCCGCTCCGGGCGTCCACCGGTGCGTACCGGAGGACAGCCGCCGGGTCGGCAATCACCGCCGACACGTCCTGCCCTGCGCACCACTGGAGGTCCGCCGCCGTGGTCGCGGTCCACGCGACGAGGTCCGGGCGGCGTCGCCCGGGCGGCGTCGGCGGATGGCGCGGCGGCTCCTTGCGCGTCGGCTCCTTGCGCGTCGGGGGCTCCTTGCGCGTCGGCGGCTGGGCCCGCAGGTCCGCCAGGCGGACGTGCACCTCCTCCCACCCAGCCGCTACCGCCCGGTGGAGGACTTCCGCAGGCGCAACGCCGGCGGTGAGCAGACCGAAGAGGACCGGCGGCGTTCCCGGGAACTCCCGGCGGATCTGACCGAGCAGCGCCTCGTCGAAGCTGCTGACCGTGACCCGGCTCGCGGCGAGGCTGGGCAGCAGCACCGACAGCTCACCGGCGACGACACAGGCCACCCGCCCGACGGCGGCCTCCGGCCGGCTCAGCCCGTCGGTGTCCGGGGTCTTCACCTCCAGGACCACCCGCCGGCAGGCCGACAGCGCCGGCAGCGCGTCGGTCAGCCGCGCCAGGGACAGGCCTGCGGCCGCCCCCGCGTCGCGGAGCTCCGGCCACGCCGTGCCCTCGACGTGCACCGGGTCCGCCTCGCCCCGCAGCAGGTCCGCGTCGTGGCTGAGCACCACGACCCCGTCGGCGGTGACCCGCAGGTCTGTCTCGATGCCGTCCAGCCCGGCGTCCACCGCCGCGATGATGGCGTGGACGGTGTTCTCCGGTCTGCCCGGACCAGGCAGGCCGCGGTGGGCCAGGACATCCACGAATCGGATGGTGGCCGGACCCGGTGGCCGGCCGGCCGACAGCAGTCGGCCGGCCGGCGAACACCGGCGGACGGGCAGGCGAACAGTCCTGCCGGTCCGCCCTTCCGGGAGCAGGGGGCGCTCAGGCCGAGGTCGCCGCCGCTGTCGCCGCATCCAACCGGGGCCGTCCGGCCAGGAGTGCCGCACTCCCGGACCGCGCTTGGCCACGAGCCCGGGCCGCCGCCGCGGAAGGCGGGTCGACGGGCCGGCGGGTCTGCCAGTCGGTCACCGCCTGGTAGGCCGCGACGACCTCGAGCAGCCGGTCTTCCTCGTAGGGGTTGCCGTCGAGGATCGTGCCGATCGGGACTGTCGGGCCCGGCGGGACCGTCCCGTCGCCGGGCTGGACCACGCCGAACCCGATCGGGAAACCGACCTCAGGCAGCCCGAGGATGTCCAACGGCACCGGACTGGTCTGCAGCAGCACGTCGCAGCCCCGGTCGAGCAGGGCGAGGACCTCCAACAGCAGGTGCGTCTTGGCGCGCTGGCCGGTTACCCATTCGTCGCCGGAGAGCATCGCTCCCTGCAGCCACGAGAGCAGGGATACCCCGAACAGGCCGAGGTCTTGGCGCAGGTAGGGCCGGAACGGTTCGGTCCGCTCGGACAGCCGGACGGCATTGAACGTCCCGGTCAGCAGGGCCCAGTCCTCGGGATAGGAAACGTCGACCAGCCGCGCCCCGGGGATCCGGCCGAGCGTGGTGAGCAGTGCCCTGCGGGCGGCGAGCACGGCCGGTGCCGCGCGGGCCAGGTAGTCAGGTGGGACGCCGATCCGGGTTGCGCGGCGCAGCCGCACCCGGCCGCCGGACCGCACCGGGGACGCCGCACGGACCAGGTCCGGCAGCGGCGGAAGACCCAGTGTCCGCGGGTCGTCCGGGTCCGGCCCGACGAGTGCGTCGGTGACGATCGCCGCGTCGAGCACGTCCCGGGCCAGCGGGCCGGAGTGGTCACGGGTGAAGCTCAGCGGGATGACCCCGTGGATTGAGGTGCGACCCATCGTCGGCTTCAGGCCGGTGAGGTTCTGCGCGTTGGCCGGCGCGGTGATGCTGCCCCCGGTCTGGGTGCCGATGGAGGTGGTTGCGAGCCGCCCGGCCACCGAGGTCGCGGGGCCGGAGGAGGAACCACCGGGCTCGACTGTCGGGTCGGTCGGCGTCCAGGCGTTCACCGTGGTGACCGTGCCGTTCGGCAGCGTCGCCCGGGTGGTTGCCAGCGGGCCCATCTGGCCCTTGCCGATCACGACCGCCCCGGCGGCGACGAGTCGAGCGACAGCCGTCGCGTCGTAGGTCGGGACGAAGTCGGCGAAGATCGTCGAGTTGGCCGTGGTGCGGACCCCGCGGGTGAAGTAGTTGTCCTTCACGGTCAGCGGGATCCCGGCGTACGGGTTGCTATGGCGGTTCGCATCCGCCCGGCGGGCCGCGGCGCGGGCCTGTTCCGGCAGCACCGTGTTGTACGCAAGATAGGTGCTCTCGTAGGCGGCGATCCGGTCCAGGTGGGCGTCGACCAGCTCGACGGCGGAGATCCGTCCGGCGGCGAGGGCGAGGGCGGCCCCGGCAACCGTGTATTCCGTGGGATCGGTGACGGCCTGCCGGGCAGCGCTCGCGACGCCGGCGGGCACCCGGAAGGTCCGGGCCGGAGGCGCCGTCGGCGCCGCGGGACGGGTTGCCGGCGCAGCGACGGCGGCCGCCGGGGCGCCGAACGCGGACGCCGCCCCCGCCGCGGCGGGCGCCGCCGCCAGCGCGGCCAGGAAGGTCCGCCGGTTGAGGTACCGCCGCTGCCGGTCGGCGATGGCGACGTCGTCGCCTGCGCGCTCGAGATCGTCGCTCACCGCTGCACCCCGACCCCTGCGGCCCCGGTCCCTGCAACCCCGATCCGTCCGGCATCGATCGACGGATAGATCGACGGCGGGTCGAGCTGCTGGGCGTACGCGGGCGCATCGGCGCCGCTGGCCGGCGGGAGCCAGCCGGCGATCGCGGGCACGGTGGTAGTGAGGAACGCCCGCAGCGAGGCCAGCGCCTGCAGGCGGGTGGGTGACCCGGTGGCCGGATCCGGTTCGGTCGGCAGCTGCCCGAGGTCGATCCCGACCAGGGCGAGCCGTGCGGTGATCAGGATGTCCAGTTCGTCGTCTGTCGGCGTCGGCATGGTGATCACCGAAGTCGGCAACCGTTACGCCCAGGTATCGGCTCGGTTACGCAGTGAAATGGCGCGCCCGGGCGTTCGGTCGGTCGGCCACGCGGGCGGGCTCATCAGTCGAGCTCGAGCAGGACCGTCCGGCGCGGCATCACGACGATGACGAGCAGCCCGAACAGCGCGACGACGACGAGGCCGAGGAACACGTGGTGCGCGGCGGCGGCGAGCGAGGCCCGGACGAAGTCGACCACCGCCGGGGACGACCCGGAACCACCGAGAACCGTGCTGGTCGCGTCGACGCTCGCCGGCAACTGCCCGGCCACCCCGGCGGGCGGGGTACGGAACCGGTCGGCCAGGGTCGTGTTCGCGACCGCGCCGAACAGCGCGGCTCCGATCGCACTGCCGACCGAGCGGGCGAACAGGTTCGCGCCGGTCGCGACGCCGCGGTGCTGCCAATCCACGACCGACTGGACGGCGACGGTGGTGGGGCTGGCGGTCAGGCCCAGGCCGACCCCGACGACGAAGCAGGACCCCGCGACCGCCCACACCGACGACGCGCCAGAGAGCAGCGCGCACAGCGTCGCGCCCCCGGTCGTGATCAGTGCCCCGATCAACGCGGTGTTCCGGAAACCGATCCGCAGGTAGAGGCGACCGGAGAAGGTCGCGGCCAGCGGCCAACCGACGGTCAGCGCGGCGACGGCGAAGCCGGCGACGACCGGACCGGTGCCGAGCACCCCCTCGACGTAGGTCGGCACGTAGCTGGTCAGCCCGATGACGAGCACCCCCACTGCCAGCGCGGCCAGGTTGGCGCCGTTGAGCAGCCGGAAGCGGAACAGCCACAGGGGGAAAACCGGCTCGGCCGCGCGTCGTTCGACGCGGACGAACACCGTCAGCGCGGCGATCCCGGCGACGAACACGGCGACACCCGGGACTGACGCCCAGTCCCAGGCCGACCCGCCTTCGAGCAGCCCGAGGATGACGAGGGCACATCCGGTCGCGAGCAGGGTCGCGCCGGCGTAGTCGACCCGGTGCGGCGTGCGCTGGACGCGCTCGGTGAACCGGCGCGCCAGGGTGACGCCTGCGATCAGGCCGAGCGGCACATTGACGAAGAAGATCCACCGCCACGACGCGTACTCGGCGAACAGCCCGCCCAGCGTCGGCCCGACGACGGCCGCGATCCCCCACACACTGGCCAGGTAGCCCTGGACCCGGGCCCGTTCCTCCAGCGTGTACAGGTCGCCGACGATGGTGATGCTGATCGGCAGGACCGCCCCCGCCCCGATGCCCTGCAGCGCGCGGAACACGATCAGCGAAGGCATGCTCCAGGCGATCCCGCACAGCACGGACGCCACGGTGAACACGGCGATCCCGACGAACATGACCGGCCGACGACCGACCATGTCCGCGAACCTGCCGTACAGCGGGACGGTCACCGCCTGCGTCAGTAGGTAGATCGAGAACAGCCACGGGAACTGCGCGAAGCCGCCGATGTCCTGCACGACGGACGGCACCGCGGTGGCGATGATCGTCGAGTCCAGCGCGACGAGGCCGGTCGCCAGCATCAGGGCCGCGAGCACCGGACCGCGCTCGGACCGGAAGCCCACGCCCGCCCGGGCCGTCGGGGTCGCCGAACCGGCCGGGGTCTGGGGGGTGGCGGGTGGTGCAGTGCTCACGCGAACTCCTCGGTGCGGCCTCGGTCCACGGGCGACGCACGACGCAGTGCGGGAGTGACCCTCGGGGTCAAAGCTGACCGGCCACTCCGCATTCCCGGATCGGGGGGCCGCGGCGGTCCGGTCGTCGTCGCGGAGCACGATCCGGGCCGGGTTCTGCCCGGCGACGGCGTCGGTGGGCACGGACACGAAGCGTTCGGGCCGGGGGCGCAGGGTGACACTGCCGTCATCAACCAGACGCACAGGTCTGGTGCGGTCGCCGCCCCCGCCGCGGAAGCCCGGTCCGGGTCAGGGCCCACCGGTGCAACCGGACCGTCGCCTGCTGCGTCCGAGAGGGGAATCGGACGCACATCGAGGAGGGTCATGAGGGTCTGGGGAATCCCTGTTCTGCTCGGCTGTCTGGTGGCCACCGGCTGCGCGACGGCGCCGTCGAGCGGGCCGTCCGGGGTCGGCCCACCCGCGGCGACGACGACGGGCGCAGCGACGACGACGGGCGCGGCGACCACGACGGGCGCAACGGCAGCTGCGAGCTCAACGGCGGCGGCGAGCGCTGCTCCGGCGGCGACCGCCCCGTCGAAGTCGTCGACCCCGTCGCCTGCCACAGCCGCGGGCGGTCTGAGCTGCCGCGAAGCCGGCCCGGGCGCCGGCCCTACCGGCTTCCGGCTGTCCGAGCCGGCGCAGGTGGTGGCGGCGGTCGTGTGCCGCGACGGCGGAGCCTCGGTGGCGACGCCGGCCGAGACCGACGCGCTCGCCACCGCGCTCGCGCTCCCCCAGCCACCGCGGCGGCGGGTCTACTGCACCGATCACGTCCTCGCCGACCAACCGACCTGGGCGGTGCGACTGGTTGACGGCCGCGTGGTGACACCGGTCGCGCCGATGGACCCGTGCGGCCGGCCGATCGCCGCGGTGCTGCGGGCGGTCAACGCCATCCTCGCCGGCAGCGGCCCAACCCGGTGACACCATCCGCCGACCCGGGCCCGCACCGACTCCTGGCCCATCGGGTTGCCGAATCGCCGGATCGGGCCTCGCGCGCGTGGCCGGTGTGCGGTAGGACAGCGGGGTGTCCTTCCCCGCGGCCGACGACGAGCTGGGTCCGGGCGTCTACTGGGCGGCGCGGATCGAGGACGCCGTCGGCCTGCGGCTCAACCGCCTGCTCCGGCGGCGGGGCTGGCAACCCCGGGTCGTCACCTACACCGGCTACGGGACGCAGGAGTGGGCGCGGGTGCTGGCGCGGGTCCTGCTGGCCCCGGCCGGCGTCCGGACCCGGGACGTAGCAGGAGCACGAGGCTGGCGCCGGTTCCTGGCCGCGACCGCGCCCGGGGTGCGCGTGACGGTCGAGATCGGTGGACAGCACCACGAGGTGGTCAGCGAGCGCGGCGGGTACATCGACACGGTGTTGACGGCATCCCTGGACCCGGGCTGGGCGCAGGCGTCGCTCTCGGCCGAGGGGTCCGGCCGGCCACCGTCGTCCGCGCCGATCCGTGTGGTCGGGGACTCCCCCGGCGTCGGCCTGGTCAGTGACATCGACGACACAGTTGTGATCACTGCTCTGCCGCGGCCGCTCGTGGCGTTCTGGAACACCTTCCTCCGGCGCGAGACCTCACGCCGCCCGGTACCGGGCATGGCGCACATGTACCGGGCGGTGGTGGAGTCCGAGCCGGCAGCGTTCGTCGTCTACCTCTCGACCGGGGCCTGGAACGTCGCCCCGGGGTTGCAGGAGTTCCTGGCCCGGCACGGCTTTCCCCGCGGGCCGATGCTGCTGACCGACTGGGGGCCGACGACGCAGGCGATGTTCCGGTCCGGCATCGCGCACAAGCACGACCAGCTCCAGCGACTGTTCGCCGAGCTGCCGCAACTGCGCTGGCTGCTCGTCGGGGACGACGGCCAGCACGACCCGCAGATCTACGGCGACTCCGCCGACGCCGCCCCCGACCGGGTCGAGGCGGTGGCGATCCGGCAGTTGACGCCTGGGGAGCAGGTGCGTACCCACGGTGCGACCGAGCCATTGAGGGGCCAGCACACGGGAGAGCGACGCTCTGGATCCGCGATCGGCGAGGTGGAGCAGGTCCGGGCCCCGGACGGTTTTGGACTGCTCGAGCAGCTGCGGGCCCGCCGGCTGCTCGGGCTGCGCGTCCGCTGAGTACCCCCGACGCTCCGGGCGAGGCGGACCCGGTCCTCGCGCGGCGGCTCCGGGCGCAACTGCTCGCCGGCCCCCCGGCAGCGGGAGTCGTCGACGTCGTCGACCGGTTGTTGGCCGTCCAGGCCCAGGATGCCCGTGGCTTCCGGTTGGCGGTCCGGGCCCGGACGGAGGGGCTGGTCGCCGATGACGTCGACCGGGCCCTGACCGTCGACCGGTCGGTCGTGGTCAGCACCCTCAACCGGGGCACCCTGCACCTGGTCCGTGCCGAGGACCACGGGTGGCTGCACGCGCTCACCACCCCGCCGCTGGCGGCCGGCAGTGCGCGGCGGCTGGCGCAGGAGGGCGTCCCGCCGGACGCAGCCGAACGAGGCATCACCGCGGTGGTCACGGCACTGGCGGCGGACGGTCCGCTGGGCCGGGCCGCGCTGCGTCCCCGCGTCGCGGCCGCCGGGGTACGGGTGGAGGGCCAGGCCCTGGTGCACGTCCTGTTCGCGGCCACCCTGCGCGGGCTGATCGTCCGCGGCCCGGTCGTGGACGGCGAGCACGCGTTCGTCCTCGTCCGCGACTGGCTCGGCGCGCTGGGCGAGCCGTGCGCGGGCGACCGGGACGACGCCCTGATCCGGCTCGCCGAGCGCTACCTGGCCGGCCACGCGCCGGCCGGCGAGCGCGACCTCGCCCGGTGGTCCGGCCTACCGCTGCGCGACGTCCGGCGAGGGCTGCAGGGGCTCGGCCCCCGACTGCGCGAGTCCGGCGACGGGCTGCTCGAACTGGGCGACCGGCCGCCGACGGTCGCCGACGCTCCCCCACGGTTGCTCGGCGCGTTCGACCCTCTGCTGCTCGGCTGGGCCGACCGGACCTGGGTCCTCGCCGACCACGTCGAGCTCGTCACCGTCAACGGCATCTTCCGCCCGTTCGCACTCGTCGGCGGGCGCGCGGCCGGAACCTGGGCGATGCCCGGCGGCCGGGTCACCCTGTCCCCGTTCGAGCCGCTCGACGCCGGTGTCGAGACCCGGTTGCGTGTCGACGGCGCCGACGTCGCCCGGTTCCTGGGCGCGCGGTGACGCCGACGGGGCTCACCACTCAGGAGACTCGGGGCGTTCACAGCACTCGGGCCGGTCAGGGGATGAGGACGATCTTGCCGCGGGTGTGCCCGCGCTCCAGCTCGGTGTAGGCCTCGCGGACCTGTTCCAGTGGGTACGTCGCAGCGATCGGGACGGTGATCTGTCCGGACGCAACCAGGTCCGCAACCTCGGCAAGGACTTCCGGCGTCGCCGCGACCGAGCTGCCCTCGGCCTTGACGCCGAGCCGCTGCGCAGCGTCGAACGCGATGACCGTATCGATCCGTTCGCGGGCGACGCCGAGGTCGACGGCGAGCTGGACGTAGTCCGGGCCGAAGGTGTCGATGAACGCGTCGATGCCGTCGGGCGCGGCCTCCCGCAGCCGGTCGGCGAGGCCCTCGCCGTACGCGACCGGCACGACCCCGAGCGAGCGCAGCCAGTCGTGGTTGGCGACCGATGCGATGCCGATGACGGTCGCGCCCCGCACCTTGAGCAGCTGGACCGCGACGGAACCGACGCCGCCGGCAGCTGCCGACACTGCGACGGTGTCGCCCGGAGCGGCACCGACGGCACGGACGGCCGCGTAGGCGGTGGTACCCGCGACGTCCAGCGAGCCCGCCGCCTCCCAGGACAGCGCGCGCGGCTTGGCGATCAGTTGCCCAACCGGAACGGTGACATATTCGGCCTGGCTGGAGCGCCGCTCACTCCAGCCGAGGATCTCGTCGCCGACGGCGAACGCGTCGACCCCGGAACCGCGCGCGGCAACAGTCCCGGCGAGGTCACTGCCCTGTCCGGAGGGGAACGTCGCCGGGAACATCGCCTCCATCGCCCCGCGGCGGATCGCCGCCTCGCCGGGATTGATCCCGGCCGCTCGGACCCGGACGAGTAGCTCTCCCTCGCCGGGCTCCGGCATCGGGACATCGGCGACGTAGAGGACATCGAGTTCGCCGAACGAGTCGAACCGCACTGCTCTGGTCATGCTCACCAGCCTGGTCCGCCGCGGCCGGCTCCGCCAGTGCATCGGCACGCTACGTTTCCCTCGTGCGGACCACCATCACCCTCGACGAGGGCTGGCGGTGGGTCGACCCGCTGCGGTCGTCGTGACACCGGACGCCGGCGAACGCCTCGACCTCGTCGTCCGCGGCGGCACGGTCGTCACCGCGGCCGGCTCGGCGGACGCCGACGTGGGTGTGCGCGACGGCGTCGTCGTGCAGCTCGGTGGGTCGATGAGCGGTGTCCGGGAGATCGATGCTCGCGGCCGGTTGGTGCTCCCCGGCGGGATCGACATGCACGTCCATCTGGAGCCCACGGACGTGGACCGGAGCAGCCCCGCGTGGGCGGACGACTTCGCCAGCGGGTCACAGGCCGCCGCCGCCGGCGGCATCACGACCATCGGGGACATGGTCTTCCCCGAACCGGGGGAGCTGCCCCTGGCGGGCATCGAGCGGATGGCGGCCGACGCGGCACGGGTCAGCGTCGTCGACTACGTACTGCACCCGGTCCTGCTCGACCCGAGCGCGGAGGTCGTGGGGCAGATCCCGGAGCTCGCCCGGCTCGGGCACACCAGCATCAAGATCTTCACCGTCGCGGGGGACTTCGGTGGCCGCGCGGCGGACTACCTGCAGGCGATGGCCGTCGCCGGCGGCAACGGCGTCCTGACCATGGTGCACTGCGAGGACGGTGCTCTCGTCGAGCACGCAACGTCGACCCTGGTGGCCGCGGGACGCGGGGGGCTGGAGCATTTCGCCGAGACCCGGCCGCCGGCGTCGGAATGGGCCGCTGTCACGCGGATGACCGCCTTCGCCGAGACGGTCGGAGCACCGATCTACATCGTCCACCTCGGCGGTGCGCGGGCACTGGCCGTGACCCGCGACGCCCGCGCCCGCGGGGTTCCGGTCTGGGTCGAGACCCGGCCGATCTACCTGCACTTCACCCGGGACGTGTTCGCCGGCGCCGACGGGCCGCTGTTCGTCGGGGAACCCCCGATCGGGACGGCGGCGGACTCGGCCGCGTTGTGGGCCGGTCTGGCGGCCGGGGACATCGCCACCTGCTGCACCGACCACGCCCCCTGGACCCGCGAGCACAAGTTGGACCCGGCGCAGACGGTCGCCACGGCGCGGCCCGGGGTCTCGGACCTGGAGACGATGCTGCCGATGCTGTTCGACCGCGGCGTCGGCGCCGGCCGCCTGTCCCTGCAGCGGTTCGTCGAGGTCACCTCGACCAATGCGGCAAAGCTGTTCGGGATGTTCCCCCGCAAGGGCACGATCGCGGTCGGCAGCGACGCCGATCTGAGCGTGTGGGATCCCCAGCTGAGCCGGACCGTCGACGGGTCCGCCGGGTTCAGCCGGGCCGGGCACAGCCTGCACGACGGGTGGACCACCCGGGGCTGGCCGGTCACCACCATCAGCCGCGGCGAGGTCGTCTACGCCGGCGGACGGATCACCGGCCGGCCGGGCCACGGGCTGCTGGTGCGGCGAGGACCGACCCGGCCGCTGTAAGGCCGCCCGGGTGAGTCGCTCGCGCCCCCCGGCCGGTCAGAAGCCGGGAGAGACGGCCCGCAGCACGGTCAGCCGGGCGTCGTCGGCTTCCTCGCCCGGCGTGTGGTCGGTGTCCAGTCGGCCGTAGACCAGCCGGACGAACGCCTCCGCGGGCAGGCGCAGCGCATCGGCGCCGTCGGCCGAGCGAGGGGCGACGGTGACGTCCGGGTCGACGGTGAGCAGGAATCGACGGTCTGGATCGACGGTGTCGATCGGGACCGGGTGCGCCCCGGGCGCCGGCTTGCCCGCCCGCGAAGCCGTTTGCGGAAGGGTGTCGATCAGCAGCCGGACCGCGTCAGGCGCCACGACGGCCGCCGGATCGAGCGCAACGGCGACGTCCCAGGTGTGCAGCGCGTGCTCACCCAGGCGCATCGCGAGCATCCCGGCCAGGTCCAGCTCGGTTCCGAACATGGCGAGAGCAAAGCTCTCCCGCTCGGCGGCGGTGAGCTGCTCGACCCTGGCGACGAACTCCTCGTTGGCGGTGAGGCTGGCCCGGACCTGATCGCCCGGGCCGAGCGCGTTCCACCGGTCCCAGATCGGGAGGAACGTCTCGCCACCCGGTGCCGGCGTACCGGCCAGCCCGGCGGACAGCGCGAGCCCGAAGATCTCCGCCTGGCTACCCAGGTGGGAGGCGACCTGCGCGATCGACCACTCACCCGTGTAGGACGGCGCCGTCACCCGATCGTCGGACAGCGGCGACACGAGTGCGGCGAAGCGGTTGTGCGAGCCGCGCACCGCCGCAACCCATCGGGTCGTATCGGGTCCGGTGCCGCGCTCGACATCAGGGCGCCCGACATCAGGGCGCCCGACATCAGGGGTGGCCGCGGACATGGGGTCGGGGGAGGTGTTCGGGTCGGGCATCTCGTCTCCTGTCGTGGTCGGGACCGGCCCCTCGGGCTCGCGACCGGTCCCCCTCGCGGTCTCGGCCGGGCAGTCAGCCGGTTGCGGCCACCAGGCGCTCGGCAAGTGTGCGTCCCTGCGTCGAGGCGGCCGCGTGGGCAGCCGTCAGCGACTCCTCGGCCAGTCCGACCAGGTCGGCCATCGCCGGGTTGACCGCGGCCAGCGTCAACTCGGTCTCGACGGTCTCCACCGACAGGCCCCACACCTCGCCCAGGGTGCGCTGAACCCACGCGGTGGCGTGATCCCAGCCGGCGCGCGGGGTGCCCGGGCCGTAGCCGCCGCCGCGGGCGACCACGAGCACGGCGGAGCGCCCGGCGATCGCCGACGGCTTGCCGGGTGCCATCCGGGGGTCGGTGATCAGCAGGTCGACCCAGTTCTTCAGGTGCTGGGAGACGCCGAAGTTGTACAGCGGCGAGGTGATGACGTAGCTGTCCGCGGCGACCAGCTCGTCGGCCAACGTCGAGGCGAGCGTCATCGCGTCGACCTGCTCGACGGTCCGCTGATCCGCGGGTACGTACCCGGCGCCCGCGGCGATCGCCCAGGCCTCGGCCGGCAGCGGGGACAGCCCGAGGTCGCGCCGGTTCACGGTCCCGTCCGGGTGCTGCGCGCTCCAACCCTGAACGACGGAGTCCGCCACGGCGCGGGTCGTCGAGCCCTCCGTACGGATGCTGCTGTCGACGCGGAAAAGTGTTGCCATGTGGAGCTCCCTATCGAACGTCTCGGGGACAGATCGTCTGTTCTGCAGACAGTGTTGCACACCGCGTAACTCGTCGCCTCGTCGTACGCTCGGGCCATGACCAGCGGCGCTCGGAGCGGGACGTCGGTTCAGCCCGGCGATCTCCCCGACGCCTGCACCGCGAAGGACGACATCGCCGACCCCTGTGTCGGGGACGACCGCGCGGGCGCCACGATCGAGACCGACCTCGGTTGGGCGCTCGGCACCGTCTTCCGCGCCTACCGGCGAGCGGCCGGCGCCGTCCTGGCGGCTGTGCCGGGCGGTCCCCGCGGCTACCAGGTCCTGGCGACCGCCGTCCGCGACGGAGCGCGCCCGCAGGCCGTGCTGGCTGCGCACCTCGGTGTCGACCGGACGGTGATGACCTACCTGCTCGACGACCTGGAGAAGGCCGGCGTCCTCGTCCGGCAACCCGACCCGGACGACCGGCGCGTGCGGCGGGTCGCCGCGACCCGGCTCGGCCGGACGCGACTGGCCGAGCTGGAGGCCCGGCTGCGCGAAGCCGAAGGTCACGTCCTGTCCCGCCTCGGACCCGGAGACGCCGACGTCTTCCGGACCCTGCTGCAGCGACTGGCCTGCAGCGCGGGAGACCACCCGGACGGGGCGTCGTTCCCGACCGGCGACGCCGGCGCCTGCGCGGGCGCCCGCCGCACCCGGGCGTCCGACATCGGCTGAACCGTCTCGGTCGTCAGCGGCTGGCGTCGTGGAAGATCAGCGGATGACCGATGCTGCCGCGGGCCGGGCCGACCAGAGCCTGGCCGATGAGTTCTTCGACCGGCAGCACCGCCACGACCCGCTGAACGCCACCCTGTTGGGGCTGACCGGGTTCGACGGGTTGCTGCCCGATCTGCGGCGGTCGGCGGAGGTCGCCGCAGCCGATGCGTTCCGCCGGATCGCGCGGGCCGCGGTCGGGTCCGCGACGACGAGCGATCCGGGAGGCGGCGACCGGCAGGACAGGGACCGGCAGGACAGGGACCGGCAGCGCGTCGACGCGGCCGTGCTGACGTGGATGGCGAATGCGGCCGCCGACGATGCGCAGCACTGCCTGTGGGAGGCCAACGCGTCCGCCGCGGGGTACGTGTCCCCGCAGGCACTGGTGTTCCAGGCCGTGCCGGCGACGCCGCTGCCCGACGACACCGCGCGGCTGGTGATGCTGGACCGGCTGGCGGGGCTGGCCGACCACTTCGATGCCGTCGCCGATCGATATCGGCAGGCGGCGGGCGTCGGCCGGGTGCCCACCGCGGTGGGGGTTCGGCAGGCGACGAGGCAGCTGGAGACCTACCTGGGCCGCCCGGTCGAGCAGGACGTCCTGCTACCGGCGGCCCTCGGCGCGCGGCGTGCCGAGGCGGCGGTGGTGGTCGAGCAGCAGGTTCGCCCGGCGATGGTCCGACTGGCGCAGATGCTGCGCGGTGAGTTGCTGCCGGTGGCCCGCGGCGACGACGACGTCGGCATCGGCGCCGTCCCGGGCGGCGCCGACGGGTACCGGGCCGCGGTCGCCCGGCACACCAGCCTCGCAAGCACGCCGGAGCAGATCCACCAGACCGGGTTGGACGTGCTGGAGGAACTGCGAGAGCAGTGGACGCAGGTCGGCCGGCAGGCACTGGACCTGACCGACCCCGGCGAGATCCGTGCCCGCCTGCGGACCGACCCGGCGCTCCGTTTCCAGACGCGCGAGCAGATCGTGGCCACGGTCACCGACGCCCTGGACCGGGCCGAGGCTCATCGAGCAGACATGCTCCCCCCGTTCGACATCGGGGGCTGCGTCGTGGAGGAGATCGACCCCGCAGAGGCGGCGAGTGCACCGCTCGCGTACTACCGACCGCCGTCGGACGACGGCACGCGCCCGGGGGCCCACTGCGTACTGACCGCGGATCCGGGCGACCGGTACCGGTTCGAGTACGAGGCGCTGGCGTTCCACGAGAGCGTGCCGGGCCACCACCTGCAGCTCGCGTGAGCGCAGACCCTTGACCACCTGCCGCGCTACCGCCGGCATGTCGACGCCCAGCTCGGGGTACGTCGAGGGATGGGGCCTGTACGCCGAACGGCTCGCCGACGAGTTCGGGCTCTATTCCTCACCGCTGGCCCGGTTGGGGATGCTGTCCTTCGACGCCCTGCGCGCCTGCCGGCTGGTCGTCGACACCGGCATGCACGCCCTGGGCTGGTCGCGGACGAGGGCGATGGACTTCCTGCGGGACAACACCGCGACGCCGGAGGCGAACGTCTGCAACGAGATCGACCGCTACATCGCCAGCCCCGGACAGGCGCTGGCGTACATGACCGGCCGCCGGGAGATCCAGCGGCTGCGCCGGCGCTGCGAAGCCGAGCTCGGTGCCGCCTTCGATCTGGCCGGCTTCCACGGTGCGGTGCTGGGCGAGGGCCCGCTGCCGATGCCGGTGCTGGACACCGTGGTCGCAGCCTGGTCGAGGACCAGACGGGGCTGAGTACCGCGCCGGAGCCGACCGGTGGTGCTACCTTGTAGCACATGCAGCGAGTGGGGATCCGGGAGCTCCGCCAGCACGCCAGTCACTACGTCGGACGGGCGACGGCCGGTGAGTCTTTCGAGGTCACCGACCGCGGCCGGCCCGTCGCCCTGCTTTCGCCGCTGGCCGCGGACTCGTGGGACACGCTGGTGGCGACCGGGAAGGTGAGGCCCGGCACGTCGGGTTCGGACCTGCTCGACATCGAGTCGGTCGACGGCGCCAACCTGACCGAGCGCCTGCTCGCGCAGCGTGACGCCGAGCGGTGACGGTCTACCTCGACACGTCGGCGATCACGAAGCTCGTCCGGCGCGAACCTGAGACGGATGCATTGCGGCAGCGGCTCGGCGAACCGGACGGTGCGCACCGCGTGAGCTCGGCGCTCGTCCTGACCGAGCTACGGCGAGCGGTGGGTGATCCCGACGAGCGGGTCGAAGCACTGCTGTCGGCACTGGATCTGGTGACGGTCGACGACGAGCTGTTGACAGACGCCGGCCGGTTGCTCACGGGAACGAGGCTCCGCAGTCTGGACGCGATCCACCTCGCGGCCGTACGTCGCCTCGGCTCCCGGGTTTCCGACGTGATCACCTACGACCACCGGATGGCGGACGCCGCCCGTGCGATGGGCCTACGGGTAACCGCTCCGGCCTGACGGAGAACTCGGGCGTCGGAGTCCCGATCAGTACGGGCGGGTGAGGTCCGCGAACATCGGGAAGTGCCGCACGTTCAACGTCAGCAGCGATGCGTCGACCAGTTGAGCCGTTGCCGCGACCGCGAGGTCAGCTGCGTCGATACCGGAATGACTGGGCAGCCAGCGGCGTCCGAGTGACCCGGCCAGCTCCGCGACCTCCGCGTCGACCGGATGCCAGGTGAGAACCACAAGCAGCTGCTCCGTGGCGTGCTGCTCGGAGGGGCGCATTCCCGACAGCAGTTCAAGACGGGTGATCTCGCTGGCGTGCAGCGGCCCCGAGGACCGGTGCCCGATGAGCAGCTCGGTTGCGGCGGTGAGCCCTCGAAGGTGGTCGACCAGGACGGACGTGTCGACGACAGCTGTCATTCGGGCCGCCGAAGCCGTCGACCGGACCGCAGCCGCTCGACGTACTGCTCGCCGGTGGGGGTCGACCCGGTCCGTTCGCCCGCCGCCCAGGCGCCCGACGTCGACCGCAGCGCCGCCTTGTCCTGCTCGGCGGACCGGCCCCGGGCATAGACGACCTGGACCGCGTCCCGGATGAGTGCGGCAACCGAACGGCCCGTCCGTGCAGCCGCGGCGTCGAGCAAGAGCCGGTCGCTCTCCGTGAGCGAGATCTGCGTCCGCAACATCGTGTAATGTTACATCATGACTCCCCGGCGGAGTCGTCGACTCGCCGATGTCGGTCAGGCGACGGGGAGTGGGAGCAGGTCGAACGCGACGACGACGGCCTGTCGAAGCGCCGCCCCCCGGCTGGTTGGGAGCAGGCCGATCTTGCGGACTGTCAACGCCGCGGCCACCGTCTGGATGTGCTCGCACTTCACCACCGACTCGTGGTCCAGTCCCTCGACCGGTCCCACCCGCAGCTCGGTGCTCGACCCGCGGACAGTGGAGCTCATGGGTGCGACTGTCACCCGCCGGGCGTGCTCGCGCTTGTCGTCCGCTGTCAGGACCAGTGCCGGCCGGGGCTTGCCGTCGACGGCGACCAGACGGATCGACCGCATCAGTTCGCGTCGAAGGCGTCGGGGGAGGCACCGGCCACCCACGCGTCGAGCTCAGGGTCCGGGTCACCAGCCGTCGCGCGGAGGATCTCGGCGTCGTGGTCGATGGCTGCCTGCTGCTCCGCCCGGGCCACCAGGGCCCCGAGCATCTTCGGGCGGCTCAGTCCGGCTCGGCGGGCGAGGCCGCCGAAGCTCGCCAGTACGTCGACTGGTACCTCGAGACTGATCTGTCGGACCGTGGGCATATTGCGCAGCACATGCGTCGTGCAGCGGCCACCCCGCTACCCGGAGGCCACGTGCCGTCCGAGGCGAACATCCCGCCGGGAGCCCGCGCACTATCGTCCGAAGGCAGTGGCGGCGGAACCGGACGCGCCGTCCCGAGGACTGTCCGGTGACGAGACGGGGTGCGGCGTGACCGATCGACCGCTCCCGGCCGACGGCCCGCCGGAACCTTCGCCGGGCCTGCTGTACTCCTCCGAGCCGGCCGACGGGCCTCGCTACCCGGCTCCCCCCGGGAACCGAACCCGCGCCCCTGGACCGCACCCCCCGTACGGACCGCAGTACCCGGCGCCGCGGCAAGGTCGTAACGGCTCATCGGCGCGGCGACCGGGCGACTACGACGGGCCGTCAGCCACCTGGCGGTTGCAGCACTCGCTGTGGCTGCTGCTGCCGGTTTTTAATCTGGCCTGGATCGGCTTCGTGGTCACCGGCCGTATGGCGAAGAAGCGCGAATGGCTGGCCTGGGCTGCCGCCTACGGGATCGTCCCGTGGGGACTGCTCGCGGCCGCCGCCGCGCAGTCGGGGTCCGGCGCGCTCGACGCGCTCGCGGCGGTCGCCTTCTTCACGGCCTGGGCCGGCGGGACGACGCAGGGCGTACTCATCAACGGCGAGTACCTGCGCCGGGCCTGGGCAGTGCAAACCGGCCGGCCGCTGCCCGGCAGCCGCACGGCCGCCATCGAGCCGCCGTCGGCCGCCACCGGGACCGGCCCGCCATCCGGGACCGGCCCGCGATCTGGCACCGGCCCGGCGGAGCAGCAAACCCGGACGGTGACGCTGGCCCGCGGTCCCCGTTTCCCGGTCGCATCGGCCGACACGGTGACCGCGATCGACGAGATCCTCCAGCCCGTACTGGCCGAGCGGCGCGCCGGGAAGCTGACCGAGCCCCAGCGCGAGCGCCTCGACCAGATCGTCACCGCCTACCTCCCCCAGTCGGTGGAGGGGTTCCTGCGGCTGCCCGACACCTTCCTGGACCACAGCGGTCGACGCCAGCACTACACGACCGTCCTGGACCAGCAGCTGGGCGCACTCCTGGATGCGGCCACGACCCTGCAGACGGCGGTGTTCGCCGACGAGGCAGACGAGTTCGAGGCGAACGGCCGTTTCCTGCGGGACAAGTTCGGTCGGTCCTCGCTCGACCTGGACCAGCCGTGAGGCCGAGGCCGAACGCGGACCCGACCCGCGCCGACCCCACGCGGTTCCTCACCCGAGCCGCAAAGTCCCGGACACCCGTCCCCGGTCCCGAGGAGTCCCGTTGTCCGATCAGTTGAACCTCAGTCCCCCGCTGGCCCCGCCGGCCGGGGTCCCCGCGGCCGCGGGCACGGCCGGCGACGGTCTGGTGCTGGACGCCCCCGCACCGGTCGGCACTGTCGCCGACGACACGGCGCCCACGATGGTCCCGCTGGATCCCGCGGTCGCCCGGGACCTGCGCGCCCGCGCGGACTCGTTCGCCACGGAGCTCGCTGACCTGAACCCGCACAGTCCCGAGTTCACCGCCAAGGTCGCCGACATCTCCCGGATGGGCGAGACCGAGGTGCGTGCGTCCTCCTCCGTCTCCAACCGGATGCTGGATCGGCCGGCGTCCTCACTGGCCGCGGCGCAGAACCGAGGCCAGGCGGGGGATGCCCAGACGAAGGTGGCCCGGACCTTGCTGGACCTGCGCACCACCATCACCTCGCTGGACCCGGCGCGCGCGGACCTGCGGGGTGCGAAGAAGGTCCTCGGGGTCATCCCCCGGGGCAACAAGCTCGTCGCGTACTTCAACCGCTACCAGTCCGCGCAGCAGCAGCTCGACGCGATCATCAAGGCGCTGGGTTCCGGGCAGGACGAGCTGCGCCGGGACAACGCCTCCATCGAGCAGGAGAAGGTCAACCTCTGGGCGCTGATGGGCAAGCTGACCGAGTACGCCACACTCGCCGCCGCGCTGGACGCCGCCGTCGAGCAGAAGATCGACCGGCTCGCCGCAGCCGGCTCGGACACCGCGGACACGCTGCGGGCGGACGCGCTGTTCCCGATCCGTCAACGTCGGCAGGACATCACCACCCAGCTCGCCGTCGCGATCCAGGGTTACCTGGCGCTGGACCTGGTCCGCAAGAACAACATCGAGCTCATCAAGGGCGTCGAGCGGGCGCAGACCACGACGGTCGCCGCGCTGCGGACAGCCGTCATCGTCGCGCAGGCGCTGGCGAACCAGAAGCTCGTCCTGGAGCAGATCAACGCTCTCAACACCACGACGAACGCGATGATCCTCGGGACCTCGGAGCTGCTCAGGCAGCAGACCGGTGTCATCTATACCCAGGCCGCGTCCTCGGCGATCTCGGTGGAGACCCTGCAGAAGGCGTTCGACAACGTGTTCTCCACGATGGACGCGATCGACGGGTTCAAGGCGCAGGCGGCGGCGAGCCTCGGCACCACGATCGCCGCGCTGGAGACCCAGGTCGGGCGGTCGCAGGGCTACCTCAAGCGGGTCCACGACGCGGACGAGAGCAGCCGTCCCTGACGGCGCTGAACGGTCAGGGCCGTCGGGTCAGGTCAAGAACGCCGGGGTGGCCAGGCGGGTGCGCCACTGCTGGGTGCCGTTCCACTCCAGCCACCCGGCCGGCAACCACTCCCCCGTCTGCAGCTGGGCATGGCGGGGGTGGCAGGCGAAGGCCCAGGTGACGAACAGCAGCTCGGCCCAGTCGGAGGTGAGCAGCCACGACGTCTGACCCTGCGCGCCTTGGCCGAGCAGGTGCACGGCGCCCGCGGCCTGCATCTGGGCCGCGGTGATCGACGGCCAGGTCCAGGACCAGACGCCGCGGTCGGTGGCCAGGTGGAAACCGAGGCTGCTCAGGTAGAGGGTTCCGCGGTCGACCTCGGTCCAGCGCGGCGCCATCGCGTCCAGGGCGGCCCGCCGGCTCTCGCTGAGCGTGAACGGCCCAGCGGCCCAGAAGACCTCGTCGTCGGCGAGTTGCGGGCGGAAGGTGGAGCGGACGTCCTGGTGCGGGGGCGGCACGACGCCGCGGGCGAGGTCGAACGCCACCTCACATGCGCGCCACAGCGCGGTGTCGCGGCCGGACCACGGATGGTCCGGCGACCTCGGTGACATCAGTGCGCCCCTCCCCTGCTGCGACGCCTCGGCCCCGGTGCGTCGGGCGGCCCTGTACGGGTCTGCCCGGGCGCGGGCCAGTATCGCTCCCGGCTCCGCGGACTCTTCGACAGAAGATCGTCACCCGATCGTGACCTAGTACCTGGGCCAGGTCGGGCCTGCAGCGCCGATCCTCATCTCACCAGTCGACGTCCGGTCAGGAGCATCCGATGAACGAGTCCGAGCGTGTCCCGGCCGTCCCGGCGCTACCCCCGCCAGCCGACCAGGACGAGGCGGTCGTGGAGCCTGTCGACCCCGCGGCCTACCCGACTGCCCCGCCGCTGCTCGGAACGCCGCCGCTCGGACCGCCGCCGCTCGGGACGCATCAGCCGACGGGCTTCGGGTATGCGCCACCTCAGGGCGCGACTGCCGCACCGGGCGCTGACGCCCAGCCCGCCGGTAGGCCGTTGGTCGGCCCGGGCTACCCGCCGGCGCCGCAGAACCTGCCGGTCGGCTACTACCCGGCGCAGCTGCCGGTCTACGTCGGGCCGATGAAGGAGACGGGGATCGCGTACCTGTTCCTCATCCTGCTCGGCGGCGTCGGCGCCCACGAGTTCTACCTCGGCAAGACCGGTCGCGGGATCCTGTACATCCTCACCCTCGGTGGGTTTCTCGGGATCCTGCCGCTGATCGACCTGTTCACGCTGCCCTCCCAGGTCCGACGGGTGAACACCGAGCGAGCCGTCCTCGGTCGCTGACCTGGGCCCCGGCGCGCTCGGCCGCGCGCCGTCGCTCTTGCCACCGTCAACTACACCGCGTCGCTCCGGAGATCCGCCAGCAGAGCCGGCAGACGGTCCTCCTCGTAGACGCCGGCCACCTCCGGGCGCCACTCGCGGGCGCCGGGCAGACGGTCCAGCAGCTCGACAGTGATCGACCTACCGGCATCGTCCCGGTCGCCGGTGACGAGCAGCCGGACCCCGGCGGCGGCGAGCCCGTCGAGCAGCGCCCACGCGGCACCCGACGGCCGGCCGAACGTGCACACGACGGGTCGGCACGCGACGCCGAGCCGGTCGGCGGCGGCCTCGACCACGGCGGGGTTCTCGCACACCCGAACCTCCGCGGCCGGCCCACCGACGGGACTGTCGCCAGCCGCATCCGCGGTCCACTCGCCGGCCAGCGACCGGGCCGTCAGCCAGACCGGCTCGCCCGGTGCCGCCCCCGCAAGGGCAACCGCCGAAGCCGTGCCCGCCAGCGCGACGTTGAGGACAAGAACCGTCGAGGACACCCGGTCGCAGCTGACGCCGACCGCGTCCCACGTCGTCCGCCAGCGCGCGGCACGGCCGGCCGCCTCGTCGGAGGCTCGGGCCAGGCCGACATCGGTGACACCTGCTTGTGCGGCTGCACGCGCGGCGAGCAGGCGGCTCGCGAGCCGGCCCGCCTCCGCCGTCCGGTCGAGTGCGTGCGGGTTCCCGAGCAGCTGCGCGGCCAGCTCGGCGAGCAGGACGCCGTCCGCCGGCAAGGCCCTCATGAGCCTGTCCATGGCGTCGAGCCGTCCCTCGATTTCCGGTCCGGCCGGCGGCCCGAGCCACCGCCGGGCAACCGCGAGGTCGACGACTGCGGGCGGCAGACCGCATCCCGCCAGCCGGGACCGCAGCCGGGTCAGCGCATCGGCCCGCTCAGCCGTATGCGTCGCACGCTCCTGCCGCCGGTCGCGCAGGGGGCCACCGGTTTCGACGAGCAGCTCGACGAGGTCGCCGCCGTCCCGTGCAACGGCGGCACGCAGGTCGCCCAACCGGACGGGACGACCCGAGGCCACCCATCCCATCCCGAGGAGCTGCCCGACGTGACCACGCCCGGACTCGTTCAGCCCGGATCCGAGATCCGCCCGATCCCCGACGCCGGCCTCGATGCGCTCGCGGGCCTCGGTGAGCGTTGCACGCGCCCCGGGTAACGTCGCCCACCGCGCGAGAGCATCGGTCACGATCCGCCCGTCCCCGACAGGTCGAACAGTCCCATGTCACCGTCCGCGAGCACGCGCGGCGCGGCGTCCAGGCCGCGGTCCGGCAGCTCGATGTGCGTGAGGTCGTGCCCCGCCCACAGCATGAGCGACAGATCGACACCCGGAACCGGCGCCGGCGCGCGGGTGACGTGCCAGACCGCCGCGGCCGGGACCTGCTCGACCGTCACCAGCGTCGCCGGCCCGGCGAGCAGGAGATCGAGGTCGAATCGGACCAGCAGGTCGAGCATCTGCGCCCGGTTCGCGTCGTCCACACCGGTGAACGCCTCGTCCAGCCACAGCGGCCGGGGCGCGCCCGGCGACTCGTCGTACAGGGCGACGAGCGTCGCGAGCAGCGGCTGAAGCAGGGAGACGACCTTCCCGCCGCCGGAGTCGCGGGCGTGCACCTGCCGGGTCAGCGGGCGCCAGTCCGACTCCCCGCAGCGGTAGGAGAGCACGACGTCGAACCACCGCCGGTAGTCGAGCAGGTCCGCGAGGTGATCCGTCCACTCGCCGTCCCCGTCGCGGGCGCGGTCCTGGGCCTCGCGCACCTGTTGCTCGAGGAACGACCGGACCTGCTGCTCGACCTCCGCGGACAGCATCGACCCGTGCTCGAAGACCGAGAGGATCTCGTAGGCGGCATGCTGCCCGGCAGCGGGGACGCGGCGGAGCCGGATGGTCCGGCGGTCGGCACCGGTCGGGTGCGCGGCGAGCACCCGGTTGACCCGGTCGAGCTGCTCGACGACCCGACCGACCCGCTCCCGCAGGTGCTCGACGAAGGTCGACGTCAGCAGCTCCCCGAGGATCTGGTGCATCTTCTCGTCGTGCTCGGCGGAGAGCCGCTCGACCTGGTCGGCGAGCCGGCCCAGCGCCGTTCGCGGCGGGACCGGCGGCCCACTGTCGACCGTGAGCAGGACGCCGGGAAGCCCGGTCGGGGCCTCGGGGTCGTGAATTGCGACGTCGCGTCCGTCCGACCGGCGCAGCGCCTCCTGCAGGTCGATGAACGCCTTCCCCGTCAGCCGGCTCGTCGCAGCGGTCACCGAGGCGGTGCGGCTGTCGGCATCGGCCGCCTCGGGCCAGTCCCGCGGGCGAAGCACGCGGCGCGCCGCCTGTGCTGCGCTGAGAGCAGCTGTCACCGTCCGCCCGGGAGCATCCTCGATCCCGCGGGCCACCGCCAGGCCGGCGTCGACCGGCACCCACCACGCCGCCACGGCCGATTCCCGTTCGGTCGTCGCGGCCGCGCGGGCGGCGTCCGCCTGGGCCAGGGTCCCCTCCGCAGCCGTGACGATTGCGACCTGCCTGCGATCCTCAGCCTCGAGCGTCCCGACACGACCCACCAGCATCGTCCGCGATCCGTCCAACTGGTGTGCCCTCTGCAGGACCGCCGCCTGCTCCTGCCCGAGCGCGCTTGCCGCGGTGTCCGCCGACCGGCGAGCGCGGGCGGCCTCGTCAGCTCGCCGACGCGCCATGTCGGCGCCACGCCGCGACTCCGCGGCGGCGTCGTCGGTCACCCGCTGGGCGACATCGCGCGCGGCGGTCGTGGACCGCGCCGAGCCGTCCGTCACCCGCAACTGGGCAATCGCCTGCCCCGCCAGGTCGAGCGCACCACCGACCGCTGCCAGCCGGTCGGCCGTGCGGGGCAGGCGCCTGTCACCCGCGACGCGGAGCAGCTCGGCGTTGGCATCAGCGGCCGCCGCCTCGAGCTCGTCATGACGCTGCCCGGCCCCCGCCCACACCGCGGCTGCCCGCTCGCGCTCGCCCTCGGCCGCTCGAGCCAGCTGCGCTGCTCGGGCGGCCGGCGCGTCGTCCGGCGCCGAACGGGCGGCGGTCTCCAGCCTCCGGACGCGTTCGCGCAGCGACGCCCCGGTGGCAGCAGCCTCCGCCGCGTCCCGGCGGCGGTCGGCCGCGACCGACCGCAGCCGCTCGACCCGGCGCGCTCGCTCGGCGGCGCGGGCTGCGGCACCGAGCAGACTCGGGCCGTCCGGGACGGGGCCGGCCCGCCCGCTGGCGGTCGGTGTCCGCCAGCGGCCGTCGGCAGCCACCGCGACCGCCCGACCCAGGTCCGCGTCGGACTCCGTCCAGCCGATCCGGGCGAGCAGCGCCTCGACCGGTCCGGACAGGTTTCCGGCGTCCTCGAACGGCTCCAGCACGTCGGCCAGCGAGTCGGCGCCAGCGCCACCGCCCCCGGCCCCACCGTCGCGACCGTCGCCCTCGCCGCGACCGTCGCCCTCGCCGGCGACCTCGAGGGTGACGACCAGTTCGTCCCCGTCGCGCCCGGCGGCCCAGACGCCGTCGGGCGTCACCCAGGCGTCGAGCAGCCCGGCCGCCGCGAGCGCCGCCTCGATCCGACCGTGCGTCTCGAGCCCGAGGCCCGGACGGGGGTCGACGACCCGCCAGAGCGGTGCTCCCACCCCCGCCGCCGTCGGCGGTCTGGTCCGGCGGAGCCAGCCGTGGGGCTCGGGCGGCGCCGGCTCGGGGCGGGCAGCGACCTCGTCGGCCTCCGCATCGGCGCGGGTGGCCTCGGCCGTGAGGTCGCGTGCGCGTCGCTCGTCGACGGCCGCCCGCTCGCGCAGCGGCTCGACGGTCGGCGCGAGCCAGGTCTGTCTCAGTCGCTCGGCGAGCACCGCTCGCGGCGCATCCGATCCGACCGCCGCGGCCACGTCCGCGAGCCAGGCCCCGCGCAGCGCCCCGCCGGGTGCGTCGCTGCCCAGCTCAGCCGCCCACCGCTCGACCTGGTCGGACAGTTCCTGCACGCTGTCCTGGACGGTGGTCGCCGCATCCGCCGCTACGGAGATCCGCTCGCCGTGCTCCCGTTCCGCACGCGCGAGCGCCTCGGCCGCCGCGTCGAGACGCAAGCCCGCCTGCTCGGCGCGACGGATCAGGCCGCCGACCCGGACCACATCGGCTCGCCGGCCCGCGATCGCTGCGTCGAGGCGCGCGATGTCGCGGTCGCCGGCCCACCCGGCAACGTCCGGCCCGAGACCGGCCGTGTCCCCGGCCGCGGTCGCCGCCGCGACGGCGGCGGTGAGGTCCGCGACCGCCGCGTCGAGATGGTCCTGCGCTGCGGCCAGCTCCGCCTGCCTGCGGTCGAGCACGACGGCAGCCCGAGCCGCGTCGGCCGCGGCACCGGCCGCCGCGGCATCGGCGTCGTCGGCCCGGGCCCGCAACGACTGGACCCGCTGCGTGGCGGTCGTGGCGTCGCGGTACGCCGCACAGGCCAGCAGTTGCTCATAGTCGGACTGCGCGTCGCGGGCCTCGGCACCGGCATCCGAGAGCAGTGCCTCGAGCTCGCCGGCCCGCGTGACTGCCGCGTCACGGGCGGTCTGCGCCTCGCGTCGGTCGCGGGTGACGTCGTCGAACCGGGTGTTGGCGGCGACGAGCACGTCGGCCGCCCGTCGCAGGACCGCGTCGGCCCACGGGTTCCAGGCCCGGTTCAGGTAGGTCGCGACCGCGTCGCGTGCGCCGACTGCGGCCTCCCGGTCCGCGACGAGCCGGTCGAGCTGCTCCCAGCCCTCGGCGAGCCCGTCCACCTCGGCGCGGTCCAGCGCCGGCAGCGCCTCCCGCATCTGCTCGGTCACGAAGTCGGGGTCGAGCCGCTGTCCCAGGTGGGGTGTCCGCAGCAGCCGCAGGATCCGGGTTGCGGTGTCGAGTCGACCGACGTCGAACCCGAAGAGCTGGTCCGCCACCGCGGCGCGGTATTCGGCCGCGGTCTCGGCCACGCGGAAACCCGGCGCGTCCGCCAGATCGCGGGGGGCTGCGGCGGCCGCCCCGGTGCGCAGTGCCAGCCCGGCACCGACCCTGGACGGCCCCGTGCACAGACACCAGTTCCGGGGCAGGTCGCGGGACCCTCGCTTGGCCTGTGCGTAGAGCAGGGTCGTCAGGTAGCGCGGTTCACCGTCCACGAGCCGGCCGTACTCGACCCAGGCCCACCCGCGACTGGTGCTCACATCGGTGTCCCGGCGGTCCTCCGGGTCCGAGGACGCCTCGACATAGTACCGGAAGGAGCGGTGCCGATCCCCGAAGGTGTCGACGAGCTGACCGTGCAGGTCCCCCGCCAGCAGTATCAGTGTCGTCAGTGACATCAGCGTCGACTTGCCGGACTGGTTGACACCGACGAACTGACAGCGGCCGTCGGCGAACCAGTACTCGGCGTCGTCGAACTCCCAGAGGTTCACCGCGCCGGCGCGCAGCGGCTGCCACCGTTCCCGCAGGGGCTCCGGCAGAGCACCGGTCTCGGCCGCGTCCCGCCAGCGCGCGAGTTCTGCATCGGCGATGCCCGGGCCGACCGGACCGACGGTCCCGGTCCGCGCTGCGTCGCGTGACCCGGCCAGCAGTGTCATGTCATCTCCGCCGCGCCCGGCACGCCCGGCACGCCCGGCACGCCCGGCACGCCCGGCGCGCCCGGGACGCCCGGCGCGGCGGCCGCGCCGAGCACGGACGGGTCGCGGTAGCGACCGAGGACAGGCGAGAGCAGCCAGCCGCCATCGCCGTCCTCGCGGAGCAGACCGAGGGCGCCGAGCTCGTGCTCCACCGCCTGACGGACGCCGTCGGCCTGGTCGAGGACCGCGCGGCTCATCGCGGGGCCGTGCCGGTCCACCAGCCCGGCCACGACCTGCGCCACCTGCCCCGCGTCGGCGTGGACGGTGCCGCCCGCGAGCCGCCGGCTGACCCGCCCGCACTCGTCGGCGGCGAGCAGGGCCACCCAGGACCGGGTGTCGGCGCGCGGCCAGTCGACGGTCACCGGTGACGGCGGTTCGTCCGGGAAGACGAGCACCATCCCTTCCTCCCTCGTCTCGACGACCCCCCCGGTCATCGCTTCGACCTCGTGCGCGCGGAGCCCGCGGGTCGCGCGCAGCAGCTCGGCGTCCGCGGGGTCCAGATCTGCGTAGCAGACGCACGGAGTCTCCACGAGCGCCCGGAGCAGCTGCGTCGTCCGGGACCCGCCGTCGCTGCCCGGCCGCTCCACCGTCGCCTCCGCCACGGTGTCCGCAACGGTGTCCGCAACGGTGTCCGCAACCGCGTCCTCGACGGTGTCCTCAACCGCGTCCTCGACCGGCGCCGATGCGCCGGGGCAGCCGGGGACGTCGGCGTCGGCGTCGGCTGCGTCCCGCAGCACGGTCGAGTCCAGCAGCAGGACGAGCGCGTCGCGGTCGACGTCGTACCCGGCACCGATGCCGGCCCTCCCGTCGGCCCACTCCTCGAGCAGTCGCTCCTCGGTCCGACGGCGGACGACGCGCGCCACTGCTCGAGCAGGCGCACGGCCTGCGTCAACTGCCGTCGGGCACCGCGGGAGTCCGGGTCGTCGGCGGCGACCGGCGACCCGGCAACCGTCGTCAGCTCACGGACGAGGTCGGAGACCCGTTGCAGGGTCAGCGCGCCGCCACTGTCCTCGCAGGCGGCTGCCGCGCAGAGAGCGAGGGCGAGCACGCGGCGGCCCGGACCGTCCGCCGGCCGCGTCGGGGCGGTGACGACGCCGTTCCGCGGCTCCCGGACCAGCCGGAATGCGCGGCCGTGTGCGGTCAGCCGGTAGCCGAGCCGGGCGGCTCGGTCGCGGACGGCCGAACGGTTACGGACGAGCTCCCGGTACAGCTCCGGATCGGCGGACCGTGTCAGCAGCGGCTGGGCGAGCAGCGCGACGAACGCCTGCTGGGCCGCGAGGCCACTGTCCGACGACGGGCTCACGAGCGTCCCCTCGCCGCAGCGTCGGTGACCGTCGCGGCCGTGGCGAGGACGAGCCGGACGTCGGGGTGCACCAGCCGTCCGGTGCGAGCGTGGACGACGGCCGCCGGCGCACCCACCGGGGGCGGCTCGGACCGGAGCTCCCACTGCCCGTCCGGGGTCCGCGCAGTACGCCGTCCACTGGCGTCCGGACGTCGGCCGGACAGCGTCGCCAGCAGCCGGAGCAGGATACCCAGCTCGGCCGGCTCCACGTCCGTCCACTCCGACAACCGGGTCCCGGACCGGGCGAGCAGGGCGGCGCGGACGCGCGCGTCGACCTCGCGGCGACGGGCGGCGTCCCAGCGGGCGGCCTGTCGCCCGGCGCCCCGATCGGCGATCCGGGCGGCGGTCCCGGTGAGCGCACGCGGTCCCTGGGTGCGCAGCCGCACCTCGACCGGCACCGGTTCGGCAGCCCAGAAGGACACCGCGGCCGGGTTCCCGGCCGGGTCCGGCGATGCGCGGGCGAGGTGGCGGGCGGAGAACAAGCCGGTCCCGGTGCACCAGGTCCGCCACGCCTGGTCGTCTTCCACGGCGCGGTCCAGTCGCCCGGCGAGCCCCAGCAGCTCGGCTCGGCGCGTGAGGTTCCCGCCGACCGCGGCAACCGCGCGACGGCCGCGGACCAGCGGGGCGATGGCGTCGCGCATCTGACGACGCAGCCGCACCGCCTGGCTGTCGGGACCGGCGAACCAGCCGGCCACTGTCCGCAGCGTCGTGCGGTACTGACCGACATGGGTCTCGACGTCGGCCTCGGCAGTGTCCGCACCAAGGGTGTGCAACGCGGCCCGGCGCCAGTCGGCGTCCGGTGCCGCGAGCAGGTGGGCGGCCGCCGTCCCCACCAGACTGCCGTGGACGTCGACACCGGAACCCCAGACCTCGACGTAGCGGCTCAAGGTTCCCTGAAGGACGGCGACCTTCTCCGGGGTGGGCGCGCCGGCCAGTGCGCCGGCCAGCGTCGCCTGCCAGCCGGCCGCTGCGCTCGCCATCTGCTCGATCGTCGAGGCGACCACCGCCCAGGCCTCGGCGACCCGGCCGGGGTCGGCCGGGAGTGCGTCCTGCATGATGTCGAGCTGGTTGTGCAAGACGGCCGGCGCCAGGTTGGCGACCAGCCCCGCGACGTCCGGTTCGTCGAGGGCGCGGACGGCCTGGTGGAACCTCGCCGCCCGGGAGGTCAGCTGGTACCGGGTCAGGTTGCGGAGGAAGTCCTCGTCCCGGACCGCGCGGTCCTGCCAGGAGTCGACGACACCCCACCCGACGAGCTGGCGCATCCGGGCGTCGAGATCGAGCCCCGGCTCCGCGACGAGCCGTTCGGGATCCGCCGTGCCGGCCGCGGACACCGCAGAGCGCAGCAGGGCCGGGAGCTCATCGTGCCGGACCCCGGTGAGCGACCGCTGCTGCGCGTCCAGCAGCACGTCGACAACGAGGCGGTATAGCGCGGCGTGCGGCGTCGTCAGGTAGGTCGCGAGCGTCAGCCCGCCGGGGAGACCGGCGAGGAGCCACGGATCGACTGTCTCGACCCGGTCCGGTGCATCCGAGTCCGACGGCGACCCCGCGGCGCGATTCAACGACCGGCCGTCTGCCATCGCCATCCCCCCTCCGCTCACCGCCGGCCCCTCCGCTCACCGCCGCCTCATCGTGGTCCCGACGGCACCCTGCTGAGACTGTCGCGCCAGCGTCCGACAGGCGGCCCCGGACCGCCGAGGCGGTGGATCGTCCGGCTGTCGTTCCAGTCCTGTCGACAGGGTCGAGAGGGGTTTGGCCGTCGTCCACAGAATGCCGCGGATCCGGACAGCTTCCGGCACCGCCCGCGACCGTCAGCTCATGGCCTCGTCATCGAACCAGGCACCCGCGGCGACACGGCGGCCGCGACGCACGGGCAACCGGAAGACACGGGACGCCGGTCGCCGGGGCCAGCCGCTGCTGCGGTTCGTCGGACCTCGGCGGTATCGCCGCTGGGAAGCAGTCCGGCCGAGCCGGCTGACCCGCCCATCGGGGAACGGCGGCCACTAGACTAAGTCGGGTGACCAGCTCGGTGGGTGTCCATGAGGCGAAAACGCAGCTGTCCCGCCTGCTGCACCGCGTGCGTGCCGGGGAGGAGATCGTGATCACCTCTCGCGGGGAGCCGGTGGCACGTCTGGTTCCGCCGGTGCACGGCGCGGCTCGGGACTTCGGTTGGGACGCCGGACGACTCAGCGTTCCGGAGGACTTCGACGCCCCGCTGCCGGACGACGTCCTCCGCAGCTTCGACGGCTGATCCCGGCGATGCGTGCCCTGCTCGACACCCACGTGTTCCTCTGGCTGGTCGCGACGCCGGCCCGGGTCGGGTCGGCCGTCGAAGTGCTCAGCCGGGACTCGACCGAGCTCCTGCTGTCGGCGGCGTCCTCGTGGGAGATCGCCCTGAAGCACCGGCTCGGCAAGCTCCCGCTGCCGGACCGACCGGACCGGTACGTCCCGGAAGCCGCGCGTCGGACGGGTGTCCGGCTGGTCGCTGTCGAGCACGCCGATGCGCTCGGCGTCGCGGACCTGCCGCAGCACCACCGCGATCCCTTCGATCACCTTCTGCTGGCTGCCACCCGTCGCCTCGACGCGGTCCTCGTGACAGCCGACGCCGCGATGGACGCCTACGACGTCCCGATGCTGCGGGTGTGAGCGGCAGGCACCCCGAGCGGACAGTCACCCCTAGCGGGGTCAGCCGCCGGCGAGATGCAACGGCACACCCACTACAGCGCGACCGAGCTCTGGTGCCCGTCCGGACCGGTCAGGGCGGCGAGACACGCGGCGGTCGCGTCGCGCCAGTCGGCGATCTCCGCAGCGGTCGGGGTGAGTTCGTAGGCGTGGTGGTGGCCGGCCGCCGACAGCGAACTCCAGAGCGCCGCCGCGGCCGTCGCGGTTCCCGGGTCCCGGAACTGGGGCAGGACGAGGAATTGCGCACGCCGGCTCGCCGTCGACACCTCCCGGCGGCCGGCGGCCCACCACACCGCGTCAACGGACGCCTCGACCGCGAGCCGGAGCAGGCAGATGGCGGCGCGCCGGGTCGCGGGGTCGGCATCCTCGGCGGCGACAATTCCGTCCACCGCGGCGAGCGCTGCTCGCGCGAGGTGACTCACCGACGTCGGATCTCGACGACGAGCCGCTCGGTGTCGGCAACGAGCTGCGTCGTCTCGCCACCGACGTGGACGTTCGCGCGGACCTTCTGGTAACAGGCCGTGGCCCATGGCCCGGCGCGAGCCAACCGGGACAGCACCTCCCCGCCGCGCAGCGGGTCGTCGAAGAAGGCGAGGGCGAATCGTTGGTTCGTCGTCCGCGCATCGGCCCAGGCCCGGTCGACGTCCCCGTGCGGGACGCCGCACCCGATGCGGGTGCGGCGGACGACCTCCAGACACGCCGCCTCCACCGCGCTCCGGCAGCACGCTGCCACCGCGGCACCGCGCAGGTCGGCCGGGAGATCGGCGCTCCGTTCCAGGGACCGGGCATCGTCCAGGTGCGCGGCAACGGGGTCGCTGAGGCGCCGGACCGTCACCCTCGATCGGGTCGACCGGATCACCTCGAGCACCGTCGCGGCCAGCTGCAGGCGGCGCAACGACTCGGGCAGACGGTCATCGTGGCTGAAGACGACGACCTGGTGGGTGGCCGCGAGTCCGGTGAGGACACGGGCCAGACCGTCGACCTTGGCGGGGTCCATCGCCTGCACCGGGTCGTCGAGCACCACGAAGCGGAACGGGCTGGCCGACGCGGTCGCCCGCGGGAGGAAGAGCGCGAGCCCGAGAGCGTTGAACTCGCCCTGACTCATCACGCCGAGAGCTGCCCCGTCGACCCCGTCGACCCGGACGTCGAGGGTCAACTTGCGGGAGGTTGCCGCCCCGGTGAGTCGCACGGCGCCCAGCTCGACGCTGCTCTGCTGGCGCAGCTGCGACCAGATCCGCGAGGACTCGGCGGCGAACGGGCGCAACCGGTCGTCGCGCAGCTGGTCACCGGTCGCGCGCAGCCAGGCAGCTGCGGCCTTGAGCGATATGTGCGCCGGGTCGAGGTGCCGCGCGGTCCGGGCGGCGTTGACCCAGGTGGCGACGACCTCGGCGAGATCGCGCCAGCCGGTGTCCCGTTGCCTTCGTCGGGCCACCGCAGCAGCGCGGACATCGGTGACGGCATCGACGACCGGCAGCAGGCACGAGTCGATGCCGTCGGCCAGCAACCGCGGGTCGTCCTGCCCCGCCAGCACGGCCCACCGGAACCATGCGGCGGCCGCGGCGTCGAGGCCGATCCCGTCCGGGGGCGCCCCCATGAGGGCCGCCGGAACCGGTCGGATCTGGACGTGAGCATCGCTCACCGCCTCCCGGACCGCACGGGTGGCCGCATCGGCATCGTGGGCCAGCTCCGTGAGGCGGTCCCGCTCAGCGGTCGCGCCGACCCGCCAGGCAGGGTCCAACGAGCCGGTTCCGCAGACCGGACACGGTCCGTCGCCGTGTCGAACGAGGTGGTCCAGGGCGGCGTCGAGCAGCTCGGCGAGCCGTCGGGCATCGGCGGCCGGGGTCCCGGCCACCGCGTCGAAGCCGTCCGCAGCGGCCCGAAGTCGGTCCGCGCAGTCCGCCGCGCCTAACGAGGGGCCGTCGAGGTCGGCGAGGATGCCGAGGCCGACGCCGTCGGGGTCGACGGCCGTGCCGGTGCCGGTGCCCGTTGCGAGAGCGGTGACCGCGTCCAGGTCCGCCCGCCGGCGTGCGACCAGCGCGTCGGCCTGCGCCGCCCGTGGGTCGGTGGACCGGGCCAGGGCCGCCCGCAGCTGCGGCAGCTCTGTGCGGGCCACCGCGGCCTGGTCACCGACGTCCTTGACGGCCTGTTTGAGCCTGTCCCCCGCGGCGGCGAGGTCCGCCAGGCCGAGGATCTTGTGGACGGCGTCGAACATGGCGCTCGGCCGGTCGTCGGCCAGCGTGCTCAGCTCCGCCGGCGACAGGAACGGGCGGTGGGTGGCCAGGTCCGCTGCCCAGCCGAGCACGTCGAGGTCGGTACGGGGCCGGCCGGTGACCTGGCTGGTCGCGGTCGAGTCGGCCAAGGCGGCGTCGGGCGTCCAGGTCCGGCAGACCGTGGTCGGGCGGTCGATGCCGGCGACGGCCAACTCGACCGCCACCTCGGTGGTCGTCTCGTGCAGGTTCCGCCACCCGCCCCGGACAGCGCGGGCGGCGGAGTCCCAGCGGCCGACGCCGGCGGTCAGGGCCAGTTCGGCGGCCTCGGCGAAGCTCGACTTCCCCGACCCGTTGCGGCCGGCGATGACCGTCAAACCGGGACCGGCGGCGAGGTCGAGCACGGCGCGGGAGCCGATGCCGCGAAAGCCGGTCACGGTGATCGACCGGAGGAAGACGCCCTCGGCGCGTGTCCCGATGGGCTGGGAGCGGGGTGCGATCGCCGGGTGCCGCGCGGCCGACCCGGCGATCGCCTCGACCGCGTCGTCGAGTTCGGACTGCCCCTGGACAGCGGCGAGCACGAGATCCTGGGCCGCGGTGTCGAGATCCGCAGCCGCGAGCCGGTCGAGGACCAGGTCGGCGAAGGAGGCGGTGGTGTCGGGCACGTCAGCAGTGAATCGGACGGCACCGACAGATGCCGCGGGCGTCGAGTTCGAGGTGGATGGCCCTTCGGTCGATTCTGAGCATGACGACCACCGCGAGCCTCGCGACTGTCCGGCGCGACTTCTCCGCCTACGTCGCGGAGGTCGGCGGTACGCACGAACGTGTGGTCGTCACCCGCAACGGAGTACCCGCGGCCGTGCTCATCAGCCCAGCGGCGCTACTGCCGCCACGGCGGGTCCCGCAGCTGGAGGACCTCCGCGGTGCGCTCCTCGATGCTGACCCTGCTGCGCTCCCGGCCGGTCTCCATGGGCACCACGAGGACCCGGGTCGGCCGGCCGTCCTCGAGCACGTCTTAGTGCGAGCACCGCTCTTGGCCCCCTTGAGCTCGCGGTCGATCGCCAGCTGAGCCTGCAAGAATTCGGCCGCCGCGTCCTCGGCTGCCGCGAGCGCCTGTCCGAGGTACGGGAATGCCACTGACCGCAGGTTGAGAGCGGGCCGCTCCCGCGACGCGGACCGTGCACACCCAAGACCGGTGATCACGTCTGGTCCTGTCGGTAGGAGACGACTCGCGCTGACAATCCATTTCACCGAGCCCGGGCGTCACTGCTAGCATTTAGCGACATGCGGACAATCTACCTCCGTAACGTTCCGGACGATGTGGCCAGCCGGCTCGAGCGCATGGCGGAGGCCAGCGGCATGTCGGTGAACGCCGTGGCCGTCCGAGAGCTCGCCGCTGCGTCGCGCCGAGTCGAGAATGCCGCACTGCTGTCCGACCTGCCCGACCTGCCCGTCGACGTGGACATCCTGCTCGCCGACCGGGACGCCGGGCGCGGCGGTCGGTGATCGTCCTCGACGCGTCAGCGGCCGTCCTCGGGCTGCTCGCCGCCGGGCAGGCCCGGACGGTGATGGCGACCGAAGACCTGCATGCGCCACACCTGGTCGACAGCGAGGTGACCGACGTGCTGCGTCGGCGCGCGCTCCGCTCACCTGCCGACGACGCGGCCACCGGCCGAGCCCTCGAGGTCTGGCAGCAGCTGGCGGTCCGCCGGTACGCGGCGGCGCCCTTCTCGGGAGAGATCTGGTCCCACCGGCGCAACGTCACCGCCTACGACGGTGCCTACGTCGTGCTCGCCGCAGCGCTGGGGTGCGCCGTCCTGACCGCGGACGCCCGCCTGGCCCGGGCGCCCGGGCTGCGCTGTCCCGTCGAGGTGGTCACCACCTGAGTTGGCGCCGGCACCGTGTCTACGGATCGGGTGACACGTCGACGCGGCCTGTGCGAATATCGTACACATGCGCACCCTCGACGACTGGTCATCGGTCGGCGACCGCGTCCGGGCCGCCCGCGTCGCGGGCGGGTACTCCCAGACGGAGCTCGCCGAGGCGATCGGCGCGGACCGGACTGCCGTCGGGCGGGTCGAGAGCGGTGACCGGCGGCTGACGCTGCTCGAGGCGTCGGCTCTGGCCGAGAAGCTGGCGATCGACCTGTCAGTGCTGTTGGCTCAGCCGCTGCCGGCCGTGACGTCGCACCGGCGGTCACCGGTTGGTGAGTCGAGGGACGACCAGCGCGGGGCACGTGCGTCCCTGCTGGTCGAGCAGCACGCACGGGACACGACCTGGCTCGTTGAGGGCGGCTTCCTCCGCCTACCACCTTCGGCCAAGGAAGGACCGGACCGGACAAGGGACCTGGCCGACCCCGCGACCGTCGAGCAGGCAGCTCGCGACGCACGCGCTAGAGCCGGCGTCGGCCCAGTCGAACCCATCGGAGCGCTTGCCGAGACGGCCGAAGCCCTGGGGGTGTTCATGCTCGGCGTCGACGAGGACATCGAGGGCGCGAGCCTGCTGGTCGGCGACTACTCAGTTGCCGTCGTCGGCGCACGAACGGCCCCCGGACGCCGCCGGATGACAGGGGCCCACGAAGTCGGACACCAGGTCCTCGGCGACGAGTACTCGGTCGACGTGGGCGTGTCCGCCAGTACCGATCAGCGTGAGCAGGTGATCGACCGCTTCGCCACTGAGCTGCTGATCCCGGGCGTCGCGGTGACGAATCGGCTCCAGGGTCTCGAGGGCAGCGCGGTCTTCGACGCGCTCGTGCGGCTCGCCGCTGAGTTCCGCGTTTCGTGGACTGTCGCGCTGCAACGTGCGCTCGACGTCGGAGCGGTGTCACGCGAGCGGAAGGCCGAGCTGTCCAAGTCTTCACCGACGCGGGGGGACTTCCTCCGACTCCTCGGACGGGAGGTTCCGGAAGACCTCGAACCCGGGTCGGCCGGTCCACGGTGGACGACAGCGGTACTGGACGCCTACGCGGACGGACAACTGGGTGAGCAGCGCGCCATCCGGTTGCTCGGCGGACGCTTCCAGCGGGATCAGCTTCCGCGGCGACCGGACGACGACCTCTGGTGAGAGGGGCCGCGGTCGGCGACGACCCGAGTTCGCTGGTTGGTCCCGAGGACTGGATCTGGGACTCGTCGGCCCTGGTGCACTTTGCCCGCGCCGACCGGTGCACGGACTTGTCGCACCTCGTCGGTGGACAGGCTGCCCGGCACCTCGTGACTCCGGTCGTCTACGACGAACTTACCCGACACCACCTGGCCGAGACGATCCTCAACGCTGGATGGGTCCTTCTTGAGGACGCAAACCACGATCTCCTGGGCGCGCTCGCAATCCTGCTCGAGCTGAGCTCGCAACTGGACGTGCGGGGGCCGCACAACCTGGGCGAGGCGACGGTCCTAGCGGTGGCCGAGCGCGCGGGTGCGACGGCGGTTGTCGACGACCGGTCCGCCCACTCGGTCGGGCGGTCGCGAGGTGTCCGGGTGGTTCGAACGCTCCGCTTGATCGGTGAGGCGGTCGACGCGGGTCACCTGACGCCTCACGCTGCCCAGAGCTGGATCCTCGACCTGGACCACCACGAAGCTCGCCTCCCCGGTCGCGTGATCTCCGACTTCAGCGGCTGGTGGGCTGAGAACCGGAGGCGGCTGTGATCCGGGTCCCTGGCCGTTGCCGGTCATGACGTTGGGACGCCGATGTGGACTCGGTGTCTGCCATCCGGACCGAGCCTGGAGGAGTCCTTCGGACCCGCAGGGCCGGGTCGGTGGTGCCGGGAGCCTGAGAGGGTCCGGGTGGAGACGCCGACCCGGTGAGCCGTTCTCGTTTGTGGTCCCCGTCGAATCCAACGAGGCGTCGCTCAGCGGCACAGCGTTGCGATTCATGGCGCGTCGGAAGTGGTCGCCGCGATACCGACCCGACGGTGACCTCGCGGAAGGCGCCGGTCGAACCTGTCAGCGGTTGGGTTCATCCCGAGACTCATCGGGTGGACCGTTCGGTACCGCATTCACTCTTGTGGGGCGCCGCCCCGAAGGCGGCGAGCGTCTCACCCAACAGTCTCCACGCGTCCACGCTCCGCCAGTGGTCGATGGCCGCGACGGCGTCCGCGAGGGCTCGAGCTTGCTCAGCGACCTCGCGCTCCCGGCCGTTGAGCATCCCCGTGTAGGACGGGTCGAGAAGGTAGGACGCGTCACCGCAGCCGTACATGGCGATCTGGTCGAGCTCGATCTCCAAGGCCCGCGCGGCTTCCGCGTTGCTGGCCGACGCGCGGGCGACAGCGACGAACTCGAACTCCTTGTCGTACAGCTCCGCCAACACCTCCTCCGGCCTCAGGGTCAGCACGGTCCCGATGCGGCTCTTCACGCCACTCGTGGCACGCAGCGCCTTCACCTCGTGAACCAGCCGGAGAACGTTGTCGTCGTTCAGCGACGTTCCGACGACGAGGAGGTGCCGCGTCAGCATCAACTCCTGGAGCACCGCTCCACGTGCTGACGAGCTGCCCGCGTACCGCACGAACTGGGCTCGGGTCAGCACGATCGATCCAGACTCGCTCACATCCCCGTGCATCTTCAACAGCCAGGGCTCATCGGACCGAACAGCGTCGGAGGGGAGCAGCATCGGCCCCCTGGATCCGGCCACCTCTCCCGCCGCCTGCTCGAACAGGGTGTCGAAGTTGGTCGTGACGGCCTCCCGACACCGCAGACCTGCCAGCAGCGCATGGGACAGACCGTGTCGGCCACCAGCCGGCCCGGCCGCGATGATCTGGGCGACCGCCGGCCCGATCCCGTCCTGCAGGTGGTCGTCGAGCAGCTGTGCGACGTCCAGCGCGTCGAGACGTTGGAGCCCCTTCGAGTCGGTGATACCGGCACGCTCCCGCAGTTGGGCGAGCAGGTCACCCCACGACGGCAGCCCCGCCGACATGCTCACTCCTGCGCCGAACAGCAGAGCGACGCGTCCCTCCCGGACCTCCTTGCCCAACCGGCGAGCCCGCGACCCCTCGACCGCGACGGGGTCGGAGCAGCGCTTCGCCCGGGTACGCCGAACGGCCTGGAAGGCACTGAACGCCGAGGCCGCACGGGCCACGATGGCGACGTCGACCCCGTGCCGGGTGGCAGCCTTCTCGGCGGAGTCGAGCAGGCCCTCGATCGCGGCACCACGCCGGTCGTTGAACCCGCCGAGCCCGGTCCCCAGTGCGGGCACGGCGATGAGTGGACGACTCCGCCCGTTGCGTGCAGGTATCACCGCCAAGGTGGCAGCGATATCGGCGAGGAGCGCGTCAATGGCCCCGGTGAGCGCCTCGACGGTCCCTCGGGCCACGTCGAGGAACCAGATGTCGGACCGGCCGACGGCCCGGCCGGCGCGGCGCGCCGACCAGTCAGGCGGGCGCAGGCTCGCGGGAGCGTCGGTCCCGAGCACCGTCCGCCAACCGGAGCTGGCGACGAACCTGTCGTCGGTCGGTACGACTGCTGCGTCCCACGAGAGGCGGTCGAGCAGCCCGTTGACCACGAAGACGTGCCCGCTCGCAGTGGCCTGCTCTGGTGCGTCCGCTGCCTCGACTGACATGACCCGCAATGTGCGTGGCCCGCCAGCGCCCGTCGAATTCAGCAACCGGACGGTAGGGACCGGCCAGACCTCTCAACAGGGCTGGTCGAATGCCCATTGTCCGGCCGCATGACGAAAGCTCACCATGCTGGCGGTGCTTGCGGAAGGCGACGTCCCGGTACCCGGGCACATCGAGTGGTCGGCTGAGGAGGTCCTGGAAGACGGGAGTCGACCTGATAGCCAGGGTCGTTTGCCGGGCACGGATGACCCGGTCGTCCGCATCGAGGCGAAGTTCACGGCCGCACTCACCGACGAGCAACTGGCGTCTTACAGCCCAACGCCCGTGGTGGTCCTGCACCCAGCCCACCGCGCGCGGGAGGTCGCCGATGTGATCGGCGCGGCTGCCAAGCCTGTCGAAGGCGCTCGGTTTGCCTCCATCACGTGGGACGACCTGTTCGAGGCGCTGACCGCGGGCCTCGCCGAAGGCGTCGACCAGGAGAACATCTTCCAGCTGCGCGACCTGGCCGACATCGCGACCGGTCTCGACGTCGGCCCATTCACCGCCGATGCCTCACTGGAGTCGGTCGCAGCCCGACGGGAGGACCTGTCGTCGCTGGCACAACGTGCGTCGGCGATACGAGGACCACAAGGCGGCCGGCTGATGCCGACCACGCGGGACCGCTGGTTCGACGTCGTGCGCTATTTCCCCACCGAACAACGGCGGTGGGCGGCACTGGGTCTGCGAAAGGCTCAAGCGGCCGGCGTACTCGGACTATCTGTCTGTTGAAGCGCCACGTAGTCGTTGCGGAGATCGGCTAGGCGCTTGTTGTCGTGGGCCGAAGCACGCCACGCGTTCCACCCGTCAAAGGCGTTCACCTGTCCGGCGCCTACTGCGGCCCCCGATGGAGTCCCCGAGACTCGGCCATCGGCCAGGAGAAGTCGCCCATCGGCGAGGACCGTGCAGCTGTGGGTCTCACCCTTCTGCTTCCGTACCCATTGCAGCTCCTCGCCGACGGTGAGCAGGCCAGCCCGAAGCAAGTCCGCAACTGTCGCCAAGCTCGTCGGCGTTGGTGGGCGAACGCCAGTGCCCTCAGCGGGCCTCTCAGCGCTGCTCGCATCGATGAACCGGGCACCGGCGGCGTCCTCGTACATCGTGACCCGGATGACCAGCAACTGAAGCGCCGAACGCTGGAGGAGGGCGACAGCAGCTTCGGTCCGAGGGTGGAAGTCGCTGGCGACGAGCACCAGGCGAGGGCTGCGGGACAGGTGCTGAGGCGTCGCCGTACCGGTGAAGTCCTGCCCGGCACTCCAGAACATCTCCGTACCGTGCTCGTAGAGAGCGGCCACCTCTTCCAGGTTGGTGAGGGTCGCCCACCCGGCGTACTCCAGGCACTGCGCCAGTTGTTCCCGCTCGATGGACCGCTTGACCTCGATGACCGTAACGTTCCCCTGCTGGTCGAGGGCGAGAATGTCGACGATCCCACCGCCCGTCAGATGCGCCTGGCGCGTGACACCGAACAGCTCCACGCCGATCAGCTCGCTGAGGTTCAACCAGAACAGCTCCTCGATCTCCTTCTCGTACACGCCGGTCGCCGCCCCAAGATGGCGGAGAGGGACAACCCCCTCAGGGGCGACTGCGAAAAGTGGCACGTGGCGTCCTCCCGAGCGATCAGCGGAGTGGAACATCCATCATGCCCGCCGAGCCTTTACCGCAGTGCGCCCCGCCGGGCGGACGCGGTTGCAGCGTCCGCCACCGCAGCCACATCGCTCAACACCTCCGCCGGGGACTGGTCCAGGTCAAGCGCGTGGCAGACGATCGTGGTGCGGGAGCCGACGACTCGGTGGCGCGCCGGCGACTCGTTGCCCCGGGCGTACACCAAATGCCCGGTGTCGAGCCCGAGGACGCTGGAGTAGGCGTGCATCTGATACAGGTCCGCCTGCGGAAACCCCGACGGCTTCTCCGCCTTGTACTTCGCATCCAGCACCGCGACCGGGGCGCCGTCGCGCACCCACACGATGTCCGGGCACATCGGGACGACGCCCGCTTCGTCGAGGTCGGTGCGGTACTGGAAGGCCACCCGGCCGCCCCGGGGCGCCAACGCCTCGCGGAGAGCGACGCTCACAAAGTCCTCGAAGACCTTGGCCATGTCGAACAGGAACCCGCTGGTGCGGACGTTCCCTCGCTGCTGCTCGAAGGACTCCGCCGCCAGCACCAGCTCGGCCAGACGGAGCGCCACGGCGTACCGCGCGTTCAGGCGCGTCGGCTCCCACGCCGGTGCACGACCGCGGACCGGCAGGTGGGACACATCAGCGAGCGTGACCGAGGTCAACCTCTGCAGCGTCCGTCGGGCGCCCGCATCGACCCGCGGTACCCGCAGCAACCGCTCGGCCGCCGCGCGGAGAAGGCGGTTCTCGGTGATGTCGGTGGTGAACTCGTCGTAGCTCACCTCGACCGGCAGCGGCAGCCCGAATCGGTAGCGCAGCTGATCCGCGATCCGGATCCGTCCCCGGACGACCGGGAGCGCTTCCTCGACGGTCCGGTACCCCTGCAGGACCCCGCCGGCGAGCGCCCGCTGCGCCTGCCGGGCGAAGGCCTGCGCCAGGGCGGGAAGCAGTCCGGGTGCGGACGCGAGCGGTACGTCCGTGTCACGCCAGCCCTTCGGGTCCGCGGCGTAGCCGAGCAGGAAGATGAGCCGGCGGATGTCCACCTTGGGACGTACCCAGACCTCGATTCCGCCGGTCTGCCCCACGCCACCGGGGCCACGTGTACCGCCGATCTGAATGACGCCGACCTTCCCGGCCGGCGCGACGGTCCACCACCCGGCGACGACGGACGGGGCAGCAGTCACGACGTCCGATGCTGCGAGCAGCTGGCCGAGCTCCGGAGCCATCGCCACGTCGACGGCTGCACCGCCCTCGACCAGGTCCAGAACTGTCACGTCAGGTCGGGCGGCTGGTCCGGGGCCGGATCGGGTCCGACCGTCGACGCCACCGCCTCCAGGAGTGGCGCGCCAGACTGCCGAACCACCAGCTGACGAAGGCGCGCAAGCCCGTAGCGCTGCGCGACGTCCACGTCGTCGCCGTAGTGGTGCTCCGCCAGCAGCGGGAGGATCTGCGTCCGCCAGACCCGCTCCAGCCCGCCGGGCGCGTGCACCGCGAGACGCATCAGGTAGGAGGGTCCGATCGCGAACTCCGGGTCGGCGATCTCCTGGTTGAGTCGGTCCAGAAGCCGAGCGCTGTCCGGGGGCAGCCCTTCGCGGGTGAGCCACCGGGACAGCACAGAGCGGGTCGGCTCCGTGGCGGGACTCAGCTCGACGAAGGCGAACCGTCGGCGCATGGCGGCGTCGAGCAGGGCGATGGACCGGTCCGCAGTGTTCATCGTGCCGATGAGGAAAACGTTGGGCGGCATGCTGAAGTCGGGGTCACCACTGCTCGCGTACAGCAGGCTGATCGGCTCGTCGCGGTACTCCAGCAAGAAGTACAGCTCCCCGAAGATCTTGGCGAGGTTGCCGCGGTTGATCTCGTCGATGACCAGCACGTGCGGAACGGTCGGGCGGTCTCGCGCACGGTCGACGAGGCGGCGGAACGGCCCTGGGCGCAGCTGGAACGAGAGCGTTCCCTCTGGCCCGACGACCGGTCGAAGACCCTCGAAGAAGTCCTCGTAGCTGTAAGAGGGGTGGAACTGGACGAGCTGCCAGTCCCCCACCGCGGCCAGGTGTGCGGCCAGTGCGCGTCCGAGGTAGGTCTTGCCGGTCCCCGGCGGCCCGTAGAGGATCAGCTGGCGTTGGTCAGCGAGAAGGTCGATGCTCTCCTGCAACCACGCCTGGTCGACCAGGAGTGTGTCGGCGAGAGCACCTGTCGCAGGCGTGAGCACGAGCTCGACGGGTACCGGTGGTTCCTCCTGGAGCAGTGCCTCCAGATCGGCGAGGTTCTCCGACAGGTCGACGACGTCCTGCTGCGCCTTGAGGTGTCCGGCCAGCCCGGCCGGGAGCTCGACGAACTCGGTGGCGGTCAGGCCCCAGACGACCTCGCGTCGTAGATTCGACAGGCCTCCGGCGCTGTCGACCCAGGTCGGATCGCCGGTCACCCGCCCCACGTACAGCGCACCCTGGCTCGGGCTGGCGACGATGTCACCCGGGTGGACCCTGGACAGGAACGCCCAGAAGTCGGCGACCCGCTGCTGGCGCTGGTTGTACGACGAACCGCTGTAGGCCTCGTCGACAGCGACGCGCAACTCCTCCTGCGTGATCGTCGCGTCGAGCGTGGTGATGTTCCGGGTCGGAAGGGACACAAAGCCCTGATCTACCCAGGTGGGCACCAGATCGTTCCCGCCCACGCTGGAGCCACGGACCAGCCACCCGTGCGCGGCACCAGGGTTCGAGTCCCCGACAGTCTCGCGGGGCGCCAACCACCGGCGGTCCCACGGCGCCGCGTAGAAGTCGACATAGGCGTGGGACTGCTGGGCAAGCGCGTCGCGGATAGCAACGAGATCCCGATCCGAGTCTCCCGTTGACGTTCCGATCTCTGGCTTAAAGGCCGCGATAATGCGTCGCCGGTCGTCGGTTTTGACGACCGGCGGAAAGGTGCCCGGAAAGGCCAGGTAGAGCACCGCGTTACGCAAACCCGGCTCGCGGAGTGTGTCGACGCCGCGGACGAAGTCCCGGAACGCCCACGGGTCTTGCAGCAAGCGTGCCCGGTCGGCCGGCGGATTTCGCTTGAAGGCGCCCACCATCTGGACCAGCACCACCAGGTGCTTCCATCGGCCGGAGTTGAAGCCGACCCCTCCGTTGAACACACCACTGTTGAGCACACTGCGCACACTCTCGGGCAACTCGGCCGGTGCGGAGTTCCACCCCAGGACCGCGGTCAGGAGCTCGCGCTTGGTCTCACCCTTGATGTTGACGAGCGGGAGGACCTGGAGGTACAGGAGTTCCGCGACGAGCTGGCGGGCGCCATCGGAGACAGTGGTGGACTGAGAACGCAAGTTGTCGATGAAGTTGGTGTCCGCCAGCCGGGTACGGCCCACCTCGCTGCGGTCGATCTCCTCCAGATGGGCCGGCGTCCAGATCGCTACCCCCGTCGAGAACACCTACCCGTCCTCGACCCAACAGCGCTGGAAGACGGCCTGTGCGGCGCGCTCGACGGCGTCCCGGCCCGCGGAGTCGGTCACGCGACGCGCTCCCGGTCGGGGTGCCGCGGACCTTCACCTGGCGGCGGGTCGAGGACTGTCTGGTAGGGAACACCCGAGGCCATCGAGTCCGCCATCGCGTCGTAAACCTCCAAGATCAGCCGCGCCGTCCGGTATTCGCCGTACTTAGCTTGGTCCTTGCGCCGCACGATCGGAAAGGCCCCCAGCACATGGTCTACCTCGTCCCGCTCCAGCCCATACAGGTGGAAGAACGCTGCGTCAAGCTCTGCCTGAATTAGACCCCGCCTGCCTTCGTCCCACCTGAACGGCGGGCCATCGTCTCCAATACTCTGGGCAAAGCGCTGCACATCCCAAGCAGTGAAGATTAGCTCATCAACTCGGTCTTCTATCCAATCACTGGAGCGGGTCGCGGTACACCAAGGCGTTACCTTTTGGTAGACGTCAAAGGGCAATGCGGGCAATTGCGAAAACACAAAGTATGTGACACTCGTCGCGCCCAACTTCTGCCGGGCGACATAATCGTGCACGAGGCTAGACCAAGCTGCCACTAGCAGCGAGGGTCTGCGTGGCACTAAAGCCAACAAGATCTTATGGCCGACTGCCGCTTTCGGTATAAATGAAGAAATTAGTGTTCTAAGGTCCGTAGATCGGGCAATGTCACGCCATCCGAGCAGCCACCCGTCGCTTGACTTCGTTGCCAATCGATTGTCGACCTCACCTTCAGAGACCCAGTAGCGAGGAAGGACGGTGTAATTAGGGTCGACCTTGTCGGAGACTGCCACGTCGGAGATCGAGGCGTCCGAGGCGTAGCTGGCCCAGCGGTGGTCGTACTGGTGAATCATCTTGGCTTCGTACAGCGGTAGATAAAGATCCTCGCCGCGTTCGAAGACGTTGCCGGTGAGGACGTAATCCTCGGCTTCGAGCTGCTCGCGGGTGCGGAAGAGGCCCGAGTCGTTGGACATGTGAAACATCGTCATAAACTTGATGCCCCACGGGTTACCCTCAGGGTCGCCGGTTTTGAGCAGTATTGGGACGCGGCGGTAGATGCCCAGAGTGATCTCAGCGTCCCGGCGGGACCGGAAGATCGGCGAGGTTCCGGTGTTCGGATTGAGCAACGTGATCTCGTCGGGCTTGAGGGCGAACCGGACACCCGGCGTCGCCAGCTCAACCGGGTCGTGGACGAAGAATGCGAAGTCGGCGGCTTCCTCACGGACGAGGCGGCCCGTCAGTGTGAGTAGCGCGAACTTGAACCGACTGTCCACGTTCTCGAACAATGGACGAAGATTTTCGAAGTCGTACAGCGCCGCGAGCGAGGACGACTCGACGACGTCGCGGAAGAAGTACTGGGTCGTGGCGTCCGTGGCAATGCCCGTCGGGACGATGATGCCCATCCGACCGCGCGGACCGATGAGTGTGCGTGCCGTCTCGGCGAACACCGCGTAGGTGTTGATGTCACCCCGTCCGGTGAGCGGGTAGCGCCCCGAGGTTCGCAGCCAGTGGCTCTCCCCTTCAGCCCGCCGTTTGGCCTCGGTGAACGCCGCGTACAGCTTTGGGTGGTCGACCTCGAGCGCAGCGATCCGTCGCCGCCGCTCTGCGGCGTTAGGCGCGGTGGCGACATGCGGTCGAGGGCCGCGAAGAACTCCTGCTCCTGGATCTTCAGCCGCTCCCAGGGCGGGTTGGTCAGGACGCACGAGAAGCCGCCCGTCCACCCGGGTGTTGATTCCTCGGCGGACGGCGCGTCAGGAACCGCGAAGACCTCGGGGAACTCGACATGCCAGTGGAAGAAGCCGTAGGAGCCGGCCAGCCGGTCGACCTCTGCGATGGTCGCCCGGTCGACACCGGGCAGGCCCCGCTTGTCGAACTGCGGCAGCACCCGGTGGGTGATCGGCGGGGCGCCCTGCGGAGCCTTCCGCCACAGGAAGGCTGCACACCAGGCGTCGGCCACGCCGCGAGCCCGTCGGAACGCGGGGCTGTCGAGCGCCTCGCCGTAACGGGCAGCGGTCCGGTGGACGTCCACCAATGACGCCGTGGGGGCGTCGGCTGAAGTGACCGCGGCCGCAAGCTCCCTGTTTCCGACGTGCACCCCGTCCTCGTCGAAGATGCCCGCCTGCCCGGCGCGCTCGGCGGTATTCCGCTTGATGGGCGAAGCAGCGACCTTCCGGTCATCTCCGGTGATCGGCTTGAAGGCGTCGCTCGGGATCCCTCCGGCGATCAACGCTGGTGTCGCTCCGAGCAGCGAGTTGCCGACCTTGATGTGGGCGTCGAGGAAGGCCAGAGGCGTGCCGGGTTCCAGCGTCTCCAGCCACAAGCTGACCTTCGCAAGTTCAGCGGCCAGCGGGTTGACGTCCACCCCGTAGATGCACCGTCCGACCACCTCGCGGAGCGCCGCCCGCAGCGCGATCGGACCGGGCTCGGGGTCCCCTGTGTCGAGCGCGGCGACCCGCTTGGCGATCCGACGCGCCGCGGCCACTAGGAAGTGCCCGGACCCACACGCGGGTCGCAGACCGTCACCGCCAGGAGACCCGCCCGTGGATCGTCCCGCTGCTGCGCTTCGTCCAGCACGGGATCCAGCGCGGAGTCGAGCAACACCTCGATGAGCGAGCTCGGCGTGTAGTAGGAACCCGTCGTCTTCTTCTCGTTGCCAGCCAGCCGGACCAGCGCAAACTCGTGCACCGCGGCGTCGTGACGCGGGATGTACTCTAGGAGCGACTCGTAGATGGATCCGAGCTCCTCCGCATCCAGGTTTCGGTAGTCCACCGGCTCCGGACGGGGTCGTCCCTTGGCGGGCGGCAGGATCGACAGTGCACGGACTGCATCGAGAAGAGCGTCGTTGCTGAGTTCCCAGCTCGTCAGCAGATCAGTGCTCTTGTCGGACCGAGTGCCCCCGGTCGGGTCGAAGAGGCCACCGAGCCCGACAAGCCCCAGCTCCGGTCGGCCGGCTTCCGAGCCAAGTCCGTCGAGGACGACGGCCAGGGAACGCCACAGGTCCTCGTGGCGTGTACCGAGCCGACGGCGGGCCAGACGACGCAACCTTGCGGTGGAGAAGTACTGCAGGTAACGGTCCCGGACAACCGCATCGGCGGCAGGGCTCAGCAGCAGTCCTCGGTCCTCGGCGACGCAGAGGAACAGGAGCCGGTACACACCGCGGAGCAGCGTGTGGCGGAACTCGTCGAGGCTGAGAGCGGCGCTGGCGAGGTCCACCCGTAGCTGCCCGTTGGCCGGGTGACGCACGAATCCCGAGCCGAGCCTCTCGATCGCGGTGACCACCCCGGTGCGCAGCTGGTCCAGTGCGCGACTCCCCTGGTCCAGCGCGGTGACCCGCCACTTCTCCATCCAGCACTGCGCAGGTAGCTCCGAGCCGTCCAACGTCTCGAAACGGGACTGGTGCGCCAACCGGAACAGCACGAGGAAGTCCGCAAACAGCTCTCCATCGAACATCGTGTCGAGGTCGAACTCGACGTAGGACGAACCGACGAGGGAGCGGGAGTCGCGGAGCAGACGAAGCACCCTTCCGTTGCACAGCACCGCCCACAGGTGGTCATCGCTCCGGTTGAGCAGCTCCTGCACGCATCGACTGCGGCGAGGACTGCGCCGCACCGGCGACGCCCGGAGTCCGGCGGTCCAGCTCGACCCGCCAGCCCAGCAGGTGCAGTGGCACGTGCTCCCAGAGGTGCGAGACACCGAAGGCCTTGTCGTCGGCGACCACGCCCCCGGCCGGCGCGGTCGGCACCCGCCCGAAGCCCAGTTCTCTTAGCAGGACCAGTGACCACCGCTCTCGGGTCAGCGTCGTCGCGCGGTCGGTCTCCGGCAGGACGGCCAGCGCGGCGCGGTACGACGCCCACGTCCCCTGCAGATAGGACCAGGCCCGGCTGGCCGCATCCCGGACCGATTCGCCCGCGCCGAGGTGGTAGTCGACCGACGCCGAGCCAGGGAGGTCGGTCCCGGTGCGGACACGGCTGAGCAGCCCCCCGGGGACCACCGAGCCGACCACCCGTGCCGAGGTCATCGGCGCGTCGATCAGAGCGCCGCTCACGCCGGACCAGCCGGGAGGTAGACGTACACGCCCAGCACGTCAGCGGGCCGTTGCACCTGGACTGCCAGTCCTCGACGAACGTCGAGGCTGGACTGACGAACTCGACGGTGGGCGTCCAGCAGCCGGGAGGCCAGTTGATCACCGCGCTCGTCCAGCACCGGCCCCAGCCCGTCCACGGTGCGCAGTGCCCGCTCGGCGAAGTCTCTCGCCGCGTCGGGCGCCAGGTTGGCGTCCGCGGTCGCCCCCACCAGACGCCGCGCCGCGTCGTCGTCCAGGCTCACCAGGTCCTCACCGCTGCCCTGCACGGCGATCAGCGCGGCGTCCTCGGCGACGAGGGTCCGTTCCCCGGTGCGCGAAGGCAGCGTCAGGTGGAAGCGGTACCGCACCAGCAGCAGAGTCGTGCGGACCTCTACCGCCCGAGTCCTGATGACTCCGCACCGGCGAGCCGGACGCAGCGCGGCCGGCAGTGTCGGGTCCAACGCGGCGTCGAGCACGAACCGGGCGACCGATTCGACGTTCGGGTCGGTGCGGTGCAGCACAGCGTCCCCGCGCGGCACGGGCAGGTCCCGGTGGAAGTGCACGCTCGGCCGCACCGGCGGGGGGAGGGTGTCGCGCAGGCCGACCGGGAGGGGTGCCGTCGTCGCCGTGAAACCACTGTCCTGTTGCGAGTCCGCCGCGCCCGCCTCGGTGCTGACCGTCGATCCCAGCGCGACCAGTGCATCGCGGGTGAAGCCGCGGACCTCGGCCGGCGTGCCGAGGGTTGCGCGGACCTCGGCCAGCTCGCGGGCGACCTGCTGAGGCTGGATGCGTCGCTGCGCGTACTTGGTGACCGACGCCTTCTCCTTCTCGGCGGCACTGTCCCACTCGGCGTGCAGGACACCCCGCTTCTGGAAGCCCAGGTCGAGCTCAAGCTGCTCCGGCTGCCGGTTCCGTAGGAGCAGCCCCTCCAGCACAGCCTCCAGCACCGTGCCGCTCTCGTCCGGGACGGGCACGGACACCCCTGTCGCCTTGCGGATGGCTTCGTGTTTGCGCAGCAGCACGTCCAGCACGATCCCGTCGATGGCGTTGTCCCTGCCGTAGATCGTGACCGCACGGACCACGGGGAACCGCTGCCCGAAGCGGTCCACCCGACCCTCGCGCTGCTCGTGCCTCGTCGGGTTCCACGCCAGGTCGTAGTGCACGACTGCCTGGAAACCGTCCTGCAGGTTGACGCCTTCGGACAGGCAGTCGGTGGCGACCAGGACGTGACTGCCCGGCTCGGCGGTGAGGTCGGCTATGCGCGCCCGACGCTCCGGCGGGGGCAGCTCCCCGGTGACGATCCCGAGAGCGACGTTGTTCTTCAGCGTGGTTCGCAGGTGGTCCCCGACGTATTCGGCGGTCTCGATGAACCGGCAGAAGACGATCGGGTCGTAGCCGTCGGCGAGCAGCTGGGTGACGACCTTCGTCACGGCGGTGAGCTTGGCGTCCAGCGGGCCGGCGAGCGCGTCAGCCGCGGTCGCCAACGCCCGCAGGCGCCGGCGTGGCTCGGTGTCGGACTCTCCCGTCTCGGGGTCGGCGCCCGGCGCGGTGTCCACTGCCTCGACCGCCTCGTCGTCGGCGCTGTCAAACACCACGGCGCGGCCCAGGCGATCCGCCTCGTCGAAGGAAGTGGCGTTCGCGTTGGCCGCCCGGTTGCGCAGGGTCTGCGCCGCCGCCCGAGGACTGGACGCCAGTGCCCGCAGCAGGGCGAGCGCCGACCACCACCGGACCCGCTGCCGGACCACCCCGTCGCCGCGGTCACGGACCAGCTCGCGGGCGTGCGCCAGCACCCGGTCGAACAGGTCGTGGTACTCCGGCGTCAGGGCGTATGCGACCTCCTTGGTCAACCGGTCGGTGGGGAAGGGCGTGTCCTCGTCGAGGTAGCGGCGGATGTCGGCGCGCCGCCGCTGCACGAGGTGGCCGGCCAGCAGCTCCCGTCCGGCCGCCTGGTATAGGTCGATCGTGGCCAACATCGGGTCCAGCAAGCCCAGAAGGTTGCGGAACGTCGCGTCCTTCCCGCTGTGCGGTGTCGCCGTCACCAGCAGCAGGTGCCGCGTCCGGTCCGCCGCCAGCTCACGGACGCGGTCGTAGCGCTGCTGCCGGCTCTTGCCGCCCGTCGTGTTGTCATCGGCCACACACGTGTGGGCCTCGTCGACGATCACGAGGTCCGGGCACTCCTGCAGGTACTCGTGGCGACGGGTCGGGGACTTGATGAAGTCCGTCGACACCACCGTGAACGGGAACCGGGAGAAGACCGACTCCCCACCGACCGTGCTCCGTTCAAGGCGCTTGGCCGTCCCGGCGAGCACCAGCTCGGCATCGATGGCGAACTTGGTCCGCAGCTCCTCCTGCCACTGCTCGGCCAGTGCGGGACTGCACAACACCGACAGACCGCGAGCCTCCCCCGACGCCAGGAGCTCGGCTGCGATCAACGAAGCCTCGATGGTCTTCCCGATCCCCACGTCGTCAGCGATGAGCAGGCGGACGACCGACTGGCGCAGGGCGAGAAGCAAAGGGACCAACTGGTAGGGCCGGGGCTCGACGGCGAGGGAGGCCAGCGACCGGAACGGCCCGGCGGTCGCCCGGAAGCCGACGCGCAGTGCGGTGCGCAGCAGACCCGCGGCCAGCTGGTCCCCGAGGTCGTCGGGTGAGGGCGGGGCGAACCGCGCCGGCTGCGGCTTCTCGACGCAGACCAGGATCCCGGCGATGTCGTCGTCGGTGCCCCCGAGGGGGCGGACGAGCAGGAAGTCGTCGCTCGACCCGGGCAGCACCACCCATTCCCGTCCGCGGACCGCGACGAGCGAGCCGGGGCTGAAGCCCGGCGTGGTGACCTGGTCGACCGGGGCAAGTCCCGCCGTCACGCGCTGACCCGCCGACCGGCGCCGAACACCGACGGCCGGCGCTCGACCACCGTGGTCCAGTCGTCGTCGAACCGCACCCGTAGCACGCTCCACCCCAGGTCCATCAAGCGATCTTCGGCTCGCGCGTCGCGCTCCGCGACGGACGCGGCGTCGTGCTGTGGACCGTCGACGAACACCGCGGTCGGACTGCCGGACCGGTAGACGAAGTCGGGCCTGGCCCGGGCCGCCTCGACGAGGAACTGTGCCTCGTCAGGGAGGACGTGGTCGTGCTCAGCGAGGTAGGTCACGAAGTCTCGTTCCAGGGAGGTGGTCGAGTGGCGCAGCAACTGGTCGAACTGGCTGGTGCGGCTGGCGCCCGCACCGGCCGGGACGGTGTGGGCGCGAGCCAGTGAGAGCAGGAGGTTCCGGACGGCGTGGCGGTCGATCAGCGCGTGGTCGTGCTGGTTGCCGTAGCTCAGCAGGCAGTCGTAGCACCCGCGTTCGCAGCGCTCCGATGCTCCCTCGGCGTTCCCGAGATCCACCCCAGTGTCAGGATCGAAGTGGGCGATCGTCAGCGCTGTTCGTGCTGCCCTCGCCACCGCGTCGACGTCGGCGTGAAGACCGCGCAGGACTCCGGCACCGCCCTCGGCGCTCTCGGTGAGCAGCATCCGACCGCGCCCGTCCGGGTCCGGAAGTCCCTCGCTGGCCAGCTCGGAGTCCTCCAGCTGGAACGCCGCCTCGATTCCCCGCTCCAGCGCGTAACGCAGCGTCGTCTCCACGTCCTCGGACACGGGGTCGACGAGACGCAGGACCAGGACGTTGCGCCGGTCCTCCACGTACGGCAGGACTCGTTGCGCTCTGACGCCGGCGGTGGCGTCCGCCAGGCCGGCATCCTCCGGTGTGGCGTCTGCGGTCTGAGCTTTGAGCCACGTGCCCTTGACCGTGTCCAGGAGGTAGCCCCGGTTGTCGGGGTCCTTGCGACGGCGCCGACCGACGTTGGTGACCCGGACCGTCGCGGTGTCCCCGTACACGAGAGCAGCGATCTCCGATCCGTCGTCGCCGATCACCGCCGCATCGGCGCGACCGGCGCGCAGCCCGTGATCGGCGAACCGATAGGAGGTCTCCAGCTCGAAGCCGGCGCGGCGCCGCTCCTCCTCATCGCTGGAGATCCGCTCGCGGCGGCGGGTGAAGACCGTCTGCAGCTGCAGCAGTCCGTGGGTGACAGCACCCAGCGCTGCATCACAGTTGTCACAGCGGTCGGTGCCGACCTGCCGGTCGTGGTGGTAGCCGCAGGAGGGGCACCGGCGGGCGTCCCGCGTCTCCACCCCGCCCTCGGTCGTCTGTGACGTCGGTAGCTGCACTCGGGTCACCTCGTACCGGGCGCCCTCGTGGTAGATCAGTGCTCCGGGGCCGAACTCGCTGATGGCGAGGAACCGAGGCCGCTGGATGTAGTCACCGGAGTCCGAGCGGCTGCCCCGCTGGCCCGGGATGAAGGCCGCCAACGGGAGGCGCGGGAACGAGTACCCGGGGAGGAACCCCTCCGAGGCGAAGTACCGGTAGCTGTAGAAGTCGGTCATTCCCTGCTGGGCGTCCTCGTTGCGCAGCAGGCGCAGCTGGTTTTCTGCCTCGGTCCGGCGCTTGACGGCGTCCTGCCTGACACGCTTGTCGGTGATCGACTGGTCGACGACCAGCTTGTTCTGGCTGTGTTGGTCGACGAGCGCGGCGCGGTAGAGGTCCCGCCACCGGTCGCAGGCGCGGTCGAAGCCCGTGGCAGCGCCGGCCACCGTGTCCTCCACCCAGCGGTCGTGCCACCACGTGGTCTGCTCGAGCTCGGCGGTGATCGTGCTGAGCACGATCCGGGCGTGGCCCACTGCCCGGAGCACCGCGCGCCTGTCGGACACGGCGCGCCACACCTCCGGCAGCAGGTCGAGCGAGGGGTGCTCTCCACTCACGTCCAGCAATTCGGTGAGCCGGGCGTGCAGGCTCTGGCCGGTCTCGGTCAGCCAGATCGCATGGACATGTGAGCGGACGAGGTCCTCGTTGCCCAGGTCGAGCCGTGGCGCAGCGACCGAGCCGGCGACCATGTCGCGGGACCGTCGGAAGAAGTACTGGTCGTGGCTGTTGCCGCTGGCGCAGTAGGTGACCACCAGGGCCGGCTGACCGGAACGACCCGCGCGCCCGCTGCGCTGGGCGTAGTTGGCGGGCGTCGGGGGGACGTTGCGCATCGCCACCGCGTTCAGCCCGGCGATGTCCACGCCCAGTTCCATGGTCGGGGAACAGAACAGCAAGGGGAGCGCGGCCGTGCGGAACTCGTCCTCACGCTTCTCCCGCTCGATCGGGGCCACCTGCGCGGTGTGCTCGCGGGCCTGGAGGCCGGTGAGCTCGGCCGCGCCGTCGCGGTACAGGTCGCGGAAGAACGGGTTGACGCGCGCTGTCTCGCTGGAGTCGACCACCTTGCGCAGCAGGTCTTCCGCACCGTGCTCGCCTGTGCCTGCTTGCCAGACCAGCGCGGACGCCTTGATCCGGTAACCGGGCGCGTTCCCTGCCGACCCGGGCTGGCGACGCTGCCACCTCCGACCGTCGTTCGGGTCGACCGTGGCCAGCAGGCCATGGCGTTCCAGCGCCGTCAGCAGATTGCTGATGACCGCCTGGGCGTCCTCTGTGCTCAAAGGATCGCCGGTGGCGGGGAACCGTTTCGGCGCGCGCAGGTAACGGCCGAACGACGAACGCTCGGACAGTGCGAGGTCCCGGCGGGTGTCCTCACCACGACGGCTCGGCCGTGCGTACGCCGTCCCCACCCACGGGAGCGGTTCCTGGTCGGGCAGGGCCCACGGCCCGGTCAGCTGCTGGTTGGACAGGTTGCGCAGCCGCTCGAAGCCCTCAGAGGTCAGGCAGTCGACGTCGACGGCAAGGACCCTGCGGAGCTCGTCCAGCAGGATCCGGCACAACTCCTCGCGCAGCGGCGATTCTGCCTCTCGCAGCGCCGGGTGCAGGGTGGCCCAGGTCTCCTCGTCGTCCGCGATCTCTGCCAGGTCGACGTAGTCCAGGCGGAGTAGGCCGACCTGTTCCAGGTTCGGCATCGTCACCCGCCAACCGCGCTCGAGATCGAGGAACAGCCGGTACCCAACGATTTCCCGCAACGCGCGCTCGGTGGTGTCCCGCTGCGAGAACTTGGCCCCCGGATTCGCGGCGAACTGGTCGAACGACAGTCCAAGAGCGGCGCTCACGCGGGCAGCGAGGTCCTCGAATCGCAACCCGGAGTCGACGGCCGCCGCGGCGCGGTAGAGGGCTCCGCGGAGCTGGACCACCTGGACGAAGTCGTTGAAGTGACCAACCTGCAGGCTGGCGTCCTGCCGGTTGTCGACGAAGGTCAGCAGCTTGCGGGCATGTCTGTCCAGCTCACGCTCGGGCAGGCCGCGCAGCGTTCGGATGATGCTCGTGCTGAGCACCGAGACCGCCGAGCTGCGGCCCTCCTGGTCCAGGGTTGCCAGTCGGGCGAACTCCGCGCCTCGGGTCTGCTCGTAGGACACCCGGCAGCGCAGGCAGAACGCAAAGGGCCCCGGCACCCATGCGGCGAGCACGCCGACGTCGGGCTTGTAGTTGTGGGGGCCTGGCTGACCGGCGGACGACTCCGTGCCGTCGGGCTGGACGATCACCCGCTGGGGCACGGCGTTCCGCTTGGTCGGTAGGACGACCGACTGGCCGTCCTCGTCCAGGCTCAGCCACGAGTCCGGGAGTCGTCCCTCGGTGACGGGCTCGACCGGCCACGGGTTCGTCGTGCAGACGTAGAGGTAGCCGTTCGCGTCCTCACCGCCGCTGGCGTCTCGCTCACGACGGGGGAGGTAGGTCGTCGTGCCCTTGCTGGTCGTGCGGGACACCGCGTAGTACTCCTGCCCACACTCGCGGCAGAACGACAACGGAAGCAGGACCGTGTCGGGGCTTCCCGGGACAGCCGTCTGGTACTGGTCGGTGAGGTGGCGGGTGGCCTCGTCCTCCAGGCTCGCGTAGACCGAGTCGCCCTTGGACAGGAACTGGTGCAGGCGGAAGGCGAACAAGGGTCGCCGGGTGTCGGGGTTCTGCGCCTGCGAGCCGGCGAGCAGGGTCCGGCGGATGGCCGCAGCGCACAACGCGGCGTCCTCGCCGGTGAGCTGAGCAAGGTCTGCAGCCGCTTCGGGCACCCGTCGCGGCGGCTGCCGGACGAGCCGGCCGGAGACGTCGTCCGGCTTCGAGCCGAACGTCGCCTCGATCCACTGCGCGAGCGGGTCGATCAGCAGGCCGTCGTAATCGCTCGGCGGGGTCGGGTGCCGCAGGGCGTTCGCGAGCCCTGCTCCGGATGCCTCGCCGGGTGCGGTGGCTCGCGCGAGGGTCTCGCCGATGACGCGGTCCGGTGTGATCGGTGCCCCGAACAGGGTCGTGGCGACGGCAGCGACGGTGCGGCGCTGGTCTTCGATCGTGCCGCCGCTCGCCATCGTGGCCGAGGTGCCGACGCAGCAGAGGTCAGGCGCCTGGCAGGCGTCCTTGACCCGGCGCACCAGGAGGGCCACGTCGGAGCCCTGCCGCCCCCGGTAGGTGTGCAGCTCGTCCAGGACAAGGAACTCCAGGCCGCGAGCTGCGGTGATCAGCTGCTCACGCTCGGTCGGCCGGGTCAGGACGAGCTCCAACATGACGTAGTTGGTCAGCAGGATGTCCGGCGGGTTCTTCAGGATCTGATCGCGGTCGGTCGCTGACTCCTGCCCGGTTTAGCGGGCGTACGTCACCGGCTCGGAGCCCTTGCCGTAGCCGAACGTGAGGAACTTCTCGAGCTCCCCCTGCTGGCTGTTCGCGAGCGCGTTCATCGGGTAGACGACGATCGCCTTGATCCCTCGTCGACGCGGCGCCCGCAGGACTGCGTCGACGATCGGCACGATGTAGGCCAACGACTTCCCCGACCCCGTGCCGGTCGTCAGGACGTAGCCGGCGCCCGTCCGGGCCGCCTCGATGGCCTCGCGCTGGTGGCGATGGAACGTGAGGGCTGACCCGCCGGGGTCACTCGCGTTGTTCTTGACCCGGAAGATGCGCTCGCACTCAGGGTGGAGCAGACCCTCGTCGACCAGCTCGCCGACGGTGCCGCCGGTGGCGAAGCTGGGGTTCAGCGACAGCCAGGGGTCGGGCCACTGGGCACCCTCGGCCAGGCGAGCCGTGACGAAAGCTCGGGTCCGCTCGTCGCGGATGTCGACGAATGCGGAGGTGAACTGCCGGTAGTCCTCGACCAGTTGGTCTCGCACCTCAAAGACGTCCACGAGCCGCCTCTCGTCACGCGCCGTGGGGACGGGCTCAACCTAGCGTCGGCGGCAGCTCGCAGCGGTCGCGGCCCTCCAGCCTGTTGGGCATTCACCGGAGACGGCGTACCGCCTTCAAGTCCTCAGGTGCAGGACAAGCGGGGTGACAATCGCCCGGTCCTCTTCGCTCACCTCCGCCAACGAAAGTGCCAGCTCACTGACGGTGTCCCCGACTGGCCGCCGGCCACCAGCACCGCTGTCGGAAGCCCGCGCGACGCCGCCTCGCCAGCGACGTCGAAGGCGGCCGCATCACCTAGCCGCTGGACTCAGCGGTGACACCTCCGCGCGAACGGCGGGCGGTGCGTTGCCTGAGACGGCGCGCCCGCCATTGAGGTCGACCACCGACCGAAGGCCTGGAGCCGGCCGTCCCGCTCTCGTCGACGGCTTCTACGCGGCGACGGGGCCCGGCCGGGACGTCGGCCGCAGCCGAGCGGCCAACCTCGATGAGGTGTGGGCAAGAGGGTCTGGCGCCGATCACCAGGTGCGGACGTCTGTGAGCGTCGTTCGGGTGAACCCGACGATGAACGGCCCAGGTCGCTCTTGACGCACGGCGTCCAGGCGGTCCCACTGGGCCGCGACGACCCGGGTCAGTGCCCACAGATCGAGGTCCCCAGCCGAGGTGATGGCGAACATCTGCGCGGCCGCCGTGCGGACCGCCTCGTGCTCGAGCAGGCGCGAGGCGATGTGCTCGTCGCGCGTGAGGATCGCAGCTCCGGTCGCGGCAATCGCAGGGATCCAGACCTCGTCGGGTTCGCCGTGGTTCCTCACCGGACACGGGCTCAGCCAGTGCCGTTCCTTGCGGCGACCCTTCCGGCCGTCGTCGCCGATCCAGGTGACAGGGAGATGCGCTGCCGAGAGGACATGCCCCAGTCCGGTGGTGTTGGCGTCGACGAACCAGTGGGCGGCAGGCATCGTCAGGCGGCGGTCTCCGCTGCCCAGCCGGTGGACCACTCGTAGGCCAGGCCGTCACGCACGTCGCCCTCGGGTAGGTCGAACTCGTCGGCGAGCTCGTCCACCGGCGCCCCGGCCCGCTCACGCTCGGCCAGGATCGCGGTGCGTACGCCGCGCACGGTGGCCGCGCCGGAGGTGACGCGGGGGTCGATGACGACGGCTCGCTCCTTGCCGAGAGGCCTGATCCGCTCCGCCTCCTGCACGCCCTCGTCGGCGAAGTCGACCCGGCTCACGTAATCACCGACCAGGAGTGGATTGAGGCGGTACTGGCCGGAATTACCGCGCAGCACCAGCCAGAACTCGTCGGGCACCTCGGCGCGCTGCTGAAGCTGGAAGACCAGCTCCCGGTTGCCGGCGATGAAGGGTTTGAAGTGCGCGAGCGGGTAGGGAACCCCGAACTGCTCGCGCATCGTGCTGATGAACGGTCGAAGCCGCTGCATCGAGGTACGACTCCGGTAAGAGCGCAGGTACCGCGCCTCGACCACCTCCCCCCACGTCATCGCGAGGGTGCCGCGCGGCTCGGCGCGAAGGATCGGCGGGTAGAAGATTCCTCGCCGGTCTCCACCCTCCAACCAGTGCTGCAGCGTGCTCGGCGGGATGCGCAGCTGGCGGGCGGCTTCCGGCATGGGCATCACTGGGAGGTCCAGAACCGAGACGGTCATCTCGTGCCACCTCCACTGGTCGAGAAGACTGACTCGGCTACCTCGACATCATGGCAGGGCGCCCGGGGTTGATCTCGGGCTTCTGGGCGCAGCCGGGTACACGGCCATGAGTCCGGGCAGACCCGGGTACGCGGCCGGAGCCGGGCGGTGATCGAGTCGGTACCGACCGGACGGCCGTGCCGACCCACGAAGTGAACGCACCCAGCAGGTCCACCCGGTTCGCGGACGCCGGCTCGCTCTTGACCTTCCCGCCGCCCGGGCGAGGTCGCCTGGCCGGCCGGTCGCCGCACCACCGTGGGCTCCGGACGGCGTCGAGTGGCGATCTGAACCCGCTCAGCGAATACAGATCGCCACTCGACGGCAAGACCGGCTGGCCCGAAGACGGGGGGCGCAGGCACACTCCCCGTTCCGCGGCGTCGGTTCGGTGCCGTGCGTCCTTGCCTTCGGGTCACCCGGTCTCACGTCTTACAGCACGTGAGACAGTTGGTGGATGGCTGAGACGATCACCTTCCGACCGGACGACGACACGAGTCGGGCCCTGGCCGTGCTGACCGCCGACGGCACCCACGTGTCGGCGGCGGTCCGGTCCGCGCTGATCGACGCTGCCGCGGCGCGCGCGCGCAGTCGGCTGCGAGCCGAGGCGGTGGACCTCGCGGCGGACCCCGACGACCGCGCGGAAAGCGCGCGCGTGCTGCGGGACATGGAGGAACTCCATGCGTGGTGAGCTCTTCCACCTGAAGGCCCCTCGGGACCAACGGGGTCACGAACAGGCGGGGAGCCGGTACGCGGTCGTCGTGCAGTCCGACGCGCTACCGCTGTCCACGTGGCTCGTCGCCCCGACCTCGACCCGCGCACGGGCGGCGACGTTCCGACCGCAGATCGAGGTCGGCGGACAGCTGACCCGGGTCCTTGCCGAGCAGACGACGTCGATCGACCCCCAGCGCCTCGGCGCCAGCGCGGGCTTCCTCAGCGGCTCCGAACTGCGGCGCGTCGACGCGGCCCTCCGCCTCGTCCTCGACCTCTGACCCGGCGCTTGCTGCCATCGCGGCGGCAGCCGGGTGGGTGATCGACCGGCGCGAGCACAATCCCCGAGATGAGTGAGGCGTCACCACCGGACTTCGACGGCGAGCTGCGGGCCGCGGCCGTCAGCTGGCTCGACCAAGTGTCCGCCCTCGGATCGCAGACGGTCACCCGGGACCAGCTCGCAGCGTTCGAGTACGCGGGGACCCGCCGCCCGCTGATGGCTGTCCAGCAGGGGATCTGGAAGCCGCGCGACCTGACCGCGGCGCTGAGCATCCGGACCGCGTTCACCCGGCCGGGCGCGGCTCCGCCCTACCTGGACGCGGAAGGCCCCGACGGGCTGCTCCGGTACAAGTGGCGCGGCACGGACCCGCAGCACTACGAGAACGTCGCTCTCCGGACGGCAATGCGAGAGCGTCGCCCTCTGCTGTGGTTCGTCGGAATCGCGCGCGGCGTCTACCTGCCGCGCTACCCCGTGTGGCTGGTCGCCGAGGAGCCCGCGGACCACCAGTTCGTCGTCGCGGTCGACCAGGGGCAGCGCGTCGTCGGCGGCCCGGTCGTCGACGCGGCACAGCGGAGCTACCTGGAACGCCTGACCAGGCTCCGCCTGCACCAACCCGTGTTCCGCTCCCGTGTCCTATTCGCCTACGAGAAGCAGTGCTCTGTCTGCCGGCTGCGCCACGTCGCGTTGCTCGACGCGGCGCACATCGTCCCGGACTCCGACCCCGACGGGCTGCCGGTCGTCCCGAACGGCCTGGCGATGTGCAAGATCCACCACGCCGCCTACGACGCAAACCTCATCGGCATCCGGCCGGACCTGAGCGTCGACGTGCGGGCCGACATCCTCGCGGAGATCGACGGGCCGATGCTCCGGCACGGGCTGCAGGAGATGCGCGACGTCAAGCTGCTGCTCCCCCGCGCCCGCGACGCCCGCCCCGACACCGCGCGACTCGAACGCCGCTATCGACAGTTCCGTCTCGCCGGCTGAGCGGACTGCCCCGGCTGACGGTTCCCGTGATGCCTCACCCAGCAGGGGCGACGTCCGTGTGCCCGAAGTCGTCGCCCTTGAACAGCAGCGGCTGACCGGTCGTCCGAGCCAGCGCGTAAGCAAAGCAGTCCCCGAAGTTCAGTCGCGCCGGATGACCGCTCCCGCGGCCGAAGTGCCGATACGCCCGGCGCGCTTCGGCTGCCTGCGCGGCGGTGACCGGTTCGACGGTCAGACCGATGGCCGCGACGAGGTCGTCGAACTGTCGGCTGGTTGCGGGGTTACGCCGGCCGTCGAGGACCACGGCAGCTTCCAGCCAGGAGGCTGCCGACATCCGGACATCGTCGGCCGATGCGAGCACCGCTGCGATCGATGGGCTGTCGTCTTCGTCGAGCACGAGAGCGACGATCGCGGAGGTGTCGCCGATCACCGGGGCAGGCCGTGTTCGTCGTACAGCAGATCCCCGTGCTCGCCGGTCGGTCGGTCGTCACCCAGGCCCTCGCGGAGCCGTCGGGCGGCGGCGAGAACGCGGGCGGCGCGGTCCGACGGCGTCTGGCCCTGCTCGCTGGACCGGACGCGGTCGAGGCGCTCGGCGACCGCAACCGTGACGGCAGTCGTCACGGACTCCCCGGTGATCGCGGCCAGCTCGCGGGACAACCGGTGTGTCTCTGGATTCTTGATGTTCATGCTCACCCGCCCACCGTCTACCCTCCCGACCGAATCGTCTACCACCGGAGTCTGGGATGGCGGACGGACGGGCTCCACCGGGAGCGGCCAGACCACCCCGTCCGGCGACTGCAGACGATGGACGTCGAGCCCAGGGCGGCGGTGCTGCGCCGTTCCCCGCACCCTCAGGGACCACCGGCCGCTCTGCGCAGGAGTACCTGCGTCCCCACCTGGCGACGCTGGCGTCCGTCCCTGATGCCGACCTGGTCGTGGCGCAGGCTCGCAAGGCGGTGACCGGGTCGGCGGTTCGCGTGGCAACGACCCTGCGGCACCGGCACGCCGACCCGGCGTTGGGTCCCCCACCTACTGCCCGCGGCGGTGACGGACAACTGCGGTTGGCCGCTCAGCCGTCGCCCGGTCGGACCGTGTCCACGGTCGGAAAGCGCGCGAAGTCGCGGTCCAGCGACACCACCGTGCAGCCGTGTTCGACGGCGACGGCCGCCAGGACCGCGTCGGGTAGCAGGTCACCTGAGGCATCGGCCTCCTGGCACATCCGCTGGAGCAGGTCGAGGTGCCGCCGGCCGGGCTCGGTGGCGACGTGATGGGGCTGTGCGCGCACGGCGGCGAGAAACTCGAACGCGTCCGACCGGGGTGTCGGCCGAGGGAACACCCTGCGGTTCGTCGCGAGCCGGAGGAACGACGCCCAGACGGTGAACGGCACCCCGAACGGCTCGTCCCCGGCGAGCAGCCGGTCGAACCACCCGCGGACCCTCTCGTGGTGCGGATGGTCGTCGCGGTGCGCGGCGAGCACGACGTTGACATCGAGCAGCAGCACCGTCAGCGCCGGCTGTCGAGCTCGGTGCTCTCGTCCAGGAGCTCGGCCATCGCCCGGTTCGAGGTCAGGTCGACCCCGGCTGCCGGACCGGAGCCGCCGTTGAACACCGGCACCCGCGGCCGGTCGGCGACCCGCGCCTGCTCCCGCGCGAACTCCCCCCGCAGTGCGTCGTCCACGACCCGGCCCAGGGACTGGCCACGTTCGCGAGCCCGCTCCTTGGCCTGCTCGAGCAGACCATCCGAGATCGACAGCGTGGTGCGCATGATGTTGACGTTACCGCATCAACGCATCGCGGACGCCGGCGCCGGACGAAGCCGACGGGACCTGACCGCGCCGTAGCCTCGGCGGCGATCTCCGGCCGGCGAAAGGATGGGGGCACGTGCAGTCCGCCATCCCGTCCGCCACGTCCCGACCCGCCCTTTCGTGGCTGACCGCGCTGGACCCGGGCACGCTGACCCGCCAGGTCGGGCCCGGCGCGGTCATCCGGGGCGCCGCCTACGCCCGCAACGGCGCCGTGACCGGACTCTCCGTCGGCGGCGACGGAACGGTCGTGCTCGCCTCCGTTCGCGGGACCCGCGCCGCGCCCTACCAGGTGGTGGTCCGGGCACTCGGGGACGGCAAATGGTCCAGCGACTGCAGCTGCCCCATGGGAGTTGACTGCAAGCACGTTGTCGCCGTCCTGCTCACCGCCCGCGATGCTTCCCTACGCGGAGACCGCACGACCGGCGCGACCAGCCCCGGCACGACCAGCCCCGGCACGACCGGCCCCGGCACAGCCAGCCCCGGGACCGGTAGCACCACCCCGCCCACCTGGGAACGCGTGCTCACCGACGTGTTCGAGCCGCAGGACCCCGCGCCCGACGACCCGGTGCCGCTGGCGCTGCTCGTCGAGGTCGTCGAGATCGCGCCCAGCCGCTGGGCCGGGCGCCCCGAAGCGGTGCCCCGGGCGCGGCTCCGCCCGGCCCGGCGCGGCTCCAACGGCGCCTGGATCAAGACCGGCGCATCCTGGCGCGACCTCGACATGCCCGGTGTGGGCCGGCCGCTGCACACCCGGCAACGCGACGCCCTGGTGGAACTTCTCCGGGCCGCCCGCGCCCGCCAGTCCGTCTGGCAGGCGCAGTACGGCGACCCGACCGTCCACCTCGACGAACTCGGCCCAGGCGGGTGGCGGTTGCTCGACGACGCCGTGCGGGCCGGCGTCACGCTGGTGTCCGAGCTCGGCTCCCGGGCCGGCCGACCCGGCGCCCGACCCGTCGAGCTGGCCGACGGCCCCGCCCACGTCACGCTGGACCTGCGCCGGGAAGTCGCCGCCGACGCTGTGCTGGCGCCCGTCGTCCACCTCCCCGGTGAACCCGACCTGCCGGCCCACCGGGTACAGCTGGTCGGTACGCCCCCACACGGGCTGTTCGTCGACGACCCCGCCCGGCTGCTGCTCGCCGGCTTCGACCGGCCGCTGGACGCCGCCGTCGCGCGGCTGCTGTCCCAGCGTTGGCCGCTGACCGTCCCCGCCGCGGACCTGCCCCGCTTCCTCGCCCGCTGGTACCCGCTGCTCCGGCAGCGGCTGCCGGTCGGGTCCGGCGACGCCAGCGTGGACCTGCCGGAGATCGCCCCGCCCGGCCTGGGCCTGGCCGTCCGCTTCGGCGCCGCCCACCGCACGGCGTTGCGCTGGTCGTTCCGCTACCCGGTGGACGGTCGCCCCGTCGAGGTCCCGATCAACGGCGCCAGCGACCTGGTCGCCCGGGACACCGACGCCGAGGAAGCGCTGCTCTCCGGCTTGGACCTGCTCGACCTGCTCGACGCCGTCCCCGCGCTGCGCGTGCAGGTGCCGGACGTCGTGGGACCGGCCCACCGGCTCGTCCCGGACGTCGAGCTGACCGGAATCGACACCGCCGTCTTCGTCGAGCAGGTCCTGCCCGGTCTCCGAGATCGCGATGACGTGCACCTCACCGTCGAAGGGGACCCCGCCGACTACGCCGAGGCCGCCGACGCCCCCCTGGTGTCGGTGTCGGCGCGGGAGTCCGCCGAGCCCGGCCAGACGGACTGGTTCGACCTCGGCGTGACCGTCAGCGTTGCCGGCCAGGTCGTCCCACTTGCCGGGCTGCTGTCCGCACTGTCGAGGGGCGAGTCGAGGATGCTGCTCGTCTCCGGCACCTGGTTCCGGCTGGACCGACCCGAGCTGCATGCGCTGCGGGCGGTCGTCGAGGAGGCGCGGGCGCTGACCGACCGGCCGCTCGGAGAGCTGCGGATCACCCCATGGCAGGCCGGACTGTGGGAGGAGCTGGTCAGCCTCGGCGTCGTGGAGCACCAGAGCGAGCGGTGGTCACGCACTGTCGGAGCACTGCTCGACCTCGATGCCGTCCCCACGCCGCCACCGCCGGCCACCCTGTCCGCGCAGCTGCGGCCCTATCAGCTGCAGGGTTACCACTGGCTGAGCCTGCTGTGGGACCTGCGCCTGGGTGGTGTCCTCGCCGACGACATGGGGCTGGGTAAGACCGTGCAGACGTTGGCGATGGTGGCACGTGCTGTCGAGGCGGGCACCCTGGGCGGGGATGCGGGACCGCTGCTGGTGGTGGCCCCGACGAGTGTCGTCTCCACCTGGGTCGCCCAGGCGGCACGGTTCTGCCCGTCGGTACGGGTGGCGGCGGTCACCGAGACCGCACGACGCAGCGGGCGCGCGCTGTCCGGGATCGGCGCGGCGGCCGACGTCGTCGTGACCTCCTACGCCCTGCTGCGGATCGACGCCGAGGAGTACGGCGCGGTGCGGTGGAGCGGTCTGGTCCTCGACGAGGCGCAGGCGGTGAAGAACCACCAGGGCAAGACCTACCAGGTGACCCGCCGGATCGAGGCGCCGTTCCGGCTCGCCGTCACCGGGACGCCGCTGGAGAACTCACTGATGGATCTGTGGGCGCTGCTCTCCCTTGCCGCACCGGGCCTGTTCCCGAGCCCCGGCCGGTTCACCGAGACCTACCGCAAGCCCATCGAGAACGAGCGGTCCACCGAGCAGTTGGCGGTGCTGCGTCGGCGGATCAGACCGCTGATGCTGCGCCGGAACAAGGAGCAGATCGCCACCGATCTGCCCCCGAAGGTCGAGCAGGTCCTCGAAGTGGTCCTCAACCCTGCGCACCGCCGGGTCTACGACCGGCACCTCGCCCGGGAACGGCAGCGAGTGCTGGGGCTGCTCGACGACATGCAGCGGAACCGGATCGCGATCTTCCGCTCGCTGACCGTGCTGCGCCAGCTCAGCCTCGACGCCTCCCTGATCGATCCCGATGCCACCCACGTCCGCTCCAGCAAGATCGACGCGCTGCTGGACCACCTGGGCGAGGTCGTGGCCGAGGGCCACCGGGTGCTCGTCTTCAGTCAGTTCACCCGCTTCCTCGCCCTCGTCCGCGACCGACTGACGGCGGAGAACATCGCCCACGTCTACCTGGACGGTCGTACCCGGGACCGGAGGTCGCGCATCGCTGCGTTCACCGAGGGGACTGCTCCGGTCTTCCTGATCAGCCTCAAGGCCGGCGGGGTCGGGCTGACGCTGACCGAGGCCGACTACGTCTACGTCCTGGACCCGTGGTGGAACCCTGCCACCGAGGCCCAGGCCGTGGACCGCGCACACCGGATCGGCCAGGACAAGACGGTGATGGTGTACCGCCTCGTCGCGGCCGACACGATCGAGGAGAAGGTCGTAGCGCTGCAGCAGCACAAGCGCGACCTGTTCGCCCGCGTCGTCGACGGTGACGGCTCCTTCGGCAACCAGCTCAGTGCCGACGACATCCGCGGCCTGTTCTCGGCCTGACCGCAGCCACGAGCGGGCGGCCGGGCAGGAGTACCTGCTGAGCAGGCTGATCCACGAGGCCGCCGTCCCGACCGTGGAAGAGGTGCTCGACCGCGCGGGCGGCCGGGCAGGTGGACGGATACCGATCACGACAGCCACAGCGATCCTTCGGGAGGATCGTGATCGTCGTTGACGCCAGCGTCCTAGCACCCGCTCTCGCGGACGACAGCGCGGACGGCGACGCGTCCCGAGCCAGCTTGCGTGCAGACCTGCTCGCCGCGCCGGAACTGATCGACCTCGAGGTTCTTTCCGTCTTCCGGCGACAGATCGCGGTCGGCCAGCTTGCGGTACCACGTGCCGAAATGGCCGTGGCGGACCTCCTCGCGCCACCGCTGCGGCGGATCTCCCACCGGGGCCTGCTGCTGCGTTGCTGGGAACTGCGGCACAACCTGACTCAGTACGACGCCGCCTTCGTGGCGCTCGCCGAGCTGTTCGATGCGACGACCGGGGGGCGAACGTCCAGTACCTCTAAATCTGTTGTGGGTGAATCTTTTGTTCAGCAGTTGAACCATCTGGCGCTCGCGCGATTTCCCGACAAGGGCAGTGCGCGCCCTGAGCCAACTCGGCACTGCTGCGGGGGCTCCGTTTCGGTTACGCCGTGTACCTCGGAACCTGCCCATCGCTGATGGAGACCTGACCGGTCTGTTCACGTACGACGACTCAGGCGGGGCTGTTATCGCCCGGTCAGTTCCAGGACGCGGCGCGACCGCGGTCGACCTGCTGCATGAGTACACCGGGAACGGTGCCGGCCGCGTCGGATAGGTCTTGCTTGTCGACGGTCACCAGAGCGGTCACGTTGACGACCGAATCCCGAGGAAGCCCGGTCAACGCGGCCGGCAGGAAGACATTGCCCGGCATTGCGCCCAGCGCGGTGTTCGACGTCACAACTGCGACGATCACTGTCGCGAGGCGGCTCCTGGTGAAGACATCAGCCTGGACGACAACGACCGGCCGGCGCTTCGCGGGGCGGCTTCCGACGGCCGGGCCAAGATCGACCCAGTGCACCTGCCCGCGCTCGATCACCAGTTGCCGTCATCGTCGGACAACCGACGGCGACCCACCGCGGCCGCGACCCGGTTCGAGTCATCGTTGGCTGCGAGGTCGACTGCTCGGTCGATGTCCTGCACCACGACCGCGCTTTCCAGCTCCTCCAGGTAACGATCGAGTGCCGTGGCGAACAGCTCCGAGCGGCTGATCCCCAGCTTCGCGGCAGACGCGGTGGCGCGTTGGAAGGTTGCGTCGGGAAGGGACACGGCGGTCTTCATGCGATAAGTATAGCTGGGTATAACCGGGCGGTTCCGTCGGCGCCCCCGTCCGTTTCGGCTACACCGGCCGGCCCCGGACCACCCCGGGCAGGCTCAAGCTTCGTAAGCGCGGATCGAGTCGATTGCGAGGTCGAGCCCGGCCGCCAGCGGTGCGGTGTCCCGCAGGGTCTCGGTGAGCAGCAGTCCCCCCTGCACCGCGGCGAGCGTGCCGAGGGCCAGCCGGTCCGGATCGGCGTCGGGCCGCAGCTCCCCGCGGTCGCGCATCGCCCGGAGCCCGTCCCGGATCGAGGCGTCCCACCGGAGAAACCCGGCTGCGAGAGCAGTGCGCGCATCCTCGTCGGTTCCGGCGAGCTCGTTGGCGAGCGACCCGAGCGGGCAGCCGCCGACACACTCGTGCTCGAGCTGCGCGGCCACGAGCAGGTCCCGCCACGCGACGAGCGCCTCGAACGAGTCCAGGTTGCTGAGCACCGGTTGCTGGCCGGCGATGACCTGTTCGGTCTGGTAGGTGATCACCGCTCTCACAAGTGCCGACTTGTCGGCGAAGTAGTGGTAGAGCTGAGAGTTGCTGACCCCGGCCCCGGCACGCACCTGATCGGTCGTCGTACCGGCCACACCTCGCGCGAACATCAGGTCCGCAGCCGTCGCGACGATCCGGGCGCGCGTCGCCCGGCCCTTGGGCGTCGACCCCGCCGACCGCGGATCCCCCGAGGTCGGCCGCTCGCGTGTCGCGGCCTCCGGACTCATTCCTCGACCCTACCCGGTCTGGCCTTGACGAGCCAGAACAACCGGAGTACGTTCTGGCCTATTCAAGCCAATCGAGGGGACACTATGACGACGAGCACTACCGCCACCCGTACCGCGCTGGTCACCGGCGCAACCAGCGGCATCGGCCGCGCCACTGCCCAGGCCCTGGCCGACGCCGGCCTGCACGTCGTGCTCAGCGGGCGTGACACGGCGCGAGGCGAAGCCGCGGTGAAGCAGATCCGGACCGGTGGGGGGCGCGCGGACTTCGTCGCAGCCGACCTGACCGACGCAGCATCCGCGACCGCGCTGGCCCGGGCGGCCGAGTCCGTCCTCGGCGGCCGGGTCGACGTGCTGGTGAACAACGCCGGCGGCGGTCTGTTCGGCCCCACCGACCAGATCTCGGAGCAGGCCTTCGACGCCAGCTACGGCCTCAACGTCAAGGCTCCGTTCTTCCTCACCGCGGCGCTCGCCCCGGCGATGGCCGAGCGCGGGGACGGTGTGATCGTCAACGTCAGCACGATGGTCGCCGAGTTCGGCATGGCGGGCATGGGCGTGTACGGCTCCGCCAAGGCCGCGCTGAACCTGCTGACCAAGTCGTGGGCGGCGGAGTTCGGCCCGCGCGGCGTCCGCGTCAACGCCGTCAGCCCCGGCCCGACCCGCACCGAGGCCTCCGTCGCGATGGGCGACGCCTTCGACCAGCTCGCCGCCGCATCGCCCGCCGGTCGCGCAGGCACCCCGAAGAGGTCGCCGCCGCCATCGCCTACCTGGTGTCGCCCGCCGCCGCGATCGTGCAGGGGGTCGTGCTGCCCGTCGACGGGGGACGCGTCGCCGTCTGACCTGCCCGCGGCCGGTCGTCCTGACCGCCGGGCCGGGGTACGCGCCCCGGAGCTGTGCTCACATCCAATCATCAAGGAGATCCTGTGCCACGTCTTGAGAACGGTGCTCCCTTCCCCGCCCTGCAGCTGCCGCTCGTCGGCGGCGGCACCCTGTCACTGCCGGGAGACCTGGCGGGCAGCTTCGGTGTCGTCCTGGTCTACCGCGGTGCCTGGTGTCCGTACTGCAATGCCCAGCTGTCGTCGTTCGCCCGCGCCGCGGAGCAGTTGGACGCGGCGGGCATCCGGGTGGTCGCGCTGTCGGTGGACGACGAAGCGACCTCCGGCGCACTGGTCGACCGCCGCCACCTGGGCTTCCCCGTCGCGCACAGCGCGGACCCGGACCAGGTGGCGGCGGCGTTGGGGTCCTACGTCAACGACGAACCGCACTACCTGCAGTCCACCGGATTCGTCCTCGCACCCGACGGCACCGTCGTGACCGCCGTCTACTCCTCGGGTGCCATCGGGCGCCTGGTGCCCGAGGACGTGCTCGGTCTCGTCCGCTACGTGAGCGAGCACGGGTGAGCGACGCCCCCGCACCGCCCCACCGAGCCACGGAGCCCGCTGCGCCCGACTACCCGCAGATGATCGCCCCGACCGGCCTCGTCGAGCCCGCCCCGCGGCGGGTGCGTGCCGTGCTGGCCGACCGGACGGTGCTGGACACGACCCGCGCGATGTATGTGTGGGAGTGGCCGAACTACCCCCAGTACCACGTGCCGCTGGCCGACATCGACCCGGCGGTGCTCGTCGACCAGCAGCATCAGCAACGGACGAAGCGAGGCACCGCACACCTGCACGGGCTCCGGGTCGGGGACACGTTCCGGCCCGGCGCAGCGCGGGTCTACCGCGAAGACGCCGCGGCCGGACTGGCCGACACCGTGCGCTTGGACTGGTCGGCGCTGGACGCGTGGTACGAGGAGGACGAGCAGGTCTTCGTCCACCCACGCAACCCCTACGTCCGGGTGGACGCCATCCGGTCCAGCCGGCCGGTGCGCGTCGAGCTCGAGGGCGTTGTCCTGGCCGAGAGCGCCTCGCCGGTGATGGTCTTCGAGACGGGGCTGCCGACGCGGTACTACCTGCCCCGCACCGACGTCCGGTTCGAGCACCTGCTGCCGACGGACACCGTCACCGAATGCCCGTACAAAGGCACGACGACCGCGTACTGGTCGGTGCGGGTCGGGCAGGCGACGCACCAGGACCTGGCGTGGTCCTACGACTTCCCCACCCGGCAGCTGCTACCGATCACCGGGATGGTTGCCTTCTACAACGAGAAGGTCGACCACATCGTCGCCGGCCGGTTGCTGGAGCGGCCGACGACCCACTTCTTCGCCAGCTGACGACGACCACGCCCACCGCCGAGCAGACTCCGTGACGACAGGCCGCACGACCCGTCCCATTCGACCCGGAGGTCGCCGAGCATGACCACACCGACTCCCCCTGCCCCCGCCGGTTCCGCGGGCTACCTGGCGGTGCCTGTGCCGACCGTCGGCCGGCCCGGTCCGTGGCCCGGCGTCGTCCTCGTCCACGACCTGTTCGGCGTCGGTGACGACATGCGCGAACAGGCCGACTGGCTCGCCGCGGCCGGGTACGTGGTGAGCATCCCCGACCTATACAACGGGCAGAGCGCGATCCGCTGCGTCAGGGGCATGTTCGCCCAGCTCAGCGCCCAGCGCGGACCGGTGTTCGACCGGATCGACGCCGCCCGCTCCACGCTGGCTGCGTCTGCGGACTGCACGGGGGCGGTCGGGGTCATCGGCTACTGCATCGGCGGCGGGTTCGCGCTGCTGCTGGCCGGCCATCCCGGGTGGTCGGCCGCCGCCGTCAACTACGGGCAGGTCCCGGACAACCTCGAGACCGTGCTGGCCGGCGCCTGCCCCCTCGTCGCCAGCTTCGGCGGCCGGGACCGGAGCCTGCCCGGTGCCGCCGGAAACGTCCGGGCCGCCGCGGCCGCAGCCGGGGTCACCGCCGACGTCAAGGAGTATCCCCAGGCCCGGCACGGATTCATCAACCGGCTGACCGGCGCTTCACCGTTGACCCCGATGCTCAAGGTCGCCGGGCTCGGGTATGACCACGACGCCGCCGCCGACGCGAAGCGCCGGATCCTCTCGTTCTTCGACACCTACCTGCGCGCCGGCAGCACTGCGGCCTGACCCTGGCTGACCCGGCTGACTTTGGCTGGCCCGGGGTGACCCTGACTGACCCCGGGCGCTACCGCGCCGCCGCCGACCGGTCGCACGCCTGGGCGGCCAGGGCACGCACGACGTCGTCGCGGCCCTGGCCGACGAACCGCCGTGCCGATGGGTCAAGGCCGGGTCGGGCCAGGAGCCGCTCGGCCCGGTCCAGCAGCTGCGCCGATGCCAGCGGAGCGGGGAACATCCCGGTCAGGAAGTCTGTCGCGATGCCGGACGTCGCCCTGGCCCAGATGGTCGCGGCCTCGGTGAAGTAGCGTTCGGCGAACCCGGCCAGCACCTCGGCGTCCCCCGCCTGCCAGAAGGTGCGCATGATCGCCACTCGGGTGGTCCCGGCGGTGTCCACCCGGGCCACCGCGGCCGCCCACGCGTGCTCCTTCGCGTCGGCGGCGGGCCGGGCGGCCGACGCGGCAGCGGCGTGTTCGCGCCCGGCGGTTGTCGGATCGGTCCTCAGCTCGTCCTCGATCGCCCCCTCGTCCACCCGCCCGAGCCGCGCCAGCCCGGTGAGCACCCGCCACCGCAGGTCGGTGTCGACGGCCAGCCCCGCCGGTACGGCGGTGCCGTTCAGCAACCCGGTCAGCAGCGCGGCGTCGGTGTCCGCGACCGCCGACGCGGCCAACGCGCGGACCACCAACAGCTGCACGTCGGAGCCGGCCTCGGCGCCCGCGAGCAGCGCTCGCAGACCCGTGGTCCACCGCGCCCGGATCCGGTCGCGGCCCACCGGGTCGGTGTACCGCTGGACCGCCGTCGCCGTCTGCGAGCACACGGCCTCCACCGCGGTCGCCTGCACCTCGGTGGCCAACCCCCGCAGGGCCAGTTCCACCCACGCCGACGCCGGGAGCTCGCCGTCCCGGGTCATGTTCCAGGCCGCGGTCCACGCCATCGCCCGGGCCAGCGGCTCGGCCAGGCCGTCGATCGACGTCGTCAGGGTGGCCAGGGACCGCTCGTCCAGGCGGGCGACGACGAAGGTCAGGTCGCCGTCGTTGAGCAGCACCAGGTCCGGGACGGCAGCCCCGACCAGTTCGGGCACCTGGGTCGACGGGCCCCGCACGTCCAGCTCGATCCGGCCGGTCCGGAACAACCCGCCGGCCGGGCCGGTCGCGAACAGCCCGAGCGCCATCCGGTGCGGGCGCAGTGTCGGGTGCTCCGGAGCAGCGCTCTGCTCGATCGCCGCTGCGGTGTACCGGCCGTCCGCCACGCTGGTCACCAGGCGCATCCTGTTGACGCCGGCGGTCCCCAGCCAGGCCGTCGCCCAGTCGGCGAGTGGCCGCCCGGAACTAGCCTCCAGCGCCCGCAGCAGATCGGCGAACTCGGCGTTGCCGTAGGCGTGCTCGGCGAAGTAGGCGCGCAGCCCGGCGAGGAACGGCTGCTCACCAACCCAGGCGACCAGTTGGCGAAGTACGGACGCGCCCTTGCCATACGTGATCCCGTCGAAGACGCTCTCCGCGGTGTCCAGATCGACCACGTCCGCGGCGATGGGGTGCGTCGAGCTCAGCTGGTCGGCGCGGTAGGCGTTGCCCTTGTCGAGGGCGAACTCCACCCAGGCGTCGGTGAACCGGGTCGCCTCGGCCGCGGACCAGTACGCAGCCCAGTCCGCGAAGGACTCGTTCAGCCACAAGTCGTCCCACCAGCGCATCGTCACCAGGTCGCCGAACCACATGTGCGCCATCTCGTGCAGCAGCACGATCGCCCGGACCGCGTGTGCGCTCTCGCTCTCCCGGGACCGGAACACGAACTGCTCGGTGAACGTCACGCAGCCCGGGTGCTCCATCGCACCGCTGTACTCGGGGACGAACACCTGGTCGTAGCTGGTGAACCCGTACGGCGTGGCGAACCGGTGCTCGTAGTGGGCCAGTCCCTGCTTGGTGAACGCGAACAGCTCGTCCGCGTCCAGGTGTCGGGCCAGCGACTGCCGGCACAGCCAGCCCAGCGGGATCCGGGCGGCCGCGCCGGTGTAGGTGTCGGTGACCCGGTGGTACGGGCCGGCGACCACCGCGAGCAGGTAGGTGGCCATCGGCTCGGTCGGCGCGAAGTCCCAGCGCCGGGACGCGCCGGTCTCGGCGTCGGCGTCGGCGTCGGCGTCGGGAGGTGACAAGTCCACCGGATCCGGCGTGGCCGCGTTTGAGACGACGGTCCAGTCGGCCGGGGCGGTGACGTGCAGGGTGAACGAGGCCTTGAGGTCCGGCTGCTCGAAACAGACGAAGACCCGCCGGGCGTCGGCGGCCTCGAACTGGCTCCACAGGTAGGTGCGGTCGTCGACCGGGTCGACGAACCGGTGCAGTCCCTCGTCGCTGCGCATGTACGCGCACTCGGCATCGACCACCAGCTCGTTGGTCGCCTGCAGCCCGTCCAGGCGCACCCGGGAGTCGGTGAACACCTGCGCCGGGTCCAGCGCCGCCCCGTTCAGCGACACCGCCGCCACCCGCGGCGCGATCAGGTCGGCAAAGCTCGCCCCACCGACGTCGGTGCTGGTGAAGCTCACCACGGTCCGCGAGCGGAAGGTCTCCAGGCCGCCGGTCAGGTCCAGCCAGATCTCGTACCGCTGCACCGCCAACACCGCGGACCGGGCAGCCGCCTCGTCCCGCGTCAGGTTCTGTCCCGGCATGGGCCGGATGCTGTCACGCCGGCGGCCTGCCCGGTTCGGCGTTCGCTCGCCATCCACGTCGTAGTGGTCAACCCCAGCCGGGCTCGCGCCGTGACGCGCCCCGGAAGCTGGGGCGCAGACGATAGATGATCTACTGCCACGCTGTCACCCGTGCCCGGCCGGAAGGCCCGACCCGACGCTCGTCCGTTCGACCGGTGAGCACCTGCCGGTTCCCGCTCGACCGGGTCCGTGAGCATCCCTAACGTTCGCATACGGCGGGCGAACGACGACCCCGCCCGACGCGGATGGTCGACTTTGACAGGAGCTTGCATGTCCCCTCGCCCCCCCACGGCCAGGCGCGCGATGTCCGCCGTCGCCGTCCTCGCCGTCGGCTCCGGTGCGCTCGTGGCAGCCGCCACCGCGAGCGCCGCGACGACCGCGACCGCCACCGCTGCCTCCGCTACCGCCGGCCGGCACGCCTTCCCCGGGTCGGTGCCGCGGTTCGTGGCCACCGCGCCCGATGCCGGACCGGCCGCCGCGGCCACGACCGTCGAGGGCGAGGTCTACCTCTCGCTCCAGGATGAGGTCGGCGCCCAGGCGTTCGCGACGGCGGTCTCCACTCCGGGCAGTTCCCGCTACGGCCACTACTTGAGCCCGGCGGCATGGATCTCGCGGTACTCCCCGTCCCGCGCCGATCTGGCCGCAGTCGAGAAGTACCTCACCGACAGCGGTCTGACGATCTTCGCCGTCCCCACCAGCCGCCAGTACGTCGTCTTCCGCGGGCCGGCCCCGAAAGCCGCTGCCGCGTTCGGCACCACGCTGCGCTCCTACCGCGTCGGGGGAACGACGGTGACCGCTCCGGCAACCGCGCCGACGCTGCCGGCCGGCGTTGCCTCCCACGTCCTGGGGGTCAGCCTCGGCGACAGCAGGAGCAAGCTGACCCGGCCGGCCAACGTGCGGCCGAACTCTGGCACCGCAGCCGCCGGGAGGACCCGTTCCCCGAAGCCCGGCGCCCCGAAGTCCGGCGCCCCGACAGCCGGCGCCCCGACAGCCGGCGCACCGAAGTTCGGTGCCCGGGCGGTGGCCGCGAGCTCGACGGCGTGCTCCTCCTACTGGGCGCAGCACAGCACGACGCTGCCCGGGGCATACGGCCGCACGTCGTTCCCCACCTACCTCTGCGGATACCTGCCGAGCCAGTTGCGGTCGGCCGGCGGGCTGAACAAGCAGATCAACTCTGGTCTCGACGGGACCGGCCAGACGGTCGGCATCGTCGACGCCTACGCCTCGCCGACGATCGTCCGCGACACCAACGACTACATGCGCGCGGTCGGCTCGCCGCTGCTGACCCGGTTCACCGACATCTCCGAGCCCGCGTCGCGGTTCAACGACGAGGCGCTGTGCGGCGGGCCGTCGGGGTGGCAGGGCGAGCAGACCCTGGACGTCCAGTCCGCGCACTCGGTGGCGCCCGGTGCCCGGATCCTCTACTCCGGCGGGTTCAACTGTGGTGCCGGCATCGACGTCGCCGTGTCGAAGATCCTCGACAGCGGTCTGGCGAACATCGTCAGCAACAGCTACGGATACCTCGGCGAGGCGGTCTCGGACGACCTCGCTCGCGGCGGCCAGAACATCCACCTCCAGGCCGCCGGTGAGGGCATCGGCATGTACTACTCCAGCGGTGACAGCGGCGACGAGAGCATCAATCTCGGGTATACCTCACCGGACTTCCCCGCCAGCTCGCCGTTCGTCACCGCGGTCGGTGGCACCAGCGAGGCGATCGGTGCCAACGGCAGCTACCTGTTCGAGACCGGCTGGGAGAGCGCCCGGACGCAGGTGGTCAAGGGGGCCTACAGCCCGGCGCTCCCGGGAGCGTTCCGGTTCGGCGCCGGCGGCGGGGTGAGCGCGCTGTTCGCGGAGCCCGCCTACCAGAAGGGCGTCGTCCCGGCGAAGCTGGCGAACTCCGTCGACGGCACGCCGTCGCGGGTCGTGCCGGACATCGCCGACCTCGCCGACCCCTACACCGGCTTCCAGATCGCGATCCGCCCGATCCTCGACGACACGAGGCTGGAGACCGGGCCGCTGGTGTATGAGACGTACGGCGGCACCAGCCTGGCCTCACCGATCGCTGCGGCGAAGGCGGCGCTGGTCCAGGACGCGACCAACCGGCGTATCGGGTTCGCCAACCCCGCGATCTACGCCGCGGCGACGGCACTGCCGTCCGGGTTCCACGACGTCGTCAAGCCGGCCCGTCCGGTCGCCGTCGCCTTCGCCCCCGTCGGTACCAAGCTGCAGTTCCTGGTGACGTTCGACCAGGGGTTGAGCCTGTTCGCCGCGAAGGGCTACGACACCGAGACCGGCGTCGGCAGCCTCGAGGTCCCCGCGCTGGCCGCGTTCCTCAGCCGACACTGAGCTGAGTCAGCGCGTGCGGCGGCCCGCGGTGGTCTGACAGTCCGCCATCAGGGCGGCGGCGCACCGAGCGGGGAGTGCACCTCGCCGAGGTTGCGCAGGAACCGCGCAAGCCCGCGCAGGTCGTCGGTGTTGACCGCGTCCACCCCGACCTGGCAGAGCAGCGACCAGACGGCCTCCCGCGCAGGCCCGGGCGTGTCTGGCGTGGCCCAGAAGCGCACGGCCCGGCCCTGCGCGTGTGCCGCCGTGACGATGCGGACCAGTCGACGCCGCGCCCGGGCCGGTACCGGGCCGTTGCCGTCCCAGTCGACAACACGTCCCCAGTCCGCGCTCACCATGGGGACCACCTCGGCCGGGACACCGCCCCGCAGCCGTGCGAGGTGGCCGGGTGACAGGCGTCCCAGGTCCGCGAGCCGCCCGTCGCAGGCGGCCAGTCGATCCCGTTGCAGGGCCACCAGCGAGCGGGCGCGGTGGCCGCTCAGGAGCACCCGGACCGGGCCGGGGACCAGCCGACCGCCCGTCCACCGCGTCAGCACGTCCGCGTACGGCACCAGCTCACGCCCGACGGCGCGGTGCGTCGCCAGCGCCGAGGTCTTGACGTCCAGCACCAGTAGCAGCGGTCCGGCCGCCGGCGGGAGCAGTGATCCGGACCGCGCCAGCTCGGCGATCGGTGCGAGGTACCGCGCCCCGAGGGTGACCGCTGGGTCCAGTTCGGCCTCGTCGTGGCCCACCAGCAGCCGGCCGCCGCGCAACCACACGTCCACCTCGACGGCGGTGAACCCGGCGGCCAGGGCGTCCGCGAGCGGCCGGGGGTGCGCGCTGTCGCGATGCGCGAAGGCGCGGGGCAACACGACAACGTCGTCCACGACACCACCGTGGTCGACCGCGACGAGGCCACGGGGGACGACAGCCGGTCGGAGACCGAACAACGCTCGAAGACTGTGTGGACACGGGGTGAACTCCCCGGTCGGCGCTCCGGCACGGCCGCCGCTCCGCCCTATGTTCGACCCCGTCCACCAGGCCACGAGGAGGAACCGTGAGCACGCCCCGACGTCCCCTGTCCCGCAGACAGTTGCTGGTCGGTGCTCTCGCCACCGTCGGTGCGGCCGGCTGCGCCCCCAACGGCGGCACCACCACAGCCGGCACCGGCGCCGTCACGACCACGTCGGCCGGGGCCACCGGGTCCACCGCCGGCGCCGCCCCCGTCACCAGCCCGGTGACGCTGTACTCCGGTGCGGACACCAACATCCGCCAGCTGTGGCAGGGCGCCCTCATCCCCGCGTTCCAGAAGGCGTTCCCCCAGTACCCGGTGAAGTTCGTGTTCTCCGAGCACGGGACGAACGACACCCAGGAGTACGCCCGACTCGGCGCCTCCATCGCCACGAGGAAGGCCCCGCCGGCGGACCTGTTCGATACCGGGTTCGTGAACACCGCCGCGACGGCCGGCCAGCTGGCCCCGGTCACCGCGGCTCAGGTACCGAACATCACGAAGGTCCAGGCACCGCTGCTCACCCCGGTCGATGGGGCGGCGATCCCCTACCGCGGGTCCTCGGTCCTGCTTGCGTACGACTCCACGAAGGTGACGAACCCGCCGAAGACCCTGGCTGAGTTGCTGGACTGGATCCGCGCCCACCCAGGGAAGTTCACCTACAACAGCCCGTCCACCGGCGGCTCCGGCCAGGCCTTCGTCGCCACGGTGCTGGACTCTGCCCTCACCGCCCCGGCACGGGCGACCTTGACCGCCAAGGCCGACGCCACGGCCGAGAAGGGGTGGGACGCCGGCTTCGCGACGTTGCGCGGACTGAACGGGGTCGTCTACCAGCACGTGTACCCGAACGGGAACCAGGCCGTGCTGGACCTGCTCGGCAAGGGACAGATCTGGATCGCCCCGGTGTGGTCCGACCAGTACCTCACGGCCGTCGGGAACGGCCAACTGAAGGCGAGCGTGAAGGTCACCCAGATTTCCGGTCCCTCCTTCACCGGGGGCGCCGCCTACCTCGGGATTCCCAAGAACAGCAGGAACGTGCCGGGCGCGGCGGCCCTGGCCAACTTCGTGCTCGAGCCGGCCCAGCAGGCCGCCATCGTCACGACGATCGCCGGCTTCCCGGCCGTTCCGGTGGCCACCCTCCCGAAGGCGACCCAGGCCAAGCTCGTGGGGACCGACGCCAACAACCTGCGCGCCGGCTACTCCGCGGGCGCGTCGGAGGACCTGAGCCGGCTGTGGCAGGCGAAGGTCCCGGGCTGAGATGCCCCGCGCCCGCTTGCGCGGCCTGCTCATGGCGGCCCCCCCGGTGTTGGTGGTGACCGTGTTCGTCGGGCTGCCCATCGTGGCCGCGGTCCTGTACACCTTCGGTTACGGCGGCGGCCCGAACACGGTTGTCTCCTCGATCGCCCAGGGCCAGTTCCTGTCCACCTCGGGCCCGACGCTCGGGGCGTACCGCGATGTGTTGGCGGACCCGCTCTTCGGACGCAGCCTGGTCGCGACTGTCGTGGTCACGGTCGTTTCCACCGTGGTCACGCTGGTGATGGCCGGCGCGATCGCGTTGTGGGCGAGGCTGTCCGGATCCCGGCTCGCGAAGGTGCTCTCGGCGCTGGCCGTCGTCCCGCTGTTCGTCCCGGTCGTCATCGCCTCCTACGCCCTGCTCGGGTTCTACGCCCGCGACGGTTTCCCGGCCAGCGTCGCCCACCTGCTGCACCTGCCTGAGCCGGTGTTCAGCTACACCCTCACCGGCGTGACGATCGGCGAGGTGTGGACCAGCCTGCCGTTCGCCGTGCTGATGCTCACCTCAGGGTTCGCCGCGGTGCCGGACGCGCTCGTCGAGGCAGCCCGTGACGCCGGCGCCTCCGGGCTGCGGACGATCCGCTCGGTGCTGCTGCCGATGGCAGTCGTCCCGGTCGTCATCGCCGCGACGTTCACGGCGATCGGTGTCGTGGGCAGCTTCACGGTTCCCTACCTGCTCGGGCCGAACGCCCCGAACATGCTCGGGGTGAACCTCACCCAGACCTTCGGCGCCTTCAACCGTGCCCAGCAGGCACAGGTGATGGCGGTGATCCTGTTCGTGCTCGCTGCCGGAATCGGTGCCGCGTACGTGTGGGCGAACTTCCGGGCGGCCAGGCGCTCCGGGGTGGCCTCGTGAGCGGACAGGCGGTCGCAACGGTTCCCGCCCGTCCCGAGAGCGATGCTTCCGCCCTCGACGGGACCACCCGTTCCCGGCCGACGGGGCTCCCGTCGCGGCGCAGGTCCCGGCGGCGCTCCCGGTCGGTGTCGGCCGTCGCGACCCGGCTGGCGGCCGGCATCCTGCTCGCGGCGGTGGCGCTGTTCGTCTTCGGCCCGCTGGTGTGGCTGGGACTGCGGGCCTTCACGGCGGACTGGGTGTTCCCGGCGCTGCTCCCCTCCCACTGGACCCTGGATTGGTGGGGCCGGGTGTTCGGCACCCCCGAACTCGCCGGGTCCGTCCGGCTCAGCTTCGCCTTCGCGTTGACCACGGTCCTGGTGTCCTCGGCCATCTGCCTGCCCGCGGCCTACGCCTTCGGCCGTTACGAATTCCCCGGCCGGCGCTGGCTGCTCGTTGCGCTGTTCGCGGCGAACGCCTTCCCGAAGATCGGACTCTTCGTCACGATCGCCAGCCTCTTCTACACGTTGCAGCTGATCGGGACCTTCCTCGGCGTCGTGGTCGTCCACGTGCTCGGGACCGTCGTCTTCATGACGTGGATCCCCGCGGCGTCGTTCGCGGCGATCCCCCGCAGCCTGGAGGAGGCCGCCCGCGACGTCGGGGCGCGCCCGTGGCGGGTGTTCGCCCGCGTAACCCTGCCGATGGCGGCCCCCGGCATCCTGGTCGCGATGATCATGTCGTTCCTCGCCTCCTTCGACGAGGCGCAGGGAACGTTCCTGGTCGGTGCGCCGGACTACCTGACCATGCCGATCGAGATGTACTCCCTGGTACTGAACTACCCGAGCCAGGCCGCGGCCGTGTTCTCCCTCGTGCTTTCGGCGCCCTCGGTGCTGCTGCTGCTCGGCGTCCGGCGCTGGATCATGGGCGGCCACCTGGCGGCGGGGTTCCAGCTGCGATGACCACGGCCACCCATCGCACCCGCGTCCCCGGGCCGGGGGACGCCCCCGGACCGGGTCGCGTGTCCGGGGACGCCGCGCAGCCGGGGCTGCGGCTGTCCGGGCTCGCCAAGACCCTCGGTGGACGCCTCGTCGTGGACGAGCTCGACCTCGATGTCGCCGACGGTGAGCTGGTCTGTCTGCTCGGTCCCTCGGGGTGCGGGAAGACGACGACGCTGCGGATGATCGGCGGTTTTCTACGTCCCGACAGCGGCGAGGTGCTCATCGCCGGGCAGCCGGTGACCGAGCTCGCCCCCGACCGGCGGCCGACGGCGATGGTCTTCCAGAACTACGCGCTGTGGCCCCACATGACCGTCCGGGCCAACGTCGCGTTCGGCCTGAAGGTGCAGAAGGTCCCCCGCGACGAGATCGAGCACCGGGTGTCCCAGGTCCTGGAGCTGGTCAACCTCACCCGGCACCGCGACTCCTACCCCGCGCGCATCTCCGGGGGCGAGCAGCAGCGGGCGGCGCTCGCCCGGGCACTCGTGCTGCGCCCCCAGGTGCTGCTGCTCGACGAGCCGCTGTCCAACCTCGACGCGAAGCTGCGCGTCCGGGTCCGGGAGGACATCCGGACCATCCAGCAAGAACTCGGCATCACGACGGTGCTGGTCACCCACGACCAGGACGAGGCGCTGACCGTCGCAGACCGGATCGCCGTCATGAACGACGGCCGCATCGAGCAGCTGAGTACCCCCCGCGAGCTCTACCGGCGCCCGCGCACCCGGTTCGTCGCCGAGTTCGTCGGCACCATGAACCTGCTCCCGGGCGCGGTCACCGACGACGGGGCGGAACTCGCGGGCAGCCGGGTTGCCGTCCGGGAACCGTCCCGGCCGGTCCCGGACGCACTGGTCGGGATCCGCCCGGAGGACGTCCTGCTGAGCCGTCCCGGGGCCGACGACGGGCCGGTGGGCCGCGTGGTTCGGGAGATCCCCCGGGGTGGACTGACCGAGGTCGTCGTCGAGCTCGGGCCGAACCGGCTGCGGGCACTGGTCTCGGCCGACGTCGACCCGTTGCGGGCCTGGCCCGGCGGGGAGGTGTCGGTCGCCTTCACCCGGGTCCTTTCCTATGTGGACGGGCTGCTCGTCGACGACGGGCCGTCCGAGTGAGCGCTGCTCCGGCACGTCGTCCCGCGGCGCCGCCGGAAGGCGCGGTCGAGCTGGCGGGCGCTCTCGCCCGGGACGTCGTAGACCTGCTGCGCCGGGACCTCGGAACCGGGCCGCGCACCGACGTCACCACGAAGGCGCACGCCGCCGACCTGCTCACCGGTGCGGACGTCGCTGTCGAGGCACACGTCCGCTCGGCCGTGCTCGACCGCTTCCCGGACCACGGCGTCGTCGGTGAGGAGGGCGGCACCAGCGGCGCCGACACGGCCCACTGCCGGTGGTGGGTCGATCCGGTGGACGGCACGACGAACTGGGCGCACGGGCTGCCATGGGCGAGCTTCTCCCTCGCCCTGACCGTCGACGGGACCCCCGTGCTCGGGGTCGTCGCGGACCCGTTCCGCCAGGAGCTCTGGGCGGCGTCGACCGACCGGCCGGCGACGTTGGACGGGCGGCCGGTGCACTGCTCGGAGACCGCCGGGCTTGCCGGGACGCTGGTGCTCACCGAGTGGGCGGCCCACGAGCCGTGGCCAGGGATGGACACGCTCCTGAGCGGGCTCGCCTCGCAGCACTGCACCTCCCGGGTGATGGGGTCCTCCGCACTGTCGCTGGCCAGCGTGGCGGCCGGCCGCGCCGCCGGGACAGTCATCGGACAGTTCTCCCCGGTCGACGACCTGGCCGGGGCCTACATCGCAGTCCGGGCGGGCGCCCAGGTGCTGAGCGCCGACGGGAGTCTGACCCCCGGTCACGGCGGCATCGCGGTCGCCGCCCCCGGGGTGGCCGGTCAGCTGAGAGCGCTGCTCCCGGACTCCTGGGCCGGGTCGGACTGACCCGGTCTTGCCGGCGCTGGGCCGGGTCGGAAACGGTCAGGCGAGCTGCATGAGGAGGTCGGGACGCCCGGCGACGGGCGTGCGCTCGCGGGTGAGGATCAGCAGGGCAACGAGTCCGGCGACGTCGAGCACCAAGACCACCACCGCCATCGGCAGGGCCGACGTGCTGGACCCGAGTCCGGTCAGCGGCGAGGCGACCGCCTGCAGGCCGAACTGGACCATGCCCATCAGGGCGGTCGCTGCCCCGGCGTTGCTGCCGTGCCGGCTCAGTCCGAGCGCTGTGGAGTTCGGGAACACCAGCCCCATCCCGGACACCACGGCGAATACCCCCGGAAGCACCAGGGCAAGCGGAGCGTGCACCAGCAGGGCGAGGACCAGCCATACCGACCCGGCCACACACACGGTCATCCCGGCCAGCAGCAGGCGCGCCGGCCCGACCCGGTGCACCAGGCGCCCCCCGACCTGGCCCATGAAGATCAGGCCGGCGGAGTTGGCCCCGAACACGAGACTGAACTGCTGTGCGGACAGGCCGTAGATCCCCTGGAAGACGAACGGCGACGCCGAGACGTATGCCAGCAAGGCCGCGGCACCGAGCGCACGGCCGAGGGTGTACCCGACGTAGACCCGGTCCCGCAGCAGGCCGGCGAAGCTGCGCCGCGCGTCGGCCACGCTCGCCGTCCGGCGATTGCGCAGCGGCAGCGTCTCCGGCAGCCGGCGCAGCGACGCCACGAAGGTCAGCGTCCCGACGACCGCCAGAACGACGAACAGTCCGCGCCAGTTCGTCAGCAAAAGCAGCTGGCCGCCGAGCACCGGCCCGAGGATCGGCGCCGCGCCGTTGGCGAGCATCAGCACCGCGAACAGCCGCGCCGCCGCGGCACCGGTCGCCCGGTCCCGCACGATCGCACTGCCGGTCACCATCCCGAACGCGCCCGCCGCACCCTGCAGCATCCGCAGCGCGATCAGCGACTCGATGGTCGGGGCGAACGCGCACGCGAGCGTGGCCGCCGTGTAGACGCCGATCCCGACCAGCAGCGGTCGGCGGCGGCCGTAGGCGTCACTGAGCGGGCCGGCGACCAGCAGACCGAGTGCGAACCCGACCAGGCAGCCGGTGATCGTCAGCTGGGCGACGGCCTGGGTGGCGCCCGTCTCGCGCTGGATGTCCGGCAGCCCGGGCAGGTAGAAGTCCAGCGACAGCGACGGGACCGCGGTCAGCGCGCCGAGCAGCACGACGAGCGACACCGGCAGCCGGACCACCGGGGGGCGCCGCGCGGGTCCTGGTCGCGGCCCCGGGGCGACCACCTGCACGTCCGGGGTCGCCGCCGCCGTCTCGAGGGGAGCAGTCAGCACAGAACTGGACATGGCGGGTGGCGGCCTTCCGCGGTGGGCGGTCGAAGGTCCGCGGGCGCGTCGGCGGGTCCACAGGAGGTGCTGGGCTGATCGATCGTTAAGCTAACGAACAAGCTACCGCATCGGGCCGGGAAACGCCTGACGCTGCGGAAGCCCGTCCCGGTGTCGGCACCGGCGCGGCCGTCTGCTACAAGGAGCGGTGCCCCAGACGAGCGCGGCCCAGACGAGCGCGGCCCAACTGGCGGGACTGGTCCGCCTGGCGGTACTGCGGCTGAACCGGACCCTGCGCGCCAACCCGGCCGACGCCGTGGTCACCCCGGCCGCCCGGGCGGCGCTGGGGACGGTGGCCGGGCACGGCCCGATGAGTCCCGGTGAGCTGGCCCGACGGGAGAACGTCCGGCCGCCAGCGATCAGTGCGGTGCTCGCGTCGCTGGAACGCCAGCAACTGGTCGTGCGCCGGCCGCACCCGACCGACGGCCGGCAGTCCGTCGTGGAGCTGACCCCGGCCGGTGCGGCACTGGTGGAGGAGATCCGGGACCGGGAGGCGTGGCTGGCCTCCCGGATCCGTGAGCTGTCCGAGCGCGACCGCCACACCCTGCTGCGCGCGCTGACCATCGTCGAGAAGATGACCCAGCGCTGACGTCCGGCCTGGACGGCCCCGCCGGTCTGGTCGGTGTCCGCCAGCGACAGCCGACGGCCCGTCTCGTGCCCGAAGCCCCCTGGATCACGATTCGGCTGTCCGTGGCGGACACGCCGACCGTCGCGACGGGCCGACCCGTCACTACCGTGGCGGGATGCACGGTGAGTACAAGGTCCCCGGCGGCAAGCTGGTGGTCGCCGATGTCGAGGTCACCGACGGCAGGCTGTCCCGGGTCGCGCTGTCCGGCGACTTCTTCCTCGAGCCCGACGACGCGCTGGAAGTCATCGACCGCGCGCTGACCGGGCTGCCGGAGGCGACCGACGCCGCGACCCTGGCCGCGGCCGTCCAGGGCGCTCTCGGCCCCGGCGTCACGATGGTCGGCTTCTCCCCCGAGTCGGTCGCCGTCGCGGTCCGCCGGGCACTGGGCCGGGCCACCGGGTGGTCCGACCACCGGTTCGAGCTGGTCGACTCCGGGCCGCAGCACCCCGCGATGCAGATGGCGCTGGACGAGGTGATCGCCCGCCAGGTCGGTGACGGGCAGCGCCCGCCGAGCCTACGCATCTGGGAATGGGCGTCCAACGCGGTGATCATCGGCTCGTTCCAGAGCCTGTCCAACGAGGTCGACCTCGACGCCGCCGCCCGCCACGACGTCACCGTGGTCCGGCGCGTGTCCGGCGGTGGGGCGATGTTCGTCGAGCCGGGCAACACGATCACCTACTCCCTCTACGTCCCGGCGAGCCTGGTCGAGGGCCTGTCCTTCACCGCCTCCTACGCGTTCCTCGACGACTGGGTGCTCGGTGCTCTCGCCGACGTCGGGATCGAGGCCACGTACGTCCCGGTGAACGACATCACCAGCCCCGCCGGCAAGATCGCCGGCGCGGCCCAGAAGCGGCTGGCCAACGGGGCGGTGCTCCACCACGTGACGATGGCCTACGACATCGATGCGGCGAAGATGCTCCAGGTCCTGCGGGTCGGCCGGGAGAAGGTGTCGGACAAGGGGATCGCCAGCGCGGGCAAACGGGTCGACCCGCTGCGCTCGCAGACCGGGCTGTCCCGGGCGCAGATCGTCGCCGCGATGGTGGCGCACTTCCGCCGCCGGTACGGCCTGGTCGACGTCGCCCTCGACGAGGCGACCCGCGAGGAGTCCCGGCTCCTGGCCGCGGCGAAGTTCGCCACCGCGGCCTGGACCGCCCGCGTCCCGTGACCGCGCGGAGCCGGCGGGTTCAGCCGGTACCGATCCCGCGCGCCGGGAACGCCCGCCGCCCGGACCGGATCGCCAGCCCGCCGACCGCGATCGCCGCGGCCGCGGCGAACGGCACCACTCCGACGCCACCCGCGTCGACGAACACCCCACCGATCCCGGCGCCGGCAGCGATCCCGATCTGGAAGGCGACGACGTACACCGCCGAGGCGAGGTCCGCCTCGGTCCCGGCGACCCGCAGCACCGCGGTCTGCAGGCAGACGGGCAGGGCGGTGAAGGCCCCGCCCCACCCGAGCAGCGCGGCCACCCCGGCCGCGGGCGACGCCGACCCGACGAGGCCGAGCGCCAGCAACGATCCGGCACCGACCGCCACGCACCACAGCGTCGTCGCCCGCGGTCGCGCGTCGAGGACCCGGCCGACCGCGGCGATCGCCAGCACCCCGGCCGCGCCGTAGCCGAGCAGCACCGCGGACAGCCCCGTGCCCCCCACCCCGAGGTCCCGTCGGACGAGCAGCGCGATGTAGGTGTAGGCGGCGAAGTGCCCGACGACGATCACCAGCGTCGTGGCAGACACGCCACGCAGCGACCGGTTACGCAACGCGGACGCGAGCGAGGCCAGCACACGCGGTCCGGGCGGGGGCGCGGGGAACGCGGGCAGCACCGCGCGGATCGTGACGGCGCACACCGCGGCGACAGCGGCGAGCGCCACGGCCGCCTGCCGCCAGCCGATCGCCGCACCGAGGGCGGCCGTCACCGGGGTACCCGCCACGAGGGCGACGGAGTTGCCGAGGAAGGCGGCCGCGGTCGCCCGCCCGGCGCGCTCGGGCGGGACCAGGCTCGCGGCGACCGGGGCGAGCACCGACCAGAACATGCCGTGCCCCAGCGCGCCGACGAGCCGCCCGGCAAGCACCGTCCCGTAGCCGGGCGCGATCGCGACCAGCAGGTTCGAGACACAGAGGGCAGCGACGGTCGCGGTCACCAGCCCCCGACGCGGCACCCGGCCGGTCAGCACCACCAACGGGACCGCCGTCACGGCGACCACCACCGCGTACAGCGTCACCAGTCGACCGACCGCGGCGTCGCCGACGCCGAGACCCGCCCCGAGCTGCGGGAGGACCGCGACCGGGAAGGTCTCGGAGGTGACGTAGACGAATGCCGCGGCGGCCAGTGTCGCCAACCGCAGCCGGACCAGGGTTGCCGGACGCACCCGACAGACCCTGCCCCATCCCGGGGGCCGTATCGCCGGCGGCGTACCGCGGGTGGCCGTACCGCGGGTGGCCTTATCGCCGGTGGCCGTACCGCGGGTGGCCACACCGCCGGCGCCGCGGCTGCCGTTCTGGCGCGCGACCGGTCACCATGGAGGCGTGACCGACTTCCGCCTCGCCCGGGCCGAGGAGACCCGCGTGGAGTCCGGGTGCCCCGCGTTCGCCGACTTCCACGCGCTGGTGTGGCGGACCCTGGACCTGATCACCGCGGGCCGGTCGGTCCCGGCCGAGCGGGTCGAGGCGTGGATCGCCGACGGGTCGGTCGTCTCCCGGCTCAACGGCCTGTTCGAGACCCCGACCGAGCTCGCCGACACCGAGCTGATGGTCGAGTTCCTGCAGACCCGGTTCGGGGAGGTCGACATCCGCGACCGCGGCAACGGGTTGAACCGGCTGCTCGCCGTCCTGATCACCGGCGAGGAGGCCCTGCTCAGCCTGTACAAGACCCGCCTGGGCTGACGGCCCGTTACGGTCCTCGTCGTGGGGCCGGTGTCGCTGATGCTCGTCCGGCACGCCGAGAGTGTCGGCAACGTGGCCCGCGAGCACGCGATGGCCGTCGGGGCCGAGGTGATCGACATCGATCAGCGGGACGCCGACGTGCCGCTGTCGGCGCGGGGCGCGGAGCAGGCCAGCGCGCTCGGGCGCTGGCTGGCCGGGGTGCCTGCCGACGACCGGCCACAGTCGGCGTGGGCATCCCCCTATCTGCGGGCGGGACAGACGGCGGCGATTGCGTTGCAAACCGCGAGCCTGGATCTCACTGCGCGGCCCGACGAACGACTGCGAGACCGGGATCTCGGCGTCCTGGACCGGTTGACGACCGCCGGCATCGACGCCCGGTTCCCGGACGAGGGGCAGCGGCGGCGCCTGCTCGGCAAGCTCTACTACCGCCCGCTCGCGGGCGAGTCGTGGGCGGACGTCGCGCTGCGGGTCCGCTCGCTGCTGGCCGACCTGGAGCGCGTCGAGGCAGGCCGCCGGGTGGTGCTGTTCGCCCACGACGCCGTCATCGTGCTGGTCCGGTACGTCTGCGAGGAACTGACCGAGTCCGCGCTGCTGGAGATCGGGCGGACCACCACGGTCGCCAACACCAGCGTCACCCGATTGGTCCGGCCGTCCGGGAGTGGGCCATGGCGGCTGGCCGGGTTCAACGACACCGGTCACCTCGGGCCAGGCGCCGGCGCCTGACCCGCCGGGCCGAGTCGCGGTGCCGGCGGGGGTGCGGCGCTCACGCCCAGGTGTGCCCGCCGTCGATCGACAGGGTCTGGCCGGTGATCCACGAGGCCTGGTCCCCGGCGAAGAACCGGACCCCGTGGGCGATGTCCTCGGGCCGGCCGAGCCGGCGCAGCGCGATCCCGGCCACCAGGTCCGCCTGGCCGGCCGGCCCGTAGGACTCCCATTGCCGCCGGGTCGTGGGGTTGGACAGGACGAAGCCCGGCGCGATGCAGTTGACGGTGATCCCCCACGGCCCGAGCTCGTGCGCAAGCTGCCGGGTCAGGGCGATCTGGCCGGCCTTTGCGCTGGCGTAGGCCTGGATGCCGGTGAGGCTGACCGTACGTCCCGCGCCGGAGGAGATGGTGACGATCCGGCCCCAGCCACGCCGCTTCATCCCGGGCACGACCGCGCGGGTGCAGTGGAAGGCACCGGTCAGGTTGGCGTCGACCACCGCGTGCCAGTCGGCGTCGGTCACGTCCTCCACCGGGACATGGGTCTGACCGCACACCCCACCGGCATTGTTGACCAGGACGTCGACCGGACCGACCCGCGCGATGAAGGTGTCGACGGCCGCGGCATCGGTCACGTCGACCGAGTCCAGGTCGATCCCGTGCACCTGCAGCCCGTCCGCGCGCAGACCCGCGACGATCGCCGCACCGATCCCCTGCGCCGATCCGGTGACGACGGCCACCCGCGCCGCGGCGGTCACCGGCCGACCTGCCGAGGGTCGGCGGCGAGCACCGCTCCCACCGTCCCGGAGTGCACCGCTCCGGCCGTCGCGCAGAGCACCGCTTCGGCCGCCGCGCAGAGGACCGCTTCGGCCGCCGCAGCGATCGAGAGCAGCGCTGCGTCCCCGTCGCGGTGGCCGGCGAGCTGCAGCCCCACCGGCAGCCCCGTCGCCAGCCCCGTCGCCACCCCCGTCGGCGGCCCTCCAGGTGGCTCGGCCTTCGGCACCGGCAGGGTGATCGCCGGGTGGCCGGTCAGGTTGTACGGCGCACTGAACCGGCCCTCGGCGGAGTCCCCGGTGATCGGCGGGTCATGTTCCGGCGCCACGTACGGAACGGCCGGACCGGCGAGCACGTCGACCCCGGCCAGGCTGTCCAGTACCGCCGCCGTCAGCCGGTCCGCGGCGGTCAGCGCCGCGGCGTACCGGTCGTCGTCGATCTGCGCCCCGACGTCCAGCACCGCCAGCGTGCCCGGGCCGTACCAGGGACGCAGCCGCGGCAGCCGGTCCGCGTGCACCGCGGCCGCCTCGTGCAGCACGACGTCGGTGAGCACGCGCTCGCCGGCCGCACCGTCGCGGGCCCACTCCGCATCCACCTCCACCAGCCGCCACCCGGCGCCGGCGAGCGCATCGAGGGCCCAGCCGAGCCGCGCCCGGACCTCCGCGGTCACCGACGGGTCGTCGAGCTGTCCGCGCAGGATGCCCACCACCGGTGGACGGTCGCGCGGTGGCGGCGGTACCGCCAGCTCGGGCCGGTCCGTCAGAACCGAGAGCAGCAGCCTCGCCCCGGCGACGTCGGCGGCGATCGGCCCGACGGCGTCGCAGGTTGCCGAGAGTGGGAACACCCCCTCGGTAGGGACCAGGCCGCGGGTCGGCTTCAGCCCGACCACCCCGCAGTAGGCCGCGGGGATCCGGATCGACCCGCCGGTGTCGGTACCGACCGCGAGCGTGACCGCGCCGGCGGCCACCAGTGCGGCGGATCCCCCGGACGATCCGCCCGAGGTCCGCGTCGGGTCGCGGGGGTTCCGGGTGTCACCGACCGCGGGGTGCACCGCGCCGGCGGCGTACTCCAGGCACTGGCTGACGGCCAGGACCTCCGCGCCCGCCGCGCGCAGTCGGGCGACGACGGTGGCGTCCGTCGCCGCGGCTACCTCGGTCGGCAGGGTCGAGCCGTACCGGGTCACGACCCCGGCGACCGCGACGATGTCCTTCACGGCCACCGGGGTCCCGGCGAGCACACCGGACGGGGACCGGTCCGGGACGGCGACTGTGTCCGCGACCGCGTTCAGCGGCCGGCCGAGCCGCTCGACCCGCTCGTGGGCGGCGAGCAGGGCCAGCGTCGACGGTTCGCACCGTCGGCGGCCGTCCTCGATCGCGTGCACGAGGTCCACCAACCGGCCCAGGAGCGGCGCGGCCGACCGGTCCCCCTGCTCGCGGGACACCAACGGCCCGAAGTGTGCGTCGACCTCCGTCCGGCGGTGGCGGACGACCAGGTCCCGGTGGATGCCGCTGTGCTTCTTGGCCGAGGCACGGTTGAACACGGCCAGCCTGTCCAGCGAACCGGGCAGGTCTGCGGGGTCGAACCCGTCGAAGGCCATCGGGGCCGTGGGTGCCCGGTCGAGGACCTCGCGGCCGAGGGCGAGCAGCAGCGGGGTCTGCAGCCGGTCGGCGAGCACGTCGGCGATGGGTTGCCCGGACAGTGCGGTCGCGTACAGCCAGGCACCGTAGGCGAGCTTGGCCCACTCGAAGCCGAGGATGGTCTCGGTCACCTCGACGTCGGGCACGTCGGCGGCGAACGCGAGCGCGCGGGCACTGACGGTCCCGTCGAGCTCGCCGACCCGGAACGCCGCCCGGTTCCCGCGCACGATCCGGCCCGGCGCGACGACGTCGGCGCCGAAGTTGACGAACGCCGGCAGCACTGACGCCCGGCCGAGCTGCGCGGCGATCGCGTCGGCCGTCAGGCCGTTCTGCAGCGACACCACGTACGACCCACCGGACAGCCGGCCCCGCAGCGACCGGGCTGCCAGGCCCGTGTGGTGTGCCTTGACGGCCAGCAGCACGACGGCCTCGACGCGGTCCGGGAGCCGGTCGGGGGTCACCGCCGTGACCGGGACCGTGAACTGCTCGACCGGGCCCTCGATGCTCAACCCGGACTCGTTCATCGCGCGCACGTGGTCGGCGTCCGCATCGCAGAAGAGCACCTCGTGCCCGTCGCGGACCAACCCCGCGCCGACCGTCCCACCGATCGCACCGGCTCCCAGCACGAGATAGCGCATGACCGGACCCTACGGCCGAGAGCACCCGACGGGGGTCGGAAACACGGTTGTTACACGTCCCCCCTTGACCACGGGACCCCTTTGTCCCAAACCTTTGTCCACCCGACCAACCTGGAGGTACCCGTGCCCGTCCGGACATCGCGCCGACTGCTCCGTCCGGCCGTCGTCGCACTCGCCGCAGCCGTCGCCCTCGTCGGGGGGGCCTGCAGCTCCGGCGGCAGCGGCGGCGGCTCGTCGGCGTCCGCCTCGCCCACCCGGGGCGGGGACCTGGTGATCGCCCGCACGGCGGATTCCCAGTCGATGAACAAGACGACTGTCTTCCAGAACGAGTCGATCTGGGTCTTCGAGCAGATGTTCGAGACCCTCTACACCGTCACCCCGGACGGCAAGGGCGTCCAGCCCTGGCTGGCGACGAAGTACACCGTCTCCCCGGACAAGCTCACCTACACCTTCACCCTCCGCGACGGGGTGACGTTCTCCACCGGCAAGCCGCTGACCGCCGCGGACGTGAAGTTCTCGATCGACGCGGCGACCGCGGCCAAGGCGGGCTGGGGCTACATCAACGCGGCCATCAAGGACACCAAGGCACCCAGCGCCAACACGTTCGTCATCGACCTGAAGTACCCCTGGGCGCCGTTGATCGCCGACCTGTCGCTGTTCAGCAACGGGATCGTCCCGGCCAACTACGGCGGGGAGAAGGAGGCGGCCTTCTACGAGCACCCGGTCGGCACCGGGCCGTTCAAGTGGGGCTCGTGGCAGAAGGGCAAGCAGCTCAAGCTCGTCCGCAACGACACGTACTGGCAGAAGGGCAAGCCGTACCTGAACTCCGTCACGTGGACCGACACCGGTGACAGCAACACCCGCAACCTCCAGCTCAAGGGGGGTCAGGCCGACATCGACGAGTTCCCCGCCTGGTCCACCGTCGCGCAGCTCAAGGCGACGCCGAACGTGCGGGTCGACCTGTTCCCGTCCACCCGGACGGACTACCTCGCGTTCAACAACACGCGGAAACCGTTCGGCGACGCGCACGTCCGGCGGGCGATCTCCTACGCCCTGGACCGGGGGGCGCTGATCAAGGCGGTGCTGTTCGGCAACGGCACGGTCGCCAACTCACTGCTCTCCCCGACCACGCCGTTCTACGCCAAGGACACCGCCGGGCTCAGCTTCGACCTCGCCGCGGCGAAGAAGGAGCTGGCAGCCTCGACCGTGCCGAACGGGTTCACCACCACGATCCTGGTGCCCTCGGGCGAGGCGGACGCGCTGACCCTGGCCCAGATCGTGCAGTCGGCGCTGAAGCCGCTCGGCATCACCGTCAACGTCTCCCAGCTGGACGCGAACGTGGTGAACACCCGCCAGCAGGCGCTGGACTACGACATGGTCTTCACCGCCTGGACGATGGACATCTCCGACCCCGACGAGCTGACGACCTTCGCGGTCGACCCCAAGGCCGGCTCGAAGTCGTTCTTCACCGGGTACGCCAACCCCGCCGTCGTCGCCGCGAACACGAGCGCCGCCAAGACGCTGGACCAGGCGACCCGGCAGCAGCTGTACACGAAGATCCAGGCGCTGACGGCCCAGGACTCCTTCATCGCGCCGATGTACTACTCCCCCTACGCCTACGCCAGCAGCACGAAGGTGGGCGGGTTCGCGGTGACCCCCCTGGGCAACTACCACCTCGAGGACGTGTGGAAGACCGGCAACTGACCCGGTCGGCGCCACCTACCGCGAGCCGCGACCACCGAGGGGGAGACGTGCGGGTGAGGAACGAGAGCAGGGGTCGACGGTGAGTTCCGGTGGGTACCTGAGCCGGCGGCTGGTGCAACTGATCCCCGTGCTGTTCGGGCTGACCGTGGTGGTGTTCGCGCTGATCCACCTGATCCCGGGCGACCCGGCGCAGACGATCCTGGGGCTCAAGGCGACGCCGCAGGCGATCGCCGAGTTGCACCGCCAGTGGGGACTGGACCGGCCGTTGGTCAGCCAGTACGGCCTCTTCATGGACCGGTTGGCCCACGGCGACCTCGGCAACAGCCTGGTGTTCGGGGACCCGGTGCGGTCCCTGATCATCGGCCGGCTCCCGGCCACCCTCTGGCTGGTCGTGTACTCCTCGGTCCTCGCCGTCCTGATCAGCGTCCCGCTGGCGGTGCTGGCCGCCTCGCGCCGCAACGGCCTCCGTGACCACATCGTCCGGCTCGTCCCGCTGGTGGGTCTGGGGATGCCGTCCTTCTGGATCGGCATCTTCCTGGTGCTGTTCTTCGGGCTGCGGATCCGGGCGTTCCCGATCGGCGGGTACGGCGAAGGTGCACTCGGGCATCTGCACGCGATGACCCTGCCCAGCCTGACCGTCGCGATCGGGATGACACCGCTGCTCATCCGCAGCCTGCGCACGTCGATGCTGGCGGTCCTGCAGGCCGAGTACGTCACCACGGCACGGTCCAAGGGGCTGCCCAGGGCCCGGCTGTACGCGCGGCACGTGCTGCGCAACGCCCTGATCCCGACGGTGACCGTGCTGGGGATCAACATCGGCTACCTGGTCGGAGGCACGCTGGTGGTGGAGAACGTGTTCGCCCTGCCCGGCATCGGGCAACTGATGGTCCAGTCGATCTTCAACCGCGACTTCCCGGTCGTGCAGGGGGTGACGCTGCTGTTCGGCGTCCTGGTGGTCGCGATCAACATCCTCACCGACCTGGGCTACTCCCGGCTCGACCCGCGCGTCCGGTTCGACCGGTGACCGCGGCATCGGTGGGCCGGGCGGGTGCTCTCGCCGCCGCCGGCGACCCACCGCGGTCGCGCAGCCAGCGGTGGTACCACTCCACCACCCTCATGCTGGGACTGGTGATCGTCGGCCTGATCGTCGCGGCCGCGCTGGCCGCGCCACTGCTCACCCGGTACGACCCGATCGCGCAGGACCTGCAGTCACCGCTGCTGGAGCCGGGCGGTGCGCACCTGCTCGGCACCGACCAGCTCGGCCGCGACGTGTGGTCCCGGCTGCTCTACGGCGCTCGCACGGACCTGCGCGTTGGATTCCTCGCGGTGCTGTTCCCGTTCGTGCTCGGGACGGTGCTGGGCTGCCTGGCCGGGTACTTCGGCGGCTGGGTGGACACCGTGATCATGCGTCTGGTGGACATCGTGGTCGCGTTCCCGTTCTACGTGCTCATCATCGCGCTGGTCTTCGTACTCGGACCGGGCGCCCGCAGCATCTACATCGCGATCACCCTGGTGGGCTGGGTTTCCTACACCCGCCTCATCCGCGGTGAGCTGCTGATCGCCAAACGCCAGGAATACGTGCTCGCCGCCCGGTCCGGTGGTCTGTCCAGTACGCGGATCATCGGCGTGCACCTGCTGCCGAACATCATCAGCCAGGCGGTGGTCTTCGCGATGTCCGACATCGTGCTGGACATCCTGGCGATCGTGACGCTGGGCTACCTGGGACTCGGCATCCCGCCGCCGACCGCGGACTGGGGAGCGATGATCGCCCAGGGCCAGGAGTTCATCACCACCAACTGGCAACTGGCAACGATCCCCGGGCTCGCGGTGGTGGTCACCGGCCTCGGGCTGTCGCTGATCGGTGACGGCCTGGCCGACCTGCTGCGGAAGGAGTCCTGATGCCGGCCCCCGGTGAGTCCGTGCCGTCCGTGCCGTCCGTGCCGTCCGTGCCGTCTGTGCTGGAGGTCCGGGACCTGACGGTGGAGATCCGCACCGCACGGGGCCGCTTCCGCGCAGTGGACGGAGTGTCCTTCGACGTGCCCCGCGGTGCCGCACTCGGCCTGGTCGGTGAGTCCGGCTCCGGCAAGAGCATCACGCTGCGCGCCGTCCTCGGCCTGCTCCCGCCGCAGGCACGGGTGATCGGCGGCACGGCACGGCTGGATGGGGAGGACCTGCTGGCGATGTCCGCCGCGCGGCTGGCCCAGATCCGCGGCCCCGCGGTGGCGATGGTGTTCCAGGAACCGATGAGTGCGCTGAACCCGGTGATGCGGGTCGGTGACCAGATAGCCGAGGGCCCGCGCGTCCACCTCGGGATGAACCGGCCGACGGCCAGGAGGCACGCCGTCGACCTCATGCGCCGCGTCGGCATCCCGGACCCGGTCCGGCGCTACGGGGCCTACCCGCACGAGTTCTCCGGGGGGATGCGCCAGCGGGTGATGATCGCCCTCGCCCTGTCCTGTGGGCCGAGACTGCTGCTCTGCGACGAGCCGACCACCGCGCTGGACGTGACGATCCAGGACCAGATCCTGACGCTGCTGACCGCGTTGTGCGCCGAGAACGGCACGTCGCTGGTGTTCGTGACCCATGACCTGGCCGTCGTCGCCCAGACCTGCCGTGAGCTGGCGGTGCTCTACGCCGGACGGGTCGTCGAATCCGGCCGGGTCGAGGAGGTGTTCGCCGAGCCGCGGCACCCCTACACCCTCGGCCTGCTGCGGTGTGCGCCGGACGTCGACGACGTCCGCGACACGCTGGTCCCGATCCCCGGGACGCCACCGGACCCCCTGGCGCTGCCGAACGGCTGTTCGTTCAACCCGCGCTGCGGATTCGTCCAGGACGACTGCCTCGCGACCGACGTGCACCTGCTCCCGGTCGCCCCCGGGCGGCTCGCGGCGTGCCGGCACTCCGAGGCATGCGCCGCGGACGCACGCGCCGAGCCGGCGGTGGCCGGTGTCTGAGACCCTCGTCCCCCCGGCGACCCCGTCGGTCCGGTCAGCCGCGGAGCGCCGCTCCGCACCGGACGTACTGCTCGCCGCCGCTGACGTGTCGGTGGTCTTCGACCGCCCGCAGCCGCTGCTGGACCGGCTGCGCGGGCGTCCGCGTATCCGGCTGCATGCCGTCGACGGCGTCGACCTCACCCTGCGCCGGGGCGAGTCCCTGGCGCTGGTCGGTGAGTCCGGTTCCGGCAAGTCGACACTGGCCCGCGCCCTGATGGGCCTGACGCCGCTGACCACGGGGACGGTCAGCCTGGAAGGCCGGACCCTGCCGCCGGGACGCAGCCGCTCCGACGCCCGCCGCATGCAGATGGTGTTCCAGGACCCGTACTCCTCGCTCAACCCGCGACTGACCGTCGGAGCGGTGCTCACCGAGCTGCTGCGGGTGCACGGGATCGGCGACCGGGGCGACCGGGAGAACACCGTGCGCGAGCTGTTGACCCTGGTCGGGTTGAGCCCCTCGTCCTATGACGCCTACCCGCGCCAGTTCTCCGGCGGGCAGCGCCAGCGGGTCGCGATCGCCCGTGCGCTGGTGCTCCGGCCGGAGCTGCTCGTAGCCGACGAGCCGGTGTCCGCGCTCGACGTGTCGGTCCAGGCGACCATCCTGAACCTGCTCGACGAGCTGGCCCACTCCCTGGACCTGACGATGCTGTTCGTCGCGCACAACCTCGCCGTCGTCCGGCACCTGTGCGACCGGGTCGCGGTGATGTACCTCGGACGGATCGTCGAGGTCGCGCCCACCGAGCAGCTGTTCGCCGATCCCCGGCACCCGTACACCCAGGGCCTACTGCGGGCGATCCCCCGGCTGTCCCCCCGCGCCCGGACGCCGGCGATCGGCGTGCAGGGTGACCCGCCCAGTCCGTACGCCGTGCCGAGCGGCTGCCGGTTCCACCCGCGGTGTGCGCTGGCCACCGACCTGTGCCGGACAACCGACCCGGCGCTGGCCGGACCGACGGCCCGGAGCACTGCTCCGGCAGGCCACACCGCGGCCTGCCACTACGCTTTTGCCCCCGCACCGGCCGCGCACCCACCCGAGGTCCTCGACGAGCAGGAGACAACAGCGTGAAGGTTTTCCTCAGCAGCGACATGGAAGGCACCGCGGGCATCGTCGACTGGGCGCAGTGCGTCGGCGAGTCCGCCGAGGCCGCGGCGGGCCGGGCCCTGCTGCTCGCCGAGGTCAACGCCGCCATCGAGGGCGCGTTGGCCGGCGGGGCGACCGAGGTGGTCGTCAACGACTCGCACTCGACGATGCGCAACCTCCCGGCCGACCAGCTGGCCGGCGAGGCCAGTTACATCTCCGGGGCCGGCAAGCCGCTCTACATGATGCAGGGGCTCGACGGCAGTTTCGACGCGGTGCTCTACGTCTCGTACCACTGCTCGGTCGGCGCACCGGCGAACCTGTCGCACACCTACAACCCGTCGGCGTTCACCGAGGTCCGGCTCAACGGCACGGTCACCGGCGAGGCCGGCCTCAACGCCCTGGTCGCCGCGCACTACGGGGTGCCCGTCGTCCTGGTCACCGGGGACAGCGTCGCGTGCGCGGAGACCGCCGAGCTGCTGCCCGGGGTGCACCAGGCGGTCGTCAAGGAGCCGGTCAGCCGCAACGCCGCCCACAGCCTGCACCCGGTCCGGGCGCGGGCGCTGATCCACGGGACCGCGCAGGCGGCCGTTGCCGCTGCCGGCACGATCCGGCCGCCGGACTTCGGGGGCCCGGTGACCCTCGACATCGAACTGCGGACGACGGACATCGCCGAAGCCGCCACCTGGGTGCAGCGCGTCGAGCGCACCGGGGCCCGGTCCATCCGGTTGCAGGACACGGACCTGCTGCGGCTGTTCCGGACCTTCGTCACGGTCGTGCTGCTCACCCGGAGCGCCGCCGAGGTCCGGTGAGCGCCGCTCGCCCGGCCCCGCTGACCGGGCCGCCCGTGCGGCGGACCCGCCTGGTGGACGTGGCCGACGCCACCGGCCTGGACGTGTCCACCGTGTCCCGCGTACTCAACAGCGACCCCAGGCAGACCGTCCGCGCGGAGACCCGTGCCCGGGTGCTCGCCACGGCGGCGCGCCTCGGGTACCGGCCGAACGCGCTGGCCCGTGCGCTGAAACAGTCACGAAGCAATGCTCTCGCGCTCGTCGTCCCGATGGTCCGCAACCCGATCTGGTCGGTCGTGGAGCGCGGCGCCCTGGACCGGGCAGCGGAGCGGGGATGCGCGGTTCTCGTCGTCTCCGAACCGACCGACCGGCCCCGCCCACCGGCCGCCTACCAGGCGATGGTCCTGGAGAGCCGGGTCGACGGCCTGGTACTGGCCACGACGCTGCGACCGCGGGGCGGCGCGGGCGGCGACCTGCCCGTGCCGCACGTCTACCTCAACCGCCGCGGCCCGCGCCCCGGCCACGACGTGGTGATGGACGAGGAGGGGGCCGTCGGCCTGTGGGTGCAGGAGATGGGCCGCCAGGGCCGCCGGGACCTGGTCCTGCTCGACGGCCCGCAGGACGTCGACACCGTCCACCGGCGCGCCCGGGCCGCAGGGTTCGCCGGGGACGGGGCTACGGGCACGCGGGTCCGGATGGTGCACGCCCCCGCGACCGAGCACGGCGGGTGGACGGCCGCCGTGCGACTGTTCTCCGACCCCCGGCCGCCGGACGGTATCGGCGTCGGATCCCTGCCGCAGCTGACCGGTCTCGTCGCCGCCATCCGCTCGTGCGGCATCGCCGTGCCAACGGCACTCGGGCTGGTCAGTTTCGACGAGGACGCATCGCTGTCCTACCTCGGGATGCCGGTCACCAGCGTCGCGATGCCGCTGGCGGAGCTCGGCGCGGCGGGCGTCGACGCCCTCCTGGACCAGGTCGACGGCCGCAGTCCGCACGACGTGCTCGTCGCCGGCCCGATGCGGCTCGTCCGGCACGAGCCGGCCCCGCTCCCCCGGCGGGGGTCCACGCGGTCGGCGCCGCCGTGAGGGAGACGATGGGGTGGTGGCCGACCCCGATCTGGACCTCGTCGTCTTCGGGGCGAGCGGCTTCACCGGCCGGCTTGTCGTCCAACACCTGGCCCGGTCGTCGCCGGCCGGCACCCGCATCGGGCTCGCCGGTCGGTCAGCAGACCGGCTCGGGGCCGTCCGGGACGAGCTCGGCGAGTCGGCCGCCGCGTGGCCGCTGGTCGTCGTCGACGCCGCCGACGACGCAGCCCTGGCGTCGCTCGCGGCGCGGACCCGGGTCGTCGCGACGACCGTCGGGCCGTACGCCCGGTACGGCCTGCCGCTGGTCCGGGCGTGCGCGCGGGCCGGCACCGACTACGCCGACCTGAGCGCTGAGGTGAGCTTCATCCGGCGCAGCATCGACACCGCGGCGGCGACGGCCGAGCGGACCGGGGCCCGGATCGTGCACGCCTGCGGGTTCGACAGTGTGCCGTCCGACCTCGCGGTGCTGCTGTTGCACGAGGCGGCGGCGGCCGGGGGCGCCGGGGAACTGACCGACACCACGCTCGGAGTCGTCTCGATGCGCGGCGGTTTCAGCGGCGGAACGGTGCTTTCGGCGCTCGGGCAGCTGGACGAGGCACGGAGGGACCCGGCGATCCGAGCGCTGCTCACCGACCCCTACTCACTCAGTCCCGACCGCGCCGCCGAGCCGGACCTCGGCCGACAACCGGACGACATCGGCGTGCACCGGGAGCCGACGTTCGGCGGCTGGGTCGGCCCCTGGATGATGGCCGGGGCCAACACCCGGGTCGTCCGGCGCAGCAACGCTCTGCAGGGATGGGGATACGGCCGCGAGTTCCGATACCGCGAACTCGTCAGGTTCGGCGACGCGCCACTCGCGCCGGTTGCCGCCTGGGCGGTGACCGGCGGGCTGCGCGCCGCGACACGTGCTCTCGGCTTCGGCCCGGCACAGGCGGCGCTGGGTCGACTGCTCCCGACTGCGGGGACGGGACCGGGCGAGCGGACGCGCCGGGCCGGCTCGTTCCGAATCCAGGTGCAGACCCGGACCTCCGGCGGACAGGAGTACGTCGCCACGGTGGCAGCGACGGGTGATCCCGGTTACACCGCCACCTCGGTGATGATGGGCGAATCCGCGCTCGCCCTCGCGCTGGACCGCGACCGACTGCCCGACCGTGCCGGCGTGCTGACACCGGCCACCGGGATCGGCCGCCGGCTGGTCGACCGACTCCGCGCTGCGGGCATGACCTGGACCGTGCAGGCGCGGTGACCCGCGCCAAGGCGCCGACGGCCCGTAGCGTGCCGGAATGATGCAGCCCGTCACCCCGCAGCCCGTGACCCTGCAGCCCGTCACCCCGCAGCCGGTCACCCCGCCGGTCGACGGGCTTCTTTCGACCCTGCCCCACCCGCAGCTCGGCCGGGCGTGGCGCGCAGCCCGGCTGCCCACCGATGTCGTGCACCTCGACAGCGCTGCTGCCGCGAGGTCCAGCCGGGCGACGCTGAACGCGATCGCCGGCCACCTGCGCCGGGAGGCCGAGACCGGCGGGTACGTGGCGGCCGTCGAGGCGAGCGAGACCATCGAGCGGGGCCGCGGCCAGCTGGCGGCCCTGCTCGGCCGTCGCGCTGAAGATGTTGCGTTCGCCGAGAGTGCGTTCGCCGCCATCACCGCCCTGATGTCCGCCTGGCCACTGCCGCCCGATGCCCGCGTGGTGGTCTCCCCCGGCGAGTACGGCCCGAACCTCGCGCTGTTCGCGGCATACGGGTTGGCGGTGCAGGTCGCGCCGGTCGCCGACGCGGTCGGGCACCTGGACGTCGACGCCCTCGCCCGTCGCCTCGCCACCGACCCACCCGCGCTGGTCCACCTGTGCGCGGTCGGCGCCCACCGCGGGATCGTGCAGCCGGTCGCCGAGGTCGTGGCGGCCGGCCGGTCCGCGGGGGTTCCGGTGGTCGTCGACGCCGCGCAGGCGGTCGGCCCGGTGGACTGCAGGATCGACGCGGACGCGATCTACGGCACCAGTCGCAAGTGGCTGGCCGGCCCGCGCGGGGTCGGCTTCCTCGCCGTGGCCCCGGCGCTGGCCGACCGCCTACGACCGGCGGTGGACCGGGGCGGCCCCGGGGTGTCCGGGCTGGAGTCGCGCGAGGCCTTCGTGGCCGGCCGGGTCGGCCTGGCCGTCGCCGTCGGGGAGTTGGTCGCAGCCGGACCGGAACCCGTCAGGCAGCGGCTCGCGGCGATCGGAGCGCTTTCCAGAGCGGTGCTCGACGGTGTCGGCGGCTGGGCCGTCGTCGAGCCCGCTGACGAGCCGTCGGCGACGACCACGCTGCGGCCGCCGCCCGGGTGGGACGACGCCCGGGTCGCCCGGGCCTGCCGACGCCTGCTGACCGAGCACCGCATCGTCGTCACCTACGCCGGCCCGGACCGGGCGCCGGCCGAGGTCGACGCGGCGACGGTTCGGGTCAGCCCGCACGTCGACGTGACCGAGGACCAGATCACCGCTCTGGCCGACGCGTTGCCGCTGCTCTGATCGGTTCCCTTTCCGCGTCAGCGCGGTCGAGGCGCACTCTCCGTCGGCGTGTCCTCCTGGTCCGGACGACGCTGAATGCGGACAGTCCCGGCTGGAGAGCGACGAACACCGGCAGGGAGTTCCAACTTTTCGATCTCGCCGAGCGCTGACACCGTCATCGAGACCGGCTGTCCAGCCAGACGGAGCCCGCGGACGTCGATGGCCCCGACCGGGGATGGGCCCGGCGGTGCGAACGCGAGAGTCCCGCCGGGTACGTCAGGACGTACTCGGAGGGCGGCCGTCAGGATCGCGACCGATGCGGCAGCGGACCACGCCTGCGGCCGGCAGGCGGCCGGATACGGGAGCACGTGTCTGCCGGGGCGGGGGCTGTGCCCGCAGTACAGCTCGGGAAGACGGTTCTCGAAGTCGGTTGCAGCGCGCAGCAAACCTTGGATCAGTCCAGTGGCTGCGCCGTGGGCTGAGGGTGTGCCCACCGCGCTGAGCCCGGTCACCGCGATCGCCGTGTCGTGTGCCCACACGCTGCCGGTGTGGTAGCCGGATGGGTTGTACCCGGCGGCCCGGTCGGACAACGTCCGCAGCCCGACGCCGCTGTCCAGCTCCGACGACGCGAGACGAGCCACCACCAGGTCGGTCTCGGCGTTGTCGAGCAGGTCGGTTGCGAGCAGGTGCCCGATATTCGAGGTGACCGAGTCGACGGGCCGGCCGGTTCCATCCAACGCGACGGCCGGAAACGGGCCGTCCGCGTCTGCGACCCAGAAGCTGGAGCGGAACCGCTGCCGAAGCCCGTCTGCCCACGCCCGCCACCGGTCACCGTCGGGTAGGCCGAACCCGTCCAGCAGGCTCGCGCCCTGGCGGGCCGCGGCGTGAGCGTAGGCCTGGACCTCGCACAGCGCCACCGGGCCGACTGCCAGCTCACCGGAATGGAACTGGATCGCGTCGATTGAATCCTTCCAGCCCTGGTTGCCCAACCCGTGTCCGTAGCTGTCGCGGTATCTCAAGAATCCGGCTCCGTCGGTCCCGGAGTCGCTGAGCCAGCTCAGCGCCGCTTGCAGGGCCGGTAGCAGGGGGACGATCTGGGCCTCAGGCATGCCCCATCGCCATGCATCGTGCAGCAGCGAGATCCACAACGCGGTGGCGTCGACGGTGCCGTAGTACAGCGGCGGTAACACGAGGGGCCGGTCGCCGCCGTGCGCGGGCCGGTGAGCGACGGCGGTCCGGCGGAGTTCGTGCGGGATCTTGCCCGGCTCTTCACCGGTCCCGGGGTCGACGCGTCGTCCCTGGCGGCGTGCCAGCGTCCGCAACGTTCCGCCGGCCAGCTCGGTGCCGAGCGGCAGCAGCATCCGCGCTGCCCACAGGGAGTCCCGGCCGAACAGTGTCAGAAACCACGGCGCCCCGGCCGCGAAAAAAAGGTCTCGGGTGTCGAACGGGTCGGCGACCAGCAGCCCCGCAAGGTCGTCGAGGCTTTGGGTGAGCAGCTCGGCCAAGCGGTGGTCGTCGGCGCGTATCCGGGGTGCGGCGAACACTGGGTGGGCGGTAGGCGGGCTGACCACCGCAGCCGGCGGGCCGCCGCCGGTGGACCAGGACAGCGACAAGGTGACCGTCGACCGTCGGTCGACGACCACCCGCCAGCACACCGACCCCTCGGGGCTGACACTGTCCGGGGCCGGGTGCATCTGAAGGTGCACGTGCGAGCCGTCACCGGCCCGCCAGCGGAGGTCGGCCAGACCGAGCTCGACCGGCAGGGGCGGTGCGATGAGCCCGGACTTCACATCGGCGACCTCGGCGAGGTCGGCCTCGACGTGGAGCTCCACCATGACAGTGAGCGGCGCGCTCGCGTGGGAGGTGACGATGACCGTCTCCTGGACGCCGTCGGCGGAGAGGGTCCGCACGCGTTCGACGAGGACCGTCGGTGCCGCCGTGTCGTCGCCGAGGTTCGCGGCCACCGCGACGAAGCGGGCGCCCCGGGTGTGCCCCTCCCAGCGCAGTGGGACCGGTTCGACGCCGTCCAGGGTCAGCACGCTCGCGCTGACGGTGCGCCGGTCATCGACGAACACGCCGGCCGCCCCGCCGGCACGAATTTGGCCGTCGGTGGGACTGAGCGCGAACGCGGGGGCCCGCACGCTGGTGACCAGATCGTGCAGGAACGGCCGGCGGGCTCTGCGGGTCACTGGCTCATGCCTGTTCCAGGGATCCGTAGTCCAGTGACACCTGGGCCCGGGCTGCATCCAGCGCACGCAGGACCTGCCAGGTCGCACCGGGCGGCACCAACTCGCTCTCGGTGCGCCCGGTGCGCAGGCACCGTTCGACCTCGGCGACCTGCGGGCCGTAGCCCGTGCCGAGCTCGTCGGCGGACACGGTGATGTCGTCCTCACCCGGCCGGTGACACGTCGCAGAGGTGGGGACCTGGGTGGGGCCGTGCAGGGCGATGAAACCGTTCTCCCCGCTCAGTACCGTGTGGGGACCTGCGGTCCACCCGTCGAAGGAGGCCACCAGGTGGGCGTGGCGCCCGTCGTCGTAGGCCCACTGCACCGCGGTGGTGGAGTCGACGTGCTCCGGTGTCATCCGGGCCACCGCCGACACGTGGTCGGGTGGCCCGAGGAACAGCAACGCCAAGTGGGCCGGGTACACCCCGAGGTCCAGCAACGCGCCGCCGGCGGTGGCTCTGTCCCACAGCCGGTGGGCGGGATCCCGGGCGACGTGCCGGGCTTTGTCGCTGCGCATGCCCACGACCCGGCCGATGGCGCCGTCGGCGGCGAGGGCGACGGCCGCTCGGACCAGTGGGAGGCAGCGGGTCCACAGCGCCTCCATGAGGAACAAGCGGTTGTCCCGGGCCACGGTGATCAGCCGGCGGGTCTGCTCCGCGGTGACGGTCATCGGCTTTTCCACCAGCACGGCCCGACCGGCCGCGAGCACGTCGAGGACCTGTCGGTAGTGCTGGTCGTGCGTGGTGGCCACGTAGACGACGTCGACGCGGCGGTCGTCCAACAGCCGCCGGTAGTCCCCGTAGGACCTGTCGGCGCCCAGGTCGGCGGCGGCCGCGGCCGCCCGGTCGCCGTCGCGGGAGGCCACCGCCGTGACGACGCTGTCCGGGGAGCCGGCGATCGCGGCACCGACAGTCCGCGCGATCCCGCCGGCGCCGAGGATTCCCCACCGGACCGGCGCCTCGCCTGTCCGCGCTGCGCCTGCGGTCATCAGCCGGCGGCCCGGAGCCGGTCGAGTTCGGCATCGACCTTCTCCGCGGAGAAGACGTCGTCGCGGACCATGGCCACGATCCCGGTGGTCGCGGCCTGATCACCCAGGCGACTGCGGGCCACCGTCAGCGACCGGGTGGCCAACGGCTGGGTCCGCTCGTACAGGGTCTCCTTCAGGCCGAGCAGGAAGTGCTCGTGGGTCAACACCATGTCCCCCCCGAGGATCAGCTCGGACGGGTTGACCAGGCTCACCGCGGTCGTGAGCACCTCCCCGAGCAGTCGCCCGGCCGCCCGGGTCGCAGCGACCGCGTCGGGGTTTCCGTCCTGCACCATCCGGACGACGTCACGGCTGGTGGCCGCGGACCATCCCTGCGCAGTCAACTGACGGGCCAGCGCCCACCCACTCGCCACGGACGCGAGGCAGCCGGTCGCGCCGCAGTTGCATCGCTGCCCGGCGGCACCAGTGACCTTGACGTGCCCGATGTCGCCGGCGCCCCCGTCGACCCCGCCGAAGATGTGCTGACCAAGCACGAGCCCGGCACCGATCCCCGTGGCCACCTTGACGAACAGGAGCGCGCGGGAGCCCGGGTAGTGCTGACGTGCCTCGCCCAGGGCCATCAGGTTGGCGTCGTTCTCCAACAGCACCGGGGCCGAGAAGTGTTTGGCCACCAGGTCACGGATCGGGTAGTCGTGCCAGCCGGGCATGATCGGCGGCTGTACGAGGCGCGCCGACACCGGGTCGACCGGGCCGGGCACTCCGATGCCGATCCCGCAGATGGACTCCGGTGCCCGCTCGGCGTCGACCAGCATTGTGGCCAACGCCGAGCAGACCCGTCCCAGGACAGCCGCGGGCCCGGTGTCGATGCGTGACTCCAGCGCAGTCTCCGAGAGCACCGTTCCGGTCCCGTCGAGAACCGCGAGCCGCCCGTGAGTGGCCCCGAGGTCGGCGGCCAGAATGGTCCGGGGAGCGAAGTTGGGCCTCAGCAGGCTCGGCGGCCGACCCGCCCTGGTTGAGCCCACCCCTTCTTCGCGAATAAACCCGCCGGCCAGCAGGCTCTCCACCCGCTGAGTGACCGTGAACCGGGACAACCCGGTGTGCTGAATCAGCTCCCGACGTGTGCTGACGGTCCCGGTCCGGAACAGCTGGAGCAGGTGTCCGGACGAGGTCGACATCAGCGAAGACGGCCGCTCCCGCCGCGGCCGGTCACCGCTGGGAGCACGGTCGCTCATCCCTTCTCCCCGCCCGCGGTCAGCCCTTCGGTGAGCAGCCGCTCGGCCAGGAAGAACAGCACGAGGATCGGCACCGTCAGGATCACCGAACCGGCCATGAGCACCGTCGTCGGGATCTCGATGCTCCCGGACAGCTGCGCGAGCCCCAGTGACACGGTCCACCGCGGCCGGTTCTCGACAAGAAACAGCAGCGCGAACAAGTACTCATTCCACGCGATCATGAACACGTACAAGGCGGTCGCCATGATCGAGGGTCGCGCCAGCGGCAGCGATACCCGCCAGATGACGCTCACCCGTGAACACCCGTCGACCTGCGCGGCCTCTTCCAGGCTGCGTGGGACGGTGTCGAAGTAGTTGCGGAGCATGTAGATGGCGACCGGGATCGTCTGGGAGATGTAGACGAGCACAAGGCCGAACAGGTTGCCGCGCAGCCCGACCCGGGTGAACAGCACAAACATGGGGATGGCCAGCACGATGCTCGGAAACAGGTACACCGAGAGGAACAGCGCGCTGACCTGTCGGCGGCCGAAGAACTGCAGTCGGCTGACCGCGTAGGCGCCCGGGATCGCGAGCAGCAACGTCACCACGACGGTGAGGATCGCAACGATCCCGCTGTTGCGGAGCAGGGTGAGAAAGCCCTGGCCACCATCGGCCACCGACTTCAGCACCGAAGTGTACGTCGACAGCGTGAACTCGCCAGGGTTAGGCCACAACCGGCCGGGAGCGATCAGCAACTCCTGGATGCTGCGTACCGACAGCAGAACCATGTAGTAGAAGGGGAACAGGGTTGCCACGAGGAAGAGGGCGATGGCCAGCCGGCGCAGGTAGCGGAACACCACCGTCTCGACCGTGTCGCGGCTCCAAATGAGCCTTTTGCGCTGGGGTCCGGCCGCCCGTGCCCGCGCGGTCATGGTCGCGGGCCGGGTCGGCGTGAGCGTCATGCCCGCTCCTCCGTCGAGCTGCTGCGGTTGACGATGCCGAAGTAGACGATCAGGCAGATCGCCAGGATCACTGCCAGCACAGCTGCCTGGGCGGCCGAGCCGCCGATGTCGGCCTGCGCCGTCAGGAGCTGGTACACCCGGACACTGGCGACGTCGGTCCCGGCGCCCCCGCCGGTCAGCAGGTACACGTCGTCGAACTTGTTGAACGTCCAGATGAACCGCAGGACCACCAGGACACCGATCACCGACCGCAGCTGCGGCCACACCACGTGCGCGAAGCGCTGCGTCGGGGTTGCACCGTCGACCCAGGCCGCTTCCTCATACTCCCCTGGCATCGCCTGCAGCCGCGCGAGGATGAACAGGAACGCGAAAGGGAAGTACCGCCACGCCTCGAACGCGACGACGGTCAGCAGGGCGGTGGGGACCCCGATGTGGGCGCCAAGCACCGACAGGTTGGCGACCTCCTCGGACAGGAACGGCACGGGCTGGCGCCACCCGAAGATCTGCACACCGGCATCATTGATGATTCCGAACTGCGGGTTCAGCATGATCCGCCAGACGAAGGTCATCGCGACCACCGGCGCGACGTAGGGCAGAAGCATCGCGACCCGGACGACCGTCCGCCCCCGGAACGGCCGGCGCACCACGAGCGCCGCGACCAGGCCGACACCGATGGAGCTGATCGTACCCAGCACGGTATAAACCAGCGTGGTGATGAGAGATTGACGAAAGCCCGAGGACGTCAGGATGTCGATGTAGTTGCTCAGCGTGTACGAGCCGAACAGCCCGGCTGAGCGCAGAGTGAGCAGCCGGATCCGCTGGAAGGACAGCAGGACTGTCCACAAGACCGGGACGATCACGACGAGTACAACGATGACCAGGGTCGGGGAAATCATCGCCAGCCCGGTGCGGGACTCCTGCTGGGACAGGGTCCCCCGCCGCTGGCCTGTCCGTGCCGCGTCGCTCATTTCAACGACGACTGCAGCTTCGCCACGGCGTCCTGCGCCTGACCGGCCGCCTGGGCAGGGTCTAGCCCACCGGCTGCCGCGCTGACCGCCTTCGGGACCGGTAGCGGTCCCAGGGTCGCCCCCAGCAGCGCTCCCTGGCCCTGAGGCAGCGCCCATCGGTCGATCCGGGCGGGGCTGGACTCCAGCTGCTCGAGAACCGACTGCGGGTAATAGGCGGACAGCCGAGCCTTCGTGTCCACGCCGGTCTTCAGAGATCGCCAGGCCGTGATGAACTTCTTCGGGTCGGCCGAGGTGCCCTGACGGACGGGGAACTTGCCCTCCGGGGACAACCCGAGCCAGTTCGGGTAGCCCTGGTCGAGCATGTAAGCAACGAACTTCTTGGCCGCATCCGTGTTCCCCGAATGGGTCACCGTCCATGACCCGATCTCCCCGAACTGGGCGGGCTTGGCGCCGTCCGGGCCCTGGATCGCGGTGACCACGCCGCTGTTCTTCGCCAGATAGGACGGGTCGGTCCGACACTGCGGGCAGGTCGGCAGGGCGTCCTTCCGCAGGCCGGCCATCTCGTCGAGGATGAACGAGGACCACACGAGCATCGCCGACTTCCCCGCGAAGTAGGTGGCCCGGGTGCTGTCGACGTCCTGGCCCCCGCGCACCGAGTCGTTGCGTACCAGGTCGCTATAGGTCTTGAAAGTCGATATGCAGGCGTCGCTGTTCAACGTGACCTTGCCGGAGTTGTCGACGAGCTGGCAGCCGTTGGCCAGGGCGAAATACTCGAAGCTCTGCTCCGTGAACGCGTCGCCCGGCACGGTTGCCATGGTGATCCCCGCGGTCTGCGGGCTGTTCAACTGCTGCGCTGCTCGTTGGATGCTCGCGAAGCTCGTCGGGGCTGCCAGGCCGGCCTTGTCGAACAGGTCCTTTCGGTAGATCAGCAGCTGGACCCAGGCGTCGCTCGGAACAGCCGCCTGCTTGTCTTTGTACTTGGTCAGGGATAGCGCGTTCTGGTCGAAGGTGGCCTGTCCCAGCGATTTGACGACGTCCTCGTTGGCTCCGGTGTCGACCAGATCGTTGCTGGCCATGTACTGGACCGCCGCCAAGGGCAGAGCGCCAACGACGTCGGGGAGTTTGCCTGCTGCGGCATCGGAGGTGACCAGCTGCTGGAACTGGTCCTCGGCGACGCCGACCAGCTTGACCTTGATACCGGTCGAGGCGGTGAACCCGTCGATGATCTTCTGGGTCGCCGCGACACGGTCGGCGTCGTTCTCCTCACTCCACACCGTGATCTGGCCGGTGCCGCTGCTAGCGGCGGGCGGCGCGGACGCCGAACACGCCGCCACCGTGCCGAGGCCGAGCAGGGCCGTGACGCCCATCGCGATCGCGTGTGTCTTCATCGACACCTTCCTGGTGAGTGCTGATAGGCGGACGTCGAGGAGTGAAGCAGAGACGGCCGGTGGGCTGGCAGGACGGACCCGCAGCGCGCCGCCCGCCGGCCCGGTGCCCGGGACGCCCGAGGACTTCGACTGATTACAACCGATCTTTTGCCAGTTGACAAGGCCAAACGGCGGCGGGTTGACTGGGGCTCATGCCTGGTGTGGTGGCTTCGCCGTCGTCCCTGCGACCGTCCGAGCGCGTCGTCCGCTTCCTCGGTCCGCGGCAGGTGGACCTCGTCCCCACCCCGCCGTTCTCCCCCGGTCCGGGCCAGGTACGGGTACGGACCTTGGTCTCTGGCATCTCCGCGGGCACCGAGCTGACGACCTACCTCGGCACCAACCCCTACCTGACACGGCGGTGGGACCCGGCCCGCCGGTTGTTCCTCGACGGGACCAGTACGGCGCCCTACCCGGTCACCGGGGTTGGGTACGAAGAGGTCGGTGAAGTCGTCGAGATCGCCCAGGGGGTGGCCGGTGTCGAGATCGGTGACCTGGTGTGGGGCATCTGGGGTCACCGCACCGACGGCCTGCTCGACGCGAACCTGGTGCGGGCCCAGCTGCTTCCGCCCGGGCTAGACCCGCTGGTCGGCGTCTTCGCGCGCGTCGGAGCGGTCGCGCTTAACGCCGTTCTGGACGCGGACGTGCACATAGGGGAGACCGTGGCCGTCTTCGGCCAAGGCGTGATCGGACTGCTCGCGACCAGGTTGGCCGCGCTCAGCGGCACCGACGTCGTTGCAGTCGACACCTCTGCGCCCCGACTCGCGCTCGCGGAGCAGTTCGGCGCGCGGCACACCGTGCGGACCGGCGAGCAGTCCCCAGCCGAAGTGGTCCGAGCGCTGACCGGGGGCCGCGGTGCAGACGTCTGCCTAGAAATGAGCGGGGTCCCGGCTGCACTGAACGAAGCCATCCGGACCGTCGGGTACGGCGGCAGGGTCATCGCCAGTGGCTTCTACCAAGGTGGCGGCGGGGCCTTGCACCTTGGCGAGGAGTTCCACCACAACCGGGTCAGCGTCGTCTCCTCCCAAATCTCCGGGGTCGCGTCCCGGCACACGCCGCGGTGGACCCGGGAACGGCTGCACCGGGAGTTCATGCGGCTCGTCGGCGAAGGTCGAGTCGATCCCCGACCCCTGATCAGTGCGGTGGTACCGGCGCGGGAGGTCGCAGACGCGTTCGACCGCCTCACCCATAATCACGGCGACCTGCTGCAGGTCGTCCTCGACTTCCGAGAGGCCTGAGGATGAAGCTCGCGGTCCAAGAGCAGCTGCTGCCCGAGGGGAGCCTCGAGGAGAAGTTCGACGTCGCCCGACGGGCCGGCTGGGACGGGTTAGAGCTTCGCGGCAAAGGCGGCCTGGCTTTCCGCGAGCGGCTTCCGGAACTGCAGCGGGCCCGTCGCGAGGGAGTGGTCATGCCGACCGTGTGCGTGGACATGCCGTACTTCATCGGCGACTTCGACCCGGGGAAGCGGGCCGAGGCACTGGCGTCGTTGAAGGTCCAGCTCAGCGTCATTGCCGAGATCGGTGGCTCCGGTGCCATGACTCCCGCGTCGTGGGGCATGTTCAGCCTCCGTCTGCCGCCGTTCGTGCCGCCGCGGTCGTCCGCGGACGACAGAGCGGTGCTCCTCGACGCCCTCCACGCCCTCGGCACCCACGCGCGGGACGAAGGCGTCGTAATCTACCTGGAGCCGCTCAACCGGTACGAGGACCACATGGTCAACCGGCTCGAGCAGGCCGTGTCGCTGATCGAGGAGGTCGGACTGGATTCGGTGAAGGTCGTCGCCGACTTCTTCCACATGGATATCGAGGAGACGGATATCAGCGCCGCCCTGCGGGCGGCCAATGGCCACCTCGGGCACGTTCAGGTCAGTGACTCGAACCGGCTCGAACCGGGAGCCGGCCACCTCGACTGGCCGCCGGCGCTGGCCGCCCTCACGGATCTGGGCTACGACGGTTGGTTTGCATTGGAGAGCCGGCTCAGCGGGCCGATAACCGACGTGCTGGGCCCCGCCGGGCGGACGCTCCGAAATCCGCCGCAGCGATGACCGATCTGTGGGCGGCGGCACTGGGCGTCCTGGACGCCAATTGGACGCCGACCGGGACGCTGCCCGCGCCCCGGCAGTATCCACACCAATGGAGCTGGGACTCTGCGTTCATCAGCATCGGACTGGCGCGCGTGCACCCCGACCGCGCCCGGGCCGAACTGAGCTCACTGTTCGACGCCCAGTGGGCGTCCGGACTCGTCCCGCACATTGTCTACAACGCCGCATCAGGCGACGACAGTTACTTCCCCGGAGCACGGTTCTGGAACAGCCACGCCAGGCGCGGTTCCCCCGCCGCCGCGACATCGACCATCGCTCAACCACCCGTCCACGCCCGCGCAGTCCTGGCCAACCACCGCGCGGACCCGGACAGCGAAGCCGGCCGGGCCTTTACGCGGGCGATGTACCCGCGGCTGGTCCGCTGGCACGACTACCTGCGGGGCCGAGACGTCGACGGCTCCGGACTCGCGGTCACCATCCACCCGTGGGAGTCCGGTTTGGACAACAGCCCAATGTGGGATGGCGCCCTCGTTGCCGCACGCAGTCTCCCCTCCTCTGCGACAAAGTCCGTGCGCCGCGACACGATCCACGTCGCCACCGAGGAACGCCCGACCGACCGCGACTACCAGGATTACATCAGCCTGGCTGACCACGCTCGCACCCGCAGCAGCGACCGCCTGCTAATCGGGGCACCGTTCCTCGTCCAGGACCCGCTACTGAATGCCGTGTACCTCGACGGCGAGCTATGCCTGGCACAGCTCGCCGACGAACTCGGCGTCCCCTCCCAGAGACACCGGGAAGCCGCACGCCGGATCCACGACGGGCTCATCGGGCAGCTCTGGGATGCGGACCGACAGATCTTCGTGTCCCGGGACGCGCGGACCGGAACCCGCTCTACCGTCGCGACCATCGGGTCGCTGATCCCGCTGCTCGACCCATGGCTGGGAAACATCGGGGAGCATGTGCTCGCGCTGGCCGAGTCCGACGACTTCGCAGGCGGGTGCGAGTTCCCCCTGCCCAGCACCGCTCTACGCGCGCCGCAGTTCAACCGCCGGCGGTACTGGCGCGGGCCGACCTGGCTGAACACAAACTGGCTGGTCTGGCTCGGCGCGTCGGCCGCCGGACATGATCAACTCGCCCAACGCATCGCCACCTCGAGCCTCCGGCTGGTCCGGGCGCAGGGGTTCCGGGAGTACTACGACCCGATCGACGGCGCGGGAATGGGCGCACACCAGTTCAGCTGGTCAGCTGCTCTGGTCCTCGACTGGATCGCCGGCGCCCGAACACCCGTCGCCTGACGGCCGCGAGCCGGGCGCCGGCCGAGGTCGACGCGGCGACGGTTCGGGTCAGCCCGCATCTCGACGTCACCGCCGGGGAGATCGGCGCACTCGCCGACGCTCTACCGCTGGTCTGACCGGTCCGCTTCCGGGCTTGGGCGGGTCGATCCCGTGGACCCACCTGTGGACAGGCCCGATTGATCGCTCGCTGTGACTTTACGGTTACGCAACAGCGAGAAGGTTTCCGGGTCAAGACGCGATGCCCGGGTCATTCGAGGGAAACCTCGAGGGCGCTGTCCCACCATCCGGGCACCAGCCACCGACCCAGGAGCAAACCGATGACCCCCGTCGCCCACCTGTTGCGACGCCGACCCGCCGGTCGCCGGCGAAGGCTTCTGGCGGCCGGGTTGGCCGCGGCCGCCGTGTTCTTTCCCGGTTGGCCGACGGTTTCCACCGCGGATGCGGGGGCGGCCTCCACCCCGAGCACGGTGGTGACGACCGGGGCCCGCCTCTACGCGCCACCGATCAGTCGGGGGGCACAGGCGCAGATCGGCGATCTGCTCGCACGCGGCGCCCCCGAACAAGCGGCACTTATCGGGAAGATGGCCGCCACCCCCCAGGCCGTGTGGCTCACCACGGGCACACCCACCGAGGTCAGGGCGCGGGTCGGCGCGACCGTCGACGCCGCGACGAAGGCGGGCACCGTCGCGACCCTGGTCCTGTACGACGTGCCCGGCCGCGACTGCGCCCAGTACTCCGCGGGAGGCGCGCGAGACACCGCGGCCTACCGGGCCTGGATCGACGGGGTCGCCGCCGGGATCGGCAACCGGGCCGTCGGGGTCCTGGTGGAGCCGGACGGGCTGGCCAACCTGCCGTCGGATTGCGGGCAGGACGACGCGACCGGGACGCTGAGCGCGGCGCGCACCGCCCAGATCAGGTACGCGGCAACCACCCTCACCGCGAATCGCCGCGCCGCCGTCTATCTCGACGCCGGCAACAGCGCCTGGAAGGCCGTCGGCGACATCACCACCCGGTTGATCGCGGCCGGGGTCGACCGGACGAACGGTTTTGCCCTCAACGTGTCCGGCTACGAATCCGACAGCCACACGGACAAGTACGGCACCTGGGTGGCGAAGTGCATCGGGTACACGCTGCACCAGGCGGGCGCGAAGGCCGCCGACTGCGCCAGCCAGTACTACCCGGCGACGGCGACGGACTTCAGCACCTGGGGCCGGTCCGACGCCTGGTACGCCGCGAACGTGACCGTCGCGCCGACCGCGCACTTCGTCGTCGACACCAGTCGCAACGGGCTCGGACCGTGGACGTCACCGGCGGGCACCCCGACCGGTGATCCGCAGCTCTGGTGCAACCCGCCGGGCCGCGGCCTGGGTGCCACCCCTACGACGGTCACCGGAATCCCGTTGCTCGACGCACGGGTGTGGGTGAAGACCCCGGGTGAGTCCGACGGTGAGTGCTACCGGTGGACACCGGGCCCGCTCGACCCGGTGCGCGGCCGGCGCGATCCGGCCGCCGGACAGTGGTTCCCCGACCAGGCGCTCGAGCTCGCGCGGCTGGCCCGGCCCGCCCTCGGCTGAGGGACGGGTTCGCCGCGCGACGCCATGGCCGCGTCCGGGATGACCAGGGGGCGCCGCACGGTTGGCACGGCCATGACAACGATCGGATTCATCGGCAGCGGGAACATCGGCAGCACGCTGGCCAGGCTTGCGGGGCAGCACGGGTACGACGTGGTGATGAGCAACTCCCGCGGGCCGGAGACGCTCGCCGAGCTGGTCGGCGAACTCGGGCCGAAGGCGCGGGCGGCTACCCGGGACGAGGCCGCGGCGGCGGGCGACTTCGTGGTGGTGACCATTCCACTCAAGGCCTACCGCGACGTCCCACCCGCGCCGCTGGCCGGCAAGTTGGTCATCGACACCGACAACTACTACCCGGAACGGGACGGGGTCTTCCCCGAACTCGAGGACGGCTCGGCCACCACCGTCGGCCTGCTCGCCGCGCACCTGCCGGCCTCGAAGGTGGTCAAGGCGTTCAACAACATCTGGTTCAAGGACCTCGGGTCCAAGGGCGTCGCCGCCGGCGCGCCCGGTCGCCGGGCACTCCCGGTCGCCGCCGATGACGCCGACGCAAAGGCACGGGTCATGGCCCTGGTCGACGAGTTCGGTTTCGACGCCTACGACGCCGGCACCTTCGCCGACAGTTCCCGGTTCGAACGGGACAAGCCGGCCTATGTGAGCCTGTACGACGTCGCCGGCCTCCGGGACGCGCTGGCCAAGGGCTGAACCCCGCCGCCGGGCGGGCCGGGTTCACCGGCCCGTCGAGGGGGGCGCGTCACGCCGGCGGCTGGGTCACGCCAGCGGCCCGCGGCGTGGCGCCGCGGGCCGCCGCCAACAGGGTGGCGCGGTGGGCGATCGTCGCCCGCTCCCGGCCGGCGGCCCGGCCCGCCGCCAACTCGGCGAGCTCGATCTGTTCCCAGCCGGCCCACGACACGACCTCCACCCCGCGCTCGGCCAGCAGCGAGAGCAGTGCACTCGGATCGGTCGTGGGCCGGACCGGCAGTCCGGGCAGGTCGGCCAGCAACGAGGCGACCGTCTCGCGGGCGTCGTGCTTGTTGGTGCCGATGACCCCGGTCGGGCCGCGTTTGGCCCACCCGGCGACGTACTCCCCCGGTACCGGCACACCGTCGGCCACGACCCGTCCGTCGACGTTCGGCATGGTTGCGGTCGCCCGGTCGAACGGTAGCCCGGGTAGCGCCGCACCGCGGTAGCCGACCGCCCGCAGCAGCATCTGCACCGGCACCCGGTCCTGCTGTCCCGTCGTCCCGCCCCGGCCGGCCGGGTCCGCCGCGGTCCGCTCCACGACGATGCCGTCCACGGCGCCGTCCCCGGTCAGCGCGGCTGGGCGGCGGTGGAAGTGGACGGTGAGCCGCCGCGGCCGGTCCTGCGGCTGGCGGCCCGCCCAGTCACGCAACGTCGCCAGGTTGCGCTTCTGCTGGCCGGGCAGTGCCGCCTCGACGGCCGCCGGCAGCTCCAGCTCGGACGGGTCCGCGACGATCACGTCGGCGTTCTGGACCCGGCCCAGCTCGCGAAGCTCGACGGTACTGATCCGCGTCTCGGTAGGCCCGCGCCGGACGAACAGGTGCACGTCGCCGATGCGGCTGGCGTCGAGCACCTGAACGACGTGCTCCGGTACGTGGGTCGCCCGCAGCTCGTCGGCCGAGCGCAGCAGCACCCGCGCCACGTCGACGGCGACGTTGCCCGCGCCGACGACACCGACCGCTGCGGCACCGAGGGTGAACCTGTCGACCGGGGCGTCGGGGTGCCCGCAGTACCAGGCCACGAACTCGGTCGCCGAGAAGCTGCCGGCCAGGTCCTCCCCGTCGACGCCGAGACGGCGGTCGACCGGGGCGCCGACGGCCACGAGCACGGCGTCGTAGTGCCGGTGCAGCTCGGCCAGGGTCACGTCCCGGCCGACGTCGACGTTGCCGATGAACCGCACACCGGGGCCGGACAGCACCGTGGCGAGCGTTCCGGAGACCGAGCGGATCTTCGGGTGGTCCGGGGCGACGCCGTACCGGACCAGACCGAACGGGGCGGGCAGCCGATCCAGGACGTCGACGGCGTGCCCGGCCTCGACGAGGCCCTCCGCCGCGTAGACCCCGGCCGGACCGGACCCGATCACCGCGACACGCCTCACCCGGTCAGTCTCCCACCGGCTCTCGGATCGGTGGCCGGGCCGGGGGCCAGGGCGGCCCGGCGCGCTCGCAGCGAGTACGTCAGCGGGTACCTCGGACGACCGGCCGGGAACCGGCAGAGCCGGTCGGCTCCTCGCTCCAGCCAGGGCAGCGGGTTGTCGGTGACCGTCTGCTCGGCCAGCAACTCCACGTGCATGCCCGCCCCGGCAATCGCGGTCACCACTTCGGCCGCGGACCAGTTGCGCACCCAGGTGGCGCGGGTGGTCAGCGACGCGTCGGGCGCTGCGTAGGTGCCGCCCTCGACCGCTTCCCGGGTGAACCCACCGCCCAGCATGTCGCGCCGGATGGTCCACCCGTCGTCCCACACCGCGTCGACCAGGGGATGCACCTCGACGAGGTAGAGCACCGCTCCGGGCCGCAGCAGCGCAGCGACCGCGGCGGCCCACCGGTCCAGGTCCGGCAGCCAGCACAGGGCACCGACACCGGTGTAGACGACGTCGAACGTCCGACCGCCGAGGGCGGCCACCGCGTCGTACACGTCGGCGGTCACGAAGTCGGCCGGCAGGCCGCAGTCGACGGCGAGCCGGCGCGCGAGGGCGACGGACGCCGCGGACACGTCCAGGCCGGTGACCCGTGCGCCACGCCGGGCCCAGGACAGCGTGTCAGTGCCCAGGTGACACTGCAGGTGCACCAGGTCCAGCCCGGCCACCGGCCCGAGTTCGGCGTCCTCGAACGGGCGCAGGTCGTCGCGCCCGGCGACGAAGCCGGGCAGGTCGTAGAACGGCCCCGCCGCATGGCTCACCGCGGCCTCGTCCCAGAAGTCCCGGTTCTCCGCGCGCCAGTCCGGCACCGGGTCACCGGGCCCGACCGGCAGCTCCAGGACGAGCTCCAACCCGTCGTCCGGATCCATCTGCTCGCCGGTCCGCAGGAAACCGGCGGAGCGGGCCAGTCCCAGCGAGGGCTCGTTGTCCGGTGCGATCGACAACCGCACGGTGCGCACCGCGGCGGACTCCCGCGCCTCCTGCACCATCCGTGTGAGCACTGCTCGCGCGATTCCCCGCCTGCGGTGGGCCGGGTAGATCTCGTACCCGATCTCGACCATGCCCGCGGCGTCCGGCGGCCCGTGGAAACCGGCGCTGCCGACCACCTCCCCGGAACGCCGGACCAGGCGCACCGCACTCCAGGTGTCGGTCGGGTCCCGCTCGACCAGATCTGCCCGGGGCGTCCACCAGCGCCCCGCGCTCAGCTCGGCCGGCACGGGGTACCCCAGGTCGGCAGCCACCGCTGCCCGGTCGCCGGCGACCAGCGCCCGCATCTGCGCGACGGTCAGTGGCACCAGCGCGACAGGATCGCTGCATCTCACCAGCCGAGCGTGCCAGACGGTGGCCGGGCTGTGCGGCCGGTTTCAGCCTGCGGCTGCCCAGACGGTGGACTCCAGGAACGGGTTGCGGAACAACCCCGCCGGGTCCAGCCGCTCCGCCTCGGCACGGAAGGCCGGCAAGCCGGGGTAGAGCTCGGCGAGCCGGGCGGGCGGGGTGGTGAACACCTTCCCCCAGTGCGGACGGGGGCCGAACCGGTCCAACACGGACTCCAGCACCTGGCAGGCCGCCCGCACGGCAGCGGGCTCGTCGCGCCAGGTGAAGTGCAACGCCACGCTGTCCTGTGCCAGCGCGGGGCTGGCCAGCAGCTCGTCGGCGGCGATCGTCCGGATCTCCGAGGTCAGCACCACCGGCGCGATCTGCTCGCTGACCGCGTCGACGGCCCGGACAGCGGCTACGGCGTGCTCGCGGGGAAGCAGGTACTCGCTCTGGATCTCGTCGCCGTGACTGGGGGTGAAGTCCATCCGGAAGTGGTAGAGCCGCTCGCTCCACAACCCCGGGACGCCGCCCTGTTTGGTGGCCGACGCCGGATCCACCCCGCGGACCGGGTGCCGCTGGCCGTCGGCCGGCGGCGCGCCGAACAGGGTGTCCGGCGCGGACCCGTCGTCGCCGTCGGCCAGCCGCTGCTTGACGTAGACCTGGTGGAAGCGCGACCCCTGCCAGAGCGTGAACAGGCTCACGCTGTATCCGGCCGCGAACAGCTGCTCCGCATGCTCGTCGAAGACGTCGAACGGCAGGTCCTCGTAGACGTCCTGACGGACCCGGTACTCCGGCTGGACGTCGAGGGTCACCCGGGTGACCAGGCCGAGGCAGCCGAGCCCGAGTGCCGCCGCCCGAAAGGTGTCGCCGTCGACGTCGCGTCGCAACATCCGCAGCTGCCCGTCCGCGGTGACCAGCTCCAGCGAGCGGACCGCGGTCGCCAGGTTGCCGTTGCCGATCCCCGACCCGTGCGTACCGGTCGCGCAGGCACCCACGACGCTGATGTGCGGGAGCGAGCCGGTGTTGTGCAGCGCCAGCCGCGCGCCGTTCAGGTGCCGGGCGAGCTCGCCGTAGCGGATACCGGCCGGGACCGTCGCGCAGCCTGCCGCGGCGTCGACCGTCACCGTCCCCGGCAGGGCGGCCAGCGACACCAGGACGTCCGCGCTGTCGGCGATCGTGTTGAACGAGTGCCGGCTGCCGAGCGCGCGGATCGTGCGGCCACCGCCGCCGCTGCCCGCGACGAGCTCGCGGAGCTCGTCCACCGACCGCGGCTCGTGCACCCGGTCGGCGCTGAAGGTGACGTTGCCCGACCAGTTCGTCCCACTGCCCCGCACCGCCGTCGCCGTCACCGTCGACCTCTCCGATCGCTGCACCCGGCGCGCCCGTCGCACCGGCGCCCATTGTCCGCCCCGTCGCCGGTGATGGACTGCCGGCTGCCGGGCGGCGGCTAACGTCCGGCCGGTGCCGGGCCCCCGCGTCACCGTCGTGGTCGCGACCCGGGACCGCCGGGCCTCGCTGGAACGCACCCTCCGGCAGCTGACCGGCCTACCGGAGGCGCCACCGGTGGTGGTTGTCGACAACGGCTCGTCCGACGGGTCGCCGGACCTGGTCGCCGACTCCTTCCCGGACGTCCGGCTGGTCACCCTCCCGCACAACGCCGGCGCGGTGACCCGCACCGTCGGTGTGGAACTGGTGGACAGTCCGTACGTCGCCTTCGCCGACGACGACTCGTGGTGGGAGCAAGGCTGCCTGGGTCGGGCGGCCGATGCCCTGGACGCCGCGCCGCGGCTTGCCCTGGTCGTCGCCAGAGCGGTGCTCTGGCCCGATCGGACAACCGATGCGGTCTCGGTCAAGTCCGCCCGGGCACCGATCGGCGTTGAACCGGATCTGCCCGGCCCGTCCGTGCTCGGTTTCCCCGCCTGTGCGGCCGTTGTGCGGCGATCGGCCTACCTGCAAGCCGGCGGCTTCTCGCCACTGCTCGGTTTCGGCGGCGAGGAAGAACTGCTCTCCCTCGACCTCGCCGCCGCCGGCTGGGGCCAGGTCTACCTCGACGACGCCGTCGCGGTGCACGCCCCGGACAGCGCACGCGCCGACGGCCGTTCCCGATGGGCGCTGCAGCAGCGCAACACCGCTCTCACCGCCTGGCTGCGGCTGCCCCTGACGGTGGCTCTCACCCGGACGGCCGGCCTCGCCCGATCGGGGGTGACCGACGCCGGGGCACGACGGGCGCTCGGCCAGCTCGCCCGGCGACTGCCGCAGGCGTTCGCGCAACGGCGGCCTGTGCCACGAGCCGTCGCCGCTGCCCACGCCCGCGCCGGCCGGCCCCTGACCTGACTCCCGACCGAACTCTGCCGAGAGCGCCGGGGAACGGCGACGGGGCCGCTCCGGGGCGACATACCCCGGGCGCCCCCGTCGCGGGAAGCGACTCCTGCGTTGCCTAGGTGTAGTGCCCGGGGAGGTTGGTCAAGCGGGTGATGGGGGGCTGGTTCCCGATGGCGGTGTGGGGCCGGTGGTGGTTGTAGTGGTGCAGCCAGGACGGTAGTGCTTTGCGGCGCTGTGTTTCCCTGGTGAACAGGCGCTGGAAGGCCCAGCCGGCGGCGAGGGTGCGGTGGAACCGTTCGATCTTGCCGAAGCTCCTATGGCTGTCAAGAGGGGGCGGTTGCGGTCTCTGGGGTTGTTGGCAGTGGCACCAGGAGTCGGTAGATCTCGCGGACGATGTGCCGTTTGAGGCAGCGGATGATCTCTTTGGTGGTCTTGCCCTCGGAGCGGCGTTTGGCGGCGTAGGCCCGGGTTCGGGGGTCCCACGCCAGGCGGGTGACGGCGAGGATGTAGAGCGCGTAGTTGGCTTGGCGGTCACCGCCGCGGTTGAGGCGGTATCGGCTGGTCTTGCCCGATGACGCCGGCACCGGTGCCACGCCGCAGAGGTGCGCGAAGGCGGATTCGCTGCGCAGGCGGTCGGGGTTGTCCCCGACGGCCACGAGCAGTGCGGCGCTGGTCAGCGGCCCGCGCCCTTTGACCGCGATGAGATTCGGGGCCACCTCGGTCACCAGGCGGGTGAGGTGGTGGTCGAGGTCGGTGATCTCCTCGGTCAGCTGCTGGTGACGTCGGGCCAGGCTGCGCAGCGCGTGTTTGCAGACGGCCAGGTGGGTGCCGGGCTCGGCGCCGGACCGCCAGCGGGCAGCGAGGCGCAGCAGTTCGGTCAAGGTCACAGAGCGGAGCTCTTCGCGGAGCCCGGCTGGGGCGGTGACCAGCAGCGCTCGGAGCTGATTGGTGGTCTGTGAGCGGGCTTTCTGCGCGCTGCGCCGGACCAGCTGCAGCGAGCGGATCATCTCGACGTGGCCCTCGCCGGCCTTCGGGACGGAGGTCGCCGTCCCGGCCAGGACAGCGCGGGCTGCGGCTTCAGCGTCCAAGGTGTCGTTCTTGCCCTGCCGGCGGCGGGCGCTGCGGTCGGGCCGGTTCACCTCCACGATCCGGTGGCCACCTGCGCGCAGGTGCTGGACCAGACCGGCGCCCCAGCTGCCGGTGCCCTCGATGCCGAGCGCGCTGAGGTCGCCGAGTTCCAGCGCCCACTGCTCGAGTCGCCGGTAGCCGCCCGGTGTCGTCGGGATCGTCAGTTCACCCAGGCGCCGCCCGAGCTGATCAAGTGCGACAGCGACGTGGAGATCGCTATGGGTGTCGACGCCAACCGTGACGACCGGAGGGGTGTGTGCGACGGTTGTTGATGTCACTGCTGCTCCTTCGCGAGGCGGTGATGCAGCGCCGGGAGGAGCTGGCGGACAGAACTGCGACGGGACCTGGGGCCAGGCTCCTATCAGGTCACGCAGCCGCCCGGCGCTGGCCGGAAAGTGCTCCCCCGGGCAGCCGACAATTCGGTAACTGGGCACCAGGATCGGGCCGGTTGGTCTAGGAGTCAGACCGCTCGGAGGAGCACAGACACACCCTTGCCGTTGGTCTGGGGCCGGTAGGGCCGGGTGCGTCGGTGGCGGATCCCGAGCTCGTGGCAGGCGTCGCGCCAGGCGTGGCTCTTGTAGGCGCTGCCGTTGTCGGACAGGACCCGTTCGGTGGTG